>ERZ1066118.22-NODE-22-length-225759-cov-12.354252_pt1 | contig 225759 bp, 208 predicted proteins | sample MGYA00382765_ERZ1066118 | MGnify/ENA primary metagenome ERZ1066118 (study PRJEB33369, sample SAMEA5778348) | biofilm metagenome | biome: Industrial cooling water; feature: Water cooling tower basin; material: Biofilm | place: United Arab Emirates | collected... | reverse complement strand
ACTGGCATGATCAAAAACGAGCTAGTCCCTCATCTACTTAAATACAACTGTAGTACTGAGAGCGCATTTCTAAATAGAAGCTGAAGCTAGCAAGTCCGAGCAAAAAAGTTGGCTACAAATCGAAGTAAGGCTGTGTTTCTACCAAACAATAATGGTCACAACTCTCAAACCGCGAAGGTTTCACCGTGTAACAGAACGTGCGAAGAAACGCTATAGTACAGATTTGAGTGATTCGGAATGGCAAACCATTCAGCCATTACTACCACGGGCAAAAGCAAGGGGACGCAAACGCCAAGTAGATGAGCGGGAAGTGCTCAATGCCATCTTTTACCAAATTCATAATGGTTGCATTTGGAGCGACTTACCAAAGGATTTACCCGCCTGGCAAACCGTCTACAAATACTTTCGTCGGTGGCAGCGAAAAGGCATTTGGCGACAGATTCATGACAAATTACGGCAAGACGTACGACAGAGTGTCGGCAAGCTACCTAATGCCAGTGCTGGCAGTCTCGATAGCCAGTCGGTCAAAACGACGGAAAAAAAGGGGAAGTTTATGGTTTTGATGGCGGCAAATTGATTAAAGGACGCAAGCGGTTTATCTTGGTCGATACACTGGGTTTACTCATGTCGGTAGTAGTGATAGAGGCAAACTGTTCTGAGCAGCGTGGGGGTGTAATTGCCGTGTCTGACCTTGAAATACAGCACTCGTCAGAAGTTGCAAATCGTTTGGGTAGATCAAGGATATCAAGGAGAAAATTTTGCCCGCGTCATCGAGCAATTGTGTGGCGCGAAGGTAGAGGTGGTCAAGCGGTCTGAGCCAGGATTCGCCATTCTCCCGAAAAGATGGGTTGTAGAACGTACTTTTGGCTGGCTCAATCAAAATCGACGCTTGAGCAAGGATTATGAACTATTACCGGAAGTAAGTGAAGCCATGATTCAAGGTGCAATGATTCGATTGATGCTGCAACGTTTAGCTCATCCAGCCGGAACAGTTTAAGAATTTATTTGGAAATGCGCTCTGAAGGACAACCAGTTTGCCCTCGTTGTGGCTATCACCATACTGTCAAAAATGAGACAATTCATAACAAACAATCCAAACATAAGTGTCAAGACTGCGGTAGACAGTTATTTGGTTTTTTATTCATTATCATAATGCTTCTATACTAGCTTAATCATCCATCACTACATATTTACCACTACCATCCAATTGAGCATAGAATCATTCCCAATTAACTGTTGCTGGCGTAAGCAATCGTACTAACTCAGGTATTCTCTGCTTGTCTGGAATCAAGGCGTGTGTTGGGAATGTATGTCTGATTACTCGCCAACGCTCAATTGATGTAGAGAAATTTGTTTGCATAAACTTTCTACAGCTAGCGTTAGAGATCGCATTAATTCAGAATTCTCGTTGTAATCCACGGGCGTTAAATTTGCCACTCGCTGACCTTGAGTTAGGTTTAATTCCCGTCCCCATTCTTTTGGCGTACTACTATTTTTGTAAAGCGCGATCGCTGTCCCCTGTTCTTGATTTAGTAATGAAAAGTAGGGAATATCCGATTCTCCATCGCCAACGTAAATCGCCTGTGTCAGCGGAATATGCAGTTCCTCGGCGGGTACGTCTCGATAAACAAAAGTTTGACCGTCATCTTTGTGATGCTCGATTCCTTTTGCTAATTGAAAGAGATATCCCTCTTTTATCACTCTAAGCAGATGAAAAAATAAATCGTAAGTTGAGCTGATGCACGACCGGACATATAAACTGATTCATCTGACCTATGAGTTGCTCAAATCCAAACTGCAAAGAAGTGATGGGAAATACTTCTAACCATCGATGCGCGCCAGTTGAAACAAATTAATGGTTGGATAATTAAACGCAAATTGTTGAGCAGATGTTTCCAACCACGTTGATTATTCCACCACGGATGTTGAGCAAACTGTTGATGAGTTATTGGACAAGAGTGATTAAAGGCATCAGCGAACAGACTCACCATCAAAAATGCACTCATCACCATCTCCCACCATTTCTCAATCTGTGAGTATTGGGTCATGCGAAAATCTGCCCAACCAAGCGTATCCTTAGCTTGTTTAAGTCCATACTCAATCCAAGTTCTAAACCCATAACTATCACCAATTTCGCTCAGTTTGATAGCAGGTGCAGCTACCATAACAAACGAAGTCGAATTATCCGGCAAGGTTTTGGGGTCAGTAATCAACAGCCAATATTGCTTACGACGACGCTTCCCATAGATCACCTCCGCCATATAGCGGATTTCGGTTGTGCCATTGCGGGCATGTGCGTTCAAACCTCTGCCACAGTTGTTGAACTACCTCTTGGTCTTGGGGTAGCCACAAGGCATGGTTGCTGCGAATTGCCAAAATGTAAGGCAATTTCAACTCATCTAGAACATTGACAAAGTTGACTTTGCTTTCACGCCCACAAACTATCGGCAAGTACTAACTCAAAGTCAAAGCCAATCGCTTGCAGTTGTCGGATCATCATTGCGGCAATTTGTGGTTTAGTTTGATATACATCTCCATCTTTGAGTCGTTCTCGTGGTTTGTAGACTTCAAAATTCAAAGGCAAAATCATTCCGTCAACTAACCCATAAGCAGTGACAGCAACAATGCCATTCTCCTTTTTGCCCGCATTACCAATGTATTGTCGTTTGACAGGTAGAGGTACTTTTCCCTTTCTTACAATCTCCGGTTTCATCAATCAATAAAATCATTGTTCTTCCATGCAACACCTTGAGGATTAACACAAGAGCGTTTTTGACGCAACTGTTGGACTGTCCAAGGTGACGGGCGTGAGAAAGTGATGTAAGTTTTGATGGTTGTCTAGTCCCACAGATGCGTGCAATCGCTGGTAGTGATTTGCGTTTAATCTCAATAATCATGCCCAAATGCAGCAACTTGAACGCTTCAAAGCTCCGCAATAAGCGGAAATAACGTCCTAAACAGTTGACAATATTCATCGACAAATCGGATCGTGGGTTGAGCAGATCTTGCAGCTGACATCTTCACTTTCAAACAGTAGGATCTACTTCTATTCTAAATACCTCTGCTTAGAGTGATAAAAGAGGGATAAGAGCATGGGCAATTTACTATTCGACGATTGGAGTTACGGCAAGCAAAGGCGTGTAATTTATCGTGTAATACGGAAACGATATGGTGCATTAATTTAGTCATCGCTCGGCATGGAAAATCCTCGCCAACTCGCTTTCATCGCCCTCAAATCGGTACATCGGGATGCGTATGCAGATGTAGCTTTAGAGCGGGTACTGAGTCAATCGGACTTGAACGCCGTCGATCGCCGTTTAGTGACAGAATTAGTTTACGGTAGCGTCAGGAGAATGCGATCGCTCATCTGTGAGATTCTTCTTTCTGCATCATCAAAATTGCGGCAGACCCTTAATCTGGTCTCAAAACTGCGATGATTTCGGGTCGGAGCGATTATGATTTCGGATCGCTACAGCTAGCAACTTACTCTCTTAGCTTGCCTGCTCGGTTCAGATAGCTCAACTTGCTGCTGCTGGCGACGTAATTTCTCCAGCCGAACGCGAAGGGCAAAAATCGCCTCCTCAATCTTCACCAAAGACCAACGCTGTCGCCATATCCCCTCTTCTTGCTGGCGTTGTTCTACCCATTCCCATAGCATTCCAAACGTCTGGGGTAGTGCTAACTCTTGCCTCAAAAATTGAACGTTCACACCTAAAGCATTCGCTATCAGCGCGATCGCTTTTTCATCAACTCGTTCGTCATTGAGGAAGCACCACCAAAGGATTCTCAACCGATGCCGCAACCAAAAACGACTCTCTATCTCAGCCGCAGACTCTACCAAAAACGGCTGATGCTGAAGCCCCATTTTTTCCCATTTACTTAATTGGTTTGCCAAACCGATGCTCGTGCGTCCCGTAGTGCGCGCTGACGTGTAGACTCGCACCAAGGGACTGTGGCGAAAACGAGCGTTGACTCTTACTAACGATTTATAGAAAGCTACGTCTTCGGGAGTTCGCACGGGTTGCATTCCTCCGGCGCGATCGTACATGTCAGTTGTAACGGCAAGACTAGCACCATAGTGTTGATAGTGCCGAGGTAAGGTATCAACCGGATCGGAGTCAAAGTACGTTTCTAATTCTGCTACTAAATAGCGATAACCTACTTCTCGCAAATGACAAGCTCGCGCGTAAGGAGCTAAAGCTGCGCGTTCCTGATAATTTGTCAAAATTCTTCCTCCTACAGCATCAGCACCGCAGCCAATCTCGTATAAGGTTGCGGCTATCCATGTCGGGGTAACTCGCGAGTCTCCATCTGTAGAGGCGATAACTCGTCTTGTACCACCGAGCGGACTGAGACGATAATAAGCTTCATCCATCAAAATTTGTCTGACTCGACCGATATAAGCTTCAGTAGAAGGAAGAGTTTTGTCTACCACATGCAGCACCAGGTCGGAGTGAGATTTGGCAAAGCCGTAGGCGATCGCTGCTGAATCGTCACTGCAATTATTGGCTAGCAGAATGACTTCATAACGTTTGCGGTCAAGCGGATGTCCTTTTAGATCGACCTGATGGTACAAAGCCAACAGAGTACTTTCTAAAGTCTCAGCTTCATTTCGGACTGGGACAATGACGCAAACTTCACATTGAGATAGAGGAGGAGTAGCAACTAGGGGAGAAACTCGATCGGATAACCAACTGAGGTAAGGGATTGTCTGGGCGCGATCGCTTATTTGCACATCATTTTTGCCATGCGCGAGAATATGCCTCGGCATGTCGATCCAATTCATCACAAGTTTTATAAAGATTTATTACATGTCAGTACATGTTAATTTTGCTACTTCATCTAGGCAGTCGAAATCTGTCCCCTGGTTGATTATTTTTAATTCACAATTTTTTAAAGCTGGATGCAAAATCTACTGACTTATGCTCGGTTGTGAGAGGAAAAATCCTTGTTCGAGAATCTGTCACCTTTTATAGAGCAAAACGTATAGCAGAGTTCAACTTGACGCTTCCGAAGAAATACCAGCAGGATGCTGCTTAAGTAGCTGGCTTTTCCTCCTCTAAATCTGCTGTTCTTGGCACAAACAATAGTGGCAACAAGAGTCCAGAACGGCGTTTGTAGTCAGTAAACTCAGGGTAGCGAGATAGAGACTTATCTTTTTTGAGCATATTTGGCATAAACACCACGATGATAAAACCTGCAAGAATTAAAAATGGGAGCCAGTGTTGAGCCAGCATGGCAAAGGCACTATAAATCAATATCTCTCCGAGATAATTAGTATTGCGACAACGAGCAAAGAATCCTTCTGCAATCAGTCCAGGCTGATACTTTAGGGTATAGTATTTTTGGGCATCGCTAACAAAGTGCAAAAACACGCCAAGAATGTTCAAACAAATAGCTGCTGCTACCAGTGGATATGACGGTATTGTGCCACTACTAATCAGAATAAATGGCGCTATCCAATATAAATTCACTATGCCAAAGATGAAAATGCCCTGTAAAATAGAAACCTCTTGCTCCCATTGTTTATCTGGGTAAATCCGGTCTTTGAGCAGCCATAAGAAACCATAAGTGCCATGAAGGGCTAGATAAACCCAAGCCCCAAGGGTAAAATTCTGATAGAAAAACATCAGCCCTAAAATTACTCCAAAAGTCAGTCCTTTACTCAAATTGATAGCGTGTTTGGCTTTCATCACAGCAACTCCTATTTATCCGATCGTAACGTTATTAACAGCACATCTATTTTTTACGAGTGCAGATTTAAGTTATTACAACTACCACTCCCCACTCTCCTAAAAAATAGCAAAATAGTAATTGAGGATACACCTGTAGGAGCAACTCATGCATTCAAGCACCCAACCGCAGGATTTGGCATGGCGGTTTTGGCTGGCTCTACCACTCTATCCATTTGGCAAGCGGCGGACGCTTTGCACGGAGGTAGTGAAGGATACGATCTGGACGTTCGACCAGCTTCAAGGGTTTTTCTATGCGGTTGTGACGATTCGGATGACCGTCGTTAAGCTTGATGCGGGTGGTTTGCTGATCTACGCACCCGTTGCACCAACAAATGAGTGTATTCGCATGGTGAAGGAGTTGGTAGCAAAGCATGGTGATGTGAAGTATATTATTTTACCCACTAGTTCGGGGCTGGAACACAAGATTTTTGTCGGTCCTTTCGCTCGGTGCTTCCCTCAAGCTGAGGTTTTTGTTGCACCACACCAGTGGAGTTTTCCGCTCAATTTACCGCTGTCGTGGTTGGGTTTTCCGCAAAAACGCACGCAGGTACTTCCAGAAGAGAGCCAAATGGCTCCCTTTGGCACAGAGTTTGACTATGCCATATTGGATCTGGATTTAGGAAAAGGTTCCTTTGCAGACGTGGCACTGCTACACAAGCGATCGCGCACTCTGCTGTTAACTGATGCCATCATATCCATCCCAGAGGAACCACCCGCAATTTTGCAATTAGACCCGTATCCTTTGCTGTTTCATGCTAGAGACAGTGGCGATGAGGTAATAGAAGATACACCCGCCAATCGTCGTAAAGGATGGCAGCGAATCTGCTTATTTGCCATTTACTTTCGTCCTCAAGCTGTAGAAACAGCCGGACTGATGCAGATGCTACGCAATGCTGCCAAAGCCAAAGAGCGATCGCGACAAGCTTACTTTGGCTTATATCCCTTCCGCTGGCAAGAAGGTTGGCAGCAGTCATTTGCTGCTTTACGGGGAAATGGTCGTCCGTTTGTCGCCCCAATTCTGCAAACTCTGATTTTTCCTCAAGCTCCAAAACAAGTTATAGACTGGGCTGATAAAGTAGCAACTTGGGATTTTGGGCGGATTATTAGCTGTCACTTGGACGCACCGATCGCCACAACTCCGGATGAATTTCGGCTGGCTTTTGCTTGTTTAGAACAAAATCCCCGCGCGAGTCAGAACGTGCTTCTACCGGAAGAAGACTTTGGATTCTTACGGCAACTAGAAGCATTTTTAGTCAAATATGGCATTGCTACGCCAGCCAAAGAAAAAGTTTAAAGCATGTGACAGTATATACTTTAGTTTAAAGAAGCGTCTTTAAGGAAGCATCGCCAGCTAAGATTCATGAACCCCGAGATATTGACAGAATTGCGAGCTTGCTGTAGAGATGAAGCGGCATTTAAGCAGATGCAACAGCTTCTGACTGACAAAATTCAACCTCTAGAGCAGGAGATCGATCGGGCGCATTTCCAGATGGAGCGACAGAAAGCCCTATTCAACGCGATCGCTCGACTGCGAGAACCCCTCGATTTGGAAACAATTTTTCAAGCCACTGCCACCGAAGTACGTCAACTTTTGGCAGCAGACCGAGTGGGGATGTTTCGCTTCTATGCCAATTCTGGATGGGATGACGGAGAATTCGTGTCTGAGGATGTCGCTGCCGATTTTGACTCAGCCATAGCGCAAAAAGTCCACGACCATTGCTTCGGCGACCGATTCGCCATCCACTACCAACGGGGTCGGGTGCAGGCAGTTGCCGATATCTACGACGCTGGACTGAGCGATTGTCACATTCAGATCTTATCCCGATTTCAAGTGCGGGCTAACTTGGTCGTGCCACTCCTACAAGGTCAAAACCTCTGGGGATTGCTCTGCATTCATCAATGTCGCGCCCCGCGTCAGTGGCAGGAAACCGAGATCGAGTTTGTGAATCAGATTGCCGCTCACTTAGGGGTAGCTCTCCAACACGCCGAACTGCTAGCCGAACTGCGCTTGGAGATTGTCGAACGGCAGCAAGCCGAGCAACGCGCTCAAGAATTGAATTGGGAATTACAGCAAGCGATCGTCGAACTAAAGGCAGTAAATAAGGAATTGGAAGCTTTTAGCTATTCAGTTTCTCACGATCTGCGCGCGCCCTTACGCAGCATTGATGGCTTTAGTCAGGCATTACTGGAAGACTGCCCCGACCAGTTGGATGACATCGGACAAGACTATCTGCGCCGCATCCGCTTTGCCACCCAGCGGATGGGGCAGTTGATTGACGATCTCCTCACCCTATCGCGGGTCACTCGTAGCGACATGCAAAGGGAATCCGTCGATCTGAGCCAATTAGCCAGTCGCATCTGCACTCATTTACAGCAGGCTCATCCAGAAGGACAGGTGGAGTTTCAGGTTCAACCTGGCTTAGTTGCCCAAGGAGATGCCCGTCTGCTGCAAGTGTTGTTAGAGAATTTACTAAATAATGCTTGGAAATTTACCTCTAGGCAGTTGCAAGCAAAAATTGCCTTTGGCGCGATCGCCCAGGAAAATGGGATTCCAGTTTATTTTGTGCGGGATGATGGTGTTGGCTTCGATATGGCTTATGTTGACAAGTTATTTAGACCGTTCCAGCGATTGCACGGCATGAATGAATTTTCCGGTAACGGGATTGGACTTGCCACGGTGCAGCGAATCGTACATCGGCATGGGGGACGGGTGTGGGCAGAAGGGGCATTGGCACAAGGAGCGACGTTTTATTTCATGTTAATGGCAGAGGAGGTTGGGATATGAATGGGAATGGCAATAACAAAGTCATTCTTCTAGTCGAAGATAATCCCGACGATGAAGCATTGGCAATCCGCGCCCTCAAACGCCATCACATCGGCAATGATATTGTAGTCGCTCATGATGGAGTCGAAGCCCTAGACTACCTATTTGGCACGGGCATGTATGCAGAACGAGATGTCAATAGCAAACCATCTGTGGTTTTGCTAGATCTGAAGCTGCCGCGCGTGGATGGACTTGAAGTTTTGCGCCGTTTACGGGAAGATGAACGCACTAAACTATTGCCCGTGGTCGTCTTGACGACTTCCAGCGAAGAGCGAGATTTGCTCGATAGTTACAGCTTGGGATGCAATAGTTACATTCGCAAACCTGTAAATTTTCTTCAGTTTTCGGAGGCAATTCGGCAATTGGGAATGTATTGGCTGTTGATGAACGAACCACCACCGCTTTAGGGAGGCGCGATGAACCCTCACCTATCCGTTCTAGTTGTCGAAGACTCGGAAGATGATATGCTCCTGATACTGCGAGAACTGCGGCGGGGCGGCTACACTTTGGATTACGAGCGGGTGGAGACGGCGGCTCAGATGCAGGCGGCGCTCGATCGCCAGTCGTGGGATATCGTCATTGCCGATTACACCCTACCTGCGTTTAGCGCCCCAGATGCCCTGAAATTACTCCAGAGCCAGCAGCGGGATTTACCATTTATCATTGTCTCTGGCACGATTGGCGAAGAGACTGCCGTTGCTGCCATGAAAGCGGGAGCGCACGACTACATCACCAAGGGCAACTTAGCTCGGTTAGTACCTGCCGTGGAGCGAGAGTTGCGCGAGGCAAGGGAACGACAGAAACGGCATCATGCAGAACAGGCATTACGAGAAAGCGAAGCGCGGTTTCGCCAATTGGCAGAGAACATTGTTGAAAGCGTGTTCTGGATCTGTGACCCCAGAGTGCCTCAGAATCTCTACGTTAGCCCTGCCTACGAACGCATCTGGGGGCAATCCTGCGAGAGTTTGTCTGCCGATTTTATGGGATGGCTAGAGGCGATCCATCCTGAAGATCGGCATCGCATTCAAACTAAGTTCTTCGAGCAGGCTCTAGCAGGTGATTATGACGAAGAATATCGAATTATCCGTCCCGATGGCTCGCTCCGATGGATTCGCGATCGCGGTTTTCCGATTCAAGATGACTTTGGCACACCTTACCGAGTGGTGGGCATTGCGGAAGACATTACCGAGCGCAAGCTGACAGAAGCAGCCCTGCGCCGCGCCCAACGTCTGGAAAGCCTGGGGACTTTAGCAAGTGGCATTGCTCACGACTTCAACAATATTCTCACTCCCATTCTGGCAACGGCTCAACTGCTACCTTTAAAGCTTCCCCTAGACAAGCAGAATCAGCACCTACTCAAGCTGATTGAAGATAGTGCGAAACGCGGGGCAGATTTGGTCAAGCAAATTTTAGCCTTTGCCCGTGGGGTAGAAGGCAGGCGAGTCCCACTGCAAGTCAGGCATGTGTTGTCAGAAGTCGTGCAAGTTGCCCGTCAGACTTTTCCCAAAGCCATTGAAATCCATGCAGACTTTCCTATCGCTAATCTTTGGACGGTTGCCGCCGATGCTACCCAACTGCATCAGGTATTTATGAACCTCTGCGTCAATGCCCGCGATGCTATGCCCAACGGCGGAATTCTCAGCCTTGCTGCTGAAAATAAACTCGTTGACGAAACCTGCACTCGAATAAATCCAGAAGCTCGCCCAGGTTGTTACGTGGCGATCGCGATTTCGGATACAGGAACGGGGATTCCGGCTGAATTCTTGGAGCAAATTTTTGACCCCTTTTTCACTACTAAAGAAGTAGGCAAAGGGACGGGGCTAGGTCTATCCACCGTTTTAGGCATTGTGAAAAACCACGGGGGCTTTGTCAAGGTGTATAGCGAAGTAGGAAAAGGAGCGCAATTTAAGGTCTACTTACCTGCGATCGCCGACGCAGTGAATCAACCAGCAGAAGAACTCGCGTTTTTGACTGGAAACAACGAGCTAATTCTGATTGTGGAAGACGAACCGTTGATTCAACAGGTGACTCAAACCTCGTTAGAGGACTACAATTACAGGACTATGATTGCCAAGGATGGGATTGAGGCGATCGCCCTATATGCCGAACTCAAGCATGAGATCGATCTGGTGCTGATAGATATCATGATGCCGTCAATGGATGGATTCACGGCGCTTCGCGCCTTGCAAAAACTCAATTCTAAAGTCAAGGCGATCGTCACGAGTGGTTTAGCATCAAATAGCCAGCTAGCTGAAGCAACCGAACTCGGGATCGAAGCAGTTTTACCCAAGCCCTATACGGCAAAAGAATTATTGGACACCTTACACAGGGTTTTGCATCCTGAGTAGTGAGGAGTGGGGAGTGGGCAGTGGGGAGTGGGCAGTGGGGAGTGGGCAGTGGGCAGTGGGGAGTGGGGAGTGGGGAGCAGAGGGGCAGAGGGGCAGAGGAGATTCAATTCTTCTGACTTCTGGCTTCTGACTTCTGGCTCCTGGCTTCTGGCTTCTGGCTCCTGGCTCCTGGCTCCTGTCTCCTTTCTTCGCTGATAACTGAATTCACAAATCAATCGCTACTTTGACCGCATCAGTAGCTCGATGCAGGCGAAAACCAAGTTTTTCACAGACGCGCTGCATAGCTCGATTCTCGGGGAGGATTTCGGCGCTGATGCAGTCCAGTTTTTCATCGCGACCGACTTGTAATAGACGACTTAATAATTCCGTGCCTAAGCCTTGACGCTGGTGGCGATCGCCTACTAACATAGCAAACTCTGCTTCGTTGGAGCCATGTAATTTACTCAGACGACCGACTGCCAAGATTTCCCGTGCTGAGGTTTGCGGATGATGGTACTCTGCCACTAAAGCCATTTCGCGATCGTAGTCGATAAAGCAGATCCGCGTTAGTCGTTCGTGAGCGATCCGCTGACTCAACTTAATTAAATGGAAATAGCGAAAATAGACGCTTTCCTCCGACAGCGTTTTGTGAAACTGCACCATCAAAGGTTCGTCTTCGGGTCGGATGGGGCGAATGGTGACAGTCGTACCGTCTTTCATCGCCCACTGACTCACGTACTGCTGGGGATAGGGACGAATCGCTAGTTTCGGTAACTGGTCTTCTGGTGTCTCTGGCGGATGCAAAACGATCCGCGCATCTAAGGCGATGAAGGAATCAGGACGAGCTAACAACGGATTAATATCGATCTCCTTAATCCAACGCTGTTCGACTACGAGTTGGCTGAATAATACCAAAAGTTGCTCTAGTGCCTCTAAATCGACGCTCTGCTGTCCCCTGACTCCTTTAAGTGCCTCATAAATTTTGGTCTGTTCCATCATCCGGCGTGCCAAAGTAGTATTCAGAGGCGGGAGGGCGATCGCTCGATCTTTAAAGACTTCTACTAACTGTCCCCCTAAGCCAAATAGCAGCGTCGGACCGAATTGCGGATCGAGGCTGCTACCAACAATCAATTCGTATCCATCCAATTTCAGCATCGGTTGGACGGTTACGCCCAAGAATGGCGGTGCGTGGGGTGTTGTAGGGGCGGGTTCACCAGAGAGATCTGCGGACAAACGAGTGGTTTGGATAAACCCGCCCGTACCGGAGTGAGGAGGATGATTTTGGACGTATTGGTTGACAGCAGTTTCAATTTTGTGGTAGGCGCGGCGCACGGCATCGGCATCGGGTAAATTTAACTCCACGCCGCCAACATCGGTTTTGTGGGTGATGGTTTCGGAAAACAGTTTCAGGACAATGGGATAACCAATGCGATCGCTATATTCCACTGCTTCAGCTTCGCTTCTAGCAACATAAGTTGGGACGACGGGAATACCGTAAGCAGCTAGCACTTGCTTCGATTCAAATTCCGTGAGGATCGTCCGCCCCTGTTGTCGTGCCGTTTCAACGATCTGCGCTACTAAGGAGCGATCGCTGTTGCTATCGGCTAAATCTGCTGGTAAAGCAGGAGTTTCGTAAATGCCGCGCAAGTTGTAACTGTAACGCCACATCAAGCTGAAGACACGGGCGGCTGTATCTGGATATTGATAAGTTGGGATACCAGCATCGTTGAGAATCTTTTCTCCTGCTGTCACGTCTGCGCCCCCCATCCAACTGGCTAGAATCGGTTTACCAGGTAGAGACGTTACATGTAACGTCTCTACATAAGATTTCAATGCTTCTGCCGTCTTGGTGGGATCGGTCATGGCTTGAGGGGTCAAAATTACCAATAAACCGTCGCTGTTGGGGTCTTTTGCAGCTACCTCTAAAGCTCGGCTGTAACGCTGGGGTTCGGCATCTCCTAAAATGTCGATCGGATTGTTGTGGCTCCAGTGGGTAGGTAGGAATCGATCCAATTCAGTACGAGTCTCCTCGGTGATTTCTGACAGTTCGCCCCCCATAGCAATTAAGGCATCTGTAGTTAGTACCCCAGGACCACCCGCATTGGTGAGAATTGTTAAGCGCCGACCTTTGGGACGGGGTTGTTTTGCCAATACTTCCGCCATATTGAATAAGTCAGAAATGCGATTGACTTGCAACACGCCACAACGCCGGAAAGCTGCATCTAGTACGACATCGCTACCAGCTAGCGCCCCCGTGTGAGAAGCTGCTGCTTTTGCTGCTGCCTCCGTTTTACCTGCTTTGAGGACGATAATTGGTTTAGTCAGCGCCACTTCCCTCGCTGCCGACAGAAACGATCGCGCATTGCCGATCGATTCCATGTAAATCACAATACTCTGGGTATGGGGGTCGTCACCGAGATAGTAAATCAAATCGCCCCAATTGATATCGAGCATGGAACCGATAGAAACGAAGGCACTAAACCCGACATTCTCTTGCAAGCTCCAATCGAGAATCGCCGTGCAGAGCGCCCCACTTTGGCTGATGAAACCAACATTACCAGGTTGAGCGATCGTGCTGGCAAATGTCGCATTTAAGCCTGTAAGGGGATTCATCACCCCCAGACAGTTAGGACCGATAATTCGCATCTTACCTCGGCTTGCTGCCATCACTTGCCGTTCTAACTCGATCCCAGCTGCTCCAGCTTCTTTAAACCCAGCAGAAATAATAATTGCGCTTTTAATTCCTTCATCAACACACTCGGCGATCGCTCCTGGTACGGCGGGTGCAGGAATTGCTATGACTGCCAGATCGACTGGTGCGGGGACATCTTTAATCGTAGGATAAGCCTTAATTCCCAACACGCTAGGACGTTTGGGATTAACTGGAAACACAGTTCCACCAAATGGATTACCGATCAGGTTCCATAGCAAGGTGCGCCCTACACTCCCTGGTTTTTCGCTGGCTCCAATCACGGCAACATTTTGAGGGGCAAAAATTGCATTGAGGGGATTGCTAGACCGTTCGGAGCGCAGAATATCGTAAGCGCGTTCGGCGATCGTTGGTTCAGAAGACTGTTGAATCACTGTAGTGAGTAGTGAGTGGTGAGTAGGAAGAAAAATCTAATAGCTAATCGCTCTTTGATAACTAATCATTGTCACTGTTACTATATCTAGCTGTTACTTCCTGGCAAGCAGAGATACTCAAGGTTTTCTTTATTCTCGTCGTTAAGAAAATGCAAAAGTATCAATGTTTCATGCTGAAATTGAAAAAAGGTTATTGCTTTAACGACAACTAACAGCTAACAACGGTCAACTTTCAACCGGAATCAGTTGATACCAATTCTCCGTAGAGATGCACTAAATTCGACCCCCCTGTAGTCCCCCCGAAGTCGCGGGGGGACGCCGAAGGCGGGGGGTAGAAATAATGCAGCTTCACACAGAAACGGTATGAGCAATTTTTTCTAAGGCGATCGCCATACTTGTTTCTGCGAACGGTGACAGGCGATCGCCAAGTTCAAAATTCTCCCCAGGAATCAATACCCACAAGGCTTGGGGAATCCGATTATAAACCGCTTGCGTCAAAGCAAGGAGCGATCGCGGATCGGCTGAGTGTGCTGTCAAAGTGCTAGTCAGATCGGGTTCTATGGCTACGATCTGTACTTCTTTACTGGTCTTCTGTTCGCAAGCATCAACAAAAATAGCTAGATCGACATCTGCCAACTGAGCAGCGAGTTCGGGAGTTAGTTGGTGAATGGCAAGCGATCGCAGGTTTGGTATTTCCCAAGTGGCTACTATCTCTGCAACTCGTTGTCCTACTGCATCATCACTGCGTAAATCGTTACCATACCCAATAACTAAATAGGATTGAGTTGTGGTAAAAGTACGGTTGTTCGTTCTCTCTATTGACTCAAGCCACAAATTGTTTACCTCCAAATTCTCATCTACTTAGAAGCTAAGAGCAAACTTTGAGGAAGTTGTGAGGGTGAGAACCGCGCAGATTCAATAAATTTTTGTAAAATTGGCGCGCGATCGCCCTTTCTCCACGCAATACCAATTTCAATTTTAGGAGTTGGCTCCACAAGCGATCGATATACTACTCCCGATCGCTGTAAATTTTGTAGAGAAGCAGGTACTAACGCCACTCCTACACCCCCTGCTACTAAACTAATACTAGTTTGTAGTTGTATAGCTTCCTGTACTGCAATTGGGCTAAACTCAGTTTGTTGAAAAAACTGTATTATTTGATTGTAAAGTCCGCTACCTAAACGAGCAGGTGGCAAAATAAATAATTCTCGCTCGAAGGCACGGATCGATACTCGTTCCGATGTCGCTAGAGGATGGCTAGCTGGAATTGCGATCGCCATGCCTTCTTTTAACACGGAAATGACTTCTAACTCCTCCAGTTCAATCGGGAGGTAGAGAATACCCGCATCGATTTGCTGTTGTTGTAAATGCAAGATTTGTTGCTGCGTCGTCAATTCATGCAAATCCAATACTACTTCGGGACATCGTTCTCGCAACGCATTCAATAAGGTGGGTAAGACGCTATATGTAGCTGAACTATTAAAACCCAAACTCAAACGTCCAATTTCACCTCGGCTCGCACGTTGCGCCGCTTCCACAGCTTGCTCGATCTGTCCGAGTACCTGTATAACTTTTTCTAAAAATACTTGACCCGCCGCAGTCAATTCTACACGCCGTTTCGTGCGATCGAACAGCGTCACTCCCATCTGGATTTCTAAATCGCGGATTTGCTGACTCAGTGGTGGTTGAGCGATATGGAGACGTTCGGCGGCGCGGCTGAAATTTAATTCCTCAGCCACAGCTATGAAATAGCGCAGGTGACGAAGTTCCATGATGGTAATGGGTAATTGGTAATTGGTAATTGGTAATTGGTAATGGGTAATTGGTAGTTGCACACCTGCACACCTGCACACCTGCTTTTTTCTCCAACTCCCGACTCACGACTCCCGACTCCCAACTTCCACAGTTATATTTTTTAAGTATAAGTTTTGCAGTAAATATATATTGGACATCTGAAACTAGCTTTTCTACAGTACATGTAAGTACGTAGTGGAAATTTCATATGAATGACGTAAATATTCAAATTCGCTTTGCAACAGTTGAAGATGTAGAGCAAGTTTTTGCTTCGATCGTTCAGAAAGCTGCATTTGATGGATGTGCGGATGCATTACAAGCAACCCCTCAGCAGTTAGAGCAGACTTTATTTAGTCAATCGCCGTTGGCAAGAGTATTATTAGCAGAAGTTGATGGCAAGGCGATCGCATTTGCCTTATTTTTCTACACCTACTCCAGTTTTCTTGCCAAACCAAGTATTTGGCTCGACGATTTATTTGTCCAGCCACACATGCGCGGTCGAGGAGTCGGAACCGCACTGTTGAGACACTTAGCAACCCTTGCAGCCAAGAACAATTGCGGACGTATAGAATGGACGGTTAACACAAACAACGATCGCGGCATCGCATTCTATCAAAAACAAGGCGCAAAAATTTTCGACAACCTTCGCCTTTGTCGGCTTAGTTGAAAGTGAGTAGTGAGTAGTGAGCAGTGAGTAGTGAAACTACAAATGACCAATGACTAATGACCAATGACTAATGACCAATCACCAATCACCTCTAAAATTATTTACGGCACATATGGAGATCGATCGTGGCAAAGATTAACGATAACTACCTGAAACTAAAAGCTGGCTACCTGTTTCCTGAAATTGCGCGGCGGGTGAATGCTTTTGCTGAAGCGAATCCCGATGCAAAAATTATCCGCTTGGGAATTGGCGATGTCACCGAACCATTACCAGAAGCCTGTCGCACGGCGATGATTCAAGCTGTGGAAGAAATGGGCGATCGCGCTACATTTAAAGGCTACGGTCCCGAACAAGGTTATGCTTGGTTACGGGAGAAAATCGCCAGTCACGATTTCCAAACGCGAGGATGTGCGATCGATGCCTCGGAAATCTTTATTTCTGACGGTTCCAAGTGCGATACGGGTAATATTCTCGATATTTTTGGTAAAGACAACAAAATTGCCGTTACCGATCCTGTATATCCCGTGTATGTCGATACTAACGTTATGGCAGGGCATACGGGAGAGGCAAACGATAAAGGTGAGTATGGCGGTTTAGTTTATCTACCCGTGACGGCAGAAAACAACTTTACGGCTGAAATTCCGACTCAAAAAGTCGATTTGATTTATCTCTGTTTCCCTAACAACCCCACAGGTGCAACAGCAACGCGTGAACATCTCCAAGCATGGGTAGACTACGCCAAGGCTAACGGCTCGATAATTTTCTTTGATGCGGCTTACGAGGCTTACATTACAGATCCAGAGTTACCCCATTCTATCTACGAAATTGAAGGGGCTAGAGATTGCGCGATCGAATTTCGTTCTTTTTCTAAAAATGCTGGTTTTACAGGTACGCGCTGCGCTTTAACTGTCGTACCCAAAACCCTGAAGGCAAAAGCTGCTGATGGTACGGATGTAGAATTGTGGAAATTGTGGAATCGTCGCCAATCTACCAAATTTAATGGCGTATCTTATATCGTGCAGCGCGGTGCGGAGGCAGTTTATTCTGAAGCTGGTCGAGCACAAATTACCGCTCTTGTCAAGTTTTATCTAGAAAATGCCAAAATTATCCGCGAACAACTGATAGCTGCGGGTATAGACGTATATGGTGGCGTAAATGCACCTTATGTCTGGGTGAAAACTCCTCACGGTTTATCGAGTTGGGATTTCTTTGATAAATTGCTGCAAGTTTGTAACGTTGTGGGAACGCCTGGTTCTGGATTTGGTGCGGCTGGCGAAGGCTATTTCCGCATTTCTGCGTTTAACAGCCGCGAGAATGTAGAAGAAGCAATGCGCCGAATTGTCGAGAAGTTTAAAGTATAAGGCGAAATCGATACACTGTAGGGGCGGGTTCACTAAAAAATCTCTATATTGAAGTGAAGATTTATTCCAACCCGTCCTGACTCAACATACTGACAACTTTCATAAGCTGTTATACATTTAATCTACATAATGTCCCAAGCCAAAATCTACGTGCAAGCGTGAGTTTCACAATTTTGACTTTTAACTTTTAACTTTTGACTTGCTTATGACTACTGCAATTCCTGTCGTCAAACCTGTTAGCCAAATGCGGCTTGCTCCTGGTAGTGCAGTCACGATTCCCAATGTTAGTTGGCAAGAATTTGAATTAATTTTACACGAATTAGGCGAACATCGAGCCGCAAGAATAGCATACAGCCAAAATACTTTAGAAATAATGGTTCCCTTACCCGAACATGAAAGACCAAAAGATTTAATTTCAGATATCATTAAAATTTTGTTGAAAAGGACAGGTAGAAGATACGAACCTTTTGGTTCAACAACTTTTAAACAAGCAGGTGTAGCAGGGGTTGAACCGGATGCCTGTTTTTATATTCAAAACTATGAACGTATGATTGGTCGTCGCAGATTACAACCTGACGATCCTCCTCCAGATTTGGCAATAGAAACAGATGTGACTTCAAAAACAACCCTAGATGCCTATAAAGACATTGGTTTTCCCGAAGTTTGGATTTATCACAGTGGTAGGCTGAAAATTTATCTACTTATAAATAGTAATTACGTAGAGACTGATACTAGTCCGACTTTCCCTCAGTTCCTAATAACTCAAATTATTCCTACTACAGTAGAACGTGCTTGGCAGGTAGGAAGCGTACAAGCTTTAGAAGAATTTGAAGCGGTGCTTGGCAGTGCCTAGTCTTGTCGCGTTTCGCTCCGATTGGCAAAATAAGAAGACGTGACGATTAAACCTGCACCAACCCACTGTAAAATATTCGGTTGTTCGCCAATTAATAAGATCGCACTTGCTACGCCAAAAACTGGGGTGAGTGCTACGTAAAATGCAGCATGACTAACATCTACATGGCGCAACGCAATTAGATAAAGCAAAAACCCTAAAGCATATTGCATAATCCCAGCAATAATTGCTAGCAACCAAAATTGAGGCGAGATTCCAAATGCATTAATTTCATAATTACGATTAAAAGTTGAGAGGATACCAAAAGCGATCGCCGTTGTGATTAAACCTACGAATTGCTGCGATGCTGTTAAAATGATAGTACTTAAACGATGGACTTGTAGTTTGCTCAAAATTACGTAAGCAACAGCAAATAACACGCCAATTAATACCATTAAATCGCCAAATAGAAAATTGTTCTGAGTCCCAGCAGCATCTTGTCCCATTAATAAAAATACGCCCAAGAAACTGATAGAAGCAAGAATAAGCTTAACTAATACCAGCCGTTCTCTAAGAAATATTGGCGCTGACAAAATTGTAATTATCACTTCGGTAGAGCCAATCAAAGATGCATTAACTGCTGTTGTCGATGCTAAACCTAAAATACCAAACATATAAGCCAGTGCTGGCTCAAATATTCCTGCAATACCTTGCTTAAGACTTTTAATACCCAGCGGTAATCTCCCTTCTTGGAAATAGCAAACCGCATACAAAAACAGAACGCTAGAACTGAGTTGAATAATTAATAGTGTTGTCGGTGAAATTTCTGTCAAGGCAATTTTAGCAAGAGTTAACCCTACACCCCAACAAAAAGCGTAGGAGAGAGCAATGAGTGAATATTTCATCTTGATATTTTGACTTTTGACTTTTAACTTTTGACTTACTTAATAACTTTGTTCCACAGGACAATTTTCAGCCGGACAAACATCTTCATCGCACAACCGACAAATAGCGTCAGCACGTAGCTTGTCAGTCGTTATAGCAGCTAACATCTTTTCCAATAAACTCGTTAGCTGTTCTTGTTCTGCTGGAGTCAAACTGTTAAAAGCAGATAATAGCTTTTGCCTTCGCTGTGCGAGAATATCAATTCGGCGTTGCTGTCCTGCTACTGTCAAAAACAGTGCAATCGTTCGTCCATCGCTTCCTTGTCGCCGTTCTACTAATCCATCAGCTTCTAATTTGTCTATCAGTCTCACCGTACCTGGGTGGGAAAGGTTGAGAATTTGTCGCAGAGTATTAATTGATATTCCTGGTTCCACGCCTAGAGTTACCAAGGTAGCGGGTGCGCCGCCACCATACCCCGTGCCAGTTTCTACGGCTTCTGTTAATGTATCTACTAACCCCAAGGCTAAAGCACCTAATAGATTTAGCGATCGCTCTGTTGTCATTTTGGATTTTAGATTGCAACCTGATTATACTCATTATATGCATAACGCATACATATTTATAATTCATTTCATTGTGAGTATGAACGATTGTCATTGATTTTTATTGATGTGCGATCGCATCTCGAGCTTAAAGCCAATCCATTGCAGCCTTTCATCAGCTGTACTGATTGTGAGATTTTCGCATTCAAATCAAGCTTTTGAGCTGTCCTCACAACTTCCTCAAGATGATTGCCTATACCAGTATCAGTTGTCAGTTATCAGTGACCAGTTACCACTCCCCACTCCCCACTCACTACTCACTACTCACTCAAAGAGGAAATATGTTGCAAACAACAGACAATCGGCAACAACAGCATAAATCTTCTCAAGAGCAAGCCTTTGTGCTGTGGTTTGAAGAAGTAGGGATTGCAGATATCCCCTTGGTTGGAGGTAAAAACGCTTCCTTGGGTGAAATGATCCAACAACTAACACCTAAAGGCGTAAACGTACCCACAGGTTTTGCGACAACAGCTTATGCTTATCGCTACTTTATCGAACAAGCAGGCTTAGAAGAACAGTTGCGATCGCTATTCTCCGACTTGAATGTAGAAGATGTGAACAACCTGCGACAACGGGGTAAGCAAGCTCGTGCTTTAATTTTGAATACACCATTTCCGCCAGAATTAACCAGCGCGATCGCAGATGCTTACTTGCAGTTGTGTCAGAGATATGGCGATAATTCAGCTAGTTTGTGCGATCGGCTTGCGCCAGAATATCAAGAATCATGCAAGCGTTCTAGTGGTGATACAGATGTAGCGGTTCGTTCTAGCGCCACAGCTGAAGATTTACCCGATGCAAGTTTTGCCGGACAACAGGAAACCTATCTTAACGTTCATGGCGTACAAGCAGTATTAGAAGCTTGTCATAAGTGTTTTGCTTCTCTGTTTACCGACCGTGCTATTTCCTATCGCACGATTAAAAACTTCGACCACTTTAACATTGCTCTGTCGGTCGGCGTGCAAAAGATGGTACGTTCTGACTTGGCGGCTTCTGGGGTGATGTTTTCCATCGATACAGAAACGGGTTTTAAGAATGCTGCCTTGATTACAGCCGCCTATGGCTTAGGTGAAAACGTCGTCCAAGGTGCTGTTAACCCCGACGAATATTTTGTTTTTAAACCGACACTCAAACAAGGTTTCCGTCCCATTTTAGAAAAACGTTTGGGTAGTAAAGAAATCAAAATGGTCTACGATGTCGGTGGTAGCAAGCTGACAAAAAACGTCACCGTACCGGAATCAGAACGAGTCAAATACGCTCTCTCTGATGACGAAGTTCTGACTTTAGCTAAATGGGCTTGTGTGATTGAAGACCACTACTCGGTAGTGCGGAATACTTATACGCCGATGGATATTGAGTGGGCGAAAGACGGCTTTACCGGAGAATTATTCATCGTCCAAGCTCGTCCCGAAACCGTACAATCGCAAAAATCTACCAATGTTATCAAGAGCTATAAACTTGTTGGGGAGCATAGTAATGCACCCGTACTAGTAAGAGGTCGTGCAGTCGGAGAGATGATTGGCACGGGTAAAGCACGGGTCATTTTGGATGTCCACAAACTCGACCAATTCCAACCAGGGGAAGTTTTGGTCACATACAAGACCGATCCCGACTGGGAACCGATTATGAAAAAAGCGAGTGCAATTGTCACCAATCAAGGGGGTAGAACTTGTCACGCTGCAATTATTGCACGAGAAATGGGAATTCCCGCCATTGTCGGTACTGGTAATGCGATCGCTGAATTGAAAACAGGTCAGGAAGTGACGATCTCCTGTGCGGAAGGAGAAGAAGGACGAGTTTATGAAGGGATTTTGCCTTATGAGGTGAAGGAGGTAGCGTTAGAAAACTTACCTCGGACGCGCACCCAAATTATGATGAACGTGGGTAATCCATCAGAAGCATTTAGTTTAGCAGCCATCCCAAATGATGGTGTAGGGTTAGCGCGGCTAGAATTTATCATTGCCAACCATATTAAGGTGCATCCTTTGGCTTTGATTCATTTTGACAAGTTGCAAGATGTCGAGGCGAAAGACCAAATTGCCCTACTAACGCACTTATATGATGATAAGCCATTATACTTCGTCGATCGGCTCGCGCAGGGAATCGCCACGATCGCCGCTGCTTTTTATCCCAAACCCGTTGTCGTGCGGCTATCTGACTTCAAGAGCAACGAGTACGCTAACCTTCTCGGTGGTCAGCAATTCGAGCCAGAAGAAGAAAATCCGATGATTGGCTGGCGCGGTGCTTCGCGCTACTACGACGAGAAATATCGCGAAGGTTTCGCTCTAGAGTGTCAAGCCTTGAAGCGGGTGCGGAATGAAATGGGTTTAACTAACGTCATTCCGATGGTTCCCTTCTGTCGTACGCCTGCGGAAGGACGCAGGGTATTGACAGAAATGGAAAAATATGGTTTGAAGCGGGGCGAAAATCAGTTGCAAGTCTATGTCATGTGCGAGATTCCCAACAATGTCATCTTGGCGAAACAATTCAGCGAAGTGTTTGATGGGTTCTCGATTGGTTCCAATGACTTGACGCAACTAACTCTGGGACTCGATCGCGATTCTGGCTTGGTAGCACACCTATTTGACGAACGCGATGCAGGTGTGAAAGAGATGGTGCAAATGGCGATCGCCAAAGCCAAGCAAAACCACCGGAAGATCGGGATTTGCGGTCAAGCTCCCAGCGACTACCCAGAATTTGCTCGCTTCTTGGTAGAACAGGAAATTGACTCAATGAGTTTAAATCCAGATTCTATTTTGAAAACTTTATTGGAAGTTGCCGCTGCTGAGGGTGTAGATCTTCAATAACGCCAACAGGGTAGCACATTTGTGCTACCCTACACAACAACTCCCCCTGACCCAGACATGGAAAACAACAGCACCAAGAACAAGCGATTGATTCATTTCTTGAAAGAGCAACTGGCACTATCACCAGCTGCGATCGCTATGGCTGTGCGTCTGGGTCAGCAAAATCCTGGGCCTTTACCCATGATTCTCTGGCAATACGGTCTGATTTCCCTAGAGCAATTAGAGCAAATTTTAGATTGGGAAGCGCAGTAATCAGTTGACAGTTATCAGTTATCAGTTATCAGTGACCAGTCACCAGTTATCAGTTCTAGTTACCAATAACCAATAACCAATAACCAATAACCCACTATGCAAAAAAAAGACACAACTCCGGCTCATCCTAGTGGTGATAAGCGTTTTAAAGTGTTAGATGTCACGATTAAACGTTGTCAATATCAACAGGATGCTTTGATTGAGATCTTGCACAAGGCGCAGGAATTATTTGGTTATTTGGAAGATGATGTTCTACTTTACATTACTCACTGTTTGAAATTGCCTCCCAGCCGCGTTTATGGGGTAGCAACTTTCTATCATTTATTTGCCCTTAAACCCCAAGGTAAGCACACTTGTACGGTTTGTACTGGTACGGCTTGTTACGTGCGCGGCGGGGATAAAATTCTGGCGGCGATTGAAGCAACTGCTGGCGTGCGTGCTGGTGAGACAACAGCAGATAAACAACTCTCAGTTCTGACGGCTCGTTGTCTGGGTGCTTGCGGGATTGCTCCAGTAGTTGTATTTGATAAGACAGTTCACGGACACGAAACACCAGAATCAGTGTGCGATCGCCTCAAGGAATTGCTAGCAACTGAAGAACTCGTTGTTGCTAGCTGCTAAATTATTTCTGCTTATTTCTGCACTGGTAGTTTCGCGCAGTCCAAACATTCCAAGCACCAGGCACGTTAATTACTTTCTCGAAGTTCTCTTGCCCTTTGGATGTAAATATCTACGTCGCGACGGGGATCGATAACTGCTAAGACTCGCTAGCTACCTGCTGCAACTGCTGTGGCAGTTCTACGAGCGATCGCTCCAACAGGCTAAGTATGTCGTAACTTATACAATTAACCCTAACATTCCTGTATGGTCTGGTTTTGGTGCGTCAAAGTTCGAGCCGACAATTGGCATATCTGTAGGACAAGTTCCAGAAGCTCCTTTACTCAGAGTCAACAAACCTCTACAGTGGGATGAAAAGTTAGGCGTGCGAGTGCGAAACTAGAAGCTAATTCATAATTCACAATTCCTCACTACTACGCAGCTAATATCGGTGAGGAAACCTCACCGCTCGCTGCTTCACTACTCACTACTCACTACTCACTACTCACTTCCTAATGACCTCCCTCACCACTTTAGAAAAAATTCCTTATATTGACGCAGACGGTCAATTACCCGCACAATTTCAAGGTAAAGTAGGGGTTTATGCGGTTTTTGACTCGGAGAAAGTGCTGCAATACATCGGGTATTCTCGCGATGTTTATCTCAGTTTACAACAGCATCTCGTTCGTCAACCACAAAAGTGTTATTGGCTGAAGGTGGAAACTATTGACCGTCCTAACCGCACGATTTTGGAAGATATTCGTCAGGCTTGGACTGAGGAAAACGGCTCGGTTCCGCCTGGAAATAGTGTAGATGAAGCTGCATGGACTCAGCCAATCGACGCTAAATTATCGCTGACATCTGAAGAGCAAAAAAGTTTGGCAAATGGCGACGATCCGACTCAAATGAAGATTTTAAAAGTTGCAGCAAGACGCATTGAAGCACAGATTTTATCTGAATTAGAAACGCGCGGCTTGCAGATGCAACTGCGCTTTAATCCTAAATTGAAAGAACAGGGATTACTGGATTTGAAATAACTATAACTTGCTTGATGTCACAGTTATATTGCCGTATTGTCAATCTCAAGTAACCACCGGACAAAATTAGCAAGGTACTGGATCATTTGGCATGAGTGTTGCCATTATTTTGAAGATTAGTGAAACACAGTTCGATGAATAGACCCAATCCTCTACTATCTCTCGACTACGAACCCGCTTTAGAGTCTTTAGGTGACGATTATTTTGATGAAGTCAGCGCCGCCGAATTTCCCCAGCATATTTTGCGCTATCGTAGCGATCGCCTGTTACCTTTAATTGGACTAGATCCCAAAGTTGTCACAAATGCAGACTTTATGGCAGCTTTTGGCAAATTTCAAGGACGAGAACCTTTACTAGCACTGCGCTACCACGGCTATCAATTTGGCGAATACAATCCATTTTTAGGTGATGGTAGGGGTTTTCTCTACGGTCAAGTACGCGGTATAGACGGCGAACTTTACGATTTTGGCACGAAAGGTTCTGGAACAACTCCTTATTCCCGTGGCGGTGATGGTAGATTAACCCTCAAAGGGGGAGTGCGGGAAGTTTTAGCAGCAGAAGCTTTGCATGACATGGGCGTACGTACTTCTCGCTGTTTCAGTTTAATTGAAACGGGGGAACAACTGTGGCGCGGTGACGAACCTTCCCCGACGCGATCGTCTGTAATGGTACGATTTAGCCGATCGCACATTCGTTTTGGTACGTTTGAACGCCTACATTATCTCCAGCGTCCAGATTTAACTAAAAGACTTTTAGACCATGCGATTGAGTATTATTACCCGCATATTTGGGGACAATCTGATGCTTATGCCCTATTTTATGCCGAACTCGTCCGCCGAGTTGCAGAATTAACTGCCCAATGGATGGCGGCTGGATTTTGTCACGGGGTATTGAATACAGATAATATGTCGATTACGGGAGAAAGTTTTGATTACGGTCCTTACGCTTTCATTCTCACCTACGATCCGCTATTTACTGCGGCTTATTTTGACTATTCTAGGCGCTACTGTTACGGACAACAACCAAATATTTGTCAGTTGAATTTAGCAATGCTTCAGCAACCGTTGAAAGCGGTAATTGACGCAAACGATATGGCAGTCGGATTAGCCAAATTTGACGAATATTATGCGATCGCCTATAGAAATTTGATGTTGGCAAAGCTGGGATTAGCCGCTAAAGATTCAGTTGAATTAGATCGGCTGTTACAATTGACGCTGAGATTGCTTAAAGACACGCAGATTTCTTACCATCAATTTTTTATTCAACTAACTGAAAGCTTTTCCCGCAGTTGGCGCGAGGATGTGAATTCAATTTTGTTTTTGGTAGACATCTTACCGTTAGATTATTGGGAGGAATGGCGACAACTCTATCATCAAGTTTTGATTCAGCTTCCCCAGGAAGAGATGGATAGCGTTCGCCAAAGGATGCAGCGAGTTAATCCTACAATTGCTTTAATTAGACCTGTTATAGAATCAGTTTGGGAATCAATTACCACTGGGGATGATTGGCAGCCTTTTTACGATTTAGTCCGGCAGATTCAAGGAGATAATTAAATTTTTTCGATCGCACCAAGACGAGGACACTTCCGTGCGGGGTTCATTCCATTGAAGCATGTCGCGTGAAAGCGTCCGTGCCAAGCCGCAAAGCAGAGCGCAAATAGACTCAGGAGTTACGCAGTTGAGTAGAAAAAGTCAACGAGTACGGCTACATCAACTAACTGACAGAAATTTTGGTAATGGATGATTCCACGCTCGATCCGGCAAAGGCAAACCGATCAGCGATCCTCGGCTGCAACCACGCGCCCCCGTCCATCCCTCTTGGCGCGATAGAGGGCTGCATCTGCCGCACGATACAAAGATTCTAAATCTGCACCGTGTATAGGGTACTGGGCGATTCCGACGCTAAAGGTGACTGGCAAGTTGCATTCGGGCACTGTAGACCGCTTTTGTTGCCATCCTGTCAGAATTTCTGTCAATCGCTGTACCCCATCTGGGCTAGTCATGCCATACAAACCAAGGACGAACTCTTCGCCACCCCAACGAGCAACTATATCTTCTCCGCGTAAGGATTGCAACAACCACTGTCCCAACTGTCGCAATACCGTATCGCCTGCTGCATGACCGCAGGTATCGTTTACCTGCTTGAAGCGATCGATATCTAAAATTGCCAAACACAGGTTTTGATGATGGCGCTTTGCCATACGAAGCAACCGATCTAAATCTTGGGTAGACTTGTGACGATTAGCAACTCCCGTTAGCGGGTCAATTTCTGCTAAGCTACGCAAGAGTTCGATCCGGTCGAGCCGATTCATAATTCGGTTCACGACTTCCGGTCCCACAATCGGCTTACTGACAAAATCATCCGCACCAACTGCAAACACCTGATTCACAGTATTAGCATCGCTGTAAGCAGTGAGAAATAAAATTGGCAATCCACTCCAGTGAGAATCTTGGCGCACGATCTGACACAATTCCAAACCGTTGAGATGGGGCATATTAATATCTAAGATCAGCAAATCTGGGGCTGAGGCTTCCAGAGTTTCCCAAAAACGGCGGGGATCGTCGATGCAGATCGTTCTCAGTCCCCACGGTTCTAACAAGCTGCGTAGGGTAGCTAGGATCTGGGGATCGTCATCCACCACCATCACTTTAGCTGTCGTCGTCTCTCGGGGTAATAATTGGGTGACTGCCTGCAAAACTTGGGCTGGTGGTACGGGTTTGGGCAAAAAGGCATGTCCGCCACAACGAGCGACTTCTAGCCGCAGCATCAAATTATCTTGACTGCTATGGACGAGAACGGGTAGCGGAGGTTGGCGCTGTTTCAGTTCGACTAGTAGCGCCAAGCTGTCTGCTAGATTGCCGTCAAGATCGAGTAAAACGACTTGGGGCGACGATGAAGCGATCGCCTCTTTGGCTGTTTCTAGTTGAGTTGCTACTTCTGCCTGAATGCCCCAAACTTGAGCTTCTGCAACTAATGGCTTTGCTAAGTGGCGATCGCTACTAAAGATCAGCAATCGCGGCGACTCTTCTTTGGCTGCGGGGGGTGCTGTCAGTTCGGCGGGAGTCAGTTCTATAGATTGCCGTAAAGCAGTGACGAGTTCTCGCAGGTGCTTCGCTTCTTTTTGACTCAATGCCTGTTTACGCAAACTGCGTTCGATTTTCCGTGCCAGTTGAGAACCCGTACCAAAACCAAAAGTTCCCAGAGAACCTGCTAAAGTATGGGCGGCTTGTTCTGCCTGCTGGCGTTTCTCCGGTATGGGTTTGGCTTGCAATAATTGAGTGGCAACTTGTTCTAGTAGCGTTACCTGCTCGTTTACTCTCCCTCGAAATCGTTCCCATACTCCTGCTAAAGCCGTAAGGGTTTGTTGTCGCGTTCGTTCGCTGGGTTCCTCTGCTATCGGTAGTGCGGGTGGTTGTTGTTTAAATATTGAAGGCAATGTTGAGGGCTTGAGACGATAGCCAATACCGTAAACGGTTTCAATTAAATCTGCGGGTGCGCCAGCTGCTTTCAATTTCTGCCGCAGTCCTTTGATTTGCGTCCTTACGGCTTCTTCCCCAGGCGTTTTATCAAACGACCAAATATGGTCTAAGATGGCGCTGCAACTAAAAACGCGGCGATTGTTCCGCAAAAACAATTCTAGTAAGGCATGTTCTTTTGGGGTCAGTTGTAGCGATCGCCCGCCATAAGTCACTTCACAGCTACTCGGATCGAGTTGTAATTCGCCCCATTCTAAAACTGGGGACACGCTAGTATTGCCGCGCCGCAATAAAGCTCGCACGCGGGCAAATAATTCTTCTTGGTCGAAGGGTTTGACGAGGTAGTCATCCGCACCAGCATCTAAGCCGATCGCCTTATCATGGCTGCTATCCCTGCCTGTAATTAGCAAAATCGGCATTTTAAAGCCTTGCGATCGCACGCGACGGCAAAGTTCGATCCCGTCCAACTTCGGCAGCATGACATCTAGCAAGATCAAGTCATACTCGTAGGCTCGAACTAACTCCCATCCAGCCTCGCCATCCGCTGCTATTTCCACAGCATAATTTTGCTCTGATAGCACCAGATGTAGGACATTGGCGATCGACTCGTCATCCTCTACGACTAAAATTCGCATTGTCAGCGACCAGTTATCAGTTGTCAGTTGTCAGTTGTCAGTAAGAGCGTGAAGAGTGGTAATAGGTAATTGGTAATTGGTAGTTGGTAATTGCCCACCTGCTCACCTGCCCACCTGCTCACCTGCTTCCTTGTCTTCTTTGCCCCTAGCCTCTGGTTCCCCTAGCCTCAGCGATCCTCTCACCTGCATTCAAGCCGATCCTAAAGCAGAATTACATAAGATTAAGGTTTGTTTGCAAATTTCAAAGATTGTCAAGCTGAAATGGTTACAAAAGTTGTCATTGGTTATTGGTTATTAGTCATTGGTTATTGGTTATTGGTAATAGAGACGCTACACGTAACGTCTCTACGCTGATAACTGATAACTGATAACTGATAACTGTTAGCCCTGATAAAGAATCTCATTCCGATTTGCTGCACCTAGGGGAGTTGGGGTAGAACCGATCGCGTGGGGGGCGCTCGCGGTAGGGATGGTGGGGGAGGCGTGCCACTGTTGGAGGAGATTTTGCAGGAATTTGTCTTGTCCGGCGCGGAGGCTTTCGATCTGCCAGCCTTTGTTAATGATGACGAACCAAACTAAACCGCGATCGCGGGTGGGTAAAACTCCTGCTAAAGCACTGACTTCGTTTAAGGTTCCAGTTTTGACAACAGCACCCGTAGGGACTTGGCGTAGTTCTAGCGTCCCTCGGCGATCGCGTCCCGATACGGGGAATAAGTCGGCAACGCTCATTTGATAAGGGAGTAATTCTCGTTGTACTGCCATAAACATCGCACAAGCAGCTCTAGGAGAAATCTGATTTTCTATCCCCAGTCCTGAAGTATTGCCGAGCAAAATTTCTGAGTCTGGTACTCCGGCAGTTTTTGCGGCGATCTGGCGCACAATTGGCGCACCTCCTAGCATTTGCCCTAACATTTGTGCCATCTCGTTATTACTGTATACGTTCATTTCCTTCAGAATTTGAGCCAAAGGTAAAGAATAGTGACGTAATAATAAGATTTGCCTGGGATGGGGGATAGCAGCCACCTGTACTGTTCCAGCGATCGCGACCCGCGGTTTTGGCGTACCTGGGGGTAAGGTGGAGTATTGCGTTTTAGCGGCAGCCGTCCAGGTAGTAGAATCTAATCCTTGTTTGAGCAGTTCTCCAGCCTTGAAGGGATCGGATTGATAGTTCATGGCAAAATTGCCAGTTACCACCAAATTACCCGTGACGCGGGATATTCCCAGTTGATTGAGACTGTTACCTAGGGCGATCGCTTCTTCCCAAACAAACAACGGATCTCCCCCACCCGTAACAATTAAATCTCCTTCTAGCACTCCGTTTTGGATCGATCCTGTAGCACTAATCAGCGTTTGGAAGCGGTGGTTGAGTTTCCAAGTTTTTAAAGCAGCTAAGGATGTAGCGATTTTTGTGAGTGAGGCAGCAGGTAAGGGAATGCGACCGTTATTTTCGCCTAGAAGCATTGGTCCCGATTGTATCCAGATTCCTTGATTGGTGCTGCTGATGCCTTTGGTTTCCAACCCTTGTAGATATTGCTGTAAAGTCGTCACCGCTATACTATCCGGTACTGAGTTTAACACTAATGCCGGACTAGTCTGTAGTGCTAACATTTCCCATGCTGCCGATGTTTCAGGCTGTATCCCTGCCGCACCGAGCCAAAAGCCAATCAACCCTGAGCTAATCAGATCTAACATTTCAGTAGAGAGTGAGTAGTGAGTAGTGAGTAGTGAGTAGTGAGTGGGGAGTGGGGAGTGGGGAGTGGTGAATTGGTAGTTGGCATCTCCCTTCCCAAACACTAACTCAAGCGCAAAAGCGCCCCTAGCCTCTAATAGACACTTCACTATTGTGAATAATGAATGCTCGATTGTCTCTAGTTTGTGGCGATTGATGATTAGCGATCGCTTGCCTTTTGCCTCCTGCCTCCTGCCATAATTCTTTAACCTTCTGAAAGTCTTGAGAAAAACAAAGTTACTAAGATAACTGAAATAGTAACTACTCACTACTCACTACTCACTACTCCCCACTCCCCACTCCCCACTCCCCACTCACTACTCACTACTCACTACTCACTACTCACTGATAAAGCCAAATGCTTCAACAAAGTTGCCTGAGACAAAGGTGCTTGCAGGTGACTCCAGGGTAAGACTTGTTCGTGCGACCAATCGCGAAAAACGTAAAATTCTAAATCGGGTATTTGTCCGCGTAACTCTTTAAAAGCACGGCGATAGCTACCGAGACTGTCACCGTAGTTTCGCGTCAATTCTAACAATCGAGATAAACGGCGATCGCCTCTTGATATTAAAGCCTGAATTACCGACCAGTTATAGCTTTCGGGACGAAACTCAAACCCCAAGGGATTGAGTTGTTTCTGTAAATACTGCAATCGCTTCTCGGCTTGGGGGTTGATTCCATACCACTGAAACGGCGTGTGCGCTTTGGGGACAAACGTACTGCATCCGAAAGTTAACCTCAATCCTGGGGCAGCTTTTTTGAGCGATCGCATCATCTTAACTGTTTCTTCTAAGTCTTCCGGTTCTTCCCCAGGTACGCCTACCATACCGTAAAGTTTTAAACTGCTCAATCCTCCTGCTTTGGCATTCACTGCTGCTTGGACGATCTCATCGTTATGCAGTTTTTTATTGATAATTTGGCGCAACCGTTCCGAACCGCTTTCTACAGCAATAGTGAGCGATCGCGTGTCTCTTTTTGCTAAAGTCTGTGCTAGCTCTACCGTGACTGTATTCGTCCGTACTGAGGCAATGCTCAAGCGTACATCGTCGTATTTTGGTTGACTCAAATACGCCAACAGCTCGTTAAATTCTGGATGTTGAGTCACAGATGCCCCTAATAAGCCTATCCTATTTGTAACTGCCAATCCTCGCTCGATCGCCGGAATTAACGATCCTGCTAAACTTGCAGTCCGAAAAGGTAACGTGAGATAGCTAGCCAGACAGAAGCGGCACATTTCAGGACAACTACGCACCACTTCCACCATAAAAATGTTTTCCCAGGCTGCCTTTTCGGTAACAACTGTAGAAGCGGATAGAGTGTTACCTCGATAAGTTTGTTTTTCTACTTGAGGGGGAATATCTGGCGCAATTGGTTTGATAGACTGAATGCAGCCTGTAGGACTTTCATACGTCACCTCGTACAAGCTAGGAACGTATATTCCTGGTATTTGCGCTAAGTGATGTAATTGAGTCTTTCTGTCGGCTGTTCGGACTTGTTTGTAAGCTTCAACAAAATCACCTAGTAAATTTTCTCCATCCCCTAACAAAATCACGTCAAAAAATTCTGCAAAAGGTTCGGGGTTAGCCGTCAAAACGGGACCACCACCAAATACTAAAGGATCGCTGTCAGTGCGATCGCCAGCATGAATCGGAATGGAGAGCGATTCTAGTAGACTTAGTATATTAACGTAATCCAATTCCCACGAACAGGAAAAGCCAACTAATTCAGGTTGACGCGGTAGTGGTTCGGAGATATCGGTAAATAAGCGACTGACATCCACATCAGCACGCATAGCCAAAGTTGCCCACACGACTTGATATCCTAAGCTGGTAATCCCTACGGTGTATTCGTTAGGAAAGGCAAAGATTGCAGGGATCGCATCGGCTTCTGGAGTTGTTGGGGTAAATAGCAGGCGTTCGGCAGAAAATACGGATGTACGGGAGTGGGGGGTCAAGTAAGTCATAGTAGGGGCGGGTTCACCCAAAATCTCTTTCCGTGGTGAAGTGTATTGTTAAACCCGCCCGTACGGGAGTCGGGAGTCGGGTAATTCATGTAGTGACATTTGTAGGGACGCACAGCCGTGCGCCCTTCCAAGGGTGTAGGAACAAGTTTGAATTATTTAGTTATCCATATCTAATTTTAAGACCTACAATTATCAGGTTGAAGATTAAAGTCAGTGCGTTTGCCAAAATATAAACAAGTGAGTAGTGAGTAGTGAGTAGTGCGTGGTGAAAATATAAATGACCAATGACGAATGACAAATAACTAATCAAAAGCTATGCAGCCCGATCTAAGAAACTTATATATTACCAGGGAAGAATTGCAACAAATTACTGGTATGAGCAGAAGAGACTGGAAAGCATATGATAACTTAAAACGACCAAGTTATATCCAAGCTTCTCTTTTGCAAGGATATTTAGAGCAAATTTTGTTGCTAGGTTGGGGATTAATACCAATTTATTACTTGGTTAAATGGAAATATCGTCGCCAGCGATTGAAAAACTTACTACTAGAAGTAGACCGATATAACGATTTAATTAGACTAATCGAGCTTGGCGATGAACTAGAAGCTGCTGGGAATCAGGGGGCTAGCATCAGCAATCGAGAAAATGCGATCGCGATATTACAAATAACAAGAGATAGTTTAATTTGTGCAATTAAAACAGAAAAGATTCTTAGAAAAAACAGAGATTTAATTAACCGCAATTTAGATTTACCAACTAACGGTATATCATCACTACAAGCTCTACAGATGAACGCAGAAGCATCTGAATACAGCAAATTATTAAACGAAGCCGTGCAATTAACAACAGACATACAAACAGAAATGAAAAAAATAGAAGCGAGTGGGGAGAAGTCTTAAGTCGTAAGTAACTGACAACTGACAACTGACAACTGATAACTAATAACTAATAACTCCCTCTATGGTATGTGGTACACCTCAAACTAAATTCTGAAAATGGGAAGCAATTTACTCGTTGAGGATTGCGTCTACATGGAGCCAACACAATTAAGTCAAGAACTGCGTCAAGGACAAAGCCCCGATATGACCCGTCGGCGCTGGATAATTGGTTTATCTACTGTAGGTGGTGCAATGGGACAACTCGTGACGCTTTACCAAACTGGAGTCGTCAGCCATCTACCCGATCCCCCAGGACAGAAACTTTTTGATGCAGACCGCGTAGATGCTTCTAATTACGCCTACAGTCGCTTCAATTCGCCCGACGGACCCCTGATGACCCTTAATTACGCCCTCACAGCTTGGATAGCTTCTGCTGGGGGTATAGATCGCGCCAGACGCAATCCTATATTACCGATCGCAATGGGTGTTAAGCTGCTATTCGATGGAGTCCTTAACCTCGAACTAGCACGGGAAGAGTGGAGCGAAAATAAGGCATTTTGCGAGTACTGTCAAGTGGCAACATTTTGCTCGCTGGTATCGATAATCCTTGCAGCCCCCGAAGTTCTTGCAGCTAGCCGTACCCTACTCGGTCGTCGCGAAGATGTCAAAGCAGGTAACTAGTTAGTAGGGTACGGTACATGTACCGCACCCTACCTTACAATACATTACACTGACCCTGATGCCGCAACAAATGATCGCACAGTACCAAGGCTACCATTGCCTCCACCATCGGTACAGCACGGGGCAATACGCAGGGATCGTGTCTGCCTTTAGCGGCTAGCAGCGTCTCTTCTCCTACATTTGTCACCGTTTTTTGTTCTTTCCGAATTGTCGCAGTGGGCTTAAATGCAATCCGCAAAATAATATTTTCGCCATTAGAAATTCCCCCTTGTACTCCACCAGAACGGTTGGTAGTGGTACGAATTTCTCCTTTTTCATCTGTGTAGTATTCGTCGTTATGTTCGCTACCTGTCATCAGCGTTCCTGCGAATCCAGAACCGATTTCAAAGCCTTTGGTAGCGGGTAAAGACATGACAGCTTTAGCTAAATCTGCTTCCAGTTTGTCAAATACTGGCGAACCCAAACCTTTAGGTACGTTCCGCGTCACGCACTCGACAACACCACCGACAGAATCGCCTTGTCTGCCAATCTGCTCGATTAATTCAATCATGCAATCGGCACATTCGGCATCGGGACAGCGGACGATGTTACTTTCTACCTGTTCTAAAGTTACGCTGCTGGGATCGACAACGCCTTCTAAATCTTTAATTCGTTTAACGTAGGCAACAACTTCTACCCCAGCTACTTGACGTAAAATCTTTTTAGCGATCGCACCTGCTGCAACTCTGCCAATCGTCTCTCGCGCTGAAGAACGTCCCCCACCTTGCCAGTTCCGAATCCCGTACTTAGCATCATAAGTAGCATCGGCATGGGAAGGGCGATACTTTTGTTGCATTTCGTCATAATCTTGAGGACGGGTATCTTTATTCCGCACCAAAATTGAAATTGGTGTCCCCAGAGTTTTACCCTCAAATACCCCCGACAAGATTTCACAACTATCTGCCTCTTTACGGGGTGTAGTAATTTTACTTTGTCCTGGTCGCCTGCGGTCTAGTTCCCACTGAATTTCCTCTACAGAAATTTCCAAACGCGGCGGACATCCATCAATGACGACTCCCACGCCGCCACCATGCGATTCGCCAAAAGTCGTCACCCGAAATAAATGTCCGAAGGTATTGCCCATGATGCTCTGCTGTGAGGCTCTGTTGCTTTTTGTATCACATTCTGAAGTAGTAGATATAGGGAATTTTTTAGGGATGGTTGGTCATTGGTAATTGGTCATTGGTCATTGGTAGCTGCTGGTAATTAATCACCACTCCCCACTCCCCACTCCCCACTCCCCACTCCCCACTCCCCACTCCCTACTCACTACTCACTACTCACTACTCACTTCTTATAGTAATTTTATAAATATATATAAATTTTCAGGACGAGGAAATGAAATACTTACGTAGTAAAATATTTGGCAGTAGAAAATATCTGCAATCCTTGGTTTTCTCTATAGGGTTAGCGATTCTGACTACGCTACTGCTGCCATTTCCAGCGATCGCTACTAGCTTATACGAAATTCCTGCTGTCGCTCCAGGCGATCGCACATGGGTGATCGATCCGGCAAAAGCCATTAGTCCGATCAATGAGGGTAAAATCAGTAGCGATCTAGAAAAATTGGCAGAAACTACGGGAAATGAGGTGAGATTAGTTGCCATTCGCCGCCTCGATTATGGCGAAACTGCTCAATCCTTTACTGATAAATTATTCGAGCAGTGGTTTCCAACTCCAACAGCACAAGCCAATCAGACTTTAATAGTACTAGACACCCTCAGCAGTGGTACTGGAATCCGCGTGGGAGACAAAGCCAAATCGCTGTTGACAGACGATATTTCCAAAAGCTTGATGACTCAAACCATTTTGTATCCCTTGCGCGAAGGCGAAAAATACAATCAGGCGTTTCTCGATGCTAGCGATCGCCTCGTAGCTGTCTTATCTGGCGCACCCGATCCTGGCGCACCCCAACAACTAGCAACTGATGTAGCTGTAGAAAGTACCTACAAAAGTACAGAAGAAACTAAATCCAGTAACGCTACTGTTTGGGTAATTGGCTTTTTAGTCGCTGCGACAATTATTCCGATGGTGACTTATTATATTTACGTTAGGTAACTGGTAGTTGGTAATGGGTAATTGTCTATTACCCATTACCCATTACCCATTCAATCCTGAATATATTCTTGCCCGTTTACCAAAGCAATTTCGGCACGGATAAATTCTCGTCCTAAATAGGCGGCGTGATCTAAATAGGTTACAGGACAGGATTCTTGCTCGAAAATCTCTATACAGAGTTCTTTTGCCGTTCTACCGCGATAAGTTGTAGTTGAAGTCCTCTGGACTTTACCGCGTGCGGGGATGGGCTTACCCGTTTCGGGATCGACGGCTAAACCGCGATCGTCGATCGCATTTGTATAATGTTTCGCACAAATTAACCCCGCTTCCCGATCCAGATAAATGATAAAGTATCCGCCTGGGTCAAGGTCAATATGACGCTTAGAAAGTTTGTCATCGATTGCCGTTAGGTCTTCCAGCGTCCGCTCCATGTTTTATTCACAAATTAACTATTTTTTGCCTGCAATCTAATTTTAATTCTTTCTTTACTCGCTCTGCGATTTTCCAAATTTCCGCAGGAGTTATGCACTTGAAGTTTTAGATCTCGATCCCCCCTTTTTAAGGGAGTTGGGGGATCGGCTTCGTTTAACTCTCCAGGTTTTTGCCGCACACCTGTCTTAACAGCAAATATATTTCCTTGCCATAACGAGCTTGATTAAACTGCTCCGCCGCCCATTGTTTTCCGTTTTCTCCCATTCTTTGAGCCAGATCTGGGCGATCGCAAATATAGCGAATTTTCTGCGCTAGCTCTCGCTCGTCTCCCGCAGTATAGAGCAATCCATTAAATCCATCTCGAATTAACTCTTGCGTGCCACCACTCCTGGTTCCAATTATCGGCTTACCTGCCCGCATACCTTCTACTGTCACCCTACCAAAAGCCTCACACTTAGAGCAAACTAACACGACATCTGCACTTTGCATCAACGGAAAGGGATTGTCAGCGTAGCCGTAAAACTTAACGTATGGCTCTATTTGGTTTTTCGTTACAATTTCTGCTAAATACTCTCGGTACTGGGGATCTCCGTCTCCAACAATTAATAGCTCTACTTTTACACCCGTACGCACTAGTTCGGCAATGGCGCGGATCGCGTCTTCCTGTCTTTTTCCTGCCGTTAATGCACCTACAATAATGCACCTAAAATGTGTTGCAGGGAAGATGAGAGTTGCATCGCCTGGAGTGACGTTAACCGCTTGATAAACCACCCGCAACTTTGCAGGCGCGATCCACTGCTCGTACTTTTGAGCTACAGCTTTGGAATTAACGATACAAGCCTGGGACAGAAAATTTACCAGCCTCAAGGTGAAGTTGCGACCGAACACAAAGACTTGCCCGTGATCCTCGTAAACAAACTCTCGAATATGCCAAACGTGGGGTTTTCTGAGCCAGAAGGCAGCAAAAGCACCAACACCTATAGCAAGAGTATTTGTGTAGACAATATCGCACTGCCACTCTTCGATCTGTGCGGCAATCTGGAGCGCGATCCGAAAGTCTTGTTTCAGTTTATGCCAACGCTGCCGCCAGGGATATTCCCCGCCCTCTATCCAACGCTTATAAGGAATGACACAAGTGGGAATGCCACGACGGCTTAATTCGTCGCTCAGTCGCCCGTGTGCAGGTAGCAGAACAAAACACTCAACTCCCTGCTTCCCAAGCGCGTCTATAGTTTCTAGCAGCGATCGCGGTCCTCCTCGCATATCTGTGCCTGGGCAAGCGGCAACAAAGCACACTCTCATCATTTATTTTTATCTATCCTCCGCTGCCACAGTTAGCATAAACTTCAATTAACTCCTGAAAATGTTGTTCTAGCGATCGCACCGTTCGCGCCTCTTGCCAAAACTCAGTTAGTAAGTGCGGATTCTCGCGAATATTTAAGAGTTTCTGCTGAAAGTCTCCCTTTTTCGCCGGATCGAAAATAAAAGCTGGATGCCGCACGAATTCTTGTGCGCCGCCTCGATTCGAGCAAAGTACGGGTACGCGACAAGCTAAAAGCTCAAATGTAACTTGTGGCAGATTGTCTTCCCATAGCGGCGGGACGATTCCCAAGTGAATGCCATCTAAAATTTTGGGAATATTTTCGTAAGCATAACCAGGATGGTAAATCAAACGATGCAAAGATTGAGCCAAAGATAGCAATTGCCCTTTCTGCTGCATCGCCATTTCTAACTCAGTGCGTTCTGTAATTTTGCTGGCGATCGCTAGTTCCAGCATCTTTAATTGGGCTTCTGGGAAACAGCGTAATTCTTCTAGCAAGAAGTAGAAACCTTTGTCTTTTCTGGCTACTCCCATGTAGATGCATCGAAAAGGCTGTTCTGGAGAGTATGTTGCTGGGTTGTGCGGCGGTACTTGAAACTGTGTTGCCTTGCTGCCTATGTATTGCGTACTCAACCGCGCCGAATCGACTCCGTATTGTCGATAAATAGAGGCACTGCGATCGGAAACAGACAGCGCCACATCAACGTAACGATCGATCAGAGAAACGATTTCCTGCCGTCGAAATTGATAAGCATGAGATTGTTGAGGTAGGTTTGCGCCTGTTAGTTCTAGTTTCTTAGTCAAAGGCGATTGCGTCCGCGCTACTAGCGGTCGTTGGATTTTGTAGAAGAGCGAATAGAATTTTTTCAACACGCTCAGAGGTAGCGATCGCTCGTCCAAATTCAGCGAACTGCATAAATATTCAAGTTTCCTAATTGCCAATTCCCGCTCTAAACTTGGCGGTGCAGGCAGACAGGCAAGGCAGGCTCGTCCTTCCATATTATCGCTGCAATGGCTTTGTTCCAATCGCCACAAGTTGACTTGCGGACAAATAGCCCAATAATTATGCAAGCTAAATACTACCTTAGCACCACTTTCTTTAGCTATTTTGAGACAGTTTGCTGTCAAACCCTCTAAATTATGGAAGTGAATTACAGAAAAAGGTGCTTGTGTTTCTAAGAATTCTTGAAAGCATTTTTCGAGTTCTGGTTGTTTGACGTTACCCAACGGATCGTCAAAAGCAAAGTGAGAAGGGGCGGGAATTGGAGAGTTAACTAAGGAAAAGGTAGGTACGTAGGGATGATTTTGATTGCGAACAGATTCGATCTGAGGATTTTTATTAAAATAGCTGTAATCAGTTCCAGAATAAAGGAAGGTGACTTGCCAGTTATCTTTTTGAGCTATATAGTCAATTAAATTTTTACAGTAAACAGATACACCTCCGCCAGGAACAGTTTTCTTGAAGTAGGGAGCCCAATTGTAATAAAGTATTCTATAAGACATATTTAATTCTCCCGCTCTGAAATTAACTATTGACAACTGACAGAGATTTACCTACAGTGTTTTTCTTGTCGAACCGTTTACACCCGCGTCAATTTTTTGTATTCTTTCTGTAGCAAATTGCAAAACTCGATCTGCTCGCTTTTCCCAAGTGAAGTTTTGTACTTCTTGAAAAGCATTTTCAGCAATGGTATTCATGAGGGTCGAATTATCAAATAGATCGACGATCGCCTTTTTAAAGGAAAGAGGTTCATCTGGTTCTGCCAATAGCGCATTTTCGCGATCGCGCAATACTGTCTTTACATTTGATAAAGCTGAAGCAACAATTGGTCTTTTAGTAACCATATACTCAAAAAGTTTGAGCGGACTAGTAGTTTCACTCAATACCCAGTACTTACTAGTAGGGAAAATTAAAACATCTGCGGCATATAGATACGAAGCTAATTCAGATTGCGGCACATGACCAACAACACTCACATTATGTACATTTTGATTTTGACAATATTCTTTAATTTTGTTGACATCATGTTCCCAACCTCCTACTAAAATAAACTTAAATCCTGGCATTATCCGAGCAGTTTCTATCAGTGTTGGAATACCTTTGTATTCCTGTAAGTGACCGGAATATACAATAATTTTTTCGTTTTGAGATAATGATAGCTTTTGGCGCGCCAAAGCTTGAGGCTGATAAGGTATAAAATTTCTCATATCCACGCCACTATGAGCAACCAGTACCTTTTCAGATCTGAGTCCGTGTTTGATATAATTATCAGCCAGATGGGGTGATATAGTCACGAATCCAATCAGATTTTTGTTAGTAAAAAATTGGCGATAGGGAGACTCTTCATCAATTGGGGTATGTCGTTCCCAGAGTACGGGTATGCCCATCTTTAGCAAAAGCCTAACAACTTGAGGCGTACGAGTATATACTAATGAGGGAGATTTTATGCGAGTATAGAAAGCTGCTAATTTAAAGAATCTTGGGTGTTGATAATCTTCTGGAAAGGGATAGTTTACTTTCAGGTGTACGGGTAATCGCACGAGTTTGAAGTTGTCGTGCAAGCCATACCAATTTTGAAACTCTGAATCTATTCCCTTGAAGCATGACCAGATATCTCCACCAGTCACTAATTCAAAGTTTTCAACTTTTCGAGATAAGGCTTGTGCCATCTTTGCGACTTGAATGGTATGAGCCATTTTTGAAGGCAAGTTTCCCTTAGATATATAGATTAGCGATCGCAGTTTTTGCATATATCTCTTGGAGAAAAAATGTTATTTTTAATCTTGTTTATCTTCCGACTTAGTTGTTACCGAAGAAGAAGACAGGAGACAGGAGCGTGGTGACAGAATGTCTTGTAATCGAGCGAGTCTCCTGTCATAGGTTTAAAGCCCCTAAATTCATTTATGGAGAAAAAAGAATTAACATCTTTAAGCCGCGTTGAAACCCCTGTTTTCACGCCCTGGGGTTCCCTCCTGTCTCCTGTCTCCCTTGTCTTCTGTCTCCTTTCATCTTGAGTTATTGCGATCGATGAACTCGACCGGACTTGCCAACTGCCACGCGCGCGGCTGATAAAATTTACATTGACTCATCTTGCCATCTGAACCGACTGTAAACCTAAAGGACTCGAATACATCAAAAGTATAAATATCTTGTTTGAGTTTAATACTCATGGTATACGTACCAGGTGCTAAGCCTAGATAAGGCATTTGAAGATGAATTTCATGTTTGCCTGGTAAAACTTCAAAAAACCCGCCATCATGTTCGCTATTGAAAAATAAAACAGATCCCGTACCACCTTCCCCGCCTAACTCTGTAATTTTTAAATGCAGTGTCACGTTGTCACATTTTTGATGAGCTTTACAACCTACACAGAAATTAACTGATTCGCCACTTCTTAACGATTTTATAATTTCTCCCTTAGTATCTTTAAATAATAGGTGAGTTATATCTAAGCCAAAACTTTCACTAGCAGATTTTTCTGGTAAGTGCATTATCTGCGATGTTGCTTTCTTACTATCCAGAAACAAATCTTCCTCGTATTTTTCTATAACTGTCTCCGTTGCGCCAGCGGCAATCAATTTACCTTTTACTAGGTAAATTGCCGAGTCACACACGCTTAATATTGCTTGGGGATTGTGATTGACTAAAACAAAAGATGTCCCCTGCTGGCGTAATTGATGCAGCTTGCGATAACACTTGGCTTTAAATTTAATATCTCCTACAGCCAAAACTTCATCAATTAGCAAAATTTCCGGCTCCGTATGAATTGCACAAGCAAAGCCTAACCGTGCTGCCATACCAGAACTATAATTTTGTACTGGTGCGTCAATTGCGTCCCAAATTTCGGCAAAATCTATCACTTCCTGAAATCTAGCTTCGATTTCTTGAGTCGATAGACCTAAAATTGACATATTGGCATAAATATTTTCTCGTCCTGTCAACAGCGGATTAAAACCTGCTCCTAGAGCAATTAAGGGAGCCACCCTACCCTTAATCTTGACAGTGCCAATATCTGGTTTAATTAAACCGCTAATAATCCGCAGCAGCGTGCTTTTTCCCGCGCCATTTGCCCCAACTAAACCTAGTGCTTGCCCGCGCCGTAGCTCGAAATTAATATCTTTGAGCGCCCAAAATTCTTTTGTTCGCAGCGTTTCTTTGCGCTTGCCGCCGCTCAATTCTGTAGCAATGTCGCGCACGCCGTATAATAGCGATCGCCTTAAATCTCGACAAAATTTCTTCGATACATTTTCTACCGAAATTACAACTTCAGTCTCGTCCGGTTGACTTAGAATTTCTTGGTCTACTAATACCATTTTGGTTTATTGCCGTGACGTTTAAGTTCCTGAAACTACCTACCAACAAGACTTTCAAAATTCAAAATCTAAAATCTAAAATCTAAAATTGTATTAGGAACTCACCCTTTCAATCACGAAAGGCATTGCGAGACGAAAGGCAACCCAAGTTAACAGTAAGCCAACTATAGTAATAATACTCGCTATCCAAAATCCAGCCGGATCTGATATAACCCCTGTTGTTGCTAGCTCTCGCGTTGTTACAAGTAGCGGAGTCACGGGATTCAGTCTAACCAGCAACCCAAAAGTTCCTGCACTCGGAACTGGAAAGACTACTGGAGTCAGGAAAAGCCAAAATCCTGTAACCATTGTAAGTGCCTTAGACACGTCTTGGTATAACATCCCCAACGGAGCTAATAGTACGCCAATAAAAGTACCAAATAAGATTAAATGAATTAGCGCCACTGGAGCTAAAATCACCGTCCAACTGACTGCAACTCGAAACCAAATAAACAACCCGACAATCAAAATCAGCTTGATGGCGAAGTTAAAAAATACCTCACCTAACTTTGCCAAAATTATTGCTTCTCGCGGAAAATTAACTTTGGCTAGCATGGGCTTGGCTGTTGTTACCGCTTGTACCGGACCGTTGAGTGCCTCAGTAAAAGTTTGCCATAGTGCCGTACTAAACATCACATAAGCAGGATAAGGTAAGTCTGTAGCACCGATCGCGATCGCACCTGCATCATTTGCCAGCGAGAATCCTGCTGCCATGACAATCGGTGGTAAAAAAGCCCAAAGAATACCCAAAAACGACTGGCGATACTGGGCGCTAATATCCCGTACCATCAGCCGCCAAGCTAATTCGCGAGAAGCTAATAAGTCGCGTCCCATCTGCTTGAACAGTTGTATCGGATGCCGCAATAAGCTTTCCGGCGTATACACCACTTCAAACGGCATCGGATTTGATTTTAATCTCTTCTGCTTCAAGCGTTTCATCCTTCTTTTACAGGAGACAGAAGACAGGAGATAGGAGACAGAAGGAAACCCATGTTTTCAATCTGACTCCTGGCTCCTGACTCCTTATGCTGATACTGGAGTTTTAGGCAACGACTTGGCAGGTTGTTGTATCTCCTGGGGATGCTTGCGAGTATGGCGATTGGTGAGATAGCGGTTCAACATTTTTTCTATCCGCACCAGCATATTCTCTAATCGAGTTTTGCCTTTGCCGAATACATAGTACTTGTTGAGCCAAGGTCTGATGATAAATACTCTGCGTCTCCCAGTTAAATACTCAGACCAACTGCGATCCCAATTTTTGTTGTAATCATCTTCGGTGAGGTTCCACTTGTCGCGCAAGCGGTTTAAACTCGTTCTACCCCACTCATCGCTCCAACGTACCATGTAGAAAGGAATTTCTGATAATTCCAGCGGCATTCCATTGATGTAGGTGACGAGAGATGTCGGTTCCAGATAAATAGCACCCCCAGCTTCAGCTATTGCCACGCAGAAATCTACGTGTTCTTTCGTATTCATCATTGCTGGGTCGAGTTGACCGCCAATTTTATCTAATATTGCCGTGCGGACTAACATGCAATGGAACTCTGCCAACCCAGTTGGTTGTCTTTGCAGAAAGTCACCCAAATCCGCTATGCGCTTACCTTGTTTGTAAATTTTATCGTGCAAGCGCCTTCTGAGGCGATCGCTCTTGTTGTCTTCGATGACGGCAGATTCTCCGCCTGCACAATGGACGAATTCATGTAATTCTTGACCTTGGCAAACAAGAGGGCTAACTACCGCAGCTCCAGTTTCTTGGGCGCATTGAACTAAATTCTTGAGCCAGTTAGGTGCAACGACGACATCGTTATCCATGAAAACAACATATTCTGTATCAACCTGGGCTAAACCTAAGTTTCTGGCGTGGTTCGGCGAGGGGTAGTATTCAGTACGAATGAGTTGGAAATTTTTCTCGCGCGCTTGAGCTGCTAAATAATCTCGGATACGTGCAGGAGAGCCACCGTCTACGTAGATCAACTTGAAAGGAATTGTGGTGTTTTCATAGATACTTTCCAGGGATCTTTGAGTTAAGCTAAAACGCTCGCGGGGTACGACTACGATAGTGACTTGTGGTTCTGCCATCTTCGATCTATCCATTTACAAACCTGTCATTTACCAATTTATCTACTTGCAAATACTTACGGGCGATCGCAGAATGAAACTACTTACTATTACGATACGGTAATACATGTACTAGATACGTAGAGTTAGGGAACCAAGTTATTCATTAAACATTTACATGATATGAGAATTTTATAAAGCGTGTGTGAAGCTTTTATGAGAATTTTCTCACTATTGAGTAGAGCGTGATCTGTTATACAAGAACCAGCAAGACATCTACCTAAAGTAGTATTATTTAGATGAGACTATCGTAGTAAAATCGGGTGATTCATTGAGGTAAATTTGCATACTAAGTAGACACGATAGATAGCTACAAACGCGATCGCCCTGACTAAACTTTTGAGTTTTTCCAAGTCATGTTGCAAAAATTACTAATATGCTGCTAGTCTATTTCTTCAAGGAGACAAATATTACCTTATGAATTACAAGCACCGCTTCAAGTAGTTTTACTTTCAGTCGAAGATTATCCTCTTATCGTAACCTTATTGTCTGAACTACCCACCCTCAGAGCGACAATCGAAACGAATAACTGGAATTCATCCTAAAATTGAGTTCGGCTCTGCAACGATAAAGTAACATTTAGGAACTTAGAATTGATAGTATGAGTCCAAGAGAACGGTTGTGGATTGAAATTCCTAAATTAATTATCCAGATAGTTGGTAGTAGCAGAAGATTATGCATTTCTGCTGGCGATCGCCTATGTTTGAAAAATCTTATGTCTTCGATAAATCTCATATTCAAATATAATATGCTGCTCGTTTCCATCAGTCGATCGATCTCAAATCAAATCATAGGAAATTAACAATGGCTGAAACAACAATTGCTGTTGTAGTTGTAACCTATAACCGAAAGAAACTATTAACAGAGTGTTTAGATGCAATCTTGGCTGGAACGCGCTTACCAGATAAAATTATTCTTATAGATAATGGATCGACTGATAATACACCTGAATTTCTTAAAGAAGAAGGATACCTGAAAAATCTGCTCGTCGATTATATCCGCTTACCAGAAAATACTGGTGGTGCGGGTGGATTTCATGCAGGAGTAAAGTATGGGTATGAAGCAGGCTATGATTGGTTGTGGCTGATGGATGATGATGCCGCACCCGAAGCAGATGCTTTAGAAAAGTTAATTAATTATTGCCACGAACCAGATGTCAGTGCTTTAGCAAATCTCAAGTTAGATCTAGCGGGTGACATATTACATCCTCACATAGGATTTTTCGAGCGCAAAAATAATCAGAATGATTTTGATTTTGATGTCGAAATTCACAAAAAAGTAGAAAAAGAGCTAATCGAAAACAATCAAGTGCTAGAAATAGCTTTTAGCTCTTTTGTCGGACTGCTAGTGAGTAAAAAAGCGATCGAACAAGTGGGATTTCCCAATAGAGATTTCTTTATTAGAGGCGACGATCTAGAATATTGCCTTCGATTAAATACCGCAGGTAAAATCTTGCTAGTTACTGACAGCGTGATTCTTCACAAAGAGGCTGCCGATCAAACAGAAGTGATGAGAAACTTCTTAGGAAAAGCTTCGTACAGAACTAGATATAGTAGGATATGGTTGACTTACTTTGAAACAAGGAATGCGATTTGGTTAAGGAAAAATTATGCTAATAGAACAAAATTCTATTTAAGAACGTTGAAAAACTATTGCCGCTCTTTAGTTGCTATTATGCTATTTGACGATCGCAAGCTAAAGCGCCTGCGCTTCCTTACGGAAGCATATCAAGACGGTTTCAAGGGCTATTTTGATAACAATAAACCAAAACTTTTATATGAAGAAAAGATTTAGCATCTAGAAGAAAAGAGGAAATAACTCTTTGCAATTGTGAAGATGAATTTTTGCTTCGATCTATTTTAATCCATCAGTCGGCAATCCGAATCGAAATATTCTGTCTCCTGTCTTCTATCTGCTGTTAAGGAGTGTTTTAATGTTCGATTACTTAATTGTGGGAGCAGGATTTGCTGGAAGCGTTCTTGCTGAAAGGTTAGCCAGTCAGTCGAGTAAGAAAATTTTGATCGTCGATACGCGATCGCATATTGGTGGCAACGCTTACGATTGCTACAACGACGCAGGTATTCTAATTCACAAATACGGTCCACACATCTTTCATACCAACTCTCGCGATGTTTTCGAGTACCTTTCGCAATTTACTCAATGGCGTTCCTACGAACACCGCGTACTTGCCAGCGTTGACGGACAACTCGTACCGATCCCCATTAATCTCGATACCATTAACCGACTTTACGGACACAACCTCACCTCATTTCAGCTAGAGGAATTCTTTGCTTCGGTGGCGGAACCTAAAGAACGTATCTTGACTTCCGAAGACGTGGTAGTCAGTAAAGTTGGCAGAGAATTATACGAAAAATTCTTCCGCAACTATACGCGCAAACAGTGGGGCATCGATCCGTCAGAACTCGATAGATCCGTTACTGCTCGCGTACCTACCCGCACGAACCGCGACAGTCGCTACTTTACGGATACATATCAGGCAATGCCGCTGCACGGCTATACGCGCATGTTCGAGAAGATGTTATCTCACCCGAATATCAAGATCGCGCTCCAAACTGACTATCGGGAAATTATCGGGGTGATACCGTACCGCGAGATGATTTATACCGGACCAATCGATTTGTTCTTTGACTACCGCTATGGCAAGCTACCTTACCGCTCTTTAGAATTCCGGCACGAAACGCTCAACGTCCCCGTGCATCAACCAGTAGCAGTGGTAAACTACCCTAACGAACACTTGTATACTCGCGTTACAGAGTTTAAATACCTGACTGGACAAGAGCATTCCAAAACAGGAATTGTCTACGAATATCCCCGCGCCGAAGGCGATCCTTACTATCCCGTACCGCGCCCCGAGAATACCGAACTGTACAAGAAATACAAGGAGTTAGCTGACGCAACTTCCGGCGTGCATTTTGTCGGACGGCTGGCAACTTACAAGTATTACAACATGGATCAAGTTGTCGCTCAGGCTTTAGCAATCTACAAAAAACTTGCAGATGTTGATAATGGGACGGAGAAACTAGAGCAAAAACTAGTTCAGGTAGGTTAGACAGTTATCAGTTATCAGTTATCAGTGATCGGAGGAGAGTGGTAATTGGTAATTGGTAATTGGTAGTTGCCCACCTGCCCACCTGCTCACCTGCCCACCTGCTCACCTGCTCACCTGCTCACCTGCTCACCTGCCCCTCTGCTCCCCTTGTCCTCCTTTTCCTTTCCTAGCCACCTCGCCGACTGTAGGGTAATTCGGCATTAATTGCCTCAATTTCTTGTCGTTCTAATTCGTTTACTTCGCGAATATAAGAAGTCAAAATTTGACCCAAACGCCGATGGTAAAAGCGGTGCAAGCTGTAATTCTCGGTAGCAGGAAAACCGCGCCGTTTTTTATGCCTTCCCCCCGCCCCAGGATCGAAAGTTTGGATACCATGAGCGATCGCCCATTCAATCGGCTGATAGTAGCAAGCATCGAAGTGCAGGCAATCGATTTCCTGAAAACTGCCCCAATAACGACCGTAAAGGCGATCGCCCTTTGTCAAACAAAACGACATGCCCATCGGCTGATGTCTGTTTCCTGCCTGGTAAGCCGCTACGAATAACACGCGATGGCGATAATGGGCGTATAATTGCTCGAAAAATTTCTTCGTCAAGTACTTGCTACCCCACCAACCAAACTTATCGCAGGTATCGGCATAAAAATGGTACATCTGGGGAAATAAAGACTTATGAATTTCATCTCCCGTATGAGTCACTAACTCTAAACCTGCATTCGTTACGGCTTTGCGTTCGCGCTTAATATTGCGGCGTTGGTTAGCGTTAAACACGCCCAGATAATCATCAAAAGTTTCAAAACCGAGGTTCTGCCAGATATAGCTGTGGTGCAGCCAAGTGGTAAAACCATGTCGTTCTAGTGTAGGTCGCCATGCGGGATCGACATAGAGAAAATGACACCCAGAAATGTTTTGGCGATCGCAAAAATGGTCGATCGCACTTACCATCAATGCCGTCATTTCATCCTCATCTTCCCCTGGCGCAATTAAAAACCGATAACCCTCAGCAGGAGTAAAGGGTGTCATGCCCAAGAGTTTCGGATAATACTCTACACCGATCCGCTGTGCCAAATCTGCCCATTGACTGTCAAATACAAACTCCCCCTGACTGTGTCCTTTCAGGTACATGGGAGCAGCTGCAATCAACGTGCGATCGCGCCATACCGTCAAATGATTGGGCAACCATCCAGCCCTAGCTGTGGCGCTACCAGAGGTTTCTAGATTGTTCAACCACTCCCACTCTAAAAACGGAGTCGCTAGAGGTAATGCTAAAGCATCCCATGCAGATTGCGGAATTTCAGCAATTTTGTTCGTCCAGGTGACAGAATATTGCGATCTGAGTTGTTTCACCATTGTTTAGGGAGTAGGGAGTAGGGAGTGGGGAGTGGGGAGTGGGGAGTGGAGAAAGAGAGCTGAGGGAGCAACTACCAATTACCAATTACCCATTACCACTCTCCTCTGATAACTGATAACTGATAACTGATACTTAAGTTAATCTAACTAATGCGATCGTTGCAGGCGATAGTGGAGAAATACTTCTTGTCCTTCAGTTTGGGCTGATAAAAGTTCTAGTCGCGGTGCTAAATTTTCAGGGAAACCCGTCCCTGCAACTGGAGTTGGGGCGTTTGTTCCGCCTAGAAGTAAAGGACAGACAGTTAACCAAATCTCATCAATTAAATCTACAGCCAGCATTGCCGCCACTAATTCACCCCCACCAAGAACGGCTAAGTGTTTGATTCCTAGACAAAATAGTTGTTGTAAGGCAAATGTCCAGTCGATTGTTGGTGATTGGTAATTAGTAATTGGTAGTTGGTAGTTGGTAATTGGTAATTGGTAATTGGTAATTGCTCCCTCAGCCCCCAAGTCTTCCTTGTCTTCCTTGTCCCCCCACTCCCGACTCCCGACTCCCGACTCCCCAATCACAATCCGCTCAAACTCCGATCGCCCTTGCCAATGCTTTGCTCCATTAGTAGATGTGAGTAGCCAACGGGGTACGGGCTGGCGAAAAAATCGCCATTGAGGATCGATATTGGCACTCGCCGAAGCAAGAATCTGAATTGGTTGAGATTTTTGAGCGTTCTGTAGCCTATGTTGCAGTAATTTGGGATGAGTTACGCTTAAGGTTGTGCCGTAAGCGCGAAGCGTACCAGCTCCGAATATGGTGGCATCGGCAACAGCAATCTGTTGTTCGAGGTGAAATCGATCGCGCTGAGAAGAAAAACGGGCGGGCGATCGCTCGACATCAGCAATCTTGCCATCGGCACTCATTGCCAAAATCAGTGTTGTTTGGGGACGACTGCGCTCTCGATCCACGATCTATTACCTAGTTTCAAACGATTTCAGTATGTCGCCTAGCCCTTCAGTAGCAAAAGTGACGATCGCTACAGCTAAACAATCTGTCAAAAGTTTTAGCAGGAGGAGTAACAACTTGGTTAATTTTGGGTTAGTCTTTATACATAAAATATTTTTAACAAATTCTCGATGAATATTTCTATGTATAACGGGTAGCAGCAGAGGAATCTCTTAGTTATGCTGTGAAAATGCCGAAAACTAGGAGAAATACATTGAGAGCGATATCCGTAAACCTTAAAATCCATTTAGTATAAATCAATAGTTTAGGCAATTTTCAATGGAATTTGTTTGGCAGCGATAGTGTTTAGTGTATTGATTAATAGACTCATTGTCTGCTAGCAAGTTACTACTAAAGGGTGTTGCATCTACTTTGAGGGAGCTTCCATGGCTAAGCCCAGTCAATCCTCATTTCGCCGTATCCTACTTGCAAGAATACTGCTGCTGACCGTACCAGTTTTGTTAATTGGGGAAGCGGTGACTTTCAGGAAGGCACGCTCTAGTTTGCTAGAAACTGCACGCCGGAATTTAACTGAAAGCGCGGTGCAGAAGGGAGAAAATATCAACAACGCGATCGCCGCACTGAAAACAACGCTGCTGCTAGCAAGTCAAACCACAGCCCTACGCTCTGGCTCGCCTCAACAAGCGCAGAAATTTCTTCAACAACTAGCGTCATCACCCCATACTCAGTGTATGCAACTAGCTGAGATCGGCACGGGTAACTTAGTGGCGAGTACTTGTGGTGAGGTGCAAATTGCCTCTGCTAACGCCGATCCCGCTTGGCAGCAAGATCGGCAAGAAACCCCATCAATTCGCGTACAACCACTAGTAACCTTGACAGCACGGCGATCGCTACAACTAACAGCATCAATAGATCCCCAACGCTCTCTCGGACAACTGCAATTAGTTTTATCAGCTCCCGTATACAATACTAGGGGACGATTAGCTTATAGTCTTAGCGTACTATCGGCATTACACCAAAGAGAGCGCGAGAAACCAGGATTACTGGCTGGTTCTACCATTGTCATCGATCGCAACGGGACGATTTTAGCCCACCCAGTTGCCAATCGAATTGGGCGTAACATTGCACGAGAGGCAGATGCAGAGCGCCTGAAAAGCATTCTGAACGATGCGATCGCCGGACGCACGCGCCAAGATTTTCTGCACCTATCATTTGACGAACATGGTCCCGAACTACTAGCTGGCTATAACGTCATTCCCAGTCCGATTACCGACCGAGGGAACGGGCATTGGGTAATTTTAGCCGTCACCCGCATGGACAATGCTCTCTACGGCTTGCAAGAAATTAAAGTCATCCTCGTGGTGCTGACCATTGGTTTATTAATAGCTACCTTAGTCGCCACGCTGCACATCACTCGCGATCTCGCCAGACCTTTGGAGAAATTGCGAGATTATGCCCTGAACTTGCAAAGCCACCACGCTGTCGAGCGAGTCCCGCACAATTTTAAAGTTCGCGAGGTAGAACAGCTAGCAGCAGCCCTAGAAGACATGCTAGGACGGTTAAATATTTCGGCAGCAGAATTAGAAACTGCTTGGCAAGAAGCCCAAACCTCCAATCAGCTCAAAAGTGAATTCTTAGCCAATACCTCCCACGAGCTACGTACTCCGCTCAATGCCATCATCGGCTGTATTCGCCTCGTCCGCGATGGCTGCTGCGACGATCGCGCTGAAGAATTAGAATTTTTGGTACGGGCTGATGAAGCAGCAATTCACTTGTTGGGGATCATTAACGACTTGCTCGACATTGCCAAAATTGAAGCTGGTAAACTCTCAGTCGTCACCGAAGCCATCGATTTACGGCAAGTGCTGCGAGAAGCGATCGACCTGCAAAAGGTGCAAATCCAGCAAAAAGGGCTGCAACTGATCGCCATGGATTGGCAAGAACCACTGTTCGTTCATGTCGATCCCGCCAAGCTCAAGCAAGTGCTGATTAATGTAATTGGCAACGCTGTCAAGTTTACCGATCGCGGCAGCATTAGCATCAAAATGGCAAGTGTCTCCCAACCCGCGCCAGATGGTAGTACTGCGTCTTGGGTAACTGTAGCTGTAAAAGATACGGGACTGGGAATCGATCCAGCTCAACAACACAAACTCTTTCGCCCTTTCGTAATGGTAGATGGCACTACTACCCGCAAGCTTGGCGGAACTGGCTTAGGACTGGCAATTTCCCGCAATTTCATTGAATTAATGGGGGGTCGCATCGCCTTATCTAGTCCTGGCATCGGTTTAGGCACAGTTGTAGAGATTAGCTTACCGCTAGTCGATTCCTTGCTATCTCCTCCCAACTTCAAGACACAGCACTCGGAGCGATCGCACTCTGCCAACGAGAACGATTTTGGCTTGAGCGAACAGCGAGCTTTACTAGAAGATGGCTTGAGAGAAAAAATAGAAGAATCAAAAACGGTAGTGGCGTGATTTTAGTCAGTGGTGCGTGAAAAGAGAGCTGAGGAAGTGAACAGGGCAGAGGGGCAGAGGGGCAGAGGGGCAACTACCAATTACCAATTACCAATTACCACTCTCCTCTGATAACTGATAACTGACTTACAAACCCCTAGTCCCTCTCTGGTATTGTGGAAAACTCCCGACTGCCGAGCAAAATTGCTATCTTTGATAATAACCATAGATATTATTAAGAATAATTAAGAGAGGTATTGTGGCTCTATACGCTGAATTACACCGTCACCTAGGCGGTTCGGTTGTGCCTCGCGTCCTCTGGCGCTATTTCCAACGCCATGCCGATGACAAGATCGAGCGGTTTGCTGACTATCCTGCATTTGAAGATTTCTACACTCGTCCCCGCAACACATTGGACGAGTATTTGGAATTGCATACTTTAGTTGAGAGCGTGCAGACGATTGAGACTTTGCCTTACTTTATTTATCGCCTGATTCGCGGTGCGTATATTTTTGAAAATTTGGCTTACTTAGAAATTCGCTACACACCGTATTTACGCACGCCAGAGCATTTAAGTCAATCTCAACGCATAGATTTGATGGCTGAGATTGTTGACGTGGTAGGCAAGGCGAGTCAACTTTCCGAATATCCGATTGTTACTAGCCAAATTTTGTGTATGCACTCGCGGCTACCCTATGAGGTGAATCGGGCAATTGTGGACTTGGCAGCTCAAAAGCGCGAGTATGTCTGTGCTGTGGATGTAGCGGGTGGTGATGGACACTATGCCGAACGCCTGGAGGAATTCGTCCAACTTTACGCCCACGCGCGATCGCTCGGGTTAAATACTACGGGACACTTATATGAAACTCCGGCAGGTTGTTACCCTGAATTGTTACCTTATCTGATGCGAATCGGTCACGGTATCCAAATTCCCCTGCTGCATCCCGAATTATTACCAGATTTAGCGCGACGGCAGCAATGTTTGGAGGTTTGTCCCACAACTTATTTAAAGACGGGAACCTTACAAGATATGCGCCAGTTAAAGTTGGTATTTGACCGTTGCTTGGATGCTGGGGTAGATATTGCCATTTGTACGGATAATGCTGGATTGCACAACGTCCGGCTACCGTTCGAGTATGAAAATCTGCTCACGCTGGATATTATTGATTTTGAAGAGTTGCAGGCTTGTCAAGATGCTGCCTTCCGCCACGCTTTTGCTTGGCCTCATGGCGATCGCCCAGCTTCGTTGCTCAACGGCTTGCTCAAACCATCAATCCCAACTGGAGTGCTGGCAATGCAGGATTAAGATTGGTAATGGGTAATGGTAGTAAGTCGTAAGTCGTAAGTGAGAAGAATTTGTTTCGATCTTCCTCCTGACTCCTGGCTTCTGTAAGGGCGGGTTTTGAACGAAGAGCGATCGCTAAGGCTTGTGAATCTTTTGCTAAACCCGCCCCTCCGACTCTCTATATTATGACGATCGATAACCAAAACACAGGAATTGCAGGCATATTAGCAGCCAATACCGAACTAATAGAACTGGCTGAGGGAATGCTTTTTGCTGAAGGACCAGTTTGGGATCGGCATCATCAACAACTAGTTTTTAGCGATACTGCGGCAAACGAACACAAATCTTGGAGTGCAACAGCAGGGCTGCAAACTTATCGTCAACCCAGTTACCAGCCAAATGGCAATGTTTTCGATTCAGTCGGCAATTTGTATACTTGCGAACACGAATCGCGGGCGATTAGCATGACAGATGGAAATGGTCAGCGGAAAATATTATGCGATCTCTTTCAAGGTCGGCAATTTAATTCACCAAATGACTTAGAAATTAAATCGGATGGGACGATCTGGTTTACCGATCCACCTTATGGTCTTGGCGACAGAACTCAGGAACTAGATTTTAATGGTGTCTTTCGCTTAGAACCCAAAACTCAAGCATTAACAGTAGTGACTCAGGATTTAAGTATGCCGAACGGCATTGCTTTTTCTCCTGACGAAACCAAGGTATATGTAGGCAATTCAGCAGCAGGCGATCGCTATATTTGGGCTTTGACAATTAATTCCAATGGAACCCTGTCTGATGGCGAAATCCTTTGCCAAATTGATAACAATGATTGGGGTGCTGATGGTGTTGATGTAGATGCTAATGGAAATATCTACGCGGGTTGTGGCGATGGCGTACACATTTTTTCTCCTCAAGGTTTGTTGCTCGGTAAAATTTTGACTGCGACAGCAATTTCAAATTTTGCTTTTGGTGGAGATGATGGCAAAACTTTATTTATGACTAGCGAACATGCCCTATATCGAATTGAGTTATTAGTCGCTGGTGCGGTGCGACGATGGTGAACTTATCATGGATATGGTAAGGGCATGTACGCCCTTACTTGATGTTGTATAGCGATTCTAAATGATTTGTGAACCAGGGTTTAGTTTTGCTAACTGCTAATGGTTAATTGCTAATAGCAATTAACCATTAACAATTAACCATTAACAGCTCTGATGGAAATTTCACAACTAGAATAGACACGCTATAATACAATTACATCTAACTGTCACCTAAATTCTGAGGAATTTCTTTGGGGATTACCCAATAATAAACCGTAGAACCAGCAGGAGACTGTACGACTTTTTCAGGTTTCCAATCGCCCATATCAAAAGCATGAGACACGACGCGAGTCCCAGGTTTGAGCTGTTTAAATAGCTGCGATCGCAGTTTAACATTAAGTTCGGGTAGCAGATAAAGCGTTACGACAGTTGCATCGCTAAAATCACTCTTAAACAAATCTTGATTGAGAAACTTCACGCGGTCTGTCACGCCTGCTTTTTTGGCGTTTGCGTTTGCTTCTTTAATCCGTTCTGGATTAATATCTATCCCTACAGCTCTCTGCACTCCATATTTTTGTACAGCAGTAATGGGAATGCGTCCGTCACCGCTACCAAGGTCGTAAAGCACGTCATTTTTACCGACATTAGCAAGCTTCAGCATTGTCTCTACTGTTTCTTGGGGTGTAGGTACGTAGACGACATCTGGTTCGCGTAGTGGCGCTTGCGTACCTTGCGCGATTGTTTGAGTTTGAGTTGTTTGAGCGTTTGTCTGAGTAGTAAGACTGTAACCAGTTATTCCTAAGCCAACTATACCAATACAGGCAAGAGGCATTAAGAGTAGGCGTTGTCGGCGCATTATGTTCTTTTCCTGTAGCATGTGCGTATAATATAATCCCACGTTGTATGCTGAAAGTCGTAAGTCTTAAGTGGGAAATTACTTCTTACCCATTACCAACTATGCTGTTTTAAAAAAGCGGATAATTTCTCTTACATGGTCGAGAAATTGTCCGTCAGTTGTTAATTGGGCGATCGCTGTTTTTGCTTCCCGTGCAAGGCGATCGTGTTCCGCCTGATTGATGGTTTTGAGTTCTTCTTGTGTGGCTGCAACGCGAGTCAAATCGTTACGTAATGCCTCCAATTGTCGTTGCTGGGTTGCTACCCAAGAACGAGGATCGTTGAGATTGAGTTGCTGTTCGAGCCGATCTACAGTTTCTTGTAAACGGTTAAATCTATTGCGAAACTCTACAATGTCTTCGCGAGGATAGTTAAATTGTCTTCTAATCGCTGCTAAACGCACTGAAAAATATTGATACGTTCGCACCGCAGGACGCAAAGCTGTTAATAGTAATGCCGCACCAGAACTGACGTAACCTACAGCACTAATACCTGTAGCAGCAAGGGTATACAATCCAATTGCTGAAAGCAAATGTAGGGCGATAATAATTCCTAGCGATCGCCGTGCCACAATACCCACATATTCAATCTGCCTTGGCTCAACTCTAATTCCTCGTTCTTGCGAAGTGGCTGCATCTGCTAAAGCTTCCTTAGCCTCAAAATAAATGTTCCAAGGCACGGTGACAATAACTAATAGCCATGCAAAACTAGCAATTCCTACTACCCAATCTAGAAAACTACCTACCGAAATGTGCAACCATTGCAACACTCCAAATACTACTATTAGCAATACTACAATGCCAGAACCGAAACGCAGGTAGTTGAGATACATCATTCCCACGTATCCTTAATGTATAAGTTATTGCCTTTAATCGTGAAGGGAGTTTATGGTTACATCTGGCTGAATTATGCCAGTTTTTGAGGTTGCATATTATCGTGAGTTATTGAATTGAATAAGTGCGCCAAGTTTGGATTTTACCGTTATCGTTATTGTGAGGAATTGCTAAGCGCCAGGTTTTTCCTTCTTGCTGAAGCTGTAAATAAACTTCAAAAGGACTTTGTGCTTGCGTTACTCGTCGTTGAGAGATTTGTAAAGTGCGATCGTAAGTTCCAGTCACTCTGTATGCTGATAAATTACCAATTTTTAGTTGCTGCTGCTGTTTAATTTTCAGGCGCTCGATTTCTACTTGTAAGGGAGAAGATAAGTGGAGTTTTTGACCAATTTCTTGCTGTACTTGAGATAATTGAACTGCTAAAGCTTTTTGTACCAATTGACGATCCGGTCGCATAATTGGAGTGCTGCTGCAAGCTGTCAGAAACACTAATAAAACAATATTTAAAATTATGAATAACTTCTGAAACATAGAATCCGATCGCTTGCAACTGTAGGTAACTCTAAATCATTTATAGTAAGGTCGGCATTGCTGGTAGTATAAACTGTGGGTGACTCTATCGAGCAGTCAATTATGCCAAAAAGAACCCTTGGTTTAGACGATCGCCTTTACGATTACTTTCTATCCGTCTCTCTACGGGAACCAGCAATTCTGCGGCAGTTGCGACAAGAAACAGCCAACCATCCCGCAGCAACGATGCAAATTGCCCCCGAACAAGGACAATTTATGGCTCTATTAGTCCAGTTATTAGGAGCCACAAAAACTCTGGAGGTAGGAGTATTTACGGGTTATAGTTCTTTATCTATTGCTCTAGCATTGCCAGAGCATGGTAAAGTGGTTGCCTGCGATGTTAGTCAGGAATACACAGATATAGCACGGCGTTATTGGCAGCAAGCTGGAGTTGCAAACAAAATCGATTTGCACGTAGCGCCAGCAGTGGAAACATTAAATCGATTGTTAACATCGGGACAAGCAGAAACTTTCGATTTTGCTTTCATTGATGCTGACAAAGAAAATTACGATAATTATTACGAGCGATCGCTACAGTTAATTCGTCCTGGTGGTTTAATTGCGATTGATAATGTTTTATGGGGTGGAAGTGTGGCGAATCCCCAGATACAAAATACAAGTACTCAAGCAATTCGGGCTTTAAATGAGAAATTGCACCACGATGAAAGAGTATCTTTAAGTTTAGTGCCAATTGCCGATGGATTGACTTTAGCATTAAAGCGATAACTTTAGGACTGCGAGCCTTGTTGCATACTTTTCAATCGTCCAACTCCGCTAAGAAGTCTCCGACTGAACCGCGCTTCACATTTTCCTGAGCATAATCTTGCTTTGCTTCTATGACTTTCTGTAAAAGTTGCTCCCGCCGTTGTTGTACAAGTCTTTTTTGCAGAATTTCTAGTAACATTGCTTGTTCATCGCTTGATAAAGCTTCCACTGCTTCGATCGCCTGCTGAAACTTAGAGATTTTGATTGCCATAGATACAGATAACCTACTAATACCAATTCTCCGTAGAGATGCGCTGAATTCGACCCCCCTGTAGTCCCCCCTTAGTAAGGGGGGACGCCGAAGGCGGGGGGTAGAAATAATGCAGCTTCACACAAAAACGGTATAACTTTGTTAAATCTATCCTAGAGTGTAATTGACAAACTTCGCTTTTACTTTTAAGCGATCGCAATCCTCAGTAGAAAGTTGAATCGTCAGAAGTTTAGATTTCTCATAGCAGGTTATCGCGCTTTACTGCTGGAATTGGAAGCATAGAATCTGTCAGTCATTTTGCGGAATAGATTTGAATGCTGATGAATAGTACCATTAGTTTCATCTGTGAGTCTTATACACTCGCCCTTGAGTCTCAGATACTCGTCGTTCAACTTTCAAAACTCATGCTTGAGTTTCCAACACTCGTAGTTAAGTTTTAGACACTCGTCATCGAGTCTTAAATACTCGTGGTTGAATCTTAAATATACGCGATCGCATCTCAAACCCTCGTCATCGAGTCCTAAATACTCGCCTTTGAGTCTCAAATACTCGTCATCGATATTTAAATACTTGTAGGCGAATCTCAAATACCCGTCGTTGAACCTCAGAGGCTCATGCATCAAGATATAGATAAGCACGGCAAGCAAAAACTCCTCGTAGCGATCGCGCCGTTCACATTCCTATCCCCGTTGTCCTCGACGGTAAAAACACAGTTCTCAGTGAAAAAGAGTTGCAGCAGATAAGCGCCGATCGACGATTTTGCCTGCTGGTTTGGGGCGAAGGTGGTGCGGGAAAAACCAGCCTTGCCTGCCAGCTGGCTAAATGGGTAATGTCGGATGATGCAGCCGAACGCCTCTGCAAACATCAAATGCTACCAGTGCCGATCGAGCAAGAACTTAACTTTGATGTCGCATCGGGCAAAAAGCCTTTTACGTATGTGTCCTATCGTTAATTTTATTGTCCTCTCATTCTGGCTTTGTATTCTGCATAATAGTTGCTAAACTTCCAAAATTCGACAACTAAATGCCGTACAGATTGATAGCTTTTTTTAACCATATTAGATGCTTGCCGCTTGTAGTTAACGGGTGTAGAATTAGTATTTTTGTAAGAAGTGTCTCTCATTTGTGCCTCCAGAATTAATGATAGTTTTAAAGAAATTAGCGATAATATCTCTGCTCGATCCAAGAACGCATTTCGGCTTCAGAACCAAAACTTGCTGATTCGCGTGTATTCGGGTCAAATGCTTGCCACCAGGTATTTCCCTGGCGATCGCGACGTTGACGTACTTGTAGTTCGTCGTCTCGAACTAAGCTAGCAAATAAACGCTGCAAAAATCTGGTGATTTTGGCATAGTCACTTGGCTTTGCGACAACAAATTTATTTAGAGATTTGCGTTCAATTTGTTCTACTTTAGTTGAATTTAAGTAATCGCAATTGGCTTTCATGATTACAAGTAATTGGGAGTAAAAATAAGTCTTTGCTTTTCATCACAAATCCAATCTAACAACTACCAATTCTAATGACAAAGCAATCTATGCATAGTTGTATGAATAAAATCGATAGATAAAAAATCAAATCAAAAATAAGCTAAGTTATGAGTGGGTGGCTTTAAGCCAAATTCACCGATCGCTTATCTTGGAGCCATGCTTGAACTGAATAACAGTCAGATTAAACTCTCTCAACTGCGGGCATTATTGGCAGTAGCAGAATATGGTAATTTTAGTGAAGCCGCTTTGCGCTTGGACTTGTCTCAGTCAGCCGTCAGCCATGCGATCGCTTCATTAGAAGATGAATTAGGCGTGTTATTATTTTCTCGCGGTCGGCAAGGCGCATCTCCTACTCCCGTGGGAGAACAAGTAGTTGATTACGCTGAAAAAATCTTGCAACTATTGGAAGAGATGGTTGCAGCAGCCAAGTCAGAAAAAAGCTTGCAGAGTGGCAGCGTCAGAGTTGCCTGTATACGGAGTGCAGCTACCCATATTTTACCATCTGCGATCGCCCAATTTCGCCGCCGCAACCCAGGAATTGCGATCGACATTTTGGAACATTTCGACCACTTAGATGTAGAAAAGGCTTTGCGCGAAGGTCAGGCTGACGTTGGTTTTACCCACCTTCCTACTAGTGCAGAATTTGAGAGTTGGGAAATTTTGCGGGATGAGTATGTTGCTTTACTACCACCATCTGCTAATCTCAAGCAGAATCAGTGTACTTGGGAGGAATTATTCGCCTATCCTTTAATCGTTCCTAGTGCTAATAATGCTTGTTTTGCCACGCTCCGCAACCACCTGTTAAGTGTAGGTATTCGTATAGATAATTATATTGCTTATCAAGTTAACGAAGACTCTACTGTTGTCAGTATGGTGTTGCAAGGTTTAGGCGCGACAATTATGCCACGCTTAGCAGCAGAACCAATCCCATCAGCAGTGCATGTGTGTAGTTTGCCAGCGCCATTAGAAAGAGTCATTGGAGTAGCTGTGCTAGCAAATACCCTACTAACTCCGGCTGTATTCGCCTTTTTAGACGTGCTGCGAGGTGCTGCTACACCTGCGGTTAAAATTCAGTTATCAGTGACCAGTGACCAGTGACCAGTTAGTTTTGACTTTTAACTTTTGACTTACCAATTAACCATTACCAATTACTAGTAACATCCAAAACTTGTTGTTCTAACTTATCGCACGATTGACGGACAAGCCGCAATCCTTCATCTGGGGAAATAATGCCTGTGGAGGGTTGAAATTCTTGTAGAAGTTCTGCTTCTGTGGTTTGATATTCACCAAGATCGGAGCGCAATTTAGTTAATAAATCAATGTTTTCACCATCTTGAGTGGCAAATTCAAAAATGGAGTCGAGATAATCTTTAACTTCTCGATGTTTCACTCCCTCCGTTACGGCTGCATATAGTAAGTCACGATCTAAATATTCAAATTCTGGTACGTCTAAGCGATCGCCACTTAATTGAAAAGTCTTAACTCCTGTTTTTGGTCTGACGGTTAAATTCTCGCGTCTAACTCGGATAGCGGCGTTACTTACCAAAGTTGCGATCGCTAAAATCTTTTTAGGATAGTTGCTATCTGTACCGCGCAATTCGATCGTACCGATCTTATTCAGCCGAACTCGATTCCATGCTGTTTTTAACAAACTACCCCCCGCCTCAAAAAACAGTTGGCGTTCTACTCCAGCACGATCCATGGCTTCCAACCAAGCATGATAGCGCCCAAACTGTAACTCTACCAACTCTTCTACGCTATGGACGTAAGGCTGAAGTCCACCCACTGCTTGTAGATGGGTATAAACTCCCTCCCAGCCAAAAATATCTCGTCCACGGTAATGCACGGTATGCGCCGAAACATTCATTCCCCGTCCTTCGTAAAACGGACAAGCGCGGGAGAGTGCGATGAGTGCAGCATCTAAAGCTGTGGCTAGATTGAATAAATTGAGTATTTCCGCTTTGGCTGCTGTCGTAGCTTCGTAAGAAACTCCTACACGCGGATCGATCGCTCCTGGTGCTACTTCTAAATGTAGGTGCGTACCCGTACACCTGCCTGCGTGTAAGAAGCGATCGTAACCCACAGTACGAACTTGGACGTGATACCATGATTCGTTACGAATGATCGGCATGACGTGCAAGGGATAGGTAGACAAAGGATAAAGTCTCAAACCCAATTCTTGTCCTGCCTGAATTGCAATTTGCAAATTACTGAAATACTCTTGAGCTAATTGAGTAACAGAATCGACTGGAATTGTATTAATTTCAACAATATGTTTGACCCATTCAGGTGCAAAACAATCTGGCTTAGCATCTTTTTCAGTTGCGATCGCCTGACAGCGCGACAACAATTCATCAGCGCGATGAGAAATTGCCCCAGTTTTATCGACGAGGAAAAACTCTTGTTCAAATCCGAGCCGCCGTTTTGCTTCTGTCATGGCTAAAATCTCTGCAATTTAGTTTTTCGTCTTTACTGCAATGATTTCACGCTCGCTGATAATTTAAAGTATCTCAAAGATAGACTTTTACTTTTGAGCTACAATATCTCTCTTAAGGCATAAAATTAATGTTTTCAATGATGCTACGTCCAATAGCTTAAGCCCAATATTCTGGTTGGCAAAGATCGATCGCTAATGCTATCAAATTGGCAAAGTCAATTTTGACGACTAACATCCAAAAACGCAATTGTTCTCGCTGTCTTTGGCTACTTTTAAAAAAGACAATCCGCCAAATCGTAGTAGCTAGAGGTAGCCAGGGATACATTCTTCTCAACAGTCGGAACCGAAGCGGGCAAAATTGTTTTGGCATCGGTGTCATTTGGCATCGGTGTCATATTGTAGGGGCGGGTTTTTTTGAAGATCTCTGTTCTAAAACAGAGCGTTATACGATTCAACCCGCCCCTACTTGAAATCAGGGCATAATATTATCATGCCCAAGTTTATATAATATCGAACATTCGTTATTGAAAAAACTAAGCAAAAGCGATCGCCTGTACGTTTAATTCCCGTCGCCACTGCGATACAGGTTTTTCCCAAGCCTCTTCCCACTTTTGAGCAATAAAGGGTTTTGCAGATATACCCAGTTCCCAACCTTGAGCGATCGCTTTGAGTAGTTGGGGTAGTTCTTCTGGTTGCAGCAGTGTGGTGCTAACTAAGGCATTGGCAATCAACATACTAGCTAAAGGTAGCCGAAATTGTGCCAAGTAAAACGCTTGCAAACCAATTTCAGCAATTTCTGACGTGCCAAAACCTGTAACAACGTGCCAAATATCGTGAGTCTGCTGCCAACGATATTCGATATAGCTGGTATCGGTATCAATTTTCACTTCTGGATCGATGCGATCGAATCCTTGTTCTTTCAAGCTAGAAGCGTAAGCATAGCCGAGAGAATCTTGAGGATATTGCAACAGTGCATCAAGATCGTGAGCTGGAGCAATGTAGCGTTGTTGTAAAATTACTGCCACTTCTGGGTTTGCCTGCATTGCTTCTGCTGCTAACTCAAAAGCGCGACTGCGAACTAAGGTACTGCTTAGTTCATCAACAGTATCTAAATTCTCTGGCTCGAAAAGTAGGAAAAAGAACGCTTTCATTGCCTTGAGAAATCGAAGGTTAAAGCCTTTTGGAATGCCAAGGTGATGCGAAACGCTTTTCCAGGGTTGAAAACTAAGGGATTGCATAGATTTGCCTCCTTGTAGAGACGCTATATGTAACGTCTCTAGATTAGAATATGAATAATGTTCATATTTATAAATATACGAACATTGCTCATGTTTTGTCAAGTGTTATGGTAGCAAATTCTCAAAACAACTCTCAGATGCGGCGAAAACCCCAGCAGGCGCGGAGTCAAGAGCGAGTCGATCGCATATTGAATGTAGCAGAGCAGATGTTTATTGAAACAGGGTATCAGGCTACAACTACAAGAGCGATCGCCTCCCGTGCTGAAATTCCTGTAGGATCGTTGTACCAGTTTTTTCCCGACAAAGCCGCGATTCTCAAAGCATTAGCGGCGAAATATATAGAACAGGAAAAACAGCTCTTTGCCGACTTGCATACAGAAGAGGCGATCGCATTACCATTATCTGTATATGTAGAAACAGTTCTCGATACATACGATCGTTTTTATACTGCCAATCCTGGTTATCGAATTGTTTTCGAGCAGTTATTTAAAGCCACACCAGAAATTCCTATATCTATGTATGAAGAGATGGAAATACCCCTTACTGCTGAGCTACAAAAATTTCTAGCTAGAAGAAAACCAAGTTTATATCCGGCACAATGCGAGTTAATTGCAACTATTTCTGTAGAAGTTGTGGGAACTTTGCAATGGTTGTCTTTACATCGAGATGAGGTATTTCGCACCAAGGTTGTAGGCGAAACAAAAAAGTTGATATTGAGTTATTTAAAATTGTATTTAGATGAATAAATAACAAAATTTTTCAAGATATTTTTCTCGTCATTTCAAATAGATGTTGAGCATTTTGTCCTAAAAAAGCATCAAACAATACTTGCTTACCTGCTGTTTCTACTTGATAACGCTCGGCAATTTCATAATAAGCATATGTCCAAGGAATTTGAATTAATTTTCCACTAGCATCATCTGTAACTGCCACCATTTCTTTGACGGCATGAGTTGCAGTTTGTCGTAAACCAACTTCTAAACTACCTTCAATTTGTGCTTTCATTGGCACTCCCAAAGCAGCTAAACCGTTAGCTGTAGTTTCTATATCTGGGTATTGTGGAGTGTGTTGGCGGTTGACGTAGCCAGTGAAATGATTGACAGCATAACCATGTAAAAGTACCCAGGCTCCATATTGAGTGACTTTGTTGACTGCTTCTACTACAGATTGCTTTGGAGGCGACCAAGGACGGGTGAAAATATTCTCAAGTTGCTCAATATTGCGATCGCCCATCAATGTTATATCTAATAATTGAGCATCGCTAACGGTTTGAAAAATTAGAGATGCGATCGCCTCCTCTAATTCTTCTACAATCAATTCGCTAATAAATAGTTTGGGTAAATCGAATCGTTCTTGTTCTGGATGTTGGTAATGGCGAGCGTATAAATTTTGTGCTGGAAAAACATATTCTCCTGCTACCTTGTAACCTAAAGCCTCAGCAACACTAGCCAAATACTCTATTCCTAAATTTTGCTTCCCTGCGGGTGTATCAATGTCTAAACGTAGGGAACGAAAAGCGATGTGGTCGTTGGCAATCGTACCACCTGCTTGCAAAATCATTTGCTCGTAAGTTTGAGTGTAGCTAACTCTAGCACGATAGAGTTGCCAGAGTCGCTCCCAGAGTTGAAGGGCAATTTCAGCTTTCATTCCGGTTATGAGTTAGCAGTATGTTAGCAGTACAAAGAGGCGATCGCAAAAACAAATAGTGATACCGTTTTTTTCAGTCTAACCGCGACAGATACTCATAGCTATTGTCTCGCGCTGAAGAATACCCTGATAGGATGGAAGTAGGTAAATAAACCCGATACAAATGCAGTTATGACTTTGGGTAATGTCCGCGACCTGTACCAACAGGTGATATTAGAACACTATAAAAAACCGCGTCACAAGGGAAAAACCGATCCCGTGCATCGACATCAGCGGGGACATAATCCTTCTTGCGGTGACACGATTGAATTGACGGTGCAACTTAATGAAGCGGGCGATACGATCGCCGATGTAAAATTTGATGGTGAAGGTTGCGCGATCGCGATGGCATCAGCCGATTTAATGGCAGATGTACTGCGCGGCAAATCCGTAGCTACTGCACTGGAAATGGTGCAACGCTTTCAACGGATGATGAAGGGGGAAGACGAGTTTCCTAAAGAACAGCGCAAGCTGAACGTAATGGCGGGAGTCGCTCAGTTTCCCGTGCGGATCAAATGTGCTAATCTCACCTGGCACACTCTCAAAGCTGCTTTAGAATCATCAACTCAAGATGCAGCAGGATTTGTCAGTAACGAAAACGAGTAACTCATTCCACAATGCTAACTACAGATGATTTTCTCAATGCTTCTGGGTGGGTAGGACTTACCACCTTAGTTTTAGCAGCAATCACCGTCCTAGGTTTTTTGCTCAAATGGGGAATTAGGTTTCGCCTCGTCGGGATTACTGGCTTTTTGGGCGTACTGACAGGTGGTTTGTTTGCCCTCGGTTTAGTACCGTTCACCCGCACAGTCATTCCAGGGGCAGTGCGATACTCCTTAGTATTCGACAACGGCGGCACTCAAACCGTAGTTGCCGTACCACCTACAATTAGCACTGAGGCGCTAGAAGCAACAATGAAGCAAGCCGCCAGCGATTTATTCTCTTACGGTCGCTTGGGCGGAGGACAAAACGATAAACTGACGATTAGATTTAGGACAAATCTGCATCCAGAACCAGGCATTACCAAACCCCTCTACCTAGGACAAGTCGAGCGATCGCTTGCTAGTCGTACCGACAATGCGATGAAAATTCAGCTCAATCCCGAAAGTTTGGCACAACTGCCAGGGGAGAATCGGAAGTCGGGCTAAGAGAACTAGGGAACAACTACTAATTATCAATTCCCTACTACTCACTACTCACTACTCACTACTCACTTCCCAATTACCCCTCGCTTATACTATAGATTCAACCACCAAATACTAGTAAAATGCTCTGTCTGTCCGTAGCCCCAGCACAAGTTATTCGCGCCCCACAAGCCTTAGAACAAGCCGGAAATGCGATCGCTCGTTTAGGTAGTCGTCCCTTAATTGTAGGGGGCGATCGCTCTCTTGCTGCCGTCCAACCTCGGTTAAAATCAGTGTTGGAAGGGCAAAAATTGAAATTTACCCAAATCAGTTTAGGCAAAGATTGCAGCGAGGCGAGTTTAGCGGCGCTCAAGCAAGCGGTAGCAGCGCACAAAGCAGATTTAATTATTGGTGTTGGTGGTGGTAAAGCATTAGATGCGGCAAAATTGGTGGCGTATCAGTGTGGCTTACCTGTGGTGACGATTCCGACTTCAGCGGCTACTTGTGCGGCTTGGACGGCTCTTTCCAACGTCTATTCGGAAGACGGAGCATTTTTGTATGATGTGAGTCTGCCCCATTGTCCCAATCTGCTAATTCTAGATTACGATTTGGTGCAAACTGCGCCCAGATATACTTTAGTAGCTGGAATTGGAGATGCGATCGCCAAGTGGTACGAAGCCTCTGTGAGTAGCGGACACTCGGAGCAAACTTTAATTATTGCTGCCGTGCAACAAGCGAGAGTCCTGCGCGATATTCTATTTCAAAAATCCGCCGCCGCCCTACAAGAACCAGGTAGTGCCGCTTGGCGGGAAGTTGTCGATGCTACAGTCTTACTTGCAGGAGTAATAGGTGGTTTAGGCGGCGCACAATGCCGCACCGTTGCCGCTCATGCCGTCCATAATGGTTTAACTCACCTACCAATCCACAGCAGCATCCACGGCGAAAAAGTTAGCTACGGCATCTTAGTTCAGTTGCGTTTAGAAGAAATGGTGCAGGGCAATCAACTTGCTGCTACCGCACGTCAACAGCTACTTAAGTTTTATACCGAAATTGGACTGCCGCAAACCCTTGCAGACTTAGGCATGGCAGACATTACGATTAGCCAACTTCAACAAGCGGCAGAAATTGCTTTAAATCCCAAATCTGATATTCATCGGCTACCCTTTAAAGTTGTCACCGAACAGTTGATGGCGGCGATGGTTTCTACTACAGCTCCAGCTAATAGTAGTAATCTTAACCCCATCAATACAAATCTCGTCAGCGAAGAGGTAGCTCAATGAGCTTGGATTGGATTAGTCCGGCGGATCGCGTGCGGGCGCTACCACAGTATGTATTTGCTCGTTTAGATGAATTAAAAGCCAAAGCCAGGGAACAAGGGATCGATTTAATCGATTTGGGCATGGGAAACCCCGATGGCGCAGCACCCCAGCCTGTAATCGATGCTGCGATCGCAGCATTAAAAAACCCCGCTAACCACGGCTATCCCCCGTTTGAAGGTACGCGCAGCTTCCGGCAGGCAATTACGAACTGGTATCATCGTCGTTATGGTGTAAATCTCGATCCTGATAGCGAAGCATTACCGCTACTTGGTTCTAAAGAAGGATTGGGACACTTAGCGATCGCCTATATTAATCCTGGCGATGTTGTATTAGTCCCCTCACCCTCCTATCCCGTCCATTTTCGCGGTCCCATCATTGCAGGCGGAGATATTTACAGTCTGATCCTCAAACCAGAAAACGACTGGCTGATCGATTTAACAACGATTCCCGATGCAGTAGCTCAAAAAGCCAAAATCCTCTACTTCAACTATCCCAGCAACCCCACCGCCGCTACAGCCCCCCGCGAATTTTTTGAAGAAATTGTTGCCTTTGCCCGTAAATACGAAATTTTATTAGTGCATGACTTGTGTTATGCCGAATTAGCTTTTGATGGTTATCAACCCACCAGCTTATTAGAAATACCAGGGGCAAAAGATATTGGTGTAGAATTTCACACTATGTCCAAAACCTACAATATGGCAGGTTGGCGCGTCGGATTTGTGGTAGGAAATAGCCAAATTATTCAAGGTTTGCGGACGTTAAAAACTAATTTAGATTACGGTATTTTCGCCGCATTGCAAACAGCCGCCGAAACAGCTTTACAACTCCCAGATGAATATTTACATCAAGTCCAAGAACGCTACTGTCGCCGCCGTGACTTTCTGATTCAAGGATTAGCGGAATTAGGTTGGAACATCCCCAAAACCAAAGCGACAATGTATTTGTGGATTCCTTGCCCACCTGGGATGGGTTCTACAGACTTTGCTTTATCTGTATTGCAGCAAACTGGGGTTGTCGTCACGCCTGGAAATGCTTTTGGTGTGGGGGGAGAAGGATACGTCAGAATTAGCTTAATTTTAGAATGCGATCGCCTAGGTGAAGCTTTACGCAGGTTTAAGCAAGCAGGAATTAGATATTCAGCGACAGAATGTTTACCCTCTGTGTCTTGACTTCTGGGATTGAGCTTTAGCTTTGTCTTGCCATTTTTCTGCCAAAGCAGTTAGTCCTTCACTACTTTCTCGCATCTTTTGTTCGGCTATGCTAGCAAGCTTTAATATTTCTCTAAGTTGGTTTTCATCTAGTTGCTTCTCTTTCATTGCAAGTTCTCCAAACGAGTTTTAATCTCATTTACAGCTATCTTAGCCTCTATTATCCGTCCTAGCTCTGTTGCTAGAACTTCTCCAGTCATCTTTATATCATCATCTGTAATGACATCGATGGCAGTGAAGTTTTCTATTATAGCCTGAATTCTTTTTTTATCTGTGTCTACCAAAAACATAATATTGTTCAAATAGGCAAAAAAATGAAAAAGATTGCCATTATAGGTTCTGCTGGTGCGGGTAAATCAACTTTAGCGCGACAATTAGGAAAAATTTTGAATATTGAAGTCATTCACCTAGATTCTTTCTATTGGAAACCAGGTTGGATTGAGACTTCAGAAGATGAATGGAAAGATACTGTAAAAAACTTAGTTAAACGAGAAACTTGGATTATTGACGGTAACTACGGTAGCACGCTTGACATTCGCCTTGATGCTGCGGATACAATTATCTTTTTAGATTTCCCCAGAATTATTTGTCTATGGCGAGTTATTAAAAGAAGGTTTCAATATGCTGGTAAATCTAGACCAGACATGACACCAGGATGTATAGAAAGACTGACCTGGAGTTTTATTCATTGGGTTTGGACGTATCCAATTCGCAGTCGTTCCAAAGTATTAGAAAAGCTGGCTGAACGTGCAGAGAAAAGGGAAATTATTATATTGCACACCTTTTCTGAAACTCACCGTTTTTTACAAGATATCAAACAGTCTTTTTTGTCAACTTTATCTTCTGAGCAACACCAATAATAAATAAGGCGGGCAATGCCCACCCTTATTTATTATTTTAATATTTATTCAAAAAATATCAAGAATAAGCCCAAATAAAAAACAATAAAAAACCAAACAATAAGCTCGTGCTGCTAAATAAAACTAATGCAGTAATTTCTTCTAACTCTTTTTCAAATGTCATAATTATTTCCCAGAGATTGGCTATCAACTTCACTGGCACAGAGCCAAATACAGAATAATTGATTTTTCATATGTTTCAGACTGGAGAAATTACCGAAATTAGCATGAAAGATTGAAGAATAAAAATAGCTATTATGTAAAAACTTTATTTTAGAAGAGAAATTAATAAGTAGAGATAAAGCGATCGCGTGAGTGAAATAAATAAGTATTGTTGGCGAACTAAAGCAACCTACTAAACTATTACGCTTGCCTTGTAAAGAAAAGTAAATAATTCTAATTTTTCTATTACATTTCACACATTTATTCTCAGTTTGTTCAAAATCGTATATTATAACTAACTCAAATTCGTTACGAGTTTGATTTGAGCTAATAGCAATGCCAATTGACATTGCCGATCGATCCTTTAATAAGCAAGATTTACAACCTGTACGCTGTTATCCAAATCCCGTGGCGGGAGATGAGATTTTTGTAGATATAGGAGGAGACTCTCCATGAATTTTGGAGCAATGCGATCGCCTTTTGGATGGGAAACCAACCGCGATAATATGGATGCCGCAGAACTGGTTAGCCGCTATAACCAAGGAGAACGAGATTTTCGTGAAGTTCATTTGAGCGGACTGAACCTGTGGAAAGTTAATTTGAGCGAAGCAGATTTGAGCGGTGCAGATCTAGTGGGAGTTGACTTCAGCGAAGCCAACCTGACTGGAGTTAACCTGAGTGGGGCAAATCTGACGGGGACAAATCTACAACACGCTAATTTGACCGATGCCAAGATGATTTTAGCAACACTGCGGGGAGCCAACCTAGAACGGGTGGAGCTAATTAAGGCTAACCTAGCCCAAGCAGATTTAAGCTGGGCAAACTTGAGTCAAGCTAACTTAAGTGGAGCAAATTTAATCGGTGCTAATTTCACGGATGCCAAAATGGAGGGGTTAATTTTGCGGGGAGCCAACCTCAAGCAGGCAAAACTCAAATCTCAACTGCAAGAGTACCGCATAGATTTAGCTTGGGCAATTATGCCGGATGGATTAATTCACGGTTGAATATTGATGTAAATACTAATGGCGGCGATCGCGATCGTGTATGACAGCTTGTCTTTTGACTGGAGCAAAAATTTTACCTATAGTGATCGGTTGCAGTCAAAAAACATTTAATATTTAACTTTTGACTTTTGACTTTCTACTGGTAATGACCCTTGGTTTCTTAGGGAGTTTTGGGCACTGCGTCGGGATGTGCGGTCCCCTCACAGTGGCGTTTTCCCTATCGGGTCAACAGGAGAAACCGAAATGGCAGCAGCAATTACATTTTCATGCTCTACTAAATCTGGGGCGAATCATTAGTTACGTCCTCGTCGGTGCAGCAATTGGCGCAATTGGCTCGATCGCGATCGCTAGCGGACAAATGGCAGGAATCGGTAGCGAAGTAAGGCGCTGGTTGGCAACTTTGACGGGAATCATGCTAATTTTATTTGGTCTAGCCCAAATTAACCCTCAATTTCTGCCTCGCCTGCCTTTAATACACCCGCTAACTCATGGCAAATGGCACGATCGCCTGAGTACGGGTATGGTCAAATTATCGTTACAAACAAGCTGGTGGACACCCGCAGGACTGGGTTTGGTTTGGGGTTTGATGCCCTGTGGTTTTTTGTATGCTGCTCAAATTAAAGCAGCAGAGACAGGGCAGTTGTGGCGAGGTGCGGCTACAATGCTAGCTTTTGGTATAGGAACTCTACCCATGATGTTAGGGGTGGGAGTTTCTACATCTTTTTTGAGTCGCGATCGCCGCAGTCAATTATTTCGCTTAGGTGGTTGGATTACAGTTGCGATCGGGACAATTACCTTGCTGCGGACTGGGGACACGATGACTGATTACACGGGTCATGCAGCTTTATTTTGTCTTATGTTAGCCCTAATTGCCCGTCCTATTAGTCGTGTGTGGGCTGCACCCTTGCAATATCGCCGAATCTTGGGTGTGGGAGCCTTCGTACTCGCGTTGGCGCATACAACCCACATGATGGCTCATACGCTGAATTGGAATTTAGAGGCATTTGCTTTTTTACTGCCCGCACATCAAGTTAGCTTAATCCTGGGATTTCTCGCCATAGTCTTGATGACTCCAGCAGCAATTACAAGCTGCGATCGCGCCCAAAAATTCTTAGGTACTCGCTGGCGACAAATTCACCTTTTAGGAATTCTCGCCACAATTTTAAGTACAATCCATGCCGTGCTAATTGGTTCTCACTATTTAGGTAGCGTCAGTCAGACCAATATAGTATATGCAGTCCTGCTGGGAGTTGCCACTGTAGGAGTATTGCTAGTGCGATCGCGTTGGTTTTGGTCAATCTTTCATATAGAAAAATACTATGTTGCAGCCAGAAAATCTGAGTAGACGGGTTAAATGTTCGATCTTAGGAGCGATCCCCCCTGCCCCCCTTAGCAAGGGGGGTGCTGAAAGCGGGGCGATCTTGACCACGCTATTTGTGGTACTAGCGGCAACGGTAACAAGTGTTACTCCGGCGAGCGCCCATAAAGTAGAAATCTCCGGCGATGTTGGCGGTACAATCCACCTAGAACCTAACGACAATCCCCAAGCTGGAAAAGCAACGCTAACTTGGATCGCTTTGACGCGCAAAGGCGGACAAACAATTCCGCTCCAGCAGTGCAACTGCCAATTAGCAGTGTACGCCGAACCACGCCAGCAATATGCTACACCACTTTTACAACCGTCGCTCAGAGCCGTGACAGCCGAAAAATATCAAGGCATTCCTGGCGCAGAAATTGTTTTTCCCAAACCTGGTGCTTATCAAGTGGAATTAAAAGGTTCTCCCAAAGCCGGAGCCAATTTCAAACCGTTTCAACTCAATTTTAATGTCATTGTTGCGACTGGATTGCGATAGCTGCAACCGAGACTACACTCTAGTCAGAGACACCCCACTAAAGCGAACTGCTCCTCGCAATTGATTTGGACTACCTTGGGTGACTAGATTCTGCGGTATCTCTCCAGGAGGTGGCACGAAAGTTACCGAGATAAAATCTCCAGTCGTCAGATTCAACCGCTGTAACTCGACAACCACATCGGTAATATCCAGGCGGAAAATACCTTTTTGGGGTAGAGCAAACAGAGCCAGTCTGCCAGCGTAGTATGGACTATTGGGGTCTGGAGTTGCTCCTTGTGGTAAGTTGATGTAAATCTGGTAGGGGATTGAATTGTTAGGATTGTACTCAACCCCTGTAACGTTGAGAGTCAGTGCCGATTCCGCAGTTAACGCCCTAGTTCTGACGAGATCCTGAGATGGGGCAGTCAGAGTCAGAGGAGCATTACTGAGTACGATAGTTAATTCCCGATCGCGAGCTGACATTGTTATTTCTTGTGGAGTGCTTGTATCTGTAGTCTGCGACGATGAAGTGAAAACACTGGTTCTCCTCGAGGCAGAATCGTCATATATGTAGTTTAGCTGTCCCGCAGGATCGAGGATATCTCGACCGCGCAGTTGTACCTGGCTGCCGTTTTCATTAAAGAAGGTAAAAGCATCGTTCATCCAATCGTTATCATTTGTAGGATTTACTCGTCCTCCCCCCTGTTGCAACCAACGTTCCCAGAGACGGTCAATGTTAGCGTGATGCAGCCAAAAAATCGGATCGCGAGCAGCTAGCTCTACACTTCTCATCCAGCCGTTAGTACCGCCTACACGAGTATGAATTTGGTTATGTGGCTGCCCCTCTAGAACCCCTCCACCAGGACCTCTGTGGCTTGTTTGAGCTACTCTGCGTCCGCCAAAGCTTTGTCCGTTAGTTGTCGTGTGGAAAAAATTCGTGCGTCGGAAAGCTGCTGAATAACTGACTTCAGCCGCTGCTAGTGCAGCACCTTGGTTCATATCGCTAGCACGCTGGCTAACATAGAGAGGGTTCGTAGAGGCATTGGCTGGGAGGCGAAACGGTTCGGGTAGAACGCGCTGCTCGACGACATCTGAATAGTTCCAATATGGCAGCGTCAAACTTGGATCGCCAGACGCTTGGCGCAGAATGCGCTCGAAGTAGTATAGATACATGCGATGCCAGGGGAAGAAAAAGAAAGTTCTGTGGTCGCAAGTATTCCAGGCTGTTAATCGGCGCGAATCGTTGCTGGGGACACCATGCATATTAGCTTGGTAAATCCAACTGGTGGGGTTGGTATCAGGTCGGGACTGCATCACCTGGATACCTCTCCTGAGAGCCGCAACTTTTTGCGGTGATTGGATAAACGTGTATATATTTTCGCGTACAAAGACAGTACCAGTCTGGGCATTGGCGCGATCGGCAAAAAACCTACTCATAAATGGAACGCTTCCTACAGCAGCAGTTCCAGCAGATAAAAATCCGGCTAGTTTTAAAACTTGACGACGGGAAAGCTCAGAAGTCATAAATTTCCCCTATCCTTAAGATTCAATAATTAATAGTTTTGTTACGAAACTCGGATTGAGTTCACAACAACAAACGAGGTTCTGATACAAGAGCCAACAAAGTATTTCGGGAAATAGTTCACATTTATTAACTTAAACTTGAGGAGCAATTTTACATAAAAAAAGCGCAGTAGTAGGGTGTGTTGTCGCGCAGCGCAACGTACCCCATCAATTATGGGCATTCTAAAAACAAACGCCCTCCCTTCACGCCCATGTCAAATTACCGCAGACCCCATATTCCTGGTAGTACTTACTTCATCACCCAAGTTACCTACCAACGACAACCGTGGCTTTGCACTGATATCGGGCGTACTGCTCTCCACACTGCCCTTGAGCATGTCCGACAGAATTATCCTTTCTCAATTGATGCCTTTGTTCTACTACCAGATCATTTTCACAGCCTATGGACTCTGCCTGAAGGAGATAGTAATTTATCCATGCGAATGCTTTTGATTAAACGCTTTGTGACCAAATACTACGGACATCAGCTAGGGCTTAATGTTGGCATCTCTCCCTCGCGAGAAAAGCGAAAAGAACGAAATCTATGGCAACGCCATTTCTGGGAGCATCTGATTCGCGATGAAGTCGATCTTGCCAACTATTGTGATTACATTCATTACAATTCTGTACGGCATAAACTTTGTGAATCGCCGCAACAATGGGCTTTTTCGAGTATTCATCGTTTTATCCAGCAGCAAATTTACCCGTTAGATTGGGGTGGCAACGGTGAGGTTCAGCTTGCGTCAGATATTTGGGATATTTGAGATTATGTGCGTTGCACTTGGCGACAACGCACCCTACTGAAGGGATGCGATCGCACTTTTTAAAAGCTGTTCGTTGATTGACATCAATAGTTTTTTATCAGTAGTTCCCGACCCTTAGCAGCATATTCTTGCTTGTAGTTGTTCATGCCATACTGAAATGTCCACTCAGTAATATTGGCAAAATCGAATAATTTTCTAATTGCGGGAGAATCATCGTAAGTAATTAGCCATTTGTGCTGACATTTACGCATATTTTTAGCAAATCGTTCATGGTCGAAAGAAGTATGTAACTTTCCTCTCAATCCATAAAGTTTTGATTTTGTAGCACTTAAATACGGCGGATCGAGGAAAATGAAAACACCTTCTCCATCTTGAAATAGTAAGTTTTCGTAATCGCCATTAGTAATTTGTATAGATGATAGATGAAAAGAAATTTCTCTTAATCTGTCAATTGATGAATTGGTAAATCTTCGCTCAAAAGCTTGTTGAGAATAACCACCTGAATCAACTGTACCTGAAAAAGTAATTCGATTTAAAACAAAGAAGCGTACTGCTCGCTCGAACTCAGTAAGTTTTAAGTCTTGCCGAGTGAAATCAGTAAATAATTTTCTACCATTCGTGTATTTTTGCTTAATTTTACTCACTTCATTCACAAGAGATTCAATTTCATTTTTAGCGAATAACCAAAAACAACATAAATCGAGATTTAAATCATTAATCCAGTATTGTTTTATTTGCTCGCCAAACAGTTGCTTTACAGCAAGAAAAACAGAACCCCCACCTACAAAAGGTTCTCTATATTCACTAATATTTAATGGAATATGTGGAATTATTTTATCGAGAGCTTTTGATTTACCACCTGGATAGCGAAGTGGGCTTTTGACGTGAGGCATAGCGATTAATGATTTGCTCCGATCTCAATTTCTATATTGCTATTTTGCTGAGCTTCTAGGAATAATTTTCTTACAAGATCTTTTTCTTTTTTATTAAAAATAGCTAAGTTGTTTCTAAGGAAATCTTCCATTACTTCTGACAGACAAGGTAAAACAAGTCGATCTCTAATATTTTTACCTGTAAGCTTCAGCCTTACAGAAAATTCAACTGGCTGACCGTTTAATTGTAAAGAATCTATATTTGAATATAAAATTAGTTTAAATAGACCATCCTGAATATCGCTCAAATCTGGCAATGTCTTTTTTGTAGAATTCTTAGACTCTTGAATAAGATAGCGTTCTTCTGTATGCACAATTTTATCTGGAGTTAAGTAGTAAGTACCCCCTAAATAATTCTCAATACAAAAAGTTCCCTTCATTCCATCAATTAGATATTCAAGTTCATGAGATGTCACCGCTTCTCGTCTACTTGCACCTTGCGACCCTCTGAGAGAAAGATTTTTAAACTCTTCAAAATCGCCAATTATTGCCTGTAAGTATTTTTCCATTCCAGCGTGGGAGTGTATCTGTACGCTTGTTCGTTTTGATATGGCTGCATACGAGTCAAGAGCCTGTCTAAAAATTTTGACAAAGCGTTCTTCAAATAAATTCTTATTCCAATGTAAAGCACTTTGTTTGTAATTTATCACTTCTTGAATTTGAGATTTAATAAATTTATTATTGAATTTTTGCTTAGCAAGTTTATTTTTCGCAGTTTGTTCCTTCTTCTGACTTTTCTCTGCATCTTCATAGTATCCAAGCACAATGTATGTGTTCAGCAAGTTCATCCACGAAATTGTTGAATATTGAAGCTTATCTAGATCTCCATCTTTTCCTTCATCTTTAATTACAGGTATTATAGTTAATATTTTTGCAGCATTGTAAGTATTATAAATTCTTGCAAACGGATAACTTCTTGTTCGTTTGGGCGAAACCCATTTTGAGTAAGCTATTTCAGTATCATCTGCTTGTATAATTCCATAAGCACTGGATCTGTTAGCATCAAATTCTTCAAAAGTTACTTTTGCTAAATTCCCAGTCAAGCAAGCTCTATACTTGACCCCTCGTATAAATCCGGTGAAATGGAGAATGGCGCTCATGCTTTCAGACTTAAATATGAGTGACAAGCAACGCTTGATTGTACCTCAATATCGCCGTCAGTATTTACAGGTGTCGCGCAATTTACTTGCAACCGTTAGATTTTAGAATCCCTTGGGCAGCTGCTTCATCAATTATCAACCCCGTAATCAACTTGCCACGTAGAGCTGCTAGAATGGCTTCTGCCTTTTTTACACCACTTGCTACACCAATAATCAGTCGATTAGCAGGTTGTTCGAGCGGTACGCTGGCGACGCGGCTATTCGTTCCCTGTTGTAGCAAAACTCCGTGGCGATCGTATGCCCAACCTGCAATCTCCCCTACTGCCCCGAGTTCGACTAATTCGGCTAACTCGTCGTCATTAATAAAGCCATTTTGATGTAACGGTGCATTCCAGGCAATCTGACCGATACCAACAAAGGTTGCTTTGGCTTGCTCGGCAAGAGCTTTGACGGTGATAAACGATCGCTGCGTTTGCAACAGTTCTCGTTCTTCAACACTAGTTGCTACCACCGGAGTTGGCACTGGATACGCCTGCGAACCAACGCGATCCGATAAGTGCATTACAACTTCGTGGCGACCTGCTCGCCCGTAGTGAGACATATTGCCAATAATGGAGACAATCTTATGCTGCGGTTGCTCCATTGATGGGATCTGCTCCACCATCGATCGCAATGTCCGCCCCGAAGTAAATGCCAGTATAGTAGGGGTTTTTGCGGCAAGATACGTCTCTAAGCAGCTAGCCGCACGTACCCCAATACCGTTAAAAGTATCGCCGCTCCCCGCATCGCTTGGCACGACTTCGCAAAGTGATACATCGAATTTGTCGCGTAACGATTCAGCCAGAGCAATGCATTCACTCAAAGGATGATCGAGGCGAAATTTGATCAGCTTTTCACTCACGGCTAAGGCAATTAGCCGTTGTGCCGCTTGACGAGACACGCTGAGCTTTGTCGCAATTTCTTCTTGCGTATTGCCAGCAATGTAATAGAGCCAAGCAGCATGAGCCGCTAAATCTAACTTGCGATCGCGCCGCTCCGAACCAGTTTCTCCCATATCTCACCTTTAGAATCTGTATATCTCCCAAAAGGAAGGTTTATCACTTTGAGCATATGTTCAAACACAGATTTTTTGCTCAATTTTTTTTACAAATTATTAAAAGGGGTAATGGGTAAGAGGGTGGTGCGTGGTGCGTGGTATGAGATCTCTCCCCCAGCTCTCTTCATTGTCCGCCAGTAATCTCCAAGTTAAACCCAGTAATATAGCTTGCTTCTTCACTCATGAGAAACGCCACACCGTTGGCAACTTCTTCTAAACTTCCTAAGCGGCGCATCGGGACTGAATCGATCATCTGCTGCTCGACTACTTTGGGTTCTGTACTGAAGTACTGCGATCGCACTGCTGCCTGTAATTCTGTTTGTCGCGTCCACATCATCCCAGGACCGATCAGTGCCGGAGAGAGCGCATTTACCCTGATGCGATAGGGAGCAAGATCTTTTGCTGCCGTCTGAGTCATACCAATTACCGCAAACTTGGAAGCGGCGTAAGCTAGCATGTTCGGTGGACCTACTACCCCTGCATAGCTTGCCGTATTTACAATTGCTCCGCCACCAGAGTGGCGCATATGCTGTGCCGCAGCTTTAAGAACGTGAAAAACACCGACAACGTTGATGTCGATGACCTTTTGAAAGTCGTCGTCTGGATACTCGTCCGTCTTGGCAAACAAGCCTTGATAGCCTGCGTTGTTAAAAACGTAGTCGATTCGTCCCAACTGCTCTACAGCGCCAGCAAAAGCTTTGGCAACATTTTCAGGTATTGTGACATCACAACCGAATGTGGCAACTGGGACTTTGTACTCTGCTAGTTCCCGCGCTACATCTACCATCTTCGCTTCATTTAAATCCAAGAGTGCCACACTCGCGCCATTGGCAGCAAAACGACGTGCAGTTGCTCTGCCAATATCTCCTGCACCACCTGTAATCAAGATGGTTTTGCCTGCAAAGTTATAGGTTGCTCTTGCTGTCATGGTTGTAACCTCCAATCGCTCGAAAATTTAAGAGTTAAAGAATTGTTGCAAATACTCATCAATTGCTCATTTTCGTTACGCAGCTCGGTACGATTTGGTTATTGAGCTTTTGCTCAATATTAGAGCATAAAACCAATAAAATCATTTTTTTCATGATGTGAAATACCAAAGGAGTTTGACAATACGTATGCTCCGCTTCGCTAAAGTGCTGGCTGCATTTCTCGCTGGAATCATGCTGGTGTAACTGCTACATGCTTGTGCGCCTGGTTCGCAAGCTGCCGAGAAAACTAGACTGACGATCGCTACCGTCAATAATGGCGACATGGTGGTTATGCAAGAACTTTCGCGCTCCTTCGAGCAAGAAAACCCCAACATTGAACTGAGATGGGTGGTGCTGGAAGAAGCAGAACCATTTCTTCAGTGGGTGGTTGAAGATCGTTTCTGCGCTGGTAGACCCGACTTAGAAGCCGTAGGCGTACAAATGACCGATGACGTTCATCCTTACGAGATGATGAAAATTCGGTTACTCAATGCCAGTCATTTACTCATCGGTTATCTTGGCACTCTTGCAGGCTATACCTACGTGCATGAGGTAATGGCAGATCCGGCGATTCGGCAAGCTATCGATCGCCTGATGGCAGAAGTTACGCCTACACTCCAACCCGTACCTGGAATCGATCTAAACGATTACAAACAAACTTTAATCGCCCGATTTGCCAATCCTAAAATACAGGATCGGCTGCCGCGCCTGTGCCTGAATAGTGCCGCAAAAATGCCTAAATTTATCCTAGGTTCGCTACGTGACGCACTGCAACAGAATGAAGCGATTGACTACATGAGTCTGACAATTGCTGCTTGGTTTCGCTACCTCAAGGGAAAAGACGATCGCGGCAATCCGATTGAAATTGACGATCCAATGGCAAATATTTTGACACAACGCGCCCGTTCCGGCGGCTCCGATCCCAGATCGTTGCTCGGTTTATCGGAAATTTTTGGCGACTTACCACAGTCATCGCAGTTTGTAGAAGCAGTTGGCAAGCACTTACACAGTTTAGATGAGTACGGGGCTAAAGAAACGCTAGCGCGATTGTTAAGCTTGAGCGAATAGAATTCGCGACTACATAGACAAAACCCGCAAGGCAAGGGTTAAAAACCTCGATCGTCCGTAAGTCCGCGCAGGCGGACTTTGTTTGTATAGCTGCGATTTCTAATCGCCCAGTGCTAAGGGTTGATAATGCCGAAGTAGAGAGAAGCAACAAATACAAGAATTGCCAGAGTCACTACGCTGAGAGTGATGCGAAACCCTGCATTAGGCAATTGCTCGCGGGTCAGCACGCTATCTGCTTGTACCTGAGTTATCGGTTCGGATTTCGAGTCAGGATTTATATGGGAAGTCGTGTCTTTTGCTAAAGCAGGAGGGGTACTCGATGCCGGATCTGGGCGCGAAGTTTCACTTGTATCTATGTGAGAGGTTGTATTCTCCGATGAGGCAGGAGTATCAGTTTTTGGTGTTTGGTTTTCTGCGGGCATAATTTTTTAATCGAGGCTGGATAACTTGTGCCTGAATAATTTGTGTTTCACATAAGCGTATGTTGCTATGGTTTCAAATATTCATGAGTAGCTACATCTTTCTAGAGAACCAGGTTGTGGAAGAAATGATTCTGTCAAAGGAACTAACCCGAACAAAGATTTATTTGTAACGATAAATACAATTAATGGAAAAATTCGCTGTTTAATTTCTAAATGCACTTCTAGAAATTGCCATTCAGTCGATACCATACTTAAAAGAGGCGATCGCTTCTTGAAGTCAAACCGATCTACTTAAAAACAACACCGCGATAAATTTCTACCATCGGCAATTCAATTCCAACTGATTCCAAGGAAATAGATTTCTCCAAGCTGTTAAAATCGCTGAGCAACCAACCTCGATCTTGCTTGCTATAGCGTTCTACAAACGGTTCATCCTGCTCGACTAATAAATATTCGCTGAAACTATTAATCGATCGATACATCCGAAATTTATTTTCTCGGTCGTAATCAGCAGTAGAAGAAGATAGTACTTCAACAATCAGGATAGGATTTAACACTTCATCTAAGCGATCGCCATTCAGTTGCGGTTCGCCCTCAAAAATCATTACATCTGGATATACCCCGCGTCGATATTCAGGAATCCACAGCCGCAGATCGCTATTAATTGGCTCGAATTGAGTATCGCGTAGCAGAAACTTGAGAAAGGCAAAAATATTGCCACTAATGCGGCTGTGTTTGAGCGTTCCTCCAGGCATGGGTACGATTTCTCCATCGCGATATTCACTGCGTCCTTCCGCTTTTTCTTCGATCGCGCGATATTCATCTAAACTGTAGCGGCGCTTGATGGTAGAAACCATAGGCTGTAACCAATCGCATTGGCTTTAGGACAATAAGACTATTTTGTCACCAATTTAGTTGTGAGAGCGATCGCTATACTTTGAGCAATATCTGCGATCGCTTGCTTTGAGTCTACACAGTTATTTGAGCTTGACAAAATATTGAGTACTAACTAACACACATCCTAGCTTGTCGCTGCTTTTCCATTCTTGCCCTCCACAGTCGTCGCCACAACTGACGATTGCTGTGAAGTAGGAGTTGGCGACTCGCCTCGCAATCTTTTGCGGCGCTGATTTTTGGGAACTCCTCCCGCCATGCCATACTCTACACTGCTTTTGCCGTAACGGGTGGCAACTCCTAACAGCATATGCTCTGCCATATCTCCCAACTCGCGCTCTGTTTGGAGCATTTCGTGATATAACTTATCCAGGTTAGAAAGGGCGCTGTTGTAAGCATTTTCTTTAGTTCGCATCGTCTCGATGAGAGTTGAGAATGCAGACAAAGTGAGTCCATTGCTTAAATCTAAATTCGGATCGATGGAGTTGATGCCAGCCGCACGACGCACTGCTTTTTCTAGCATCTGGGAAGTTCTTTTTCTACGAGCCATAATATACACCTTGCGATCGCGAGGATTAATACTCTTTACATTAAAAAACTTCTCTATCGATTGTCCTGAGAGAATCTCAGCAATTTTGGAATGACTTTTGCTACAAGCAGATAATTGTTATGAGTGCGCGATTTACTGAAATGAGAAAGCGATCGGGCATTTTGAGAAAGTAATTTACCTTTTTACTTGCGGAAAATACCAAAATGAATGCGCGAATTACCCAAATGAGAAAGCGTTCGGGCATTTTGAGAAAGTAATATACCTTTTTATTTGTGGAAAACACTGAAATGAGAAAGCGTTCGGGCATTTTGAGAAAGTAATCTGGCTTTTTGCCGATCGAAACTGACTCGATCCATTTTTCTGATAATGCGCTACATCTCAAATATCTAAAAACTGAAGCCCACTACTACTCCCTCAATCTAGTAGGTAAAATGAGAAAGCCTAAGACTACGCATAGCCATGACCAGCAAAATTACATTAGATATTGATGAAGCTTTGCTTCAAAAAGCAGAACGTTGGGCGCAGCAACAAAAACTGTCGCTTTCTGATGTAATTTCCAATTTTCTGCGTCAGTTACCTGAACCAGATTTGATAACGCCAGACGAACATTCTTTAGCAAAGTTTGCTGAAATTTTGAGTGATTCCGAAGCTAGGGAATTGCAGCAGGCGATCGCGACAGAGTTTGAGCAGATAGAAACAAATTAATGGTAATGTGGCTTTGGATACTTCTGTCGCAGTGCGTTTTTTAAATGGCGATCGGGCAGTTGTGGCTCAGATATTAGCATTGACCACAGTGATTCTACCAACTGTTGTTGTCGTTAGCAGACGATTAAAAGCTGCTAGTGCGATCGCTCCTTACTGTAGGTTGGGTTCTGCTGTCGCTTCACCCAACATCCCCGATCGCTTTACTCTGCCGCAACCCATCTTAAACATATTAGGTTATGGGTCAACTTATGCAATACCGTCGTGCCAAAACTCCTGGAGCAACCTATTTCTTCACAGTCGTCACCTACCAGCGCCAACTCCTCTTTCACACCCCTGAAACGATCGATCTACTCCGCAGTGCTTTCCGCAGCGTCAAAGCCAAATTTCCCTTCACTATTGATGCAATTGTAGTTTTGCCTGACCATTTGCATTGCATCTGGACGTTGCCTGAAGGGGATGCCGATTTTTCTTCCCGTTGGCGACGGATTAAGGGCGAGTTTAGCCGTCAATGCCCAGAACGATACAAACGGCTGCGTTCCGCATCTCGTTTACGTAAAGGAGAACAGGCAATTTGGCAACGTCGCTTTTGGGAACACCAAATCCGAGATGAGGCAGATTTTACGCACCATGTGGATTACATCCATTACAATCCAGTCAGTCACGGACTAGTGACAGCACCGAGAAATTGGTTATATTCCAGTTTTCACCGTTATGTACGCGATGGAGCGTACTCAGAAGATTGGGGTGCAGAAGGCAAGCTTATATGGGGTGAGAAAGTTTGTAGAGAATAGAAGGGTGTTGGGTTGCGCTATCGCTCCACCCAACCTACAGTAAGGGGCTGGTATGAGAGAACCAAAGCGCGTGGCGGAGTCGGCTCGTAGATCGCATCCCTCCCGTAGGATACGTTGCGCTACGCGACAACACACCCTACTAGTTGATACGATGAACAAGATGGGCGATCGCCTGGATTCAGCAAATTTGCAAAATACTATGGCAAAGCGTAAGAAAACCAATCTTCAGTGGATTAAAGAAACGCTTGAACTTAAACCCAACCATCATTGGGAATCGCCATCAGGCTACAAGATTTTTGTTGCAGATCGGGGTGCTGTTCGCTTCAATGTTCCTCAGAATTGGATTTTTGAGCCACAAGAAAAATCGTTCAAGTTTCTCGATCGCAAACCGCCTCACGATGATTGCTGCCTAGAAGTATCTTTCAACCGCCTGCCACCCCATGATTGGAGCCTGTTTCCGCTAAAATCTGCTTTGAAGAAAGTCGTAGAAGAAGACGAGCGTAACGTCATTGCTAAGGGAGAAATTATCACCCTTAAGCGCCAAACCGCTAGGATTGTGTGGACGGAAATTAAATTTATCGACACTCAAGCAGAACCACGCGAAGCTTTTTCGCGGATTTGCATTGGTTTGGGGTCAAACGTTCAATGTTTAATTACATTCGATTATTGGGCAGACCAAGCCGAGCAGCTAATACCCGTTTGGGATGAAGCAATGCGATCGCTTACACTAGGGCTGTATATCCGCGATCCAATGACTGGTGTGGCTTTTCCAGATTGAGTTCGTTAACGAACGGCTTTGAGGGATTCGTACAGTAAACTATATCGTCCGAATGCTGTTTCGTACTCAGAATTTGCTTGCGGTTGTACGACTTTGCTGTCCTGGGGCAGCATTTTAAACGCAGCTTCTAAGTTTGGATACGCACCAACCCCTACCATTGCTAAGATGGCGGCTCCATAAGCGGCTCCTTCGGCAAAAGCGGGGGCGATCAGTTCTGTTTGCAAAATATCAGCCAAAATCTGCAACCAAGTATTCGATCTAGCCCCACCACCCGTTGCTAAGAGTTGATAAACGGGTGTAATTTTACTTACGATCGCCATTGCCGTCCGCAAGCTGAATCCAACGCCTTCTAGTACAGCACGGATCAGATCTGCCTGCGTGTGAGCCAAGGATAGGTTAACCCAAGCCCCGCGAGTATCGGGATCGAGATGGGGACTGCGTTCTCCGGCTAAATGGGGCAAAAATAGCACGCCACGCGCCCCAGGTAGCGATCGCTCTGCCATTGCCATTAAATCGGTAAAGGCAAGCTGCGAGGCAAACGTATCTCGATACCACCGCAGCGCCCCACCAGCCGCTAGCGTTACCCCTAGTAAGTGATAGCCACCGTCTGCATGGCAGAATAAATGCACCCGACCTTCCGGATCGGGAATTGGGCGATCGCACGGTACAAAAATAACTCCTGACGTGCCGATACTCAAACTACCTCGGTTTAAATGACTGCTGGAAATGCCTAAGCCAATCGCCGCCACTGCATTATCGCCGCCACCTGCAACTACAGGTAATCCGGCAGGTAGCCCTGTATGTGCGGCAATTTCCGCTTTCAACCGTCCGGCGATCGCACTAGACTCAACCACGGTAGGAAATAGCCCTGGATCGATCTTTAGGGCATTCAGTACGTCCGCATCCCACCGCTGCTGCGACAAGTTCAAACACCCCGTCCCAGATGCATCAGATGGCTCTGTCACTGCTTCTCCTGTCAGCACGTATCCGAGGTAATCTTTTGGTAGAAGAATTTTATGTAGGCGGTTGTATGCTTGCGGTTCTGCCATTTGCAACCACACCACCTTTGGCAGTTGAAATCCTGTAATTGCCGGATTACCCGTGCGCCTAATTAGCTCTTGACCAGCGATCGCAGTGTGAATCGCATCAACCGCTTTACCCGTGCGCTGGTCGTTCCACAAAATTGTTGGTCTAATAACTTTACTATCGGCATCAAGCGGAACCATGCCATGCATTTGTCCCGATAAACCCAGAGCGATCGCTCGCTGTCCGTTCAGCTTTGAGGTAAGCTCGGATAGAGCATCTAGACTGGCTGCGACCCAATCAGCAGGGTTTTGCTCTGTCCAACCAGGCTGTGGCGTTAACAGGGGATAGCTTCTCGTTGTCTGCGCGATCGGTTTCCCTTGAAGGTCAACAGCGAGCGATCGCACTCCTCCCGTACCCAAATCTAAGCCGATGACAACTTCAGTCAATCGCTTTTCCCAAATTCTGCATCCATCTTAGCGATTTTACAGCTTGGGCTTTGCTTATCTGTCGTCTACCTAATTCGTTCCATCCATTCAATACCTTCTTTGAGTTTGTGCCGCATTGTGACTGTATCTGCATGGTAGCGGCGACCGTGACCTGGTAACACCCATTCAAATGAGTAATCTAGCAAGCGGCGGGTAGACTTAATTAGTTCTGACCAAGAATACCAGCAGACACCTGGGAAACCTGCCAATATTTGGTCGTCGTCATCCCAAGCAATATGATCGCCTGTAAATAAAAACTTGTCTTTGTAGAGTAAAACTGTATGTCCTTTGGTATGTCCAGGTACGGGAATAATTAACAGGTCGGGAGCTAATTGATAAGGTTCTTTACCCTGCAATTTCACCTCTACACTGCGGGTATTACTGGAAATTTCGTCTGTATGGAGAATGCGAAGTGCGCCTTCGCGCCCCGCTTCGCTATCGCAACCAAAATGTTCGTGGTATTTTTGATGATCGGCAACATCATCGCGGTGAGTGAGATACATATATCGAATCCCCCCCATTTCTTCTATCTTTTTGACCAAAGGTGGTGTAAAACGGGGCGAATCTACTAATACATTTCCTTCGGGACGCACAATCAAATAACTTGCCGCACCGTAAGAATTCTCGGCATGATAGCCGCAGTGGTAAACATTTTCTGCTACCAAAATTGGAAAACTTTCCTGAGCAGATTTGATATCTTTTGGTTTTTCTACTGTGCCAATCGAACTGGTAGGGCAAGCAAGTAAAGCTTGTAATGCCTTTAATCTTTCTGTTTCGTTAGTCGGTTGGTGATAGACTACCGATTGTTCGCCAGTACGATTGAATATCTCTGGAGTCATCCAACGACAGGTATCGCAGTCAATACAAGTGCTATCGACATAAAAATCCCCATCTGTGTTTTGGGGACGACGCAAATCGATACGAGCCATATGAAACCTCTCTACCTACAGCCCAATTCCTAGCTAGGTCATGGCAGTTATTTACATCATAGTCATTATGACTACATATTGACAACGAAGTAGAGACGTTACATGTGTAGAGACGTTACATGTAACGTCTCTACACGATTTAGTTAACTAAATCGGGAAACACCTGCTGGACGGCGGGATGGACTAGGCGATGGTTTTGGACGTTAACACCAGCAGCAAGGTAAGGATTAACTTCCACAGCCTTTAGACCCAAGTTTGCTAATTGCAACACGTATGGTAGTGTACTGTTATTTAACGCTTGGGTTGCCGTCCAAGGTACAGCTCCAGGCATGTTGGGAACGCCATAGTGGACGACTCCCTCTTCTACATAAACTGGGTTAGTGTGAGAAGTTGGGTGCAAAGTTTCGATACAACCGCCTTGATCCACAGCAACATCCACAATTACCGCACCAGGATGCATCTGTTTGACTAAGTTACGCGGAACGAGAATCGGCGCTTTGCGTCCAGGGACTAAGACAGCACCAATGAGTAAATCGGCTTGGGAGACAACAGCTTCAATTTGAGCAGAATTACTATAAAGCAGTTCGACTCTAGAGCCAAATATAGTTTCTAAGTAAGCTAGGCGATCGACACTGACATCTAAAATTTGTACGGCTGCACCCATCCCCACAGCAATTCGAGCTGCTTCCGTACCGACAACTCCACCACCTAAAATGACAACTTTACCTGGTCTTACGCCTGGTACGCCACCCAAGAGTACACCCCGTCCCCCTTGCTGACGTTCGAGAAATCGAGCGCCAAACTGGACGGAGAGGCGACCTGCAATAATACTCATGGGGGTGAGTAAAGGAAGCTTGTTATTACCTGGTTGTTCTACAGTTTCGTAAGCGATCGCCGTTACGCCACAATCAATCAAATGCTCCGTCAAAGCGCGATCGGCTGCTAAGTGCAAGTAGGTAAATAATAGCTGCTTTTTTTGCAAAAATTTGTATTCCGGCTGAAGCGGTTCTTTTACCTTCACCACTAACTCTCGATTCCACGCGCCTTCCGGTTGAGAAACGATTTGCGCTCCAGCTTGTTGGTAGTCTGTATCGGTGAATCCAGCCCCCGTTCCAGCTTCTGCTTCGACAAAAATAGCATGTCCGTTTTCGTGCAGTACCCGCACGCTAGAAGGACTCAGCCCCACCCGAAATTCTTGGTCTTTTGTTTCCTTGGGAACGCCTATTTCCATTTGTTTTTCTTTTGGATACTCCTCTCTCTAGCTTATGCTTGACAACTATCAGTTATCAGTTATTCAGTGGAAAGTGAGTAGTGAGTAGTGAGTAGTGAGCTGAGCTGACAATCTACTTGCTAAACCCGCCCCTAGGACTCCTCACTTGCCCTTTTCCTAACACCAAATGGCGCGAAAAAGTGTCAAAATGTGTGTAATATAGTTAAAAATTGTAAATAACTGCCGTACTCGTTTCTCAGGAAGTTGTTACACTTTCTAGGCTACGACTCGGCATTGCCTTCAGCAAATTCGTGCAATACATAAGGACAAGAACATGACCGCTCAACCTCAACCCACGACCACACCTAAGCTAGAAGAACCGAAGTTTGGCTTTAACGAATATGCCGAACGCTTGAACGGACGAGCTGCTATGATCGGTTTTTTATTAATGGTAATTATCGAAGTCGTGACCGGACAGGGCGTGTTAGCTTGGCTGGGATTGAAGTAATCGTTCAATAGTGCCGCTTGTCGCAATAGTGCTGCTTATGGTATTGGTTAGAGCGATCGACGATAATAACTCAAGTGAGTGAGGTATAGTAGTAATACCTACAGAGCAATACAGTACCTTAAGATACAAGCGGCTTTGAGCAGTAGGTCTTAAGATTGTAAGTAATCTAAGATGATAGCTAAAATATAAAGTCACCATATCGAAATGAACGCCGCATTACCTAGATTTTTAAAGTCAGCATATAGAAGAGAACCGCTACCTGCTTTTTTAATCACAATTGGGCTAGTCAATGCAGTTATTGGCGGGTTCGGCGATCGCTGGTCTTTGTTTGCAATTGGACTGGGAACTGTAGGAGTTGCGATCGCTTTGCGCTGGTGGATAGTTTCGCAAAAGCGACAGCCAGAAGCACCCCAACCCGTTGCTCAACACTATTTACCCTACCACTCCTCTAATTCAGAACTACCACCGTTAACTGTCTCCAAGCAGAGAAGACGCAGAGAATAAGTTAAAAGTCAAAAGCTAAAAGTCAAAAGTTAAAATTAGCCGCTCACGAATGACCAATGACTAATGACAACTGATAACTGATAACTGTTCACTGTCTCAGTGCTGCGTACAACATTTGTCGCACGTTGTTAAAGCCGCGCTGTAGACGGTTGGGGTGATTGTATAAGCGCCCTAGAAGTAGCGTACCTTCGATCGCATTTAAAAGTTGCTCGGCTAAATCATCGGGATCGACATCCGATCGCAACTGCATTTTTCCTTGATAGAGTAATTGAGCGATCGCGAATTGCCACTCATCAAATACTTGGATCAGATGTGCTTGAAATGCAGTGTCGTATTTTGCTAAATCGACAATTAAGTTGCCCAAGAAACAGCCGCCACAGTCTGGTTCGTGTAAGTGTTTTGCTTCTAGGCGATCGATGATCCAAAAAAGTTGGGCAATTGAATCGACAGTAGCTTCGGCAGCAGGCTCGATAATATTAGTCTTAATTTGCTGCCACTTATAGTCAATTAGAGCATGGGCTAATTCGTCTTTAGACTGAAAGTAATTATAAAAACTGCCAGACGAAGTACCGCTGACACTGAATAATTCTTTGAGTCCTGTAGATTGGAACCCTTGATGCTGAATCAGCTCTAAAACTGAAGCTAAAATATCCTCGCGAGTGCGTTTCAGGTTAACCATTTAAGAAGTGAGTAGTGAGTAGTGAGTAGTGAAGCAGCGCCCCGCGAGAGTTTCCTCCACGACATTAGCTGCGTAGTAGTGGTAATTGGTAATCGGTAGTTGACAAGAGAGTGATGTGTGATGCGCGACTTAATTGTGAATTGTATTGTCTCCTTGTCTATTCATAAACCTAAACCCGCAACTCTTCAACGGCGCGGGTTTCGCGGGATAGGTGTAACTCTAGTTCGGCTTTTAGTTCGTGATATGCGGGGTAGCAATCGAGGCTTTCGCGTCTGCGAGGACGGGGAAAAGGTACATCAAGGACTTCGACAATTTGAGCGGCGGGACCCCGACTCATCATTACAATTTTATCTGATAGTAACAAAGCCTCTTCAATACTGTGGGTAATCAGAATTGCCGTTTTATGTTCTTGTTCCCAAATCCGCGCAATTTCGTCTTGTAAGAAACCTCGCGTTAAAGCATCTAAAGCGCCAAATGGTTCGTCCATTAAGAGAATTTGCGGATTAATCGCCAAAGCCCTAGCAATACCAACTCTTTGCTTCATTCCTCCCGATAGTTCGTGGGGATGTTTGCGTTCTGCACCCCGCAACCCAACTAAATCGATATATTCTCGCACGATTTGCTTTTGCCGATCGCGAGACATTTTAGGATAGACAGTTTCGATTGCAAAGTGGATATTTTCTGCTACTGTCATCCAAGGCATGAGAGAGTAGTTTTGGAAGACAACACCGCGATCGGGACCTGGACGCTCGATTTTTGTGTCATTTAGCATGACCGCACCACTAGTAGGTGGGGTCAAACCAGCAATGATATTTAGTAGAGTCGATTTACCGCAGCCAGAAGGACCGATAATCGAAACAAAGGTATTGGCAGAAATTACTAAATTAATCTCAGCGATCGCAATGTAATCTGGTGAGGTACGACGTAACATTCGATCTACTAAACTTTGTCTTCCAGGAAAGACTTTAAACACATCCTTTAGTACCAACTGAGTCGTGTCTTTTAGGGTACTATCTAGCGTATCGGTGTAGGAAATCATATTGGTAATTGGTAATTGGTAATTGGTAATTGGTTAATCACTACTCCCTACTCCCTACTCACTACTCACCACTCACTACTCACTTTCCAAAAGACACCCAACTGTGTAATAGTCCTAACAAGCGATCGAGTAAGACTCCTACTAGTCCGATAACGACGATCGCGGTGATGATGCTGGTGACATTTAGGTTGTTCCACTCGTTCCAAACAAAGCTACCAATACCCGTACCACCTACGATCATCTCGGCAGCAACAATCACTAACCAAGAAATACCAATACTAATTCGCAGCCCAGCCACGATTTGGGGTGCGGCGGCTGGTAAAATCACTTTGGCGATCGTGCGCCAGCGAGAAGCCCCTAAAGTTTGCGCTACGTTGAGGTAATCGCGGGAAACGTTGCTGACACCAAATTTAGTATTAATTAACGTGGGCGAAATGCTCGTAATTGCAATTACAAACAAGGCTGTTGCTTCGGAACTTTTGAGAATTGCTAGTCCTAATGGCAACCACGCTAATGGAGATACAGGACGCAGCAGTTGAATAAACGGATCGACGGCTTTGGAAACAACTTCTGATAAACCGATCGCGATCCCTAGAGGAATGGCGATCGCGGAACCGATGAAAAACCCGAGCGCGACTCGTTGTAAGCTTGCTAGTAGGTGTAGACCGATGCCTTTGTCGTTGGGTCCATTGTCGTAAAACGGATCGATAATCCAAGTCCAAAAATCGGCAATTGTTCGACTGGCTGAGGGCATCACGGGAGAAAATACTTTGAGTTGCACTCCCAATTCCCATACTAGTAGCAATGCCGCTAGGAGTAGAAAAAATAGAATTGTGGCTTGTAAATTAGAATTTTTTAGCCAAGGATGAGATTGCCAAAGATGAACTTTGGAATGAGATCGCTGCTGAGATAACTGTCGGGAATTATCCACCATCACCTCTAGACCCTAAACTGCTTTTTTTGTTCTTGTAAATAAGCTTCAACTTTACTAGGATCGAAGTCACCAGCCTTGAGTTGTTCTATACGTGTAGAATCTGCGGGTGGATTTTGTCCCAATTCTTTTGCCAATTCTCGCGCTAAATCTGTCATGTAAATTTGGTTGGCAATTTCTTCATAATTTGCCTTTTCTGTAGGCATTAACTGCCAGCGTACCATTTGAGAAGAAATCCACTTGGCAAAACTTTTCCAAGGGTAAGGATCGAAACCGATCCGATCTGGTACATCTAAAGTTTGTCCTAAACCATTGTCAAATTTACCCGTCAGCACTGCTGTAAGAACTGGTTCTGGCTGGTTGAGATACTTGCGTTCGGACATTGCCTTTGCCACTTCCTGGCGGTTTTCGGCGGCGTTAGCGTGTCCGGCACTATCGATGATAGCTTTGTTGACGGCGCGGAAGGTGTTAGGGTAGCGATCGATCCACGTTTGACTAGCAGCAAAGGCACAACACGGGTGTCCTTGCCAAAGATCTTTAGTCAATAGGTGAATAAAACCAATTTTCTCAAAGATTGCCCGTTGCCCGAAGTTATCTGGCATCAGGAAAGCATCAATTTGTCCTGCTGCCATCTTTGCGACTGAATCTGGTGGGGGAACGATTTCCAGCCTGACATCTTTATCTGGGTTCAATCCTCCCGATGCGAGGTAGTAGCGTAGTAATAAATTATGCATTGAGTAAGGAAAAGGCACTCCAATGGTCATGCCTTTAAAATCTGCACCAGTTTTGACTTTATCTCTATGTTTGTTAGCAACGGCGATCGATTGCCCGTTGATGTTCTCAATGCTGGCAAGTTGAATTGGGAAGGCAGAAGAACCCAAACCGAGAGTCATCGCAATTGGCATCGGAGACAGCATGTGGTAAGCATCGAGTTCGCCTGCGATCGCAGACTCTCTAACTGCTGCCCAGTTTGGCATTTTTTTCAGCGTCACGTTTAACCCATACTTTTTAAAAAATCCCAATGGTTCCGCAGCAACGATGGGAATCGAACAGGCAATAGGGATAAAACCAATCGTTAAATCGGTTTTCTCTAAATTACTCGAATCTGCAACATTAGTTGAAGTTGCTGTGGGTGCTTGCGAGTTATTGTTACCAACACAACTAGCAGCTGTTACGACTGCTGCTGCTGCTGCAACTTTAATTAGAAAATCACGGCGGCGAAACTGACTCAGGTGTAATGCATCGCTGAAAAATTGAGTTGAGCGATCGCCAAAAGCAGCAGCAAATGCCTCTTCTAGTCCTCCGGCAAGCTGGATCAAATCGTAACAGATTTGGCGTTGCCCAGGTTCGGCGCGATCGAGCATCTGGAGTACCAGAGTCTTTCTGATTTCGGCTTGGGTTAATGCCCGTGCGAAGTCTAGAGTTTCTCCTGAGTAGTGTCCCATTTTACAGAGGTCATCTACTAGATCTATTGGATCTTGGGGCATTCCTTCCAGAAATTTCTGATGATCTGCGGCGATATGAGAACCACCACAAGGACAGTTGGCGTTTAGTGAATATATTCCGTTCTCGCTAGGAGACTCTAGTAGAGCCGTCATATTTTTTTTGTAGTTGGTAACTTGTTATTAGTGAGTAGTGAGTAGTGAGTAGTGAGTAGTGAGTAGTAAGTAAGAAGAAGTTGTATTTATTCTTCCTCCTGTCTCCTGTCTCCTGTCTCCTATTTTTTAACTTTTAACTTCTGACTTCTCCATGTCGTGTAACATTTTTTTCAACTGTTTTAATGCTGGTGTGACGATCGCCACGAAGTACGATTCGCGTAGTTTTCTTTCGGCGATACCACCGTGTAAGTAGCCTCTTGCACCTACGTGTAACATGGCGGCGTTTGCTGCCCGTAATGAGAGTTCTGAGGCACTGATGCGGGCTTGAATAACTTGTTTGAACGCTTGTTTTGACGCTTGTTTTGACGCTTGTTTTGACAGGGGGCGATCGCCTTCTTGCTGGCTCATTTGGGTGGCGATCGCGTAGGTTTTCTCGCGGGTAATTGCTAAACTAGCTGCTAAATCTTCTACTTGGTCGTCTAGAAAACAGTTGACGTGTCCGTAGCGTTGATTTGCTCGTTCCATAATTTGGATGCAACTAGCTACTAGACCTAAACCCATACCTACTTGCGTCAAAATAAACCCAGGACGAATGCGATTGACGTATTCTTCGCAAGGGGCAGCGAGAATTAATTTATCTGGTACGAAGACATTGCGAAAGATACAGCTATAGGTGTTGCTACCTTCTAAAGCAATAAAATGCGCGTTGCAACGCAGTGTCATCCCTTCTAGTTCGTCAGAGACAATCGCCATCAGATAGTCATCGCTATTTGCTAATCTAGCGGCAATACCAAAGTGATGCCCTGCACCTAAGTTAGAAACCCAAGGCAACATGCCGTTAAGTACGTAACCTCCAGCACAACGTTCGGCAACTAAAGCAATTTTCTCAATTCCGGCAAAGTGTTTCATGGGGTTAGATAAACCCGTACCGCCTAGAACTTTGCCTGTAGCAACTAAGGGTAGAAGGTGCTGTTTGAGATAGGCATTGTCGCTATTCTGCATGTACCAGGTGCAGGCAATCTGACACCAAGCCATAAACCCAGTACACAAGCACTCTTGGGAAATAGCTTCGATCGCTTGGACTGCTGCTTTTAAGCCGTTTCCAGTGCCGCCATACTCTGGTGCAACTGCCTGTTTGTAACCGCCTATTTCTCCGACTAGGTGCATGAACTGGCGGGGATATTGCCCTTTAAGATCGATGTCTGCAACTTGCGGTGCTAATTGGGTCGCGATCGCCTTTTGCAATTCTACCAGCATGGTTTCAGGTGCTTGCGTCTTTGCGACTGCGCGATCTGATAAATTTGAAACTGCTTGCATACTCAGATTTTTGAGCGAGAGAACAAACTAATTTATTATTTAAATTTCTTTACATTGTGACTCACTTAGTTCGGCAAGTCTGTCTTCCTAGTATCAATCCGCGCTCAATTTAGAGCAGATACGCAATTTAGAGTAGAGACGCAATAATTATTTATGCATCTCTACAAAAATATCTTCTGCCTCTCACTTCAGAGAAACATCTACATTTACAGGTAAACGAAATGTATTAGCAACTGGCGACCAGAAATTAGCATGAGCTACCAAATCCTCTAGTTCCTCTTTACTGGCATTTCCTTCCAAGTCCACTTTGACACGGACATCGGTGAATCCCAACCGCTTCTCTGCTAAGTCACCAATTCCCCAAACGCCTGTGATGTTGATATCGCCTTCTAGTTCCAGTTCTAGCTTGGTGAGAGTAATCCCCCGCATCACTGCGTTAGCATGGATACCTACAGATAGGCAGGAACCCAAACAGGCTAGCATTGCTTCTGATGGGTTTGGTGCTGTGTCTTGTCCTAGCAAGGTAGGAGGTTCGTCAATGACGTGTTCTGGAAGATCCCGAACGTAGGTTAAATTGCGAAATTGCCCTTCACAAACCGTCTTCACCTTCAAGGACTTGACAACATTGGGATTTGCCTTAGCAGTCGCCGCCAATTTTTCTAGCCCTTCTTTACTAATCGGACGCAACGGCGCTTCAATCTCTGCTTTGACAGTAGTTTCAGTCATAGCCCTGACTCAATTAGAATGTTCTATCTAATTGAACCAGATTTTATTTGGTAATGCAGTACACTAAGTTACCAAATATCAGTTATCAGTTGTCAGTTGTCAGTTGTCAGTTGTCAGTGACCAGTGATATTGTGTCCGTTCAAATAGCCAGATGATTGTAGGGGCGGGTTTTACCAGAGATCTTCATACACAGTAAGAACAACTTAATAAACCCGCCCTTATAGAATTTGCAGTCAATCAACCGGACATGATATGACCAGTGACCAGTGAAGACAAGAGCCAGGAGTCGTAGGGGCGAGTTTTGAACGAAGAGCGATCGCCAGCCCATGAATCTTTTGCTAAGGAGCGCCCGTACAGGAGTATTTTTCTCCCTCAGCTCCGTTTTCCCTCTGCTTCTTTTCCTATCTCCTACTTTCCAGCTACGATCGCAGGCATCAACACTGCATCGATCGCATGGATCGTTCCGTTATCTGTGAGAATGTCAGTTTTAAGGATAGGAGCGTCATTTACCTTAAACGTACCATCAGCAGACTCAACTGCCAGAATTGAGCCTTCAACTGTCTCCACTTCGTTAATTTGTCCCAAGTCGTCAGATCTCACATCACCAAAAGCAACATGATAAGCCACAATCTTTTTCAGTTTCGGAATGTCTTGCAGCAGCGAATCTAAAGTCCCTTCTGGCAGTTTGGCGAAGGCTTCGTCAGTTGGGGCAAAAATTGTCAAAGGACCAGGACTATCAAGAGTTTCTCTCAATTGAACGGCATCAACAGCCTTGACCAAAGTGTTGAAGTTTCCCGCGTTGAGGGCAGTTTCTAAAAGATTAGCCATGAGGTAATGTCACTCGTCCACGTACGATTACACGTTACTTATAAGTTGTCTGTTCAGTCCGCAGCTTCTATCAAGAGAGAGGTTGCTAGGGGTAAACCAAGAAGAATAGCGATCGCCAGCTACCAACTACTAACAACTAATTGCTGTAAAATCTTAGAGTTAAAATGACCCGAAACTATTGTGACCTACTGCCTGGGCATCATTACCAAATACGGTTTAGTCATGGCGGCGGATTCGCGCACGAATGCGGGGGTAGACTATGTATCTACATATCAAAAGCTGTTTGATTTTTCCCAACCAGGGGAACGGGTCATTTTGCTCTGTACGGCAGGAAATCTTTCGGTGACGCAAGGTGCGATCGCGCAGATGCACAGAGATATTAGAATTCCCGAAGAGGCTAACCTACACACTCTACCCACACTCTACGATGTTGCCCGCTACATCGGTGCTAAAATTCGGCAGATTCAAGAACAAGACCGTATATGGCTCAAACAAGATGGTATTGATGTCCAATGTACTCTGATTTTGGGAGGGCAAATTCAAGGGCAATCGCCAGAACTATACATGATCTACAGTCAAGGAAACTGCATTCATGCGACTTGTGAAACTCCTTTTCTACAAGTTGGCGAAACTAAATACGGGAAACCCATCTTAGACCGTATCCTTGATTTTAACACGACATTGGAAGCGGCAGCTAAATGTGCGTTGCTGTCGATTGACTCCACCATGAAGTCTAATATCTCGGTGGGACCGCCAATTAATTTAGTGGTATATGAGAAAGACTCTTTCAAAGTCCAGCACGATCTGCGGTTGCGGTTGGGTGCGCCGTATTTGACTAGAATTCGCAAGCAGTGGGAATCTTCGTTACGAGAGGCTTTTGAACGAATGCCTGATATTGACTGGGAACGCGATACGGGTGGAGATGTGGAAGATTTCTCCGATACTTAATTTAGTATTTAGTGCATTTACGGAATCAAAGGGTGCTGTACTGTTGTTAATTTCTAGAGAATGAGTTGGCGATCGCAATTTAGATCTACGTCACCAATTCCTCATAGTTTCACAAACTATTCACCAAAAATTTCTGTTTCCTTCACAAACTATTCACCTTTTTGGTTTAACTTCAGAATTAATCAACGGAGATTCACACCATGACTTCATTCATTCCTTTTGAAAATGCACTTCTATTCCTAGCTGCTGCTTATTTAGCTTCTGTTTTCGGAATTATGGCTATTTCTCAATTCTGTTTGGCAGTTATTGAAACTTCGGAAGAATCGGTTCAATAATTTGACAATTAGTATGTTTTGCTACAGTATTTTTTGGAGCAACATGCATACTGTTATCGAGAGAAATTGGGTTCTACAATTTCTGGAAAGTTAGCAAAGTTGCGCCGTACCCAATCCATACCCACCTCGTTATTGAGTTTGATGTGTTGAGGTGTGTTGGTATATAGTTTACTTAAGATATCTGCATCCTGTTCGATGACGACTTCAACTAGTCGCAGCAGATTTCGTTTAATTAGATGAGCAATCGGGTGATATGCCTTCACGAACATCAGAACGTAGACGCGAGAGTGAGTTGCTGATTCGGGAAGGTAAAAATGGCACTCTTTAAGACTTAAGAGCGGACTTTCGCCGTGTACCATACCCATAAATGGAAAGAAGTTTTCTAAATGCGCTGCTAATACTTGAGGCATTGCTAAAAGTCCAGGGTTTTTGAGAAAATCTTGCAGATTTGGTTTTTTTCGGAGTTGAGCAATGTAGGCGTGGGAATGCAATCCATCGTCAATAAATTGTTTGAGCTGAACTTCTTCAATTTCAAATAGCGATCGATGAGTACCATTTTGATGGTTGTAGTCGTGCATATTGAGCAGTAAACTGAGAAAATCAGTTTTGATACTGCGATCGCCCGTGTAACCGATAAACTCATACTCTGCTGCAATCTCGTTTAAAATTGCCGGAATCGGAATTTTAGGCTCAAATCCACCGTAAGACCAAATAAAATCGCCTTGGACGATTACATCTAATGGTTGTAATAGGGGTTTAGTCTGTTTGTTAGTACCTGGTAAAATAGTGCAACCGTTGCGATCGAATTCTAAGGCATGAAACGGACAAGCGATCGCACTACTACCATCAGATTTTTTTACGCACCATCCTTCCGATAGCATTGCACCCATGTGCGGACAAGCGTTTGGCAAGCAACTAATTTTACCCGTACTATCCTGCCAAAGTACGTAGTCTTTACCGTAAAGCGACACCTTCATCGGCTGGTTCGGCTTAAGCATAGAACGGTGCGCTAGCAGCCACGGTGCGCCTTGTAGCATGAGATAAATGCCTCTGAAATTAACTTACTAATTAATTAGTAAGTTTAGAAGGATGAGGAAGCGATCGTCAAGCAATTCAGCTATTCTGATAACAGCTCGACAATTGGAAGATCTGCATAAGCAGCACGAATCTCTTCTAAATTGCCAGGATTATAAGTATCCTGCCAAGAAAGCAAAAAGCGAGAGCCGATGTTTCTCAAGTTTGGTGGAATAGAGGATGTGGAGATCTCCCAATACCATTCTCCATCTAACATCCCTTTTCCAACTAGACGCTCAAGAATAACTCTTGTATAGCCACCATTACCAATTCGGCAAATGTTGGCAACAGATCGCCCCACCCGCCTAACGGCACCCTCCCCTTGCCAAGGGGAGGGCTGGGGAGGGGTTTTATCTATGTGTTGCATTCTTTTTTCAAATTGGTAATCTAAATGAAAATCAACCCTGACAGGTTCAAACCGCCAATACAGGCTCATAGAGTAAGTTAGGCTCGGCAGATACCTTATGATAAAGGTAAACAAAAATATTCAGTATGAATATCACCTTAAAACCAGAGCAAGAAAAGACAGTCCAGACTTTGCTGGCATCAGGTAAATTTAAGAATGTTGATGAAGTCATTCAAGCAGCACTGCACTTGTTAGAAGAAGATGATCGTGAATACCAGCAGTGGATGATTGAAACTCGCGCTAAGGTTGAGGAAGGAATCGCATCGCTCGAACGCGGGGAAGGAATCGATGGTAAAACATTTGTTAATCAGATGTTAGCAAAGTTAAAACAGGCAAGAGAAGCTCAGCAATGAGTCAGTACATTATCTCTCAACCTGCTTCCCGCGACTTGCCAGATATTTATCAAGTTGGGGAAGATAGAATTGAAATTGTCAGAGTTGTGAGTGGTAAACGCAATTTAAAAGATTTGTTTGCGAATCCAGAAGAGGAATAGCAAACATGGCGCGATCGCACTCTTTTAAAAAACAATTTCGAGATGCTGAAGCAACGCAGCAACAAATTCTCGATGCCGCAGAATTGGAGTTTGCTAAGCACGGAATTAAAGGCGCTCGAATGAGCAATATTGCCGATCGCGCTCAGATTACCACGGCGACAATTCACTACTATTTTGAGAATAAAGAAGGTTTATATAAAGCAGTTTTGCAACGTCCAGTTGATGAAGTGCAGGCAATGGTAAGTCAATTACAGCTTGATGATTTATCGCCTGAAGAAGCACTTAAAGAAATTATTCGAGTTGCGATCGCCTACGAAGCAAAAAATCCCCATCGTCAGATGCTTTGGTTTCAAGAAGCGAGTCAAAATCAAGGTTTTTATTTTCAGCAAAGTAACGTCCAAAGTCTACACGATCGCTTACTTAAAGTTCTCGATCGCGGTATAAAAGCAGGTTGTTTTCGTCCTCTCGACCCCTTTTTAACATTGACTCATATTCTCAGCGTTTGTATTTTTTACTTTACCGTACACGAAAATTGGAAACACTTAAATTCTCAGAGCGATCGCCTCAGTCAAGAAATGGTAAAAAAACATACTGAGGCAGCAATTGAATTTATTTTGGCAGCAGTGAAGCAAAACTAGAGTAAAACTAAGTTTAAAGCAATAGCTAGAATGCAGGCATGAGCGATAAAATTCTAGTCACAGGTGCTACAGGCAATGTTGGTTTTGAAGTTGTGTGCTTGCTAAGTGAGCGAGGGTATCAAGTCAAGGCTGCTATGCGAAGCCATTCTAATTCACGCATTAATCTGCCTGCTGGTGTAGAGTCAGTTGCGTTTGATTTCGAGCAACCCCAAACGTTTGAGCCTGCTTTACGAGGTATGACTATATTATTCTTAGTCAGACCACCTGCGATTTCGCAAGTAAAGAAATGTATTTATCCTGCAATTGCTGCCGCTCAAGCAGCAGGTGTCGAGCGCGTTGTCTTTCTATCTCTATTGGGAGTAGAACAGATTGCGATCGCACCCCACGCCAAAATCGAAGCCTACATTAAATCTTTGGGTGTACCATACACTTTTCTGCGACCGAGTTTCTTCATGCAGAACTTGAGTACAACGCATTGTCAGGATATTCGAGACAACAACGAGATTTTTGTCCCCGCAGGTAAAGGCAAAACTAGTTTTATTGACGTGCGAGACATTGCAGCTGTCGCCGTGAAAGTAATGACCGAACCAGGACATGAAAATAAAGCATACGATCTCACCGGAAGTTCGGCACTGGACTACTACGAAGTTGCCGAAATCTTTACAAACGTTTTAGGCAGGCAGATCGTTTACACAAATCCTGCAATTTTCAAATATGCGCTCTCGATGTACCGTCGGGGGTGGAAAGCTGAGTTTATTGCCGTAACGATCGCCATTTACACTACAGCACGTTTGGGACTGGCAGCAATAGTGACACCAGATGTCGAGCATTTGTTACAGCGATCGCCGATCGATATGGAAAAGTTTGTACGGGATTATCAAACGAGTTGGATGCGATCGCGCTAATGCTGTTTTTGGGAATCATAATCGAACGCACGTTCTACAGCTTTCTCATAATTTTTTTACCTCTTAGTCAAGCTGCACTAAGGTTCAAGCTGATTTCCTGGATTGCTTAGAGTCATATCTTTCCGACTCTACGATCGCCACAGAAAATTAAGAGCATTGTTTAGAGTTGTTACAATTCCTCCTAATGGTTAAGAAATATTGCCGTTGCTTGCTGTAGTTGTTAGCGTATGCATGACAGAACAAAACCCAGCATTTTTACTCTTAGGAGGTTCTATGTTGCTTCCCTTACTCATCTTGACTGTCATATTAGCCAGCAGCATTTCATTCATTGGCATAATTACCGTGCAAAATGGCACTAGGAAATTGCCCCAGCATTCTACTTTACCCCGTCGCTCGTTTTCCTTGTGGTCGCTTGTATTATTCCTTTTTTTCCCTTCCCTAACACGCCTGCGGCAGCGAAATCACCCATTCGCAGGCATATAAGCAATTACTTAGATAGCAATTTGGAATGGTTATTAATTTATGTCAGAGTTAGAAATTTTCTTCACCTTCAGTTTTATCTCAGCCTTAGTTGTATTCCTCGTTACCACTGGATCTTACTTTCTTCCTAAAGTCATTGCTTTGTACAAAATTCTTGTCCGCCAACAGCACCGACAGATTCCATCAAAGTATGCTTTAGACGAACTGAAATTTAGTTCAGCCAGCGATGAAGAGTTTTAACTAAAGTAATAGTCGAATGTTAAATTATTTGACCGCTTGACACTCAACACAAAGAACGAGCATAGAGGGATTTGAACCCCCGACCCTCAGAACCGGAATCTGATGCTCTATCCACTGAGCTATATGCCCTTGCATTCGGCCATTATAACACAGCAAGTTGACTAAAAGGCGATCGCCATCACTGGATGTAGCAATTGGAAATTACCAATGCGCGATCGCCTAAAGCCAAAAGCCATTGACTAGACACGATCGATCTTAGCCAACGCTCCACCAAAGGCAAAATCTTGTACCATCGAACTTTTCAAGAAATCGTGGGGAAAACCGAGTTCGATCGCGCTGACATCATTTAAACGTTGCATCTGTTCTGGAGTTAACTGAAATTCCAAACAAGCCAGGTTTTCTTCAAATTGCTTGAGTTTGCGCGAACCAATAATCGGAATAATCCCGCCTGGTTGTTGCCGTATCCAGTTGAGAGCAACTTGTGAAGGTGCTTTACCCATTTCTGCAGCTATTTTAGTGACTTCTTCGGCAATTTTTAGATCGCGATCGCTAATTTGGGATGCTTTGGGATTGCTCAGTCTTCCTGGTTCGTCCGTCTCCTCGGCGGGGCGATTGTATTTACCCGTCAGTACGCCAGCACCGAGAGGACTCCAAGCTGTCACGCCAATCCCAAGTGCATGAGCCATTGGTAATAGATCTCGTTCGGGTGTCCTTTCTTTCAAAGAATATTCAATCTGTAAACCAATAAAAGGTGTCCAACCGCGTAGATTTGCCAGGGTATTTGCTTGCGAGATAATCCAAGCTGGAGTATCGGAAACACCGATATATAGCACCTTACCCAGGCGTACTAAGTCATCGAAGCAGCGCATTACCTCTTCTACAGGCGTGGTGAAATCCCAAGCGTGCAACCACAGCAAATCGATATAATCCAAATTTAGTCGCTGCAAACTGACTTCCACTGCCTGCACCATATTCTTACGATGGTTGCCTCCGGCATTGATTTCACCGTTACCAGTGTTTAAACTATACTTTGTCGCAACTACCCACTTATGGCGATCGCCTGCGATAAAATCACCGACATACTTTTCACTCGTACCATTAGTGTAGAGATTTGCTGTATCGAGAAAATTGCCTCCAGCTGCGGCAAAGGCATCGAACATTTTGCGGCTTTCGTCGTAAGAACCTCCCCACCCCCAATCTTCGCCAAAAGTCATCGTCCCCAAGCAGAGTTCGGAAACGCGCAATCCACTGTTACCTAATAGTTTGTAACGCATAGATACTCTCCGTCGATGCAAGTATGTTTGCTATTGCCTCGTTCTTTTCAATAGCATACAGTCCAACAGCGTACAGTGCGTTACGCAGGGGTAACGCTACCAATTTTGGATTTTATCGAAGCTTTCCTATTAGACAAAGCGATCGCAGCAGTTATTTGTAGCCGACTTAGGAAAAAGCAATTTGCTGTTTGGGTGAAATATCAAATTTGCAAGCGGTGCTTACAGCCGTGCGCCCCTGTAGAATCATTCCCATCCTGTCTCAATCGCTCCTTTTCACGGGGGCTTGTACCCCCAACTAAAGTTTTTGCGATCGCGTTTACAACAGACGCTCGACAATTCTGTCTCCTGTCTCCTGTCTCCTGTCTTCTTTTTTGGTCAGCATGAAAAAACCCGCTTAACGCGGGCTGTTAGAACGATTTAGTCTTGTTAAGACATGAACTAGCGGAATAGCTAAATATATCTTAAGTTGGATGCCGTACATTACTATCTGTCTAAAGATAGATTTGATACTGAGGGCAGAACTTCATTGAGCAGAGCGTCAGAGATCGATCACAACATCCATTCCAGTATAATTCCTACGCGACTGTCTTTTGCTTGACGCGAATTTTGCTTTTGTAAATCTGTAGACAACCGTAAATCGCGAGTCACAGCATAGCCGAAAGAGAGTGTCGTCAATCCTACCTCATCATCCGTACCAAGAGATATCCAACTTTGAGTTAAAGCAATATCTGCCGCACCGCCGCGAGATAAGACTAATAGTACTTTTGCGCCTACATTTACGCCATCTGTGGCATAACCTCCCGTTTCTATATGTCGGTAGCCGAGTGTTGGGGCAAAATTGATGTAACTTCCCAAAGGGCGCACGTAGTAACGTAAGTCTACACCGTAAGCCTCACGTTCGCGATCGAAGGCTGTTTGATAATCTCCACTAATAGTAAAACCACTTTTACTAATAAATAAATCTTCTACGCCAAAATTCCCACCGCTAGCATTATTTGTAGAGGGAAAAAAAGAATATCCCAGCCGCAAGCGAGTGCGAAAACTCGGATCGCGATTGATATCTTCTAGCACGTTTGGTACTTGACGCATCCATCGCTGTAGAACTGGGCTATTTTCGATAATTTCTGGTTTTAAATCTAAATCGGCGGCGCTGGGTGTTTTTTGCGGCTGTGGTTGACTCCAAGCAGGTGTAGAAATAAGGAGGAACGAAATACCGATGAGATCCCCCCTCGCCCCCCTTGTTAAGGGGGGGATAAGTCTTTTCAATTCCCTTCTAGCCCCCCTTGTTAAGGGGGGGATAAGTCTTTTCAATTCCCCTCTAGCCCCCCTTGTTAAGGAGGGAATCAGTCTTTTGAGATTTTCCCTCATCCCCGTTGAACAGGAGGAAATACAACTCTGCTTCCTCTTAGCCCCCCTTGTTAAGGGGGGTTGGGGGGATCTGCTCCGGCGTAGTCTGAATAAATCGATATGAAAGCCGATTTTTTGATATTTTGGCGGTTCGTTCACAAAAAAAGCGGTTCTGCATAGTACAGAACCACTTTAGCGGAGCAAAACTTAAAGTTGCTATCGTGCCATACCGTGAGATGAAGAAATGTCAATGGGCTTCATCAGGTATAACCGCAAGAGCTGCCAGCCATTGGAAACGTAAAACGGCAATTTCTGGAAGAATTGTAGAAACTTCGGCGTATTAGAGCTAGCGATCGCCGTCAATTTTTCATTATTCTTGACGCAAACATCCAAGCGTTGGTAAAACTCTGGATTTTCTACATCCAGCATTACCGGAAATACCCGTCCTGCGGTTTCATTTGTCTTTTCAATCACGTAGACATCATAATCCCGCGCATTCAAGCCAATGGAAGCATAGAATTTAGCCCGCTGAATGTCGTTGAGATACATGGTGGCGAACACCGACAGCAGGAAGAAACGACACCATAACCGTGCTTTCCAGTCATTGAGCATTTGCGGTTGTGCCCGCATAATCGCATCGAAGAAATCTCCGTGGCGATTTTCATCCTGACACCAGTTCTCAAAGAAGCGGAAAATTGGGTAAATCCGATCTTCAGGATGTGCTTGCAGGTGACGGTAAATCGTGATGTAGCGCCAGTAACCGATCTTTTCCGATAGATAGGTGGCGTAGAAGATAAACTTCGGTTTGAAGAAAGTGTACGTGTGGTTCTTGGTTAAGAATCCTAAATCCAGCGATAAGTCAAAATCGGACATCGCCTTATTTAGGAATCCGGCGTGACGGGCTTCATCTCGCGACATCAGCGCGAAACACTCTGCCAATACAGGGTTTTTGCCTTTCAAACGACGGCTGAGTTCTTTGTACAGCAGAAAACCAGAAAACTCCGCCGTGCAGGAACGTTCTAAAAACTCGATAAATAATTGGCGAGTTTCCCCATCAATGTGATCCCAAGACCTTTCAAACTCTTCATCTCGGACAAAGTGATGGCGATTGTAATCAGTACGAAACTCTTCGAGGATGGCTTTCAACTCATCTTCGTTGACGGAGATATCCATCCGCGCCATTTCATCGAAGTCTGTAGTGTAAAACCGAGGTGTGAGTAGGGTTTCCTTGGCTGGGGCTTTTACTCCAGGTCGTATTTCTTCAAAGCTCGGTTTTTTCAGGGAATCTACCATGTCGTTTTGCTCTTGTGGGGTTCTTATCTCTGTAACAAAAGATAGAGCGCAATTTATTATCTGAAATTCAGTCTACCAAGGGTTCAGGGCGATCGCATGGGTTTACCACATTAAGAGTTACTACACCCCATCAATTTTTTTTACAAATTCGTTATTTTTTGAGCAAGATCGGCTGATTTGTGCATAAGAATCGGGAGCCGGGAGTCGGGAGTCAAGACCAATTCACAATTCACAATCAAGCCACGCACCACTCACCACTCACAAATGACCAATAACCAATGACCAATGACAAATAACCGTACCTGTCAAATCCAATCCCAATCTCTAACATAGAAAATACGATACCTGGTTATCCACATAACTTATGAATAAAACCAGCAGTTCTTATATTCTGTGGTTGGGTTGCTTCCTCCAAGTCTACGGATTGCATCGCTTCTACAACGGCAAAATTGCCACGGGATTGCTGTGGCTCTTTACTTTCGGTCTATTTGGTGTCGGGCAACTGATCGATTTATTTCTAATTCCCGACATGGTAGACGATTATAATGCCAAACTGAGAGCTAAATTGGGCATATCTGCTGTTGGCATACCACTGTCAAATCCGGTAGTTTCTACCCAGACAATCCAAGTCAATCCTAAAGAGCAGTTGATGGTCAGATTGCTCAAAGCTGCGGCGGCGCATGGTGGTAAACTTTCCGTGACTCAAGGCGTGATGGATACTGGTGCTGGTTTTGCTCAGGTAGAAGCAACGCTAAAGGAAATGGTTAGATCGGGATACGTGGAAGTGGACAACCATCCTGCGAGTGGAGTTGTTATTTACAAATTCCTCGAACTTTAGCCAGCTGATTTGTCCGCTAACAAAATTAGATACAGGAGCTAACCTTGTCGTATTCGTAGAGATGCTGTTCGCAGAGACAGTACATACAAAGTTCTCTACTAGAGCCGTACGATTTATTTACAGAAAGAAATAGAGAATCAGGAACGGAGAACATTTCCTATTTCCCGTTTTCTGCTCCCTCTTTAAACAAGTAGAAATACTTGATGGAGCTAACCCTCGACTCCCCAATTACTAATGCCAGCCAAACGCATTCTACTTATTGACGATGAAAAACGCCTCTCTAGGGTGATTGAGGCATGTTTGAGAAAATTAGGTGGCTGGACGGTATTAACAGCACAATCGGGCAGTGAGGGGCTGCAAACAGCCCAACTCGAACAGCCCGATGCCATTTTGTTAGATGTGATGATGCCTGATATGGATGGAATTAGTTTGTTTCAGAAGTTGCAAGCAAACCCAGCCACACAAGCCATTCCCGTCATTTTGTTAACTGCTAAAGTACAACCTGCCGATCGCGCAGAATATGCCCGTCTGGGAGTTGTGGATGCGATCGCCAAACCTTTCGATCCGTTGCAACTGGCAGATCGGATTGCTACCGCTTTAGATTGGAATAGCTGCGAGTAAAACGCTTACCACGATTATCAGTTATCAGTGACCAGTGACCAATAACCAATAACCAATAACCAATAACCAACGACTAATTACGATTCTCTGCCAGGTGCCCAGAGATCGCGCCACTTAACTGTACCTTCGCTAGCGACAACCCAGCGCCGCGCTACGATATTTTCCCGTAGTGGCGATCGCCCTTCCCGTAGCATCACGTATTTATACGTAATTAGCTTACCAGCACTTTCCTCAAAGGGAATTTCGGCAAACCAAGTATTAGCATTGATGTACTCTAGGGGATATGCCTTGCCAATGTCCCAATTTCCTAGTTCTGGACAGTCGCCACTGACAACAATTCTTTCTCCAGGCTGAGTATCAACGCCATTTAACTGTACTCTAATCAAAGTTTGACCTTTTGCTCTTTCACCAATATGGCTGAGAACTACAATCTCTCTTCGTCCCAGTTCTAAATTGTGGATCGTGCCGTTTTCCACAGTAAATTTCCGCCGCGTCAGGACGCAAGTATGTTCGCCATCGGGTAAATCTGTCATGACCGCATCAACCGTGACGGCTTCACCGCGAGTCATGGCAACAAAGCAGGTACACTCACCATAGCGTCTGACATAGCAGTAGACATCTGGGGTAATATAACGCTGTTGGTGACTGCCGACAGATACGGCTGGATTCAGCCGCCGCAGACCAGATAGTAATCGCATGTAGCGGTAAATTTCGGTGTCATTGTCCCAACTCGTCATCATCGGTCGGTTGTAGGGATCGTTCCCCCCATTGGTATCGTCGTGCAGATACTGTTCCGTACCGTAGTAGAGGCAAGGTATACCACGAGATGTCATAATTAGGGCGATCGCCACTCGCAACATTTCCGGATCGGAGTTGAGCGACTGGAAACGAGGCATGTCGTGATTGTCAATAAACGTGATTAATTCCGTTGCCCCGTTGTAGCGGTAATCGAGATCGAGAACATCTTGGATCAGTTGAAATCCACCCTCAGCACCTTGCGCTAAGGCTCCTCGAATTGCTACGCATAGACCAAAATCGAGAATTGACATTCCCGAACAGTTAGCAAATTCTACCGAGAGATCGTCCGCCGGATGGCTGAAAATCCATTCGCCAAATACAAATACATCTGGTCTATGGGCTTGAATATCAGCGATAAATTCTTGCCAAAACCAGATTGGCATATGTTTGACTGTATCTACCCGTAAAGCATCTACACCCCGATCTAGCCATTGCTTAATTGCTGATTTGATGTAATTGCGATATTCGTTGTTATTCTCGTTAAATGTCGCTAAACCGGAAAGTTCGCAGTTCTGCACCTGCCATTCATCTTCCCAGTTGGTCACTTCACCATAGTGGTGATACCAGTTATTTTTATCGTCGTTAAAGTCAGCAATTTTTACGCCGTCGTCGTATAATTCTCCTTTAACACCGCTAATATCAGGGCTGCTGTGGTTGCAGACGATATCGAGAATTAACTTCATTTTTCGCTTGTGCAGTTCGTCAATCAAGCGATCGAATGTCGTATTTCTTGTCTCTTGAGTTTTATTCAAAGATGGTTCTTCGTCTTTACCGATAAAACGTGCGTTAAGGCGTTTAAAGTCTTTCGTCCAGTAGCCATGAATTGCTGCACTTTCGATAAATAAATCTTCAATTTGCTCGAATAGAGGAGTCAGCCAAATTGCCGTTACTCCCATGCCTTTGAGATAGTCGAGTTTATCGATTACGCCTTGTAAGTCACCACCCCAATATTTACCCCATTCTTGACCGTCGGGATCGTAGAGTTCTGGGTTTGGTCCTTCGCTGTTATCTGGATCGCCATCATGAAAGCGATCGACCACAAGAAAATAAATTGTCTCTTGGCGAAATTCGATATCTCTAGTATAAAGAAACTCTAAATCGAGTTCAGTTTCTTCATGTGGTGCTGTAATTAAATTATCTATTTCTACTTTTGAATCGGTTAGCTCGTGCTGAGCAGGAGTAGCTTTAACTGTGGGTAGTGCTTCCATAAGATATTCTAAGCTTTACTATTTCAAATCTACTATTTCAAAATGCGATCGCAAACATGTAGATGCAGCAGGTTTAGCAGTTAAAAAACTAGCAATTACAGCTTGCATCAGTAGTAGTCCTTTGCTCAAGCCGGATGAGTGTTGACATTTTAGAACGTTATAGGTTTTACCGTTTACTCTTTTTAAAGCTGAGGAGTAACATGAAAATCAAATAGCTTTCTATAACAATCCTTGATGCAATTTGTGGAGTAGGCAGGAAAAATTACCGCTTTTATGAGGTTCCTACCATACATTCATCAATGAACTAGGTTTGCTATGTCCGCGATTGTTAAGATATTTGAATTTTCATGACTCGATCATCTATCTTGAGAAGTAATTTCAAGCAGCAATTTTATATTTTTTTCTCCTGACTCCTGATTCCTGACTCCTTCTTCGTAAAATTTGCAACTCTTATTCTTAATGGAAAAATGAGAAGATAAGATAATGTCTCCAGTGAATTTAGTTGGAGATCCGCGTTCTAAATTCCAGACTGCACTCGCCAAAGACTAGCATAAATGCCATCAAGTGCTAGTAAGTTCTCATGCTTCCCCTGCTCGACAATTTCACCTTTATCCATCACATAAATGCGATCGCTGTGGCGAATTGTGGAAAGACGGTGAGCAATGGCTATAGTGGTGCGGTTTTGGGTAATCTTAGTTAAAGATTTTTGAATTGCGGCTTCAGTTTCGTTGTCCACCGCAGATGTTGCTTCATCTAATATTAGTATCGGCGGGTCTTTAAGAATCGCACGGGCGATCGCAATTCTTTGTCTTTGTCCGCCAGAAAGCTTTTGACCGCGTTCCCCGACAATCGTATCGTATGCTTGCGGTAATTCCAGAATAAACTCGTGTGCTTCAGCTAACTGGGCAGCGTGGACTATTTCTTCGTCGCTAGCTACTAAGTTACCATAGGCGATATTTTGAGCTACCGTACCGTGAAATAAAAATACGTCCTGGCTTACCCAACCGATGCAACGCCGCAGTTCTCCTAGTTGTAATTCTCGAATATCGACTCCATCAATCCTAATGCGTCCGCTTTGGATTTCGTAAAAGCGCAGCAGTAACTTGACTAGCGTACTTTTACCCGAACCCGTCGCACCGACAACGCCGATATTCGCTCCTGCTGGAATATGCAGTGATAGGTTTTTTAATATATTGTGGCGATCGCTATATGCGAAGGTGATATTATCTATTTGCACTTCACCGCGTACTACTGTTAATGGTAAAGTGCGATCGCCTCCAGAAATGGCAATTGGAGTATCTAGCAATCCCATAACTCTGCGGATCGAAGCCATTGCTCTTTGATATTCGTCCATAATCTGGCTTAAAGAAGCAAAGGGCCAAAGTAATAGCTGTACGATGAATACTAAGAAACCGTAGGTTCCTACACTGAGGCGATCGTTTGCCACAGCAACACCACCAAAAAATAGCGTGGCAATAAAACCCACCACAACCGCAAAGCGAATTAAAGGATAAAAAGCAGCAGAAAGGGCGATCGCTTTTTTGTTACTACGTCGATAAGCATCGCTTTCATCAAGGACGCGACTGCGCTCGTAGTCTTCGGTAGTGAAACTTTTAATTGTGGCAATCCCTGAGAGATTATTGGCTAAACGGCTACTAATTAATCCGGCTTTTTCGCGCACATCTGCATAGCGGGGAGCGAGTCGTTTTTGGAAAGCAAAGGAACCCCAAAATATGAAGGGAATCGGTAAAATTGCGAAAGGAGCAACACTAGGAGCAATCAGAATAAACGAGCCACCCACAGCAAAAACAACGGTGAGAAATTGCAGAATTTCTGTTGCTCCAGAATTGAGAAATCTTTCCAATTGATTGATATCATCATTCAAAATTGATAAAAGTTCTCCGGTGGAGCGTTCTTCAAAATAGCTCAGTTCTAGTTCTTGTAAATGGCTGTAGGTATCGAGGCGTAATTCGTGTTGGATGGTTTGGGCAAGATTACGCCAGAGGCGATCGTATAAAAATTCAAAGAGTGATTCTAGGCTCCAAACTAATAAAGTTAATAGCGATAGTACTGCTAGCTGTCCGACAATGTTAGTTATGCCAATTTGAGCAATCAGAGAATTCTCTTTTTCTACTACCACATCGACTGCAACACCGATTAGATAGGATGGTGCGAGGTCGCAGAGTTGGTTGAGAATCGTACAGGTGACAGCAATCCAGATTTGAGGACGGTGGTTTTTGGCATAGCCTAACAATCGTAGAAGTGGATGCTTTTTGGAGACTCGCACATAAGAATTTGGTGTAGATGACATGATAAACGTCCAACGCAGACAACGTATTGACTAAAAATTACGCGGACTTTTTCGTAGTAGCTACAGGGGGAATTTGCGCGAAGATAGCCGATCGCAATATTTCAGGAAACTTTTCCCAAGCGATATTTCCCTTACGACTCTTGATATATAATTGCATAAACTCTATTAATGCTGCTGCACTTTCTTCTGTTGAAAGATTGACAAACAGATATGTCGGTTTATCTTGACTAGATACTGATACCACACAGCCTTGAGAGCAAGCCCATAAACATCCAACTGGCTGAATTTCAACTTCATCAGATGAGAATTTTTTGCTGCATAAATAATTGATTTTGTCAAGTAAAATAGTGCCGTCAGTAGGTTGACCTTCTGGTGGTTCTTCAGAGCCACGGTGACAAGATTTGCAGACAAAGAGAACGTGTTTGGGCATAGTTTAAGGTGTGTTGACGAGGTATTTATAAAGATTCTCAATGACTTGGTTATTGTAATATTAATTCTGTATTTCAGGAAAACAGAAATTTTATCTACCTTGTAACAAGAATTTAAACAAATCATCCAAGATTTGATTCGCTCCTAAAATACCCCTAGTGTCCCATCTTTCTAAAGGTACAAGATAAACTCGATTGTTTTTGACTGCTTTGAGACGACTAAATATAGGATGTTGACGAAAAAAACTGAGTGGCTTTCGTTCCAAATTGATAATAAATAAAATATCTGTATTGTATTCATCGATGCTTTCAATACTGAAAGACTTGCCAGAAGGTGGAAGTTTATAGCGTAGCCCCAGATCGATTAGAACATCAGCAGTTGCATCATAGTTTTTTGCTGGTGTATAAACAAGACCATGAATATAATAAATTACGGAAACTTCGATCTGTTTCAACCGATCGCCTAAGCGTCGCTGTAAGTCTTCAATGCGGTTTTGGTATCGATCTATAATTTCCTCTGCTTTTGCCTCTTCGCCAAGAACTGTGGCTACATATCGCAGATTTTCCTTAAAGAATGCTTCATTACCTGGCATCTCAAGGTTCGGAGAAGGCACTACAACGGTAGGTGCGATCGCAGATAAGAATTGATACGGATGGTACTTTGTTGCTAAAATTAAATCCGGTTTGAGCATAAAAATTTTTTCCATTGAAGGCTGATCTGGCTTCCCAACATTTGTGGCTCCTTTAACATCATCAAGCGATACACCAGAAAGAACTTCTTTCCCTTTAATGCGATCGGACGTATAACCAATTGGCTCGATACCGAGAGCGATTAGAGGATCGAGATTAATGTCAGGGTTTAAGGCAACAATCCGCTGTGGTTTCAGTGGGACGCAGGTTTCGCCAAATTCATGCTGAATGACTCGACACTCAACAGAAGGCTTCAAGGAGAGATGAGAATTTCGCATGACAGGATGGTAGCAAGCTGTCATGAAAAGTAAGAAAAAAGCCACGTATCGAATAGAAATTCTCATGACTATCTAACAATTTCAAAACTGCCAAGAAACTGTTCCTTGGACGGTGAAAGGAGCGTTGCGAGTGACAAAAGTATCGGAGCCAGTACCCGTGTAGCTTTCTACATCAAAAATATTGCGGAAATTCACAGCGGCACGGAATTGCTCGCGCTCGTAAAAAATCGCGGCATCGGTGCGGAGGAAATTGGGTAACTCTACTGTATTCGTAGTATCTGCCCATCTCTCACCAAGATAGTAAAAGCCTATACCAAACCCTAAACCCTGCAAATCGCCGTCTTGAATTCTGTAGGTTGTCCATAGGTTGAACGAGTGTTCTGGAGCAGAAAACCTCCGATTTCCTTCGGGAATTACGTTGTCTTCTACGACTTTGGCATCGGTGTAAGCATAGCCCCCAATAATATTCCACCCTGGTAAAATCTCGCCACTAAGATCCAATTCAATCCCTTGACTGTTTTGTTCTCCAGTTTGCACCGAAAAGCCTGGATTATCAAGATCGTCTGTCGTCACATTGAAGCGAGTTAAATCGTATAAGGCAAGGTTGGCTGAAAGTCGATCGCTGATGTCGGCTTTGATACCTATCTCATATTGCGTGCCTCGTTCTGGTAGAAGTATGTCTCCACCCGCAGCTCTACCAATGGTGGGTGCAAAGGAGCGAGCATAACTGGCATAGAGAGAAATAGGTGGAATAGGTTGATAGACAATTCCCACTCGTGGACTAAATGCCGTGTCGGATTGACTAGTTTCTTCATCTGTCAGGCGATCTTCTGTAGCTTCCTCAAAAAAATCTACCCGTCCGCCCAACAAAAGTTTGAGATTTTCTGCAATCGTAATTTGGTCTTGGAGATAGATTCCCAGTGTATCTCTAGTTGTAAAGCTGTCAGTCGTAGGCGATCCTGTAAGATCCACAGTTTGATCGTAAACTAGATCGAAAATGTCAACAGGTTGAGCATCTCCACTTCTATATTTACTATCTATCGTATATCGATTTAGGCTGAAGCCAACCAGAAGTTGATGTTCAATAGATCCTGTGGTGAATGTACCGAGTAGATCGGCATCTAGATAGAAGGTATTGTAGTATGATTTGCCCGCCGAAAAGGTTCGGTTGAGCGTCCGGTTGTCGTCTGCAAGGCTATCATTGAAAAAGAGAACCTCTCCCTTAGCGTCATGATACAACGTATAGTGGAATGCATTCCGCAGTTTCCAATCTTCACTAAAACGATGCTCTAAACGATATCCAATTCTGCCGTTAAATATCCGTAAATTGTCTGTGGGACCTTCTGGGTTGAAACTGGAGCTGACTTCCCCGTTTGGGTTTTCCAGTACAGTGCCTAAAATCGGTTGACCTGTGTCTCCATCTTGCCGATTTAAAATGTTGACATCACCTTCAAAAATGAGATCGGTATTTGAACCTAGCTTCAGTGCCAGGCTAGGGGCAATAAACGTTTCACTCCCTTCAAAAAAATCGATAAAATTATCGAAGTTACGGTAGCTACCAATCAAGCGATACAGTACTGTTCCAGAATTATTTAAAGGACCAGAAAGATCGAAGATACCTTGATAGTCGTTGAAGCTACCAGCCGACGCGCTGATTTCGTAGAATGGATCGCTCAACGGCTGTCGAGTCACAATATTGATCGTGCCACTGAGAGATCCAGTTTCACCATACAAAGCGCCGGCAGGTCCTCTCAACACCTCCAAACGTTCCGCATTGACAAAACCACCATTAACAGAAATTTGCGGGTCGGGAATGCCGTTAATCAGGAAACCAGTGTAATTTTCAAAGCCTCGGAAACTAAACCAGTCCCTACCGTCAGCAGCACTGGTAATTGAGGTGATGCCAGGTGCGTTTTCCAACCCTTCTGTAATACCCCTGGCTTGCCGATCTTGTAACACCTGCTGCGGAATAATTTGGATTGATTGAGGAATATCGCGCAGCGGCGTATCGGTTCTCGTCCCCACACCCGCATCTGGCACGCGATAACTGTCTTGCTTATCTGTCACCACAATTTCCTGCTCGTCCGCCAATGGTTTCTCTGGCTGGGTTTCACCCGTTTGAGCGGTGGATGTACCTGGAGTGAAGCTAAAAACCAACCCTTCATTGGGAGAGTCATACAGTTGCACTTGCGGCAAAGCTGTTTCCCCTGTCACAGCGACTCGTATACTGTTGGCAGTAGCTTGAGTTACAGCCACGCGACTAATTCCACTAGCAGGATTATCTTGACGAAATTCTCCTCCTTGGGGAAGTGCTAATACGGCATTGGGAATATTTGCAATATACGTATTGCCCAAAGCCAGAGTTACAGGCTGAAGCACTTTGCCTTGAGTGGTTTGTAAAATGATTTCCACACCCTTCTCGGTGGGATTTGCCACAACTCCTGTAATTTGTACGACATCCCCCTGATCCTCCCCTTGGTCTGGAGGAACGAAAGGGGGGTTCACTTGCTTAGGGGGGACGGCTTCACCCCCCTGTTTCCCCCCTTGGTAAGGGGGGATGGAAGAGGGGTTGGTTGGCATCTGTACAAGTGTTTGAGCGGTTGTTGCGGGAAGTTCAATTTCGCTTAGTTGGGGAATATTGTTGTCAACTTCTCGAATCTGCGCTCCTACTTCCTCACCTTTTGCCGGAGTACCGAGCAAAAGCACGTAAGCGAAGCATCCCGTTAGGGTTATCGCACTTGTTAGTAGCAGACTTTGAAAGAATTTATCTAACTTCATCGCTCCACCTACACTCCCTCACACCACAAGACAGTATTAAGAAAATTTCCTAACTAAACTGGCAGTGTATGTATAGTAGGCGATCGGTATTTCTAATTTGAACGCTAGAGGGATTTTTTTTCTGAACGCTAGCGGGATTTTTGGCAATGCTGCAAGTATTGTTTGGGATTTACGCCAAACTTTTTGCGGAAAGCTGAAGCAAAGTAGCTGCGACTATCAAAACCAACCCTAAATGCCACTTCTTCAATTTTCATGTCTTCCGATCCTAAAAGTTGTCTGGCTTTCTCCAGTCGATAGTCGTGCAAATATTTAAATGCAGATGTGCCGAAAACTTGCCGAAATCCGCATTTTAATTTGAAGTCATTTAACCCGACTTGCCGTGCTAACTCTAGCAGACTAGGCGGATTTTCTAAATTGTTGAGCAAAATTTCTTTGGCTTGATAAATTTTTTCCACATCGCTCAAATTTCTGGCTGGAAAGTTGCGATCGCGATCCGCTTGCTCCTGAAATTGCTGGAAATGTAGCATCATCAATTCCATTACCTGACTTTCCAGATACATCCGCTTCATCAAACCTTGATGAGGACACTGCAAAATCTGGCGTAACACCCGCTGCATTTGCCGTGTTATTTTTTCTTGCTGGTAATACGGCTGAATGCGATCGCCAATTACAGCTTGACGCAGATAAATTGGGATCTGTTCTAAATCTTCCTCGCCAAAACTTTGAAAAAATTGCTGCGGTTCAATTCTTAAATATATTCGCGAGAACTTCTCTCCGGCTTTCCACCACTCAGTTTCTTGAAGATTGCAGTTACATTCCGAATAGTATTTACCTACTGATTCATCAGTTTTATCGATTAAACCGTGACGTTCAACCGTCACTTTTCCTGACAGAAAAAAACTTAACCCAAATCGTAAGTTATCTGATTTATCTTTAATCCATACAAGGTCATTAGTAAACTCTACATCGTCTACCAAAATAGATAATCCACTGCGTAATTCTGTCGAACAACTATAGATGTTACAGATATCTGAAAACTTTCCTACCGTGATAGTTTCAAAACCCTTCGACTGACTAGAAAGTTTACCATTCTGCTCGCTTTCTGCCCACAGTTCTTGCTCATCTGTATCTGTCAGAATTTTTGTCATAGTTTAATGATAATTAGTTTCATCATTAAAAACCTATAGTTACAGCGATCGCCCTGGCATTCGGCACTCTAGCCAGCTACATCTCTCTAAGTTAAATGAGAACTACTCTTAATTGTGGCACGAAATTGACTATAAGAAAAGTGACTGCGGATCGATAACTTGGGATTAGCAAGCTTTTGCATAGGCTTAATAGCAATTCTCGATTGTGTGGATGATATTTGTAGGGGCGCACGGCTGTGCGCCCCTACTAGATGTGTATTGCATCCAATTGAAAACCGCTATAACGATGAGGGATGTCGCGATCGCAGAGTTCTCGCAGCTGAGTTGAACGATGGCGATCGCTATTTGTATATCGTTCTCAAGAAACAATCATTCAAGGTGTTTCACCTAAATACTTAAACAAGTCATCCAGCATGGCATGAACTGCAAAAATATCTGAACTATGCCAATGTTGACCTACGAAATAAACGCGATCGCGCTGCACGACATTAAGCTGTCGCCATAAGGGTCTTTGTTGGAGCTTTTCTAGTGTCTTCTTATCATCTTTATCATCCCAAGTCAAAAAGAAGAGAAGATCCCCATCAATCTCAGATATTGTCTCTTCTGACAGGTTTTCTACATAGAAGAAATTTCCCGTTTGCGATCGCGGACGTTGGAATCCAATATCGCTTAGCACCGTCCCAGAAAAATGCTTTTCTCCATACGCCCAAATTCCATATTGCGAACTGGCACTGGCAACAGATATCTTGAGGGTGTGGCGGCGATTCTCCTTTGGAGAGGCTGCGCCAACGCCTAATATTTGCTGAAGTTTTTCAATTCGCTGCCAATAATCATTCATTAATTGCTGATACACATCTTCTTTACCTAATACTTGAGACAGTTCCTCTAATTGCCGCTGCCAGGAAGGAGGAGGATAGGGAATATTCAATACAACTGTAGGCGCAATCTGGGATAATTGTTTATAAATAGCTTTTGCGTAATAAGAACCAATCAGAATTAGATCGGGTTTAAGCCGCAAAATCTTTTCTAAATTAGGAGCGTCATGTCCTCCGACAAGTTCTATTCCATCTACTTTATCTTGAAGATAATTAGGAATAGGATTGGCTAATTCAATATACACTGATGCAATAGGTTTAATCCCTAATGCCAAACTATTAGCGAAAGTATCTGTCCTCAGAGTTACGACACGTTGAGGATTGCGAGGAATGCAAGTTTCACCCATCACATGCTTCACGACTCGACAATTCTCTACCAGATGTTTTGAGCGTGTAACGCTGCGATCGCCGATCGCGTTACAAGTCGAAACCAGCGTTACCATTACAATTCCCAAACATACTAGATAGGCAAAGCGGCGTAAAGAGATTTTCATGAATTTACTAATACCAATCCTCTGTAAGACTGCGCTAGATTTAAACCCCTCCCAACCTCCCCTTAGTAAGGGGAGGTGCCGTAGGCGGTGGGGTTCATTAGTTGCAGGTTCATCGGAATTGATATAACTACTCAAAACTCCCATGAAACCGTCCCATGCACGGTGAATGGCTCTCCTGGATAAACACTCAGATCGCCATAAGCAGATTCAAAATAGTCTACATCAAATAAATTCCTAAAGTTTAGTGCTGCCCTAAATTGCCCGCGATTGTAAAAGATCGCCGCATCCGTGCGAAAATAGCTAGGTAATGTAAATGAATTGTCTAAGTCACCCTGGCGATCGCCTACATAGAAAAATCCTAAGCCAAAGCCCAATCCTTGCAAATTCCCAGATTGAATTTCGTAACTCGTCCATAAATTGAAGCTACTTTCTGCCACGTTATTTATACGATTACCAATTGCAAAAGTTTCATCTTGTGTAATCTGTGCATCGGTATAGGCATAGCCTGCAATCACATTCCATCCTGGCAGAATTTCACCCGAAATAAATAGCTCGACACCTTGACTATTTTGTTCGCCTGTTTGAATTTCAAAATCAGGGTTATCTGGGTCAGCAGTAGTAACGTTAGTGCGAGTTAGATCGTACAAAGCAAGGGTGGCAGAAAGGCGATCGTTAATATCTGCTTTGACTCCAATTTCATATTGCGTCCCGCGACTTGGCTCAAATGGCTCGCCATCAACAGATCTACCAATAGTGGGGGAAAACGACCGAGTATAGCTAGCATAGAGCGAAATTGGCGGTAGAGGCTGATAGACTATACCCAGACGCGGACTAAACGCATCCCCAGATTGAGATGTTTCGGTATCTTCGATCGGATCTTCATCAGTTTGTTCAAAGGCATCAAATCGACCACCTAGCAGTAATTTAAAATTATCTGCTAATGTTATTTGATCTTGAAGATAAATACCTATTGAATCGATTGATGTTTCATCATCAGAAGGACGGTCAACTATATTAAGTCTTTGGGAATTGTAAACTGGGTTAAAAATGTCAATGGGTGTTCCTTGGAAAGTCCTCAAGGTCAAGTAGTTAGAATTAAATCTTCTCAAATCAACACCAAATAAAAGCTGATGATCGATCGCTCCTGTGGAAAATTTACCGACAATATTTGTGAAGAAATCGAAGATGTATTCCTTGGAATCTCTATCCTCACCTTCACGCTGTAAAGTTCTGAGATCGGGTTCGAGGCTAGCAGGACGGACACCTCTAATTTTTTGATAAAGATAGGAATAGTAAAAAGCATTTCGCAACGACCAGTTTTCACTCAAGCGATGCTCTAGGTCGTACCCAACGCGGAAAACCTCTGGGCTATATTCACTATCTTCGCTCGAAAAATTGCGATCGCGCTTAATTTCTCCGTTCGGGTTGTCTAATACAGATCCTATGGCGGGAAGACCAGAGGGATAACTCTGATTTATTTTGCTATACTCCAAATCAAATTTTAGATCGGTATTTTTGCCAAGTTCAAACTTTAAAGCACCTGCAACTGCTGAGGTTTCTAACTCGCTAAAATTGACAAAACTATCGGCAGATTCATAAAAGGCATTTAGTCGGTACAATGCTGTTTTAGAATCATTCAACGGTCCCGTTAAATCGATCGCACCTCCGTAACGGTTATAGCTGCCAATCGTCGCTTCAACCGAATAAAAAGGATCGCGCAGGGGTTGTTTGGTGACAACATTAATTGTCCCGCCAGGGTCGCCCTCACCAAATAGAACTGAAGCAGGACCTCTGAGAACTTCGACCCGTTCGATGTTAGAGAAAATTGCTGTTGTACCTGCCGGAATCCTAACACTTAATCCGTTTCTAGTGACGTTTGGTCCAAAGTCGCCAACAGAAAATCCTCGAATTGTAAAACCAGCAAATCCAGGGATGTAATTAGGAGCGGTTTGAGTCGCACCAGGAACATTTTTGAATGCTTCGTTTAAGGTGTTAACTTGTTGTTCCTCTAGTACCTGTTGCGGGACAATTTGAATTGATTGGGGAATATTACGCAAAGGTGTATCGGTTCTCGTCCCCACGTTAGTATCGGGGACGAGATAACCATCTTGTTCCCCTGTCACCACAATTTCCTGCACGTCATCTTCTGGCGCTGGCGGAGTCTGGGCGGCGGATGTACCTGGCGTGAAGCTAAAAATTAACCCCTGATTTGGAGCGTCAGATAATTGCACCTGTGGTAAAGCTGCTGCCCCCGTCACCGCGACTCGTATACTATTAGCGGTAGCTTGAGTCACAGCTACGCGAGTAATGCCGCTTGCAGGATTATCGGAGCGAAATTCTCCTTGTGGAAGTGCCAGCACAGCATTAGGAATATTCGCAATATAAGTTCTGCCCAAAGCCAGAGTCACAGGTTGCAGTAATTTCCCTTGTGTGGTTTGTAGAATTATCTCTACACCTTTATCAGTGGGATTTGCTACAACCCCGGTAATTTGTATAACTTCACTCCCTTGGTCAGGGGGGTTTGTGGCTGGAGACTGTGCAAGTCTTGGTAATGGAGTTTGTCGCGTCTCTACATTAGGGGTTGGAGAGCTAAGTTCTTTTTCCTCAGCCAATCCAGGCTGAATTGCCACAATACCGAGATATCCCAATATACTGACGAGCAACCAGAAATGAAAATTGCCAAACAACCAACGCTTCATCACAACTCCTCACACTTCAGAAAACATTGCCGTGAAATTATTGCCGTTCGGCTTCCAACAGCAGCAACATGCGATCGCAGCTTTTCATAATTTCTCACCATGTCAGCCGACAATCGGTACTTATTGCAACTAATTCTTAATACAGGCAAAGCTGAGTATAAAAAAGAATACGCGATCGCGTCTACCCCGTAACGGCAAGCATCATCGCTAAACGGACAATTGCATCGTTAAAATAAAGCTACCTCTGCAAAACGCACGGGCTATGACCTACACTCCACCCAAATATTTAACTTTCGAGGAATTTCTCACCTCATATGGGGATAACCCCCGCTACGAATTAATTGATGGAGAACTACGCGACATGGAACCCACAGGTTCTCATGAAGAAGTTTCAGGCAGTCTTGCAGGTAGAATCTATGTCGAAATTTTTCGTTCTAATTTAAACTGGCTGATTCCAAAAACCTGTTTGATTAAGCCGCCTGCTACTTCAGCTACAGCCCTGCGTCCAGACGTTATTGTTTTAGACAAAGCTAAACTCAGCACCGAACCGCTCTGGAAAGAAGAACCGATTATTTGTAACGGCAGTACAATTAAACTCGTTGCCGAAGTTGTTAGTACTAATTGGCAAGATGACTACGCTCGAAAAGTAGAAGAATACGCTTTTCTTGAGATCCCCGAATATTGGATTGTAGACTTTCGCGGTTTAGGTGGCTTACAATTCATTGGAAAACCAAAACAACCCACCTTTACCATCTGTCAACTGATTGACGGCACGTACCAGCAGCAACAATATCGCCTCAGAGATGCGATCGCCTCAAGTCTCTTGCCAAACTTGCAACTCAAACTTGAAGATATCATGCCGCAATAATTGCTATTTCCTCGTATACCCCAATTTCCCAGCTAAACATTCTCTCGGAGTCATGCCAAATTGACGCTTAAAGGCTCCGGCAAAGTGAGACGGATTGGAATATCCCACCATCACTGCAACTTCAGCTACCGTCAGCTTTTCCTCTCGCAACAACCACTGTGCTTTGGACATTCTTTGGCTTGCCAAATAACCGAAAACAGTCGTGCTAAATAACTCCTGAAATCCACGCCGCAGAGTGCGATCGCTCACTCCTACCATTTGTGCTAATTCTAGTAACGAGGGTGGGTTCTCTAAGCGGGAAAGTAAGATTTCCCTAGCGTGATGCAGCCGAGCAATAGTTGGAGCCTTTAGTTTCGGCGATTGTTGCAATCTACTGTCAGTTGCCAAAATTGGCGCTAATTGCAATGTCATCAACTCCAGTACTTTTGTCTGCAAATACATCCGCTTCATAATTCCTTGGTAAGGACAATTTAAAATCTGCTGTACTACCCCCTGAATGGCTGTGGTGATTTTTGAGTGCAGCAATGTCTGCCAGTCATTACCCTTTACCAACAAACGCAACTGGTAGGGAATTTCTCCAGCTTCGTCAGGAAAAAAAGTTCTGAGCAAGTCGGGGGACATATGAATATCAACACCTACATGTCGAGATTTTAAACAATGCACCAGCATTTGGTGTTGAACGCCGCTACCAGAGATGCACGTATATCCTTCCCCTACCTGCCCTCCGTATTCGTCTATACATCTTCCATCCAACAGGACGAAAAATTGTAGTGGGTGATCCCATTCGGGAATTTTCAGCAGCACGTCGTCGCGATATTCATAGTCTAAAATTGCTAGACAAAGCTGCGGATACAACTCAATACTCCGCACGTAGCCCTTGCCGAGTTGCTTGGGCATTTTGCTGAGAATCTCAAATGACTCCAACTCCGTTTTTGGTAGGCTGTTGCGATCGATTTCCTGCCACAGTTCCCACTCCTCTTCCATTGTCAGGGTAATGGTCATAGGTAGCGAATGGTAGACACTCAGTTGATAATAAATTGCAATAATTCTACCGCGATCGCTTGGCGCTGTTGTGCTAAATGTGTATCAGTTTCCCTCCCAAAATATGGCACGGTAGTGGCAAGGTTGCACCAAGAGTTATACTCAGTAAGTTAATTCTCTCGTGGACTGTAAAAAGACGCTTGCTTTTTGACCATCTGACAATTAGCGAAAACTGTCTGATAAACGCATTTAAACAAAAACATTTGAACTAAATGACAAATATCTCTGCTGATACCCGCATTTCTTTTCCGTGTCACCTCGTATATGTTACATATCGAGATAAACTGATCGAGTTAGTTCCCTACATGCATAACGTGCGATCGGTTCAAGTTAAATCTCGGCGCGAAGAAAACGGCAAAATTCACACGATTAATGAATGGCATGGTGGCGGTGAAATTCCTGCCGCAGCCAGAGCTATTCTCAGCGAAGATATGCTGTCATGGACGGAATATAATACTTGGGATGAATCCAATCTAACTCTGGAATGGCAAATCAAGACTCATGCTTTCACAGAAGCCGTGCATTGTGGTGGCAAGAATCAATTTATTGCAGAAGGCGATACAACTTTAATTAAAAGTCGAGGAGAAATGAGCATCGATCCGCATCAACTGAAAGGTGTACCTTGGTTTCTGACTACTACTGTAGCCCATGTGGTTGAGGATTTTTTAGGTAAAAAGATCGAGCCGAATCTGTTACAAATGAGCGAAGGTGTGCGCCATTTTTTAGAAAAAGCACCCAGAATTTAATCTATTTGTATTTGTAGGAGTTGCATTTGTAGGAAAGGACATTTACGTGCTGGAATTTCTCTCGTTAAGTTAAATGTCCGTTAATAACTGACGCAAGCCACTCCCTATTGTTTTGACTTTTAACTTTTGACTTTTGACTTTCTTGTACTACTTCCTTTCTGGATGCGATGCAGTTTCTTCCGAAGGCGCACCCATTTGATTTATCCTCGCAATCATCTGATACAAACGCCCCAAATCCCTTTGATTAAAATAGAGAACGATCCGAGGTAAATCTATAGTTTCGTCTTGAGTTTCTTGGGGTAAAACTCTGCTTTTTTGAATCTTGCCTTTTACCAAAATATCGCTGAAATTTTCATTCAATTCCTCAACTTCAGCGTCAGATAATTCCGTATCGAGACGAATTACTAATAAGTCGCGCACGTAACGGCTAGAGTGATAAACCCGATAAAACTGCGTAATTGCGTTACAAGCAACTTCTAAATTATCTGTAATCGTGTAAAGACTGGGATCTTCAGGACTAACTAGACCTTTTTGAATCAAATGCTCCTGAATATATTCGCTCCAAGCTTCCCAATAATCGCCGCCAGGATGGTCTATGAGGACTATGGGAACGGGACCGAACTTTCCAGTTTGACTTAAAGTCATGCATTCAAATGCTTCGTCCTGCGTGCCAAAACCGCCAGGGAATAGTGCTACGGCATCGCTTTCTCGGAGTAAGAATAATTTGCGAGTAAAGAAATATTTGAAGTGAATTAATTTTGAGTCGCCAACAATATAAGGATTTGCTTCTTGCTCGAATGGCAACTGAATATTTAATCCAAAAGAGTTTTCCCTCCCTGCACCCTCATTCCCTGCCTGCATGATGCCACCGCCACCGCCTGTCATGACCATAAATCCCAACTGGGTGACGCAACGGGCGAAGTCCACTGCCATTTTATACGCCGGACTATCTGCGGGGGTACGTGCCGAACCAAAAATTGTTACCTTACGGACGTGGCGATAGGTATGAAATAACTCTAGCCCTCGCTCCATATCTGCCAGAGAAGCCGCCAAGATTTTCCAGTCGAGGCGGTCGATCTCGCTATGTGCCAATCGAATAATAGTCGCGATCGCCTGCTGGATCAGTTGCCGATGCGGCAAATCTGGCAGTTGTTCCAACAGGTTATCTAAGTCTGCTTTCAGCGTGTCGATAGTGTCTAACGAACGGGATGAAGTCATGAGTGCTACTGCACGGGTCGGCACTCTATTTTAGCGAGATTTGGGACATCTGTTTAGGGGGAATCACAGAGACGCAAAATTTTGCGTCTCTACAAAGCAAAATTCTGCCTCCCCAAGATGGGCTTATAGACCAAAAAGCGCCATATAGCCAAAACCTCCGGCGCTTGCCAGCCTTTTTTCGTGCTAGCCCAGTTTTATGCCCAGCTTTATAAATACTTTTCTAAAGTATTCGATAGTGTTGTTTTTGGCACTGCACCCACTACCATGTCAACTTTTTGACCCCCCTTAAAAATCATCAGAGTGGGGATACTGCGGATGCCGTACTGACTGGCAATATTGGGGTTTTCGTCAGTGTTGAGCTTCACCACCTTAACTTGCCCATCGTACTGCTGCGCGATTTCATCGACAACAGGGGCGACCATGCGGCAGGGACCGCACCAAGGAGCCCAAAAGTCTACCAAAACAGGAATTTCACTATCTAGTACTTCTTGCTTAAAAGAAGAATCTGTAACTTGCGCGGCTGCTGACATGCCTGAAAATCCTTGGCTATATTGTTGCTTACTTTGCTGAAAATTTTATCACAGTAAAACCAAGCATTTTTACCTCCTTAGTATCTGTAATTAGACAGATCCTTTAGAGCGATCGCTGTGTCACTGTAGTTGATGTGCAAAGTAAAGCCTAGTATACATAAGGAACCGCCCGAACAGTAGTTCGGGCGGAGTGTGGTGTGAGGAGTGAACGGAAACATGCGTCTCCGCTTTCTCTATTGTAGGCGACTGTTTTATTTTTTCCAGTCCCCTGTTGAAGATTCTGGAAAATTTTTATGTTAGGAGTGACTATTTACCCATGCCGAGTTGCTGGGCTTTTTGATAGACTTTGCCCTCGGTTAATAGCGAAGGAGCAATGACGACTTCGACTTGTTGCATTTCGCGGATATCTTTTGCCCCTAAAGTTCCCATACTAGTTTTTAAAGCACCTAAGAAATTGTGCGTGCCATCATCGAGTTGAGCGGGTCCGCGTAAAATTTGTTCGCAAGTACCAGTCGTACCAACGCGAATCCGAGTCCCACGGGGAAGGACAGGGCTGGGGGTTGCCATACCCCAATGAAAGCCTTTGCCTGGTGCTTCTGCGGCTCTAGCAAAGGGAGAACCGATCATTACGCCATCTGCACCGCAGGCAATACACTTACAGATATCTCCACCTGTAATCAACCCGCCATCAGCGATAACTTGTACGTAATTGCCAGTTTCCTGATAGTAATCTTCTCGCGCCGCCGCACAATCTGCGATCGCCGTAGCTTGTGGTACGCCCACACCTAAGACACCACGAGAAGTACAAGCCGCCCCAGGTCCGATCCCAACTAAAACTGCTGCTGCGCCTGCTTTCATGAGACTTAAAGTGACTTCGTAAGTGACGCAGTTCCCCAGTACGACAGGCATCGGCATTTCCTGGCAAAACTTTGCTAAGTCTAGGCTACTAAACTCCGATGGGGAAATATGCGCCGTCGATACGACAGTAGCTTGGATAAAGAATAGATCTGCTCCAGCCTTTGCCACGACGCTACCGTATTTACTGGCTCCCGCAGGCGTGGCGCTAACAGCAGCAATACCACCTTGCTGCTTAATTTCTCCAATTCGTTGCTCGATCAATTCTGACTTAACTGGTTCGGCATACAATTCTTGCATCAGCGGCACGAATTCATGGGTTCCGACTGAGGCAATTCGTTGTAAGATTGGCTCTGGGTCGGCATAGCGAGTTTGAATACCTTCTAAGTTGAGTACCCCCAAGGCTCCCAACTGAGACAGCAATACAGCCATTCGCACGTCAACGACTCCATCCATCGCACTCGCAATAATGGGAATTTCGCGCTCGATCGCTCCAATGCGCCAACTCGTATCCGCTAAACTGGGGTCTAGGGTACGTTGCCCTGGAGCAAGAGCAATTTCATCAATGCCGTAAGCGCGGCGAGCGGTTTTGCCACGTCCAATTTGAATATTCACGTTCCTTTACCCGTTCCCAAACTATTTCGCTAGAGTACCAAATTCGCGAGGGGTTTGGTTAGGGCTTGAGCGATTTTGTTGGGGAAGTTAGTGTTGTTGGTAGTTGGTAATTGGTATTTGGTAGTTAGTAGACAGTCAGGCAAAGGGTGATAGTACTACAAATAGGTAGGGAAAATCAGGCTGTAGTAGGATTGAGAATGACTGAGAGCATACTACAATAGAAATAACCTCGAAATTTATTGGGCGCTCGGATGCATTCAAAGTTAAGCTAAAGCAAAGAAAATTCATGGTTGCACGAACGTAGTCCGTCCGAAAAAGCTGCTATTTTCAGCTTTTACCAGGAATTAACTTAGAGTCGATCCATAAAGCTTGCTATTTGTATTTTAAAGCTATTTAAGGAATTTAAACCGAAGGCAGAATCATTGCTGTGGCATACATTCTGTTTCTTTTCTTCTAAAGCGGGACGCGGCTCCAATGCAAAGGACACCTCCGCTTCCGCTCGCTTCGGTTGGCGAACGGGTTCGCTAATAAAGCCGCGTTCTCCTGTCTTTTGTCTCCTATTTAACAAAATTGAAACACCAAGCTTTGATTCAATCCGAAACTTTAGAACTATTAGAATGGTCGCGCCTGTGCCAGCATTTATCGACTTTTGCTGCGACTAAGCTAGGCGCGATCGCCGCTCGGAATTTGGTAATTCCTGAAACCCAAGCACAAAGTCAGGAATTATTGAATCAAACCAAAGAGGTATACGAGTTAGATAGCCGTTTGACTGCTGGTTTGTCATTTACTGGAATTCAAGATATTGGCGAATCTTTGGAACGAGCAGAGTTACACGGTATTTTGACCGCAGAACAGTTACTCGCGATCGCCACAACTTTAGTCGGAACCAGACAATTACGGCGCAGCATCGACCAACAGCAAGATCTGCCAGTTTTACAACAATTAGTCTCTACCGTACAAACCGATCCTGAATTGGAGCAGAATATTTTGTACTGTATTGACGAGCAGGGTAAGGTAGCAGACCGCGCCAGCCCTCAACTAGCAGAGATTCGCGATCGCGTGCGGCAACTGCGTCAACGAATTACGCAAACTTTACAAGGAATCTTGCAGCGCCAAGCCACTGCCGTGCAAGAACAACTAATTACCCAAAGAGGCGATCGGTTTGTCATTCCCGTCAAAGCACCGCAAAAAGATGCAATTCCTGGTATCGTCCACGATGCGTCGATGAGTGGCGCTACCTTATATGTAGAACCAAACGCGATCGTCGCTCTAGGCAACCAATTACGGCAACAAATCGCTAGAGAACAAGCAGAAGAAGAAGCAATTCGCAGACGCTTGACCGAGCAAGTCGCAGTCGTCAAGCCAGATTTAGAAAATTTGCTGGTAGTTATCACAATTATCGACCTTGCCAGCGCCCGCGCTCGTTATAGCTACTGGTTGCAAGCCAATCCACCTCGCTTTTGCGATCGCTCCCTGGGGGAAAATACAACATTGCGCCAACTGCGCCATCCCCTGCTCGTATGGCAAAATCAGCACGAACAAGGTCAGCCAGTCATCCCTGTAGATATCATCGTACAACCTCATATTCGCGTCATTACCATCACCGGACCCAACACCGGAGGCAAAACCGTGACGCTGAAAACTCTAGGTATAGCCGCTTTGATGGCAAAAGTAGGATTGTTTATCCCCGCGAAAGAGCCTGTGGAAATTCCCTGGTTTGACATGGTATTAGCAGATATTGGCGACGAGCAATCATTACAGCAAAGTCTCTCTACCTTCTCCGGTCATATTCGGCGGATTAGTCGGATCTTAGAGGCGATTTCGGGAGTCGGGAGTCGTAGAAGTGGGTTTAGCGAACGATTGACGGATGAGGCGATCGATCTTGACTCAAAATCCGCCCGTACAGGAGTCGAGGAGATTGAAGACAAGAGGGACAAGAAAGACAAAGAGGAGAAGAGAGCTGAGGAAGCAGCTACGAATGACCGATTACCAATTACCAATTACCAATTACCAACACCCCACTCCCTAGTTCTGCTCGACGAAGTAGGTGCGGGAACCGATCCAGCCGAAGGAAGTGCTTTGGCGATCGCGCTTTTGCGCTACCTTGCCGATAATGCCGGACTGAGTATGGCGACAACTCACTTTGGCGAGTTGAAGGCGCTGAAATATCAAGACGAGCGATTTGAAAATGCTTCGGTAGAATTTAACGAGGAGACTTTATCGCCTACCTATCGTCTGTTATGGGGAATTCCTGGTCGTTCTAATGCCCTGGCGATCGCTTCTCGTTTGGGGATGAAACCAGAGGTGATCGAACAAGCCAGAAATCAGGTAGGCGAAGCAACGGCAGATATTAACCAAGTGATTGCTGGACTCGAAGCCCAACGACGACAGCAAGAAACGAAAGCGACTCAAGCCCAACAATTATTACAACAAACAGAGCGATTGTATCATCAGCTATCAGAGCGAACGGCTCAGTTAGACGCACGGGAAAGAGAATTACGCGCTGCTCAAGAACAAGCAATCCAACAAGCGATCGCATCAGCCAAAGCGGAAATTGCCCAAGCGATCCGCAAATTGCAACAGGGTCCCACAGCTCAAGCGGCACAACAAGCAACTGCGGAGATCGATCGTCTCGCCCAACGTCACGTTCCGCCAGCACCGCCGCCCAAAGTTGGATTTCGTCCTCAAACAGGCGATCGCATCCGCATTCCGCGTTTAGGGCAAACAGCAGAAGTTTTGCAAGAACCCAACGACGACGGCGAATTAGTCGTCCGCTTTGGGCTGATGAAAATGACCGTCAAGCTGGAAGACATTGAATCATTAGACGGGAAAAAAGCAACTCCCCAGCAGAAGAGAACTGGGGGAGCTGAGGGAGCCCAGGGAGCTGGGGGAGCAAAACGGGTTCCCACTCCCGACTCCCCACTCCCGACTCCCTACTCCCCCACAATTCGGACATCTCAAAACACCTTCGACATTCGAGGTAGTCGGGTAGCTGATGCAGAGATCGTGCTAGATAAGGCGATCGCCGAAGCATCTGGAACTTTGTGGGTGATTCACGGTCACGGTACGGGAAAACTGCGGCAAGGAGTTCACAATTTTTTGCAACAGCATCCAATGGTAAGTCGGTTCGAGGCTGCGGCTGCTGAAGATGGTGGCTCTGGAGTGACAGTAGTTTATCTGCGGTAGCGTCAGCGTGTAGGATGTGTTAAAAATTGACTGAGTAAAATTTCCGAAACTGAGCTGCTTTAGCGGCAAACTTGTTATTAGCCGGAGAAAACAAGCTAAAACCAAGGAAACACTGTTTCAAAATGGGTAACAGCTCAGTGTATCTTAGTCGTACCATCTATGCTGAAGACTATGCACTCTAGCGCCCAATCCCCCAACCTAAATACTAAGTGGGATGACCTCACTCGTACCGAACCCGCACCAGTGCAGCTCAACAATATTAAAGCCCAACTGGATTTGATCTTGTTGGCGCTAGAGGCTTTAGTTGGTATTGGTTCTGAGGCGATGCTATCGGCAGCAGTGGAATTGAATTTAGCAACCAAAATACCAGATCGGGTGGCACTGTGGCGGTTGCGACAGTCGAATCCTTTACGTAAAGGTGAGGGAGGACGGAAAAAACTCGATATAGAAGAAGCGCGATCGCTAGTTTTGATTATCTGTCACTTAGCAAAACAGTATCAGGCTCCAATTCGCCGTGCCGTTATGTTGTTGGAACAAGCGATCGCCAATCGAGAAGTCCCGCATAAAACTGGCGTACTAGGTGACTATATCGATAGTTTCAGCAATCTCTATCAAGAGCGCATGGAAGATGCCGAGCAGCTATCAACCAATTGGCTGAGTCAACTAGCATTCAAACTCTTAGTCGATTTGTTATTTTATAGCGGTGCTGTTGGTCATCGGCATTTATGGCTTACCCTGCTCGACCGTTCGCAACCATAACTAGGGGCTAGAGGCTGGGGGCTAGGGAATTTTGGATTTTGGATTTTGGATTTTGGATTGAATGTCTCCCTTGTCTCCCTTGTCTCCCTTGTCCCCTTTGTCTCCCTTGTCCCTTCTTCCCCTAGTCCCTAGCCCCTAACCCCTAATCCCTCTTATGTCTCTGTCAGAACCAGTTGTTAAAAGTTACATGCAACCTTCTTGCACGCTACAGATTGCCCAGCGCAATGCGCCAAGAGCGAATGGAGGTACTCATTCGATAAATACTCCGATTCAATTCGAGGTACGCTTTCATGACTCCCAACTACCAGAAGACCAGCAGATTCGCATTCAAGGCGATCGCCACTCGCTAGTAGAATTACATGAAGTTGTCAAAAACTACGTGCAGAAAGTACTCGCCTCATCGCCAGATCGATTCAACGCCTTGCTAGTAGAAGACGCTGCCGCTACACCTACTATACCTTCAGAATTAGGGACAGATGGCAGCACGCCTGCACCAACAGCAAGAGAAATATATCTCCAACCAGGGGAAGGTTTATCTCACAATTTATTTTTAGGAGCTTTAGCAACTCCTAGTACGGGGCAATTTATCCCTTTGAGTATGACGCAGCTATTCGATTTAGCAAATGCTTTGGATGAATACGCTGCCGACGTTTTAGCTGTCCCCATTGCCTTCGAGCGCCCGACTCGTCTTGCTGGTACTCCTCCTGCAACGTGGGCAGGAATAGCAGCAGTACTGCTGGCAGGAGTAGGTTTAACCGCAGGTATAGTACATTTGCTCAACCGTTCTGACGAGCCACAACTAGCTAATCGTCCGCCACAGCAGCCAACTGCCCCCTCTCCCTCGCCTACCCTGTCTCCCGATGCCTTGCCGTCTCTACCACCCACAACTAACCTACCATCGCCAACGACAAGTCCGACATTAGGAAATTTACCCAATACTCCGCTCGGGAGTTCGCCAACCAATACCACACCCCTGCCAGGAACTAATTTGCCTGCCGCACCTACTACTCCACCCTTCACAACCACTGCTCCACCTATACCCCCCAGCACTACAGTTAGCCCTTTACCTGGCATCGCTCAAGCACCCAAGCAAGCGGATAATTCCACCGCCCAACCGAGTAGCATTGCTACCCTACCAGGGATTGCTCCTGACAATAACCTCCCCAGTCCTCCAACTCCAGAACGAGCGGCTCAGACTCCGCCGACGATCGCCGTTCCTGCCGAACCACCAAACAACCCAACTCCGCCGCGATCGGTAGAAGGTTTAACAGCCAGAGAAAGGATCAGAGCGGCTTTAGAAGGTGGCAGTCCAGTAGAGGAATCGCCAGCAAAACCGTCAAAACAAGCTCCGCAAACCGCAGCCTTTGCCCCCACGCCGCAAGTCAATGAAGTGCGAGATTACTTCCAACAGCGTTGGAAGCCACCTTCTGGACTCACCGAACCTTTGGAATACAGCATTGTCTTGGATGTAGACGGCTCGGTACAGCGCATTGAACCTTTAGGCAAAGCAGCGAGAAACTACGTCGATCGCTCTGGTTTGCCTTTAATTGGCGAACCCTTTGTCTCTGCTAACCCTCAGGGCGAAACACCTAGAGTCCGAGTGATCCTTGGTGCTGATGGGAAAGTTCAGTCCTTCCTAGAACCAAATTGAATCAGTTAACTGCAAAATCCAGTTATCAAACTGGCGCTTTTGCTGACACAAGCTCGGGTATGAAATAATACCATAAAACTCAAGTCGCCCTACCTCACACTCGCTGGCGACAAAGAGGATTTATGCAAGATTACGGTTCCCAACCGCACAGTAGTGCTTGGATTTTTCAAGCTTGGGCTTCTTTCATTCTGGCAATTTCTGCTACTGGTATCGGTATTGCCTACCTGCCCGTAGATAGTTGGGTTAAAGGTTTTATGGGTATGGGTTTAGCCTTTTCTGTTGGCTCTACCTTTAGTGTGGCAAAAACAACCAGAGATATGCACGAAGCCAGAAGACTCGCCTATCGACTCGATGAAGCTAGAACTGAAAAAATTCTCAAAGAACATAATCCGATGAATTAGGAATAATAGAGACGTTACATGTAACGTCTCTACACACATAAAAAAATAAACAAAAAAGAGACTGTAAATGCAGCCTCCTCAGCAGGCGATCGCCTGTTTGGATATACTAATATCTGATTAATACTTGGCTTTTTTGCGGGTTAACTGTTGCTTTCTACGGCGCGTTTGGGCAGCAGCAACAGCTCCTTCTACGGGATATCCCACAACTGGAGGAATGACTTGATATTGTCTGTCCTTTTCTAGTTGCTTTAACTGAGTGTAGTCTACCCAGTGGATACAATCTACCGGACAGGTATCGATCGCCTCTTGGATCAGTTCTTCCACGTCACCGTCTTGACGAACGACGCGAGAGCGTCCGTAATCTGGTTCAATGTAAAAGGTGTTACGAGCGACATGAGCGCAGTGCTTGCAGCCTATACAGGTAATTTCATCGACGTAAACACCCTTTTGCCGGATAACGCCGCCTAATTCTGGCTCTAGCCCAGAACGATTGGCAGTGTCGCGGAGATTTCCCCCAAGTTCTGGTTCGAGGTGCGATCGCTCCGCGTCTGCATGGATTGGTATTCCAGAATCATCCATCAGCCACTCCAACGCTGTACTAACAATCTAATCGAACCGTCGGGATTTTTCTGTTGTTCGGCGACTTGAAACCCTTGCCGTGCTGTCTCGTTGACTACGGTATGGTAAGCATAACGCTGCGTAACTTGGCGCAGAAATCCTTCTACAGATAAAGGCTGCTGCCAATATTGCATGTCGGCAACGAGTTCGTACTCTTTACCATTCCAGCTAAATCCGACATCGTAACCGTTATCTTGTTCGATTGTCACTTCGGCATTCCGTGTTTGCCCTTGGTAGCCTCGAACTTGCCGAGATCCTGATTTCCAATCAACTCCCAGATCGGTGAGAGCGGCTTGTAAGGATGTCAAATTGCGGATTTGAGTTTTGATTTGGCTAAAGTGTGACATAGTGTTTCTAAATCGACGTAATTTAACTAGAGTAAATAGCTAAATAAAAAAGCTACCATTCGCTGAATGATGCTTGAGTGGTTGCTATATCAGCTTGTGTATTAACTTGACTAAAATATTCTGACGTTGGCTGCTGGCTAATGGTGTGCCCTAGTTCTGCTTCCAGTGCTGCCGTCACTTCCGTACAAGAGGAGCCTACGATCCCCGTAACTTTTTCCTGTACGCGACCATCGGGATAGATGACAAATTCTAAGGTTTCCATGCTTCTAGCCAACACAACAGGTTTTAAGGTTATTTGAGACTTAGATCCAGCTTTTAGGCAGGATAGCTTGCTTTGAGCGGCGCGATCCCCTAATCTTAATATCCCTACTGCTACATAATGTTTCATCCATCGAATTATATAGATGAAAAAGTTAACAAAATTTAGCAATAGCGTGAACTCACACAGTAATTATTTGTCAGTTTCGCTTAACTTTCAGCAGCAGTCAAGCAAAAAATTAGGGGCTAGGGGCTAGGGGCTAGGAGCTAGGGTAAGACAAGGGGCTGGGGAAGAATATTAGATAATATTCTTCTGGCTCCTGTCTCCTGTCTCCTTCCCTTACCCCTTATCCCTTTTATGAACGATTCCCCGATTTGGCATCCTTTTACCCAAATGAAAACTGCGCCGCCGCCGTTGAAAGTCAAACGGGGAGAGGGTGTGATGCTGGAGTTGGAGGACGGAAGGCAGATTATTGATTGCATTTCTAGTTGGTGGGTGACGATTCACGGACACAGTCACCCCGTATTAGCTGAGGCTCTTTATCAACAAGCACGGCAATTAGAACAAGTGATCTTTGCTGGGTTTACCCACGAACCAGCAGAAAAGTTAGCCGCTGGGCTGTTGACATATTTACCTGAGTCGCTGACGCGAGTATTTTTCTCCGATAATGGCTCTACTGCGATCGAAGTTGCCTTAAAGATGGCATACCAGTACTGGTACAACCAAGGGGAAAAACAACGGACTAAATTCATTAGCTTTGAGGGTGGATATCACGGCGATACGGTAGGAGCAATGTCAGTTGGTAGCAGTTCTCCTTGGTGGCAAACTTTTAAAACTCTGATGTTTGCTACAGATATCGTGCCTTTTCCCGCCACATTCGACGAAGATCCAAACGTCGCCACTCACGAAGCACAAGCTTTGTCACAGCTAGCGGAATTATTGCAAAAAAATCCGCAAAGCTATGCAGGGATATTCATCGAACCGTTGGTACAGGGAGCAGCGGGGATGCGCCTATGTCGTCCTCAATTCCTGCAAGAACTCGCCCAGCTTGCCCGCCAATATGGAGTGTTACTAATCTATGACGAGATTATGACGGGCTTTGGTAGAACGGGAGAATTATTTGCTTGTTTAAAGTCAAATACTTGTCCTGATTTAATTTGCTTATCTAAAGGACTATCGGGTGGCTGTTTGCCTCTAGCCGTAACTGTAGCCACAGAGAAAATTTATCAAGCTTTTTATAGCGACGATATCGATCGCACCTTCTTTCACAGCCATTCTTACACGGGAAACCCTTTAGCTTGCGCCACTGGTATCGCCTCGCTGGAATTATTAGAACAGAACCCAGATGCATTCAGGGGGATGGAAGCCTTACACCGTCGCTACATGGAATCATGGCTACTCGGACACCCAAAAATCGAGCGTACCCGCATCTGCGGTACAATAGCAGCCCTAGATCTAAAAGCTGAAAGTGAAAGTTACTTAAACGCCACTGGCTCAAAACTGCGATCGCGCTTTCTAGAAGCAGGCTTCCTCTTGCGTCCTTTAGGTAATACCATCTACCTCATGCCACCCTACTGCATCACTCCGTCTCAACTAGAATCTGTGTACGAAATCATTCGTCGGGTTGTAGATGAGTGAGTAGTGAGTAGTGAGTAGTGAGTAGTGAGTAGTGTAGAGACGTTACATGTAACGTCTGTACAAAGTGAGTCGAGTCGTAGTGAGTAGTGAAACAACAAATTGACGAATGACAAATGACAAATGACCAATTACCAATTACCAATTACCAATTACCCATTACCAATTACCCATTACCAATTACCCATTACCCATTACCCATTACCCATTACCCATTACCAATGCCCCAAAGCATTACATTACCAAATTGGAACCAACTCGCCGATCGCTCCTTAGCGGGAGATATAATCAGCCGTGAAGAGGCTTTAGCGGTACTCAGCGCCCCCGATGAAGTCTTGCTCGAACAGTTGGCGGCGGCTTATAAAGTTCGCAGACATTATTGGGGGAATCGCGTTAGATTGCACTTTTTATTAAATGCCCAAAGTGGACTTTGCCCTGAAGATTGCCATTACTGTTCTCAATCGAAAATCTCCATAGCAGAAATTGAGAAATATCCGTTGATGGCACAGGAAAAAATTTTGGCTGCCGCAGCACGAGCAGCTAATTTAAAAGCAGGTACGTTCTGCATGGTACTATCTGGGCGATCGCCTAATGAAGCAACTTTTGCCAAATTTTTAGCAGCCGTGCGAGAAGTAAAAGCAAATTACGATTTAAAAGTTTGTGCTTGTTTGGGATTATTGAGTGAGGCACAAACGCAGCGTTTAGCAGATGCGGGAGTCGATCGAGTCAACCACAATTTGAATACGGCTGAGTCGCACCACGCAGAAATCTGTACGACTCATACTTTTAGCGATCGCGTCGCGACAGTACAAAATGTTAAAGCAGCCGGAATTACTACCTGTTCGGGTGGAATTATGGGCATGGGCGAGTCAGATGACGATATCATCGATTTAGCTCTGTCGCTGCGACAATTGGAAGTGACAAGCGTACCAATTAACTTTTTAATTCCGATTCCAGGCACGCCACTCGCTGGATTGCAAGAACTCAACCCGCGTCGTTGTCTGCGAATTTTATGTTTATTTAGATTTCTACTACCATCGCAAGAACTTCGGATTGCTGGGGGTAGAGAAGTGCATTTGCGATCGCTCCAACCACTAGGATTATATCCTGCCAACTCCATCTTCATCGGCGATTATCTTACCACCCCAGGACAAGCCACACAAATGGATTTAGACATGATTCGCGATGCTGGGTTTGTTTTAGAGGAGTGAGTAGTGAGGAGTGAGTAGTGAGTAGTGAGTAGTTAGTATTCTTTGTGTTCTTCTTAGCGTCTTAGCGTCTAACGCTACGCTTCGCCTACGGCTAATGCGCGACATAAAAATGGATTTACTCAGTGTAGAGATACTAACAAATCGCCTCAAATTAAAACCTGTATCGATGGCATATAAAGAGGAAATGTTTTCAGAATTTACTGAGGATATTACTAAATATATGTGTCCGCGATCGCCCCAGCACATTTCTGAAACCGAAGCATTCATTGAGAATGCAATTCTAGATTTAGCAAAGGGGAGCGATCTCAGATTAGTTATCTTAAAAAAGGATTCACAAGAATTCTTGGGTTGTGCGGGTCTTCATGGTATGCTTGGAAAAATTCCAGAATTTGGAATTTGGTTAAAAAAATCAGCCCACGGTTATAAGTACGGACTAGAAGCGATCGCAGGTATCAAAAATTGGGCTGACAAGAATTTAGATTATGAATATTTTCTTTATCCTGTCGAGCGAGAGAATATCCCCAGCCGCAAAATTCCCGAAGCCTTGGACGGAAAAATTATCAGAGAATACGAATATAAAAAAACGAATAGAAATATATTAAATTTTGTAGAATATCGCATTGATAAAAATAGTAATGGGTAATTAACCATAACTATCCGAAACCAATTACCAATTACCAATTACCTTCCCCAAACCGATAACCCTTTCCATAAACAGTATGAACTAAAATTATCTCTCCAGATGCCTCAATTTTACGCCTTAACAACCGAATTAATGCTGCTAAAACATTACTACTCGGTTGTTCTTCTTCCGTCCATAAGTATTGATGAATTTGATCGTGAGTTAACACTTGTCCTACATGACGCATAAAATATTCTAAAAGCTTCGTCTCTTTTTCCGATAGTTCAATAGTGCGCCCTTGACGATAAGCTAGGCGATTTTCCACATCCAATTCTAGATCTGCAACTTGCCAGCGATGAGTTGTAGCTGTATGTAAATCTACCGCACCTCGCCGCAATAAAGCGCGAACTCTTGCCAGCAATTCTCGTAATTCAAAAGGTTTAACGATATAATCATCTGCACCCGCATCTAAACCTTGTACGCGATCGTCTATCGTATCTTTAGCAGTGAGGAAGAGGACGGGTGTAGTTTTACCACTACGTCGCAATTGTTGACAAATCTCCAATCCCGATTGATGGGGTAGCATCCAATCGAGAATGAGTAAGTCATAAGTTTTCTGGGTAGCTAAATTGCTCCCTTTATCCCCATCATAGGCAATATCAACCTCATAACCTTCACGGCTGAGAACGCGACTGAGGGGATCGGTTAGTTCAACTTCGTCGTCAACTAACAAAATTTTCATACGAGGCTTGGAGACTACTTAAAGATTTATTTTCTGCGATCGCAACCTATTTCTGATTGTAGAGAAATTTCCTCGCACGTTTCTACAACTCCTACAAGGTACAATATTATTTTGTATTTTGTACTGCTGTACGGGCGGATTTACCTGAGTTCTTGTTTGCCTACCAACATGTCTGATAAACTTGCCCCTACTCCCCACTCCCTACTCCCCACTCCCCAAGTATGATTACCGTAGCACTACCCAAAGGCGCACTTTTAAAAGATAGTATCCGATTGTGGCAATCAGTAGGTTTAGATTTTAGTGCCTTTCTCGATTCCAGCAATCGCCAATTACAAATTCAAGATCCGAAGAATATTGCCAAAGCCTTGTTAGTAAGGGCGCATGATGTACCTGTTTACGTAGAATACGGACAGGCGCAATTAGGAATTGTCGGTTATGATGTATTGCGAGAGAAGAAATCAAAAGTTGCCAATTTAGCTGACTTAAAATTCGGTACATGTCGGCTATCTGTAGCTGTCAAAGCCTCTAGTCCTTATCGTTCTGCTTTGGAATTACCAGCTCATGGTAGAGTTGCTTCTAAGTTTGTGAATTGCGCCCGCGAATATTTTGAAAGTTTAGATTTACCAGTAGAAATTATTACTTTATACGGTTCTGTAGAATTAGGTCCAATTACGGGAATGTCTGAGGCAATTGTTGACCTAGTTTCTACAGGGAAAACATTGCAAGAAAATGGTTTAATCGAGATTGAAACTTTGTTTGAAAGTACGGCAAGGTTGATCGCTCATCCTTTGAGCTATCGGCTCAATAGTGGCAATTTCTATCAATATATCGAACAAATTCGTGCTGCAATTATGTCTCCCGTCTAGGCTTTGTGAGGTACATATGCGATCGGACAGGTTTGTTAAAATCTTCTGTTTTAGTAGGGATGTTGGGTGAAACCCGCCCCTACAACAAACCAATTTCGTCACAAAATTAACGATAATCTGCTAGCAATTGCGGAATATAATCATAGCCATCTACGCCGATCGCGCCAATTAATTGCGATCGATATTGTGCCAATACTTTCTGAAAAGCATCTTGTCCCATTTGCCCTTGTAAAATAGTTAGCAAACCTGCTGCTTGTCGCCACTCAGGAGAGGCAATGCGCTCTAGCATATACATACCTATACAGCCGACATAAATCGCTTTTTCTGCTTGTTGCAAGCCATAATATGCTTCTGCTAGGTTAACTAAGTTGAGTCCCTGAAGGTATAAATCACCGGAGGCTTGTGCAGCTTGAAATCCAGCTTGTAAATAGTCGATCGCAGCCTGGGGTTGAGATAAGACCAAATGCGCTGCACCAAGACTACTGCAACACAATGATAAGCTTTGTCTGTCGTTTAACTGTTGAGATAATTTCAATCCCTGCTGTAAATAACCGATCGCCATTTCGTAAACTTCCGGTTCTGCTCTTTCTAAAGCCTGAGCCGAATAAACTTCACTGTAGCCCAAATTGGCTAAAGCGTTGGCTTCTCCTAATTTGTCTCCTACTTGACGACTCAGGAGTAACGCCCGTTGACTGTAATTAATCGCCTCGTCGTATTGTTTCTTTGCCACGCCAATGCGACTGAGATGATTTAAATCGGCAATTTCACACGGTACATCCTCCGCAGCACGGGCAATTTCCAAGGCGCGATCGTAGAACTGAGTTGCTTGCTGGTAATTTCCTACAGCTTGCTGCGAATAACCCAAAAGTGTCAGAATTCGAGCCTTTTCCTGAGTTCCTTCAACTTGTCGTAGGGGTAAATCTAAATAGTCGAGGGCAGATTGTAGGTGTCCGCCATTGAACGAAGCAAAAACACCACCGTAGAGGGGAAAGTATTGTTTTTGGGCAAAGGCGCGGAGAATTTGCAGTGCAATTTGAAAACAACCATCAGCTAGCCGTTCGCGATGGCTGGAATTGAGGCTAGTTGCTTGCATGAAACCATTAGCTAACTCGCCCCAAACTGCGGCAAACGTAAGAAAGCAGGAATTTGCTAGACTCGACCCTAACTTGGCATCGTAAATTCGCTGTTCTGTCCAGCCAACTAGTCCCCGTTGCAAAAACTGTAAAATTAGGGCAATTTCCACCCAGTCAGCCAGATCGAGATATTGCTGAGTCGTCCATTCTAATAGCGATCGCTCCAACGCCAGAGTTTGAAATAATGCTTGTAGAATCGGACTATTAACCTGTTTTGCCCACAGCGCCCAAGGTCCCCGCTGTCCTGGCGCGTTTTCAAAGCCGATCGCACTTTGCCCCGCATCGTAAACCCAACTCACTAAATGCCCTTCTAAATGCTGCCAAGACTGCAATCCGCGATCGATTCCTGTTGCAACTTGCTGCACCGCCGCCGCCATTTCCGGCTCGATTTCAGTTGCTTGTTGTTTCAAAGCTGAAGCTAATTGTTTGAGTTGGGCGATCGTCAGTCCTTGCTTTTGATTTGGATCGATGACTTGTAACAGATCCGCAAGTAGATAGGCTGGTTCGGAAGCGGCGATCTGTTCTGCTGCTTTGGCGATCGCGCTAGCGGCTCGATTTTGGGCGGCGGCGCGTTCCCATTCGCTGGCGATCGTTTTGATTGCTCTTTGGGAACGAGTCGCTTTCGCTTGCTTTAATTCGTCCTTTACCGTCTCGATCTCATGTTCGATCTCCGTTGTCCGTTCGTCCAAACAGCGCTCAAACATCTCTCCCGTACCAGGAGCGACTTGTTGCATCAGCATTTGATAGACTTGCTCTTTAGAGCGAATTTGTCCTTTGAGGGTGATTTGAACGATCTGGTCTATCAGTTCCAAGTAGCGATCGCGCAGCGTCGGAGGATTAGATGAGGATGGAGAATCGGACATGATTTGGTAATGGGTAATTGGTAATTGGTAGTTGTTGGGAGTTACTTGTTATTTCATTATCCTAACCCCTAGCCCCTAGCCCCTAGCCTCTTTCCTATGTTGCGAAAAGTTTTGTTAATAGCTACGGTGAGCGCGATTGCATTTGCAGCTCTATTTCATCTATCTAATACTGCTAAAACACCAAATATCTCTCAAACTAATACTGTTAAAACGCCAAATATCTCTCAAATTTATGTTTTTGGCGATAGCCTTTCCGATCCTGGCAATGTGTTTAAAGCTTCTCAAGGACAGGTTCCGCCAAGTCCGCCTTATTTTCAAGGCAGATATGCAGATGGTTTAGTTTGGACGGAATACTTAGCTCAACAGTTAAAAATTGATGCTAATGCCAATGCTAATTTTGCTTATGGTGGCGCTACTACAGGTAATTCGCAGCAAGTTCCGTTCGGTTTATTAACCCAAATAGACCGCTATCAAGCCAGTGATTCTACAGCTAGTACTAACGCTCTTTATATAATTTGGGCTGGAGCAAATGATTATTTGGGCGGTGGAAATAGTACAAATCTCCCAGTTGAGAATTCAGTTACAGCCGTCAAATCTTTGGTTCAAGCTGGGGCAAACAATATTTTAGTTGTTAACTTACCTGACTTAGGTGAGTTACCAGTAACGCGCAATAGCCAACGAGCTAAAGCACTGAGCAGTCTAACTCAAAAACATAATTCTCAGTTAGCTACTGCTTTAAAAAATTTGCGCCAACAGCTTCAATCCGAGTCAAATATTATCTATTACGATGTTAATGAGATATTTAATCAGGCGATAGATAACCCTACTAAATTTGGTTTCACAAATGTTACTGATACCTGTTTAAATATAGAGCGCAGCCAATATGTTGTTTGCAAAAATCCCGACGAATATTTATTTTGGGATTATATTCATCCCTCAACTGCTGCTCATAAGTTATTGGCAGAAACAGTTTTAACTAAACTCAGAACGAGAAGAATTTAATACTGTTTTTAGAGAGGCGATCGCCTCGAATCATTTTAGATTTTAGACTGGTTAGTAATACTAAAGATCTTGAAGATTCCCCAACTTCCCCAAAAAAGGGACTTTGTTCCCTCCTTTTTAAGGAGGGTTAGGGAGGATCTTACCTTAAAAAAAAGTATTGAGCATTGCCCACCCTACAAGAATTCGATCGCTAACTAGATTTTAAAGCCTCATCCAGCACTTTCCGCGCTTCTTCCGCTTTAGCTTTCGCTTCCTGATAGCGGACGTTTGCTTGAGCAAAAGTTTTTAATACTTTAAACCCTTCCTTCAGCTTTGAGATTTCCTCATCGCTGACAGATTTATCGGTAAATAGCACATCCACTGCTTTGCGGATTTCTAAAGCTTCCGTGCGGGACTCTTGTACCTTCAACTTCAGGGTAGCCAAGTTATTAAGTACCTGTACGGCTTGGGTAATTGCATCCTCATCGCTACTCGAATTATCCATCGATTGCTCTTTAACTTCAATTAACTGCTGCGAACTAAATCCTTCCGCTAAATCGGTGGGTAGTTCCCCAGCATCGATTAGTTCCATCAGCCGATCCATTGCTTTATCGCGGGCTTTAGCTGAATCTTTACCAGAGACATTCAGGACAACTTCTGGAGCTTGGGGGAGAGTGTATTTCGCCATAATTTATTATATGCAAGAAGAATTGCGCCGCCGCAGGAATTTTGTAGCCGCGCGATCGCACTACTTGCTTAATTTTACGGTAAAGTCAACTGTTATAGTACATGAGTATTGCTTAGTAATGGGTAATTGGTGGTTGGTAGTTGTTTACTAGTTGCTGCTCCCTGTACCTCACGCAAAAACCCCTTTGTGTCCTTCTTTGCGTCTTTGCGTCTAACGCTACGCTAACGGCTTCGCCTTCGCTATCGCTAACGCCTACGGCTGATGCGCGACACAAAATTATTTTTGCAATTTGTAGATGAGAACGCAGATAAACGCGAATACAACTACTCGCAATCCTCAGCACACTCAAACAAGTGCAAACCAAACTTTTGCGACAGTTCCTCGCAAACTTTTACCCCTCGAACGCTGTTACCTCGCGAATCCAAGAGTGGCGAAAATACGCCGATTCCCATCCGGTTAGGTACGATCGCAATAATTCCCCCACAAACTCCACTTTTTGCCGGAATCCCGACTTTATACGCCCATTCTCCTGCAAAGTTGTACATGCCGCAGGTAAACATGACGCTTAAAATATCTTTAACGTAACAGCTTTGCACCGCCTGTTCTTGAGTGATGGGATTGATGCCTTTATTAGCCAGGGTAGCTGCCATCACTGCTAAATCCCGACAATTTACCATCACCGCACACTGCTGAAAATATAAATCTAGTGCCTCTTCAATATTGTCGTCAATTGTACCGAAATTTAACATCAGGTGCGCCATAGCGCGATTGCGGTGTCCGGTAGTGCGTTCAGACATGAAGACAGAAATATCGACGAAAATATCGCGTCCAATGTAGCGGCGAAACATTTCTAACATCCGGTTTAAGCGATCGCTCGCACCCGCACCTTTAATTAAACTAGTAGTAGCGATCGCCCCTGCATTCACCATCGGATTATAGGGACGCTTGGAAATTTCGTCGAGAACGATCGCGTTAAAAGCATCTCCTGTAGGTTCTACACCGACGCGACTCAGTAGGTAATCTCGTCCTCGATCTGCCAATACCATACCGTGGACGAACACTTTAGAAATCGATTGAATTGTAAATAAGCGATCGCTATCTCCAACTTCATATACCTGTCCGTCTACAGTAGCAACGCAAATACTAAATAAGTTGGGGTCTACTTTTGCTAGTTCGGGAATATAACTTGCAACTTTGCCATCATGCAAATTTTTATATTTATCATATAACTGTTGCAAAATAGACAGAAATTCTGTGTGTTCTAAATTATGCCAATTGACAACTGAAGCGCGATCGCTAGGAAAATCTATCATTTTCTTGAAGAATATTGAATTCAATTAAGTTGAGTAAACTTAGTTAACTGCACCTGCCAAAAATTACCAAGGGGTAGTTTTTTTCGGTGAAAAAATGGTACTCTGTTCGCTTATAACTATAAATTTACTAAATTCACTCAAAATACACTCTCATAGATTCATTTACATTGTTCGTGACCGCAATCTAGGTAGAACTGTCGAGCTTTAAAAGTCTATCTCCTATCTTCTTTGTCAATCGATATTTCCTGCCTGCATCGTTCGCCCCACAACAGTAATCGAACTCAGGATCTATGTTACTGAGCATTGCTAACACTTTCATTAAGCGACCAGTCTTAACTACAGTCTGTACTGTCGTCATTCTCTTATTGGGAGCAATTTGTATTCCGCTGTTGCCGTTGGATAAACTGCCAGAAATGGCATTAAAACAAGTCACCGTGACGGCAAATTATCTCGGTACTGATGCCAAAACTGCGGAAGAAAATGTTACTACCGTACTAGAACGACAAATCAACGGGACTGAGCGAGCTGTCTATATGGCATCTCAAACTACCAATAATGGTGACACTACCATTAACGTCTCCTTTCCGACGGAGATGGACAGAAATACCGCTCAAGTTCTGGTTCAAAATAACGTCGCCGTTGCTGAAGCAGAATTACCGGAAGAAGTCAACCGTACTGGTGTTGTAACTCAAAAACAATCGCCGACAATTACTTTAGCTTATGCCTTTTATGCGGAAAAAAACGCACAAGGTAATTACATTTACGACAATGTATTTATTAGTAATTACGTCGATCGCCTGATCTTTGATGAAATCAAACGGATCGAGGGTGTAGGGAATTTAAGAATTATTGGCGAACGCAGATACGCCATGCGAATTTGGCTCAACCCCGATGCCTTAGCAGCCAGAAATTTATCTGCCCAAGATGTCATTGATGCCATCTCCGAGCAAAACATTCAAGTAGGGGCGGGTAGGATCGGTCAGCAGCCCACCAAAACCGAACAGGAGTTATGAAATTGCCTTGCGTGCCGTCGGTCGGTTTACGACTCCAGAAGAGGCTGAAGATATCGTCGTCCAAGTGGGTCAAAATGGGACGCTGACGCGACTGAAAGATGTCGGACGTGCCGAAGTCGGGGCGCAAGATTACAGTGCTACGACCCTATTTGATGGCGCTCCCTCGGTGATTCTCTTAGCCTATCAATTGCCTGGGAGCAATGCCTGGAACACGGCAAACTTAATTAAGGCGAGGATGGCGGAGTTAGAACAGAGTTTTCCGCCAGGATTGAAAGCAACGGTTGGTTTAGACAATACGTTGTTCGTTGCAGCTTCCCTGGATGAAGCCTTCAAAACTCTGATGGAAGCGATCGCCTTAGTCTTCCTCACGATCTTCATCTTCCTACAAGACTGGCGCACCACAATTATTCCCGCCTTAGCAATTCCCGTGTCGCTGATTGGGGCAATGGCATTTGCTTTTATGTTTGGGTTTAGCCTGAATCAGTTAACGCTGTTTGGGGTGATTTTAGCCACGGGTTTAGTCGTTGACGATGGGATTGTCGTTGTAGAAGCGATCGCAGCCAAATTATCTCAGGGAATGCGACCAGTGCAAGCTGCAATGGATGCAATGAGAGAACTAACTGGGGCAATTATTGCGACATCTGTGGTGCTGATGGCGGTGTTTATCCCCGTGACATTCTTTCCTGGGACGACAGGAATTGTCTACAGACAGTTTGCCCTAATTATCGCCTTTGCGATCGCCATTTCTACTTTCAACGCCCTCACTTTTTCTCCCAGCATGTCAGCCATTATCATGCGGCGACAGCAGGAGGTACACGGGCCCTTGGGTTGGTTTTTCGAGCGGTTCAATCAAGGGTTTGATTGGTTTAAGGAACAGTATGGTAAGTCAGTGGAATTTCTCATTCGCGTGCGGATGTTGGTGATTCCCATTTTTCTAGCAGGCTTAATTGCTACAGGGTGGCTTTACCAAACTACACCGCAGGGATTTATACCCGAAGAGGATCAGGGTTATTTCTTTGCGATCGCCGAAGCGCCTCCAGGCGTATCTTTAAACTACACCACCAACCTCGTCCAAAAAGTCACCGAAATTATCAAACCCTTACCAGAAGTCGAACACGTAGTTGGTAATGCCGGATTTGGTTTTCAAGGTAATGCCAGCAACAAGGCATTATTTTTCGTCAAGCTGAAAGATTGGGAAGAACGTCCAGGTGCAGACAAGTCAGTTTTCGGACTGCTGGGACAAATTAACCAAAAATTACAAGCAAACGTCCCCGAAGCCAGACTTATCGCCGTCAACGCGCCGCCAGTAGATGGTTTAGGTAGTACGGGTGGTTTCGAGTTATACATCCAAAACCGCCAAGCCTTACCAATGGAAGCGTTAATAGACAACACGCAAAGGGTGATGGAAGCAGCTAGGAAGCGTCCAGAGTTAGCAGGTGTATTTACTCAATTTACCTTTGGCGCGCCGATGATGGAAATATCCATCGATCGCGAGCAAGCTAAGGCGTTAAATGTGCAGCTCAGCGATATATTCAATACCATGCAGACGTATTTAGGGGCGAGATACGTCAACCAATACGTCTTGGGTGGAAGACTCTATCGCGTCCAAGTCCAAGCCGAAGATATATCGCGTTCCAATCCCGACGATATCGGTAGTTTGTACGTCCGTTCTCTAGACGGCAATTCCGTACCGCTGAGTAACGTGGTGAAAGTCGAGCAAATGACTTATCCACCGATTATCACTCACTACAACGTCTATCCCTCGATTAACCTGCAAGGCGCACCCGCTCCAGGTTACAGTACCGGACAAGCCATGAGAGCAATGGAAGAGGTAGCAGAGCAAGTCTTGCAACCAGGATTCGGCTACGCTTGGACGGGGACGGCTTTTCAGGAAAAAGCTTCTGGTGGTGCTGCGCCAATTATTTTTGGTTTAGCGTTTGTGATGGTGTTTTTGGTGCTGGCGGCGCAGTACGAAAGCTACATCGATCCCATCATTATCATGATTACCGTGCCTCTAGCAATTTTAGGCGCGATCGGGGCGTTGCTGCTCCGTGCCAATCTGCTCCAAGCTGGCTCGGTTTGGCCCGTGGTAAATAATAACATCTACGCTCAAGTCGCCCTTGTCATGCTCATCGGTCTGGCAAGTAAAAACGCAATTTTAATTGTAGAATTTGCCAACCAATCGGCAGAACTAGGAATGAGTCATACCAAAGCAGCAATTCGCGCCGCAGAGGAACGCCTGCGACCGATTTTAATGACGGCAATTTCTGGTTTAGTTGGTTTTTGGCCCCTAGTTGTAGCGGCGGGAGCAGGAGCCATGAGTCGTTGGTCGTTGGGTACGGCGCTATTCGGTGGCTATCTATTTTCTACCCTTTTGAGTTTGTTCTTAGTTCCAGTACTGTACGTTGTTATCAAGAACTTGGAAGAGAACTTCTTAAAACCAGGCAAACCGAAGCAGGTTCAGCCTAAAGAAGACAGACAGCCGCAACCATTAGCCAGATGATTTGTCAGTTGACAGTGGAGAGTGAATAGTGAGTAGTGGCGCTTTGGCTAGTATTCAATAAATAACAATTACCCATTACCCATTACCAACTACCCATTACCCATTACCCATTACCAACTACCCATTACCAACTACCTATTACCAACTACCAAACAATGTTTCGCAACTGGACTCTTGATGATTGGATTAACCACATTCTGTTTACAGCTACAATTCTGTATCTGATCTATTCTTTCTTCTTACCCCACTAGACAGAGGTTCGCAGACTGCGCTGAGATTAAAATGTGGGCGAAGGTGTAAGTTAAGTTATGAGCCAAACTGCTGCAAGACCAACTACACAGTTTTACACCTGGAATAACTATCGTTGTGCTTACGAACACTACGCCCCAGTTGTTCGAGAAGGTCGAGATAGCACTCCTTTACTATTAATTCACCCGATTGGTGTCGGCTTATCCCGCCGATTTTGGCATCGCTTCTGTCAAGCTTGGTATCAAAGCGGACGCAATAATCCTATTTACAACCCCGACCTCCTCGGCTGTGGTGAGAGCGAGATGCCACATATCGCCTACACTCCGGCTGATTGGGCTTCGCAGTTGCAACACTTTCTGCAAACAGTTATACAAAAACCTGTAATTTTAGTCGTACAAGGGGCGTTGCTACCTGTAGCACTTGAAACCCTTCAATTGCAAACTCAGCCGAATCTCATCCAAAAATTGATACTGGCTAGTCCCCCAGCGATCGCAGTTATGAGCCAAGCAACCTCGATAGGGCAGCAAAAATTCACTTGGAATTTGCTAGATTCGCCCTTCGGTACTGCTTTTTATTTTTATGCTCGAAGATCGCAGTTTTTGAGTTCTTTCTCGACTCGTCGGCTGTTTGCTAGTGCTGAACAGGTCGATGCCCAATGGTTGGATATGTTAGTTAAAGGCGCAGCAAATCCCGCCAGCCGTTATGCTGTCTTTTCTTTCTTAGCTGGTTTCTGGCGGCAGAATTATCGAGCCGCGATCGCCGCGATCGCTCAACCAACATTGGTTATTGTAGGCGATCGGGCATCGAGTATAAGTAGAGCAGGCAAGCAAGATACACCAGACCAAAGATTAACCGATTACCTCCAGTGCTTGTCTAGAGGCGAAGCTGTTAAGCTTGCTGGTCGCAATGTCTTGCCCTACGAGTCAACGACTGAATTTACTGCTACGCTAGCAGCATTTGAAGATACGAGCTTAACAACCTAGCAGTAGTTATAAAATTGTTGGAATAGTATGCATCATTGTCACTGTATTTATTCGCACACAACAGCCGTACCGCTGACGGCAACCATGAGCATACTGCCACCATTACCGATCCCAATAGTTTCGTAGTCGATGTCGATCGCAATCACTGCATTTGCACCGAGGGCTTCAGCTTGCTGAATCATCTCTCGCATAGCAGTATCTTTTGCTTCTCGCAGCGATCGTTCGTAGCCTGCCGATCGTCCACCTACAATATCGCGGATACCAGCAAAGAAATCTCGAAAAATATTTGCTCCTAGAATAGCTTCACCGCTGACAATGCCAAGATGAGCAGAGATCCGTCGATCTCCTAGCAGGCTTGCTGTAGTCAAAAGCATATTTGTTTTCATACTGTAGCTCCTCTTCATTTTACAGTCCCATTTGGGGGAACCAGTTTGCCTGGGATCGGTCAAATTAGTGGATTATCCTACAACACTGTTGACTAGATCCACAGCACATGCTAAATTTAGTACAATTGTATCACTCAGTTGATTCCAAGCTAAATGCAAACTGCCTACCGCTTCAAGCTTAGACCTAGATAAAAACAACAAGCAAATATGCAATCTCGGTTGCGTCTCTACAGACAAGGTGATGTTTTGATCGAGCAAATTCCTCGCTTACCAATCGATGCTCGAAAACGTGAAGGAGCGACTCTCGCCCATGGCGAATTGACAGGACACAGTCATCGTCTTGGGCAAGCCGATGCGATTCAGTTGTGGGTGCAGGGAACCGATCTGTTTCTCGAAGTGAAAGCAGCGAGTGCCACCTTGGTTCATGAAGAACATCGGGCGATTGAGTTACCGCACGGATTTTACCAAGTTTGGAGACAGCGCGAATACCGTCCTGATGCCTATGTGGAGGTGACGGACTAGTGTTAAACATGATGTCGAATGGGCGCTTGCCAAGAAAAACGACGAAGCAGCGATCGATAGAAAGCCACGAGCCTATCGTTGCGGTTCGCGCTCGCCAGCTCATCCTCGATCGCCGTGCGTGGGAGGGGATGCGCGTTTTGGGACATCTAAATTTGCATGGGGAATCAAGCCTCTACCATTTACCTGAAAATTTAACGTGTGAAAGTTTAGATATCGGTGATTGTGAGAACTTGACAACCCTGCCCAAAGGACTCCACGTAACTCATTGGATTGAGTTAGCTGGCAGTGGTATTACCAGCCTCAGCGCGGGGCATGGGTTTGTCTTGCGCTGGCGCGGCGTGCAGGTGAGCGATCGCATTGCCTTTGAATCGCAGTCCCTCACTGGACAGGACATTCTCAATACAGAAAATGTCGAGTTACGTCGGGTACTGATCGAGCGGCTGGGATACGAGACATTTCTACAGCAAGTAGGAGGAGTGGTACGCGATCGAGATCTGGATGTTGGCGGAGAGCGCCAACTCGTCTATATTCCGTTTGACGATGACGAGCCACTGACGATCTTGAAAGTTACCTGTCCATCTACAGGGCATTTGCATGTCTTGCGCGTTCCTCCTGACATGCGAAGTTGTCGTCAAGCAGCCGCCTGGGTTGCAGGCTTCAACAACCCAGATGACTATCAGCCGTTAATTGAGACGTAGCTCGATTTTGAATTCTTTGCGTCAAGTTGGAATTGCAGGTTGCACAAATCGCTTAATTTCGCCGCAAGCAATGTAGGACTTGCCATCCGGTCCTATTTTGATTTCATCAACGACATAAAGCATTCCCTCTTCTCGAACAGAACGGGGAAACCGCATATTCCAATTCGGCTCATACGCATCGGAGACTACCCTAGCGCGAAGCTTGCTGCCATCTTTGACGCACTGGACTAGAATGCCATTGCCTACCGTGTCAGTAGTGGGAAGAGCAGCAGCACTCGCTGGAGCTGTAGCAGCTTTGCCTGTACCGCTCGATCTTGATTGTCGGGGGACAGCAAAGATATCTGCCTCACCTGGTTTGGTCAGCCGAGTAATGTTGCCACGAACGCGGTAGAAACTGCCACTGCTGGAAAGTTCCAGTCCTTCTACGACATAACGCGCTCCCTCAGCACGAATGGCGCGGGGAAACTGAACGTTTTTTGTTCCATCGTAGCCGTCGGACATGACTTTGATCCGCAGCTTGCCTGCTTCACGCACGCAGTACAGTTCCACCCCCGAACCGACTTCGCTCGTAGTCGGTAGCGCATACACTTCATCACCTGCCGCGACACCACGACCTACCAGATCGCTGCGATTGCGCGTCAGTGTTTGATAACTCTGATCTCGCAGTTCTTTCCGTCCAGCATTGCCTAAACCTCCCCGTGCGATCCGAGCTGCAAAATACTCCAGCTGCTCGATCTCCTCAGCAATTTCAAAATTCTCGTCTAACCCTTTGTGTTTGAGTTCCTGGATTGTCGCTCGGAGGATTTGTTCTGCTTCTGGATGCTTGCCCTGTTCGGCTAAATTGAGGGCAGTCTCTTTCGCTTTGGCAATTGTCAGGCGACTTAACTCAAGGGTGATATTGCTGGCAGCAGCGAGGGCGGCTTCCTCAACAGTACCGACTTTGGCAACGACCTCTACTGTACCTGACACGCCTTGAATTAAATTATCTTGCACGACATCAGCACTGTAGTGCAACTTCATCACTGGTAATTCACCCACTGGTGCAGAGGCGATCGCCAGGCTCAATCCCAGCAGTTTATCTTCGCCTTCGTAAAGCTCCCCTAAGGCGATCTCTGTTACACCTGCATCATTCTGGCTGAGTTTAGCCAAGCTCAACGTATCAACTAGGCTGACACCCTCCGCCAACTCAAGTGTCACGGCAAAGTTTTGTCCCACCACTGCCCGCAAACTGTCTAGCTCAATGCTAAACACTTCACTAGCTTCGTCAATGCTCTGGATAAAGTAGAAGTTGCCATTGGCAGCCCTTGCCATCCCGATCAGGAGATCTTCATTGAAGCCTTGAGCAAACCCCAACGTCGTTGTTGCAATGCCTTCTTCAGCTTTTTGTGCCGATGTTGCCGTGAGGATCGTGGGGTCTTGAATGCCCATGTTGGCATGTCCGTCGGTCAGTAGCAGCACTCGGTTAATTTTTTGCGGATCGAGACGCGCCTTCACGTATTCACAACCTTTGAGCCAACCCCCAGATAGATTAGTGATTCCGCCAGCTCGCACTCGACGAATCGCTGTTTTCAGCGCCGCCTTGTCAGTCACGGGCTGGGGCGGTACTGGGGTGTCCACAACATCGTCATAAACAACGACGGAGAGAGTATCAGATGGCTCCAGTCGATCTACTACTGACTCAGCCGCTTTGAGCGCGTGATGCAGGGGAGCGCCTGCCATCGATCCAGAGCGATCGACGACCAGTGAAAGGTTAAGGTTTCGTCGAGGAGATTCAGGGATATCGACACGAAAACGGAGTAAGATATTCGTTTTTAATGAAGTGCCTGTCGGTAGAATAGCTTGGTCGAAATCGTAACTTGTCTTAAGCATGTCGTATCCTTTTTCTATCCTTTTTTAAGTTGTCGGCGATCGACTACAAATTTATAATTCCCAATTTCAAGATGACGCTTGCATCTTGGGATACGATTAACTAATAGTTATCTAATAGTGCTAGTGTAAAAAAGGATGTGGTTTGTGTCGGATAGAAGTAGAACGATATTGACAGAAACTTATTAAAGTTTCGAGTAGTCAGTATTTTCCACAATAGCCATTTCTCTTATCCTAAATAGAGGCGTTATTCTCTACAACTTCATGCCAGAATTGCATTCGCTGCAATTTTTATATCTAATATCACAGGTATAAAAAGCTTTTAACTCAATAGAACTAAAAATCGCGATCGCCCGTTCTGAATAATTTCTCCAGAAGCAGAAATGCTCTCAAACAACTAGCATAACTTCGGCTAGTGTGGAATATCTTACTAATGCTTTAAACTATGGTCAAAGGTTGCGGTACTTGTAGGACACTACTACACCCATCGCTGTTTTTCCGGTAGCCCTGATATGAATGGTAGCCACGGGTAACTACAAGAAGGGAGCTATGTGTTATCTTCACAAATCCCTAGAAGTCTTGTTGAGTAACCACTTAATAAGCGGGTGATGGGACTCGAACCCACGACATCGACCTTGGGAAGGTAGCGTTCTACCACTGAACTACACCCGCAGGTTAGCAAACGCGATCGCCCTAGCTAAAAATTATCATATATTATAGCTTTATTTACCAATCGGAAACTGGAGTGAGGAATTTTCACAGAGCGATCGCCCGCTATATCATAACTGTATTAGCAGCTAGCAGCTTATTTACCGCTCGATCGGTGTTAGCAATACCTGCTAGCGAATACCGCGCTATGGGATTATCTTATCGCGCTACGGCACGATATCCAGAGGCGATCGCAGCTTTACAAAAGTCTGTAGAATTAGAACCCCAAAATCTCTCTGGACGAGTCTTGTTAGGGTGGACGCAACACCTAGCCGGACAAAAGGAAGCGGCGGCTGAGTCTTTAATTCAAGTACTATACCGCGATCCGAATTCTATTCCAGCCCTCAACGCTTTGGGAATCGTCTATTTAGTTAGTGGGAAGTTGAATGCTGCTGTATTCGTTCACTCTTGGGCAGCAACTTTAGAACCAAAAAATGAAATTGCCTACTATAATCTCAGTCTAGCTTTCGAGCGATTGCAGTCATATGAATCTGCAATTAATACAGCAAAACGCGCCGTTCAGTTGGAACCAAATAACCCCCATCCTTTAGTTGCTCTCAGTCTAGCTTACTGGCAGAGTGGCGATCGCGCTGCGGCTCAAGTTGCTTACCGACAAGCGTACAATTTAGACGCACGATATCGCGATCGGGCTTTTCTCAACCACCTCAAGCAAGCTGGTTTTAGTTCAGAGCAAATTGAGGCGACAAAACAGATTTTAGCCGATCGCCTGCGATCGAATTGATTTAAGTTTTTTACTATAACTGGTCATAGCTTTTCATTTCTAATTACGTAATTTATATTTAGCTATTAGGGAAGAACATTGAGTTTAGTAATACAACTTTTATATCTGTCAAGATTGACAACAGCAGGATTTCAGACACTTGGTATAAATTTTAGTTAAATTTTCTGTTCTGAGATGCGCTTTTGTTATAAACAAAAATATAAACGTTACCAAAACTTTTTTATGATGGATAGTTCGTATCCCTTTGAGGATAATCAACTTATAGAAGAATTAGCTAGGAATCTCAATTTGACAACATCGGAGTATTCGGCGTTGCCAGAGGCAGAGAAAACAATAGATCGACAAGCGATCGAAAATGTATTCGACCTACTACTAAAACGGATCGTTCTCCAACAAGAAATCTACATTTTTACACCGAAATTAACTAATCGGCAACGAGTGACAAATATCTTTGAGAAAATTGCACCGACGATTTGGATGAAGCTATCTGTAATTGGAGCAGTTTTCTTTATTTTAGCTGCTATTATTCTAGGTTTACTTAACCCTACAGCCACAACACCGATAAGAATATATATTTACCTTTTTGGTTTTTTTGGCTTGTTATTTACTATTCTTTGGGAAGTCAGATGGTTAAGTCAACTATCGATGCAACAAAGAATACAAAACGCTCAAGAAATAGCCCGCTTAGATTTTGAAGTAACTAAAGAACAAGCTACTGGTTTCGATTTTAAATTAGTTGATGAAGCGATCGAAACGGCAAATTATAGTAAAAAAGTGATTCAGTATGTAGAGAACAAAATTCGCTCTGAGCTAGAACTTCAATCGCAAAAGGCAAGTTTAGCTGGTAAAACTGTCAAAGTAGCAGCTAGTTTCATAATTTTGAGCTTTGTTTATAATTTAACTCCTGTTCAAATTTTACTAAATACAGCTTTGGCAAGCAACATAGTAATACTTAATTCTATTGTTACAGTGCTAGCAGTATTAGGTGCAGGGGTAATTTTATTTGCTGAATGGGTAGAAAATACGTTTTTACAATGGAAAATTATGAGTTATAAAATATGTTTGAATTTACTGAAACAAGCACAGATGGTATTAGAATAATAATTGCTTAGGGCGGGTTTATTAAGATCTTGAGCCGAACGCCGAGATTTTTGGTGAACCCGTACCTACGATTATGCAAATGTCTGATAGGGGCGGGTTTATTAAGATCTTGAGCCGAACGCCGAGATTTTTGGTGAACCCGTACCTACGATTATGCAAATGTCTGATAGGGCGGGTTTATTAAGATCTTGAGCCGAACGCCGAGATTTTTGGTGAACCCGCCCCTACGGTTGTCATTGATTATTTCACATGACAAATGACCATCTTCATTTCTCCACGTTTGAATGTCCTGAGAGTTCGCCCACAGGTTCAAACCTTCCGCCCAAGTATTTTGCTAAAAATTCCTCGGCTTTGGCATAAAAATGCAAGCGATTTTCGGGACGGGCAAAACCATGTCCCTCGTCCGTGTAAAGTAGATACTCGACTGGTCGATTTGCTTGGCGCATCGCCGCTACGATTTGTTCGCTTTCTGCCTGTTTTACCCTCGGGTCGTTTGCTCCCTGTCCGATTAACAAAGGTTTTTGAATTCGATCGCAGTAAAATAGGGGCGATCGCGATTTGAGAAATTCTGGTTCTGTCTCTAAATTTCCCAAACGATGGGCGAACATGGCTTTCATCGGTTCCCAGTAAGGCGGAATACTCTGCATCAGTGTAATCAAGTTGCTGGGACCGACGATATCCACCCCAGCTGCAAATACTTCTGGCGTAAAAGTTAACCCCGCCAAAGTTGCATAACCACCGTAAGAACCGCCCATAATTGCCACTTTTTGAGGTTCGGAAATACCTTGTTCTACTAACCAATTGACTGCATCGATTAAATCGTCGTGCATTTTCGCGCCCCATTCGCGGTTTCCCGCATTGAGAAACGCTTTACCATAGCCAGTAGAACCGCGAAAGTTAACTTGCAATACGGCATAGCCTCGATTCGCCAACCATTGCACTTCTGGATCGTATCCCCAAGTATCTCGCGTCCAAGGACCACCGTGAACCAAAAGAATTGTGGGTAAGTTTTTGGCTGCAATTCCCACAGGTGTTGTCAGGTAGCCGTGAATTGTTAACCCATCTCTAGCGGGATAGGAAACGGGTTGCATAGTTGCTAGTTGCAACTCTTCTAGTTTGGGTTGGTTGCTAAAGAGTAAAGTGCTAGTTTTGGTAGCGCGATCGTAGGTGTAGTAGTAAACTGGTCCATCATCAGTGGTATAAGCTACTAGCCAAGTTTTATCTGCCAAGTCGCGGCTGGTAATGTTATATTCTCCTGGGCGGACTTGAGAAATTGCCTCTAGATCGTCAGCGATGCTGCGATCGAGAATTCGCCACTCTTGTTTGTCGCGATAAAAGGAAACCGCTTGCAAGACGTAAGAGGTTGGGTGAACGATGACACCATCAACATCGTATGCTGGATCTTCGGCAATAACGGTTTCTTGACGAGTCGCTAAATCCAAAGCGAGAAGGCGTTGGGCGTTGGCATCGTGACTGCCGACAATATACAAAGTTTTGTTATCGGCAGAAAAACTGACAGCATAGCCTTCATCCTCAGCACTCCAGTGGCGCAAATTTTCCCAATCTGACTGTGGGGATTTGCGATAAAGGAGGTCGTAACCACCATCGGCAGTAGCCGCGATCGCCGCTTTTACTTGAAATTGGGGATCTACAGTCCAAGAGACAATATTACCAGGGTTTTCCGTGTCGAATTCCACCGCCCCATTTTTGAGATTGATGCGATAGACATCGTGTTTGCTCAAATCTGGTAAATTTAGCCCTACCAAAAATTCATGTGGGAAGTTATGGTCTAGGGCGAGGGGTTGTGCTTGAACGCCCTGAAATGGAGTCAAGTCGCGGATGATATTTGTATTGATGTTGACTGCATAACAGTGCCAGTTTTCATCGCCATCGGCATCTTGCAGGTAAATTAACTGTTCGCCGTCAAACGTCCAGAAATACATGCGGATACCCCGCTTTTTGTCCTGGGTAAGTTGGCGATCGTCTTGTTGTCCAACGGTACGCATCCACACCTGAAGGATATTGTTTTCATCTGGGGCAATATATGCTAAAAGTTTTCCATCTGGGGAGAGTTGGGGACGGGCGCGTTCTGGATTGCCAAAGAGAATTTCACGCGGAATCAGCGGCGGTAGCTGAGTTTGAGGTTGGCTTGCCGTTGCTGTCACCATGCTTGTCTCCTAATGATTGCTCTTTTACGATTGTGACTGAAAAATTCGATCTTCCCAGGAATGCTTCACTAGACTAGAAAGAGAAGCTTTCATCTGCCGAAGTTTTTTGTCCGAGAATCGAGAGTGAGAATTCTTGAAACTTGAATTAGCTCAACTGGTAACTTCCGACTTATATATGAGTAGGCGCGATCGCCAAACATAATCCATGAACGACGAGCAATTTAGAGAATACATTCAAATCATTCATCAGCAGATGGCGGTTCTGTACGGTAATCTCAGGCAATTCAACCCGCCGCCGCAACAGGCTGCTGAAGCTTTAGAGGAAATAGCTGCGGCTTTGGGAAATCTCCAACTCATCTATGAAGAGATGCAGACGAGTGTAGAGGCATTAGCTGACGTTGAAGAAGGGCTTTTCCGACAAAATCAGCAATTCATTGCCGATCGCCAACATTATTATAATTTGTTTCAATTTTGCCCAGAGCCATATTTAATAACTGATGCCAACGGATTAATTTTAGAGGCAAATCAAGCGATCGCCACGTTACTCAACGTGCCACAAAGCTATCTAGCTGGTAAACCACTCGCTGTTTATATTGCACAGAGCGATCGCCAAGCGTTTCGCATTCTTTTAAATCGGCTATCCTCTGTCAGCGAGGTGCAAAATTGGGAAATAAATCTATGCCCAAGACACGGCGAACAGTTTGCAGCTCAGTTGAAAGTGGCGATCGCCCGCGATGACATTGGTTTTATCGAGACATTGCAAATTAGCGTGCATGACATCAGCCAGTACAGGCAGATTGCTCCCAGCGTCCAGTTGCCCGTTACTCAAACAATCCCGCTCGCGCCTTCACTGCCACAAGCCCTTGACGGCTTGCATGTTCTTGTGGTAGATGACGAAGCTGATGTCCGCGAATTTATTACAGCTGTTTTGGAGTCGCATGGAATTCGCGTCACGGCAGTAGGGAGCGCCGCCGCAGCATTAGAGACACTAGAGCAATTCCATCCCGATGTTTTAGTTAGCGATATTCGGATGCCGAATGATGACGGGTATAGCTTGATCCGCAAGGTGCGGGAATTGGAAGCAAAGCTGGGATGGCAGATTCCAGCAGCAGCCCTCACTGCTTATCTAGAAGAGGATCGCGCCAAAGTACTGGCAGCTGGATTTGAGTTGCATCTGCACAAACTGGCTCAACCCACAGAATTGATTGCAATGGTGACTCAATTGGCAAGAGGCGCTAGCAAAGGCGTGTAAGGTTAGGGAGACAAGGGAGAGAAGTCAAGACAATGCAGCGATCTCGACTAGAGGCAGTGACGCTAGGTGATATTTTAATTACTGAGGAATTATCGCGGCGATCGCTCCGTCCTCCCAACTGGCAGGCAGAAGCCCAGGCGATGCAACCCCTAGCACGGCAGATGGCAAGGAATTCGGAAACCCTGCTTCAGTCCCTGGTGGAAATTGCACTGGAGTTATGTCAGGCGGGAACGGCAGGGGTTAGCGAGCTTTCAACTACACCCGATGGAGAAGAAATTTTTCGCTGGAACGTGTTAGCCGGAACATTGGCGCAGTATGTTGGTGGTAGCACAGAGCGCAACTTTAGCCCCTGTGGAGTTTGCTTGGAGCGCGGTACACCCCAGCTTTTTGAGTATCCCGAACGGTATTTCACCTACCTTCAAGCAGCCAACACGCCGATCGTTGAGGGCTTGGTGTTGCCCTTGATTGCGGATAACCATACGCTCGGCACGATCTGGATTATGTCGCACGATGAGAATCGGCATTTTGACTCCGAAGACGTGCGGATAATGACGAGTTTGGCAGACTTTACAGCCACAGCCTTGCTGTTGAAGCAGCGCCACATAGGAGAATTGCTAGCTGCCAATACGGCTTTAGGGGCGAAAATCGTGGAACGCAGACAGGCGGAAGAGCGAGCGCGTGCTTTGCTCTCAAATTTTCCTGGTGGAGCGGCGTTTGTAGTCGATCGCGATTTGCGTTATTTACTTGCTGAAGGAGAAGCATTGGCGATCGCCGGATTCCAACCGGAAGATCTCGTCGGGCGGACGATTTTCGAGGTACTGCCACCCGAATTAACGGCAAATTATGAGGTGCTGTACCGTCAAGCACTTGCGGGCGAGCCGTTTGAATACGAACACAATGCTCACGTTCGCGGAGCGTCTCCGCAGGAGAATCGCTGGTACATCTCACGGGGAACGCCGTTGCGATCGGCAAATGGCGAAGTATATGCCGTGGTTGCCTTCTCCTACGACATCACCGATCGCAAACAGGTGGAAGCAGCCCTGCGCGAGAGTGAAGCAAAACTGGCGCAAGAGCTAGCTGATACCAAGCAGTTACAGTCGATCGGCAGTCAGTTGATTCAGGAGGAGAACATCGATGTCCTGTATGGGCAGATTCTTGATGCGGCGATCGCCATAATGCGGTCAGATATGGGTAGTATGCAAATGCTGCATCCTGACAGCAACCAACTACAGTTACTAGCGTGGAAAGGATTTGATCCGGCATCGGCAGCATTTTGGGAATGGGTGCGGGTTGATTCAGAGACCCCCTGCGGCACGGCTTTAAATACGAGTGAACGGGCGATCGTCCCCGATGTGGAAACCTGGGAGTTTTTGACTGGCAGCAGGGATCTCGACGCATTTCGCCTTTCAGGAATTAGATCCGTGCAGACCACCCCGCTGATCTCACGCAGTGGTCGGATTGTCGGCATGATTTCCACTCATTGGGGCGCACCGCATCAGCCATCGGAACGCGAGTTGCGGCTGCTCGACGTGCTGGCGCGACAAGCTGCCGACCTGATCGAGCGCACCCAGGTTGAGCAAAATATTCAAGCAGACCTTAGAGATACTCAAAGGCTACACGCTCTTGCCACACGACTTACCTCTGAAAGCGATATTCAGGCAATTTACCAAGAGATTATGGCAACAGCGATCGCGCTAACGCGGGCAGATGCCGGAACAGTGCAAATTCTCGATGAAGCGACACAAGACCTGCTGCTGCTTGCCACTCAGGGCTTTGAGCGAAATGTAATCGAGCATTTCTACCGCGTCAATGCTAGTTCTAATACTCCTTGCGGCATTGCATTAAGAAATGGCGATCGCGCCTTCATTGATTTCGATGTACCCCAGAGCGAAGACCCAGATGGCTCAATAAGACTGCACCTTGAGGCAGGCTATCTCTCGGCACAGTCCACACCGCTGATCGCCCATTCGGGCAAAGCGATCGGCATGGTTTCCACCCATTGGCGCAAACACCATCGACCCACAGAACGCGAACTGCGGTTTCTCGATTTACTTGCCCGCCTAGCTGCTGACTCGATCGAGCAGCGACAAGCCCAAGCCACTTTGCGCGAATCGGAAGCAAAATATCGATCGCTGTTCACTTCCATCGATGAAGGCTACGCGCTGTGCGAAGCGATCTATGATGAGAACGAGAAACCCGTTGACGTGCGGTATCTGGAAGTCAATCCGGCGTTTGAGCAATTGAGCGGATTGAAAAATGTGGTGGGCAAAACGGCAGTGGAACTCAATCCCATCGTTGAACCCTTCTGGCTGGAGACGATAGACCGCGTGGTTCAGACAGGCGTTGCCACCCGCTTTGAAGATTACGCCGCGGGCTTAAATCGCTGGTTAGACATTTACTTTTCGCGGGTCGGTAGTGAGGGCAGTCGCCAAATTGCCGTTGTGTTTAACGACATCACCGATCGCAAGCGCACAGAAGCACAATTGCGCCATGCCGCTGAACTTGATGCGTTTCGCGTCAAGTTGTCGGATGCGCTGCGATCGCTCTCCGACCCAGTGCAAATTCAGGTGGAAGCTAGTCAGCTGCTGGGCGAACATTTAGGCATTGACCGCGCCTACTATGTTGAGGTCAACGTAGCAGAGAATCAAGCCCGCGTTAATCAGAATTATTTGCGCGGCGATTCGCCAACGCTTGTGGGCATTCATCGGTTTACAGACTTCGGCTGGATTGTGCCTCATCTCCAAAGGGGCGAAACCGTAATAATTGAGGATACGCAGAGCGCGGATATTGTTCCCAATAGCGATCGCGCAGCAATGGCAGCGATTAGAATTGTCTCGCATATTTCCCTGCCGCTGATTAAAGCGGGCGCATTGGTGGGTGCGCTCTGCGTCACTGAATCTGTACCGCGCCAGTGGTCAGCGGCGGAAGTTGAACTAGTGCGCGAAACCGCCGAACGCATCTGGGCAACCATCGAACGCGCCCGTGCCGAAGCTGCCTTGCGCGAATCGGAAATTCAACGGATTCAAGAACAATCTGCCCGCGAAGAAGAACGCCAACGAGCGGAATCTCTCGCAGAACTCGATCGCGCCAAAAACACTTTCTTCAGCAATGTTTCTCACGAGTTTCGCACACCGCTGACGCTGTTACTCGCTCCCCTGCAAGATGCCTTGAGCGATCGCACTCACCCCCTTGACCCCGCACACCGCGAACGACTGGAACTAGCGCATCGAAACACGAATAGACTTCTCAGACTTGTCAATACTTTGCTCGACTTCTCCCGCATCGAAGCCGGACGTATGGAAGCGGTTTACGAACCGACCGATTTGGCGATGTTGACAACTGAATTAGCGAGTGTATTTCGTTCGGCGATCGAGCGGGCAGGGCTGCGGCTGATTGTCGATTGCCCACCATTGCCAGAACCCGTGTATGTCGATCGCGAGATGTGGGAAAAAATTGTCCTTAACCTGGTTTCCAACGCCTTTAAGTTTACCCTAGAAGGCGAAATTGCGGTTAGACTGCATCCTGCCGATGGCAATTGCGTCCGGTTACAAATCCAAGATACAGGCACGGGAATTGTTCCTGAAGAACTGCCCCATTTATTTGAGCGATTTTACCAAGTGCGAGGAGCGCAAGCGCGGACTCATGAAGGATCGGGGATTGGTCTTGCTTTGGTGCAGGAGTTGATTCAAATGCATGGTGGAACTGTAGAAGTAAGTAGCACCGTAGGACAAAGAACCTGCTTCACTGTCACAATTCCATTAGGTACAGAGCATCTACCTAGCGATCGCCTACGACTCGACGTAGGCGATTCTCCTTCGGAGACGCTTCGCGAACGTACCACACCACGCACTTTAGCATCAACAGCGATCGATGCAGCCCCCTATGTTGAAGAAGCAGAGCGTTGGCTAACAGAAGAAGGGAGTAGGGAGTGGGGAACTCGGGGTCCCCACGAAGTGGGGATTAGGGGCATGGGGAGTAGGGAGGAGCTATTTACCCAATCGCATTTAGATCCCCCCCAGCCCCCCTTAAAAAGGGGGGAGAATGCAGTCAAAGTCCCCCTTTTCAAGGGGGATTTAGGGGGATCTTCGGAGTTGAAAACAGTCCCTACATCCTCCCCTGCCCGTATCCTCTTGGTCGATGACAACGCTGATATGCGAGATTATCTGACAAGAATATTAAGCGAATACGTCCAAGTGGAAGCGGTTGCGAATGGAGCAGCGGCACTGGCGGCGGCTCAAGCACGAGCGCCAGATCTGGTGCTAAGCGATGTCATGATGCCCCAGCTAGACGGCTTCGGATTGCTCCAAGCCTTACGTGCCGACCCAAAAACCAGGGAAGTTCCCATTATTCTGCTTTCTGCCCGTGCTGGAGAAGAATCGGTAGTGGAAGGACTACAAGCAGGCGCGGACGACTACCTAATCAAGCCCTTTTCTGCTGCCGAACTAGTGTCTCGCGTCAATGCCCATCTCCAAATGGCGCAACTACGGGGGGAAGCACTGCGCCAGGAAAGAACTACCAGCCGCAGAAAGGACGAGTTATTGTCAACTGTTTCCCACGAACTGAATACTCCCCTGGTTGCCATCCTTGGTTGGACGAGGTTGTTGCGAGCGAATCCACCCAGTCATGCGATGTTGATGAAGTCGCTAGAAACGATCGAGCGCAATGCAACGCTGCAAGCCAAACTGATTCAGGACTTGCTGGATATGTCCCGCATGACCGCAGGCAAACTGCGTTTGACCCTTCAACCCGTCCAACTGGAATCGGCAATCGACATGGCGATCGCCACTGTAAGTCAAACAGCAGCAGCAAAACAGGTTAGCCTGGTATGGTGGGGAATAACAGATCGAGCCTCAGATACAATGCCACAAATTGATTCTGTTGTCGTCATCGGCGATCGCGATCGCCTCCAGCAAGTTTTTTGCAATCTCCTGACCAACGCAGTTAAATTTACCCCAGAAGGGGGACGAGTAGAGATTTCGCTCAAAAAAATAGGGAGCGGGGAGCAAAGAGCAGATGTGCAGGTGGGCAGGTGGGCAGGTGGGCAGGTGTGCAACCAATTACCAATTACCAATTACCAATTACCAATTACCCAACAAGCCCAGATTACTATCACCGATACTGGCATTGGCATCGCTGCTGAATCTCTGCCCCATGTCTTTGATTACTTATATCAAGCCAAACATTCAAGTATATCTGGCGGATTGGGGCTGGGGCTAGCGATCGCCCGTCACTTAGTCGAACTCCACAATGGCACGATTCATGCCGCTAGTCTGGGAGTAGGGCAAGGCGCAACCTTTACTGTCAAGCTACCGATTTTACCAGAATTTTGATTTTTATGAATTCGCCCCAAACCAACCGAGGATTTGAAGCTTTACTAAATTACCTCAAACACAATCGGGGTTGTGACTTGACTGGCTATAAGCGTTCGATTTTGCTGCGACGGTTGGAGCATCGCTTGCAGAGCATCAATGTCTCTAGCTATGAGGAATATTTACAATACTTGCAGAACCATGCCGACGAGTGGATGGCGCTGCTAGATACCGTTTTGATCAACGTTACCAGCTTCTTTCGCGATCGCGATGTTTGGAATTATCTAGCTGGCGAAATCGTTCCCCAGCTCGTTGCTAGCAAGCAGCCAGATGAACCAATTCGAGTCTGGAGTGCGGGTTGTGCCTCTGGACATGAAGTGTATAGCCTGCTAATTTTGTTTGCCGAAGCTTTAGGCATCGAGTCTTGTTTGCAGCGAGTCCAATTCTATGCCACGGATGTGGATGCAGATGCGATTCAACAAGCACGCCTTGCCACCTATAGCTCTAATGAGGTGACAGGAATTTCGCCAAACCTGCTGGAGAAATACTTTGAGCCAGTCGAACAGGGCTACGTCTTTCACGGCAAACTTCGCAGTAAGATCGTCTTCGCTCATCATAACCTGGCTAAAGATGCTCCTATGTCAAAAATCGATCTGCTGGCGTGTCGTAATGTTTTAATGTATTTTAATCCAGAGATTCAAGCAAGCATTCTAGTTCGCTTTCATTTCGCGCTCAAAGATAATGGCTTTCTCTTTTTGGGTTCGGCAGAAACAGTAGTTACTAATAGACAAATCTTCACGCCAGTAAACTTAAAGCATCGAGTTTTTACCAAGGGATTAAATCTGGAATTAGAGGAGCGGCTTTTAATCACCCCTAAATCTAATCAAAAGCAAGCACTTGATACGATAACGACTCAAACTTACATTTGGCAAACTGCTTACGCAACGAGTCCTTTTGCTCAATTAGCAGTAGATATAAAGGGTTGTTTAGTCGTTGCCAACGAACAGGCAAACGCCTTATTCGGCTTAACTCCAGACGCTCTCAACCGTCCCTTTAGAGAACTCGAACCTGGAAAGTTAGTCACTTCCCACGCTTCGATGAGAACGTTCTACCGCGATCGCCGTTCAGCTACTTTAAAAAATATCGAGTGGATTACTACAAACAGCACAAAATACCTCGATATTTTCAGCGCACCGATCTTCAGCCACAACAAGTATTTCCTAGGAGTCAATTTAACATTTATAGACGCGAGCGATCGCCAACGACAAGCAGCAGAACTCGAACGCGCAAATTTAAATTTAGCAAGGGTTTCGGAGACACTAGAATTGACAAAAGATACATTAGAATCCACTCAAAAAGAATTAAAAACCTTAGACCAAAAGATGCAATTGTTCGAGCGGAACCAACATACAAAAATTTGAGAATGGCAAGCGCGATCGCCGATCATTTTCTCTTCAGCGCCTTTTTCACCAATTCAGGAATTTGGGAAGGGCGTTCTGCTATTGGAACTTTTGCTGCTTTAAAAGCCTCTAGCTTGCTTTTTGCCGTACCGACATTATCCCCTCTACCAACGACGGCAGCTAGCGTGCCAGTATGACCCCAGTGTTTGCCCGCTGGCGCATGACAACCAGCAATATAGGCAATTACTGGTTTATCGATCGCCTCAGCAATGTAACGCGCCGCAGCTTCCTCGCTATTTCCCCCTGGTTCCCCTACTAAAACGATCGCTTCTGTGGTTTCGTCTTCGTCCAAAATTTGCAACCATTGTAGAAAAGAAGAACCAATAATTGCATCGCTGCCGATACTGACACCAATCGATTGTCCCAACCCTGCTTTCGTTAATTCCAAAGCAATCTCGTAAGTCAGGGTAGTACTGCGACTGACTAAACCAATCGCACCTGGAGTATAAAATTCACTCGCATGAGTCCCCAAAAGCAGCTTACCTGGAATGATAATACCTGGACTATTGGGACCTAAAATTATCGTTTCATTTGCTTCTGCTTTACGCAACAAGCGCACCATATCGAGTGGAGGTACGCCCGCAGAGGTGATAATAATCTGTTTAATGCCAGAAGCGATCGCCTCTTGTGCAGCATCTAAAGCTTGATAGGGAGGAACGAAGATAATTGTCGTATCGATCGCCCCAACTTCTGCTACTGCTTGTTCGACGAGATCGAATACAGGTAGATTGTTGCTCGATCCCCCTTCACCAGGGCTGACTGCGGCAACAATCTGCGTTCCGTAAGCTTGCATACGAGTAATATAGGGCGACGAAAGCGATGCTGCCATGCCCTGAATCAAAACTTTACTATCAGGCTTTAATTTCATCACTCACTACTTCTTCTAGGCGACGGACTTTTGGCAAAACGGACGACTTGAGCGATCGCTTCATCTAAATTTTCACTCGAAACAACTTGTACCGCATCTAGCTGGGCTTTTGCAGTGTCTAAATCTGTTCCCGCCAAACGCACGACTAGCCGAGGATGTTGCAGGTGAGTGCGAGTTTTGTGCGTTTTGCTTTCGTGTTGGACAAAATTAGCGATCGCTTCAGCTACCTCTACAGTAGTCGGCACGCTACAGAGAATATTAACTAGGATGGCATGAATAGATTTATCTTGAGTAATAAACTCTAGACCTTGAACGACGCGATCGCAAAAACTCAATCCAGCATCGGCGACAATCCTTCCGTGTCCTACATTTAAGCAAACGGCTGGATTTTTGTGACTGGCTTCGGCAATCAAATCTAGGGTTGCCATCAATAAGCCCGCACCATTGCCTAAAACGGCAATATTTCCTGACTTATCGACCTCATTCCACTTGCCAACTTGGGCGAGTGGCGAACGACCGTTAGAGCGGCTGGCATTTTTTTCTGCCATTGCTAGAATATCGGGGTGACGCGCGATCGCTTGGTCGTTGACGGTAACTTTACCATCCAATGCCATTAACTCCCCAGTCGAACTTACCCCCAAAGGATTGATTTCGATTAGATCCAAGTCTTTTTGCACGAATAAACCGTACATTTTTTCCACAATCGCACTGACAGATGCAAGTGCTTCTCCCTGCAAGCCCATTTTTACCGCTAATCGGCGGGCATAAAAAGGTGAAAAATCTCGTTCGACGACGACTTGCTGTAAAGCCTCTGGATTCGATTCGACATCAATTCCGCCTTGCGTAGAACCCAACAGCAAAGGACGACGGGCAACTGCATCGATGACGATCGCCAGGTAAAATTCTCGATCGGAGTTATATTTTGCCTCTGCTAGTAAAACTTCGGGAAATTCCCCTAAAATTGGTAAATTAAAAATTGCCTGTGCTGCGGCGATCGCATCAATCGTATTGGTAACAATCTTAACTCCCCCAGCTTTCCCCCTACCTCCCGTCCGCACCTGCGATTTAAGTACCACTGGATAGGGAATCTTCAAACCCTTCAAGTCACGAGGACGGTCAATTCTCTGAGAAGGCAGAACTGGGATACCGATTTCGCGAAACCATTCTTTGGCTTGATACTCTAGTAGATCCATTTTTAGTAGTGAGTAGTGAGTGGTGAGTAGTGAGTAGTGATATGCTACTTACCACTACTTGCTCATAGCTCATTCATATTCATCCTTCATCTTTTATACTTCATTCTTCCTCTTAAACGGCGATTTAAAAAATCAGAACTAGAGATCCTTAGTACATATCTTTTCTTCACTTCTGACTTCGTGTACGGGCGGGTTTAGCAAAGAGATTGGCAACCAAAGCCTGCAATTTTTGGTCAAAACCCGCCCCTACGATTTCTGACTTCTTTGTTGCCAGTCTCGCGCTACGAGATTAATGCCGTAAAATCGCTGCCAAAACAGATCGACCATTTTAGTTGGTAAAACTTTTGTCATCATAAACACTAAAAAATTTCCCCCTGTTGCTGCAATATAGCGCGGACGGGGATGAGAGTCTGTCAGTGCTTTAACAATTGCGATTGCAACTCTTTCGGCAGTCCAAGCACGGCTGCTTGTATGTTGCTCTAAGTTTTTTAATTTCTCAAAAGCAGCGCGATAGGGCGTACGTTCGGGGGTGGCTACCGTTGATTCTACCGCTTGGGCGGCGGCGGCAAAAAAATCCGTGCTGACTGGACCTGGTTCTACAACTGTAACTTTAATGTTAAATGGTGCTAGCTCCATCCGCAGAGCATCGCTGAGTCCTTCTAGAGCAAACTTAGAGCCACTGTACAAACCGCCAAACGGAAAAGCCATTCTCCCACCTAGCGAACTGATGTTGATAATTCTGCCACCACCGCGATCGCGCATCAATGGGACTAAGGTACGGATGAGGGCTAGGGGCGCGAGGACGTTGATCTGAAATTGTCTGGCGGCGGCTTGATGAGGAATTAATTCTACTGGTCCCATCTGTCCGTAACCAGCATTGTTGACTAAAGCATCGACTCGACCGAATTGAGCGATCGCGGTTTGGGCTAAAGCTTCGATTTGGTCGAGTTTTTCTAAATCTGTGGGGACGACGAGAACTTCCGCCCCTAGTTGCTGACAGTAGCTAGCGACTTTTTCTAGCTTATCTGCATCTCTCGCTGCCAAGACCAAGCGAATACCGTTAAATTGCGCTGCTAAAATCTGCGCCAGTGCTGCCCCAATGCCAGTAGAAGCACCAGTAATTAATACGACTTGTTCTGATAAAGAAAGCATTTTTAGTTAATGTCAACACAAATTGGGACGAGTAGCATAATACTGCCCCTATACTCTGCAAAGATCTTAGAGCGGTTGTGGCAGATTTGTCTTATATCTAAGGAGACAGGAGACAGTAGCAAGATTAGGGATCGAAGCCAACTTCTTATTTCCTAATAAATGGATAACTCCTGAACGGGCTTTTAATTTTTAAAATTGGGGTTTAATATATAAATCCCATACATATTTCACTTGTAGGGCATCTGCTTCAGAAATTTTGCCAATTTTCCCGATTAACAAAGATTTTTCTAGGCAGTCCAGCCGAGACAAACGCACAGTTGAAGCAACTCTTAAACCACTTATTGCCTAGTCTTTTAGAGCAACATCTGTTTGCGTGCGTGGTTTAGCAGAGGTAACAACTGCGATCGCAACATCATCTCCATCTATCCAAAGTACGAGAACTGGACGCTTTTTAGTACCCAAACCGTTTGTAAATGGAATCTCTGCTACCCAAAATTCACCTGCTTGGATAGTCATCGTAAAGTCCTTCGTCTTCTGGTTCGTAACCATTTAGAAAAGCATCGTGACTGCGGATAGCTGGGGTAGTCTTCTCCTCAATTGATGGTCGAATACTAATGACCCAACGACCTGCACTAACACTATTTATGAAAAAATCTGGCAAGGTTAATTTTTCTCCTGGTAGTATCTCAATTTCACAAGTTAAATTAGTTAGCTGACTTTTCATAATTTTTTATTCCTTCATCCTAGAAGTCTGGCGATCGCCTGATTTGCCTGAGATTCGTAACTCCCACCAAATAAATTAAAATGGTTCAAAATATGATAAAGGTTGTAGAGAATTTTACGCCGTTCGTAACCAGAATCGAGTGGCAAAACTTCGTTATATCCTTGATAGAAAGCAGCGGGAAACCCGCCAAATAACTCAGTCATAGCCACATCAACTTCGCGATCGCCATAATACGTAGCCGGATCGAAAATTACGGGTTCTCCCGTACTCGTAAAAGCAGCATTGCCACCCCACAAATCCCCGTGTACCAAAGAAGGTGAAGGCTGATGTGCAAGCAACTGCCCAATTGTCGCCAGTAACTTATCCTGCTGGGGAAAACGTCCACCTCTACGTCTTGCCAACTGAAATTGATAGCCCAAGCGATGTTGAATGTAAAATTCTCCCCAATCTGTCGTCCAAGTATTAATTTGGGGCGTAGAACCAATCGTATTATTTATCTCCCAGCCAAATGCTTGAATGCTGCTACGAGCGTGCATGGCTGCTAGCTGTCTTCCCATTTCAGCCCAATTTCCCCCGCGTCCTAAGTCCAACCACTCCAAAACAATGTATGCAGATTCATTCGTTACCCCCCAGCAAATTGGTTGTGGGACGCGAATTGTTGCCGTAGCCAACATTTGTTTTAATCCCAGCGCCTCCGCTTCAAACATGGCAACCTGGGAGGCAGAATTGAGTTTGACAAAGTAGGTGCGATCGCCATCAGTGACGGCATAACCTTGGTTAATACAACCACCACTCACCGTCCGCCGACTGTTGACAAAAAACTCTTTTCCTGAGATTCTAGAAATATGATGGGCAATCTCTGTCCACATATGTACTCTTATTCAGGTTTGGTGGTAACGATACCGTAAGCCGTGGGAGAAAGATACTGCGAAGCCGCAGCCTGTAAATCGGCAGGAGTTAGAGCTTGAATTTTGCTCGGATACTCTAGCGCCGCAGCTAAGCTTCCGGTCAAAGATTGATAGTAACCGTACAAACCAGCGCGTTCGCTTGGCGTTTCGTTGGAGAAAATAAATCGATTGGCAACTTGAGTGCCGATCCGAGCGATTTCCGATTCCCGTACGGGAGTAGTTTGTAACTTCTCAATTTGAGATGCGATCGCAGCTTCGACTATCTCTAAGTTTTCTACAGGCAACTGGGCAGAGATGTAAAATAGTCCCTGAAGGCGCTGCGTCAAGTTACTAACAGCAATATTAGAAACTAAGCCCTTTTCTTCCCGTAATTCTCGCACCAATCTGGACGTGCGCCCGTGACTCAAAATTGCTGCTAAGACATCTAAGGCGTAAGTTTGTTCTAGTTGCACCAATCCTGGAACCCGCCAAAGCATCACCAATCTTGCTTGTTGCAAGCTGGGATCGACGAATTCTTGTCGAACGATCTGACTGAAGGGGAGTTCGGGGTGTGGGGTGTGGGGTGTGGGGTATGGGGTGTGGGGTGTATATGTAGAAAAGCTATTGGCGACGATTTCGATTAATTCTGTTTCTGGTAAGTTACCGACAACCGATGCTGTAATGGACTGGGGTTGATACCAGGTGGCGTGAAAGTCCCGCATTTGTTGCGGTTGTAATTGTGCGATCGCATCCACCGTACCCAAAACTGAGCGACGATAGGGTAAGCGGTCAAAAGCCATTTCCATCGCCCGTTGAAAAATTCGACGGCGAGGATTATCGTCAGACCGACGAATTTCTTCTAACACAACCAAGCGTTCCAACTCAAACGCCTCATCTGGGATGAGACTGTTGAGCGCAATATCAATTTGTAATGGTGCTAAAGCAGCAAAATCTTGCGGGGCAGTAGTAATGTAAAATTGGGTGTAATCTTGGCTAGTAGCAGCATTCGCGATCGCGCCCCGCGCCTCAATGCGACGCTCAAATTCACCTAATGCCAGTTGTTGAGTGCCTTTAAACACCATATGCTCTAAAAAATGAGCTACGCCGTTGATATCATCTGATTCAACTGCCGAACCGACATTGACCCATAAACTGAGATTAACTGCTTCTACAGGCATTTGCTGTGCGACGATTGTTAGCCCGTTAGCGAGTCGGTGCAGTCTGGGGGTAGAGATTGAAGGAGTTTTGAGCAGAGTTGAGGTCATGGGCGCGACAAAATAGACCGATCTTTCTATATCTTACTCAGTTAGGGAGTAGGGAGTAGGGAGTAGGGAGTGGTGGTAAGAGGCAAGAGGTTGTTTCTCAGTTTGTTGGGAGTAATTGTATTGTAAGATACTACGTTGACAAATTAATTGCTCAGTATCCGCAATGTTGAAGGCTAAATCTGTTTAAGTCAAACGTGCTGGTAATTTTTAGGCTCTACTCTTAACTCGCTTGATGGTAAAAAATGCGACTTTTTCTTTTTCTATGTAGCATAGCAGCAATTGCTGTGGCGATCGCCTCCTGTGGCAACGGACAACAAGCAACATCCAAAGCCGTTGAGTTTAAACCCGCCCAACTGAAACCGTCAGAACTGAAACAGCAAAATTTTAGCGTGGAGACACAGCAGCCCAAAGTTAAACCAATTGCGCCGAAAACCGTTGAGGTACAGCCAATTCAAGTCAAGTCAATTCAGGTTAAGCCAATTCAGGTTAAACAAATTCAGTTCAAACCAATTAAATTTAGATCGGTAGAACTCAATCCAATAAAAATTAAAGAAATTACCTTTAAAGGAGTGCAGGCAAGAGAAAATCAAGATCTGACAGTAATTATCCTGCCCGCAGACATATTATTTGACTTCGATAAAGATAATATTCGCCCCGATGCAGAAGCAGCACTACGCCAAATCGAAACAGTTTTAGCGCAACGCTATCCTAAAAATCTAATTAGGATCGATGGGCACACAGATGCGATCGCGGATAATGCATACAATCAAAATCTTTCAGAACGCCGTGCTAACTCAGTTAAACGTTGGCTAGTACAGCAAGGTAATTTCGAGTCAGCACGAATGACAACACAAGGATATGGTGAATCCGTCCCTGTTGCTGCCAATACCAAAGCAGATGGTTCGGACGATCCTGAAGGACGGCAAAAAAATCGCCGAGTTGAGATAGTCATTCAAAAATCGCTCTAGACTCAGAGCGATCGCATTTTCATACGGCAGTTGGCAATTTATTAGCTCAAAGGTAATACTAACACTTAGTCATAGAAAAAGAGTCAGGAGGTAAACAATCTGTGTTTTAGCTTGTGTATTTTCTCCTCATTCTGTCTTCATTCTGACTCCTGGCTTCTGGCTCCTTTCATCAGCGCGATCGCAATTAATCGTATTTTAAAATACATACAACTCTTGAACTACTATAGATGATGCCAAGAATGAAACTATGCATGAAATTGTCAGCCTAACGGAGTCGCGCCTATTCTAGACATTTCTCCCGCCGCCAAGGTTCAGACAGCAGTTTTGCTAACTTTCTCATATGGAAGCATCTTTTGAAATTACCCTGCAAATGGTAATTGCTGTCATTGCAGGGATTAGCGCCCAAGTTATAGCAGAATACCTCAAACTCCCCAGTATTGTCTTCTTATTGCTGTTTGGGATTTTGTTAGGTTCAGACGGAATGAACGTGCTGCACCCTCAAGTTTTAGGTGCAGGGTTAGAAGTTATTGTGGCGCTGGCTACCGCAGTTATCCTATTCGAGGGAGGGTTGAACCTAGAACTAAAAGAATTAGGCAAAGTTTCTGGCAGTTTGAGAAATCTCGTCACCGTGGGAACGCTAATCACCCTATTGGGTGGAAGTATGGCAGCGCATTGGCTGGGAGAGTTTCCTTGGGCGATCGCATTCCTTTATGCTGCTTTGGTAGTGGTAACGGGTCCCACAGTCATCTCACCACTGCTACGCACGATTAAAGTAGACCGTCAGGTAGAAACGCTGCTAGAAGGAGAAGCAGTGTTAATCGACCCCGTAGGGGCAATTCTTGCCGTCGTGGTGCTAGATACAATTTTAAATGGCGAAACAGACCCTTGGATCGCAATTAGCGGCTTAACCCTGCGTCTGGGTATCGGTGGCAGTATCGGCGCTGCGGGTGGCTGGTGTCTTGCCTTCATGTTCAAACGCGCCCACTTTCTGTCTGACGAATTAAAAAATCTGGTTGTCTTGGCAGGGTTATGGGGTTTATTTACTTTAGCTCAACTCAGCCGCAGCGAATCTGGACTAATGGCGACGGTGGTTGCAGGTGTAGTTTTGGGTTCTTCTTCCCTACCAGAAGAACGATTGCTACGCCGATTTAAAGGTCAACTGACAATTCTCGGCGTGTCGGTGTTATTTATCCTACTTGCCGCAGATTTATCCATTGCCAGTATCTTTGCTTTAGGCTGGGGCAGTTTATTCACCGTCTTAGTGCTGATGTTTGTTATCCGTCCCCTGAATATTGGCATCTGCACCATCAACAGCGATTTAAATTGGCGGCAAAAATTATTTTTGTCTTGGGTTGCGCCGAGGGGAATTGTTTCCGCTTCCGTTGCTTCCTTATTTTCAATTTTCTTGACCGAACGGGGGATCAATGGTGGCGATTCGATCAAGGCATTGGTATTTTTAACAATAATCATGACCGTTGCTTGTCAAGGTTTAACAGCTGGCTGGGTGGCAAATTGGCTGCAAATTAGTTCTACGCAAGCCACTGGAGTGGTAATTGTCGGCTGCAATCCTCTCAGCTTATTAATTGCCCGTTTATTCCAAGAACGGGGAGAAGCTGTAGCAATGATCGATACCGACCCTGTAGCGTGCCAACAAGCGCAAGCACAGAATCTAAAGTTTTTTTCCAGCAGTGCCTTGGATACAGCCGTGTTAGAAGAGGCGGGACTGTCCTCTATAGGGACGTTTTTGGCAATGACGAGCAATGGAGAAGTTAATTACGTCTTAGCACAAAGAGCCGTAGAAGAATTTCAACCGCCAAGAGTATTAGCTGTTTTTCCGCGCGACCCGCAAGCGAGTACGTCAACAAATAGAAACCGCATCAGTCAAGCGTTTGGAACTGACGTACCGATTAAAACTTGGAATGAATATATTAACAGCGATCGCGTCAAGTTAGGCACGACCACATTAAGCGAATCCGGCTTTGCTTTGCAACAAACCCACCTGCAAGCTTTAATTTGGGCAGGAGAGTTAGTACCGTTACTCATAGAAAGAGAAGATCGATTACTTGTCGTACCTGCTACAGAACAATTACAACCAGGCGATCGCTTAATTTACTTGTTACACGATCCGCGACCAAATCTATTGAAACGCCTATCGGGATCGACACCAACTAAGCGCCTGTCTTTAGAAAAGCTGCCTGAGATCGAAGAAATTCCTTTATCGAGCCAAAGTATTTCGACAATGCCACCATTAGCTTAGGGAACTTGTAAATCGCAAGTCTTAGGGACGGGTTTGCCTGCAAGATCGGGATAAGTATCAAAAGTCTTCATAAATCCGCCCAGACAAAAAGCAAAAGGTATATTAAGAGTTTTTAATCAGTTCTCGAGGTGTATCTGTTGATTCGGTTGTGGATGCGATCGCAGTAACAGGCGTTTGTTGTTTTTCTTGCCATAATACGCCGACTAAATGAACGATCGCTAACAACACGGCACTACCGGAAATGATGTAGCTGTGAATGGTGTAGAGATGTTCTACTGTGGTTGTATTGACCGCGCCGCCACCCGTGATGATATCTCGGAGAGTAGAACCGATGAAGGGAATGGCTTCGATAGTACTCAACTCAATCCGAAAGCGCCAGTAGCCGACTTGACTCCAATCGAGAATCATCGCCGTCCAAGCTAAAGCGATCGCGTTCAGGATCAGTAAAATATTGCTAATCCAACCAATCAACCAGCTGCGGCGAGATTGTCTGCCCAAAAACATCACCACCATTTGGATCAGTGCTACACCAATTAGTAGCGTTCCGGCATAATCGTGCAAGCCGTGAATAATTTGACCGTTAGGAATTTCTGTATCTATCCATTGCAAAGCCTGATTCGCTCCGCCAGCCACTGGCTCGTAGTAGAAAGATAATAAAACTCCAGTAACAGCCGCGATCGCGCACAACGTCAACAATGCTACAGATAAAATTGTCGCCGTCCGTCGCAGAACGAAATCATAAGAAAGATTTTTCATAACAGCCGCTTCTCAGTACTCTCAGAATGTGTACTTTCTTTAAGATGCTAGCTAAGTCACTCATGGGAAGAGTTCTTTCTAGAGGTGGAGATGGTAATTGGTCATTAGTCATGAGTCATCGATCGCTGGTCGTTTGTGAATGGTAATGGGTAATTGGTAATTGGTAATTGGTAATTGGTAATTGGTCGCTACGAATCGACTCACTACTCACTACTCACTACTCACTACTCACTCTCTACTAATAACTGTTTCCCTATTCCAAATAAGATACCCAACTCGGTATGACTTGAGGCGAACCGTACCAAATTCCAGGGGCTTTGGGAGAGTGCTTGACTCCCTCTAAAATTAAATTATCTGCTCCTTCTAAATGAGCTGCTGCGATCGGAGTAATACCATCACCCCAGCAATTCCCTTCTCCGCAGGTTAAGCGATAGCTGCTGTATGCCAACCAACTTCCCCTCTGGCGCTGTCCGAAGATACTTTTACCAGCAACGCAAACGTAGCACACTTGAGAATTGTAAAAAGCACCAGGATAATTGTCGTTGACAAAATCGAGATTCCAGCGCGTCCAGCGTTCTTGGCTGATGTGGGGAGTTCCCAGCGTGACTAAAGTGGCAACAAAGCGGTAAGCTTCCCAAGCTGAAATTGGTGCGACTGCACTACGACCGAGATAAGGTTTTTCTCCTAGATAAATGCGCGAGATCCAGCCACCAGCAGAATGACCGATCAAATTAACTTTAGATGTATTGTATTGCTGTAAAACTTGCTTGACCGTGCGATGTAGTTGCAGCAAAATTGGAGTCATCGGTCTACCCCCCAAGGTAGGGAACCAATCTCGCCTTTGTAGGGGAACCGTTACCGTAGGAAAACTCAACTGTTGTAAAAACTGCTCTAGGGGACGGTAAGCGATCGCTGCTTCTAAAAATCCAGGCAGTATAACGGTGGGTAGCATGAAGGGGCTAGGGGCTAGGGTAGGACAAGGTGATAAGGAGGACAAGGAAGTTATTTTTAATCATATTTAACACTGTAATGTTTATGAATTATGGATATAGTATCGAGCAATCTATACTGTGTCTGGTTCCGTAGCTCGAATAAGATTGTCATGCTAACAAAAAAAACTAAGAACTCGAATAGTAACAGAGCTTCTTCCCCTAGTCCCCAGCCTCTAGCCCCTAGCCCGTCGTGAACGGTACTCTCTACGGTATTAGCGTTGGTCCAGGCGATCCGGAACTGATCACGATCAAAGGATTGCGATCGCTGCAACAAGCACCTATAGTTGCCTTTCCTCAAGGAATGCAAGGCAAACCAGGCATCGCGCAACAAATAATTACTCCGTGGCTGCGATCGCATCAACAGCAACTACCTTTACATTTTCCCTACGTGCAAGACATGGAAGTTTTGACACGAGCATGGCAATTAGCCGCCAAGCAAGTTTGGACATATTTACAACAAGGTCAAGATGTAGCTTTTGCTTGTGAAGGGGATATTAGTTTTTACAGCACGTTTACCTATTTGGCACAGACGTTGCAACAAATGCATCCCGCAGTCGTCATCAAATGCGTACCAGGTGTTTGCTCGCCAATGGCAGCAGCATCGGCACTAGGATTGCCCTTAACCATACGCCAAGAGCGTTTAGTCGTGTTACCAGCAATTTACAATATCGACGAATTAGAAGCTATTTTAGACTGGGCAGAAGTCGTAGTATTGATGAAAGTGAGTTCCGTGTACGAACAAGTATGGCAAGTCTTACAGCGTAAATCTCTACTGCAACACAGTTGGGTAGTAGAACGAGCCACATTACCAAATATGGTTATATACAAAGACTTAAGCGATCGCCCACACTTAAAATTACCCTACTTTTCTTTACTCGTCGTTCAAGTTAGGAAAGTGAGTAGTGAGTAGTGAGTAGAAAGAAGAAACTAGTCACCAGCCACTAGCCACCAGCCACTCACCAATGACTAATGACCAATGACCAATGACCAACGGCTTATGTCCACTTCCTCCCTCATTCAAGCTTTACCTGAAGCATGGCGATCGACAAATGGACTGGCGTTTTTGGGTTCGCTCGGCATTCATGCTTTACTAATGGCGGTGTTGCCCTTTGCTTCGCTAGACTCGCAAAACGCCGATTTACCAAGCAGCGTCGGAGTTGTGGCGTTGACTTCAGAAGAACAAAGCCGCATACCGCAAGTAGCGGCAGATCCATCTGTTATTCCGCCTTCCAGTGCCGCACAACCACAAGTGCCATCTAGTCAAGGTTTTCAGTCAGAGATTTTACCCCCTCTACCCGCACCACCACCTTTTTTACCGCCGCCACCTGGGACTACGCCGATGTACCAGATGCCTAGTAGCGATTCTTTGCCTCCCCCCGCACCCGTACCCTTACCACCACCACCTCAAAATCCGTCTTTACTCTCACAAAATTCTTTCGGACAGCCGCCAGCACCACAGCCAAATCAAAATATCCAAATGCGGCAAATCTCGCCGCCAGCCAATGCCGTACCACCGATTCCTGGCTTACCTCCAACGCGAGATCTTCAATCGAGTCCACCGCTACCCCCACCAATCGCTCAACCAAATAACAATTTGAGTCAGGATCGAGTTGCCGCAGATAATTCCAGCAGCACGCCCGACCGCGCCAAACAAGAATACATGGCGCGGCAAAATGCTCTAGCTCAACAATTGGCAGCAAGGAAAAACAGCTCTGCTCCTTCCCCGCAGAGCGATCGCGAGCGCCTCTTAGAAGCAGCATCACAACAGCAAGTTCAACGAGCCAAGCAGCGAGAGGAACGCGCCTCGCGTTTAGCCAGTCAATCACAACAACGACAAGCTGCTAATCCAGCTAATAATCCCCCAGCTAATAACACTCCAGCTAATAGCTCCCCAAACAATAACCCAGATAGCGATCGCGCTTCCCGCCTTGCAGCCATACTCCAACAGAGACAACGCCAAGCTAACCCAGCTAATAATCCCCCAGCTAACCCCCCAAACAATAACCTAGATAGCGATCGCGCCTCCCGCCTTGCAGCACTTCAGCAACGACTTGCCCGCCCGATAGACGATCCACCTGACTCTAAACCCCGATCGGCATCGGCACAGACAATCGCTCAAATTGATGCCTTGCAGCAACAGTATCAAAAAGCACGGCAAACTTATCCGCAATTCATCACAGCCGCGCCAATTCGCAAACGAGTTCCTGTATGCAATCGAAAATTAAATGGTGGGGAAGCAATTATCGCCGCACTGACCGACCCCACAGGCAAAATTGTTGTAGGACCCGACGTGATTTCTAAAGATAGTCCCAGCGCCGTACAACAAGCTGCAATTCGCTATGTCAAGCGATATCCATTTAATAAATCAACTCTCCCCGTGAATCAAACCTTCCGTCTAGAATTCAGCCACAATCCCAATTTATGCCCTAAAAAGTAGAAAGCAGTTATCAGTAGAGAGCGGTTGCGCCGTGCGACGGCGCAATCAAGCCGCGTCGTGGTGCGTGACGTTTTTACCTACGACTTACCAACTAGCAAATACCAATTACCATCGTCAATTACCACTCTTGAGCGATCGCTGACTCAATTATCCCGCTTGCACATCAGTTTCTAATCTGATTACATCTACCTATAGAAATACTTTTTAATAAAATAACTTTTTACTTGTATGGCGATCGCTTTTGTTATTAAAGACGTAAACATACAAAATTTTCAGATTTTCATTTTTTATTGTTAGTTCTCATCGAGCAATGGGAATGATAAATCTAACGATTTAAGTTGCGCTTTTTATGTATAGCAGTTCTTACATCAATTGTGAAACTACCATTTATCTGGACTGCGACATGCTAACCGCATTAGCAACAAATGACCAATGACCAATGACCAATGACCAATGACCAATGACTAATGACTACCTTCACGAGTGCTTCACGAGTCAAATAGAAATGCTATAACGATTGGGCAAAGGAAAATGAATCAAGAGCCGAACTCTGAATCTCTGAGTGCAACTATTATTCAACTAAAACAACTTAACGAACAATTACAACTTCAAGTTGCAGCACACCAGCGAGCAGAGGTAGAAGTTCGGTTTCTACATGGGATCGCCCAAGCGATCGATAAATCTCGCGACTTTCATTCTGCTCTCACAATCGCTCTCGAGAAAATTTGCCAGTTTACTGGTTGGCAGTTTGGTGAAGTATGGATTCCCAGCCCTGAAGCTCGAGTTTTAACCTACAGCCCTGCTTGGTATGGCGAAGATCGAAGCTTAGAGCAATTTCGCCGTAACAGCGAAGCATTTACCTTTGCTCCTGAAGTCGGCTTACCTGGACGTGTTTGGGCATCCAAAAGCCCTGAGTGGATGCAGATCGATCGCGAACCAGAAACCATATTTTTACGCAAATCGCTAGCAGTGGCAATCGGCTTCACAACGGGGTTGGGCGTGCCAATTATTGATAGTAGCGATCGCGTCCTCGCCGTGCTGGTATTTTTTATGTCAGCACCACAAGAGGAAAACACCCATTTAATCAAACTGGTATCGACTATTGCCGTCCAGCTAGGCACTTTCTTGCAACGCCAACAAGCCGAAGCAGCACTGCGCCAAAGTAATATTATCTTGCGATCCATCATTGACAGCAGCTCTGATTTTATCTACGTCAAAGACTTGCAAGGTCGTTACGTCACGCTGAATCGAGCGACTGCTGAATGGTTTGGAGGCACCATAGAAGAGATTGTTGGTAAAGACGATACTCAGTTATTTTCTATTGAAACAGCCCACGAGATAATGCAGGTCGATCGCAGCGTGATGCTAACAGGGGAATCCTCCACCTCAGAGGAGATTGTACCTGGGCAAGGAACACTGTGGACGATGCTAACAACGAAAAGCCCTTGGCGCGACACGCAAGGTAATATTATCGGCGTTGTCTGCGTCTCTCGCAATATTAGCGATCGCACTATAGCAGAAATAGCTTTGCGAGAGAGCAAACAACGATATGCAACCTTAGCACAAGCCGCACCAGTGGGAATTTTTCACACTGATGCAAAAGGACAATGCCTCTATGTCAACGAGCGTTGGAGTGAAATGACTGGCTTAAGTGCAACGCAAGCACTGGGAACAGGTTGGACGCAGGCAATCCATCCTGATGACCGCGATTGGATACTGGCGGAATGGAACCACGCTACACAACAAGAATTAATGTTTTGCTCCGAATACCGATATTTACGTCCTGATGGTGTTATCACCTGGGTATTCGGTCAAGCAACAGCCGAAAAAAATGCAGATGGCGAAGTCTTGAGCTTTGTCGGCACGATTACCGACATTAGCGAGCGTATTCTAGCAACAGCAGCTTTGCGAGAGAGTGAAGCTCTTTACTGCAATCTGTTCGCGCAAACTATAGAAGGAATTTTCTTTATCGATCCTCAAACCAAACGTATCCTCGAAACAAATCTTGCCTTTGCAAATTTTCTCTGTTACACCCCCACTCAGCTAATAGAATTATCGCTTTACGATGTTGTCGCGCTCGACCCTCAGATAATTGACGACAATACCCAGAATTGCCTCAAGGAAAAAATTTTATCGCTAGGAGAAACACCTTACCGTCGTAGTGATGGCAGCATCGTTTACGCAGAGGTGAATGTCAGTACTATTATCTATAACGGTCAGGAAGTTGCTTGTATCATCGCCCACAATGTCACCGAACGCAAGCAGGTAGAAGAAGCACTACGTCAAAGCCAAGCGTGGTTGCAAGCAATTTTAGATAACTCTACAGCACTCATCTACATCAAAAACCTAGAGGGAGAATATCTGTTGGTCAATGTTTGGTTTAGCCTCTTATTCTATAGCAATCGCACTGGAATCAAAGGAAAAACTGACTATGATATTTTCCTTCCAGAAATTGCCGCTACTATACGGGAAAATGACCGAAAAGTACTAGCTGCCAGATCTCCGATGGATTGGGAAGAGCTGTTACCCCACGAGGATGACGGTTTGCACACCTATCTTTCAATTAAGTTTCCTCTGTATAACGAAAGCGGCGAACCCTATGCCATCTGCGGCATTTCTACCGATATTACCGAACGCAAACGTGCCGAAGATGCCCTACGCTCTAGTATGGCGACAAATCGAGCTTTACTCAATGCGATTCCAGATTTGATGTTTCGCATTAATCGATCTGGTATTTTTGTCAACTTTAAAGCAGCAAAAGGCGATCGCCTGCACCTGCCTGCGTATGAGTTTTTAGGTAAGCATTTAACTGAAGTATTTCCCAGCGAAATTGCTGCATCGGTCGGCAGTTGTATAGAACGTGCTTTAGTTACTAACGAAGTACAAATTTTCGAGTGTCAACTAATTGTTAATCAGGAATTTAGAGATTATGAATTACGGCTCGCTGTCAGTGCTGAAAATGAAGTAATGGCAATCGTACGCGACATTACCGATCGCAAGCGAACAGAAGCAGAAATTCGTCTGGCTTTAGAAAAAGAAAAAGAACTAGGAGAACTAAAATCGCGGTTTGTGACGATGGCATCGCATGAATTTCGTACGCCCCTAGCAACAATTCTATCTTCTTCAGAATTACTCGAACATTACAGTCACAAATGGAGTGAAGATCGAAAAATAAGTCATTTACAAAGAATTCAAACATCTGTCAAACATATGACTCAATTACTAAATGACGTACTCTTAATTGGTAAGGCAGAGGCAGGTAAACTAGATTTTAAACCGATGCTGATCGATTTAGAGCAATTTTGCCGCGAAATTGGAGAAGAAATTCAACTCACAGCTAGCGATCGCCAGATTATTTTTCACTATCAAGCGTCAGAACGCACTACTGGGATGATGGATGAAAAATTACTTCGACATATTTTCATCAATCTGCTCTCAAATGCTATCAAGTATTCACCCGCAGATAGCCCAATTAACTTTGACTTAATTGGTGAAGCTGATAAAGCAATTTTTCGAGTTCAAGATCGAGGAATTGGCATTCCCTTAGCAGAGCAAGATGAAGTTTTTAGTAGTTTTTACCGCGCTAGTAACGTTGGCACTATTTCCGGTACGGGATTAGGATTAGCGATCGTCAAAAAATCTGTCGATTTACATGGTGGTAAAATTGCCGTTGAAAGTGCAGTTGATTTAGGTACAATTTTCACTGTAGTACTCCCTTTAAACAAGCAAGTATAGCTTGAATTTCACTTTAAACAAACAAGTAGTATAGGTATAAAATCATGGCTAAAATTCTTGTAATTGAAGACGAACCAGATGTGAGAAATAATCTTGTAGAACTGCTAGAGTCAGAAGACTTTGATGTTGCTAGTTCGGAAAACGGATTGATGGGAGCGTTATGGGCGCAGCAGTATCTACCAGACTTAATTATTTGCGATGTCATGATGCCAGAAATTGATGGCTATGAGGTACTCGCAGCTTTGCGCGAAGAAGCATCAACAGCAACAATTCCTTTTGTTTTTCTCACGGCAATGGCTGATAAAGCAAATGTCCGCCAGGGAATGGAATTAGGAGCAGATGATTATTTAACCAAACCTTTTACCCGCGAAGAATTGCTAGGAGCAGTAACAACTCGGTTAGCGAAACAGCAAGCCGTCGCTCAACAGTATCAAGCAGAACATAACCGCGCCGAAGCACTCAAGCAAAGAGTGTTAGAGCTTCAGCAACATATCGAGATAAAAGAAGAAGTTTTACAACAATTACAGCAAAATTTATCTAGTACCGTCCCAAAACTGAATATTGCAATCAATATTCTGAAAAATCTTACACCTGGAGCGCAACGCGATCGCTGTTTAGCAATTATTCAAACAGCCTGTGCCGAGGAAATATCCATGTTGAGTCAACTTCCCTACTCCAAAATGTTTACGACTGAATTATCGGAGCTACTACAGCAATGCGAAATCAACAATAACGAAACTTAAAGTTTCTGCATCTGTCAAATAATGATAGTGTAGAGATGTTATATATAACGTCTCTACAGAATTTCTGCTTTCTAATTAAAATGATCCAAATCTTAGTGGTTGACGATCAGAGCTTAATTCGCCAAGGATTAAAAGCTTTATTGGAACTAGATCCGGAATTAACAGTTATTGGCGAAGCAGAAAACGGACAAATAGCAATTCAATTAGCTCAAGAATTACATCCAGATGTGATCTTAATGGATATTCGGATGCCGCTAATGGATGGTGTTGCGGCAACCCAAGAAATATTGCAAAAGTTACCGCAAACTAAAGTTTTAGTTTTAACAACTTTTGACGATGACGAATACGTACGGGCGGCGATCGATCGCGGAGCGATGGGTTATTTACTCAAAGATACACCCTCAGAAGAATTAGCTGTAGCAATCCATGCCGTACATAAAGGATACACTCAATTAGGGCCAGGAATTGTCAAAAAACTACTAGCAAGATCTCCTCTTCCTCCAGCTAAGCCTTCACCACCGCCAGTATTGCAAGAACTCACGCCTAGGGAACTAGAGATTTTACATTTAATTGCATCTGGAGCAAATAACCGCGAAATTGCTCAGCAACTATTTATTTCCGAAGGAACGGTAAAAAATCACGTTACTAATATTTTAAATCGATTGAATCTGCGCGATCGCACCCAAGCCGCAATTTTTGCCAATACTTTTCTACTTAAATAATTGTACGCACTCCTCTCGCAACACGCCTTTTGTTACTCTAATATTTCTAAAAGATTTAGCGATCGCTTCTTCACAAGATAGATCGATTTGCGATTGGTTTACCGAGATCAAATCTTTTATTGAAGCTCCAATTATAATTTCCGATATACCCGCCCAGATGCAAACAGTCGCGCACATTGGGCAAGGTTCACCTGTGGCATATATAGTATATCCCTCTAAAGACGGATTTTTAAGTTTAGCTGTTAAACTACGGATGACATTCATTTCTGCATGAGCCGAAGGATCGCAATCTCGCTTAACTGTGTTGTACCCTTTAGCTACGACCTCGTTATCTTTGACGATTACAGCACCATAAGGAGAATCGCCCTGTTTTGCTTCTTCCAGAGCTAATCGCATAAAATCTTCAGGTGTCATCTGTGCCATGTTACTTAAACAGCGTGTCGGATTTTATTTAGAAGACATTGAAACGCCCGCAGGTCGGACAACCACTCTCATTATTACAGGTTTAGTTCTACTATCTTCTGCTATTTTTGTTGCAGACACTTATCCAATTTCTCCTACGGTTCGCAGTTTGCTCGATTTTTTAGATACGATTATAATTGTCATTTTCACTCTAGAGTATTTGCTGCGGTTGTGGTGTGCTGAGAACCGATGGCAATATGTTTTCAGTCTTTATTCTATTATCGATTTGCTGGCAATTCTACCACTATTTTTAGGCAGCATAGAAATTAACTTCAGCTATATTCGCTTACTGCGTTGGTTCCGAATTTTAAAATTAGTGCGTTTTATTCAAGGCAAAACATTATTTGGTCGCATAGGTACGGAAGACAGCGTTATTTTTGCCAGAATCTTATTTACTTTATTTGCGATCGTTTTTGTTTATTCGGGTTTGATTTACCAAGCAGAGCATTCCGTCAATCCCAAGGTTTTTCATACATTTTTAGATGCAGTCTATTTCTCAGTCGTGACGATGACAACTGTAGGATTTGGCGATGTAACTCCTACTTCACAAGCAGGGAGATTTCTGACGGTTCTAATGATTTTAACTGGAATTGCTTTGATTCCTTGGCAATTGGGAGATTTAATTAGACAATTGGTGAAAACATCAGATCGGGTAAAGACAAATTGCCCTACTTGTGGGTTAGCATTACACGATGCCGATGCTCGGTTTTGTAAAGCTTGCGGTACGAGATTGGAGAAGTTAACAGTCAATGCTCGGAATGCTGAATAATTTAAAAAATAATTTACAAAAAAATCTCCAAAAAAATTGGTTTCATCTTTTCCTACTTTTAGGCTGGCTAGCAATTGGTATTGCTTTGCGTTTGACTAACTTAGAGGAAAAATCTCTTTCCAGCATTGAAGTGTCTACTTTAGGCTTTAGCCTAGGTAATGGTTTTCTAGGAGTTCCGCTAGATAGAGCGATCGCCTTAAACACGCTGCTCTCTCCTTTACAAAATGAGTCAATAGCTAGATCCAGCGATGTCATTCACCGCCTTTTGAGCGAAAGTAACCATCCGCCACTGTATTTTCTTCTGACTCATTGGTGGCTGAAGTGGCTTGGGGTTAAAGGATTAACTGTAATTTGGGCAGGGCGATCGCTCAGTGCAATTTTAGGTGCAGTCTCTATTCCGGCAGTATTTAGCTTGGGTTGGTTAGCCTTTCGCTCCCCTATTGTCGGTCAATTTGCTGCCGCACTCATGGCAGTTTCCCCTTTTGGCATTTATTTAGCTCAAGAAGCAAGGCACTACACCTTAACCATTTTGTGGATTATTGCCTCTGTTAGTTGTCTGATTGTCGCTATCAGATGTATTAAGCATCGCGATCGCCTAAATATTTGGCTAGTCTTCACTTGGATAATTGTCAATAGTTTGGGAGTTGCCACCCATTACTTTTTTACCCTGGCTTTGTGTGCGGAGGGTATTGTCATGGTGGCATTTTGGCTCAGAGATTTTCGCGCCCGAAAAAGCTTCCCTGATGGGTATTGGTGGCGCATTTATGCAGTGATGGCGGGTACTCTCATTGGCTGTCTGGTTTGGCTTCCTGTGGTTACAGGTAGCTCTCAAAGCGAACTGACTGATTGGATCGCCACTAACTATGAAATCGATCGCATATGGCAACCACTACCACTGTTGTTGGGGTGGTGGATTACAATGGTGTATTTGCTGCCGATAGAAGGCACTCAGCTACCAGTTACTATACTCTCTGGGCTAGTTCTCTCGATTATTTTTCTCTGGTCGTTGCCTGCTTTGATTCGAGCTTGGCGTGCCTATAGCACCCAGCTTTCAGCATCTCGACTACCGATGCAAGTGTTGGGAGGGTTTTTCGTCACGGCGATCGCCCTTTTTCTAGTTATTATCTACGGCTTGGGGAAGAACTTATCTCTAGCACCGCGATATCACTTCGTTTATTTTCCGGCGCTTATCGTCTTATTGGCGGCTGCTCTGGCTGTTTGTTGGCAAGATTTGGATCGGCAGGAGAAATCGCCGAGAACAGTCACTCTTCTTTGGTTGGGAGCTAGAGGCAAAAAAGTCGTCGTCACCATTCTACTCATGGGATTATTGGGAGCGTTAACTGTAGTTTTCAATTATGGATATCAAAAATCTCAACGAGCCGATCTCTTAGCCTCCCACATCCAAGCGACATCACAAGCGCCTATTTTAATTGCGATGACTTATGATACTCATGCCGAACTCAGAGCAGCGATCGCATTGGGTATGGAGTTTGAACGATTCGACGAGGGAAGGACTCAACCTAAATTTATCTTAGTCCAGAGAAAGAAAGGCAGCATTGCATCCTCTTCCCTAACAACGACTCTAGCGCAACTTCCCCGACCGCTAAACCTATGGGCAGTTAATTTAAAAACAGGCGATCGCGATCTAGAAGCACTCAATTGTACTCAAGGAAAAGCTTCAAAACCTAAAATTTCCGGCTATCGGTATAGACTGTACCATTGTCGCTAAAAAAGGATAACCTAAGTTTAATCCTAAGATAAACTGGTTTTGATGGAATTAAGGATTGCTTTTTCTCCCTTAAACTTTGTCAAACGCCTGACAGTTGGTGTTGTTTTCCTAACGGCTGCTAGTATAGTCGTCCAGTTCGGCAAATACGTTTACAATGCTCGCTGGGCGCGATCGCCTTGGGCAAACATGTTTAATCTAGATCGGGAAATGAATTTTCCTAGTTGGTATTCAACTTTGATGCTAGCTTTTTGCGCCGTGTTGTTAGCAGCGATCGCCGCCGACAAGAAAACGCAGCGCGATCGCTTCTGGCGTTACTGGAAAGTTCTGTCAGCGATCTTTTGGGTTTTAGCAGTTGATGAGTTGCTCAGCATTCATGAAATTCTAATCGTTCCCGACGTTGCCAAAGCTTTAAATCTTCCTTGGTTTTTGCATTCAATGTGGGTAATTCCTGGCATAGTTTTCGTCGGAATTTTTCTGCAAAAATACTGGAAATTTACCCTGCACCTACCGACGCGATCGCGGTTCCATTTCATGCTAGCAGCAGGATTTTACATTGGTGGTAGTTTGGGCATGGAAATGATCGGTAGCTATGTTGCCGAACTTCAAGGGCAGCAGCACCTACCTTATGCACTGCTGGCGAACCTGGAGGAAGTTATGGAGATGACAGGCATTATTATCTTTATCTATGGGCTACTTTACTATATTGGGCAATCGACAGAGGGCGTACAGATAAAAATTAAATGGCAATAATGTAGGTGCAACACCAGCTTTAAACCTTAGTTCTGTTTCACTTGAGATTATGGCTATTAATGTTAACTTCCCATCATCTTTAAATACATCATCTTTAGATACATTTGTTAAAGTTATCGATATCAGGTCAATGCCGCCGTAAAAAATCTATCTTTAGGGAAATGGACAATTGTAACTGAACTGCTTCTTCAACCTTATGTCTCATAATTCCCGAATATGCTTCCTGTGACAGATGTAAGCAAGCAATTTTTCTTAATACCTTAAATGCCAATGGCTGTAGATCTGAACTAAATTCTGATTCCCCTTCAGTCTGAAGACACTAAGACTTGAATTGAGTCAAGTTGTAGCTAAGACTGAAAAATAATTTGTTGGTTCTCTTTAGCTACAGTCAAATGCATAAAAAGCTAAGGGGTAATTTCATGCCAATTCCATTAAGAGAAGACGTTGCTTACATTATTCTGAAAAAAATTAATGAAACTGGGCAAGGGCAGCATCCAGTAAAATTCACTGCTGATGACTTTATCGGTCGCGAACCAACAAAAGCCGAATTGTTAGGTCACTTAGATTATCTGAATCAAAAGCAGTATATCAAGGCTGAGTTTAGTGGTAACGCATACGGCAATCAGGAAGATGTTCCTGACGCTGTAAATCCAAAAGAAGTCGATTTCAGAGTTGCTAATACTTTTGGTGCTTCCGATGGTCCCCTGCCTCATTTGATTACTTTTAAACAGGCGGATCTGACAGAAAAAGGTCGCCGCATGTTAGAGAAAATGGAGGCAAAACCCCCAGAGGAACTTAAAGAAGGACCTTCGGTTCCTATTGCCACTAAAGATATGCCTTTCCTAGAGAAAGTCATGGTTAAAAGCGGACTTGAGGATCTGTTTGATGCCAGAGATGTCACAGAAGTTGTCTATCGTGCTATGCGTGACTTAATGTCAACAGAAGCATCAGAACGAGTTGCAGACGAATTGCACAAAGAGGTACTTCCCACAGAAGATAAAGCCTTGAAGATGGAAATAGCTGACTTATGGGAAGATACTAATCCTATTGTTCGCTTTCTCAGTAAAATTCGTCCAGCCTTCTACCATTCCAACAGCTCTGACATTACTAATGTTAACGATAACCGCTTTCTAGCGCGGGTTAAAGGCGAAGCACCAATGGCGAAGACTGGTTTCGATTTAGATACCGAACAAGTGGTGAAAGCAATATTCTCTGCGACAAAAGACGAACTGTCAGAAGAACGAGTTCAAGAAATTGCTAATAGCTTACCTCCAAAAGTTCGGCAAATGTGGGAAACAGCTTAGGAACATTTCGATTTAATTTTCAGTCAGGGTAGGAATTGTAACCTACCCTGTTTTGTTATTTGTTATTTGTTATTTGTCATTCGTCATTTATTAGCAATTGCTGAGTATTATTTGTTACTATAAATGAACGCTGAAATACCCAAACTCATCTCTAAAAGTAAATTTTTAACTAATTACTGCTAGAGAAATTTGGTTTATATACAACTCATAAGCTCAAGTGCAGCGTTGGCTGAAAAAACAGTCAAATCGGGAGCGATAGAAATATTTAGCTGGAGAAAAAGATGAAAAGCTATGCTTATAAGTTATGCAGCTCCATGAGTCTGCTATGTGCTGCCTGTGGTAGTCTATTAATCAGTTTACCTGTTGTTGCCCTACCCCAAGTCGGAGAGGAGCCAGTAATTGCTCATCTTCCTAAAAGGGATAACGAAGCACTATACAATAACCGTAATTTTGCACAAACTCCACCAGCTACACCTACTCCGATTCAATCGCCTTTACTAGAACAACAGCCTTCTAGTACACCTACTCCAATTCAGTCGCCCTTACCAGAACAACAGCCTTCTAGTACACCTACTCCGATTCAACCGCCCCTACCAGAACAGCAACAGCCTCCCAGTACCACGGTGGTATTGAATCAAGGCAAGGTGAGTATTAAACTGGTAAACCAGACAGGAGCAAAGATTACTTATCAAGCTATTGGCAATACAGCACCGCGATCGCTACCAGGAAAATCGAACGTAACGCTCAAAGACCTAGTTGCACCCATAACTGTTACTTTTAAACGCGACGACGGTGGGTTGTTGAATGCAACTGGGCGATCGCTGACACCAGGAGTATTAGAATTAACTCTAGATGCAACTACCGACCTGGGTATTGACAAGCAGTCCATGCAAATTCAACCGACTGGGGATGTGTTTCTGAATTAGTGAGTAGTGAGTAGTGAGTAGTGAAGCTGCGTTCTTCGCAAGCGGGCGGAAGCGCGGGTTCCCCGTGCATTGGAAAGCGGGCGGTGCGGGAATCGCATTCCCGCATTAAGCCGCGTGCCGCGCCGACATTGGCTGCGTAGTAGTGAGTTGGTGTAACTGCTCGCTCGATGACAAGTTACAGACTAATAATTCTTCTCTTGATAGACTAGATCTATTAAGTTAATTTTGTGCTATTGGCACAAAAACTTAAGTCATTCATCTCCCCGTCATCCATTCATGGTTACAGCAGTGAGTTTAACATCAGTTCTGCTTCCGCCTACTTTAGGTGCTTTTTTGCCCTCCCTACCCCTGGATAGCCTCTTCTCTACACAGGGGATTATGGTGATGCTACTAGCAGCCTATGCGGTTGCTATGTGGATGTTTCTCACCAGCGCCCCAAAAGTATATACCGTTATGGTATCGGACTTAGAGATTGCCCGCCAACTCTACGAAGGGTTGCTTAACCTCCCCGCCGCCGAAGTGCCTTTGCATTACTATTACAACTACGAGCAAACCCTTGGTGCAGCCGGAACTATCGACCCTTATTACATCTCTCCTAGTCCTAGTTTTACTAGCACTAAGGGATTTAACGGTCCAGATGGGCTATGGTATCAACTAAAGAAAAATACCCAACTGCATATCATTACTGGAGCTAGCTTAGGCAAGAAAAACCAGCAGCGCCATGTATGTTTCGATCGCGAGTGCTTAGAACAAGTCTTGATGCGGGTGGAAATGATGAATTTGAAGCACAAAATCCTCAGCCAGAAGCCGTTGAATTTTTTGGTTAAAGATCTTGACGGACGAATTATTGAAATGGCAGAAGTGTCTAACTAGGGGCTAGGGAAAGAAGTCGTAAGTCGTCACTCGTAAGTTGTAAGTAAAACACGACCGCAACTCAGCGATCGCTACTCGTATGCTCCCTTCATCAGGGTAAAATTGGGAGTAGATCCGGTCTACTGCCCAGGCATTCTCATCCTTGACGTTCATGCAGATTTATCTCGATTACAGCGCGACAACACCGACTCGCTCGGAGGCGATCGCTGTTATGCAAGCAGTTTTGACGCAACAATGGGGCAACCCTTCTAGCTTGCACGAGTGGGGCGGACGCGCTGCAACGGTGTTGGAACAAGCCAGAATGCAGGTAGCAAGTTTAGTCAACGCCCACAATGCCGAGTCTATTATCTTCACTTCCGGCGGTACAGAGGCAGATAACTTAGCAATTATGGGTGTTGCCCGACGCTACACCAGTCCCCAGCACTTAATTATTTCAAACGTCGAACACTCAGCGATCGCCGAGCCAGCAAAATTACTGGAACAATGGGGTTGGCAGGTGACTCGTTTACCAGTGGATAGGAGTGGACGAGTCAATCCTGTAGACTTACAAGCAGCACTTCAACCAAATACTGTTTTAGTTTCAGTTATTTACGGTCAAAGTGAAGTCGGAACGCTTCAACCAATTGAAACTTTAGGCAAGATTACCCGTTCCCACGGGGCATTGTTTCATACAGATGCCGTCCAAGTAGCGGGGCGCTTACCTATAGATCTGCAACAATTACCTATAGATTTATTATCCCTTTCTAGCCACAAACTTTACGGTCCTCAAGGGGCGGGGGCGCTTTACGTTCGCTCTGGAGTGGAGATAGTGCCGTTGCTCTGCGGTGGCGGGCAAGAATCAAAACTGCGATCGGGGACGCAAGCCGTACCGATTATTGCTGGTTTTGGTGTTGCCGCAGAACTTGCCGCTCAAGAAATGCCGACAGAAACAACCCGTTTGACGGCACTGCGCGATCGCTTATTCGCTCAGTTAGCTGACGTACCGCAATTAATTCCTACAGGCGATCGCCATGTGCGTTTACCACACCACGCTAGCTTTTATGTCAAAGGTGCTGATGGCGAAAAAATTAGCGGTAAAACTATCGTGCGACAAATGAATTTGGCAGGCATTGGTATCAGTGCTGGTTCTGCTTGTCATAGTGGTAAGCTATCTCCTAGTCCAGTACTACTAGCGATGGGGTGCGATCGAGCAATGGCTTTGAGTGGAATTCGCTTAACCATCGGCATAGAAACGACAGCAGCCGATATTGACTGGACGGCAATAGTACTAAAGCAAGTTTTAGAACGCCTTATACCTGTAAAATTAGCTTTAGCAGTGAGTAGTGAGTAAGAGCGCACAGTTGTGCGCCCGTACAGAAGTAGTTAGTTACCTCTCACCTCTTACCCTAGCCTCTAGCCCCTAGCCCCTAGTCCCTAACATGGCAGAATTTCCTAGGACACTAGAACAGGCGATCGCTCAAGCAGCAGTAGCAACATCGGCAGCAATTGCAGATGGTTATAGCCGCTTGCAGGTTGAGTTAGTCATTCCAGAACTCAAACCGATGTCTGTCGCCGAACTATTTTTAGCAGATTTTACTCAATTTGGTTCCCAACTCAAGGTGTTCTTTCCCGATGCAGGTGCGGCGGCGCTGGCACGGCGGGATTGGGGAGGAATCTCATTTAAAATTGACGATATTGGTACGCGATCGCCTCTAGAAGAAAAGATCGAACCGGAAGACGAAGCTTTCTTATTTATCTCGCCCTCAGCGGTAGAAGTAGAACGGGTAGAGAAGTTGTGCGAGTTAGCTACAGAACGTCCTACAGTGATGCTCAATCCTCGGTTGGAAGATGTGGCGATCGTTGGTATTGGTTATGCTGGACGACAGTTACGCACTCGGTTTCTCAATAATATTGAATCTTGTTACTATCTCCGTCCAATTGAAAATATTTCCGTGTTCCGTTCTTATCCTGATGAGTGGCAAATCTGGCGAGAGGTAGAGGAAGAGTTTCAGTTAATTGCCGCACAACCTACAAAACCAATGGGCGATGAAATTGATGCCATCCTTTATGGAGATACAAATCAATCTAATACAACCGATACTGCTAGCGTTTCTACGTCAAGAAAGCCAGGAATTTTAGCCAGTATGCAGAGATTTTTACGGACTTTGAGCCGCTGAGAAGTTGGATTTAAAGTTAAAACTTTAGGCTACCGGATCGAGGGGTTGACAAAATTCATCTACGCCTTGTTTGACGACGTACAACAAAACAGGCATGACTAGTAAGGCGGGGCAGATTTTAGCTGCTGTTAATTGTTCGACTACTGGCGCAAAAGATTCATTTGCTAAAGCATTTCGTAACTCTGTGCGACAAATAAAAGCACGGCATTTCTTAGCTAAACTCGATAGCCAATCTGCGTTAGCTATATCTGGTTGCTGTCCGGCTCGAATTGCTAGTACCATAGCTGCATCTTCCAAATCTCCCTCACACTCTTCAATTTCTTGCAAAGCAGCAAGGGCATTCGGATAGTTCGTCAATTCGTTCTGAAGTTTTGCAACTTCTGCTAAAGTAACTTGCGTCATGGAAGGCTAGGGATAGAGAATTGGGGTTGAGCAATAGGAGTTTAAAATAACTCCTAACAACTAACCCCACTGAAGTCAAGGTTTGAGTCAAGCAATGCGATCGCATTCTTTCAAACTAAATTTTAAACGGGTTATTTGCGTATTTGCCCTACTGACAAACTTACAAACCAACTAATTCTCGCGACTCAAAATCAGTCAGTTGTTTGGCAATCTCTAGTCTTGCTTCTAATTTGGCAGCGCTAAACTGATTGCGTAAATATTCTAAGTGAGCGATCGCGTTGGCTCGATCGGCTGTCAAGCGCATAAGGGTATTTACTGCTGTTTGATAATCGTGATGAGTTAACAGGATTTCAAAACGGCGGGCTTTGCGCTGAGTGTCATTTTTCAAATCTGTATCAAATGCCGATACTCGATCTGCATTTCCTTCTTCGCGATTGATTAGCTGTTGAACTGCCATAATCTGCGAATCTAACTCGTTGACTCTCTGAGCTGCTTGAGCGATCGCGGCTGGATAGTGATTTAATTGCGTTACCATTGTCAATTTTCGACCAACTCAAATTCCTGTACTAAAAACAAGAAAAATTCAGCTATTAGCAGCAGTTTTTCTAGCTTCATTTAAATGCTAATAGACCTTCTCTTTCCTTCTTTATTTTAGCATTTTTACACTCCTTTTACTGGATAGCGTTTATCCGTCATCAGTTGCAATCTAGCAGTCCTATTTGTTTGGTAAAATCCAAGCAAAAGGTGGATACTATCTACCCTGCTAGAAAAGTGTCCGTACAATAACCGATCGCTGTTCCTAATTCTCATTCCTAGTTACGTAGTGTCAAATAGGAACAGAAACTGCTTCTGGGTTAGTGTAGAAAAAGTAGGAATTGCTCAAATTCATCTGTGTTAGTGAGATATCCTTGAGAATGCCGAAAGAAGAATCAATTTAGAGTTATTGTGATAGAAATTAATTTACAAGTAACATCTGGTGAAGATCGCATAGACCGCTATCTTTCTCAACAACTACCAGACTTATCGCGATCGCGCTTGCAACAGTTAATCGAACAAGGCTGCGTCCAGATTAACGACAAGGTTTGCACTGAAAAAAAAATGGTGGTGAAAGCAGGCGATCGCATTTTAGTCCAAATCCCTGCCGTCCAACCTTTAGAACTCAAACCCGAAGCAATTCCCTTAGATATTCTTTACGAGGATGATTCATTGTTGATCGTAAACAAACCTGCGGGGTTAGTCGTCCATCCCGCGCCAGGTCATGCTGATGGTACTTTAGTTAATGCTTTACTCGCTCACTGCCCCAACTTACCAGGTATCGGTGGGGTGCAACGTCCTGGCATCGTCCATCGCTTAGATAAAGATACAACGGGAGCGATCGCGATCGCTAAAACTGACTTCGCCCAACAACACCTGCAAGCACAACTCAAGGCAAAAACTGCCCGCCGCGAATATTTAGGTATTGTTTATGGTGCGCCGCGATCGCCCGATGGAACTGTAGATTTGCCGATCGGTCGCCATCCTACAGACCGCAAGAAAATGGCGATCGTCCCTGTAGAAAAGGGAGGAAGGGAAGCAATCACCCACTGGCGGGTTCAAGAGCGTCTGGGAAATTATACTTTAATCCACTTTCAATTAGAAACGGGGCGCACCCATCAAATTCGCGTCCATAGCGCCCACATCGGTTATCCCATCGTTGGCGATCCGGTTTACGGTTCTGGGCGTTCTGTGGGTGTCAATCTTTCTGGACAAGCCTTACACGCTTGGCGGCTGAGATTGCAACATCCGGTAACTGGAGAGGCGATCGAAGTCACGGCAGCACCTCCAGCAGAATTTAACACGCTCTTGGAAGTCTTACGGCGCAGAATGGTGGCTTCTCGTTAGGCGAGAAACATAGAAAAACAGAAAAATATAGTTTATGCATTGATTTATAGTGGCGCGCCCCTATAAATCAATGCGGTTCAGTTAAAAGCGATCGATCCTCGAAGATCCCCCCAACCCCCCTTTTTAAGGGGGGCATTGTTCCCTCCTTTTTAAGGAGGGCTAGGGAGGATCGAGTTTTATCTGAACTGTATTGCCCTATAAATATGTGAAATATATGTTCTCGCAAGTGCCCTCTTTCATCAGACTGAAAAACTGAGAAATATTTCTACGATTTTTTAACTTAAGTTAACAAAACATAACAAAGATCGTCTGAATTTAAGTTAAGTATTAATACCTTTCAGGGCTGAATAGCTCAGGAAAACTTCTGTCAAATTGCCTGCCAAAATATACAAAGTTTCGTCAAGAAAAATTGCTTTTTGCAACAAAACGATCGTTTCCAATAACTGAAAGCTGTTTGAGCAAATCAATTTATGAGTTTCCGCTGTATTTTTACAGAGATTAATATTATTTAACCAATTGGCGATCGAGCGCATTGTATAAAAAAAACTTACGAGGAATTTATAGCAAATAAAACTTTTGCTTTCAGCAATCTTTTCTCAAAATACTTTATAGCTAACTAGCGATGTTTGCAATAATAGCTATCGTTAGTACAGAAAAATATTATGCCTGAAACGAAGTTTGATTTATACTTTCTTACGCGATAACACGAATAGAAATAGAAGCAATAAAATTTAGGAGAATTGAAAAAATACTTGACGCTTTTTCTCGCGTAGTCGAACAAGCCGATCGCAAGGGGTCTTACCTTAGTGGTGACGAACTGAATGGGCTTCAGGCGATGGTGTCTGATAGCAACAAGCGTTTAGATGTAGTTAACCGTCTGACGAGCAACGCTTCTACAATTGTGGCGAATGCCTATCGCGCCTTAGTAGCCGAAAGACCAGAAGTATTTAACCCTGGTGGCGCTTGCTTCCACCATCGCAACCAAGCTGCTTGTATTCGCGATTTAGGCTTTATTTTGCGCTACGTTACATATTCCATTTTGGCAGGAGATGCCAGCGTTATGGACGATCGCTGTTTAAACGGACTGCGGGAAACCTATCAAGCTTTAGGTACTCCTGGCGATGCAGTCGCTTCGGGAATTAAGAAAATGAAAGATACAGCGATCGCTATTGCCAACGGTCATAGCTCAGTTAGTTAGCGATGCGATCGCAGATGGAAAAGTCGAGCTGCGGCAAAATTGGACTGAAGACGATTTACAAAGAGTCTTTCGGGCTGCTTACGAGCAAGTGTTTGGGCGACAAGGAGTTTATGCGAGTCAAAGATTTAGTAGTGCTGAATCGCTGCTACGTAATGGCAAAACTACTGTTCGGCAATTCGTACGGACTCTAGCGAAGTCTGAATTTTACCGAGAATACTTTTTTCACAATAATTCTCAGGGACGTTTTATCGAATTAAATTACAAGCACCTATTAGGACGCGCACCCTACGAACAGTCAGAAATTGCTTATCATGTCGATTTGTATGCATCCCAAGGCTTCGATGCAGAAATTGATTCATACATCGATAGTCCAGAATACGATGCGGCTTTTGGCGATTGGGTTGTACCGTTCCATCGCGGGTTTCAATCCCAACTCGGTCAAAAAACTGTAGGCTTTCCCCGCATGTTTGCCTTGTATCGCGGTGCGGCTACTAGCGATAACGCTCAGTATGGGCGAAGTTATCCAGGCAATTATCGCAGCTAGGGTTCCTAACAATTTGAAGCTGTTGAATTTAAAGCAGATCTTAGAGACTGGATTAAATGGTCAATTAAATGGCGATCTCGGAGATACAACCTCGTCTGCAACCACTGGGTTGCTTTTCGATGCGATCGATGATTTGTTAATTCAACTTTAGAAAAGTCAAAAGTTAAGAACCGTACGGGCGAGTTTTGACCCAAAATTTACGAGCTTTGGTTGTCGATTATCGGCTAAACCCGTCCGTACTGTAGGAGCGGGTTTTGACCCAAAATTTACGGCTAAAGTTATCATTTATCGGCTAAACCCGTCCGTACAAAAGCTAGAAGTCAAATGTAAGTTATTCGTAAGGACGGGTTCAGCAAATAACTCTGAGTCCGACAAAGATTTTGGGTGAATGCCCTTACAGAAATTCAAATGTCACAACAATTTAATCTTAGTCAACCTGAGTGTACTGCTACACAAGTTGACAATTCATTAGAAAAGCTTATCGGATAGCTACGTGCTAGTTCGACTCCAGCAGAAGCGATCGCAGTAATTACTGCGATCGCTGCTTGCCGTACCCCCAATACTATTCCTCCTCTAATCGAGGCATTAAGCCATCACCATCCAGGTGTAAGAGCTGCTAACTACCTCCCACCTCGTTAAGCTGGCTTCTTTGTCCCTAGAACCCCTAATTTCCACTTACTACACTGCTACAGACCAAGGGATACAAGCACACATTATTCAAGCTTTAGCTCAAATTGGCGATCGTCGAGCGATCGCCGTGCTAGAGGAAGTCATTGGCGTATCTGTGGCAAATCACTATCAGGGTAACGTCCGGCGCATCGCCGCTAGAGGATTGGGGAAAATTGGCAGTACGGCGAGCGATATTCAGACTATTCATCGTGCCGTAGACAAGCTGAGTTGGGCATTGCTGTCACCGGAAGACTGGGCACTACGCTATGCTGCTGCCGTATCTTTGGCAGAAATAGGCACACCAGAGGCGATCGCTATTTTGCAACAGGCTCTAGCTCAAGAATTAGACCGCGTAGTTCAAGCTCGAATTCACAGGGCGCTACATAGGGAGTAGGTGGGCTTTGCGTGCAACTACCAACTACCAATTCCCCAATCCCACTATTTTTCGTAATCATCGGTAATATTTACCATTAATTTCTTTACAATTTTTTACATTTAATTGATAACTATGAAGATTTAAAAACTCCATAGTGACTCTTTCTGCTTACCTTAAATAAATATTAAAAAAATATAAAAATATATTTACGCCTCTATTTAAGTATAAATACTACGAAGTTTTTTAAAGAAAAATAGCAAAATCGACCGTTCAATTCCTTATATGTAAAAGATTTGCGGCTTTTATTGAGGGAAACACGTTAAGCGTAACAATTCGTAATAAATAATGCACTTATGGCGTTGTATAAACATAACCTGGAGGGATCAATAGCAGACAAAAGTTCAGCAAAACTCAGGAAACAAATCAAGTTGAATATTTTCTCATAAAAGCGGAGATTTCTCTCATAATTCTGACGACAATATAATAATCGTCGGTAGAGAAAATAAAGAACAGCTTAACCGAGGATGTGGATCGAGTCTGTTGTTATTCACTCCAACATTGATAAAACACCGCCAATTAAAAAACTGCGCTCAACTTTCGCAAGTAGGAGAAATTAGTTCATGTTAGACGCATTTGCAAAGGTTGTTGCTCAAGCCGACTCCAGAGGCGAGTTCCTGAGCACCGAGCAATTTGACGCTCTTTCCGGTCTAGTAAGAGATGGCAACAAGCGCCTGGATACCGTAAACCGCATCACCAGCAACGCTTCCACCATCGTTACCAACGCTGCTCGCGCTTTATTTGAAGAACAACCCCAGTTGATCGCTCCTGGTGGTAATGCTTATACCAACCGTCGCATGGCTGCTTGCTTGCGCGACATGGAAATCATCCTGCGCTACGTAACCTATGCTGTCATGGCAGGCGACGCAAGCGTACTTGACGATCGCTGTTTGAACGGACTGCGCGAAACCTACCAAGCTTTGGGAACTCCTGGTTCTTCCGTAGCTGTAGGCGTTCAAAAAATGAAGGAAGCTGCTGTCAAAATTGCTAACGATCCCAACGGTATCACCCAAGGCGATTGCAGCCAGTTAATGTCTGAAGTTGCTAGTTACTTCGATCGCGCTGCTGCTGCTGTTGCATAAGAATGCTGTGAACGATTAGCCAGCTAAATGCTGACTGCTCGAACCTGACCCAAGTTAACCAACTGCAAATATTTAGAGAATTTCAAACAATGAAAACACCAATTACTGAAGCAATTGGCGCTGCCGATACCCAAGGACGTTTCTTAAGCAACACCGAGCTGCAAGCAATCAACGGTCGTTTCGATCGCGCTGCTGCTAGCATGGAAGCTGCTCGCGCTTTGACCAGCAAAGCTCAACAACTCATCGATGGTGCGGCTCAAGCCGTATACAGCAAGTTCCCCTACACCACCCAAATGCAGGGACCTCAGTACGCTGCTGATTCTCGCGGTAAGTCCAAGTGCGCTCGCGATATCGGTCATTACCTGCGGATGGTTACATACTGCTTGGTTGCTGGTGGCACAGGTCCAATGGACGAGTACCTAATTGCTGGCTTAGATGAAATCAACCGCTCGTTTGACTTGTCTAACAGCTGGTACGTTGAAGCTTTGAAGAACATCAAATCCAACCACGGTCTGTCTGGACAAGCCGCTAACGAAGCTAACACCTACCTCGACTACGCTATCAACGCTCTAAGCTAGAGAGCGTCAGCTTGCCCGAAGAGGGATGCAAGTGCTGGATCGGTAGAACTAGCAGTTGTATTCAGCTTCGGGCATTGTTTTTCTCACATTGTTTTTCTCATTTGTTCGGAAAACCAATTGGTCAGAAAACCAAGTGTCAATAAACCAACTTTAAGATTAGTTGCTTCGGGAGAGCGGTGCATGAGCGTTTTACCAGCAGACATTTTAGCAGCAGCAGGACGGCTCGGCATTTCTGCATTTGATGCCTCATCAAGAGTCGAACTCCGACCTGATTGGACGGAAGACGAACTGCAATCAGTTATTCGAGCCGTATACCGTCAGGTATTAGGTAACGATTACGTCATGAAAGCAGAACGCCTGACTTCAGCTGAATCTCTACTACGGCAGGGAAATTTTACTGTCAAAGATTTTGTCCGTGCTGTTGCCAAGTCAGATTTATACAAAAACAAGTTTTTCTACTCAAATCCCAACCAACGCTTTGTCGAACTCAATTTCAAGCATTTGTTGGGTCGCGCTCCTTATGATGAAGCTGAGTGGGCTTACCATACAGAGCTTTGCGAAGATGTTGGCTACGATGCTGAGATCGACTCTTATCTAGATAGCGTTGAGTACGACAACAACTTTGGTAACAACGTTGTTCCGTATTATCGCGGGTTTTCCGTCGAACCAGGCTCGAGAACAGTTGGCTTTAGCCGCATGTTCCGCCTCTATCGCGGTTATGCTACTAGCGATCGCGCCTCGATTGGAGGCAAATCCCCACGTCTGACGAGCGAACTCGGTCGCAACCAATCTTCTACAATCGTCCAACCTTCTAGCGGTACGCGCTGGAATTTTGGCGCTGCCATTCCTAAAGATGCCGCTCCTAAAAAAGCGATCGGTGGGACACAAGAAGAAAGCGGACGCGTCTACCGGATTGAGGTCACGGGACTGCTACAACCAGGCTATCCTAAAGTACGTCGCAGCAGCACTGCCATCATGGTTCCCTACGAGCGATTATCCCAAAAACTACAGGAAATCACCAAAAAGGGTGGCAGAATCGTTAGCGTGAATCCAGCTTAAGAAGTGGTGAGTGGTGAGTGGTGAGTGGTGAGTGGTCAAAGCATTAGTTACTCATCGCTGTCTACTTCTCGCTCATCGCTAATTGCTTTCATTAGAATATTGCACAAGCGCGTCTCATCTAAATTATGTTTGGTCAAACCTCACTTGGCAGTGGCAGGCTCAGTAACGCCGAAAATCGCGTCTATCGCTATGAAGTTGAAGGGATGCGTCAGACTTACCAATCTGACCAACTCAGCTATCCAATTCGCAGTAGCGGTAGTTTTGTCATCATGGTTCCCTACAATCGCATGAATGAAGAAATGCAGCGAATTCACCGCATGGGTGGCAAAATCGTCAGCATTGAGGCACTAACTTTTGATGGCGATGGTAAAGCTAAAAGCGACGCTACCGCAGCTCATCAAAATCTTACAGCCGAAAGCAAAGACAAAGCTGCTGGAGCCGATATAAATCGGGAAACCAAAGCTAAAAGTAAGGGATAAGTACTTAACTTAATAGAAGCGCGGTTACAGGAGATATAGAAGCCATGTTCGGTCAAACAACTGTTGGTGCAAATGGAGTTTCTTCCGCTTCTAGCCGGATGTTTCGCTATGAAGTCGTAGGCTTACGGCAGAACGACGAAACAGACAAAAATAACTACGAGATCCGCCGTAGTGGTAGCGTATTCGTTACCGTGCCTTACAGCCGGATGAATGAAGAAATGCAGCGGATTACCCGCTTGGGTGGCAAAATCGTCAAGATCGAACCACTAACGACTGTGAATTAGACATGGGTTTGATGTAATGGAGTCCAGTGCTGAAGAACTAGAGGTAGCAGCAACAGGATTAACGGTGGAACAAGCGATCGCCAACTTGCGATCGCCAGATTTGAGTTTGCGCTACTATGCAGCTTGGTGGTTGGGCAAATTCCGCGTCCGCGAACCAGCCGTCGTTGATGCTTTGATTGCTGCTCTCGATGATGAAGCCGACAGGACAGAATTAGGCGGTTATCCCCTGCGCCGTAATGCAGCAAGAGCCTTGGGCAAGCTGAGCGATCGGCGAGCAGTACCAGGGCTAATTTGCTGTTTGGACTGCGAAGATTATTATGTCAGAGAAGCCGCAGCCCAGTCCCTAGCGATGCTAGGCGATCCGACTGCTATCCCTGCTCTGACAAAGCTATTAGCAGGTGGCGTTGATGCTGCCGTTTTCGTATCAGGCAGACCTCATCTGATTCAACCTTACGATAGCATTATCGAAGCTTTGGGGGCGCTGCAAGCAACAGCAGCTGTATCGTCGATCGAACCCTTCATCAACCATCCCACAGCCAAAGTGCAATACGCCGCTCTACGCGCAATGTACCAGCTGACTCAAGATGATAGCTACGGACAGCGCCTAGTAAATGGATTGGCAAATGACGATCTGAAATTGCGGCGGGTGGTATTAGCCGATTTGGGAGCAATCGGTTACGTCGGTGCAGCCGAAGCGATCGCCTCTTGCAAGGTGGAAAACAGCTTCAAACTCCTCTCCCTCAAAGGACTCCTAGAGTCGCAACTCCAAACCCAGCCTACCCAACTTTCTGCTCCAGCTATCCATTTGATGAGTTTGATGGATGCACTATTGTAAAGGGCAAGAAGCAAGAGGCGTAAAGCAATTTAGCCTCTCCCCCTAGTCCCCAGCCCCTATCTCCTAACCCCTCACAATGACCACCTCAACCCAAAATCTCATCCAAGCCGTAGATCGGGCAGATTCGCCTGAAAGCTTGGTGGCAGCGGTGCGATCGCTTGCCGCAACCAATGATGAGGCGGGAATTGAGACTTTAATTGCCGTACTGGGCTATAACAACCCAGTTGCCGCAGTAGCAGCTGTAGAGGGACTGACACAGCTAGGCTCAAAAGCAGTGCAGCCGTTAATTGACAAGCTGGATGGCTATAACTATGGGGCGCGGGCTTACAGTATTCGGGCTATAGCGGCGATCGCCGATCCTCTGGCTTTAGAGGTATTGGCGACGGCAGCAGCTACAGACTTTGCTCCTAGCGTCCGCAGGGCAGCAGCTAAGGGTTTGGGTAATCTGCGCTGGCAGAATATCGATACTCCAAAACGTTCTGCCGCTCAACACCAAGCACTAGAAACTTTGCTCTCAGTCTCTCAAGACTCTGACTGGTCGATCCGTTACGCGGCTGTGGTTGGCTTGCATGGTTTGTTACCAGAATCAGACCTACAAGCAAAAATTCAGTCTCATCTGATACAGATTGTTGAAATCGACACTGACCCAGCAGTCCGCGCCCGCGCCCAACTCGCGATCGATGTTTCAACTAACAAGTACGGGCGGGTTTAACCGCAAAAGCATTTGTTCTAGTACAGATGGCTCAAAAAACCCGCCCCTACAACAACTGATAACTGATAACTGATAACTGAAAATGTCAATCCCATTACTTGAAGTTAAACCCTCTAGCCAAAATCAGCGGGTTGAGGGTTACGAAGTTCCTAGCGAAGACACACCGATTGGCTACCGCTTAACAGATACTTCCGCGGTATCGGATATCGATGAAATTATCTGGGCGGGTTATCGCCAAATCTTCAGCGAACACCTGATTATTGAAAGCTATCGCCAACCCTTCCTCGAATCCCAACTCCGCAACCGTGCCATTACCGTGCGGGACTTTATTCGCGGTTTGGGTAAGTCGGATGTCTACCGCGAGTTGGTAGGAGAAACCAATTCTAACTATCGCTTAGTCGATATTTCCTTCAAGCGGTTTTTGGGACGTGCTACGTACAACCAAAAAGAGCAAATCGCTTGGTCGATCGTCATCGCTACTAAAGGCTTGAACGGCTTTATTGATGCGATCGTCGATAGCGAAGAGTACCGTGAAAATTTTGGCAACGACATCGTACCTTATCAACGCCGCCGCTTTAAAGGTCGTCCCTTTAACTTGGTGAATCCCCGTTACAACGGTGACTGGCGCGATCGCGAAAACATCCGCAATTTACAAGGTCGCGGCTACTACCGCGCTCGTCAAACGGGAGATGTTACTAAAGAATTGGTGCGTCAGGCAATTCCCTCTAACTTCATGAAAATGGCTAGCGGAATTTTTACTCCAGAAGTCAACTACCAGCGATCGCGCGATCGAGTTCTCTCTCAAATCAAAACGATGGAGATCCCCGACACGACACGCAAAGACACGTTGCCCCAAACCACGATCAAACCCACCAAAGTCGCTTTACCCTACGACTATATTCCCTCCGATCCGAGGAATTAAGAAGGGTAATGGGTAATAGGTAATGGGTGAAGAAAAAGAATTACCAATTACCAACTACCAATTACCAACTACCAATTACCAACTACCAATTTATCCTTTATGTCAATCCCTTTACTCGAATACAAACCTAGCTCGCAAAACCAGCGGGTGGCTGGTTACGAAGTCCCAAGTGAAGATACTCCTTGGATTTATCGTCTAGAAGATTGTATCGATCCCAGCGATAATCAAGAATTGATTTGGGCTGCATATCGCCAAGTTTTTAGCGAACACGAAATCCTCAAGTTCTATCGCCAAGGACAGCTAGAATCTCAACTGAAGAACCGCGCTATCACCGTGCGCGACTTTATTCGCGGTTTAGCTAAGTCAGAATCGTTCCGCCGCTTGGTAGTAGAGACAAACTCTAACTATCGGCTGGTAGATATTGCTTTAAAGCGACTGCTAGGACGTGCATCGTACAACAAAGACGAAGAAATCGCTTGGTCAATTAAAATTGCTACCCTTGGCTGGGGTGGATTTGTCGATGCGTTGATTGATAGCGAAGAGTATCAGCAGAATTTTGGCGATACAACCGTACCCTACCAGCGGCGCAGGTTTAAGGACAGACCGTTTAACTTGGTGACACCACGTTACGCCGACTACTGGCGCGATAAAGAGGAAACCGAACGCTATAAATCTGGTGCGATTAGCAACTTCTTTGACATGGCGCGATCGCTGAATATTAGAACAGTGACACCCCAGCCAGTCAGCACGGCTAATATCGCAATTCCTGACACCTCACGCCAGGAAAAATCTTCAACGCCAGTTTCCATCAACCCTTCGGCAAGTTTTCCCGTGCGCTTGTAGGTTTGATTGACTTACTCACGAACCAACATTCTGCCTGCGCTACGTGGGATAATAAGCTAGAAAGCTCTATCAGTATAGGCTTTGCTTATTTCAATAACTTTCCATTTCCTGGGAAGCGATCGATGAATTCAATCTGGATTTATCTGTTTTCATTTTGTGCGATTAACCTAGACGGGAGAATCCCTCATGGCACTGCCGTTACTCAATTACAAACCAACTACGCAGAATCACAGAGTCCGCAGCTTTGGTGTTGCGGATCAAAACGAAGACACTCCATACATCTATCGCGTGGAAGATGCTAATTCTCCACCAGAAATTCAAGAGTTGATCTGGGCTGCATATCGCCAGGTATTCAGCGAACACGAAACTCTCAAAATCAATCGGCAAATTCAGCTAGAATCTCAATTGAAAAATCGCTCGATTACCGTGCGCGACTTCATTCGAGGTTTAGCCAAATCGGAAAGATTTTACGAGATGGTTGTTTCAGTTAACAACAACTACCGTCTTGTAGACATTTGCCTCAAGCGTTTCTTGGGTCGTTCTTCCTACAATAAAGAAGAGCAAATTGCTTGGTCGATTGTCATCGGTACGAAAGGATTCTACGGCTTTGTAGATACCTTACTTGATAGCGATGAATACACCGATGCATTTGGAGATTACATCGTACCTTTTCAGCGCAAGCGGATGGAAGGCAGACCCTTCAACCTCGTCACCCCTCGTTATGGCGACGATTTCCGTGAAACTGCTGGCACGGTCAAGACCGACTGGCGCTTCACCCTGGATGAGTACTACAGCCGCAAGTCCCAAGAACGGCAACTACGGGAAGGCGATCCTCGCAAGTACGCTGATATGGCAGCATCGATTAATAACAAAGGTAATTACGCTCAGCGTGTCTCTGCCTTTGACCTCGACTACATGAGTCTAGTGCCATCTCGTGGTAGAAAATAGAGTTGATTAGATTTCAGCTTTATTTTTGAATTAATTCACTGGGTCTAGTTTTCACGCTGATTTGATAACTAACTAGCAGTTTTCCTGTAAGTTATGTGTTGAGTCAAGTGGCGATTAGACCCAGTAATTTTTTATTATTAGTCATTGGTCATTGGTCATTGGTCATTTGTCATTAGTTAGATATGCTATTTTTGGTTCTTTAGTATTCAGTTTTTTATTAATCTTGTTTAATTAATCTTAGTTTAATAAAACTTAAATAGGGTACGTTACGATCGCACCCTACTCAAACCCAAACTCTTACTTATTAAAATAACTATCCCTCGAATCGTACTCTTTACACCAGCAACGCTCTAAAAGTTGAATTCTGTGCTGCACCTCAAACAATTGAGGATTGAGAACTAATTTCGTATTGGCATCAAACACAGGCTGAGTCAGATATTGCCACACTGGAAACTTTAACAAGTTAAATTGGAAATTCATAGAAATTCTCAGGCGCGAAAAAATACAGTAAGCTTCAGACAAGTTCTTATGGCTGACGCACTCAGTACAACTGGCGTACTAGTCAAGACCGCTCGCAAGTCTGCTCAATTAACATTGCCACAAGCAACAGCTAATCTTCTTGGTGAAGATTGCGGAAATAATTTAAAACTCTTTTGAGAAAAATCTGTATAATTGCGGAGGCGATCGCATCTATCTTTGTACTTATATCGCCAAAAATTAACCCACCTTGAATTTAACTTCGAGGTGAGTAACTTGGTTTTGATTTATAAGTGGAGCTTACGGGAATCGAACCCGTGTCCAAATTGGGTATTAACCCCCCATTCATTCACAGGCTTAGCCTTTCTAACCCTCAAGGCGGGAATCGTGCATTATCCCGCACGTAGGATGCTTCGATTAAGTCTTAACTAGCAAGTAAATCGAAGAAACCTTACTAGAGCATCCGTTGGGGTTTGCCTGTAGTCCTTAACGGAGTCAAACTACAAGCGCTCGAATCTTTGAGAGATTGTTAGGCAGCTACAGGAGCAGCCTTACGAGCAAAAGGAACGATGTTGTTCGCAGTTACGTTTTTTTGAGCCTTTGATTTACGAGAGGAGACTCACTCTCGACCTGTATCACAGAGCAGCTTTCGCCAACCTGTCGAAACCTTGAAAGCCCCATGTGCTTCTTATTCTATTATAATTCACCATGGAGATTTTGGCAGGTATGTTAAGGCAAATACTTCTGTACTACAATCCAACCAGTTAGAGATACCCAGAGGAAACTAATAAATAAAACTACGTTCGTCACGACATGAAGCGATCGCGCCCAAGGACGTTTGGGGCTAATTAAAGTCGCACTACTCGCTGATATTAAAGTCAATCCTACCACGATCAGCCCCGCCGTCAAGTGTTGAGAATGACCGAGGGAACCAAAATGACCCAGCGTGCCAACAACACCAATTACGAGTAGCAGCAGTACCAGCAAGACCATACTGCCACCGATGCTGTAGTGAAGCAGGCGCAGCCAACTAGGTTGGGAATTAAAGGAATTAAAACTCGTTCTCGCCTGGAACATCCAAAATCCTGTCACCGTCAACAGGAAATAAGCCAGTAGCGACAATCCCATTGACCAGGCTGCTATTTTCCACAGCCATAAGAAAGAAGGTAAATCCAATTTATTTTAAACCCAATGCGACAGCAGCACTTTTATTTCTAGTAATAGCTTACTGAATATTGCGATCGCTTTACTTTCTTACTTCAGACAGAATTTTTATTCTTTATTAATCTTTTTGAATTCTATTAAAATGGGGATGCTAATTTTAGCATCCCCAAAATTGTTTTAAACAATTATCTAATCAACGGTGGTTAAAAGAGGGGATTTAAAATTTCTTTGACTTGGTTTATCTTTTTGTTCTTCCAAACGTACTGCTGGACGATCCATTTGTGCTTCCGATTTGCCTTCTTCCAGCAAGCACAAGCGCCCGCAAGGAATCTTGTCTGACAAAATAGCACTCGCCATCATGCCCGTATGGATTTCTAGGGTAGCTAGTGGTGGTGCTTCAAATACAAGACGTTGACCTGGAAACACCACTCGCTCAAAATACCAATTAGGAATGTTTGAGATTCTGGCGATCTGAATTTTACTAGTAGCGTTTACATAACAGCAAAGGAGTCTATCTGACTGTTCGGGTGGTAAGGAATCTAAAATTTGAGCCATAACAGTTTAAGGGCAGAGAAGCCACTTTTATTTGATTGCACTTATAAGCTAACACTTAGCGATCCCCAAGTGTTGTAACTCCCACTACCAAGCTGATAATTAACTACGAATTTGCTGCTGCCTCTATCTACAGATAGAAGTTAAACTTATTGGCTTTCTGTCTTTCCTGGCAGTTGCCTGATAAATTGACAATTTGATTTTCGCATTCTGCCGCAAAATATCGGTTGCCTAAAAATAATTATTGCGTTAATAGCGAGCTACCGATTGAGAGGTGAGAGGCGAGAGGCGAATTAGGAACTAATTTTAAAATAATTAGAATTAGATCCCTAGATGCGATCGCCATCGGAAGTAGTGCGATCGGATCTAGCGTTGAAAACTTGTTGCTCCAGATCGAGTCACCACTGAGACAAACTCAATGTTATCGTAAAGTTATATGAAAATTACTTTCAGAAATCTCTTTAACAGGGGCTGAGTCGGTGGTGCTAAGAGCTAGCCAAAAAGCTCTCTAGACCTGAGTTAACTTAGCTTGAGGTAAGCCGCGTTTCTAGTCGAACCTTGGTAAACCTAACTTCAGACAACCGAGATGGAAAATCGCATTCTCTACGTTCGCCTGCCGTGCAACCCTATATTTCCGATTGGGGTTGTCTACCTAGCCGACCACGTTCACAAACTGTTTCCCGATATCGAACAGCGAATTTTCGACTTGGGAACCATACCGCCGCTAGATTTTAATTCTGCCTTAGATGCTTGTATCGACGAATTTCAGCCGACGCTACTCGTTTTCTCATGGCGGGACATTCAAATTTATGCACCTGTAGGCGGAAGAGGTGGCAATCCTCTACAACATTCTTTTGAGTTTTTCTACGCCTTCAATCCCCTTGTCAAATTCCGAGGCGCAACCGGATTGCTGCGTTTGGCAATTTCTTACTACAAAGAACTCTGGCGCAATCAAGGATTAATTAAACGCGGACTACAACGCGCGCAAAAGCACCAGCCAAATGCCCGTGCGGTAGTTGGCGGCGGCGCAGTCAGCGTATTTTACGAACAGTTACAGCATAATTTGCCCAAGAGAACGATTGTTTCAGTGGGTGAAGGAGAAATATTGCTAGAGAAACTGTTGCGCGGCGAAGATTTGCGCGGCGAACGCTGCTACGTAGTAGGAGAAACTCAACCGCGCGATCGCCTGATCCACGAAGCACCCACACCACTGGAAAAATCTGCTTGTAACTACGACTACATCGAAAAAATTTGGACGGAGTTTTCATATTACCTGCAATCTTCTGACTTTTATATCGGCGTACAAACCAAGCGCGGCTGTCCCCATAACTGCTGCTACTGTATTTACACCGTAGTCGAAGGCAAACAGGTACGGATCAACCCAGCCGATGAAGTTGTAGCCGAAATGCGGCAACTTTACGATCGCGGCATCCGCAACTTTTGGTTTACTGATGCCCAATTCATCCCCGCACGGAGATTCATCGATGATGCGATTCAACTCCTGCAAAAAATCGTTGATTCAGGGATGACAGATATTCACTGGGCAGCATACATTCGCGCTGACAATCTCACCCCCGAACTGTGCGATTTGATGGTCAAAACGGGGATGAATTACTTCGAGATCGGCATTACCAGCGGTTCTCAAGAACTCGTGCGAAAAATGCGGATGGGCTACAACCTTCGCACCGTATTGGAAAACTGCCGCGATTTAAAAGCAGCAGGCTACAACGATCTCGTCTCCGTCAACTACTCCTTTAACGTGATCGACGAACGCCCCGAAACCATCCGGCAAACCCTCGCCTACCACCGCGAACTCGAACGGATCTTCGGCGCTGATAAAGTCGAACCAGCCATTTTCTTCATCGGACTCCAACCCCATACTCACCTCGAAGAGTATGCCTTTAAAAACGGCGTGCTTAAACCAGACTACGATCCGATGAATCTCAAACCCTGGACGGTACAAAAATTATTGTGGAACCCCGAACCCCTCGGTTCGTTTTTTGGTGAAGTTTGCCTGCAAGCATGGCGACAAAACCCCAATGACTTCGGACGAGAAGTGATGAAGATCTTAGAGGAACGCCTCGGCTGCGCCCCCCTCGAAGAAGCCCTTTCCGCCCCCATTACTACAACTAGTGAAAAACAGCTAATAACAGCGTAATGGGTAATTAAAAAGTCAAAAATCAAAAGCTAACAATTAGGAGTCAGGAGTCAGGAGTTATGAGTCAAGAGTCAACATCCACTACTCACTACTCACTACTCACTACTCACTAACTACAAATGACCAACTATGCTAGAAGGTTCCATCTTACAACAGCTCAAATCGGCACTCGAAGACACGAATAGACCTCTCAACCTGGGTGTTTACTACAAAAACACCTTGGTTGCTTTATGTCACGCCCTAGAAGACTGCATTTTGACTTCTGGCAGCCAGCCGTTAGTCATCACCGCTTTTCAACGAGGTAAATGGTATCTGCAAGAAGCAGAACGCTATCACGACTTAGCACAAAAATCTCGTCAGGTGACAATTATGGCAGCCCCAGACACGGGCTTTGCCGACCACCCCACTAGTAAACTACCAAATGTAGACTTGGTAGGATTAAACCCAGACGATCCAGTAGCGCAAGAGTGGCATTTAATTATTCTCGCCCCCAGTTATACAGCAATGGTGCTGTGTCAGGAGCTATCTGAGGCAGATTATGGAGTTGGGGGCAGACCTTCAGACGATTTAGAGCGCAAGTTCTACGGTTTTTGGACGTTTGAGCCAGCTAGGGTAGAAAAGACAGTTGAGCTAGCGATCGCCCATATCAGCAATTACAATCCCGAACTCGCTCAACAACTCAAATCTCACGCCCAAGCGATCGCCCAAGAAACTGCAACAGTAGCACCGGACGACCTCAATACGATTGTTTCTCGCGTCGTCGACTATCTCCAGACTAGCGAGTATAGCATCCGCCAGATAGAACATCACCAAGCATTAGATAGCAATTTAGTTTCCAACGAATTACAAGCCTTTCTGCGCTTAGGACAATTGATCGACCTTGCCGATACAGTCAATCCCCTCGCAGCTGCCGAAGTCGCCGCGATCGCTGAGATAATGGGGCAATTACTCAACCTTCCAGCTTGGCAGATTAAACGCTTGCGTCTGGCGGCTTTACTCCATCGCATTGCCCCCCAATCAGTCAACATTCAATATGGCGAAGCCCCCAGCTGTCCTCTCATCCCCGCCGCCCAAGTTTTGCGTACCATGCCTCGTCTAAGTGCGATCGCCCAAATTATCAACCATTTCTCAGAGCATTGGGATGGCAACGGACAGCCAGCAGGTTTGATAGGGGAAGCAATTCCCTTAGAATCGCGGATTTTAGGATTGGTGACAGATTTTCAACAACGCTTTACCCATCTCGCACAGTCTCATACTAGAGAGGAAGCCTTATCAACTGCTTTCGCTCAATGCCAACAAGAACAGGGCAAAGCCTGGGAACCACAACTTGTAAATACTCTAGAACTCCTCGTGCGCGGAATGCAACAAGGTTTAACCTTACCCATATCCCATACGAAAATTAGCAGCAGTATGTGGCTGATTGAAGAGGGGCTGGGACAGTTATCTGTTACAAGCGAGCAGTTATCAGTGACCAGTGACCAGTGACCAATTACCACACACCACTCTCTTACCAACTACTAACTACCAACTCACTACTCACTTTCCAATAACTTATTACCACTACTCACTACTCACTACTCACTACTCACTTTCCAATAACTTATTACCACTACTCACTACTCACTACTCACTGCTCACTCATTTATGACCGATCCTATTACAGCAATTAAAGAAGGAAAAATTAAGCAATTACCAGGAGCCAATTTAGAAGATGAAGATTTGGCAGGGTTAGATCTGAGTGACTTTAACTTAGTGGGGGCTAGCCTTGTTGGAACGGATCTTTCTAACTCCAAATTAGAACGGACGCGTTTGGAAGGAGCAAACCTTCTTGGCAGTCGGCTTTGTCATGCAGATTTGCGGGCGAACTTGTTGGGAGCAAATTTAATGCAAGCCGATATAACGGCAGCTGACTTGCGAGGTAGCAACCTCCGAGGCGCAAATTTGATGGGAGCAAAACTAACTCAAAGTGCGATCGCCGGAGCGTTTTTGAGTGGAGCCAACCTAATGAGTGCTAACTTACAGGGTGCAGATCTCAGAGGCGCGGACTTACGCGGAGCTAATCTCTCTAATGCAAATTTACATGGAGCTAACCTAACTCAGGCAGATTTCCGTGGTGCTTTATTAAATGAAGCTAATTTAGAGGAAGCGGACTTGCGGGGAGCAAATTTAGCAGGTGCAAATCTCTCAGGCGCAAATCTATTGTGTGCGGAGTTAGAAGGAGCCACTCTCACCGGAGTTAATTTAACTGGTGCTTGTCTGTTGGGAACTGAAGTGAAACAGCAAGTCAGTTAACAGTTATCAGTAACCAGCGATCGGCGATCGGTTAATTTTAACTTCCGACTTCCGACTTACCAACTACCACTTGCCAATTACTGCTTACAAATCGCTCCCAAGCGATCGCCAAATAGTTGACTGTCTCAGTCTAAGTACTGTACAGTTAGCTTGACTGCTAGTATAGATTTATATTCTATAAAAATAAATTAAGACAAATCGATCGAGTCTTAGCAAAAAAATACAGCAGTTGTTTGAGGTTAAAACTCAGATGGGAACTCGCCTGACCAGCTCTAAGTAGGTTTGTAGCAGCATCATCTAATTCATCCTCGATAAATACATTTTTTGTATTTTTTAATACAGACAAGGTTTGCCAAAGTATGCGCGACCTACTCGTTAGCGTGAGGGAATAAGCAGTACAGTCAATCTGGAAAATGGAAATAAATTGAATGACCAATATTCCGATTCGTTCTCCAGAGCAGTTTCTTGTATTTGGTGCGCCTATCATCGAAGCGACAGAAATAGAAGAAGTGGTGGCGAGTATCAAAAGCGGATGGTTGGGAACTGGACCAAAAGTAGCTCAGTTTGAGCAAGATTTTGCGGCATATAAAGAAGTAGAAAATGCGATCGCAGTAAATTCTTGTAGCGCAGCACTGCACCTGAGTTTATTAGCTTTATCTTTGCAACCAGAAGATGAAGTCATTACTACTCCCCTGACATTTTGTGCCACGATCAACGCCATTATTCATGTTGGTGCGACACCCGTGCTAGTGGATGTCGATCCCATCACGATGAATATAGATCCCGCCCAAGTCGAGGCAAAAATTACTCCTAAAACAAAGGCAATTCTACCCGTCCACTTTGCGGGCAGACCGTGTAATATGGATGCACTGTGCCAACTTGCCTCGTGCTACGACTTGAAAATAGTCGAAGACTGCGCCCACGCTATTGAAACAGAATATAGAGGGAAAAAAGCAGGTACTTTTGGCGATTTTGGCTGTTTTAGTTTTTACGCGACCAAAAATATTTGCACGGGTGAAGGTGGCATGATTTTAGCCCGTAACTCAGAGGATGCTGCTCGGCTCAAAGTGCTGAGTTTGCATGGCATCAGCAAAAATGCTTGGAAACGCTTTAGCGAGGCGGGATACAAACACTACCAAGTTTTGGAAAGCGGTTTTAAGTACAACATGATGGATTTACAAGCTGCCCTTGGCATCCATCAACTGAAGCAAGTAGAATCTCGTTGGCTGCGTCGCCAAGAAATTTGGCAGCACTACAATCAAGCCTTTGCCGATTTACCCTTGACTCTACCCGCCGATCCAGAACCCCATACTCGTCATGCTTATCATTTATATACGGTATTGATTGACCAGACAAAAACTGGAATCGATCGCGATACTTTTCTCAATGCCATAACAGCAGAAAACATTGGCGTAGGCGTACATTATCTCAGTATTCCAGAGCATCCCTACTATCAGCAAAAATTTGGCTGGCAACCAGAAGATTATCCCCAAGCAATGCAGATCGGACGGCAGACAGTGAGTTTGCCGCTTTCTGCAAAGTTGACTCCTCAAGATGAATTAGATGCGATTCAAGCAGTGAGAAAGTCCCTAGCAATTAATCGCCCAAACCAGGAACGAAGAGTGAGTCAAGCAATTAGAGAAAGAGAGCTGAGGGCGCAACTACCAACTACCGAATACCAATTATCAAACTTATCTAAGATTCCTGGATTGATGAAATTAGTTTCAGTAATTATCTTAATTTATAACAGCGAACAATACATCCGTGCGGCATTAGAGTCAGTGCTAGCACAAACATATAAAAATATTGAAGTCTTACTAATTGATGATGGATCGCCAGATAAAAGTATAGAGATCTGTCGGCAATTCAACGATCCGAGAATTAGAATTATCAGTCAACAAAATCGCGGCTTACCAGGAGCGAGAAATACGGGTATTCGGCAAGCAAAAGGAGACTATTTAGCATTTATCGATGGTGATGACTTGTGGAAACAAGAGAAATTAGAACAACATGTCAACCATCTTGCTAACTCTCCTGAAGTTGGAGTTAGCTTCAGCCGTTCTGCTTTTATTGATGAAGCTGGCACGTTTTTAGGCACGTACCAAACACCAAAACTTAAAGGAATTACTCCTTCATATTTATTGCGATGCAATCCCGTAGGTAACGGTTCGGCTGCTGTCGTCAGGCGGGAAGTCTTCACCGCGATCGCATTTCCAGATCGCCAAAACGATACGTTAGAATGCTACTTTGACGAACAATTTCGTCACTCTGGCGGCGATGTTGACTGTTGGTTGCGAGTTCTATTACAAACTAATTGGCAAATTGAGGGGATTCCCGCAGCTCTAACTTTATATCGCATTCACTCTCAAGGACTCTCAGCTAAATTAGATCGACAATTGGCAGCAGGAGAACAATTAATCGCTAAAATTCATACTTACTCAACTCCACCAGACGCGAATTGGGAAGCCGTAACTAGAGCTTACCACTTGCGTTACTTAGCTCGGAGTGCCATTCGTTGGAAATCGGATGCGATCGCCATTCAGTTAATGCATCAAGCCATATCTACTTATAGGCGCATCATTCTCGAGTCACCCCGCCAAACTGTGATGACATTAATTGCCGCTTACCTGCTGTTACTCGTTCCCCGCCGCCTTCACGCTCAATTTGAGCTTCTAGCTGGAAAAACAACGACCATTTTCCAAAAACTGAGGACGGGATAAGGATTCAGCATTAATTAGTAGTTGGTGGTTGGTAACTGCGCTTGACAATTTTTGTCTCGTACTTAGGCTTTTGTTAACTATTACACATTTGCCTTAGCATTTCCTGCTTACATTTAGGCTTATATCGATCCAGTGTCTTCATAGCCATCTGGGGAGACTTGCGGCTAACTGTGAGTTTTGCCGAGGAGTTAAATTAAGTGAGTATAAACAAACCTTTTCCATTAAAGCGCCGTCAGGTAATTCGCGGTATTTTAGCAACTACAGCATTTGGTGCAACCACTAAATTTGGTACTGGATGCACGCCAGCAAGCCAGAGTCAAGCTTCTTCCAATACAGAAGACAAGCCCATCGTCATGGGGTTTATCTACGTTGGTCCCAAAGACGACTTCGGCTACAATCAAGCCCATGCAGAAGGAAAACAGGGATTGGCAAAACTGACATGGTTGAAAAGCGTTGAAGAAGCAAACGTCCCAGAAACAACCGCCGTGGAAGAAACGATGCGGAATATGATTGAAGAGGAAGGGGCAACCGTACTCTTTCCCACTTCTTTCGGCTACTTCGACCCCCACATTCTCAAAATCGCGCAGGAATACCCAGAAGTACAATTTTTCCACTGTGGCGGACTGTACCAAGAAGGCAAACATCCCAAAAATGTCGGTAGCTACTTCGGCTACATCGATGAAGCCCAATACGTAGCGGGAATTGTAGCTGCCCATACTTCTAAAACAGGTAAACTCGGCTTCATTGGCGCTAAACCGATCCCGCAGGTCTTGCGTAACATTAACAGCTTTAACTTAGGGGCGCGGAGTGTTAACCCCAAAATCACGACTCAGGCGATTTTTACAGGTGATTGGGCGTTACCCGTGAAAGAAGCAGAAGCAGCGAATAGCATGGCAGACCAAGATATTGATGTCATTACTTGCCATGTAGACAGTCCGAAAGTGGTGATGGAAACGGCAGAAAGAAGAGGCATTTTCTGTAGCGGCTATCATGCGAATCAAGCCCAGCTAGCGCCCAGAGGTTACTTGACAGGGGCAGAGTGGAACTGGGTGCAGGTTTACTCTAGCTATGCAGAGATGATTCGGGCAGGCAAAACCCTGATGAATGGGGGCATTCCGCATTTGGTAAGAGGTGGACTGAAGGATGGATTTTTGAAAATGTCGTCCTATGGTGAGGCGGTGAGTGCTGAGGCAAAGAAAGATGCAGATGCTGTAAAGGAAAAATTTATGGCTGGCAACATGACAATCTATCGGGCGGGATTGAAAGACAATACCGGAAAAATTGTCGTTCCCAGCAAAGATTTCACCCAAACAGCGATCGAACTAGAAAAAATGAATTGGCTGGCAGAAGGCGTAATTGGTAGAGTCGCGAGTTAATATTGTGGGTTAATTATGCCTAACACTTATACGTGGCGGGGTAAGTTGGAAGCTGTCTGCATTCCTCTGGCTGCCATTCTCTTTTCTTTGCTGTTATTTGGCGTATTTTGTGCCGCAGTTGGGGCAAACCCGATCGCGGTGTATGGGGCAATTTATCAAGCAGCGTTTGGCAGGTGGCAATCTTTTCAAAATGCCCTGATCCGTGCCGCACCTTTGATGTTAAGTTCCCTGTGTACGGCGTTACCCGCCCGCTTGGGATTGGTCATTATCGGTAATGAAGGGGCAATTGTCGTTGGGGGTTTAGGTGCAGTGGCGATCGCCCTTGCCCTCTCAACTAACGTCCCGCCACTAGGATCGCAAGTGGCGATGGCTGTAGCTGGGATAGTCTGTGGCGGCGTGTGGATCGGTATCGTGGGTGCATTGCGTCATTATCGAGGCGTGAATGAAACTATCAGTAGTTTATTGATGAACTATATCGCGATCGCCCTGCTCAATCACTTAGTAGGTGGACCGATGCGCGATCCTAGTTCTCTAAATAAACCCTCCAGTTACCCGATTCCCGATGTGAATATGTTGGGAGATTTACCAGGGACGCGAATTCATTTCGGACTGATTTACGGCTTAATTGCCTGCGCAATCGCCTATTTCCTAATCCAACGCACGACTTTCGGCATGGCAGCCCGCATTGCAGGGGGCAACGTGCGGGCGGCAAAACTCGCCGGACTTCCTGTAGGCAAACTCACCCTGGCAATTTGCTTTCTCGCTGGTTCCTGTGCGGGGTTGGCAGGAATGGTAGAAGTTGCTGCCGTTCACGGACGGGCGAATGAATCGCTAAATGCCAACTACGGTTATAGCAGCATTCTCGTTGCTTTTATTGCCCGTAACAATCCCTTAGCAGCAATCTTAGTCGCAATTTTACTCGGCGGTATCTTAACTAGCGGCGGTATCTTGCAACGGCGGTTAGAATTACCCGATGCCACGATTTTGGTATTTCAAGGCATCGTGTTTCTGGTAGTGCTATTTAGCGAATCCCTTTACGGCAAGTTAGGAGTTTTTCAGGAGAAATTCGATGGCAACGACAGAATTGGGTTGGTGGGGAGTACCGCTAGCGATCGCAGCGGGAACGTTGCGGGGTAGCGCCCCCTTTCTGTTCGTCAGTCTGGGCGAATGCCTCACCGAAAAAAGCGGCAAAATCAATTTGGGTTTGGAGGGTACGCTGTTGACAGGGGCGATGTCTGCCTACGCCATCTCCTACTTAACCAATTCCCCTTGGTTGGGCGTGCTAGTTGCCGGATGCGCTGGAATGCTACTGGGGATTATCCATGCTTGGCTGTGCCAGCAACCGAAAGTCAATGATGTCGCCGTAGGCATCGCCATGATTATCTTTGGTAGCGGTATCGCCTTCTTCTTTGGCAAACCCTTCATTCAACCCATCGCCCCCCAACTCCCCGCGATCGCCCTTGGTGGTTGGAGTAGTTCCCCGCAAATCCAATCGGCACTGAAAATCTGTCCTTTGTTTCTGATTGGAGTTGCGATCGCCCCTTTGATGCAGTGGTTTTTCGCTTCTACCCGCTGGGGTTTATACATTCGTGCCGTGGGCGATGCCCCTGAAGCCGCAAAAGCAATGGGAATTTCTACCTCTCGCGTTCGCTGGCTGTGCATTGTTGCAGGTAGCTTCCTCGCCGGAATTGGTGGCGCATATCTCTCTCTCTATTACCCTGGCAGTTGGACGGAACGCATCTCCAGCGGACAAGGGCTAATGGCAGTCGCCCTCGTCATTTTTGCCCGCTGGCAACCGATGCAATGCTTGTATGCAGCCTTACTCTTCGGCGGCGCACAGGCGATCGGTCCCGCCTTACAATCCGTTGGCATCGACTCCTACTACTACCTATTCAACGCCTCTCCCTACATCCTCACCCTACTCATCATGATTCTTACCTGTTCCCCCAAACGCACCCTCACAGGCGCACCAGGCGCATTGGGTAAGTCGTAAGTCGTAAGTCGTAAGTCGTCAGTAAAAAACTCTTTTCACGTACCACGCACCACGCACCACTCACTACTCACCACTCACTACTCACTACTCACTCATTTATGACTGGACTAGGCGGTTTAAATAAATCTCCCGATGGAGTTGTTCTCGGACTCGTACAACTTCAACTTCCCAATGTCGTCACCCCAGATGACTTAGCAGCACAATGCGATCGCATTTGTCAACTGGTAGCTAAGGCACGGCGCAATCTACCGACAATGGATCTCGTTGTCTTTCCCGAATATGCCCTGCACGGGTTATCGATGGATACTAACCCAGAAATTATGTGCAGTTTAGATGGGGCAGAAGTGACAGCCTTCCGCAAAGCCTGTCGCGACAATAAAATTTGGGGCTGCTTCTCCATCATGGAATACAATCCCCACGGCAACCCCTACAATAGCGGCATCATTATTGACGACAAAGGCGAACTCAAACTTTACTATCGCAAATTGCATCCTTGGATTCCTGTCGAACCGTGGGAACCAGGAAATATCGGTATTCCTGTCTGTGAAGGACCCAATGGCAGCACTCTCGCCTTAATTATTTGTCACGATGGCATGTTTCCTGAAATGGCGCGGGAATGTGCTTATAAAGGTGCAGAGATTACGATCCGTACGGCTGGCTACACTGCCCCGATCCGTCATAGCTGGCAGATCACCAACCAGGCGAATGCTTTCTGCAACCTGATGTATACTGCCTCAGTTTGTATGTGCGGTAGCGATGGCACGTTTGACTCGATGGGCGAAGCGATGATAATCAACTTTGACGGTACGCCTTTAGTTATGGGTGGCAGTCGTCCCGATGAAATTATTACTGCTGAAGTGCGACCGAATTTAGTTCGAGAAGCCCGTAAGCTGTGGGGGGTGGAAAACAATATCTATCAATTCGGGCATCGAGGTTATGTCGCCGTTAAAGACGGGGCGCAAGATTGCCCATATACATATATGCAGGATCTTGTCAATGGCTGCTATCGCTTGCCTTGGGAAGATGAAGTCGTGCATAAAGACGGTACTAGCTGCGGATTTCCTGCCCCGACGCGCACTTACAAAGGTGAGGAATTGCCCTGCATCCCCAGCGGACAAGGAGGTTAGAAATGGGATTATTTGTCGCCGCCGATCCTTATCCGTATCCTTACAATGGCGATTTGCGTCCTGAAAACACGGTGCTGATTGTCATTGACATGCAAACTGATTTTTGCGGCATCGGTGGCTATGTGGATAAGATGGGTTACGATTTATCCTTAACTAGAGCGCCGATCGCACCTATTAAACAAGTATTAGCAGAAATGCGATCGCGGGGTTTTCCCATTATCCACACCCGCGAAGGACATCGCCCTGACTTGTCAGACTTACCAGAGAATAAACAATGGCGATCGCGTCAAATTGGGGCAGGGATTGGCGATCTTGGTCCCTGCGGTAAAATTCTCGTGCGGGGAGAACCAGGCTGGGAAATTATTCCCGAACTCGCGCCCTTACCTGGGGAAATTGCGATCGATAAGCCTGGAAAAGGGGCTTTCTACGCCACCGATCTCGATTTAGTTTTGCGTCGGTTGGGGATTCAAAATATTATCCTCACGGGGATTACTACCGATGTCTGCGTCCACACGACAATGCGAGAAGCCAACGATCGCGGTTACGAGTGTTTGTTACTTGCAGATTGCACGGGGGCGACAGACTACGGCAACTACCTGGCAGCTTTGCAAATGGTGAAGATGCAAGGAGGTGTTTTTGGTGCAGTCGCCGACTCGCAAGCTTTGATTGAGGCAATAAAAGTCAAAAGTTAAAAGGCAAAAGTCAAAACCCGACTCCCGACTCCCTAATATGACAACAATCGTAGAAAACACCACCACCGATATTACTAAACCGCCAGAACTAGCAGCATTTGAAATGACGAAGCGGTTTGGTTCTAACTTGGCGCTGGATCGCATCTCTTTACAGCTTAAACCAGGTACGTTTCACGCTCTACTAGGGGAAAATGGGGCGGGGAAAAGCACTTTGGTAAAGTGCATCATGGGCTTTTATACTGCTGACAGTGGCGAAATCAAGATAGACGGGCGATCGCTTACTATTCATAGTCCCCGCGATGCCCAGAAGTACGGGATTGGTATGGTGTACCAACACTTTACTTCCGTACCAGCGATGACAGTGGCGGAAAATTTGGTATTGTGCCGTGCCGAAAGCCGCAACTTAATTAATTGGAAAGCTGAGTATCAACAGTTAGATACTTTCATGCAAACTGCGCCCTTCCAAATTGACTTAAATACTCCGATCGCGCAATTAGCGGCAGGACAAAAACAAAAATTAGAAATTCTCAAACAACTGTACCTCAAAAATCGCATTCTCATATTGGACGAACCGACTTCAGTTTTAACTCCAGGGGAAGCAGATGAAGTTTTGGGCTTGATCCGACAAGAGGTAGCAGCGGGACATTTAAGCGTGTTACTCATCACCCACAAATTTCGCGAAGTTATGGCGTTTGTGGATGAAGTTACCGTCTTGCGGCGGGGCAAACTTGCCGGACACGGTTTAGTTAAAGATTTATCAGTGGCAGATTTAGCCCAAATGATGTTGGGGGAACAACGAGAACGGCGACAGGTAGAAAAAACTGTCCAAGCTACCGCGATTCCTAAGCTAGAAGTAAAGCAAATCCATGCCGATCGCGACAACGGTTTAGCAGCAATTACCGATTGTAGCTTCACCGTCCATGCAGGCGAAATAGTCGGCATTGCTGGTGTTTCTGGTAACGGACAGCGAGAATTAATCGAGGTGTTAATGGGGCAGCGATCGCCTACTGCTGGCGAAGTTCTGGTAAATGGAAAAACCTATCGGGCTACCCGTGCCGAAATGGAACGACACCAGATCTTTTCGCTTCCAGAAGAACCCCTACGTAATGCCTGTGTCGCTCACATGAGCGTAGCAGAAAATCTCGCCCTGCGAACTTTCGATCGCCCTCCCCAAGCCAAATGGAACTGGTTGCTAATTCTGCGTGCCATTCGCCAAGCCGCCGAAGCCTTAATTGGCAGCTTTACGATTAAAACTCCTGCCCCAGAAACCCCCATCGGTCATCTTTCTGGCGGTAACGTCCAGCGCACCGTCCTCGCTAGAGAACTCTCATCGCCCCAAATTCAAATTTTAATTGCCGCTAACCCTTGCTTCGGTTTAGATTTTGCCGCAGTGGAATACATTCACGCTCAAATTATTGCTGCCCGCAATCGCGGTGTAGCAGTATTATTAGTCAGTGAAGATTTAGATGAATTATTGGCATTAGCAGACCAAATTTTAGTTATTAGCAGCGGTAAAATCGTCTACGAAAGCGCGATCGCCCAAGCCGACCTCACTACGATCGGTCATCGTATGGCAGGGAATTAGAAGTTGGAAGTCAATATGATAATTGCCCAACCTTATGATTACAATTTTTCTGCTGGTGGTGTTGCCCTGTTAATTATTGATATGCAGCGGGATTTTTTAGAACCTGGAGGTTTTGGGGCAGCTTTAGGTAATGATGTCAGCTGTTTGCAAGCGATCGCACCAAATATCAAACTGTTATTACAAGCATTTCGAGATTATCATCTACCAATATTTCACACTCAAGAAGGACACGCACCAGACCTATCAGACTGTCCGCCATCAAAGTTGAATCGCGGTAAAGGTAAACTAAAAATTGGCGATGTTGGTCCTATGGGACGGATATTAATTTTAGGAGAACCAGGCAATGAGATCGTCCCAGAATTAGCTCCTTTGCCTGGGGAATTTGCGATCGCGAAACCAGGAAAAGGAGCTTTCTATCGCACTAATTTAGACCAACTCTTACAACAACAAAATATTTCTCACCTGATTATTACCGGAGTCACCACAGAAGTTTGCGTGCAAACAACGATGCGCGAAGCCAACGATCGCGGTTACGAATGTTTGCTAGTCGAAGATGCCACTGCAAGCTACTTCCCCGAATTCAAGCAAGCTACCCTCGATATGATTCGCGCCCAAGGCGGCATTATCGGTTGGACAGCCACCACCGCTGCCGTCTTACGAAGCCTAGAAACAATGACATCCTAATCGACGGGCGGGTTTTCCACACAAACACCCGATTTGCGACAAATCTGCTGGGTAAACCCGCCCCTACGACTGATTTACATATTCTCGCCAACCGCCCCATTGCGTAATTTCCTGCTGTCCTTCACAGGCGATCGCTTCCCCTAAAACTCCCAATACTGTCTCTCCATCTGCTAATCTTACTTTGCCGATGCATAATCCAGGAGGTTCTTGCCAGAGAATTTCGCTCAACCCTGCTGGTGGTACGTCCCAAACTTCTACTGCGATCGCAACTCCACCTGTAGCGACTCGGATCATAGCTGGATAGCGATCGTCAATTGACCACAAACGATAAGTCGGTTCTGTCAAGGCTTCGCGTAAGAATGTTGCGCCAACTGACAATAAATTAGCGTTCAGTTCTAACCCACGCATTAAAGTTCCATTCACGGCTAATCGTATATTTTTCATACAACCTTGGTATTTTTAATCGAAAGCAACAAATGTCAGCAAGTAGAAACTGAAGCATCACCATTTTCAACTATTGCGATTCGCGGTTGGCTCGATTTCGATTGTTCGGCTAATTCTGTTTGGGCGATCGCATCTTATACCGTTTCTGTGTGAAGCTGCATTATTTCTACCCCCCGCCTTCGGCGTCCCCCCGCGACTTCGGGGGGACTACAGGGGGGTCGAATTTAGTGCATCTCTACGGAGAATTGGTATTATCACCTGTTGTAGACCTACCTATTAAGCGATCGCGTGGTTGCGTCCGACGAACTTAACGAGAGTACAGCAGACTATTATCGCTACGTCCCGAGTCATGGGATACGCATAGTCCACAAAATTTACAGCAGTACTTTCTCATCAGGAACCTGAAACAGCAGCGATTAGCTATTTCTTTCGTAGGTTGAACGGTAATTCTTTTTGTTATAAGCTTCAATTTTCAGCTCAAATCGTCTTTATTGACAAAAACTATAACTTTCAACAACTACAAGTTATGAATCGAGATCGTCTTCTACAAAACAAGTTAACTCCACCCATGGTTGGAAAAAAGCCACAGTCGCTAATTTTACATGACGACGAACGAGTGGATAACTACTATTGGCTTAGAGAAAAAGAAAATCCTGAAGTTATTGCTTATCTAGAAGCAGAAAACTCTTATACTCAGGCAATGATGCAGCATACGGAAGTCCTGCAAGAAAAACTTTATCAAGAGATGTTAGCTCGCATTCAGGAAACCGATCTATCTGTCCCGTATCGCAAGGATGAATATTACTATTATTCCCGTACTGAGGCAGGAAAAGCATATCCAATTTATTGTCGCAAAAAAGGTAGCCTCGAGGCTGCTGAAGAAATTTTGCTAGATCAAAATCTACTTGCAGAAGGACACGAATTTTTCAATATTGGTGTGTTGCAAGTCAGTCCCAATCATCAGCTATTGGCGTACTCAGTTGATACTAGTGGTGCTGAGAAATACACGATGTATTTTTTAGATTTAAAGACATCACGGCTTTTTGAGAAAGTCATAGAAGATACTTATTATTCTTTTGCGTGGGGAAACGATAACCGTACACTTTTTTACACCAAAGTCGATGCAGCTAACCGTCCGTTTCAACTTTGGCGACATACATTAGATACACCGATCGCTGAAGATATTTTAGTTTACGAAGAAACTGATGAAGCCTTCCATCTATCTGTAGGTAAAACTCGCTCTCAAGCTTATATTCTGTTAGAATTAGGCAGCATGATTACCTCGGAAGTGCATTATTTAGCAGCAAATAATCCTACAGGTAATTTTCAACTCATCCACCCGCGTACAGATGGGATGGAATATGAGATCGAGCATCATAGCGATAACTTTTATATTACTACTAATGATGAGGCAATCAATTTCAAATTGATGAAAACTCCCGTTAGCGCCCCGACAAAAGACAATTGGGAAACGGCAATTCCCCATCGCGAAGACGTATTTTTATTAGGCGTGAGTGCTTTTAACGAACATTTGGCGATTTACGAACGCCAAAGTGGATTGCCAATGGTACGAGTCCAAAAATTAGCTACGGGAGAGGAATATGGAATTACTTTTCCCGAACCAACTTATGCTGTTTCTGAAGGGAATAATCCAGAGTTTGATACTAAGACTTTGCGCTTCAATTACACTTCTCTAATTACTCCCTATTCCGTATACGATTTCGATCTGGAAACTCAACAACGGGAGTTGAAAAAAGAAACTAAAGTGTTGGGAGGTTACGATCGCAGTCAATATCAAAGTGAAGGGCTGATGGCGACGGCTGAAGATGGGGTGCAAGTGCCAGTTTCAATTGTTTACAAAAAAGATATCCAAAAAGATGGTAAAAATCCTTTATTTTTAACCGGATACGGTGCTTACGGTTATTCCTATCCCGCTGCATTTTCTTCTAACCGCTTGTCATTACTCGATCGGGGTATAGTATTCGCGATCGCGCACGTTCGCGGTGGCAGCGAAATGGGACGAATATGGTATGAAAATGGCAAGTTTTTGCAGAAAAAGAATACATTTACTGATTTTATTGCTTGTGCAGAATATTTACTTTCTCAAGGTTGGACGAACAGCGATCGCTTGGCTATTTCTGGTGGTAGTGCGGGTGGTTTATTAATGGGTGCAGTTGTAAATCTGCGTCCCGATTTGTTTAAAGCGGCGATCGCTGACGTACCATTTGTCGATGTCTTGACAACTATCCTCGATACTTCTTTACCGCTAACTGCGATTGAGTGGGATGAATGGGGAAACCCTAACGACAAAGCTTATTACGATTACATCAAATCTTATTCTCCTTATGACAACGTAGAGGCGAAGGAATATCCAGATTTGTTAATTAATGCAGGTTTAAATGATTCTCGCGTTCAATATTGGGAACCAGCAAAATGGACGGCAAAGTTAAGAGAATTCAAGACGAATAGTAATGTTCTCTTACTCAAAACTAATATGGGTGCAGGGCATGGAGGTGCGTCTGGACGTTATGAAAGTTTGAAGGAAACTGCTTTTGATTATGCGTTTTTGTTGGATAGATTGGGCTTCGGTGATGAGTAGCTGTGTAAGACTAGCAGCATAGCAATAGCCTCTCGAATGCAATTTGCGATCGCTCGCACAGTTACCGCATTGGGGAAGGTATCCACTGCTGAAAACTATCTAAATGACTCCAATAAGCCATGTACCCGATTAACGCCCAAATTAATGCAGCGGCAATGAGTACAACTGCTCCCATCAGCCGCCACAAGCGATTATTCTTGAAGTACAAGAGTGTTGGAGAAGCACAAATTCCAGCTAGCCCCGTCAAGATGAAACCGATACCTGAAAGGATAGGTTGTTTCGTCAATCCCAAATTTATCAGGCGGACACCTACGAGAACCGCTACCAACCCTGCAAAGAAGCCATAAATTGCTAAGGTGATTAACTCCCAACCCTTTGCCAAACTGATAGACGTGCCAATAAATAGAATTCCAAATAAAACGCTTGTCTCACCGAATGCAATATTGAAGCTGCCTCTGACAGCCCAAGTTAAAGTCATGTGCAACCCAGTAGTGAGTGCGATCGCGCCTGTAATTCCAAACCCAGGAATCCACTTGTTTTGGTAGGGATCGTCCAAGCCAGCATATACATAGTAAGCCAGTAAGATCGACCCAGCGACCATGTTGATTAACATGAGAGTGATGTAATCGATAAACACAGATAAACCTCTAGATCGACAAGCGAGTAGATTTTCTGGAATCAAACTAGCGAGTCGTGGAGTTATATACAACAGTTCAATTCTAAATTTAAATCTCTATGTGTTACCTGGGGTGCAATTCTGTTACTGCACCCCTGATTAATTAAATACGCCAACGGTTCACATGCCGCTAGGAGGAAACCAAGCGCCGTGCTGTACGGGTGTTGGATTTGCTGTGTTTTTGACACTCCCCATGAATAGAATTATCTAGTTCTCAAATATTAATATAAACAACAACAACAGCGATAGCTGTT
>ERZ1066118.21-NODE-21-length-228174-cov-45.459081_pt1 | contig 228174 bp, 218 predicted proteins | sample MGYA00382765_ERZ1066118 | MGnify/ENA primary metagenome ERZ1066118 (study PRJEB33369, sample SAMEA5778348) | biofilm metagenome | biome: Industrial cooling water; feature: Water cooling tower basin; material: Biofilm | place: United Arab Emirates | collected... | reverse complement strand
GAGCACAGCACTCATAATGCTGGGGTCGGTGGTTCGAGTCCACCCATAGCCACCATCGCCGCAGGCGCCGCCTGCGCGCGCATCCGCCGCATCCACGGCGCCTCCCGACACGAACCACTGGACGTTCCCGCCTGCGCGCGGGTGGCTACACTGCGTCGTCGCGAGAGGCCCGTCCATGCCCCACCGCAAGAGCAAGGTCACGTCGGTGGACATCGCGCATCGCGCCGGTGTCTCGCAGGCCACCGTGTCGCGCGTGCTGCGCGGCAGCGCGCTGGTCAACGCCGAGACCCGCGCGCGCGTGGAAGCGGTGGTGCGCGAGCTCAACTACAAGGTCGACCGCCACGCCTCGAGCCTGCGCACGCAACGCTCCGGCACGCTGGCGCTGCTGCTGTTCGAGGACCCGACCAGCGACGACTCGCACATCAATCCGTTCTTCCTGTCGATGCTGGGCTCGATCACGCGCGCGTGCGCGCGCATCGGCTGCGACCTGCTGGTGTCCTTCCAGCAGCTCTCCGACGACTGGCATGCCGACTACGAGGACAGCAAGAAGGCCGACGGGCTGATCCTGCTGGGCTACGGCGACTACGAAACCTTCAAGCCCACGCTGGCGCGGCTGCTGGAGCAGGAAACGCACTTCGTGCGCTGGGGCGCGGTGCTGCCCGGCCAGGCCGACGTGACCATCGGTTGCGACAACGCGCATGGCGGCCGCCTGGCGGGCGAGCACCTGCTCGCGCGCGGGCGCAGGGCCATCGCGTTCCTCGGCAATGCGTCCAGCGGCTCGCCGGAATTCGCCGCGCGCCACCACGGCTGCGCCGCCGCGCTGCAGGCCGCGGGCCTGGCAATGGATCCGCGGCTGCAGGTCGATGCGGAAAGTTCGGAGGACGCCGGCATCGCCGCGGCGCGCACGCTGCTGGCGCGCGGCGTGGAGTTCGACGCGCTGTTCGCGGCCAGCGACCTGATCGCGATCGGGGCGATGCGCGTGCTCGCGGAAGCCGGCCTGCGCGTGCCGGAGGACGTGGCGGTGGTGGGCTTCGACGACCTGCCGATCGCACGCTTCACGACCCCGGCGCTGACGACCGTCTACCAGGACACCACGCGCGCCGGCTCGCTGCTGGTGGAGACCCTGCAGGCGCTGATCCGCGACGAGCCGGCACAGAGCGTGATGCTGCCGGCGGCGCTGGTGGTGCGGCAGTCGTCGGGGTGAGTGACGCGACAACGCTTCACCTGTAGCGCCGAGCTTGCTCGGCGTGTTCGCGTCATCGGTCCTGACGCCGAGCAAGCTCGGCGCTACAGGTCATCGCCCAGCACGTTGGTGCGAACGGCCCCGTCAGCCGCGCGGGCGGGCGCCACGCTGGGCCGCGTCGAGGGCCTCGATGAGTGCAGGCGCGGTGACGGGTGAATCAAGCACCAGCACGTCGACACCGTGCGCCGGCACCTCGAGCTCGAACGATGCCGCGCCCTGCGCGATGTCGTGCACCGTGCCGGTCATGCGGGAGGTCCAGCGGCCCGGCTGCAGCATCCGGTCCACGCGCAGCGTCGCCGGCGCATCGCCCTTGTTGAGCAGCACGAGCGCGGTCTGCGCGGCGCCGCCCTCCTGCAGCACGCGGTAGAACGCCGCGGTCTCGCCTGCCATCGACAGGTTCACCTGCAGGCCGCGCTGCAGGGCCGGCGTCGCGCGGCGCACGGTGGCGATGCGCGCCAGCGCGGCGTGGATGGGGTGCGTCCGCGCGCGCTCGATGTTCGCCGTGCCGAAGTAGTTGCGGTTGCCCGCGTGCTCGGCGGCGCCGCGCATGAAACCGATCTCCGAGCCGTAGTAGACGACCGGGATGCCGCGCGCGGTGAACAGGAAGTTGTGCGCGTCGATGAAGCCTTCATCGGCCGCGTCCATGCGTGGCATGTCGTGGTTGTCGTAGAACGTCGCCAGCGCGTAGGGGTCGGTGTAGGGGCCGCCCTCCAGGAACAGCGCGGGTGCGATGCGGTCGTAGCCGGCGCGCTTGCGCCCGAACACCTCGTCCACCGCCTGCTTGAGCGGGAAGTCGAGCACGCTGACGTTGGCGTTCTCGCGCCACGTGTGTTTGGCGATCACCTTCGCGTCGTAGTCGAAGGCCTCGCCGAACATGTACATGCCGGGCTTCCTGGCGCGGATGCGGCCGACGAACTCGTGCCAGAACGCATCCGGCAGCCAGCCGATGGTGTCGATGCGCAAGGCGTCGGCGCCCTGGTCGATCCATTGCGAATACGCGCCGACAAGGTGGTCCATCACCGCCGGGTTGTCCTCGGCGAAGTCCGACAGCTCGGCCAGGCCCGGTTTGGTGTTGAAGAACGCGTGCAGCGGGTTGCGCGCCGGGTCCAGCTTGCTCGGATGCAGGTTCTGGTGGTCGGCAACCTTCGTGCCCGCCGCGTCGTAGACCTCGCCGTAGCCGGGCTGGTCGCGTGGCATCGAGTACGACGGCGAGCCGTGGTTGGCGACGATGTCCAGCACGATCTTCATGCCGCGCGCGTGCGCCGCCCCCGTCAGTCCGCGGAAGTCCAGGCCCGGGCTCGGCAGGTGTTCGTCGAGGCGGTGGAAGTTGGTGGCCCAGTAGCCGTGGTAGCCGGTCTTGCCGCCGTCGGTCCACAGGCCGTCCCTGACCGCCGGCTTGCCGCCGGTGAAGGCCTCGTCCGGGTTGTCGACGATCGGCGTGATCCACACCGCGTCGAAGCCCATGGCGCGGATGTAGTCCAGGTGGTCGACGATGCCGCGGAAGTCGCCGCCGAGGTACCCGATGTTGTCGCCGGTGTCCGCCGCGCCCGGGGTCGGGCGGTCGAAGGTGCGCAGTCGCGGGTCCGCGCCACCCTGGTCGCGCTGGTCGTTGGACGTGTCGCCGTTGACGAAGCGGTCGGTGACGACGAAGTACACCGCGTGCGCGGCGAACGGCTCGCGCGTGCCGACGTATTCGCGCGCCGGCGCGGGCGCGGGCGCGGGCGCGATCGCTTCAGGTGCGCGCGTGGTGGCGCAGGACGCCAGCAGCAGTGCAGCGGCAAGTGGAGCGAGGCGGATCGATTGCATGGCGTCCTCAGTGTTGCGGCGCGGCGGCGTGCATCGGCGCGCCCGATTCGCGCACGCGCAGCACGCACAGCCCGGCCACGACCAGGCTCACTCCGCCGATGGCCAGCGCGCTGATCGGCGCGCCGTCGAAGAAGGTCTTGAGCAGCAGGCCGAGCAGGCTGGCGGCCACCAGCTGCGGGATGACGATGAAGAAGTTGAAGATGCCCATGTACACGCCCATCTTCGACGCCGGCACGCTGTCGCTGAGCAGCGCGTACGGCAGCGACACGATCGAGGCCCAGGCGAAGCCGACGCCGATCATCGACACCAGCAGCCATTGCGGGTCGCGGATGACCGTCATCGACAGCAGTCCGATGCCGCCGAGCACCGCGTTGACCAGGTGGCTCATGCGCACGCCGATGCGCCGCACCATCCACGGGATGACCATCGCCGCGATGGCGGCGAACGCGTTGTAGGCGCCGAACAGCACGCCCACCCAGTTGGCGCCCTCGTTGTAGGCCGCCGACGTCGGGTCGGTGCTGCCGAAGTGCGTCTCGGTGACCGCGCCGGTGGTGTAGATCCACATCGCGAACAGCGCGAACCACGAGAAGAACTGCACCACCGCGAGCTGGCGCATCGTGTCGGGCATGGCGTGCAGGTCGCGCACCAGCGTGGCGACCATCGCGCCGGGGCGCAGCCGCAGCGCGATGAGCATGGCGATGCCGTAGCCCGCCAGCAGCCCGGCCAGCACGTACAGCTGCCGGTCCCAGCCCAGCCGCCACACCAGCGCGGCGAGCACCGCGCCGGCGGCCAGCCACAGCGACGCGGAACGGCCCAGGCGCGCGGGCAGCGCGGGCGCGTCGCCGGCTGCGTGCACGACGGGGCCGGTCTCGAAGGACGCCAGTTGCGCCGGGCTGTACTCGCGCGAGCGCATCACCGTCCAGCCGATCGCGCCGAACAGCACCGCCCCGCCGACGTAGAACGCGTAGCGCACGGTGTCCGGGATCTCGCCGGGCCCGGCCGTGTTGGCCACGCCCGCCTGCGCGAACAGCCACGGCAGCAGGCTGGCGAACACCGAGCCCACCGCGATGAAGAAGCTCTGCATCACGTAGCCGGTGGGCCGCTGGCGGCTGTCGAGCTGGTCGCCGACGAAGGCGCGGAACGGCTCCATCGACACGTTGATCGATGCGTCCAGGATCCACAGCAGCCCCGCGGCGATCCACAGCGCGGGCGCGTTGGGCATGAAGAACAGCGCCAGCGTCGCCAGCACCGCGCCGGCGAGGAAGTACGGGCGCCGGCGGCCCAGCGGCGTCCACGTGCGGTCGCTCCAGTAGCCCACGATCGGCTGCACGATCAGCCCGGTCAGCGGCGCGGCGATCCACAGCAGCGGAATGTCCTCCATGTCCGCGCCGAGGGTCTGGAAGATGCGGCTGACGTTGGCGTTCTGCAGCGCGAAGCCCACCTGGATGCCCAGGAAGCCGAAGCACATCGTCCAGATCTGCCAGAAGGACAGCGTCGGTTTGCGGTTCATCGGGGTCCTGCGTGGTGCCCGGCATGCGCGCGGCGCAAGCATCGGGGAGGTGGTGCGGCGCGGCATTGTGGTGTCGGCGCGCAGCGCAGCATCGGCGCGTGCAATCGTATTCAGCGCGGCGCGCGCGCGCGCCTGCCGATGTGCGACGCGGCCGCGTGGCATCGTCCGCGGCCTTGCACGACGGGCACGCAACATGGGGACGACGCGCTGGTGGCGCGGCGCGGTGATCTACCAGGTCTACCCGCGCAGCTTCCTGGACACCGACGGCGACGGCGTGGGCGACCTGCCCGGCATCATCGAGCGCCTGGACTACATCGCCGCGCTGGGAGTCGACGCGATCTGGATCTCGCCGTTCTTCAAGTCGCCGATGCGCGACTACGGCTACGACATCGCCGACTACCGCGACGTCGACCCGATGTTCGGCACGCTGGCCGACTTCGACCGCCTGCTGGCGCGCGCGCACGCGCTCGGCCTGAAGGTGATGATCGACCAGGTGCTCAGCCACACCTCCGACGCGCACGCGTGGTTCCGCGAGAGCCGCGCCTCTCGCGACAACCCGCGCGCCGACTGGTACGTGTGGGCGGACGCTAGGCCCGACGGCACGCCGCCCAACAACTGGCTGTCGATCTTCGGCGGCGTGGCCTGGCAGTGGGAACCGCGGCGCGGGCAGTACTACCTGCACAACTTCCTGGTCGAGCAGCCGGACCTCAACTTCCACCACCCGGACGTGCAGCAGGCCGCGCTCGACAACGTGGCGTTCTGGCTGGACCGCGGCGTGGACGGCTTCCGCCTGGACGCGATCAACTTCTGCTTCCACGACGCGGCGCTGCGCGACAACCCGCCCAAGCCCGCGCACCTGCGCGCCGGGCGCGGGTTCTCGGCCGACAACCCGTACGCGTTCCAGTACCACCACCACAACAACACGCAGCCGCAGATGCTGCCGCTGCTCGAGCGCCTGCGCGCGCTGATGGACCGCTACCCGGACGTGGCGGCGCTCGGCGAGATCTCCTCGGAGGATTCGCTGGCGACGATGGCCGAGTACTGCGCGCCCGGCCGCCTGCACATGGGCTACAGCTTCGAGCTGCTCACCGACGACAGGAGCGCGGCGTACATCCGCTCGACGGTGGAGACGCTGGAGGCGCGGATGCGCGATGGCTGGCCGTGCTGGGCCATCAGCAACCATGACGTGCAACGCGCGGTGACGCGCTGGGCCAACGGCGGCGACGCCGATGCGCATGCCCGGCAGCTGGTCGCGCTGGTGTGCTCGCTGCGCGGTTCGGTGTGCCTGTACCAGGGCGAGGAACTCGGGCTGCCGGAAGCGCAGATCCCGTTCGAGGCGTTGCGCGACCCCTACGGCATCGCGTTCTGGCCGAACTTCAAGGGCCGCGACGGCTGCCGAACGCCGATGCCGTGGACGGACGCAGGCGACGCGGGCTTTTCGTCCGGCACGCCCTGGCTGCCGGTGGACGCCGCGCACCGCGCGCGCAGCGTGGCGACGCAGGAAGCCGACGCGACCTCGACGCTGCACGCGGTGCGCGCGTTCCTGGCCTGGCGGCGCACGCAGCCGGCGCTGGTGGACGGCGCGATCGATTTCCTCGACGCGCCCGAACCGGTGCTCGCGTTCGTGCGCGGCAGCGGCGCGGGTGCGGTGCTGGTGGTGTTCAACCTCGGCGCGGCGCCCACCACGTGGACCCTGCCCGACGGCATCGCCGCGACGGTGCTGGAGGCCCCCGGGGTGGCGGCCTCGCGGCTCGTGGGCCGGGTGGTCCACCTGCCCGCGCACGGCGCGCTGTTCGCGGCGCTGGCCTGAGCGCGCGCGCCGCTCACTCGGGCGGCAGCAGCTCCATCGCCATCACCACCGCGTCCTCGCGCCCGGTGCGCGCGGGGTAGTAGCGCGGGCGGCGGCCGATCGCGTTGAAGCCTTCGGATTCGTAGAGGCGGATTGCGCCCGGGTTGGAGGGCCGGACTTCGAGGAACACGCGCTCGGCACGGCGCGCGCGCGCGAGCTGCAGCATCGTGCGCACCAGCCGCCGGCCGAGCCCGCGGCCCTGGCGGTCGGGCGCGACGCAGACGTTGAGGATGTGCGCCTCGCCGGCGGCCACGCTCATCAGCACGTAGGCGGCGATGCCGCGCTCGTCCACCAGCACCCACGCCGGGTACTGCGCGCGCAGGCAGTCGCGGAAGATGCCGGGCGTCCACGGGAATTCGTACGCGCGCAGCTCGATGGCGTGCACCGCGTCGACATCGTCCTCGCGCATCGGCCGCAGGTGGCCGGGGGCCGCCTCGCCCGCGGGGGCGACCCGCGCGTTCATGCGCGGCGCCGCGCCCGCAGCCGCGGCCACAGCGCGCGCTTGGCGCTTGCATCGCCGCGCAGCGCGTCGATGGCGATGCCCTCGAGCAGCTCGCCGCGGTCGCGCACGCAGCGCAGCAGCGCGGCATGCAGGCGCGCGGCGTCCGGCCGCGCCGTCGATGCACGCCCAGCCGCATCGACCTGCCCCACATGCACCATCGGCGACAGGCCCATGGCCTGGAGCCATTCGCGCTGGCGCGGCGACCACGCACTCACGGCGCGGTCCCGGCCGGCGTGCGCCGCATGCGGCGGCCGAGCGCGGCCAGCGGCCCCAGCAGCGCGTACAGCAGCGCGATGCCCAGCAGCACCTTCGGCGGGTCGATGGCGATGGCCACCAGCAGCGCCACCGCCGCCGGCAACGCCCAGAACGGAACGCGGTCGTTGCGCGGCGTGCCGCCCTTGAAGCTCGGGTAGCGAATCCGGCTGACCATCAGCAGCGCGGCGGCCACGGCCACGCCGAGGGTCAGGTAGCGCAGGCGCTCGCCATCGAACCCCAGGTCCACGCACGTCCACACGAAGCTCGCCACCAGTCCGGCGGCTGCCGGGCTCGCCAGGCCGATGAAGTAGCGCTTGTCCACCTGCGCGACCTGCGAATTGAAGCGCGCCAGCCGCAGCGCCGCGCAGGCCGCGTAGAGGAACGCCGCCGCCCAGCCGGCCTTGCCCAGCGTCGCGCCGTCCAGCCGCATCGATTCGAGCGCCCAGTGGTAGGCCAGCAGCGCCGGCGCCAGACCGAAGCTCACGAGGTCGGCGAGCGAGTCGTACTGCACCCCGAACTCGCTCTGGGTGTTGGTCAGCCGCGCCACGCGACCGTCCACGCCATCGAGGATGCCGGCGATGAAGATCGCCACGCACGCTACCTCGAAGCGCCCCTGGGTGGCGGCGATGATCGAGTAGAAGCCCGCGAACAGCCCGCCGGTGGTGAACAGGTTGGGCAACAGGTAGATGCCGCGGCTGCGTGGCCGCTGAACGGGAAGGTCCTGGGGGCGGCGTGCATTCATCAGGCGTGAAGTCTATCGCTTGCCCCCGTGGTTCCCCTTTGCTGCAATCGCTGCCGGCCACCGGCCCGCCGCCGACCGGCCCGCCGCACCCGGCCTGATCCCGTCCGCCCCACCGCTCCACCGGAGCCCGCCATGACCCGTCGCGCCCTCGTGCTGTCCGTCCTCGTGCTCGCCGGCCTCGCCGTGCCCGCTGCCGCGCAGGAGGTGTACCGGTGGAAGGACGCGCGCGGCGTCACCCACTACGGCGACACGCCGCCACCCGGGGTGAAGGCCACGCCGTTCCGGACGGCCGCGCCGCCGCCCCGTCCGGCCCCGCAGGCCGCGGGTGCGCCCGGCGCGGCCGCGACCGCCGCGGCGCCGCCCAGCGCGACCGCGCAGTGCACCACCGCGCGGCGCAACCTCGAGCTGCTGCAGGGCGCGATGCCGGTGGGCGTGGACTCCAACGGCGACGGCAAGCCCGACGGGACGATGGATGCCGCGCAGCGTGCCGCGCAGGTCAAGCTGGCCGAGGCCGGCATCGCCGCCTACTGCTCCGGCGTCCCGGCGGCCCCGCCCAAGGCCTGATCGATGCGCGCGGCGTGGGCCGTCGTCGGCGGCGTGGCCGTCGGCGTCGCCGCGTGGTGGTGGTTCGAACACAGGCCCGCGGCCGACGAACGCGCGCGCCGCGAGGCCGCCGTCGCCGCGCAGGCCGCCGATGACCGCCTGTACCGCTGGCGCGACGGCCAGGGCCGCCTGCACGTGACCGAATCCCCGCCGCCGCGCGGCCAGGGGCGCGGGCTGGTGCAGCGCGTGGAGCGCGCGCCGCGTGAGGGGATCGAAATCCAGGGCAACTGAGCGGGCATGGCACCGCTCGCGCGCGACGATGCGACCGCGCCGCTACCGACAGTCAATCCACAAGATTCGCGCGATCGCACGCGCCACGCGGGCATGGCAGTGAGCACGCCGCGCGTCCGCGCGTGGTGCCGATGGCAGAATGCGCGGCCCCGTCGTCCGTGCCGCCGCCGATGCGCCTGTCGCAGTTCCACCTCCACACCAGCAAGGACACGCCCGCCGAGGCCGAGATCGCCAGCCATCGGCTGATGCTCAAGGCCGGCATGATCCGCAAGCTCGCCGCGGGCCTGTACACCTGGAGCCCGTTGGGCCTGCGCGTGCTGCGCAAGGTCGAGCGCGTGGTGCGCGAGGAGATGGAGCGCGCCGGCGCGATCGAGGTGCTGATGCCGGCCGTGCAGCCGCGCGAGCTGTGGGAAGAAACCGGGCGCTGGGAGAAGTTCGGCGGCCAGCTGCTCAAGCTGCAGGACCGCAAGGAGGCGTGGTACTGCGTCGGCCCCACGCACGAGGAGGTCATCACCGACTTCGCGCGCGCGGAACTGGCCAGTTACAGGCAGCTGCCGGTGACGTTCTTCCAGATCCAGACCAAGTTCCGCGACGAGATCCGCCCGCGCTTCGGGGTGATGCGCGCGCGCGAGTTCCTGATGAAGGATGCGTACTCCTTCCACCTCGACGACGCCGGGCTCGAGGCCGAGTACCGCAACATGTATGACGCCTACGGCCGCATCTTCTCGCGCCTGGGCCTGGGCTTCCGCGCGGTGTTCGCCGACACCGGCGCGATCGGCGGAAGTGCCTCGCACGAGTTCCACGTGCTGGCCGATTCGGGCGAGGACGCGATCGCCTTCTCCACCGGTTCGGACTACGCGGCCAACGTCGAGCTGGCCGAGGCGGTGGCGCCCGGCGCGCGCGCCGCGGCGGGCGAGGCGCTGCGCGAGGTGCAGACCCCCACGCAGACGACCTGCGAGGAGGTCGCCGCGCTGCTCGGGATCGGGCTGGAGCGCACGGTGAAGTCGCTGGCGGTGGTGGGCAGCGACGCCGCCGGCGCGCCGCAGTTCGCGTTGGCGCTGGTGCGCGGGGACCATCGCGTCAACGAGATCAAGCTGTCGAAAGTCGCTGGCCTGTCCGACTACCGGATGGCGACCGAGGCCGAGATCCTCGACGCGCTCGGCGGCCCGGCCGGCTTCATCGGGCCGTTGCGCCCCGCGCGCGCGGTGCGGGTGGTCGCCGACCGCAGCGTCGCGGCGCTGGCCGATTTCGTAATCGGCGCCAACCGCGCCGGGTTCCATGTCGCCGGGGTCAACTGGGGACGCGACCTGCCCGAGCCCGACGTCGTGGCCGACATCCGCGACGTGGTTGCCGGCGATGCATCGCCCTGCGGCGCGGGCACGCTCGGCATCGCGCGCGGCATCGAGGTGGGCCACGTGTTCCAACTCGGCCGCAAGTACGCCGAGGCGATGAAGCTGACCGTGCTTGATGCAAGCGGCAAGGCGGCCACGCCGGCGATGGGCTGCTACGGCATCGGCGTGTCGCGGATCGTCGCAGCGGCGATCGAGCAGAACTTCGACGAGGCCGGCATCCGCTGGCCGGACGCGATGGCGCCGTGGCAGGCGGTGGTGTGCGTGATCAACCCGAAGAACGACGCCGCGGTGGCCAATGCCGCGCAGGCGCTGTATGCCGACCTGGCCGCGCGCGGCGTGGACGTCGCGCTCGACGACCGGGGCCTGCGGCCGGGCGCGATGTTCGCCGACATCGAACTGATCGGCATCCCGCACCGCGTGGTGGTCTCCGAGCGCGCTCTGGCGGCGGGCAGTTTCGAATACCGCCACCGCGGCGCGGCCGAATCCGAAGCACTCGACCGGGACGCGGTGCTGGCGCGGATCGCGCCGGGGCACTGAGGCTGTTTTAGCCGTCCCTGACTTGAGACCTGGCGAAACTTCCCCCCGGCCGGGCGTGCTGACCGCGGTGCAGCCGCATCGCTTCGTGCCGCGGCCCTGCCGGCGGCATTGGCAGGCAGGCGGGGACTACCGCTGCCCGGCCGATATTCCGCGGCGGTTCGCCGGGAATTGGCGATCGATCCCGCGATGGATTGGCCTCCGATTCGCCATCGATCCCCGGAGGGATTCGCGCCCGATTCGCGCGACATTCGCCATCGACCCGGCACGACGGCCTGCCACGCGGGTTTGCGCGATCGCAACCGGGGTGTTTAGATCGCGCCACCGCCCAGGGACGGCGCGGATAATCCGCAGCACTGATTCCCTTTCCGTTTTCGATCCCCGGAGCCCCCGATGCCCGTCAACCTCGACTCGATGTCCGCCAAGGAACTCGAAGCCCTCATCAGCCAGGCGCGCAAGCGCAAGAGCACGCTCAGCAAGCGCAAGCCGCTGGCCACCGTCCGCGCCGCGATCCTGCGCCAGATCGCCCGCGAGGGATATTCGGTCAACGAACTGTTCGGCGGCGGCGGCGGCACCAGCGCCCCGCGCGCGGGCAAGGCCGCCAAGGCCCCGCGCAAATCCACCGCCGCGCGCAAGTCCACCGGCAAGGTGGCGCCGAAGTACCGCAATCCGGACAACGCCTCGGAAACCTGGACCGGCCGCGGCAAGCAGCCGCGCTGGCTGGCGGCCAAGACCAAGTCGGGCGCCAAGCTGGAATCGTTCCTGATCGGCTGACCGCCCGCGCGATCCAGCAGGAAAAAACGCCGGCCTTGCGCCGGCGTTTTACATGGGAGTTTCCGGGCGCGGTTTCCCGGGTCCGCGCGGGGTGGATTCGCGCACGCAGCGCCGGCCGGTCCGCGCGACGGGCCGCGTCCGCCGCCCTTGCCGGAAGTGCTACAGGTTCCGCCGCGTCGGCAGCAGCAGGTTGCCGAACAGCACGCCGGCGACCAGCGCCATCAGGATGTTGAGCACCGCCATCCACGCCGCCTGGCCGGCATCGACGGTCTGCTGCTGGATGACGTCGAGCAACCCGCGCAGTGACGTGCTGCCCGGCACCATCAGGATGATCCCGGGCACGCGCACCAGCGCGCCGGGGCGGTGCACCCAGCGCGCGAACGCGTTGCCGGCGGCGGTCACCAGGAGCGCCGCGGAGAACACGCCTGCGGGGCTGCCGTAGGCATCGCCGACCACGCGCGAGACCACGTAGCCGGCCATCGCCGCGGCCATCACCAGCGGCACGTCGCGCACCCGCGCGCGGAACAGCACCGCGAACGCGAACGCCGACACCACCAGCGCGCCCCACTCCACCCAGTCCGGCTGCGGGCGCGACGCGCGCACCATCGGCTCGAGGCCCGCCAGCCGCGCCACCGACACCGCCAGCGCCACGCCGACCGCGAGCTTGACGATGGTCGACAGCGCGCCGGCGAAGCGCGCGGTGCCCGACACGAGGTGTCCGCTGGTGAGTTCGTTGACCGCGTTGGTCAGCGACATGCCGGGCAGCAGCACGATCAGCGAGGCGATGATCACGGTGTTCTGGTTGAGCGGCGCCACGTACGCGGCCACCAGCAGCGCGACGGCCGCGGCGAGCATCGCGGCGACCGCGTCCAGCGCCTCCTTGAGCTGCGGCCGCGCGTCGGAGGCCTGCACCAGCGCGCCGATCGCCAGTCCCGTCGCGCCCGCCACGCCGATGTCCAGCCACGGCAGGCGCAGCAATCCGCCCACCGACGCGGCCGCCAGCCCGTAGCCCGCGACCTGCACCAGGCCACCGCGGATCCCCGCCGCGCGGTCGAGCGCCAGCAGCGCCGCGTGGCCTTCCGACAGGCCCATGCGCCCGGCCATCACGTCCTCGGCGATGCGGTCGGCCTCGCTCAAGCGCCCGAGGTCGGTGTCGCCCGGCGGCAGCCGGATCACCCGCGTGGTGTCGCCCTCGCCGGTGGCGCGGCGCGGGTCGCTGAAGGTGAGGATCATGCCGGTGGGGTTGGACCACGGTTCGCAGTCCAGCCCGAAGCGCTGCGCGACCGCGCTCACCGCGCCCTCCAGGCGCTGCGCGGTGGTGCCGTACGCGTGCAGGCGCTCGGCCAGTTCGACGACGAAGCTGATGCGCGCCGCGTAGCTGGCATCGCGCAACGACAGGGGCGTGGTCATGCGCGCAAGCATGGCATGCGCGCATGGCGGGGCAGTTTTGGCCATGCGCGGCGACCACGGGCGATCACCCGCTCCCGTCACCCCTGCGCATGCAGGGGCCCAGTGACTTGCGTACGACCGGTTCGCACGAGTGTCCCTGCGTCGCGATCACGCGCGTTCGTCGCCGGCGTACGCATGGGCGGGCAACTCGGGCTGCAAGGCATCTGAAACAAAGGCGCTGGGCCCCTGCGTTCGCAGGGGCGACGGTTTGGTGGGAAAACCACTCCCCTAGACAACAAGCAGGCGGCGGCACGCACGTGGAGGCTGCAGCCGCGCAACGGTTGACCAAGCGGAGGCGACGCGCAGCCATGCGCTCCTTCACGCACTGCGCCGCACGCCACGCCGGTATCCTCCGCCCACCGATGCACGCAGCCCTCCGCATGAGCGACCCGTCCCCGCGAATCGACGCCGAAGGCGACGTGCTGCACCTGCGCGGGCGCTGGACGCTCGAGCACGCGATGGCGATCGGCCGCGCACTGGCCGACGCGCCAGCGACCGCGCGGGTGGACGCGCGCGGGGTGGAGCGCCTGGACACCGTCGGCGTGCTGCAGCTCATGCGCTTCTCCACGCGCCGCGAGCTGGCGTTCGAAGCCATCGAGTTCGACGCGCGCCACCAGGCGCTGGTCGCGGCCATCGAGGACGTCGCCGACGAGCGCCCGAAGAAGAAGCGCGAGTACGGCCTGGCCGCGGCGCTCGGCCGGCTCGGCGAGACGATGGTCGAGAACGGCCGCGAGATCCTCGCGCTGGTGGCGTTCTTCGGCGAGACACTGGTCAAGCTGCTGCGCACGATCAAGGAGCCCTCGCGCTTCCGCCCGGTCGCCACCGTGCACCACATGGAGCAAGTGGGCCTGGACGCGGTGCCGCTGGTGGCGCTGCTGTGCTTCCTGGTCGGCGCGGTGGTCGCGTTCCTCGGCGCCAACATCCTGCGCGACTTCGGCGCGGTGATCTTCGTCGTCGAGCTGGTGAGCATCTCGTTCCTGCGCGAGTTCGGCGTGCTGCTCACCGCCATCATCCTGGCCGGGCGCACGGCGTCGGCGTTCACCGCGCAGATCGGCACGATGGTCGCGCGCGAGGAGGTCGACGCGATCCGCACGCTCGGCATGGATCCGATCGACCTGCTGGTGATCCCGCGCGTGCTGGCGCTGCTGGTGATGCTGCCGCTGCTGACCTTCGTGGCGATGATGTCCGGCCTGCTCGGCGGGCTGGTGGTCGGCGCCTACGCGCTGGACATCCCGCCGCAGCAGTACCTGGCGCGCATGCAGGAGACGATGGAGCTGCGGCACTTCTTCACCGGCATGGCCAAGGCGCCGGTGTTCGCGCTGGTGATCGCGCTGATCGGCTGCCTGGAGGGCATGCAGGTCAAGGGCACCGCGCAGTCGCTGGGCGAGCGCACGACCTCGTCGGTGGTGCAGGCGATCTCGCTGGTGATCGTGCTCGACGCGTTCTTCGCCATCTGGTTCATGGAGATGGGCTGGTGAACGCCGACGCGCCGATGCAGCAGGAGATCGAGGCCGCGCAGGAACCCGGCGCGCCGATCATCCGCGTGCGCGGGCTGGTCAACCGCTTCGGCGAGCAGGTGGTGCACGAGGGGCTGGACCTCGACGTGCGCGCGGGCGAGATCATCGGCGTGGTCGGCGGCTCGGGCACCGGCAAGAGCGTGCTGATGCGCTCGATCCTGGGGCTGCGCACGCCCGATGACGGCGAGATCGAGGTGCTGGGCATCGACGCGCGCGCCGCGCAGGACGCGGCCCATCGCGAGATCGAGCGCAACACCGGCGTGCTGTTCCAGGACGGCGCGCTGTTCTCGTCGCTGACCGTCGGCGAGAACGTGCAGGTGCCGCTGAAGGAGTACCACCGCGACCTGCCCGACTCGCTGCGCTACGAGCTGGCGCTGCTGAAGATCAAGCTCGCCGGCCTGCCGGCCGACGCGCTCAACAAGCTGCCCAGCCAGCTCTCCGGCGGCATGCGCAAGCGAGCGGGCCTGGCACGCGCGCTCGCGCTCGACCCGCCGCTGCTGTTCCTCGACGAGCCCACCGCGGGCCTGGACCCGATCGGCGCGGCCGCGTTCGACGAGCTCATCCGCACCCTGCAGCAGGCGCTGGGCCTGACCGTGTTCCTGATCACCCACGACCTCGACACGCTGTACACCATCTGCGACCGCGTGGCGGTGCTGGCCGACCGCAAGGTGGTGGTGTGCGCGCCGATCGCCGAGGTCGAGCGCTTCGACCACCCGTGGGTGCAGGAGTACTTCCACGGGCCGCGGGCGCGGGCGGCGCAGGAGGCGAGGAGCGGGAATGGGGAACAGGGAACGGGGAAGCGCGAAGTCCCGCTCCCAGCGCCCGATCCGGCTTCCACGGTCTTCACCCCTTCCGGTCATGCTGCCGCGGATCCACCAGGCTGAGTGCGCCTGCTTCCCCGTTCCCCGTTCCCCGTTCCCGCTTCAGGCACCCCATGGAAACCAAGGCCAACTACGTCCTCATCGGCGCATTCACGCTGCTGGTCTCGGCATTCCTGCTGCTGTTCGCGCTGTGGGCGGCGAAGTATTCGTCCGACCAGAGCTGGCGGGAGTACCTGGTGGTGTTCAACGAGCCGGTGACCGGGCTCTCCGAGGGCAGCAGCGTGCAGTACAACGGCATCTCGGTGGGCACCGTGGAGGAGCTCACCCTCGACGCCAAGGACCCGCGCCGCGTGCGCGCGCTGCTGCGGCTGGGCGCGGACGTGCCGGTCAAGACCGACACCAAGGCCAAGCTGTCGCAGCAGGGGCTGACCGGCGCGCCGTTCATCCAGCTCACCGGCGGCACGCCGTCGAGCCCGGCGCTGGCGAGCGTCGACGACCGCGACATCCCGGTGATCCAGACCGAGGCCAGCGCGCTGCAGAACATCGCCGACACCGCCAACCGCCTGGTCGAGCGCATGGACCAGGTGCTCAGCGAGGCGAACGTGCGGCGCGTGGCGAGCACGCTGGAGAACATCGAGTCGATGACCGGCGCGATCGCCGACCAGCGCGAGGACCTGCGCCTGCTGATCGTCAACGCGCGCAAGTCCAGCGAGCAGCTCGAGAAGACCCTGGTGACCACCGACCGGGCGATCAGCGACATCGACCGCGAGGTCGTCGACAAGCTGCCCGCGCTCATCGCCAAGCTCGATTCGACGCTCACCAAGATGGAGTCCGCCGCCGACGGCGCCAGCGGCATCCTCAACGACAACCGCGCGGCGATCAGCAGCTTCGCCAACGACGGCCTCGCGCAGCTGGGCCCCACGCTGGCCGAGCTGCGCGGCCTGGTGCGCGACCTGCGCCGCATCAGCGACCGCCTCGACGGCAACCCGGCCGGCTACATCCTCGGCCGCGACGCACCGAAGGAGTTCGAGCCCCGATGAGCCCGCACCACGCCCCGACGCTTCGCCGCGGTTCCGCCAGCCGCCATGCCACGCAGGCGGCGACGCCTCTGCGCGCCGCGCTGCTGCTCGCCACGCTCGCCCTGCTGCCCGGCTGCGCGCTGCTGGGCGGGGGCAAGGATCCGCCGACCATCCACGCGCTCGATCCGCGCATCACCCTCGACGCATCCGCGCCCTCGGTGCGCTGGCAGCTCGCGCTGCCGCGGCCGACCGCGGTGGGCATGATCGACAGCCAGCGCATCGTGGTGCTCCCGGTGCCCGGCGAGATGCAGGTCTACAAGGGCGCGCAGTGGGCCAAGCGGCCCACGGACATGCTCGAGGACGCGGTGCTGCGCGCGCTGGAGGATTCCGGGCGCATCCCGGCGGTCGCGCGCCAGGGCAGCGGCGTGGCGGCCGACTACCGGCTGGTCATGGACCTGCGCCGTTTCGATGCCGACTACGCCGGCGCCGCGGTGCCCAGCGCGGTCGTCGAGGTCAATGCCAAGCTGCTGCACGCGGGCGACCAGGACATCGTCGCGTCGCGCACGTTCCGGCATGCCCGCGCGGCGGCCGCCACCGATGTCGCCAGCGTCGCGAGCGCATTCGATGGCGCGCTGGCCGCGACCACGCGCGACATCGCCACGTGGGTGCTGGCGACCGGGCAGTCGCACGACGTCACGCATCGCTGATCCCGCGCCTGCCTTCGCGCCAAGCGATCGCGTGGCGCAGGGATGGCGACGATGAGCTAGCGGAGCGCTGCAGGCGTGCCACGTCGTGCACACCATGCGCAGCGCGGTTCACCGCACGATCCGCCGGAACGTCAGGTTGATCCGTTCGCCCACCGGCCGCGCCGTGCGCGGCAACGCATGCTGCCAACGCGCCTGCGTGGCGCCCGCCATCACCAGCAGGCTGCCGTGCGGCAGTTCGACCGCATGCCGCGCGCGCGTGTCGCCCGCCTCGCCCGCGCGTGCGCGAGGTCGGTGCCGCAGCACGAAGCGTCGCGTCGCCCCGAGGCTCACCGACGCGATGACCGGCGCCGGCCCGAGCTCGGGTTCGTCGTCGCGATGCCAGCCCATCGCGTCACAGCCATCGCGGTAGAGGTTGGCCAGCACGCTGTCGAAGTCCAGATCGAGCGCGTCGCGCAGCCGCGCGCGCAGGGAGGCCAGCGCCGGGGTCCACGGCAACGGCTCGAACACCGCGCCGGAGTAGCGGTAGCGCGCGTGCGCATCGCCGACCCACGCGCTCAGCCGCGGCGAATCGACCATCCGCCCGAACATGCGGATGCGGTGCACCGACCACGGCACCTCGGCGCGCACCGCCGCGAGCAGCGCATCGGCCTGCACGCGCGGCAGCCAGGCCGGATCGAGGCGCACGTCGGCATCGGGGAGCGGGAGGCGGGCGAGCGGCATGGACGCGATGGGAACATCCTTGGGCTCGAGGCGGCGTTGGTGTCGTGCGGTGCGACCTGCGCGGATTGGCCGGGTCGACCCTCGCGCGTGGGTCGGGGCCAGCACGCGCTTGTTGCACCGTCGGACGGCTTCTGTCTCGACACACGACGGCGCAGCCCTGCCAAACCCGTCGCCCCTGCGAACGCAGGGGCCCAGTGCCTTGTCGCGCACGGAGATGCGCGGAGCAGCGTCGCTGGGCCCCTGCGTGCGCAGGGGCGACGGCACGGGGCGCGTGCGCGCAACGAGTGGCGCGGCGGAACGCGCATCGTGCATCGCGGCCCGCATGCAGGCGACCGCGCGAGGCCGCCACTCCCGCACCTGCGCGCGTTTACGCACGCCGTCATTGCCCCACCCCGCCCCAGCCGCGACAATCCCGCGGGTTATCCAGCATGTTCCCGCAGGAGCCGCACATGAGCGAGGCCCACGCCATCGAACGCGACGTGATGGAGTACGACGTCGTCACCGTCGGCGCGGGTCCGGCAGGGCTGGCCTTCGCGATCCGGCTCAAGCAGCTCGACCCGAACATCAGTGTTTGCGTGATCGAGAAAGCCTCGACCATCGGCGCGCACATCCTCTCCGGCGCGGTGATCGAGACCGGCCCGCTCGACGCGTTGCTGCCGAACTGGCGCGACAACCCGCCGCCGGTGTGCGTGCCCGCCACTGAAGACGAGTTCTGGCTGCTGTCCAAGACCGGCGGCCGCAAGCTGCCGCTGCCCCCGGGCATGGACAACCACGGCAACGTGATCGTGAGCCTAGGCGCGATGTGCGCGTGGCTGGCGCCGCAGGCCGAGGCGCTGGGCGTCGAGATCTATCCCGGCTTCGCCGCGTCGGAGACGCTGCACGCCGACGACGGCACCGTGCTCGGCGTGCGCATCGGCGACATGGGCGTGGCCCGCGACGGTTCGCACAAGCCCGGCTACACAGCCGGCATCGACATCAAGGCCAAAGTGACAGTGCTGGCCGAGGGCGCGCGCGGACACCTGACCAAGCGGCTCGTCAGGCAGTTCCGGCTCGACGCCGATGCGCAGCCGCAGGGCTATTCGATCGGGATCAAGGAACTCTGGCAGGTGCCCGCCGAGCGTGTGACGCCGGGAAAGATCGTGCACAGCTTCGGCTGGCCCGCCGACACCAGCACGTATGCCGGGAGCTTCATCTACCACCTCGACGGCGGGCGCATCGCCATCGGCTACGTCAGCGGGCTCGATTACAAGGACCCGCAATACAAGCCGTGGGAGGCGTTCCAGCAGTTCAAGAACCACCCGCACGTCAAGCCCCTGCTCGAGGGCGGCAGCATCCTCTCGGCCGGCGCGCGCGCGATCGTCACCGGCGGCTGGCAGTCGCTGCCGCGCGTGGATATGCCCGGCGCGCTGCTGATCGGCGACACCGCCGGCCTGCTCAACGTGCCCAAGATCAAGGGCACGCACCAGGCAATTGCCAGCGGCATGCTCGCCGCCGAACACCTCGTCGCCACGCAGCTCGCACCGGCGGGATTCGACGCGAAGCTGCGCGCATCGCCGGTCATGGCCGAACTGCACGCGGTGCGCAACATCAAGCCCGGCTTCAAGCGCGGCCTGTGGCTGGGCATGCTCAACGCCGGCTGGGAAACGCTCACGCGCGGCAAGTCGCCGTGGACGCTGCGCAACAAGCCCGACTGGTCGTCACTCGAGAAACTCAACGCCCACGAAGCGCCGCGCCGTGACTACGTCGACCGCACGCTCGAACCGCGCGACCGCCTCGCAGGCGTGTATTTCGCCGCCACGGAACACGACGAGGACCAGCCCGTCCACCTCAAGGTCGCCGACACGTCGATCTGTGCCACGCGCTGCGTCGAGGAATACGACAACCCCTGCACCCGCTTCTGCCCGGCGGCCGTCTACGAGATGGTCCCCGAACCCAGCGCCCCGCACGGCAAGCGCCTGCAGATCAACGCTGCCAACTGCGTGCACTGCAAGACCTGCGACATCAAGGACCCGTACGAGATCATCACCTGGGTCACGCCGGAAGGCGGCGCGGGGCCGAACTACCAGACCCTCTGACGCGGTGCGCGCCAGCCAAGCGGTCGCGCACTGCCGTCATCCCCGCGAAGACGGGGATCCAGTGACTTCAAGGCCTGCACGCCAGCGCTCCGGATGCACGACCTCACGCGAATGACGAGTCCTTCCGACGCGCGCGGCGCCAGCTAGTACGCCGGCGCCCGGTGCCAGTCCCATGCGGTGCGCACGATGGCGTCCAGGTCCCGGTACTGCGGCGTCCAGCCCAGCACGTCGCGCGCGCGCGTGCTCGAGGCGACCAGCACCGGCGGATCGCCCGCGCGGCGCGGCGCTTCCTCGAACGGCACTTCGCGACCGGACACTCGGCCCACCGACGCGATGACCTCGCGCACCGAGAAGCCGGCGCCGTTTCCCAGATTGAATGCGTGCGCGCCGGGTTCGCGCGCGGTGAGGTCCATCGCGCGCACGTGCGCGTCGGCGAGGTCGTCGACGTGCACGTAGTCGCGGATGCAGGTGCCGTCGGGCGTGTCGTAATCGGTGCCGAACACCTGCAGCCGGCGACCTGTGTCGAGCGCCGCGGCGATGGCGAGCGGGACGAGGTGCGTTTCCGGTACGTGCGACTCGCCGATGCCGCCCTGCGGGCTCGCGCCGGCGGCGTTGAAGTAGCGCAGGCTCACCGAGCGCAGCCCGTGCGCGGTCGCCGCATCGGCCAGCACGCGCTCGACCATCAGCTTGGTGGCGCCGTATGGATTGATCGGCGCGGTGGGATGGGTTTCGTCGATCACCGGCGCGCGCGGCGTGCCGAACACCGCCGCGGTGGAGGAGAAGATGAAGCGTTGCACGCCGGCGCGCTGCATCGCCTCCAGCAGGTTGAGCGTGCCAGTGACGTTGGCGCGGTAGTACTCGTAGGGCCGCGCCATCGATTCGCCCACCAGCGAGCGCGCCGAGAAGTGCATCACGCAGTCGAAGCGGTGGGCATCGAACACGCGCGCCAGCTCAGGTGCGTCGAGCAGGTCCGCCTCGACGAGCCCGGCCCCCTGCACCGCCGCGCGGTGGCCGGTGGACAGGTTGTCGAGCACCACCACGTCGTGCCCGTCGAGCTGCAGGCGCCGGACCATGTGCGCGCCGATGTAGCCCGCTCCGCCGCAGACCAGGATGCGCGCGGTCACCGCTGCTGCTCCCGCCAGCTGCCGCGCTCTTCGTGCATTGCGATCGCGTGCCCGATGCACGCACGCGCCCGCGGCGCGGTCATCCGGTGACCCGGATCCGTCGCCCCGGGTCGCACACCGCGCCGCCGCTGGCCTCGTCGAACACCACGTAGGCGTAGTACGTGCCGGGCGCGACGTCCTGCATGTCGACCAGGAACGCGAACGACGACTCGAGCATCCCCGCGTCGTACCCACGCGCCGCGAGCGCGCCGGGATTGGCCTTGCGCACGACCGAACGCGAGGTCCATGCCGGCATGCCGGCCTCGGTGCCGGCGATCACCAGGCGCAGGTCGCTGCCGGCGTTGCCGCGGCGCGGGTCAACCAGCCAGCCGGTGAACAGCACCGGCGCGGCCTTCGACACGTCCACCGGTGCACCTTCCAGCGGCTGCCCGCCGGCGCGGTCGAGATTGCAGTGCGCGGTCATGTCGAACGCAGCCCGCCTGGCCTCGCCGGGCACCAGCCGGACGGGCGTGGCCACGTCGCGCATGCGCTGGCCTTCCGGCGCCAGCACCGAGACGAACGGCGTGGCGACCGCGGGCGCCGCGGCGGGGGCGGGCGCCGTCGTGGGCGCGGTGCCAGCGCTAGCCCCGTCGCCGGGCGCGGGGCCGCAAGCCGCCGCCGCGAGCATCGTGGCCAGCGCCAGGATCGCGCCGCTCGCACCTGCGCGTGCGACACGGCGATGCGATGCGGCGGTGTGACGGAGGCGGGGCAAGACCGTCGTCTCCATCAGGCCACCAACCGCGTACCGGTGCGCTCGGCCAGCAGGGCGTGATCGACGCCCGGTGCAAGCTCGACCACCTTCAGTCCCGCGTCCGTGACGTCGAGCACCGCCAGCTCGGTGATGATCCGGTTGACCACGCGCACGCCCGTCAGCGGCAGCGTGCATTCGGGCAGGATCTTGTGCTCGCCGTTCTTCGCGGTGTGCTCCATCAGCACCACCACCCGCTTGACCCCGGCCACCAGGTCCATCGCGCCGCCCATGCCCTTGACCATCTTGCCGGGCACCATCCAGTTGGCGAGATCCCCTTGGTCGGTGACCTGCATCGCGCCCAGGATCGCCAGGTCGATGTGGCCGCCGCGGATCATCGCAAACGAATCGTGGCTGCCGAAGAAGCTCGCGCCCGTGCGCGCGGTGACGGTCTGCTTGCCGGCGTTGATGAGGTCGGCGTCGACCTCGTCCTCGGTCGGGAACGGGCCGATGCCGAGCAGGCCGTTCTCGCTCTGCAGCCACACGTCCATCCCCTCGGGGATATGGTTGGCCACCAGCGTCGGCAGGCCGATGCCGAGGTTGACGTAGGCACCGTCGGTGAGTTCGCCTGCGGCGCGTTGCGCCATCTCGTCGCGGGTCCAGGGCATTACTTGTCTCCCGCGCGCACGGTGCGCTGCTCGATGCGCTTCTCGGGGGTGGCGTTGACCACGATGCGGTCCACGTAGATGCCCGGCAGGTGCACGTGGTCGGGGTCGATGGCGCCCACCTCGACGAGTTCCTCGACCTCGGCGATGCACACCTTGCCCGCCATCGCGCAGGCCGGGTTGAAGTTGCGCGCGGTCCTACGGAACACCAGGTTGCCCGCGCTGTCGGCCTTCCACGCCTTGACCAGCGACACGTCGGCGCGCAGCGCGGTTTCCAGCACGTAGTGCCGGCCGTCGATCTCGCGCGTCTCCTTGCCTTCGGCCACCACCGTGCCGTAGCCGGTGGCGGTGAAGAACGCCGGGATGCCCGCCCCGCCCGCGCGCAGGCGCTCGGCCAGCGTGCCCTGCGGGTTGAACTCCAGCTCGAGCTCGCCGGAGAGGAACTGCCGCTCGAACTCCTTGTTCTCGCCCACGTAGGAGGAAATCATCCGGCGGATCTGCCGCGTCTCCAGCAGCAGTCCCAGGCCGAAGCCGTCGACGCCGGCGTTGTTGCTGATCGCGGTCAGCCCGGTCACGCCGGAGTCGCGCAGCGCGGCGATCAGCGCCTCGGGGATGCCGCACAGGCCGAACCCGCCGACCGCCAGGGTCTGCCCGTCGGCGACCACCCCGTCGAGCGCCGCGCGCGCGTCGGGATACACCTTCCCCCTGCCCGTTTTCGCCGCACCCGCGGCGTCCATGACGGCCATTGCCCAGCTCCCGGATCGAAGGCGCGCAGTCTAGCGGCGCGGCGCGACGGCGCGGTATCGAACGCGGCTCACGCCCGCCCGTACACATCCTCCAACCGCTCGATATCGTCCTCGCCCAGGTACCCCCCCGACTGCACCTCGATCAGCTCCACCGGCACCTTTCCGGTATTGCGCAGGCGGTGCACGCTGCCCTGGGGGATGTAGGTGCTCTGGTCCTCGCGCAGGTTGAAGACGCGGTCGTCGCAGGTGACCTCCGCGACGCCGGAGACCACGATCCAGTGCTCGGCGCGGTGCTGGTGGCGCTGCAGGCTGAGCGCGGCGCCGGGGTTGACGACGATGCGCTTGACCTGGAAGCGCGGGCCGGTGGCCAGCGGGTCGTAGGAGCCCCACGGACGGTACGTGAGCCGGTGCTGCAGGTGCTCGACGCGGCCGGCGGCCTTCAACGCGTCGACCACGCGCTTGACGTCCTGCACGCGGTCCTTGGCCGCGATCAGCGTGGCGTCGGGGGTGTCGACGACGACGAGGTTATCCACGCCGAGGGTGGCGACCAGCCGCCCGTCCGCGGCGCGCACGAGGCTGTCGCGCGTGTCGACGGCGATCACGTCGCCGTCGGTGCGGTTGCCGTCGCCGTCGCGCAGCGCCACGTCCCACAGCGACGACCACGAGCCGATGTCGCTCCAACCGCAGCTCACCGGCACCACCGCCGCGCGGTCGGTGCGCTCCATCACCGCGTAGTCGATCGAGTCGCTCGGGCTGGCGGCGAACGCGTCGACGTCCACGCGCACGAAGTCGAGGTCCGCGCGCGCGCCGTCGAAGGCCTCGCGCGCGGCGTCGGCGATCGCCGGCGCGTGGCGCGCGAGTTCGGCGAGGTAGGCGTCGGCGCGCATGAGGAACATGCCGGAGTTCCAGGCGTGCTGGCCGCCGTCGAGATACTCGCGTGCGGTGGCCGCGTCGGGCTTCTCGACGAAGCGCGCCACCCGGTCCACGCCGGCGTCGAGCGCGTCGCCGCGCAGGATGTAGCCGTAGCCGGTCTCGGCGTGCGTGGGCCGGATGCCGAACGTCACCAGCCAGCCGGCGTCCGCCTGCGCGCCCGCGCAGGCCACGGCGGCGCGGAACGCAGCCTCGTCGTCGATCAGGTGGTCGGCCGGCATGACCAGGAGGACCGCCCCCGCCTCGCGGGCCAGCGCGGCGTGCGCCGCGAGCGCGATGGCCGGCGCGGTGTTGCGCGCGGCGGGCTCCAGCAGCAGCGTGGGCGTGCCGACGTCGAGCGCCTGCAGCTGCTCGCCGACGGTGAAGCGGTGCGCCTCGCTGCAGACCACGATCGGCGGCTGCGCGCCGTGGATGCGGCTGGCGCGCAGCACGGTTTCCTGGAACAGCGAGCGGGTGCCGAGCAGGGCCAGGAACTGCTTGGGGCGGTCCTGCCGCGACAGCGGCCACAGGCGCGTGCCGCTGCCACCACTGAGCACGACGGGATGCAGCATGGGCGCGCCTCGGTTGCGGGCGGCCATGATGCCGCAGCGGGCCGCGCAGGGCCCGCGGTGCAGTCCGGGTGCGGATTCCGTGCGGGCTCCGTGCGGGCCGGGCGGCTAGAATGCGCGCCCCCGGCGGCGCTGCCGCACCCAGATTCGGTGATCGATGAAGATCCTCGTCGGCTACAAGCGCGTGGTGGACTACAACGTCCGCATCCAGGTCAAGCCCGATGGCTCGGGCGTGGTAATCGAGGGCGTCAAGCTCTCGCCCAACCCCTTCGACGAGATCGCGCTGGAAGAAGCCCTGCGCCTTCGCGACAAGGGCATCGCGACCGAAGTGGTCGTCGCCACCATCGCCCCAGGCGATGCCCAGCCGCACCTTCGCAACGGGCTGGCGATGGGCGCCAACCGCGCGATCCACGTCGTCGTCGAACCGGGCACCGACGTGCAGCCGCTGGCCGCGGCGCGCGCGCTGCTCAAGCTCGTCGAGAAGGAGCAGCCGGACCTGGTGATCCTCGGCAAGCAGGCGATCGACGACGACGCCAACCAGACCGGCCAGATGCTGGCCACGCTGTGGGGCCGCCCGCAGGCGACGTTCGCATCCAAGCTCGACGTCGCCGGCGGCACGGCCACGGTGGTGCGCGAGGTCGACGCGGGGCTGGAGACGCTCGAGGTCGACCTGCCGGCGGTGGTCACCACCGACCTGCGCCTCAACGAGCCGCGCTTCATCAAGCTGCCGGACATCATGAAGGCCAAGTCCAAGCCGCTGGAGACGATCGCGTTCGCGGAGCTCGGCGTCGAGGCCGGCGCGGGCCTGGCGGCCACGCATTACGCGCCCCCGGCCAAGCGCTCGCGCGGCGTCATGGTCAAGGACGCGGCCGAACTGGTCGCGGTGCTCAAGCAGAAGGGGTTGCTGTGATGTCGCGTGTCCTGATCGTCGCCGAACACCACGGCGGCAAGCTCAATGCATCGACCGCCAAGTGCGTCTCGGCCGCGCAGGCGCTGTCGCCCGAATCGATCGACGTGCTGGTGCTGTCCGACGCACCCGATGCGGTCGCGGCCGAGGCGGCGCGGATCGCAGGCGTGTCGCGCGTGCGCACGCTCGCGCGCGGCGAGAACGCGCAGGCCATCGCGCAGGTGCAGGCGCCGCAGGTGGCCGCGCTCGCGGGCGGTTACACGCACGTGTTCGGGCCCAGCACCACGTTCGGCAAGGACCTTATGCCCTGCGTGGCCGCGCTGCTCGGCGTGCCGCAGGTGTCCGACGTGATGGCCGTCGACGGGCCGCATGCGTTCAAGCGCCCGATCTACGCCGGGAACGCGATCGTGAGCGTCGAGGCGCCGTCCGATGCGACCGTCGTGGCGACCGTGCGCACGGCGTCGTGGCCCGAGGCCGCACGCGGTGGCAACGCGACCGTCGAGTCAGCGGCGGCGGACGTCGCGCTGCCCACGCACACGCGCTTCGTGGGCCTGGCCGCCGGCAGCTCCGACCGCCCCGACCTGCAGAGCGCGCGGCGCGTGGTTTCCGGCGGCCGCGGCGTGGGATCGGCCGAAAACTTCAAGGTGATCTACGCGCTGGCTGACAAGCTCGGCGCGGCCGTCGGCGCCTCGCGCGCGGCGGTGGACGCCGGTTACTGCGCCAACGAGATGCAGGTGGGCCAGACCGGAAAGATCATCGCGCCCGAGCTCTACGTCGCCGTCGGCATCTCCGGCGCGATCCAGCACCTGACCGGCATCAAGGACGCCGGCACGATCGTGGCGATCAACAAGGATCCGGATTCGGCGATCTTCGAGGTGGCCGACATCGGGCTGGTGGGCGACCTGTTCACCCTGCTGCCGCAGCTGGACGAGGCACTGGCCGCGTCCTGATCCGCTCGCTGCATTGCCGATTGCAAGGCGCCCGCATCGGCGGGCGCTCACTTTCAGGGATGCGAGCCGGCGCGCGGCCGGCATGGTGCAACGGGTTGACTGCACTCGCGTGCCGGACCAGCCACGTGCGATAGGCGCCCGCTGGCGCCCATCGCACATGCGATCACATCTCGGGATCGACGTTGGTCTCGATCATGAAATAGCCGGCGCCGAACTGGCCGATGTAGTTCTGGCTGAAGCCGGTGCCGCCCGCGATCCACTGGTAGAGGCTCCCGGTGGAGGCCTCGGTCCACACGATGTCGCTGCGACCGTCGCCGTTGTAATCGGCGATGGCGTTGAGCTTGAACGTGTTGTTCATGTGGTAGATCGTCGAGCTGCGGAAGTCACCGTTGTCCAGCAGCCAGACCGCGATCCAGCTGGTGGCGGGGTTGCGCCACACGATGTCGCTCTTGCCGTTGCCGTCGAAGTCGCCGATGCCGCCGACCAGCCAGCCAGGCCCTGTGTTGCCGAGCGGGCGGGTGGTGAACTGGCCGTCGGTGTACACCCACGCGAACAGCTCGCGGCCGGCGTTGCGGAACGCCATGTCGCCGCGGCCGTCGCCGTTGAAGTCGCCGAAGCCGCTGAGTGTGTAGCCGCCGGGCACGGTGAAGATCGTCGAGCCGAGGAAGGCCTCGCCGTTGAGCCGCCAGTAGGCGCCCCAGTTGAAGCCGCGGTGCTGCCAGACCAGTTCGGCGCGGCCGTCGGCGCCGTCGAGGTCGTGCGCGCCGATCACCTCCCAGCCCTCGCCGTAGCTGCCCATGAAGCTCTGCACGAAGTCGGTGCCGGTGGCGGTCCACAGGTACAGGTTGCGTGCGTTGTCGGTCCAGATCAGGTCGGTGCGGCCGTCGCCGTTGAAGTCGCCGTTGGCCGTGAGGTTGAAGCCCAGCGACATGTGCTTGAGCACGGTGCCGGTGATCGACGGACCGTCCATGTACCAGCCCACCAGCCATTCGAACTGCGTGTTGCGCCACAGGAAATCGCTGCGGCCGTCGGCGTTGACGTCGGTGCGCGGGCGCACGACGACGGGCGGCGGCGCGGGGACCACGGTGGCGCGGAAGCGCGCGACCACCGGCATCGTGGTGCCGAGCGCGCGCGCGTTGTCGGCCCAGTCGGCGATGCCGCAGGGCAGCCCGCCGCAGGTGGTCACCCGCGGGTTGGAGAAGATGCGGAACGCGCCCTGCCCGCGGTCGCCGTACGCCATCACGGTGTAGAAGTTGCCGCCGGCGGTGTCGGTCTTGTGGCCGAACGAGAAGGAAAACGCGCCGTACTCCTTGTCCTGGAGCACGTTGTCGTCCCCATCGGCGGTGTCGCGATCGTGCTGCAGGCCCATGTTGTGGCCGAGCTCGTGGGCCAGGGTTTCCTCGAGGCAGAAATAGGTCTTGCCGTCGGTGCCGGCGTCGCGGCCGTCGCTGACCACCGAATAGCCGAACGGCGCGTCGTTGGTGTCCAGCGTGGTGCGGCCGCCGCCGAGCAGCCACGCGATACCGCAGCCGTCGTTCTCCGGGGTGTTGAACTTGCGCACCAGCGAGACCAGGTCGGCGCCGTATTGGTCGCGCGCGGCGCGCAGCGGCTGCAGCTCGGCGGGCACCGCGATGGGGCCGCTGCCGGACTTGTAGCCGGTCAGTGCTTCCAGCGCGTCGCCGTTGTCGGTCGCGTCGGGGTAGTTGACCTGCAGCGCGTGCACCAGGCGCACGCGGGCGTCGACCTGGCTGTTGACGTAGGCCTCGTTGGTGATCTCGACCATGTTGTTCAGGCGCGTGCGCGCCTGCGAGTCGCCGCCCAGGCCGCTGGCGAAGCCGGCGGTGTAGCCGAGCACCACGTCCACGGTGGTCGCGGCCGACGCGCCCGCGGCGGCCGGCTGCACCGCCGCTAGCGCGGGCGGCAGTTCCGAGCCGCCGGGCACGGCGGCCATCGGCGGCGGGATGAGGTAGTCGGGCGCGGTCGGGCGGGTAGCGGGATTGGCGATCTGCGCGAGCCGGGACGGGTCGGTCTCGACCAGCCAGGCCACGCCATCGCGCAGGGTCAGCCGCAGCGCGAGGCCCCCGGGCTGCGCGATGGTGCCGAACGCGGCCTTCTCGCCGAAGGTGACGATGATCTCCTCGGACGCACCGCCGCCCTCGGCGCGGCCCACCCATGTCCAGTCGCCGTTGCCGTGCTCGACGTGGCGCTCGTAGCGGAAGGCGACGTCCTGCCCGGACGGCGTGGTGACGCTCAGGCGGCCGGTGGCGATTGCGCGCAGCGCGTGGGCCTCGGAGAGGTCGGCGCGGTGCCAGGTGTACGCGCCGTCCTGGCGGACGACGCGCTGCGCCGGGTACGACGCGAGCGTGCCGCGGTCGGCGACGCCGGCGAAACGGCCGGTGGCGGTCGTGGCGATCGGCGCGATGTGCGTAGGGACGCGCGACGGCGGTGCCGGCGCCGCGCCGGTCGCCGTGGCCTGCACGCCGGACTTCGACGGCGGCGGTGTCGACTGTTCGACGCGCGCGCAGCCGCCGGCGGCGACCAGCAGCAGGGCGATGACGATTCGATGCAGGGCCATGCTCCTCTCCCGGGGAACCCAGCCGGTGGTCGGCTGCTGTGCATACGTGGTCCGGGCCGGCAGGGTTGCGCGGTGACCGGCGTGCAGGGAGATGATGCCTGCGTCGCGCGGCCCGCGCCGCGGCGGCCGGCGCGGTGGGGCGGGCGCCTTGACCGTGCGTTCACCTCGATGCGTGACTGCCGTCGCGCTTTGGCGCCGTCGCGCCGCCGGGTGAGCCGCATGGACGCTTCTGGCAGACTTGCGCGCTCTTTTCGCGGTCCAGTGCCCATGACGCCCACGCTGCTCCCGGTCAATTCGCTGGCCCGGCATTTCGCGCCCCTGCACGAGGCGCTGGCCGCCGCGGCGCGGGAGGTGGTCGAGAGCGGCTATTACGTTCTCGGGCCGGGCGTGGCGGCGTTCGAGGCGCAGTTCGCGGCGTATTGCGGGGTCGACCACTGCATCGGCGTGGCCAACGGCACCGACGCGCTGGAGATCGCGCTCAAGGCCTGCGGCGTTGGTCCCGGGGCGCGGGTTGCGGTGGTGGCCAACGCGGCGATGTACGGCACCACCGCGGTGCTGGCCTGCGGCGCCACGCCGGTGTTCGTGGACATCGACCCGGCCACCCACTGCATGGACCCGGCGGCGCTGCAGCGCGTGCTCGACGCCGACGCGAAGCCGCACGCGGTCATCGTGACCCACCTGTACGGCCGGCTGGCGGCGATCGAGGCGATCGCCGCGGCCTGCACTGCGGCCGGCGTGGCGCTGGTGGAGGACTGCGCGCAGGCGCACGGGGCGCGGCTGGGCGACGGGCGCAAGGCCGGCAGCTTCGGCGACGTCGCCTGCTTCAGCTTCTACCCGACCAAGAACCTCGGCGCGCTCGGCGACGGCGGCGCGGTGGTCGCCCGCGACGCGGGCATCGCCGCGCGCGCGCGGCAGCTGCGCCAGTACGGCTGGACGTCGAAGTACACCAACGGACTGGCCGGCGGCCGCAACAGCCGCCTGGACGAACTGCAGGCGCGCCTGCTGTCGCTGATGCTGCCGCACCTGGACGGCTGGAACGCGGCGCGGCGCGCGATCGCCGACCGCTACGCGACCGGCATCCGCAACCCGCGCATCGAGCCCGCGCCGCCCTCCGGCGAGGACGGCGTGGCGCACCTGTACGTGGTCCGCAGCCCCGACCGCGCCGCGCTGCAGGCGCACCTGGCCGCGGCCGGCATCCAGACCGACGTGCACTACCCGACGCCCGACCACCGCCAGCCCTGTCACGCGGGTGCCTACGACGACGTGCGCCTTCCGGTGACCGAGGCGCATGCGGAGCAGGTGCTCACCCTGCCCTGCTTCCCGGAAATGGACGACGCCGAGGTCGCCGCGGTCATCGACGCATGCAACCGGTTCTGAGCCCGCGCCTGTCGTTGGTGGTGCCGGTCTACGGCAACGAGGGTTCGATCGATGCGCTGCTGGACGCGCTGCGCGGGATCGATGCCGCGATGGGCGGCGCGTTCGAGGCGGTGCTGGTGGTCGACGGCAGCCCGGACCGCAGCTTCGCGCTGCTGCACGAGCGCCTGCCCGGCGCGGGCTTCCATTCGAACCTGCTCGCGCTGTCGCGCAACTTCGGTGCGTTCGCGGCGATCCGCGCGGGCCTGGAGCACGCGCGCGGCGAGGTGATCGCGGTGATGGCCGCCGACCTGCAGGAGCCGCCGGATCTCGCACTGGAATTCCAGAAGCGCCTGGCGGCGGGCGAAGGCGACGTGGCGTTCGGCGTGCGCGAATCGCGGCAGGACCCGGCCCTGTCGCAGCTCGCATCGGGGCTGTTCTGGCGCGTGTACCGGCGCTGGGTGATGCCGGACATCCCGAAGGGCGGCGTGGACATCTTCGCGCTGACCTCGGCGTTCCGCGACCGCCTGGTGGCGCTACGCGAGTCGAACTCGAGCCTGCTGGCGCAGCTGTTCTGGCTCGGCGGGCGGCGCGTGTTCGTGCCGTACCGCCGCCGCGCGCGCGAGCATGGAACGAGCGCGTGGACGCTGCGCAAGAAGATGCGCTACCTGTCCGACAGCGTGTTCGCGTTCACCGACCTGCCGGTGCGGCTGCTGATGTGGTCGGGACTGGCGGGCCTGGTGATCGCGGCGGTCGTCGGCGTGGTGACCGCGGTGGCACGCTTCGCCGGGATGGTCGACGTGCCGGGCTATGCGATGACGATGCTGGCGATCCTGTTCTTCGGCGCGCTCAACGCGCTGGGGCTCGGCGTGGTCGGCAGCTACGCGTGGCGTGCGTTCGAGAACACCAAGCAGCGCCCCCTGGCGGTGGTGCAGTCCTCCCAGACGTTCGGCCCCGGAGCCCCATGAGCGGCATGAGCAGCACGAGCAGCACGAGCAGAATCCACCCCAACGCGCTGTGCGAGAGCACGTCGATCGGCGAGGGCACGCGCATCTGGGCGTTCGCCCACGTGCTGCCCGGCGCGGTAATCGGCCGTGACTGCAACATCTGCGACGGCGTGTTCGTGGAGAACGACGTGGTGGTGGGCGACCGCGTCACCGTCAAGTGCGGCGTGCAGCTGTGGGACGGCGTGCGGCTGGGCGACGACGTGTTCGTCGGGCCCAACGCCACCTTCACCAATGACCTGTTCCCGCGCAGCAGGCGCTACCCGGAGGCGTTCGCGACCACGGTGGTGGAGGACGGCGCGTCGATCGGCGCGAACGCGACGATCCTGGCCGGCGTGCGCATCGGCAGCGGCGCGATGGTGGGCGCGGGCGCGGTGGTGACGCGCTCGGTGCCGCCGAACGCGATCGTGGTCGGCAACCCGGCGCGCATCAAGGGTTACGTCGGGGATGCGGCCAGCGACGCCAAGGCCCGCGCCGGCGCCGGCGCCGCGGCTCCGGGCACGCCCGTGGAGACCGGCGTGCGTGGCGTGCGACTGCTGCAGATGCCGCGCTTCAACGACATGCGCGGCGCGCTGTCGGTGGGCGACTTCGCGCGCGACCTGCCGTTCGCGCCGCAGCGCTATTTCCTGGTGTTCGACGTTCCCACCCAGGAGACCCGCGGCGAGCATGCGCACCGGCGCTGCCACCAGCTGCTGCTGTGCGTGAAGGGCTCGGTGCGGGTGCTGGCCGACGACGGCACGCACCGCGCGGAGTACACGCTCGATTCGCCGAGCACCGCAATCCACCTGCCGCCGATGACCTGGGGCACGCAGTACCGCTACTCGCGCGACGCGGTGCTGCTGGTGTTCGCCTCCGAGCCGTACGACGCCGACGAGTACATCCGCGACTACGCGACGTTCCTGGCCGAGGCGCGGACCGCGCGTTGAAGGCCATGGCCGCCCGGCTGCTGGCCAGCGACAAGGTGCGCTTCCTGCTGGCGGGCGCGTCGACCACGGCATTCTCGTACGCGGTGTACTTCGCGCTGCTGCAGCTGTTCGCGCCCAAGCCGGCCTACGCGGTGGCCTACGTCGCCGGCATCGGCTGGTCCTACGTGGCCACCGCGCGCTGGGTGTTCGGGCGCAGGCCGACGTGGCGCGGGCTGTTCGCGTTCCCGCTGGTGTACGCGGCCCAGGCCGTGCTCTCGTTCGGGCTGTTCGTGCTGCTGATCGACTGGGCCGGGCTGCATCCGCTGGTGGCGCCGCTGGCGACCGTGGTGCTGGCGCTGCCGCTGACCTACGTGCTGGGCCGCGCGGTGGTCCAACGTACTTCCCCCTCCACTTCCGCGTGAATCCCGAGGTCCCATGAGCACAGTCCAGACCGCGACCCCGGCGCCATTCCCCGTCAGCGACCGCGCACTCGCGCTCGCGGCCGCGCTGGCCACCTTCGTGCTGGTGTACGGCGTGGAGCTGGCCGGCTTCGGGCTGTCGATCGACGAGGAGATCGCCAGCTTCGAAGGCGACCAGGCGCTGACCTGGCTGCAGCAGGGGCGCTGGGGCATGGCGCTGGTGGCGCTGCTGCTGCCGCCGGTGGAGGCCGTGCCGCTGGTGTCCACCGTGCTGTTCGGCGCGGGCCTGCTCTACGCGACGTGGCGCGCGGCCGGCGACTTCGAACTGGGGCGGCTGGCGGGCGTGCTGTTCGCCGCGGTGCACGTGGGCTTCCCGGTGTGGCTGCACATCGTGCAGTTCAACACCCTGGCGCCGGGCATCGGCGTGGGCCTGGCCGCCGCGGCGACAGGTGCGTCGCTGGCGGTGCGCGGCGGGCTCGTGAACCGCGCGCTGGCGGTCGCGCTGATCGCGCTCGCCACCGGCATCTACCAGACGCTCGGGATCTACGCGGCGCTGTACGCGCTGCTGCATGCGCACGCGGCCGCCACGCGCGAGGCGGGCCGCCCGGCCGTGGCCATGTTCGCGCGCACGCTGGCGGCCGCGGCGGCGACGTGGGGCGCCGGCGTGCTGCTGTACTGGCTGGTGCAGAAGGCCTCGCTGGCGGCGCTGGCGACGCAGATGGCCTACGTCGGCGGCTTCCTGCAGCTCGACCAGCTGCGCGCGGACCCGGTGGGATCGATGCGCGCGATCGTCGCGTTCCTGCAGCGGCTGCTGCTGGGCGCCCACCCGATCTACCTGGGATGGGGCGCGGCGATCCTGCTGCTGGCCTGGCTGGGCGCGGCGCCGTGGGAACGGCTGGCGCGCAGGCGCGAGGCGGCCTTGGCGCGATGGGCGCTGGCGCTGGGCGTGGCGGCCGCGGGGATCGGGATCGCCGCGGTGCCGGCGATCGTCTCGGTCACCAGCCTGCCGATCCGCGCGCAGGTGGTGCTGCCGCTGCTGGCGGCCTGGCTGGCCTCGCGCATCGGCCTGGCCGAGGCGCTGCGGCCGGTGCGGGTGGCGGCGCTGCTGCTGGCGGGCTATTTCGTCGCGGTGTCCGCGTCGATCTCCTCGACGCTGCTGTACACCGACCGCGTCGTGCGCCAGGCCGATGCGGCTCTGACCCAGCAGCTGGTGGCGCGCATCCGCGCCGCGCTGCCGGCGACCCGCCCGCCGGGGCCGCTGCCGGTGACGCTGGTCGGGTCAACGCAGTTCCCGGTCGCCGGCGCGCTGCGCAAGGTCGAGGTGTTCGGCACCTCGTTCTACGAGCACGACGCAGGCAACATCGGCCGAGTCCTGTACTACATGCACCTGCAAGGCGTGACGGGCATGGTCGCCATGCCCTTCCGGACCCGGCCGGACCTGGTGCCGGCCGTCAACGCGATGCCCCACTGGCCCGCCGAGGGTTCGGTGGCGTGGGTGGGCAACACGATGGTGATCAAGCTCTCGGAGCCGACCGCTCTGCAGACGGCCGGCCACTGAGGCCGGCTCAGCCCTCGATGACGAGCTGCCGGCCGGGATCGCACACGAGCTTGTTGCCGGCAGCGGCGTCGCCGACCACGAACACGTGGTACGTGCCGGCGGGCACGTCGGCGGTGTCGACCTTGAACGAGAAGCCCGAGCGCGCCAGCTCCGGGCCGTAGCCGCGGGTCTCGGCCACGCCGGCGCGGTCGAGCCAGGTCGCCGCGGTGCTGGTGAACACGCCGCTGGTGCTGCCGACGCCGGCGACCACGAGGGTCAGGTTGGTCGGGATGGCCTTGCCGGCCTTGTCGACGATCCAGCCACCGATCTCGCGGGTGCCGCCCTTGGGGAAGGACAGCGACGCGTCGGTGAACAGCTTGCCGTCGATGCCCTCGACGTTGCAGTCGTCGTTGACGCCGGTGGAGCCTTCCAGCGAGATCGGGGCGCTCGCCGCCAGCCGCGGTGCGGGCGGCGGGCCGGACAGGGTGTCGGGGACCGGCTCGGCGGTGGGGGCGACGGCACCGGTGCCGGTCGGGGCGGCGGGCGGGGGGGCGTCGGCGCCGCACGCGGCGAGCGTGGCGGCCATCGCCGCGATCAGGAGGGGGGTGCGCAGGTTCATGTGGACTCCATGCTGGAGGGGGTGGGGACGGGGCGGCGGGCGACGATGGTCGTGGGCAGCATCAGGCCGTCGAGCCCGTAGCGGAAGTTGTTGCTGAAGAAGCCGCAGCACGGCGCGTAGCACACGCCGAAGCGGATGTCGTCGAAGCCGGCGTCGGCGAGCATGCGGCCGAAGTCGGCGCCGAAGTTGTAGAAGGTGTAGATGCCCTCCTCGCGCAGGCCGTCGCCGTGGAACTCGTCGGGCAACAGCCGCTCGAGGCTCCCGTCGGCGCGGATGCGCCCGCGCACGGTGGTGGCCTCGCGCCATGGGAACCACGGCATCGTGAAGACCGCGCAGCCACCGGGCCGCAGGACCCGCAGCATTTGCGCCAGCGCCGCGCCGGTGTCGGGCACGTGCTCGAGCACGTCGTTGTGGACGATACCGTCCAGGCTCGCGTCGGCGTAGCTCAGCGCGGTGAGGTCCTCGTGGCGCGCCGAGCGGACCACCCCGTTGGCGGTGACCCGGCTCGCCTGCTCGCCCGGCCGCGCCTCGCCGCCGAAGAACTCCGAGCAGCTGACCTGGGGCCACTTGGCCGCGGCGATGGTGGACAGCCCCGAGAACGCCTCCAGCAGGGCGATCCGCGCGTCGCGACGCGGGAACACGGTGTCGCACGCGTGCAGCAGCAGGCGCGCGCGCGCGTTCAACCCGCAGCCCTCGCACACCAGGCCCTCGCGCAGGTTGATGTGCTCGCCGAGCATCGCGCCTCCGTCGACCACCATCCGCGTCACCACGCCGCAGTGCGTGCACAGCGCGCGGTGCACGTTGCCGCGCACGACGAAATCCTCGACGGCGCGGACGTGCGCGCTGCTGGCCTCGGCCGCCCGGGTCACCGAGCGCGCGTCGCGATGCCATGCCCATGCCGGGTACAGCGGCGCGGGGCCGGTGGGCGGCCAGCCGGTCACGCACCGCCCCTTCGGCGCAGCAGCGTGATCCCGTCCAGCTCCGGGATCTCGCCCCAGCTGTAGGTGCGCTGCTCCACCACGTCCAGCCCGGCCGCCGCCGCGAGCGCGGCCATGCGCTCGAGCGTCATCGCGTTGCGGCAGTGCGGGTTGCCGCCGTAGTGCAGCGGGTTCGCGTGCGGGTAGTTGGAATGGTGGAGCAGCGCCATGCCGCCGGGCTCCAGCACCCGGGCGATGTCCTCCAGGTAGGCCTCCACCACCAGCGGGTCGAAATGCACCATCGCGTCGTAGCAGTACAGCGCGGTGAGGCTGCGGTCGCCCAGGGGCTGCAGGTCCGAGCCGCTGGTGAGCAGGTAGTCCAGGTGCGGATGCGCGGCGAGCCGGCGGCGGCAGTGGGCGAGGTTGGCCGCGTGGATGTCCAATAGCGTCAGGTGCCCGCACAGCGGCGCGGCGCGTTCGGCGTGGCGGCCGTGCCCGCACGCCAGCTCGGCGGTGCGCGACAGGTCCATGCGGTCGAACAGCGCGCGGAAGGCGTTGCGCGGCCCGTCCCAGAACAGCGGGGTGTGCTGCTCGGCATCGTCGTAGTACGTGCTGTCCTCCCACGCCTCGGCGACCACCGCGACGGCCTGCGACAGCGCCTCGCCGCGGCCGTGGCGGCGGCGCACGGAGGCGGGCAGCAGCGGCGCGAAGCGGTCGTCGTGCTCGATGCGCAGGCGGCCGCCCTCGTCCAGGCCGAAGTGCGCGTACAGGAACGTGGCGTAGTCGCCCACCGCGGCGTCGGCGGCCTGCGCCACCGGGTGGTCGGCGGCGATCTGCCGCTGCATGCGCATGACCTCGAGCAGGTGGGGCACCTGCGATCCACCGAGCGTGACGCTGCCGCCATGCCGGCGGTGCGCGTTGAGCGCGGCCGGATGGAACGCCAGGCGCCCGTGCTCGAGCAGGCGCACGTACAGCAGCCAGTCGCCGGCGATGCGGTAGGAGGCGATGTCCTCGAGGTGGCGCTTGAGCACCTGCACGAACACGTGGCGCCGGAACACCACCGCGCTCACGTTCGGGATGGTGTTCTTGACCGCCAGGCCGTGGGCCAGTTCCTCGTCCAGCGACGCGGTGAACGCTCCCTCCCAGCGGGCGCGCCCGAAGGCGTCGACGTAGTCGAGGTAGTCCGGGGCGAGTTCGAGGCCGTCGGCGTCGATCTGCCGCGACTGCACCATGCTCATCACCACCGCGCGGTCGGCGAACCCCTCCAGCGCGCGCTCCAGCAGGCGCAGGTCGGCGAGGTCGTCGGCCTCGGCGATCCACAGGTAGTCGCCGCGCGCCAGCTGCGCGCCGGCCAGCCACTGGCGGAACACCGAGCCTGAGTTGTGCTCCGAGGCAACCACCCGCAGCGGCGCGCGCACGCAGCCGCGCACGCGCTCGAGCTCGGCCAGGCTGTCGTCGCTGGAGCCGTCGTCGAGCACGATGATCTCGAACGGCGGCACCGTCTGCGCCGCGACGCTGCGGATGCGCGCCTCCAGGTAGCGCGCGTAGTTGTAGTTGGGCACCACCACGCTCACCCGCGGCAGGCGCACGCCCAGCAGGTCGAGCAGGTCGAAGGCGTAGTGGCGGAAGTCGCGGTGCTCGACCACGAACGCGCGCCCCGCGGCGCCCAGCCGCGCGCGGTGCGGCGCGTCGTCGAGCAGCAGCGCCACCTGGGCGGCGAACGCGGCGGCGTCCTCGGCCGGCGCCAGCGCACCGCCGAGCTTCTCCAACAGCGCCACGCTGCCGCCGCTGCCGCGGAAGGCGACCACCGGCACGCCCGCGTCGAAGGCCTCCATCACCACCGACGGGTACGGATCCTCGCGCGAGGTGAGCGCGTAGACGTCGGCGCCGGCGTAGTAGGCATCGGTGTCCGACTGGCGCCCGACGAAGTGGAAGCGCTCGGCGTGCCCGGTCGCCTGCACGGCGCGCCGGACGTCGTCCTCGATGGACAGGTCCGGGTGGCCCACCCACACGAAGTGGGCACGCGGGTTGGCCGCCATCACCGCGCGCCCCGCTTCCACGAACAGGTCCACGCCCTTGCGCAGGTCGGCGTAGCCCACGCACAGCACGACCTGCGCGTCGCCAGGGATCGCCAGCCGCGCGCGCAGCTGCGCGCGGGCCTCGTCGATGCGCGACGGCGCGAACCGGTTGCGCTTGTAGAGCCCCTGTGCGCGGATCACCACGCGCTCGCCGGGCAGCGGCTCGAATTCCCTGAAGCCGTCGCGCACCGCGTCGGCGGCGAACACGACATGCCGCGCATGCCGGGCGATGGAGGCCAGCTGCGGCTCGAGCCCGTACTGGCGCACCACGCCGGGCAGCTCGTGCACCAGCGCGATCGTCTCGATGCCCGCCTCGGCGAACGCAGCCGTGCAGTCACCGCTGACCGCGGTGTTGGCGATCGCGTGGGTGACGCCCTGCTCGACCAGCGTGCGGGCGAGCGCGGCGAGCGACGCCGCGTCGCGCGCCGCGCGGTACACCGGCACGGCACGCTCGAACTCCTCGGCCAGCACGCCGTCGCCCAACAACACCGCGCAGGTGTCCTGGCCCAGCGCGTCGAGTTCGCGCACCAGGTGCAGGGCCAGGTACTGCGCGCCGTGCGGGTGGGCGTCGTGCGAGACCACCGCGATGCGCGGCACGCGCGCGGTCGTGCCGGTGGGCACGGTCGCCTTGAGGTGGGGCACCACCGGCGGGCCGGTCAGCGCGTCGCGGGTGGCCTGCAGGAACGCGTAGCCGTGCCGGCGGTCCGGCTCCAGGTACGCGCCCTCGGCCCATTCGTTCCAGGCATTGATGAACACCACGCGCTCGCCCTGCACCGGGTGGCGCGCGGCGTGGCCGATCGCCTCCGACAGCCACTCGCGGTAGCGCGCCGGCGTTGCGCCATGGAAGGTGTAGCCCGCGCCCGGCTTGCGGGCCTCGTTGTCCCAGCCGGGGAACACGCCGCGGAACATCGGGTACTCGGGGACCGGCCACTGCACCGCGGTGTCCACCAGGCGACCGTAGTCGACCACGTAGCCGCGGTAATCGCTGCACTGGAACTCCAGCTGGTCGTGGCAGTGCGGCAGGCCGCGCGCGAGCTTGTGCGGGGGGAACTCGATGGCGACGTCGAACCCGAACGCGGCCGGGTCGTCGATGTCGAACTGCACCATCCCCAGCATGATCTCGCCCACCCCGTGCTCGCGGCAGTAGCGGCGCCAGTGCTCGGCGGTGTGGCGCGCGTCGGGCAGCAGCGACGGGCGGTAGACGATCAGCAGCGGGCGGCCGTCGATGCGGATGTAGCGCTGGTCGCGCAGCAGCGGGGCGAGGTCGGCGATGAAATGCTCGTCGTTGGCGTCCGAATGCTCCTGCCCGATCAGCACGTCCTGGTCGTAGCCGTCCCAGCGGCGGGTCCAGTTCTCATTGGCCCAGCAGATGCAGAACGGGAAGTCGATCCCCGAGCCGACGAACTGGTCGAGCGGGCGTTCCAGCAGGCGGCGCCCGGCGAACCAGTAGTAGTGGAACGCGAACCCGTGCACGCCGTAGCGGCGCGCCAGTTCGACCTGGCGGGCCATGACCTCGGGCACGCGCAGGTCGTAGTAGCCCAGTTCGCCCGGCAGGCGCGGCTGGTCATGCCCGGCGAACTGCGGCAGCGCCTTGCCGACGTTGGTCCACTCCGTGAAGCCGCGCCCCCACCAGGCGTCGTTCTCGGCGATCGGGTGGAACTGCGGCAGGTAGAAAGCGATCGCGCGCGCGGACACGGTCAGCGGCGGCGCCAGCGACTCGTCGGTGGCCACGTAGCCGGCGTGGCCGCTGGACGGCGCGGCCGCGCGCGCGGCCATCTCCTCCAGCAGGCGGCGGTGCAGGCCGCTGCCGCGTGGCTCGGACGCCGCCGGCAACTGCACGGCCGGCGCGGCGGGCAGCGCCACGCCTGCGTCGTGCATGCGCCAGCGGTGGTAGGCGTTGGTGTCGCCGAACACCGCCGGGAACGCGCCGAACAGCCAGCCCTTGACCGCACGCTTGGTCCCGCCGGCAAGCGGCAGCCAGTCGTAGGTGGCCTTGATCAATCGCGCCAGGCGGTGTCGGAACGTCACGGTCATGAAGTGTCTCGAAGCAATCGGGTGGTGTGCGCGCTCAGGCGCGCGGGCGCAGCCATGCAAGCATGGCGCGGAGTGGCGCGGTCATGCGCCATGACCTGGAATTACGCAGCACGGCAAGATCGTGCTCCAGTGCCGCCAGGGCGCGCGACGCGGCCTCGTAGCGTGCCTCGGCCGAGGCGAGCCGGGCGTCCGTCTCGTCGACCCGCTGCTGCAGCCGGGGCGCGAGCGCGCCGGCGACGGCAAGCTCCCGCTCGAGCGTCTCAACGCGCGCGCGCAATTCGCCGCGGGCCGCCTCGAGGGCCTGCGCATGTGCCTGCCACTGGGCCAGCGCGGCATCGTTGCGGTGCGCGGCGGCATCGGCCTCGCGCCGCAATGCCTCGACTTCCGCGCGCAGCGCCTCGCGCGCGCCTTCCAGCGCCTGCGCGTGGGCGCCCAGCCCGGCAAGCGCCGCATCCTGCCGGCGCTGGGCGTCGCCGGCCTGCACGAGCCGGGCTTCCTTTTCCTCCGCCACGCGCTGCAGGCTGCGCGCCTCCGCCTGCGCGGCCTCGAGCTGGCGGCCCAGCTCGGCCCGCGCGGCGTCCAGCGCCGCGGCATGCGCATGGACCTCGGCCAGCGAGGCCTCCAGGCGTTGCTGGTGGCCGAGCGCCGCCGCCAGCCGCTCGTCCTTCTCGGCCAGGCGCGCCTGCGCGACCTCCAGGCCACGCCGGGCATCCTCGCGCGCGGCTTCCAGCGCGCTGGCGTGCGCATGCAGCTCGGCCAGCGAGGCGTCCAGGCGCTGGCGGTCGTCGAGTGCCACCGCCAGCCGCTCCTGGCGTTCGGCCAGGCGCGCCTGTGCGACCTCCAGCCCGCGCCGCGCCTCCTCGCGCGCGGCCTCCAGCGCGTTGGCGTGGGTGTGCAGTTCCGCCAGCGAGGCTTCCAGCCGCTGGCGGTCGTCCAGTGCCAGCGCCAGGCGCTCGTCCTTCTCGGCCAGGCGCGCCAGCGCGACGTCCTGGCCCCGCCGCAGGTCTTCGCGCGCGGCTTCCAGCGCGCAAGCATGCGCATGCAGGTCGGCCAACGCGGCCTCCAGCCGATGCCCGTTGGCGACCGCGGCCGCGAGGCGGTCGTCCTTCTCGGCCAGGCGCGCCTGCCCGACCTCGTGCAGGCGGTGCAGCTCGTCGCGCGCGGCCTCCAGCGCGGCGGCGTGCGCCTGCACCTCGGCCAGCGCGGCCTCCAGCTGGCGCCGGGCCTCGCCTGACGACCCCAGCGCATCGTTCTGCTGCTCGACGACCTGCTCCAGCGCGGCGATCGCCTGGTGCGCCATCTCCAGGCGCGATTGCAACGGCGTCGCTTCGCCCTCCGCGGCCGGGGCCGCCATCGCGCGCCGGTCCCACCCATTCCGACGCTCGCTCGACACCAGCCGTGCGCCGGTGGACGTGGCGCGCGGCACGGCCGCGGGCCCGGCGGCCTGCACCCGCGCCAGCTGCAGTTCGGCCGCGCGCGCGCGGTCGGCATGTGCCCAGACGTGCTCCAGCAGTTCCTGCACCAGCGACGCGGTGTCCACGCGCGCGCGTTCGAAGCGGGCGATGGGACCTTCCAGCACCTCCCACCCGGCCTCCCCGGCCGCGACCGCCACCGCCGCGGCATGCAGCGCAAGCACGCTGGCCTGCAGCGGGTCGGCGGATTCGACGCTGGCGTCGCCAGCGCGGTGGCGGCGCTGGTCGGGCTGCAGGAAGGCGTCGATGGCGGTGGCCGCCTCGGCTGGCTCGATCGGCCAGCGCACGTCGAGCGCCGCGCCGATGCGGCCCACCGCGCCGCGCCAGTCGGCCAGCAGCGCCGCGTAGTCGCACAGCGCGCGCGGCACGCCCTCGCTGGCGCGGACCGCCTCGACAAAATGCAGGCCCCACAGCAGGTTGGCGTGCGCGCGGGTGAGGCCGTCGCGCCGGTGCAGCGACGCGGCCACTTCGTCGGGGTGGCGCACCGCGACCACCACGCGCGCCGACACGCCCGTCTCGGCGAGCGCATCGATCCACACCGGCGCCAGCAGCGACATCCGCGGATCCTTGATGGCCCACAGCGGCGACGCGGCGAAATCGCGCCCGATCAACACGGCGATGTCGCGCCGCGCCTGCCGCGCGAGGTGCTCGCCGAGCGCGGGCGGCGGCTGCACCGCATGCCACGGGCGCGCGTGCCAGAGCAGCAGCTTCTCGTCGATCGCCACGGCGTCCGCGTGCTCCCAGAACCCGGCGTCGTTGACGTCCGGGACCGCGGGCAGCAGGCGCGATCCGAGGTCGGCCCCCAGCAGGTTGAGCACGCGCGCGATCGCGGAAGTGCCGCTGCGGTGCATGCCGAGCACCAGGATGCCCACTGCCGCAGACGGGGGCGCGGGCGGCCGTGCGGCCTTGCCCCGGGCGCGTGCGGGCGGGGTCATCGCGCGGCACCCGCGATGCGGCGCGCGGCGTGCAGGCCCGCGGCCCGCGCGCGGGCGCGCGCGCGCCGCGACGCACGCGCTGGCGTCCGCATGCGCTGCGTCATGGACCGTCGGCGCGGCGCGAGGGCTGCGGCGCCGGCCCGCTGGGCGGCGGCAGGGGCAGTTCGACCATCTCGTAGCGCTCGCCGACCGCGCGCGTCAGCTCGGTGGCCTGCGCGTCGGTCTCCACGATGTACGGCGTGATCATGATGATCAGCTCGCTGCGGTCGCGGCCGCGCGTGCGGGTCTTGAACGCGTTGCCGAGCAGCGGGATGTCCTTGAGCAGCGGCACGCCGCTCTGGCCATCCCGGCCACCGTTGCGGATCAGCCCGCCGATCAGCACCGAGCTGCCGTCGCGCAGGCTGAGGTTGGTGCTCACCGCGCGGTTGGAGATGGTGGGCGACTGCACGCCGTTGGCGGCCACCGGCAGCGCCTCGCTGACCTCCTGGCGGATCTGCAGGTCGACGCGGTTGTCCGAGTAGATCACCGGCTCGATGTTGAGGATCACGCCGGTCTTGCGGTACTGCACGGTCTGCAGGAGGTTCGAGGTGCCGTCCACGTCGATCGGCGAGGCCGACTGTGAAGAGATCGTCGGCACCTCGTCACCCACGTCGATGCTCGCCTCCTCGCCGCTCTTGACCATCAGGCGCGGGGTGGACAGCACGGTGACGCGGTTGTCGTCGGCCAGCGCCTTGAGCTGCGCGCGGACCTGGCCGGCGATGTCCAGCAGGTAGTTGAGCCCGGCGCCGCCGGCCCCGCCGATGACGCCGGAGCTCAGCCGGCCGTTGAAGCGCCCGGCGTCCGCCTTGGCCAGCCAGGAGATGCCGGTCTCCACCGAGTCGTTGAGGCGGATCTCGGCGATCGTCACCTCGATCATCACCTGCCGCGGGGCCTTGTCCATCTTCTGCACCAACGGCAGCAGGCGCCCCCATTCGGCGGCGGTGCCCTGGAAGATGATCGCGTTGCGCGGGCTGTCGAGCACCAGAGTGCCGCCGCTGATGTCCCCGCCGGTCAGCGCGGTCGCGGGATTCGCGCCGGCGGGCGCCGGCGGCGGCGGCGGTGCGTCGGGGTTGGCGGGTCCGGTGGCGAGGTTGGCGCCGGTGGCGGCGTTGGCCTGCCCGGAGGACAGCGCATCGCGCGCCGGCGCGCGCGCCTGGCTGGCGGTGCGCACGCCGGTGAGCGTGGCGACGATCGCCTCGGCGCGGGTGTTGCGCACCTCGTAATAGAACAGGCCCGATGCCCCCGCGGTCGGGTTGGGCGTGTCGATCCGGCGCGCCCAGTCCACCGCATGCTCGAGCACGCGCTGGTCCGAGGCAAACACCAGAACCGCGTTGGAGGTCGTCAGCGGCAACACCACGACGGACGCGGCCTGCACGGTGCCGGCGCCCGAATGCAGCGTGGCGCCGTAGCCCTCGGTGGTCAGCACGTCCACCAGGCGGCGCGAGAGTTCGTCGGCCGAGACGAACGCCGGCTCGAGCTGCGTGCTGACGCGCCCGCGCATGTACGGCCGGTCGAGCACGGCGATGGCGGCCGCGGCCTGGCGCACCAGGTCGGGCTTGCCGTAGAGCACCACCGCGTTGCGGTTGAGGTCGTCGAGCACCTGCAGGTCGTCGGTGCGGAAGGCGGTCTTCAGCCACGTGGTGACGTCGCCGGTGCGCACCGAGGACAGCTCGACCAGCTGGAACACCGGGCGGTGCGTGACCGGCACGCTCGGCAGCGCGCGGCCGCTCAGCACCAGCGGCGGCTGGAAGTCGCCGCCCTTGGGCGACTGGGTGAACAGCACCCGGCCGGCCACGTATTCGGTGCTCACCCCGTAGCTGCGCAGGACCTCGGTGGCCAGCAGGTAGAAATCGCGCGGCGACTGCGGCCGCGAGGTGCGCAGCGTGACCAGGTCGTTGAGCTTGGCGACCTGCGGGTCCATCTGGAACGAGACCCCCAGGATGGTCCCGAAGAACTCGTTGATGAAGGCCGGGACCGGCACGCCTTCGATGTTCACGCTGATGGGCTCGCCGCGGGTGGGCGGGATGCGCTCGCCGTCGAACAGGCCGGACACCTCCCCGCCCGACACCGGGGCATCGGGCGTGTCGGAGCGCCGGAGCGACTGGCGCGCGCCGGCGCCCCCGGCGGCGTCGCCGGGCGGTGCGACGACGGGCGCCGGTTCGGCGCGGGGCGCGCGGACCGGATCGGGCACCGCGACCCGCACCGGCTGCGCGCACGCGGCCACCAACAGGGTGCAGGCAAGGCTGGCGAGGAGGAGCTTGGGTGTGGTCATCTGCACTTCTAGGCGCCGCCCGGTGCCGGGGCGCACGTCGCGGTCGCGTTGGGATCCACGGTGGCGTAGAGCTCGCGCTGGGTCAGGCACCCGTCGCGGAGGAACTCGATTCCGCCGCGGGTGACGCGTTCCAGCCGCTCCCCCCCAGGCAGGGTCGCACCGACCTTGACCTGGATGACCCGCGGATCGTTGTCGGTCGCGACGAGCGCGGCCGGCGTGGGGCGCAGGATGATACCGGCGAGCCGCCAGGTCGGCCGCTGCTGCTGCGCTCCCGGTTCATCGGCACCACCGCTGCCCCAGATCGAGGCGCCGCGAACCGTCTGGAACCGCGCCTCGTCGTAGCGCCGCAGGGATGCCGGCGCCGGCAGGCTGAACTCGGCCTGCGCGTCGGCGCCCGCCGGCGCGTCCGGCACCGGCCAGGCCGCGCCCACGACCGTGCCCAACAGCAGGCCGGCGCAGGCGGCCGCCAGCAGCGGGTGGCGGGCGATCGCGTCAGGGAGCCGCACGCGGCGCCTCCGTGGCGATGCGGTAATAAGCCACCGCGGTCAGGGAGAAGGTCCGGTTTTCCCGGTTGAGCACCTGCACCTGCTCGATCACCGTCAGCGACGGGTAGCGCTCGATCTGCTGCATCAGCTGCAGCACCGCGCGCGGCTGCATCGGCCCGCTGATTTCCACCGGGATGCGCCACAGGTCGGTGCCCGGCACCTGCTCGACCGCCTGGGTGCGCGCGCCGACGCCGGTGCCCATCGCCGCGGTCAGCTGGCGCATCCAGGTCTGCACGCCGGCCTGCGCCAGGCCGGTGGTGCCGGCGCTGGGCACCTGTGCGTCGAGCGCCTTGCGCAGGGTGGCGGCGGCGGCGGCGCGGCCGAGCCAGGCGTCCTGCCCCGACAGCGCCTCGATCCGCTGCAGGTGCGCCTGGCGCTCGGCGAGGTGGGTGGCGCGCGCGGCGCGCAGGTCCAGCCCGACCAGCACCAGGTACACCACGAGGATCGCGGCGATCACGCCGACCCCCACGCGCAGGCGCGCGTTGGCGTTCCATTGCGCCACCAGCGGCGCCAGCGCCGCGGGCACGGGCCGGCTCAAGGCGTGCCCTGCGCGGCAGGCGCAGCCGCGGCGGGATCGGCGGGACGCACGCCCACGATGCGCGCGCGCACGCCGATCTCGTCGTTGGCGCGCGCCAGCTCGGCGCTTACGTCGTCGAACAGGCCCGATCGTTCCCACGCGGCCACCAGCGCCTGCGGATCCGGGCTGGCCATGCGGACGTCGACCTCGAGGCGGCCGGGGTCCGGCATCCGCCATTCCAGCAGTTCCCACCCGCCGGCCGGCATGACCTCGAGCACCGCGGCCAGCAGCTGGATCTGCGATGCGGGCGGCCGCAGCGCGACCAGAGCGTCGATGGCCGCGGCGTCGCGTTCGGCGGCCTCGCGCGCGGCGAGGATCCGCTGCAGGCCTTCGCCCTGCCCCTCGATGCGCCGCTCGACCCGCCCGGCTTCCAGGTGCAGGCGGGCCGCCGACGCCATCGGGCCCGCGACCGCCAGCGCCGCGGCGCCCGCCAGCGCCGCGCGCCACGCGGTGCGGTGGCGCAGCATGCTCTCGCCCAGGTTGCGCCGCTGCGGGCGGCTCCACGGGGCGTCGGCGAGCGGGGCCGCCTGCACGGCCGGCACCCGCGCCTGCGCCGGCTGGCCCGCGCCGCGCAGGAACAGGTTCCACTCCGCGAGCCCCGGCGCCGCGGGCCACCACGTGGACCCGACCAGCAGGTCCGCGGCCCACACCCGGCCCTCGACCCCCTCGTCCATCGCCACCAGCACCGCGCCCTCCTGCAGCGGCGCGCCGCGCAGCAGCGGTTCGGGCAGCACCCGGCGCGGGCGCGGCTGGCGTGCGCCGTCGACCTCCAGGACCCGGCCCTCCGACCAGGCCCACACCATCGCGCGGTCGTCGCGCCATTCCACGTGGCGCACGGTGTCGGCGAACGGCGACCAGCGCGCGAGCGTGGTGTCGACGTAGGCGCGCCGCCTCGGCGCGGGCACCGCGGCGGCGTCGATGGTCGTGTACGCGCACAGCCGGCGCGCCACCACCCACTCGCTGGCGGTGCCCGGCCGCAGCTCGAGCAGGCCGTCAGCGCGCCGGAGGACCCGCCCGCCCGAGAACCGCCGCCTGAGGCGCTCGCGCAGGACGCGCGTCCAGGTCGTCAGCGCGGGCAATGGTGAACTCATAGTCTTCGCGCCAAGGTCGTCCGCCGTCGTCGTACGGGGTCAGGGTCCAGTGCATCACCTGGACGGATCCGCCGTCTGGCGCCCACAGCCGGAGCGTTCCGGACGCGGAAGGATAAAGCGAAAGCCCGTCCTCGCCAGCCGCCGCGGCGCCCAGGAACGGCGCCAGCGCGGCCTGCGAGATGAAGGGCTGCAGCTGGCGCGCGTCGACCAGCCGCTGCGCCATCGCCGCGTCCACGCCCGGCAGCGCGTCCAGCACCGGCACCGTCGCGGTGTTGACGTTGATCGCCGGGTTGCGCGACACCGAGGTCACGTCGAGGAGCTCGACGTCGTCCCACGCCGACAGCACCCGCTCCCAGCCGATCACCGCGCGCAGCTCCATCGGCGTGACCAGCGCGCGGTTGGTCGGCGGCGGCAGGCCGCGCTCGCGGTAGCCCGCGGCCTCGGCGCTGCCCAGGCGGTACAGGTTGTCGCGGTCCTGGTAATCGAGCAGCAGGTTGACCAGCGTGCCCAGCGCCGGGCCCCCTTCCACCGGCCGCTGGTCGAGCAACCCCTGCAGCACCAGCGGCGAGGCCCAGTTGACAGACAGCAGCCCGCGGTCGTCCTGGAGCGAGAACCGCGCGGCGCCCGCGTCGTAGGCGGTGCCGTCCAGGCGGATCTCGTTGCCGACGGGCATGAGCGAGGTCGGGTCCTCGCCCTGGCGCTGGGCGGCGCGCTCGTCGAGGCTGCGCACGACGCGGTCGTCGACGGTCAGGCCGCCGAACGTCATGCGCTGGGTCGTGAGCAGGTACAGCACGGTGGCGCGCGTGCTGGCCATCGCGATGGCCGCCTGCAGCTCCGCCTGCCGCTGCGACTCCTCGCGGCGCACGCGGTCGGCGGTCAGCGCGATGGTGGCCGCCAGCGCCGACAGGATGACCAGCATCGCCAGCACCAGCACCAGCACGAAGCCACGGGGGCGGCTACCGCAGCGCATCAGTCGTCCTCAAGCTGGAACGGGTCGATGCGCGGTGCCAGCGGCCCCAGCACGCTGGCGATGCGCAGGCGCTCGACACGCCCGTCGCCAGCGGACACCAGCACCACCGACGCCGGCAGGCGACCCTGCAACCCGGTGGCCGGCGGCCACCGGTCGTGCAGCCGGCCGGTGTCGTCGACGTACCCGAACCGCGCCTCGCGCGCCGCGCGCAGCGGCAACTCGAAGCGCAGGGTGCCCTGCTCGAGGTAACGCACCCGCGGCCCGGCGCCGGCATCCGGGGCCAGTTCCCAGCGCAGCGGCGTGGGCCGGCCGGCGGTGGCGTACAGCGGGTTGAGCGTGGCCGCCGAGAAACCGGCGCGGTCGCCGTCCAGCAGCAGGTCCTCGGTGGCGTGCAGGCCGTTGACGGTGCCGCGGAACCAGGCGTCGACCAGCGTCGCCCGATCGATGCCCCCCGCCTGCGCGGCCGCGCGCTCGGCGGCGATCCGGTACCCGCCCAGCATCTGGAACATCATGCCGACCGCCAGGCCGACCAGCACCAGCATCACCAGTGTCTCCATTAGCGTGAAGCCGCGCGCTGAGGACGAGGCGCCGCGGCTCACTCGACCTCCATCGCACGCACCTGCCGGTGCCCCAACTGGCGCACCTCCAGCGTCTCCAGCAGCTCGCCGTCGCGGCGGACCTCCACGGCCAGCGTGTACAGGCCCACCTCGAACAGGCTGGGAAGCCCGACCTGCGTCACCGCGCGCCGCGGCGGCTCCACCGGCCGGGCCGCCCACGTCACCTCGACCTGGTCGACCACCCGCCTTCCGGTGGGCGTGTCCATCGGGTTGACCCGGCGCACCACCTCCAGCGCCGAGGCCACCATCGCGTTGGACTGCTGGCGGTCGTTGACCCGCTGCAGGGTGATCAGGTTGGCGCCGAGCCAGCCGTACAGCGCCAGCGCGCCCATCGTGAACACGACCAGCGCGACGATCGCCTCCAGCAGGCTGAAGCCGGCCTCCCGCGCGGGCGTCATGGCGCGTCCTCGCCGCCGGCCACCGGTTCGCAGAACGGCGCCTGCACGCGCAGCCGCGCAGTGCGTCCACCGGCCTGCCCGACCTCGAGCTCGCCCGCGTCACAGACTCCGCTCGGACGCACGGTCCAGGGCACCGGCGCGGCCAGCGTCCATCCGGGCCCGGGGGCCAGCGGCGAGTCAGCGGAGGCCAGCAGCGCATCGTCGATGCGCAGTGCCCGCCCGTGCTGGCGCGCGTGCGCGGGCAGCCCGCGCACCTGCTCGACCAGCGCATCGAGCTGCGCCTTGCGCTGCCAGCTGTCGATGCCGCGCAACAGCGCCGGCGCGGCGAGCGCGGCGACCAGGCCCAGGATGGCGAGCACCACCACCAGCTCGAGCAGCGTGAAACCGCGCGGGCGCGGCGCGGCGCGCATGGCTATTCGGCCGGGCGCTGGCCGATGTCGGCGTCGAAATCGCTGCCGCCGGGCTTGCCGTCGGCCCCGAACGAGTACAGCGCGAACGGCTGGGTGCCGGCGGGCCTGGCGGCGTACTGGTAGGGGTTGCCCCACGGGTCCGCCGGCAGCCCGTCGCTCAGGTACGGGCCGTTCCAGTTGCGCCCGGTGCGCTCGTCGGCGGGCTTGTCCACCAGCAGCGCGAGCCCCTCGGCGTCGGTGGGCAGGCGGCCGATGTCCAGGCGCATCGTCTGCACCGCCCCGGACAGCATCTTCACCTGGGTGGTGGCGGTCTGCACCTTGGCCTTGTCGGCCTGGCCGAACAGGCGCGGGCCCACCAGGCCCATGATCAGGCCGATGATCACCAGCACCACGATCATCTCCAGGAGGGTGAAGCCGCGCTGGGCGCGCGCCGCGCGGGGCAAGGGGGAACGTCGCATCGGGGGCACACCTTTTCGTGTTCGGTCAGACCGCCAGGTCGTTGGCGCTGGTGATGGCGAGGATGACGCCGAGGATGATCGTGCCGATCACCCCGCCGATCACCAGGATCGCCAGCGGCTCGACCAGGATCAGCAGGCGCTTCATGCGGGTGCGCCCGGCCTCGGCGTACAGCCGCGACAGGGAGTCCAGCATCCCCGACAGTTTGCCGGTCTTCTCGCCCACCCGGACCAGGTTGTAGCCGGTGGCGGTCAGCGCGCCGTAATCCTCCAGCGCGTCGGCCAGGGTGGACCCGTTGCGCACCGCGCGCACCACGTCGCCCATGGCGGCGCGGCGGAACGGGATCCGCAGCCCGTCCTGGGCCAGTTCCAGCGCGCGCATCAGCGCCACCCGGTTGCCCAGCAGCGCGGCGAGCACCTTCGACCAGCGCGCGGTGTCCGACTCCACCAGCCACGCGCCCACCAGCGGCAGGCGCGCGGCGCGATCCAGCACCCGCTCGCGCACGCCCGGCCGCCGCGCCAGCACCGCCACCGCCGCCACCACCGCCACCACGCCGGCAGCGAAGGCCCCGAAGTTGGCGCGCAGCCACGTCCCCGTGCCCAGCACCACCCAGGCCAGCAGCGGCAGGTCCTCGGCGCGGTCGAGCAGCGTGGCGAAGCGCGGCACCACGAACAGGAACATCAGCGCCACCGCCGCCACGCCGGCCAGCACCAGCACCGCCGGGTAGATCAGCGCGTTGCGCATCTCGGTGCGCAGCGCTTCCTCGTACTCCATCTGCGCGGCGGCGTCGGCCATCGCGCGCCCGAGTTCGCCGGTGAGCTCGCCCGCGCGCGCCAGCTGCACGACGTAGGCGGGCAGCGGCAGGCCGCTGCCCTGCAGGGCGCCGGAGAACGGCTGGCCGCGCTGCAGCTCGCGGCCGATCGTGGCGAACGCGGCGACGATGCGCGGGTGGTGCGCGGCGAGCGCCTGCGATGCCACCGCCTCGGCGATGGTCACGCCGGAGGTCAGCATGGTCGCCAGTTCCTGCACCGCAAGGATCACGTCGGTGTTGCGCAGCCGGCGCTGGCGCCCGCGCGAGGGGCCGCCGGCGGCCTCGATGCGCAGCGACACCACCATCAACCCGCGCCGTTCCAGCTCGCGCGCCGCCGCGCGCTCGCCGTCGGCGCGCAGCGTGCCGGACACGCTGCGACCCTCGGCGTTGATCACTTCGTAGGCATAGCGCGCCATCGCGTCAGTGGCCCGTGACCCGCAGCACTTCCTCGACCGTGGTCAGCCCCTGCCATGCCTTCAGCAGCCCGTCGTCGCGCAGCGAGCGGTGGCCTTCCTCGCGCGCCAGCGCCTTCATCTGGTTGACGCTCGCGCCGCCCACGATCAGCTGCTGCATCGCCAGCGACACCGGCACCATCTCGTAGATGCCCAGCCGGCCGCGGTACCCGGTCTGCATGCACGACTCGCAGCCCACCGCCTCGCGCCACTGCGGCTCAGGGGCATCGAGCACCTTCTGCGCCCACGGCCGCGCCTCGGCCTCGATGGATGCGTGCACGTGCCCGGCGCGGGCGCAGCTGCACAGCCGCCGCACCAGCCGCTGCGCCTGCACCGCGCGCACCGGCGTGGCGACCAGGAACGGTTCGACGCCCATGTCGACCAGCCGCGTGAACGCGCTGATCGCATCGTTGGTGTGCAGCGTGGACAGCACCAGGTGGCCGGTCAGCGCCGCCTGCACGGCGATCTCGGCGGTCTCCAGGTCGCGGATCTCGCCGATCATGATCACGTCCGGGTCCTGGCGCAGGATCGAGCGCAGCGCGTTGGCGAAGGTCAGGCCGATGTCGGCGTGCGCCTGGATCTGGGTGATCGCCGGCAGCCGGAACTCGACCGGGTCCTCGACGGTGATGATCTTCTTGAACCCGTCGTTGGACGCGGCCAGCGCGCCGTACAGGGTGGTGGACTTGCCCGAGCCGGTCGGGCCGGTGACCAGCACGATGCCGTTGGCCTGCTGGGTCCACTCGCGCATCATCGCCAGGTGGTCGCGCTCGAAGCCCAGCCGCTCCAGGCTCAGCTCCTTGCGTTCCTTCGGCAGCAGGCGCATCACGATCGACTCGCCGTGCACGCCCGGCAGCGACGACACGCGCACGTCCATGTCCTGCCCGCCCACGCGGATCGACAGGCGCCCGTCCTGCGGCAGTCGCCGCTCGGCGATGTCCATCCCGGAGATCAGCTTCAGGCGCGAGGCCACCGCGTCGAAGCGGTCGCGCGGCAGGTGCAGGCGCGCGTGCAGCACGCCGTCGATGCGGAAGCGCACCGTGAACTGGCGCTCCTCGGGTTCCAGGTGGATGTCCGAGGCGCGCTGCTCGACCGCCTGCGCCATCAGGTTGTTGACGAGCTCGACGACCGGCGCCTCTTCGGCCATCTCGCGCAACTGGCGCACGTCGCTGTCATCGCCGGCGGCCGCGCGCGCGTGCTGGGCGAGCGCGTCGAGGGTGCGCTCGAGGTCCTGCGCGCGGCACAGGCAGAACGCCGCCTCGCGCGGTGCGAACGCATGCCGCATCGCCTCGCGCAGCGACGGCGACAGCGGGTCGCGCGCGGCGCACCACAGCGCGTCGCCGTCGAGCCACGCCAGCACCTGCTGGTCGAGCATCCATTCCAGCCCCGACGGCGCCAGCGCCGCGGCCGCGCGCAGGGCGTCCTCGTCGGGCATCGGGACGTCCGCGCCCAGCACCGGCAGGCCCAGCTGGGTGCGCAGGGTCGCCAGCAGGTTGTCCTCGCTGAGCGCGCCGGTGCGCATCAGCACGCTGCCCAGCCGCCCGCCGATGGTCGCCTGCAGGGCGAGCGCGCGTTCAAGGTCGGCGGGCGAGATCAGCCCCGCCTCGACCAGCATCGCCCCCAGCAGCGCCGGCGCGGGCGCGTCGGCGGGCGCGTCGTCCCACTCCGGTTCGATGCGCGCATGGTCAGAGGACATCGGCGAACCCCCGCTTGAGCGTGTTGAACATCCACAACCCCGCCGCGTACACCGCCAGCGACGCCAGCCAGTACACCGCCATGGTGCCCGCATCCGGCCACGCCCCGTCGAACAGCGCGGCGCGCGCCTGTTCGATGGGCACCGTCACCGGGTTGAGCAGCAGCCACGGCTGCAGCCCGGCGGGCATCGAGTCGCGCGGGAAGAACACCGGCCCGAGGAACATCGCCACCATCACCAGCGGCCCCACCGCCTGTCCGATGTCGCGCACGTACACGGCCAGCGCCGCGAGCATCCAGCCCAACCCCACCAGCAGCAACAGGTAGGGCGCGACGATCGCAGGCAACGCCAGTTGCGACAGGGCCAGTCCGGTGCCCCACGCACCGTTGGCCAGCACCAGCAGGGCCAGCCCGATGGCGAAGTGGAAGGCGGCCGCCACGAGGTTCACCCAGCCCAGCACCTCCAGCGGGAACACCACCTTGGTCACGTAGCCCGGCTGCGACGTCACCAGGCTCGGCGCCCGGCCGAGCACCTCGGCCAGCAGCCCGTGCAGCAGCATCCCGGCAAACAGGCGCAGCGCGAACATGCCGGTGCCCTCGGGCCCCGCGGCCGTCGCCCAGCGCGACTCGAACACCACCCCGAACACCAGCGTGAAGACCGCCAGCATCAGCAGCGGCGTGGCCACCGGCCACGCCATCCCGAGCACCGAGCCCCGGTAGCGCCCCTGCACCTCGCGCCGGGCGAGGATGGCGATCAGGCTGCGCTGCCGCCAGGGCGTGCTCGTCATGGAGATCATCGTTGCCTTCCGGCGCCTCGCGCCCTGACCACACCCCGCCGCACGGGGCGCGCAGTGTAGTCAGGTGGCCGCCGCGGCCACCAAGCCGCGTTGTGGTGCAGGTCACGGCCGGAGGCAAAACCGTTCACGCGGAGTGTTCGCAACCCCTTAAAAAAGCGTCAAGGGAAGATTGACGGGTCCTAAACGCTCCGGTAGCTTGCCGCCCGCAGCTTGATGTGTCCTGGGGGGAGGCTCCCTGCTGTCGAGGGTTGTTTTCCTGTTGAACTAAAGGTTGTCGCCTTGGAACAACGGGTGCCGGAAGCCGCGCTTCCTGGTACCAAGCCGCGAATACGGCATCCGGTCTTGGCTGCATCACCACTTAAATCAATTCCTGATCAGGAGTTTGTGCGAATGTCCATCCTCAACAAGAAGAACGCTCTCGCGGTCGCGCTCGTCGCAGGCCTCGGCCTGTCGGCGACCGCCGGCGCCTACACCCTGCGCACCAACGGCGACATCAACCCCGTCCTGGTCGCCACCGCCGACATCATCGACAACAACACCGACATCGGCATCGACGAAGCCTTCCAGATCACGCTGACGTCGGAAGACTTCATCCTCGGCCGCACCACCGGTTTCACCATCCGCTACTCGCTGAGCGGGAACGCGACGTTCGGCCAGATCATCGACGACTCCGACCTGGACATCGGCACGGCGGCCCCGGGCTGGACCGCGACCGTCGCCGCCGGCGGCGGACTGGGCGATGATTTCGTCGTCATCAACTTCAACCCGGGCGGCACCCCGCTGACCACCGGCCCCCTGCTCGACATCGCCGCCGCCACCTCCGTCGTCGCCCCGGGCCCGACCGGCCAGGTGCTCGACGATCTCGCCGAGCTGCAGACGATCGGCGGCCAGATCAACGCCACCGTCAACTTCATCGACCCGGTCACCGCCACCAGCATCCTGCCGGTCCAGAACCTGCCGCTGCTGCGTTCGGGCAACCCGGTCGAGTTCGACTGCGACGCCAACGCCGGCGACGTGGCCAAGCGCATCGACGTGGGCGCGAGCGGCGCGCAGGCGCCGAAGACGTACTTCTCGTCCACCGGCGCGATCGGTGCCAACGACAGCGGCTACATCAACCTGGGCGCCATCGGCGGCGCGGTTGCCGACGGCTTCTCCTCGTTCGGCTACCTGCCCAGCGACGAGTTCACCACGGTCGTCTCGGGTGACTTCTCGGCGTTCTCCGGTGCGGGCGCGCGCGACGTGTTCCTGTCGACGAGCTCCACCTGCTCGGTCAACAGTGTCAACGGCGTGATCAACAACGCCAACGGCACCGTCACGTTCACCTACGACGGCGCTGACGTCGGTGCGTCCAGCTCGGGCTTCACCGCCTACCTGTGCGCCAACGTGCCGGCCGGCAACACCGTCGTGATCGACGCCTCGCAGGTCTCGGCCGTCACTACGTTCACCCGCGGCGACGTCTCGGCCAGCAGCAACACCTGCTCGCTGCTGCCGCTGCGCTACAACGGCTCGGTGGTCGAGGTGTACAACATCAACCCGGCGGCCAACACCACGGCGCAGTCGTTCCTGCGCATCATCAACCGTGGCGACAGCGCGGGCACCGTAACCATCGTCGGCACCGACGACAACGGCGTCGACGGCGACAGCGCGGTCTCGTTCGTCCTGCCGGCCCGCCAGTCCAAGCAGCTGAACTCCGACGACCTCGAGAACGGCAACGCCGCCAAGGGCCTGACGGGTGCCTTCGGCGACGGCACGGGCCGCTGGCGCGCGGTCGTGACCGGCGAGTTCCAGGGCATGATGGTGCAGAGCCTGAACCGCAACAACACCGACGGCACGGTCACCAACCTGACCGACGCCGACAACCAGGGCGAGCAGGTGCTGAACGGCATCTTCGACCAGGGCGGTGGCGGCCCGCTGTAATCAAGCGGCTGCAACGCGACACGGACGGGCGGCTTCGGCCGCCCGTTTATTTTTGGAACCCCGCAGGCGTCCACGCCGATGACCACTCCTGCCTCCGCACCTACTCCCGTGCTGATCCGCGGCGTCCCCGACGACAGCAGGGTGCAGCTGACGGTCGATGCCGCCGGCAACATCGGCTACGCCATGCCGGGCACCGCGAGCTTCCTCACGCAACTGCGCACGCGCATGGCGCCGCACGCGCAGCTGACGCTGGGCCCGGGCTTCCCGGTGCGCATCCCCGGGCCGCGCCCGGGTTGCCTGATCAACTACATCGCCGACGCCGACCAGGCGCGGCTCGCCAACGACGCGGCCGAGGCCCTGGTCGACGCCACCGGCCTGCCCTGTTTCAACCACCCTGCGGCCGTGCGCGCGACCACGCGCGACGCCCTCGCCCGACTGCTGGCCGACGTGCCGGACATCGACATGCCGCGCACGGTGCGCATCCGCGCGCGCAACCCGGCCGACCTCGTCGCCCAGGCGCTCGACGCGGGCATCGCGTTCCCGCTGCTGGTGCGGGTGGCCGGCGACCACGGCGGGGTAAGCCTCGCCCGCCTGGATTCGGCCGAGGCACTCGACCCGCTGCACGGCATCCCGTGGGGCGGGCGCGAGCTCTACGTCACCGAGTTCCGCGAGTTCGCCGACGCCGACGGCCGCTATCGCAAGATGCGGCTGGTGGTGGTGGGAAAGCGCGTGTTCATCCGCCACCTCGCGATCGGCGACCAGTGGCTGCTGCACGCGGACCGCCGCGGACCCGACGAGATCGACGAGGAGCAGGCGTTCCTCGCCGGCTTCAATGCCAACGTGCTGCCCCGGCTGCGCCGCGCGTTGGTGGCGGTGATGCAGCGCGTGCACCTGGACTACTACGGCATCGACTGCAGCCTGCGGCCCGACGGCCGCCTGCTGGTGTTCGAGCTCAACGCCTGCATGAACATCCTGCACAACTCCAGGCCGTCGCCGAACATGTGGGACGCGCCCATCGCCGCGATCTCCAACGCGCTGCTTGCCCTGCTCGCGACGCCGGGCGCGTGGCACCATCGCCCGGCGACGCCGGCCACCCAGGCGTCGGCCACGCCAGCGCCATCGCCATGAACCTGGACTACGCCAGCATCTTCGACGAGCGAGGCAGCCAGTACCACGCGGCGATGCGCGCCCACCCGCGCGCGCGCGACGCCGAGTTCGACCAGCTGTTCGCCGCCCGGCCCCTGCGCGCGGGCGAGACGCTGCTGGACATCCCGGCCGGCGGTGGCTACCTCGCCCGCCACCTGGGCGCGTCCGCCGAGGTCACCCAGCTCGAATTCACCGCCGGCTTCAGCGGCGAGGTGCCGGTCGTCGACCAGTCGGGCGACTGGCCCGTGGGCACCTTCGACCGCGTGGTGAGCCTGGCCGCGCTGCACCACATCCCCGACCGCCCCGGCTACGCGGCCCGCCTGCGCGCGCACGTGCGGCCCGGTGGCACGCTGCACGTGGCCGACGTCGATGCCTCCTCGCCGATGCGCGAGTTCCTCGACGGGTTCGTCGGCCGCTACAACGGCACCGGGCACGCGGGCGTGTACTTCGGCGCCGACATCGACTGGCTGGCCGCCGGCCACCGCGTCGTGCGCAATGCGGTGGTCCCGTGCCCGTGGATGTTCGCCTCGCGCGACGCAATGCTCGACTTCTGCATGGGGCTGTTCGGCCTGCAGGGCTGCACGCACGAGGCGCTCGCCGGGTCGCTCGCGCGCAACGTCGGCTTCGAGGTGGGGCCGGCCGGCGCACGGCTCGACTGGCACCTGCGCTACGTCGACATCGCGCTCGACTGACCGCCCGGCCCGCCACGCGGGCGCACGTATACTCCGCGCCCCGCCGGCGCCCCCAACCGCTGCCGGCGCGTCCAGTTTTCCAGGAGACCGCATGACCGCGACCAAGCACACCCTTGCCCTTGCACTCGCGCTGGCCGTCCTGGCCGGCTGCTCGCGCGACGAGGCCCCGAAGGATGCCGCGCCGCCCGTGGCGCAGCCCGCCGCGCCCGTCGTCGATCCGCTGGCCGAGCCGCCGCCGGCACCGGACGCGGGCGAGGTGCCGGTCGAAGTGCGCGCCGACGCAATCGCCGCCGGCCACGTGCTGGGCGCCAACGGTGCGGTCTCGCAGGCCAAGCCAGGCGCGGTGTACGCCCTCGGCGACACCATCCACGCCTCGATGCCGGTGCGCGGCCAGAAGCCCGGCGCGGACGTGACGGTGTACTGGACGTTCGAGGACGGCAACACCGTCAAGGAAGAAACCAGGCCGCTTCCCGCCGGCGCGCAGTACGTCAACTTCTCGTTCTCGCGCGCCGACGGCATGAAGCCGGGCGACTGGAACGTGCAGATCGACGTCGATTTCAAGCCGGTCGGGATCGTCGACTTCAAGGTGAAGTGAGCCCCGCGCACGTGGCCCGCGCGGGACGCGCCACGCCCCCGCCCGCAGGCCCGGGCGGGCACCCATGACCGCCGCCGCGCCTGCGATCCGCGTGGCCGGGGTCGGCAAGACCTACCGGACGTGGTCCTCGCCGACCGCACGCCTGTCCGTGCCGCTGATGCTGCGTGGGGCCGGCGCGCTGGGCGGCGTCGCGCCCGGCCTGGCCGCGCGGCTGCGCGCGGGCGCCGAGCGCCGCGCGCGCAGCCATCGCGCACTGGAGGGCATCGACTTCACCCTCGCGCGCGGCGAGGCGCTCGGCATCGTCGGGCTCAACGGCAGTGGCAAGAGCACGCTGCTGCAGATCATCGCCGGCGTGCTGGCGCCGTCGACCGGGCGGGTCGAGGTCAGCGGCAGGATCGCCGCGCTGCTCGAGCTCGGCTCCGGGTTCAATCCCGAACTGACCGGGCGCGAGAACGTGGTCATCAACGCGGCCATCCTCGGCCTCGACCGCGCCCGGATCGACGCGTCCATCGACCGCATCATCGCCTTCGCCGACATCGGTGCGTACATCGACGAGCCGGTCAAGACCTACAGCTCGGGGATGGCGCTGCGGCTGGCCTTCGCGGTGCAGGTGCACGTCGAGCCCGACATCCTGATCGTCGACGAGGCCCTGGCCGTGGGCGACGCGGCTTTCCAGGCCAAGGCGATGGCGCGCATCGACGAGATCCTCGCCGGCGGCACCACGCTGTTGTTCGTGGGCCACGACCTCAACGCGGTGAAGGCGTTCTGCAGCCGGGCGATGCTGCTCGAGCGCGGCCGCATCGTGATGCAGGGCCTGCCCGACGAGGTGATCGCCGAGTACCTGCTGCGCACCCACCGCAAGGCGCTCGAGGATGCCGGCCGCGCGCGCGAGGCGCGCGCGCTGCGGGCGCTCGGCGACGGCTACGGCTCGCACGTCGCCCAGGTGACGGAGTGCTCGCTCAACGGCGCCCTGCACGCCACCGTGGGGTACGGCGGGCGCATCGACGTGCACATGCAGGTGCGGGTGGACGACTCAGTCGCGCACCCGGTGCTCATCTTCGACGTGCTCGACGGGCGCGGCCTGCAGCTCACCGGCCGCCGCATCGAGCTGCCGCGCCGGCCGGGCGGCGGCGCGTGCCAGGTGTCGATCTCCTTCGACGCGTGCTTCCAGCAGGGCGTCTACCGCATCCGCACGCGGGTGGTGGATGCGCCGGGGCTGGACTCCACCACCGTGCTCGCGCGCCAGGAAGGCACGCTGTCGTTCGAGGTCATCGACGACAGCCGCGCGCTGTTCACCGGGCTGTTCCCGGTGCCGATGGACGTGCGGGCGCGCTGATGGCCCGCCGCCTGCTCATGCGCCGGCAGTTCCTGGGGCCCACCGGCGGGCACCAGAAGATGTTCGATTACTTCGGCCACGCATGCGCGCACCCGAACTGGTCTGCGCAGGTGCATTTCACGGGCGACAGCGTGGATGCGTCGAACCCGTGGCGCGCGGCCGGCGCGTCGGAAGTCGACGCATGGCACCCGGACCATGCCGACGCGCTGCTGCTGGGCGGCATGGACTGGGAGGCGATGCCGCCCACCGACGGCGCGGTGCCGGTCATCAACCTCGTCCAGCACGTGCGCCACGCCGACCCGGCCTTGCCGCTGCGCGGGTTCCTGCGCCGCCGCGCGCTGCGCATCTGCGTCAGCAAGGCGGTGGCCGAGGCGATCCTGGCCACCGGCGAGGTCAACGGGCCGGTGCAGGTGATCGACGCGGCGATCACCGACGTCGCGCCTGGCCCTGGCCCGCGCACGGGTGTCTTCATCGACGCGATCAAGCAACCCATGCTCGGCCAGGCGCTGGCGCAGGCGCTGGCCGCCCATGGCATCGCGGCCGAGGCGAGCCTGGAGCGGATGCCGCGCGACGCCTACGTCGAGCGCCTGCGCGGCTGCGAGGTGGCGGTGTTGCTGCCGCATGCGACCGAGGGGTTCTACCTGCCCGGCGTGGAGGCGATGGCCGCGGGCGCGGCCTGCGTGGTGCCCGACTGCATCGGCAACCGTGGCTACCTGCAACCGGGCATCAACGCGCTCGTGCCTGCGCTCGAACTCGATGGCCTGCTCGCCGCGGTCCTCGACCTGGGCGACCACGCGCTGCGTGCGCGGCTGCGCGCGGCAGGCGGGGCGACGGCCGCGCGCTACGGCCTGGCGCGCGAACGCGCCGCGTTCCACGCGGTGCTCGATGCAGTGCCGATGGTGGGGCGCGCGTGGTGACGGGCCGCGACATCGCCCTGACCGGCGTGCCCCGCAGCGGGACCACGCTGGCCTGCCAGCTGCTCAACCAGTGCGCCGACACGATCGCGCTGTTCGAGCCAATGGATCCGGCAGGCGTGCCCGCCACCTCGCTTGGCGCCTGCGTCGACCACGTGCAGGCGTTCATGGCCGCCACCCGCCTGCAGGTGCTCGCCAGCGGCACCGCGCCCAGCAAGCAGCAGCACGGCGCGGTGCCCGACAACCTGTTCGCCCGCGCCGACGCGCACGGCGTGCGCGCCGCGCAGGCCGCGCCGGGCACGATCGCCGCGACCGCGCGCGATGCCGGCTTCACGCTGGTGGTCAAGCACAACGCCATGTTCGCGGCGGCGCTGCCTGCGCTGGCGCCGCGCATCGACACGTTCGCCATCGTGCGCAACCCGCTGGCGGTGCTGGGATCGTGGAATTCGGTCGACCTGCCCGTGCGCAACGGCCGCATCCCCGCCGGCGAGCGGCTCGACCCGGCGCTGGGCGCGCGCCTGGACGCCGAGCCCGACCGGCTCGAGCGCCAGCTCATCGTGCTGGACTGGTTCTTCAGCCGCTTCGCCACCCAGCTGCCGCGCGCGCACGTGCTGCCGTATGAGTCCATCGTCGCGTCCCACGGCCGGCTGCTGTTCGACTGCCTGCACGTCGACGGCCCGCACGGGCGTGCACTGGAGGAGCGCAACGCCAGCGCGGCCTACGGCCGCGACGACATCGACCGCTGCGCAAGGGCACTGCACGCGCGCGCGGGCGCGTGGGACGCCTGGTATCCACGCGAGGCCATCGCCGCGCTGCATGCGCGCATGTCCGGCGCCGCGCGCCCGTGACCACGCCGCCGCCCCGGGTCGCGTTCGTGATCGGCGGCGCGCAGAAGGCCGGCACCACCGCGCTGGCGGCGTACCTGGCGCGCCACCCGGGCATCGCGCTGCCGCGCGGCAAGGAAGCGCACGTGTTCGACGCGCCCGACTTCGACGACACCGCCGATGCCACGGCGGTCGACGCGCGCTACGCCGACTGGTTCGAGCCCGGCGCCGCAGCGGCGCTGCACGGCGACGCGACCCCCATCTACCTGTTCCACCCCACCCTCGTCGCGCGCATCGCCCGCTACAACCCGGCGATGCGCTGGATCGTGCTGCTGCGCGACCCGGTCGACCGTGCGATCTCGCACTGGCACATGGAGCACGCACGCAACGCCGACCGCTGGCCGATGTTCGCCGCCATGCTGCTGGAGGACTGGCGCCTGCGCGGCCATGCCGACGACTTCAGCACCGGCTCGCCGCTGCGCACGTGGAGCTACCGCCGCCGCGGCGACTACGCCACCCAGCTCGACGCCCTGTACGCGGCGTTCCCGCGCGAGCAGGTGCTGGTGCTGATGTCGGGCGACCTGCGCGAACACCCGCAGGCGACGTTGGAGCGCGTGCACCGCTTTCTCGGCGTGGACCCAGTGGCGGCGCCGGAAGAGGCATTCGAACCCGTGTTCGAAGGGCGCTATGCGGCCCCCGGGCGGTTGGCGCCCTCGCGCATGCTGCTGCACTGGCTCACCGGCCGCATGCGGCGGCGCCTGCGCGGGACGTACGGAATCGCCTTCGACCGATAGCCCGCGCATCGACTGCCGGCGCGCCGCGTGCAGCCGCCGACAGCACCGTCAGGCCAGCGCGCGTTCCAGCTCGGCGCGCAGGTCGTCGAGCGATTCCACGCCCACGCTCAGCCGCACCAGCGCGTCGGAGATCCCGAGTTGCGCGCGGCGATCGGCCGGCACGCTGGCATGCGTCATCACCGCCGGGTGGTTGACCAGGCTCTCCACGCCGCCCAGCGACTCGGCCAGCGCGAACAGTTCGGTGCGTTCGCAGAAGCGTTTCGCGGCGTCGAAGCCGCCCTTGAGCCAGATCGAGACCATGCCGCCGAAGCCGTCCATCTGGCGCTTGGCGAGTGCGTGCTGCGGATGCGACGGCAGGCCGGGATAGGCGACCTTCTCGACCGCGGGATGCGCGGCGAGCCACACGGCCAGCGCGTGCGCGTTCTCGCAATGCGCCTTCATGCGCAGGTGCAGGGTCTTCAGCCCGCGCAGGGCGAGGAAGCTGTCGAACGGGCCCTGGATGCCGCCGACCGCGTTCTGCAGGAACGTCATCTTCTCGGCGAGTTCGGCGTCATCGCCGACCACCGCCATGCCGCCGACGATGTCGCTGTGGCCGTTGAGGTACTTGGTGGCCGAGTGCATCACGATGTGCGCGCCGTGCTCGAGCGGGCGCTGCAGGATCGGCGAGGAGAAGGTGTTGTCGACCACGACGATCAGCCCACGCTTGCGCGCGATCGCGGCGATGGCGGCGATGTCGACGATCTTCAGCAGCGGGTTGGTCGGCGTCTCGATCCAGACCATCTTCGTCTGAGGCCGGATCGCGGCTTCGAACGCGGCGGTGTCGGTCAGGTCCACCCAGCTGAAATCCAGCCCCGCGCTGCGCCTGCGCACGCGCTCGAACAGGCGGTAGGTGCCGCCGTACACGTCGTCCATCGCGATGACGTGGCTGCCGGTGTCGAGCAGTTCGAGGATGGTCGAGGTCGCCGCCAGGCCCGATGCGAATGCGAAGCCGCGCGTGCCGCCCTCGAGGTCCGCCACGCAGCGCTCGTAGGCGAAGCGCGTGGGATTGTGGCTGCGCGAGTACTCGAAGCCCTGGTGCTCGCCGGGGCTGGACTGCACGTAGGTGCTGGTGGCGTAGATCGGCACCATCACCGCGCCGGTGGACGGGTCGGGGGACTGCCCGGCGTGGATGGCGCGGGTTCCCAGCCCGTGCGCGCGCGGCGCGCTGTCGTCGGAGGATTGCATTGCGTGCGCTCGCGTCGCGTCGGTGGGCATGGCGGGCGCGGATGGTAGCAGCGCGGCCGCGCGCTACTGCACGCGCCGGCGCAGGTGGTTCAAGAGGTCGATGCGCGTCACCAGGCCGATGAACCGGTCGCCATCCACCACGATCGCCACGTGCCCGCGTTCGAACACCGGCAGCAGCGCCTCGATCGGCGAGTCGACGGCGACCTTGTCGAGCTTGCTGACCATCGCGGTGGAGACCGGGTCGCGGAAGCGGGCCTCGTCGCCGTACACGTGCAGCAGCACGTCGGATTCGTCGACGATGCCGACCAGCGCGTCGCCGTCCATGACGGGAAGCTGGCTGACGTCGTAGAGCTTCATGCGCTGGTAGGCGGTCACCAGCAGGTCGTTCGGGCCGACGACGACGGTGTCGCGCTGCGAGTACGGGCGCACGATGAGGTCGCGCAGGTCGCCGGTCTTCTCGCGCTCGATGAAGCCGTTGTCGAGCATCCAGAAGTCGTTGTACATCTTCGACAGGTACTTGTTGCCGGTGTCGCAGACGAACACCAGCACGTTCTTCGCGCGCGTCTGTTCGCGGCAGTAGCGCAGCGCGGCGGCGACCAGCGTGCCGGTGGACGAACCGCCGAGCACGCCTTCCTTCTCCAGCAGCTCGCGCGCGGTGAGGAAGCTCTCCTTGTCGCTGATCGCGTACGCCTTCTTCACCCGGGTGAAGTCGGAGATCGGCGGCAGGAAGTCCTCGCCGATGCCTTCGACCATCCAGCTGGCCGACTTGTCCGAGAGCGTGCCGCGGTTGATGTATTCCTCGAGGATCGAGCCGACCGGGTCGGCGAGGATGAGTTCGGTGTGCGGCGACTCGTTCGCGAAATGCCGCGACAGGCCGGTCATCGTGCCGCTGCTGCCGCAGCCGAACACGATCGCGTCGAGCCCGCCGGCCTCACGCATCTGCGCGAGGATTTCCGGGCCGGTGCCGGTCTCGTGCGCGAGCGGGTTGTCGGGGTTGCCGAACTGGTTGACGAAATACGCGCCCGGGGTTTCGCGCGCGATGCGCTCGGCGAGGTCCTGGTAGTAGTCGGGGTGGCCCTTGGCGACGTCGCTCCGGGTGAGCACCACCTGCGCGCCCATCGCCTTGAGGTTGAAGATCTTCTCGCGGCTCATCTTGTCCGGCACGACCAGCAGCAGCTTGTAGGCCTTCTGCTGGGCAACGAGCGCAAGCCCGATGCCGGTATTGCCGGCGGTGCCTTCGACCAGCGTGGCGCCGGGCCTGATGTCGCCGCGACGTTCGGCGGCCTCGATCATCGACAGGCCGATGCGGTCCTTGATCGAGCCGCCGGGGTTCTGCGACTCGAGCTTGAGGTAGAGCGTGCACGGGCCGGTGTCGAGCCGCTGGGCGCGGACGACGGGCGTGTTGCCGATCAGCTCGAGGACGGAATCGTGCAGGGCCATGCGGCACCGGTCGCGGCCGCGTCGCGCGGCGGGAGGTGGATTCTAGCGAGCGCCTGCGGGGCGTTCGGGGTTTCGTGACGGAAGCAGAAAGCAAAGCTGTCCGCAAAAGACGCAGAAGACGCCAAGAAAAGCGACGAAGGAAAAAGAATGCCGACCAATTCGGGATCTCGCGTCGGCACTCTCCCGCCTTTTTTTCGCTTCTTTTTGCGCCCTTTGCGTCTTTCGCGGACCGCCCCTGCTTTCATCGGGATCGCCGCACCGCGCGGGTCGCTTGCGCGGGCCGTACAACGAAAAACGCGATGCCGAAGCATCGCGTCAGGTCCAGTGCCTGGGCGCGGGCGCCGCCGGCCGACGAGGACAGCCGGCGACGCCCGCGCCAGGGACGGTGCGCGTCAGTGCGCGCGCGTTTCGTACAACCGGGTGAGCTTGTCCTTGGCGGCGAGCTTCTCGCGCTTCATCTGCCCCAGCGTGAGGTCGTCGATCGGCAGCACGCCGAGCTCGGCATCCATCACTTTCTTGTCCAGAGTCTGGTGTCGCTGGTAGAGCTGCTTGAATTCGGGGTTGGACCGGATCAGGGCATCGATTTCCTGCTGCGGTTGCTCGTCGAACATGAACGCCTCCTCATGAATGCGGACGCCCCCGGCGTGTTGCGCCAGGGCGTCGGGGGTCAATGATCGGGTCCGGTCAGGCCCACCGCGCCGTGGACGGGGCGGTGGGCAGGCGCGGGATCGGGCACGTGGTGCATTGGCCGGGCTCGTCGCCGAGGACGACCGGGTGTCCTCGGACAACCGACCCTACGCCTGCGCCGCGAGGGTGGCAAGGCGCGCGTTGCCGCGCGCGACGGGCGGCCCGCCGGACCCGCTCGCCGCGCCGCGCCGGGGCGGCGTCTCACGCCTAAGTGGCTGATGAATAACGCTAATTTGACGAAACGACGAGCTCGACGCGGCGATTGCGCGCCCGCCCGTCGGGGCTGCCGTTGTCCGCTACCGGACGCGTCGCGCCGAGTCCCTCGACGGTGATCCGCGCGGCGTCCACGCCCGCGGCGCGCAGCGCATCGCGGACCGCGCCCGCGCGCCGTTCGGACAGGGCCTGGTTCGCCGCGGCCGCGCCCTGGGCGTCCGTATGGCCCTCCACGCGCACTCGCGTTGCGGGCATTGCGGCCAGGTAGGCCCCGATCGCCGCGACCGCCGTGCGCGCGGGTCCGGTCAGCTCCGAGGCGCCGGTGGCGAAGGCGTCGCCGGCCAGCGTGAACACCTCGCCGCGCGGCTCGCGGCGGCTGGGCGGCACGGGGCGGCCGGCGACGAGTTCGGCCTCCTTGCGCGCCAGCGCGGCCTCGCGGTCCCGCGCGGCATCGCGGCGTGCCGCCTGCGCGCCCTCGATCCCGGTCAGCGCGCCCTCGATATCGGCGATCGCCGCCTGCCTGGCGGCGGCTTCCTCGCGCAGGCGAGCGGCTTCCTCGGCCTGGGCCTGGGCTTCGAGGCGCAGGCGGTCGGCTTCGGCGCGCGCCCGCGCGGCGTCCTGGCGGCTGGCTTCGACCAGCAGTTCGGTGCGCTCGCGCTCGAGGCGGTCGACGTCGCGCTGGACGACCTCGGCGCGCGCGGCGACCTCGGCGGTTTCCACCCGGCGCTCGGCGACGTACTGCGCATCGGCGCGCGCGCGGCCGCGCGCGGCGGCGAGCGCCTGCACGGCCTGGCGCGCCTTGAGGCGCTCGTAGGCGGCCGCGGCGGTGGTGGCCGGGTCGGCATCCAGCGCGACCAGGCGCTTTGCAAGCGCGGCCGACGGGTCCTGCGCGGCGGCCAGCGGCGCCAGCGCGACGAGCACCAGCGCGGCGAGGCGACGGCGCCCGGTCATGGCGTGCCCCCGATGCGGGCCTGGAGCTCGGCGATTTCGGCGCGGCGGCGCTCGCGCTCGGCCACGGCCACCGCCTCGCGGCTGCGGGCGCGGGCCAGGTCGGCGTCGGCCGCGGCGCGCAGGGCAAGCGCGCGGGCGTCGGCCTCGCGGCCGGCGGCCAGCGCAGCCTGCGCCTGCGACAGCGCCGCGCGTGCGGCCGCCAGCGCCGCGGCGGCGTGCTGGTCGGCGTCGGCCTGCTCGGCGCGGGCCACCGCCGATTGCGCCTCGGCCAGTTCCAGCGTGGGAGGCGGAAGGCTGGCGCAGGAAGCGAGCGCCAGCGCGCATGTCAGCAGCAGCAGGTGTGCGAAGCTTGGGCGCATCGGTCGGCCGTCGCGATGGGGTTGCGCGGCCATTGTCGTCATGGCCGCGCCGCACGTGCAACGTGCCGCGCACGCGTACGGGGCACGCATGGACATCGGCTACTTCCTCAAGCTCATGACGGAGAAGAACGCCTCCGACATGTTCCTGACCACCGGCGCGCCGGTGTACATCAAGATCGAGGGCAAGCTGCACCCGCTGGGCAGCACCGGCCTGCCGCCGGGCATGGTCAAGAAGATCGCGTACTCGCTGATGGACCAGGGCCAGGTGCCCGAGTTCGAGCGCGACCTCGAGCTCAACATGGCCTACGCGCTCGAGGGCGCGGGGCGCTTCCGCATCAACGTGTTCCGCCAGCGCGGCGAGATCGGCATGGTGATCCGCGCGATCCGGAGCCACATCCCGAGCATCGAGGACCTGCAGCTGCCGCAGGTGCTCAAGGACATCATCATGGCGCCGCGCGGGCTGGTGCTGATCGTGGGCTCGACCGGCAGCGGCAAGTCCACGACGCTCGCGTCGATGATCGACTACCGCAACAGCAACACCACCGGGCACATCCTCACCATCGAGGACCCGATCGAATACCTGCACCGGCACAAGAAGTCGATCGTCAACCAGCGCGAGGTCGGCGTGGACACGCACGCCTTCCACAACGCGCTCAAGAACGCGATGCGCGAGGCGCCGGACGTCATCCTGATCGGCGAGATCCTCGACGCGACCACGATGGAGGCCGCGATCGCCTTCGCCGAGACAGGCCACCTGTGCCTGGCCACGCTGCACTCCAACAACGCCGACCAGACGCTCGAGCGCATCCTCAACTTCTTTCCCGAGGCCGCGCACAAGAACGTGCTGATGAACCTCGCGCTCAACCTCAAGGCGGTGGTCAGCCAGCGCCTGGTGGTTGGCATCGACGGCCGCCGCCTGCCCGCCGCCGAGGTGCTGATCAACACCCCGCACGTGCGCGACCTGATGCGCCGCGGCCAGGTGCACGAGATCAAGCAGGCGATGGAGGAGTCGCTGGAGGAAGGCATGGAGTCCTTCGACCAGTGCCTGTTCCGGCTCTACAAGGAAGGCCGCATCGCGATGGAGGAGGCGCTCAAGGCCGCCGACTCGCGCGAGGGCCTGGCGCTCAAGTTCCGCCTGTCCGAGGGTGGGACCGGCGAGCACGACCCGTACGCGGACGTGTTCGCGACGCACTGATCCTGGCGAGGCGCAGGAGTTCGCGACGCGCTGGTGCTCGCGACACTCGGGAGTCCCGCGAAACATTGATGTCCGCGACGCGCTGATGCCCGCGGGGCACTGAAATGCGCGACGCCCTGGTGATCGCTAATCAGTGAGATGAGCGCCGCGCTGATGTCTGCGCGGCGCCACGCGCTGCGGCGCGTGTGTGGTGGTTGCCGCGTGGTCGCACGTCCTTCGCGCCGCTGCGATCCAACGCGTGCTGCGCGCGACACGCGCGATGGCCTTCCTGCTAAACGGTGCACGCCGGCCGTGGCGACGCGAAGAGCCCTACAGCGCCGGCGCGTCCGGCTGGCGTTCCGGGCTGGCGGCCTCGAACGCGGGCAGCGCGCGGCAGGCTGCGTCGATGCGCGCGATGGTCGGGTAGCGCTCGACCTCCACGCCGAAGCGCCGCGCGTTGTACACCTGCGGCACCAGGCAGCAGTCGGCGATGGTGGGCGTGTCGCCCTCGCAGAAACGCCCGGTGGCCGGGTGGTCGTTAAGCGTGGCTTCCAGCGCGGCAAAGCCCTCGTTGATCCAGTGCCGCACCCACACGTCGCGCTCGGCCTGCGGGCAGGCGAATTCGGACTCCAGGAAACGCAGCACCCGCAGGTTGCCCAGCGGATGGATGTCGCAGGTGATCGCCATCGCGAGCGCGCGCACGCGCTGGCGGTCGCGCGCGGGCACCGGCAATAGCGCGGGCTCGGGCCAGGTTTCGTCGAGGTACTCCAGGATCGCCAGCGACTGGCGCATCTGCCGGCTGCCGTGCTGCAGCACCGGCACCAGCCCCTGCGGGTTGATCGCCTTGAACTCCGCGCGGTGCTGGTCGCCACCGTCGCGCAGCAGGTGGATCGGCACGATGTCGTAGCGCAGGCCCTTGAGGTTCAGGCCGATGCGCACGCGATAGGCCGCGCTCGAGCGCCAGTAGGAGTACAGCCGCAACAGGTCGCTCACGCCGTTCCCCCCTGAACGGTTCAATGCCCGGCAGCTTAGCCGGCCCGGGTGCCTGCCGCACCGGCTCCGGGCGGCTGCTTGGCGCCGCCCGTCGCGACGACGGGCGGCGGGCGCTCAGGCGCGCTCGATGCGCTGCTCGATCGCCCCGAAGATGCTGCGGCCTTCGGCATCGAGCATCTCGATGCGCACGGTGTCACCGAAGCGCATGAAGGGCGTGGACGGCTGGCCGTCGCGCAGGGTCTCCACCGTGCGCTGCTCGGCGAAGCACGAGGCGCCAAGCGAGGTGTCCTCGTTGGCCACCGTGCCCGAGCCGACGATGGTGCCGGCGACCAGCGGTCGCGTGCGCGCGACGTGGGCGACGAGCTGCGCGAAGTCGAACTGCATGTCCACGCCGGCCTCCGGCGCGCCGAACCAGCGCCCGTTGACGTGGGTGAGCAGCGGGCGGTGCACCTTGTTGTCGCGCCAGGCCGCGCCGAGTTCGTCCGGCGTCACGAACACCGGCGACAGCGCGCTGCGCGGCTTGCTCTGCAGGAAGCCGAAGCCCTTGGCCAACTCGGCCGGGATCAGGTTGCGCAGGCTGACGTCGTTGACCAGCCCGACAAGCTGGATGTGCGCGGCGGCCTGCGCCGGCGACACGCCCAGCGGCACGTCGTCGGTGACGATGACGACCTCGGCCTCCAGGTCGATGCCATGCGCCTCGTCGGGCACGCGCACCGGGTCGACGGGGCCGTAGAAGCCGGAACTGGTGGCCTGGTACATCAGCGGGTCGACGTAGAAGCTCTCCGGCACCTCGGCCCCGCGCGCGCGGCGCACGCGCTCGACGTGCGGCAGGTAGGCGCTGCCGTCGACGAATTCGTAGGCGCGCGGCAGCGGCGCGGCGAGCGCGTGCATGTCGAGGTCGAAGGCGCCTGCCGCGGTCCCGGCGTCGAGCGCGTCGGAGAGCGCGGCCAGCCGCGGCGCGGTGTTCGACCAGTCTTCCAGCGCGCGCTGCAGCGTGTCGGCGATGCCGGTGGCGCGCACGGCGCGGGTCAGGTCGCGCGAGACGACGACGAGCGTGCCGTCGCGGCCGCCTTCCTTCAACGAACCCAGCTTCATGGCGCCTCCGGCGGCGACGATGCGATCGGTTTCGATTGTAACGGCCGGTCCCGCGGGCCGATCGGCGCGCGCAAACGAAAACACCCGCCGGGTGGCGGGTGGTTTCGTGGAGATGGCAGCCCCGGATGGATTCGAACCACCGAATGCCTGAGTCAGAGTCAGGTGCCTTACCGCTTGGCGACGGGGCTATTGGAGGCGGTGAAGTGTAAAGGGTGAACAGTGAAGGGGAAAAGCGGACATCACGCCCTCCCCTTGACCCTTTGCAGCCCGCGTAGCGGGCGACTTCGCCCTTCGCGCGCTTAGCGCTTGGAGAACTGCGTGGCGCGGCGGGCCTTGTGCAGGCCAACCTTCTTGCGCTCGACCTCGCGGGCGTCGCGGGTCATGAAGCCGGCCTTGCGCAGGTCGGACTTCAACGACTCGTCGTACTCCACCAGCGCGCGGGCGATGCCCAGGCGGATGGCGCCGGCCTGGCCGGTGATGCCGCCGCCGGCGACCGTGACGTTGACGTCGAACTTGTCGGTCGACTGGGTCAGCTCCAGCGGCTGGCGCACGATCATGCGCGCGGTCTCGCGGCCGAAGAACTCCTCGATCGTGCGCTGGTTGATGGTGATCTTGCCCTCGCCCTTGCGCAGGTAAACGCGGGCGGTGGAGGACTTGCGACGGCCGGTGCCGTAATTCTGGGTGGTTGCCATGACTTAGATGTCCAAAACCTGGGGCTGCTGGGCGGCGTGCGGGTGCTCGGCACCCTTGTAGACCTTGAGCTTGCGGTACATCGCGCGGCCCAGCGGGTTCTTCGGCAGCATGCCCTTGACGGCGATCTCGATGACGCGCTCCGGGTGGCGCTCCAGCGCCTGGCCCAGGGTCTCGGTCTTGAGGTTGCCGATGTAGCCGGTGAAGCGGTGGTACTGCTTGTCGGCGAGCTTGTTGCCGGTCACGGCGATCTTCTCGGCGTTGATCACCACGAGGTAATCGCCGGTATCGACGTGCGGGGTGTAGACGGGCTTGTGCTTGCCGCGCAGGCGGCGGGCGAGCTCGGAGGCCAGGCGGCCGAGGGTCTTGCCGGAGGCATCGACGAGGTACCAGTCGCGCTGGACGGTCTCGTTCTTGGCGGAAAAGGTCTTCATGGCGACTCGCATCAGGTACATCGTCGGGCTGGTTGCGGCACGTTGCGCGCCGGAACTTCGCCTCGCGTTGTAGGGGCGGAACAAAAGAGGCGGGATGATAGCGGCCGCCCAGGGGGCGTGCAACCTGTGCCCCGGCGCGCCGGCCCTGGCCGCTACCATGGCCGGATGCCAGCGCCGCCCGCCCCGCAGCCGTCGATCGCCGCCCTGGCCGACCGCTGCGTGCAGTGCGGCCTGTGCCTGCCGGCCTGCCCGACCTACCAGCTCGAGCGCATCGAGGCCGAATCGCCGCGCGGGCGCATCGCGCTGGCACGCGCGTGGGAGGTGGAGGCCGCCGCCCCCACGCCGGCCGGTGACCTGCACCTCGACCAGTGCCTGGCCTGCCGCGCCTGCGAGGCGGTGTGCCCGGCGCAGGTCGAGTTCGGCCCGCTGCTCGTGGCCACCCGCACCCGCCAACGCATCCGCAGGCCGGTGCCGGCGTTGCAGCGGATGGTCGAGGCGCTTGTCGTGCGCCCGCGCCTGCTCGATGCGGTGCTGCGCGTCGCGCCGCTCCTCGCGCCGCTGCTGCCGGCCGCCTGGCGGCTGCCCGCCCCGCGGCCGCGGCCGGCGTGGCCGCGCGCACGTCGCCCGGCGACCACGCAGGCCGCGCGCGTCGCCCTGTTCACCGGCTGCATCGCACGCACCCACGAGGCGCCGGTGCGCGCCGCGCTGGGGCGCGTGTGCGCGGCGCTCGGCGTCGGGCTCGTCGAACCCGCCGGCCAGGGCTGCTGCGGCAGCCTGCATGCGCATGCCGGCGACGCCGACGGCGCGGCGGCGCTGGCGGCGCGCAACCGTGCGGCATTCGAGGGCGTCGAACGCGTGCTCACGCTGGCCACGGGCTGCCATGAGGCTGTCGCCGGCGCCGTGCACGCGCCGGTCGAGGATGCGCTGGCGTGGCTGGCCGCGCGCGCCGACGGGCTCGTGCTGCGGGCGACGCCCCGGCGCGTCGGCCTGCACCTGCCGTGCACGCAGCGCAACGTGGTGGGTTCGGCCGGCGCGATGCGCGCGCTCCTCACGAGCATCCCGGGCCTCGACGTGGTCGAACTCGACGCGGGCTTCGGATGCTGCGGCGCCGCCGGCACCGCGATGCTGCGCGAACCCGCGCGCGCCGCCGCGATGCGCGCGCCGCTGCTCGAACAGGCGCGCATCGCCGGAGTCCAGGCCATCGCCAGCGCCAACATCGGCTGCCGCCTGCACCTGGCCAACGCGCGCACGCTGCCCGTCGTGCATCCGCTGGAACTCGTCGCCGACGCGCTGGTCGACGACGGCGGCCTGCACGCAAGCGCGTAGCACGCGGGTTGCACACACGCTCGTAGCGCGCCGCCTCGCAGCGCGCCGCACGTAACACGCCGCCTCGTAGAATCGGGCCGATGACCACGCGCCGGCTCACCTCCCTCGACCGCATCCTCGGCGACGCGCAGCGCGCGCTGGACACCGTGTTCGGCGCGCAGCCCGCGCAACGCGCCAACCCGGCTGACCCGGTGGCCGACGTGGTGCTCGACGAGGACGAGCGCCGCCACGCCGCGGGGCTGATGCGCGTTAACCACGTCGGCGAGGTCTGCGCGCAGGCGCTGTACGTCGGCCAGGCCGCGGTGGCGAGCGACCCGGCCACGCGCGCGCACCTGCTGGCCGCGGCGCAGGAGGAGACCGACCACCTTGCGTGGTGCGCCGGGCGCCTGGCCGAACTCGACAGCCGGCCCAGCCTGCTCAATCCGGTCTGGTACGCCGGAAGCTATGCGATCGGCGTGCTCGCGGGCCTGCGTGGCGACGGCTACAACCTTGGCTTCGTCGCCGAGACCGAACACCAGGTGGAGGCGCACCTGGAATCGCACCTGGACCAGCTGCCCGAAGCCGACCTGCGCAGCCGCGCGATCCTCGAGGCGATGAAGGCCGACGAAGCCCGCCACGCGCACGAGGCCGAACATGCCGGCGCGCGCGCACTGCCGTTCCCGGTCCCGCTGGCGATGCGCGCGGCATCCGCGGTGATGAAGGCGGTGGCTTACCGGGTGTGAGTCGGGGTCCCGAACGAGCGTGGCGCCTCTGCGCTCGCTCGTCATCCCCGCGAAGGCGGGGATCCAGTGACCTGCCCTGCGCTACCGCTACCGCTTCCGCTGCGCAGCCTGCTCGGCGACGACGATCAAGTGCTTTCGCCCGCCTGCGGCGCGCGACCTACTTTCTTTGCTCGTGCAAAGAAAGGTAGGCAAAGAAACACGCCCCGTGCTCGCGCCCGACGGCGATGCCGCCGGGTCCGTGTCCGGGCCGGGAATTTTCCGGCGGGACATCCCTGTCCCCTCGGAAAACGCGCGGCATCCTGCCGCGCGCCCCTGCGGGGTTTGATCCCGACCCGGCCACCGCTGCGCATGGGGACCGGAAGGCGGAAGAGCGACAGCCACGGCCACGACAGCGGCAACGGCAACGGCAAAGGCAAAGGCAAGGGCATAGGCAAGGAGCACTCTCGCGCTGGGGGGATTCACTTCCACGGGTTTCCGCCTGCGAGGGCATGACGGGCACGAAAAAGCCGGCTGTCGCCGGCTTTTCGTCCATCACGACTCCCGCCTCAATCGGCCAGGTTGCGCCCGTGGTACAGCTCCTCGATCTCGCGGCGCAGGCGGGTCTCGATCTTCATGCGCTCCTTGAAGGACAGGTTCTTGGCCTTCTCCTCGAACAGGTAGTTGTCGAGGTCGAACTCCTTGAGGTGCATCTTGGTGTGGAACAGGTTCTCCTGGTACACGTTGACGTCGAGCATCTCGTAGCGCGACTTGATGTTCTTGGCCAGGAAATCCTGGATCGAGTTGATCCGGTGGTCGATGTAGTGCTTCTTGCCCTTCACGTCGCGGGTGAAGCCGCGCACGCGGTAGTCCATCACCACGATGTCGGACTCCAGCGACTCGATCAGGTAGTTCAGCGCCTTCAGCGGTGAGATCACCCCGCAGGTGGAGACGTCGATGTCGGCGCGGAAGGTCGCGATGCCGTTGTCCGGGTGCGTTTCCGGGTACGTGTGCACGGTGATGTGCGACTTGTCCAGGTGCGCGACCACCGCGTCGGAGATCAGCTCCTTGCCGGCGTCCTTCTTGTCGATCACCGGCTCCTCGGAGATGAGGATGGTCACCGACGCGCCCTGCGGGTCGTAGTCCTGGCGGGCGATGTTGAGGATGTTGGCGCCGATGATGTCGGCCACGTCCGAGAGGATCTGGGTGAGCCGGTCGGCGTTGTACTCCTCGTCGATGTACTCGATGTAGCGCCTGCGCTCCTCCTCGGAGGAGGCGAAGCTCACGTCGTAGATGTTGAACGACAGCGACTTGGTGAGGTTGTTGAACCCCTGCAGGCGCAGGCGTGGCAGCGGCTTGACCACGGCGGTGTCCGGGTGAGGCGGGAACGGGGGCGCGATTATGCGGCACGCCGACGGCATCCCGGCGCGATGCCGGGCTCACGGCGCGCGCGTATGCGCCGCGTCGTTGCCGGGTGCGGCCGTTGGGCCTACTCTCGCGTGAATCCCCCCGCCGCCGACGCCGACGCCGATGCTCAACGACCCGGTCGCCCATCCGTTCTCCGTGCGGCGCCCCAACAGCCCGCTGATGCCCGACGCGGCGACCATCGACCGGTTCCTGGCGCACTGCCACCGCCGCCGCTATCCCTCGCGCACCGACGTGTTCCGCCCGGGCGACCCGGCCAGCACGCTGTACTACGTGATCTCCGGCTCGGTCAGCATCATCACCGAGGAGGACGACGACCGCGAGCTGGTGCTGGGCTACTTCGGCGCCGGCGAGTTCGTCGGCGAGCTGGGCCTGTTCGTGGAGAACGAGCGCCGCGAGGTGATCCTGCGCACGCGCAGCGCCTGCGAGCTGGCCGAGATCGGCCACGAGCGCTTCTACGACCTGCTGCTGACGCGGCTGGCGCCGGACGCGCCGAAGCTGCTGTATGCGATCGCCGCGCAGATCTCGCGCCGCCTGCTCGATACCAGCCGCAAGGCCGGGCGGCTGGCGTTCCTCGACGTCACCGACCGCATCGTGCGCACGCTGCATGACCTTGCCAAGGAGCCGGAGGCGATGAGCCACCCGCAGGGCACGCAGCTGCGCGTGTCGCGCCAGGAGCTTTCGCGGCTGGTCGGCTGCTCGCGCGAGATGGCCGGGCGCGTGCTCAAGAAGCTCCAGCAGGACGGCAAGCTGCACGCGCGCGGCAAGACCATCGTGCTGTACGGCACCCGCTGAGATGCCGGGCGTGGTGGCGCTGGACGACACGGGCGCCCACGCCACGCTGCGCATCCGCGCGGCGCGCGTGGGCGATGCGGGGGACGTGGCGCGACTGCTGGCCTTCCTCGGCTATCCCTGCTCGCAGTCCGACGCCGCCGAGCGCATCACCACCGTGCTGGCCGAGCCCCGCCAGCACCTGCTGGTGGCCGAGCGCGACGGCGAGGTCTGCGCGCTGGTGTCGGTGTACGCGCTGTACTCGCTTGCGCACGGCGGCGAGCTGGCGCGCATCACGGCGATGGTGGTGGCACCCGAGGCGCAACGCTGCGGCATCGGCCGCCGGCTGCTGCGCGAGGCCGAGGGCGTGGCGCGGCGCACCGGGATCGCGCGCATCGAGGTCACCAGCAACACGCGCCGCGGCGAGGCGCACGCGTTCTACCGCTGCTGCGGATACTCGGATGATTCGGCGCGGTTCGTGAAGCTGCTGGGCGATTGACGGTCGAGGCGCGCCCGCGCGCCTGATCCGCGCGTGGAGGGGGCCGGCGTGCGGGATGGACGTCGGGCAGGGGCGCAGGCGCGCCCCGACGTTGGAGCGCCGGCGTTGCGCGCACGTGCCTGCCGCGCAACGCGCGGATAACGCACCTGCCGGCCGGTTCGGGGTACACCATTGGCCACGCCACCGTGACGCGCCGATGGACCTGCCTGCCGAATTCTGGATGTTCGTCGCCATCGGCCTGGCCGCGCAGCTCATCGACGGCGCGCTGGGGATGGCCTACGGGCTGGTGTCCTCGTCGATCCTGCTGGCGATGGGCGTGCCGCCGGCCAGCGTCAGTGCCAGCGTGCACGCGGCCGAGGTGGTGACCACCGGGATCTCGGGCGCGTCGCACCACGTGCTGGGCAACGTCGACCGGCGCCTGCTGGTGGGCCTGGCCGTGCCGGGTGCGATCGGCGGCGCGCTGGGCGCGTACGTGCTGACCCGGCTCGACGGCGACGCGCTCAAGCCGTGGATCCACGCCTACCTGCTGGTGCTGGCGGTGGTGATCGTGCTGCGCGCGGTGGGCCGGCGCATCCCGCGGCGCGAGGTCCGGCGCGTGGGGCTGCTCGGCGGGCTGTCGGGCTTCTTCGATGCGATCGGCGGCGGCGGCTGGGGGCCGCTGGCGACCTCCACCCTGCTCGCGCACGGCGGCCGCGCGCGCACCACCATCGGCACGGTGAGCGCGGCCGAATTCGTGGTCACGCTGGTCATCTCGCTCACGTTCCTTCTGACCATCGGCATCTCGCACTGGCAAGTGGTCGCGGGCCTGCTGGTCGGTGGCGCCATCGCCGCTCCGCTGGCGGCGCTGCTGGTGCGGCACGTGCCGGAGCGCGCGGTGCTCGGCGTGGTGGGGCTGCTGGTGGGGTCGATCAGCCTGGTGCAGGTGGTGCCGCGGCTGCTGGGCTGACCGGCGTGCCGGCGCGTCCGGCACAGCCCCAGTTGAGCATCGGCGTGCCGGGCGGCAGCGCGCGCGCCAGCGTGTCGACGTTGTCGTGCTTCGGATTGACCACCACCGGCGCGCGCGCGGCGCGCAGCAGCGGTAGGTCGGCGGTGCTGTCGCTGTAGGCGATCGCCACCGGCGCGGTGAAGCCGGCCTCGCGCAGCATCGCCATCTTCATCTCGTTGTGGCAATGGCGCACCGCCTTGATGCCCATCAGCCGTGGCGCGACCTGGGTGCCGACGACGGGCACGTCCTCGTGGGCGACGAAGGCCAGGATCGCGCGCGCGAGTTCCGGCGGCGCGCCGGTGGCGATGACCACCTGGTCGCCCGCCTCGCGGTGCTGGTGCAGCACGCGGAGCGCCTCGTCGAGCAGGCGCGCGCGGATCGCCGGCGTGTTGGCGGCGACGTAGCGGTCGATCAGCGCGTCGAGGTCGCGGCGCCGGCGCAGGCCCACCGTGCCGCACCACACGAACGCGCTGATGCCTTTGCGCCGCGTCGGCAGGAACGCGATCATCGGCCCGCACACCGGCGCGATGCACGCCGCCAGCGCGACGCGCCACCACGCGCGCTGGATGAGCCATTTGAACAGGTGGCTGCCCGAGTCGCCGTCGTAGAGCGTGTGGTCGAAGTCGAACACCACCAGCGGCGCGTCGGCGCGCGGGGGATGGCGGGCCGGCTTGAGCGTCATGGCGCGAACAGGCGCGCCAGCGCCGCGCCGGGGTCGGCCTCGCGCATGAACGATTCGCCGACCAGGAACGTTTCGATGCCCGCGGCGCGCATGCGCGCGACGTCCGCGCGGGTGGCGATCCCGCTCTCGGTCACCAGGATGCGGTCGCGCGGCACCGCCTCGCGCAGCGCCAGCGTGGTGTCCAGCGACACCTCGAACGTGCGCAGGTTGCGGTTGTTGACGCCGACGAGCTCGCAGTCGACCTGCAGCGCGCGCTCGAGCTCGTCGATGTCGTGCACCTCGACCAGCACGTCCATGCCCAGCCCGTGGGCGAGGTTGGCCAGGTCGACCAGCTCGGCGTCGTCGAGCGCGGCGACGATCAGCAGGATCGCATCGCTTCCGATCATCCGCGCCTCGTAGACCTGGTACGGGTCGACGGTGAAGTCCTTGCGCAGCACCGGCAGGGTGCAGGCGGCGCGCGCCGCGGCCAGGTACAGGTTGCTGCCCTGGAAGAAATCCACGTCGGTCAGCACCGACAGGCACGCGGCGCCGGCGGCCTCGTACTGGCGGGCGATCGCGGGCGGGTTGAAATCCTCGCGGATCACGCCCTTGGAGGGGCTGGCCTTCTTGACCTCGGCGATCACCGCCGGCCGGCCCTGCGCATGCGCGTCGCGGATCGCGCGCGCGAACCCGCGCAGCGGCGCCGGGCGCTCGCGCACGCGCGCCTGCAGGTCGGCCAGCGGGCGCACGCGGCTGCGCTGTTCGATCTCCTCGTGCTTGCGCTCGATGATCCTGGAAAGAATGTCGCTCATGCGGGACGGTCGGGTACGGGGGAACGGCGCGTCGGGCCGCAGGGCCGGGATTGTCCTATGGACGGGCGTGGCGACGGCGCATCGGCCCGCACGTCGCACTCAGTCCGTGGCATCGGCCGCGCGTCCGTAGGCGCGCTCGACCCGTGCCACGCGCACTTCGAAGTGGTCGTACCAGCGGCTGCGGCCGTGCGCCCGCACCTGTGCATGTTCGGCGTGGCGCTTCCAGGCGGCGATGGCGGCCTCGTCGGTCCAGTAGCTCACGGTGATGCCGACGCCGTCGGAACCGCGCGCCGACTCGACGCCGAGGAAACCCGGCTGCAACGCAGCCAGTTCGAGCATGCGCGCCGCGGCGGCGGCGTACGCGTCGGCATCGACGGCGCTGCGGCGCGAAGTGAAGATCACAGCGTAGTACGGCGGTGACGGTAGATGGGCGATGGGGGTATGCATGGGGGCGGATGGCGGTTTTCCTGACGCGGTGGCATTCGATCGACCTTGTGCTCGTCGCCCCTGCGAACGCAGGGGCCCAGTGACTTTCCCGCGGAAATCGAGCAAGGGCGACGGCGCTGGGCCGCTGCGTTCGCAGGGGCAACGGCTCTCAACCTTGCGCACCGCCCAGGCGCTGCGTCGCAGCCACGAATGCATCCAGCCTCGCGCGCGCCGCGCCGCTGCCAATGGCCTGGCGCGCACGCGCGATGCCGTCGGCGATCGACCCGGCGACGCCGGCCACGTACAGCGCCGCACCGGCGTTGAAGGCGACGATCTCCAGCGGCAGCCCGGCGTTGCCGTCGAGCGCATCGAGCAGCATCGCCCGCGAGGACGCCGCATCCCCGACGCGCAGGTTGCGGCTGTGCGCCATCGCGATGCCGAAGTCCTCCGGGTGCAGCTCGTACTCACGCACCACGCCGTCGCGCAGCTCGCCGACCAGGGTGCCGGCGCCGAGCGAGAGCTCGTCCATGCCGTCGCGGCCCCACACCACCAGCGCACGCGTGGCGCCGAGCCCGGCCAGCACGCGCACCTGGATGCCGACCAGGTCGGGGTGGAACACGCCCATCAGGATCGACGGCGCGCCGGCAGGGTTGGTCAGCGGCCCGAGGATGTTGAAGAGCGTGCGCACGCCCATCTCGCGGCGCACCGGTGCAACCACCTTCATCGCCGGGTGGTGCACGGGGGCGAACATGAAGCCGATGCCGACCTCGTCGATGCAGCGCGCCACCGCATCGGGCTCGAGGTCGATGCGCGCGCCGAGCGCCTCCAGCACGTCGGCGCTGCCGGATTTCGACGACACGCTGCGGTTGCCGTGCTTGGCGACCTTGGCCCCGGCGGCGGCCACCACGAACATCGACGCGGTGGAGATGTTGAAGGTGTGCGCGCCGTCGCCGCCGGTGCCGACGATGTCGACCAGGTGCGTGCGGTCGGCCACCTGCACCGGCCGCGCGAATTCGCGCATCACCTGCGCGGCGCCGGCGATCTCGCCGACGGTTTCCTTCTTGACCCGCAGGCCGGTGAGGATCGCCGCGACCATCGCATCTGACACCTCGCCGCGCATGACCTGGCGCATCAGCGCGACCATTTCGTCGTGGAAGATCTCGCGATGCTCGATGGTGCGCTGCAGGGCGGCTTGCGGGGTCATGGGCGCGTTGTGTCGGTGTGGTGGCTTCAAGCCCTCCCCTTCTGGGGGAGGGTTGGGTGGGGATGGTGGTGGGCAGATGGGTGCAGCTCGATGCAATGCGGGCGGAACACCATCCCCTCCCCAGCCCTCCCCTTGAAGGGGAGGGAGGAAAATCAAGCGCTGCGGTCGAGGAAGTTCCTGAGCAGCGCGTGCCCATGCTCGGTGAGGATCGATTCGGGATGGAACTGCACGCCCTCGACCGGATGCTCGCGGTGGCGCAGGCCCATGATGTATTCGCGCTGCCCCTCGCCATCCTCGGTCCAGGCGGTGACTTCCAAGCACTCGGGCAAGGTGGCCGCGTCGACCACCAGCGAGTGGTAGCGCGTGGCCTCGTAGGCATCGGGCAGGCCCGCGAACACGCCGCGGCCCGCGTGGCGGATGCGCGAGGTCTTGCCGTGCATGATCGTGCCGGCGCGCACCACGTCGCCGCCGTAGGCCTGGCCAATGCCCTGGTGGCCCAGGCACACGCCCAGCAGCGGGATCGACGGGCCCAGTGCGCGGATCACCTCAAGGCACACGCCCGCCTCGTTGGGCGTGCACGGGCCCGGGGAAAGCACGATGTGCGACGGGGCCAGCGCGCGGATGCCGTCGACGTCGATCGCGTCGTTGCGCCGCACCTCGACCTCGGCCCCGAGCGTCTGCAGGTACTGCACGAGGTTGAAGGTGAAGCTGTCGTAGTTGTCGATCATCAAGAGCACGTCACAGCCCCCTCGCAGCGTCGGCCACCGCGCGGAACAGCGCGCGGCCCTTGTTCATGGTCTCGTCCCACTCGGCCCGCGGATCGGAGTCGTGGACGATGCCCGCGCCGGCCTGCACGTGCAGCCGGCCGTCGGCGATGACCGCGGTGCGGATCGCGATCGCGGTGTCGGCATCGCCATGCCAGCCGATGTAGCCGACCGCGCCGGAGTACACGTTGCGGCGCACCGGCTCGAGCGCGCGGATGACCTCCAGCGCGCGCACCTTGGGCGCGCCGCTCACGGTGCCGGCCGGGAACGTCGCGCGCAGCACGTCGGTGTAGGAGAGCCCCTCGCGCAGCACGCCGGTGACCTCGCTGACGATGTGCATGACGTGGCTGTAGCGCTCGATGACGAAGCGCTCGCCGACCTCGACGCTGCCGGGCCTGGCGACGCGCCCCACGTCGTTGCGGCCGAGGTCGATGAGCATCAGGTGCTCGGCGCGTTCCTTGGGGTCGGCGAGCAGTTCCGCCTCGAGCGCGACGTCCTGCTCGGGCGTGGCGCCGCGCGGGCGCGTGCCGGCGATCGGGCGCACGGTGATGCGCGCGGCGTCGCCTTCGTGCTGCATGCGCACGAGGATTTCCGGCGAGGAGCCGACCACCTGCACGGCGCCCGTGTCCAGGAAGTACATGTAGGGCGACGGGTTCAACGCCCGCAGCGCGCGGTACACGTCGACCGGGCGCGCGTGGAACGGCACCGACAGGCGCTGGCTCAGCACTACCTGGAAGATCTCGCCGGCGGCGATCAGTTCCTTGCACTGCTCGACCGCGGCGATGAAGCCCTCGCGGGTGAAGCCGGACACGAAGTGCGACTCGTCCAGCACCGCGCCGTGCCGCGTCTCCGGGTAGCCTGGACCGCCCTGGCGCAGGCGGTGCACCAGCGCGTCAAGCCGGCGCTGCGCGCGCGCGTGCGCCCGCGGCTCGCGCGGGTCGGCATGCACGACGAGGTACAGCCGGCCCTTGAGGTTGTCGAAGACCGCCAGTTCCTCGCTCAGCATCAGCAGGATGTCCGGCGTTCCCAACTCGTCACGCGCGCCGCCCGGCGCGGCCAGGCGCGGCTCGATGTAGCCCACGCACTCGAACCCGAACCAGCCGACCAGCCCGCCGGTGAAGCCCGGCAGCCCCTCGATGCGCGGGACCGAATGCGCGGCGCGCAGGGCCTCGACCTCGGCCAGCGGATCGGCGACCTCGCGGGTCTCCACCACCTCGCCGTGCTCGCGCACGGTGAGCATGTGGCCGTGGAAGGCGTAGGTGCGGCGCGCGGGCAGGCCGATGATCGAATAGCGGCCGAAGCGTTCGCCGCCCTCGACCGATTCGAACAGGTAGGTGTGCGGCCCGTCGGCGAGCTTGAGGTAGACCGACAGCGGGGTGTCGAGGTCGGACAGCACCTCGCGCACGACCGGGACCAGGGTGTGGCCGTCAGCGGCCTGGCGGGAAAACGTCTCGTGCGGGGTCACGCAGGCTGTCTCGATGCGGGTGGGGGCAGGCGGGCGAGTGGCGACGCCACCATCGCCAACCCGTGTCGGCCCTCGGAACCCGTGATGTCGCCAGCGCGTGCATGGGTCGGACTGTAGCGAACAAGGGGTGGGAGTGGGGATGGGGTTGAGGGATTAGGGGCTAGGGGCTAGGGGCTAGGGGCTAGGGGCTAGGGGTGAGGGCTCCAGCAATCCGCAAGCGTCCGCTCGCGGCTGCAGGGTCGTTCGTCGTGGTCGATTGCACGGCTCAGTTCGGGTCGCAGCTGCCTAGCCCCTAGCCCCTAGCCCCTAGCCCCTTAACTCCCCATCCCCATTCCCCCGCAACAGCGCACACCCTTCCGGCAGGTGCATCCGCACGCGTGCCGGGATGCATTCGACGAGGAACGCATCCGACTGCAGCGGTTCGCCGTCGAGGTTGAGCGTGAACGGCCGGGGCGCGCGGATCCGCAGCGTCGGCAGCCGCGCGTGCACCGCCACGCGCTCGAGCGCGGCGTGCTGGCCCTGCGTCACCAGCGTGCCGACGGTGGCGCCGACCTCCCCGGACAGGTCGGGCACCACGGTGACGTCGAGCAGGCCGTCGTCGATGCAGGCATCCGGGCACAGCGCCTGGCCACCGCCGGCCTGCCGGCCGTTGCCGAGCCCCAGCGCGATGAAGTCGCCGCTCCATTCGAAGCCCGGCCCCTGCAGCGCGGCGGCGACGTGCTCGATGCGGCCCAGCTTGCCGATGCCGGTGACCAGGTAGGCCAGCCCGCCCAGCATTTTCTTGAGGCCCTCGTCGGTCTCGAGGGTCACCTGGGTGCCGAAGCCGCCGCTGGCGAGGTTGGCGCACCAGTGCTCGGCGCCGTCGGCGGTGATGCGCAGCAGGTCGATGGGCCTCGCGGTGCCGCGCGCGATGAGTTCGAGCGCGGCCAGCGGGGTGTCGGGCAGCTGCGCTGCCGCGGCGAAATCGTTGGCGGTGCCCAGCGGCACGAGGCCGAGGGTGGGCAAGGCCGCGGCCGGCGAGTCGCGCCCGGCGAGCGTGGTGGCCACCTCGCTGAGCGTGCCGTCGCCGCCGGCGGCGATGAGCGTGGCGACCCCGCCCTCGATCGCCTCGGCGACGAACCGCGCCGCATCGCCCTGCTCCCAGGTGACCCGCACGTGCAGCGCGATCCCGCGCCCGCGCATGGTCGCGACCGCTTCGCGCAACGCGTCGTCGCCGGCCGACTTGCCGTTGAGGATCAGCCACCAGTGGGGCGCGCGCGCGGTCATCGGGGCCATGGTGCGCGATGGGTGGCGGTGGCGGCGTGCAGTGCGGGCCAGCGCGGCGTCCGCCCGGCCCGCGGACGTGTCATCCCGGCGTCATGGTGCCTGCCTAGCATCGAAGGCCATTCCCAGGGACGACGGACGGAGGCGGGATTGCCTCCAATCTTCCGGGCCGGTGCGCAGTGCGCATCGGCCCTTTTTGCTTGGAGCCGGCGCGAAGAGCAAATGCATGGTCCGCAAAGGACCCTGAAGACGCAAAGAAAGGCCAAACGCAAGCCAGGGTCGATGAGGGTGCACCCAAGCCCACCATCCATTGCGCTTTTTTTCGCGTCTTCAGCGTCCTTTGCGGACCCGCATCTTGCTTGCGCCCTACAGCGATGGATCCGGTGCCGCGCGCGCGACTTCCGCGCGCATCTGGTCGATGACCCGCGCATAGCCGTCGCGCCCGCCGCCCGCGCCGAAGATCGCCGAGCCGGCCACGAACACGTCGGCGCCGGCCATCGCCACGCTGCCGATGTTGTCGGCCTTCACCCCGCCGTCGATCTCCAGCATCACGTCGCGCCCGCTGGCCTCGATCCGCTCGCGCACGCGCGCCAGCTTGTCGAGCGCCGAGGGAATGAATGACTGCCCGCCGAAGCCGGGGTTGACGCTCATCAGCAGCACCAGGTCGAGCTCGTCGAGCACCCAGTCGAGCACCTCGACGGGCGTGGCCGGGTTGAGCACCAGCCCGGCCTTGCAGCCGTGCGAGCGGATCAGCTGGATCGTGCGGTGCACGTGCGCGCTGGCCTCGGGATGGAAGCTGATCACCGACGCGCCGGCCTTCGCGAAGTCCGGGACGATGCGGTCCACCGGCTCGACCATCAGGTGCACGTCGATCGGCGCGGTCACGCCATGCCTGCGCAGCGCCTCGCACACCATCGGCCCGATGGTGAGGTTGGGCACGTAGTGGTTGTCCATCACGTCGAAGTGCACCCAGTCGGCACCCGCGGCGAGCACGGCATCGACCTCCTCGCCCAGGCGCGCGAAGTCGGCGGACAGGATCGAAGGCGCGATCAGGCAGCGGCGCATGGCGGAGTCTGGCGACGGGGGCCGGGCAGTGTAGGGCCGCGCATGCGCGTCGATGTCAGCCTTTGCGGCACCGCGGAGGTCGTGGCGCCGACCACGGCCGATGCGCCGGCGAGCCGCGCATGCCGCGGGCCCTGCGGGGCTCGCGTCAGCGGCGCGTGCGGCGCGCCTTGATGCGGTCGTACGCGCCGTTGATCTCGCGCGCCTTGGCCTCGGCCTGGCGGCGCAGCTCGGGCGCGGCGCCCTCCATGCGATCCGGGTGGTACTGCGCGATGAGCCGGCGATAGGCGGCGTCGACCTCGGCGTCGTTGGCATCGCGCGCGACGCCCAGCACCGCCCAAGGGTTGTCGCGGCGCAGGCCGAACCAGTCGGCGTCGAACGCATGGCCGATCAGCACGCCCACCGCCACGCCCAGCAGCGGGTTGAACCGCAGCAACGCCGCGCCCGCCACGCCTCCCAGCAGCTTGCCGTACCAGCGCCGCATCGCATCGCACCCCGCATGTCGTGGCCACGTGGCCCGCCACCGCCAGTCTACCCACGCCGCCGTCGCGTGCCGCGCGTACACTGCGCGGCCCTCGCGCGCGGCGTGCGGCACGCGGGGCCACCGTGCGGTCCATGGGGACCGCCCCTCGGGACCGCCACGTTGCCGACCACCGTCTCGCGCCCGGCGCTCAGCGCCTCCGACCTTCCCGGCCTGCACCTGCGCCATCGCGGCAAGGTGCGCGACGTGTTCGACCTCCCGCCCGAACGCCTGCCGCCCGGCAGCGGCGAATGCCTGCTGATGGTTGCCACGGACCGGCTCTCCGCGTTCGACGTGGTGCTGCTTGACCCCATCCCCGGCAAGGGCGCGATGCTGTGCCAGATCAGCAACTTCTGGTTCGGCAAGACGACCCACATCCTGCCCAACCACCTCACCGGCATCGATGTCGCCAGCGTGCTGCCCGAAGGCATCGACCCGGCGCCCTACCTCCGCCGCGCGGTGGTCGCGCGCAGGCTCAGGCCGGTGCCGATCGAATGCATCGCGCGCGGCTACCTGATCGGCTCGGGCTGGAAGGACTACCAGCGCACCGGGCGCGTGTCGGGCATCGAGCTGCGCGACGGCCTGCGGCAGGCCGAACAGTTGCCCGAACCGATCTTCACCCCGTCGACGAAAGCCGCCGTCGGCGACCACGACGAGAACATCGACTTCGACACCGCCGTGCGCCTGTGCGGCCCCGAACTCGCCGAAGCCGTGCGCGATGCCACGCTGCGCCTGTACAACTTCGCGGCCGCATACGCCGCCGCGCGCGGCATCCTGCTGGCCGACACCAAGTTCGAGTTCGGCACCGATGCCGACGGCCGCCTGCACGTGATGGACGAGATGCTGACCCCGGACTCGTCGCGCTACTGGCCCGCCGATTCGTACAGCGTCGGCACCAGCCCGCCGAGCTACGACAAGCAGTACGTGCGCGACCACCTGGAGGCGATCGGCTGGGACAAGACCCCGCCCGGCCCGCGCCTGCCGCCGGAGGTCATCGAAGCCACCCGCGCGAAATACGCCGAGGCGCTGCACCGCCTGGCCGGGATCAGCGTCGACGACTGATCGACGACGGGTCGACGATTGATCGTCGCCCGGTTCACCCTGCGCAGCACGCCTGCGCTAGGCTCCGGCCTCCCCCTCGTGACACGGACGACACGCATGCGACGCCATGGGCCCACGGCCCTGCTCTGCCTCGCCCTCGCACTGCTGACGGCATGCGATCGCACGCCGTCCGTGCCGCCACCCGCGGCGTCCACGGATGCGCCTGTGCGCGCGGCAGCACCTGCTCCTCGCGCACCCGCGGACACCGCGCAGGCCTGCCCCGATGCGGACTTCGAGAGCTTCCTCAAGCGCTTCGAGTCCAGTCCCGACGCCCAGCGCGCCGCCACCGCCGACCCGCTCGCGATGACGTCGATCGACACCGACGCGCAGCCCGAGCCGGCGCGGGTCACCCGCCAGGTGCCGCGCGCCGAGGTCGAGTTCCCGGTGATGGCCAATGCGGCCACGCGGCAGGCCGAAGGGACAACGCTGCGCGTGGAGGACACGCTCGCCCAGCGGGAACGCATCGTTGTCGTCAGCCGCCCCGACAGCGGCGCGCAGGTGCGCCTGGTATTCAACACACTGCCGTGCTGGACCCTGACCGCGGTGCACGACGACTCGCTTTGACCGCGCCGGGCCGAACCCGGTGACGGTTACCGCTATCGCGGGCGCGGCTACCTCCAGTTGACCGGACGCGACACTCATCGCGCAGCAGGCCAGGCTCTGGGCCTAGACCTCGAGCGCTCGCCCGACCTCGCGGCCGATCCGGAAAACGCGGCGCGAATCGCGCTCTGGTACTGGCAGACGCGGGTCCCGGTTGCTGCGCGCGACGACGTCCGGCCGGCCGGAGCCGCCATCAACGGAAGCAATCCACCGAATGGCCTCGCCGATCGCGAGCAGCGCTTCGAGCGCTGGGAGCGCACGCTGTCGGAGCGGTATGACGAACTTGTGCGGCAACCACAATCACGGGCCCCGAACGACAACGCCCCGCCGCGTCCGGCTGCGCAGACCCGCCAGGTCCGCTCCTTCGACGACGTCATGCGCGTGATGCTGCCGCCGCAGGCGGGGTGGCGCCGCACATGACCAGCGATTTCGGGCACCGCCGGCTCAACGGGCGCGACGACCACCATGATGGGGTGGACTTCAACTACGTCGGCGGGCAGAACGGCATCAACCTGCGGCATCCGGTGGTGCGTTCGCCGGTGAGTGGCACGGTGGTCTACGGCGCGGGCCAGGGCAGCTACGGCACGGTCAAGATCCGCGACGACGCGGGCAACGTGCACGAGGTCCTGCACCTGGATTCGCGCAGCGTGCGCGTGACCGATCCGCCGACGCGCATCAACGCCGGCGACCCCATCGGCACCATGGGCGGCCGTGGTCCCAATGGCGCGGGACTGTACGCGCAGCACGTGCACTACCAGGTGCGCGGCCCGGATGGCAGGACGGTCGATCCCGAGGTGTTCTGGCGCAACCGCCAGCTCGAGGTGCCCGGCACCACGCGCGAGCCGGGCGCGCGCACGAACGCGCCGCGCGCTGCCGATCCGCATGCGGCGATCGCCGACGGCGTGCTGCGCTTCGGCGAGCGCGGCGACGACGTGATGGGCCTGCAGCGCAGCCTCAACCAGCTCGGCATCCGCGATGCGCGCGGCCGTGCGCTGGTCGAGGACGGCCGCTTCGGCCGGAACACATTCGATGCGATCGAGGGCTACCAGCGCGCCAACGGCCTGAAGGTCGACGGCATCGCCGGGCCGCGCACGCTGGAGAGCATCGGCAACCGGCTGCCGGGCGGCACGGTATCCACCGACTTGCCGGCGCAGGCCGCCACGCGCACGCACGCCGACCCGCTGTACCTCGCCTTGCGGGAGCGCCTGCCCGACACCGTCAGCGATGCGCAAGCGGCGTACGTGACGCTGGCCGCGCGGCGTGCCGGCGTGGACGCGCCGGGCAAGCTGGATTCGGTGATGGTGCAGGACGACGCGGTGTTCGTGCGCGGCACCACGCCCGGGTCCCGCGCGAGGGTCGATCTGTCGCAGCCGCTGCCGCCACCGGCCGAGATCGATGCGCAGCTGCGCGCCGCCGCCCCGTCGCAGGCGCGCGCGCACCCCACGCCCCGTCCCTCGCTGACGGTGTGACGCGCGAGGTCAGCGTATTGGTGACGTTGTCGTTGTCGGTGTCGGTGTCGGTGCCGCTGCCGCTGCCGCTGCCGCTACCAGAGACGACTTCGCCGAATCCTGGTCCGCGTGTGGCACGAGTTGGGAGGAATCTGCCGTCGCCCCTGCGCACGCAGGGGCCTAGTGAATCCCGTTCGGTGTGCAAGAAGCACGCATGTCCCAGGACAGGCGCATGGTGCTGGGCCCCTGCGTGCGCAGGGGCGACGGGCGGAGGGATGCCTTTGTCCCGGCTCTCCGGCTTGCCCCACCTGCCGCCCGGGTGCACGCTCTGGCGCAGCGCATCTCCACCGGAGGCCCACCATGCACGCGACGACCGAGCCGGCCCCGGCGAACGGCACCCGGCGCATCGACCACTGGTTCGCGCACTACTCCGACGACCATCGCAACCCGGCCAACCAGCGCATCCATGTGTTCGCGGTGCCGGCGATCGTGTGGAGCGTGATGGCGCTGCTGTGGTGCATCCCGGCACCGGGCACGCTGTTCGCGCAGGGAATCTGGGCCGGGGTGGCGATGGTGGCGGCCAGCGCGTTCTACCTGCGTGCGTCGCGCCCGCTGGCGGCGGGGCTGATCCCGCTGTTCGTGCTCGGTGCGCTGGGGTGTGCGTGGATCGCGTCGACGTTCGGCGTGCGCACGCTGCTGGCGACGGGCATCGCGGTGTTCGTGGTGGCGTGGATCGCGCAGTTCATCGGCCACCGGGTCGAAGGGCGGCGCCCGAGCTTCCTGACCGACCTGGTGTACCTGATGATCGGACCGGCCTGGGTGCTGGCCAAGCTGTATCGGCGGCTGGGCATCCGGTATTGACCACGGGTGCCGGGTTGATGGCGCCAACCCGGCCTACGTGTTGACCAACCTGGTCTAACTGGTGATCGGTCCGGCCTGAGTTTTGGCCAGGCTTTATCGGCGGCTGGGGATTCGATATCGACCGCAGGTGCTGGGTTGATGGAGCCAACCCAGCCTACGGTTCCTGGGGATTCGATATGGACCGCGGGTGCTGGGTTGATGGAGCCAACCCAGCCTACCGGTCTGTTGGGCATTCGATATCGACCGCTGGTGCTGGGTTGGTGAGGCCAACCCAGCCTACGGGTCGACGCTGCCACGCCAGTCGCGCACGGTTGATCGGGCCGCATGGGTGACTGCGTTGCACGCGCGGCGGCTCGCCGCGCGGTCGATGTCCGTACGATGCGCCTCCGCCGCACGCCGCGAACGCCATGCCCCTGCGCGACCTCGCCCTGGTCCTCGTCATCTGCCTGGCGTGGTCCGGCAACTTCCTGACCAGCGCGTTCGCGCTGCGCGAGATCCCGCCGTTCCTGTTCACCGCGGTGCGCATGGCGATCCTCGCCGCGCTGCTGCTGCCGTTCCTCAAGCGCCCGCCCGCCGGGCAGTGGCCGCTGCTGGCGGCGGTGGCGCTGTGCAACGTGGTGCTGCACTTCGGGCTGTCATTCTGGTCGCTCAAGCTCGCCGGCGACCTCGCCTCGCCGGCCATCGTGATGCAGAGCTATGTGCCGATGGCCGCGCTGCTGGCGTGGTGGTGGCGCGGCGAGCGGTTCGGGTGGCGCACCGGCATCGCGATCGCTCTGAGTTTCTGCGGCGTGCTGGTGCTCGGGTTCGATCCACTGGTGCTCGACAAGCCCGCCTCCCTGCTGCTGATGCTGGTGTCGGCGGCGTTCCTCGCCATCGGCACCGTGCTGATGCGCGGGCTCAAGGGCATCGGCATGGTCAGCCAGCAGGGCTGGGGCGCGCTGGTCGGCCTGCTGCCCCTGGTGGCATTGAGCGCGGTGTTCGAACCCGGCGGATTCGATGCGCTGTCACGCGCGAGCTGGGTCGGCTGGGGTGGCGCGGCGTATTCGGCCATCTTCGCCTCGCTGCTGGGCCACGGGCTGTACTACGTGCTGGTGCAGCGCCACCCGGTCGCGCGCATCACGCCGTGGCTGCTGCTGGCGCCGGTGATGGCGGTGGGGCTGGGCATCGCGGTCTGGGGGGATCGTCCGGGGCCGCAGCTGTGGATCGGCGGCGCGATGGTGCTCGGCGGCGTACTGCTCATCGCGTTGCGCACGATGGCGAAATCGCGCGCGCCGATCGCCGCGGAAAGCGCGTAGAGGCGCGCCTGTGCGGCGAGGTTCGGGCCTCCGGGGAGCACTTGGTCCGCGAAGGACGCGAAGAGCGCGAAAGAGCGGCAGGAAAGAAGAGATGCGATGAGCGACATGCGGGCAGGCCGATGACTCGTTTCCTGGTCCCCTTTTTTTGGCATCTTTTGCGTCCGTCGCGGGCCGCTCTTCCTGTGCTTTGTCGCGACACCCGTCCTTTCGAAAGATGGCCGAGCGTGCAGGCGCGCCGCTACAGGGCGTCGAACATCGCAGCCGTCGGCGCGAATGCGCGCGGCGAGTAGCCGAAGTCACGCGACGCAGCGCTCGCATCGAACACCAGGTCCTCGCGCATGCGCGCGACCACCGCGGGGCCCAGGCCGTGCAGGCGACCCGTGGCCTGCGCGGCGCGCAGCGCCAGTGCGAACAGCGGCGCCGGGACCTCGACCAGGCGCGCGGGCGGCTGCAGCGCCTGCAGCACGCGGTGCACCATCTCGCGATAGGCCAGCGCCTCGCCGCCGGGCAGCGCGTACGCGCGGCCATGGCTGGCCGAGGTCGGCAGGCAGTCGACCGCGGCACGCGCGAGGTCCTCCACATGCACCGGCATGCGCAGGCCGCACGCACCACGCGGCAACACGGCGAACCCCGTGCGCCGTGCCAGTGCGGCGATGCGGCTCAGGGTGGCATCGCGCCCGCTGCCGTACACCAGCGTCGGCCGCAGCAGGGTGGCCGCGGCCTGCATGCGCGCGCTCGCAGCAAGGACTCCAGCCTCACCGGCGGCCAGGCGGGCGGCGAGGTCTCGCTCGTGTGCATCGTCCGAGGCGTGCTTGACCTCGACGCTGGTCGAGCCGAACGCGACCACGCGCGGCGCCTGCACGCGGGCGTCGTGCAGCCAGCGCGCGAAGCGATCGAGCGGTCCGCAGCTGATGATCGCGTCGAACGCGTCGCCGACCGCGGGCAGCGTGTCGAAGTCGCCGGCCTGCCATTCGACGCCATCGAGCACCGGCTGCACATGGCGGCTCACCGCGGTCGCCGTCCAGCCGGCCGCCACCAGCGCGCGCAGCACGGGCCGGCCGATCTGCCCGCTGCCCCCGAAGACCAGCGCGCGTGGCATCAGCACGAAGGACGGCGCGCACCGGCGTCCGGCATGGCTAGCGGTGGCCGGCCCGCCACGCGCGCGCGGCCACCACCAGCAGGGTGATCACCGTCAGCGGCACGACGAACGCCATCATCGCCATGCTGAAGGCGGGCAGCGCGTCGTGGCCGGCGGCGTCCAGCAGCAGGTACGCCACGTACGCGACGTAGTAGCCCAGGAACAGGCCGCCTTCCCAGCGGGCGATGCGGTGGCCCGTGAAGAAGATCGGCAGGCAGGCCAGGGCGACGGCGGTCATCACCGGCAGGTCGAAGCGGATCGCCGCGCCGCTGACCGCGATCCCCTCCGGTGACAACGCCGCAGCGGGGCCCAGCACGATGAGCAGGTTGAAGATGTTGCTGCCGACGATGTTGCCCACGGCGATGTCGCGCTGGCCGCGGAACGTGGCCAGCAGGCTGGTCGCCACCTCGGGCAGGGACGTCCCCACCGCCACGATGGTCAGCCCGACCACCAGCTCGCTCATGCCCAGCAACTGCGCGACCTGCACCGCGCCACCGACCAGCCAGCGCGCACCCAGGACCAGCAGCACCAGGCCTGCGAGGATCAGCAGGCCGTCACGCCAAGGCACCGGCCGCCCCCCGGGCAGCGCACCAGCTTCAGCGGCCGCGGCGGCCTCGCGGCGGCCCAGCCGCAGCTGCAGCACGGTGTAGGCCACGCCCCCCACAAGCAGCAGCAGGCCGTCCAGACGGCTGATGCCGCCATCGAGCGCCATCACCAGCACCGCCACCGACACGCCCAGCATCACCGGGACGTCGAGCCAGACGAGCTGGCGGGACACCACGAGGGGCGCGAGCAGCGCGGACAGGCCAAGGACCAGCAGGACGTTGGCGATGTTGCTGCCGACCACGTTGCCCAGCGCGATGTCCGGTGCACCCGACAGCGCCGCGCCCACGCTGGTGGCCATCTCCGGCGCGCTGGTGCCATAGGCGACCACCGTCAGGCCGATCACCAGCGGGGACAGCCCCAGTCCCAGCGCCAGGCGGGAGGCGCCGCGCACGAGCGCCTCGGCGCCCACCACCAGCGCGACGATGCCGCCGAGAAAGGTCAACACGAGCATCAGCGTCATCGAATCCACCGCCCGGGCAGGGTGCGCGGCCAGTGCCGCGTGGCGCGCGACTATACGTCCGCCATGGCCCGCCGCCGCGCACGCAGTGGGCGCCTAGAATGCGCGGCCGACCGAACGCGCAGGACGCCGGACCCGATGCTCGAGTTGCTGCTCGCGTTGCCGTTCGCCCTGGCACTGGTGGTGGCCGTCACGCGCGGCGTGTCGCGCGGGACGACGGCGTGGCTGGCGGCGGCGGCGCCGCTGGCGGGGCTGGTGCTGCTGGCCTGGGCCACGCCCGCGCTGCGGGCCGGGGAGGTGCTGCGCACCAGCCATGCGTGGCTGCCGGCGCTGGGCCTGGACTTCACCCTGCGGATGGACGGGCTGGCCTGGGCGTTCGCGCTGATGGTGCTGGCCATCGGCGCTCTGGTGGTGATGTATGCGCGCTACTACCTGAGCGAGCGCGACTGCGCGCCGCGGTTCTTCGCGTGCCTGCTGCTGTTCATGGGCGCGATGCTGGGCCTGGTGCTGGCCGGCAACCTGCTGCTGGTGGTGGTGTTCTGGGAGTTGACCTCGATCAGTTCGTTCCTGCTGATCGGCTACTGGTCGCACCGCGAGGACGCGCGCGACGGCGCCCGCATGGCGTTGACCATCACCGGGGCCGGCGGACTGGCGCTGCTGGGCGGGGTGCTGCTGCTGGGACGCATCACCGGCAGCTACGACCTGGACGTGGTGCTGGCCTCCGGCGAGGCGATCCGCGCGCACGCGCTCTACCCGTGGGCGCTGGGACTGGTCCTGCTGGGCATCTTCACCAAGAGCGCGCAGTTCCCGTTCCATTTCTGGCTGCCGCACGCGATGGCCGCGCCCACGCCGGTGTCGGCATACCTGCACTCGGCGACGATGGTGAAGGCCGGCGTCTTCCTGCTGGCGCGCTTGCACCCCGCCCTCGCCGGCAGCGACCTGTTCTTCTTCGTGGTCAGCGGCGTGGGGGCGGCGACGCTGCTGGTCGGTGCGTGGTACGCGATCTTCCAGCACGACCTCAAGGGACTGCTGGCCTACTCCACCATCTCGCACCTGGGGCTGATCACGCTGCTGTTCGGCCTGTCCACGCCGCTGGCGGTGGTGGCCGCGCTGTTCCACATCCTCAACCACGCCACGTTCAAGGCGTCGCTGTTCATGGCGGCGGGGATCATCGACCACGAGACCGGCACCCGCGACATGCGACGGCTGGGCAACCTGCGCCGGGCGATGCCGTTCACCAGTGCGCTGGCGATCGTGGCCACGCTGGCGATGGCGGGCATCCCGCTGCTCAACGGGTTCCTGTCCAAGGAGATGTTCTTCGCCGAGGCGCTGGAGGCCGGCAACGGCGACGGCGTCCGCCTGGCGGTGGCACTGGTGGCGATGTTCGCAGGCGGCCTGGCGGTGGCCTACAGCCTGCGCTTCGTGCACGACACCTTCTTCGGCGCCGGGCCGCGCGGGGTCAGGCGCGAGATCCATGAGCCGCCGCGCTGGATGAAGATCCCGGTCGAGGTGCTGGTGGTGTTGTGCCTGGCGGTGGGTGTCGCACCGGCATGGACCATCGCCCCGGTGCTGGCCCTGGCCGCGCGCGGCACGCTGGGCGCGGCCGTGCCCGAGTACAGCCTGGCCGTGTGGCACGGCTTCAACCTGCCGCTGGCGATGAGCGCCGGCAGCCTGCTGATCGGCGTGGCGCTCTACTTCCTGCTGCGGCGGTTGTTCGACCTGCATGCGATCGTCCGTCGTTCGCTGGGCCGGCAGCTGTTCCGGGTCAACGACGACGCCCTCTTCGCCACCGCGCGGCGCTTCACCGACGCCGTCGTCGACGGACGCCTGCGGCGTTCGCTGGCGTGGACGCTGCTGGCGGTGCTGGCGGTGTGCGCCTGGCCGGTGGTGCAGGTCGCGCGCGGGCTGGGCGAAGGGACCACGCAGGCCATGCCCGCCTTCGGCTGGGCGGTGTGCGCGGTGCTGGTGGCGGCCACCGCGGCGACCGTGGCCCTGCACCGGCAGCGGCTGGTCGCGCTGGTGGTGCTGGGGGCGGTGGGCCTGGCGGTGAGCCTGCTGTTCGTGCTGTTCTCGGCCCCGGACCTGGCGCTGACGCAGCTGCTGGTGGAGATGGTCACCATCGCGCTGATGCTGCTGGCGCTGAACTACCTGCCGCAGTCCACGCCGGCGCCCGAGCCACGCGCGCGGCGATGGCGCGACGGCGTGCTGGCGCTGGCCTGCGGCGGCGGCCTGGCCACGCTGGCCTACGCGATGATGACCCGGCCGCTGGACACCGTCGCCGGCGAGCTCCTGGCCCGCTCGGTGCCCGAGGGCAAGGGACAGAACGTGGTCAACGTGATCCTGGTGGATTTCCGCGGCTTCGACACGCTCGGCGAGATCGCGGTGTTCGGCATCGCCGGCCTCGTCGTGCACGCGCTGCTCCGCCGCAGCCGGCTGCGTCCAGACGCGGTGCTCCCCGGGGGCCCCGCCGCGCTGCCGATGCCGGCCCACCTCAGCCAGGTGCTGTTCCCGCTGGCGCTGGCGGTGTCGGCCTACCTGTTCATGCGCGGGCACAACGCGCCGGGCGGCGGCTTCATCGCCGGGCTGGTGCTGGCCATCCCGCTGCTGCTGCAGTACGTGCTGCAGGGTGCGCGGTACGTCGAGTCGCGCGTGGGCTTCGACTACGCGCGCTGCATCGGGCTGGGCCTGCTGGTGGCCGGTGGAACGGGCGTGGCGGCGATGGCGTTCGACGTGCCATTCCTTACCAGCGGATACGTGGCGCCCGTGCTGCCGCTGGTTGGCGCGGTGCCGCTGTCGAGCGCGATGCTGTTCGACGCCGGGGTGTACCTCGTGGTGTTCGGCGGGGCCATGCTGGTCCTGTCGATGATGGGCACGGCGCGCTCGCTGCCGGCTCCCGTCGCGGGGGGGCGCTGATGGAGCTGGCCGTGGCCCTGGCGATCGGGGTGCTGACCGCCGCGGGCGTCTACCTGCTGCTGCGCGCGCGCAGCTTCGAGGTCATCCTCGGGCTGACCTTCCTGTCGTACGCGACCAACCTGCTGATCTTCTCGGCCGGGCGGCTGCGCATGGGCCAGCCGCCCGTCCTGCGCGACGGCCTGGCGCCCACGCTGGTCCACCACACCGATCCGCTTCCGCAGGCGCTGGTGCTGACCGCGATCGTCATCGCGTTCGCCATGACGGCGGTGACCATCGTGGTGGCCATCCGCAGCCACGCCGACAACGGCGACGACCACGCCGATGCCGGGCCCGGGGCGCCGCGCGCATGAGCCACCTGCCCGCCCTGCCGATCCTGCTGCCGCTGTTCACCGCGGCGGTGCTGCTGCTGGCCGAACGCCGCGGCATCGCGCCGCAGCGCGCGGTGTCGGCCACCGGGCTGGCCTTGCTGCTGGCCGCCGCGATGGCGTTGGCCGCGCGCGTGGACGGCGGCATCCCGCTGGTGTACCTGGTCGGCGACTGGCCGGCGCGGCTGGGCATCGCGCTGGTGGCCGACCGGCTGGGCGCGCTGATGGTGCTGGTCACGGTCCTGCTGGCAGTGCCCTGCCTGCTGCACGCCTGCGGCGGCGGCTGGGACCGCCGCGTCCCGCACTTCCATGCGTTGTTCCAGCTGCAGCTGGCCGGCCTGTCCGGCGCGTTCCTGACCGGCGACCTGTTCAACCTGTTCGTGTTCTTCGAGGTGCTGCTGATCGCCTCCTACGGCCTGCTGCTCGGCGGCGGCCGCGGGGCGCGCATGCGCGCGGGGCTGCACTACATCGCTTTCAACATCACCGCCAGCACCCTGTTCCTGATCGCGCTGGGCCTGCTGTACGGCATGACCGGCACGCTCAACATGGCCGAGATGGCGCTGCGCGTGGCCGCCCTGCCGGCCGGCGACGTGCCACTCGTGCGCGCCGCCGCCGGGCTGTTGCTGGTGGTGTTCTGCGCCAAGGCCGCACTGCTGCCGCTGCACCTGTGGCTGCCGCAGACATACGCCCGCGCGCCGGCGGCCGTGGCCGCCCTGTTCGCGGTGATGACGAAGGTGGGGGTGTACGCCGTGCTGCGCGTGTACGCGCTGGTGTTCGGCACCCAGGCCGGTCCCCTGGCCGGGTGGGCGTGGGACTGGCTGCTGCCGGCGGGCATCGCCACCCTCGCGCTGGCCGCGCTGGGCGCGGTGGCGGCGCGCGGGCTGCGCATGCTGGCGGGCTACCTGGTGATCGCCTCGGCGGCGACGCTGTTCGTGGCCATCGCGCTGGCCACGCCGGACGCGGTGGGCGCGGGGCTGTACTACCTGGTGCACAGCACCTTCGCGGCGGCGGCGTTGATGCTGCTGGCCGATGCCGCGCGCCGAGCGGGAGTCACGCGGCGCGCGGCGCCCGCGCTGGCGTACGTGGTGGTGGCGGTGTCCATCGCCGGGCTGCCGCCGCTGTCGGGCTTCATCGGCAAGGCGTTGCTGCTGCAGGCGGTGCCTCCGCAGCAGACCGTCGCGGTCTGGGCCGCGGTGCTGGGCACCAGCCTGCTGATGGTGGTGGCGCTGGCGCGCGCCGGGGTGCGGGCGTTCTGGGAGCCGGCCGGTCGGGCGCCGTCGACCGCGGACGTGGAACCGGCGGCGCCCCCGGCGGACCCTGCGCGCACGCCCTGGCCCCAGTCGCTGGCCCTGGCGCTGCTGGTGGGCTACGGCGTGGCGCTGGCCGTCGCCGCCGCGCCGGTGCAGCGCTTTGCGCGCGCGGCCGCCGTGCAGGCGCTGGAGCCGGCGGCCGGCATCGAGGCGGTGCGCGCCACCGCCCCGCGCGTGCGGGCGCCCTCGCCATGAGGCGCCTGCTGCCGTCGGTCCCGTTGAGCGTGGCCGTCTTCGCGCTGTGGCTGCTGCTGGTGGTCGAGGTGAGCGCGGGCCAGGTGCTGCTGGCGGCGGCGCTGGCGGTGGCACTGCCGCTGCTGGCCGACCTGCTGGAGCCCGAGCACGCGCGCATGCGCCGGTGGCCGGCGGTGCTGCGCCTGGCGCGACGCGTGCTGTGGGACATCGTGCTGTCCAACATCGAGGTCGCCCGGCGCATCCTGGGGCCGGAGCGGGCGATCACGCCGGGTTTTGTCTGGGTGCCGCTGGAGCTGACCGGTATCCACGGCATCACCGCCCTGGCCAGCATCATCACCCTCACGCCGGGCACGCTGTCGGCGGAGCTCTCGGCCGACCGCCGTCACCTGCTGGTGCACTGCTTCAACCTGCGCGACCCCGCGGCGACCGTGGCCACCATCAAGCAGCGCTACGAGGCCCCGCTCAAGGAGATCTTCCCGTGATCGCGACCGCCGTGACCCTCGCGCTGCAGGTGGTGGCGCTGGCCCTGCTGCTGAGCCTGTGGCGGCTGCTGCGCGGGCCCACCGTCGCCGACCGCATCCTGGCGCTGGACACGCTGTACGTGAACACGATCGCGCTGCTGATCCTGTTCGGCATGCGCCTGGGCTCGGCGATCTACTTCGAGGCCGCGCTGGTGATCGCCATGCTCGGCTTCGTGGGCACGGTCATCCTGTGCAAGTACGTGCTGCGGCGGGACATCGTCGAATGAACGCACTGGTGGAGTTCGCCATCGTGGCGCTGCTGGGCATCGGCAGCCTGTTCACCCTGGTCGGTTCGTACGGGCTGGCCCGGCTGTCGGAGTTCTTCAAGCGCCTGCATGGGCCGACCAAGGCGACGACCCTCGGCGTCGGGTGCATCCTGATGGCGTCCATGGCCTGGCATGCCGTGCTCGACGACGGGCTGGGCATGCGCGAACTGCTCATCACCGCCTTCCTGTTCCTGACCGCGCCGATCAGCGCGCACCTGATGGCCCGGGCCGCGCTGGCCGGGGCCGCCCCGACCCACCCCGCCCCGCCGCCAATGCCCGCCCACCACGCCCACACCGGCGACGCCCACGCAGGCACCTCCCGCCTCGCCTGGCTCGCGCTGATCCCGCTGGCCGTCTTCGCGCTGGCCGTCGGCCAGTCCGCGGGCGGCGCGCCGGCGTGGGCATGGGCGCAGCCCTGGGTGCCCGCGCTGGGCGTGCAGCTGGCCCTGCGCATCGACGGGCTGTCGCTGCAGTTCGTGCTGATGATCGCGGGCGTGGGAACGCTGGTGGCGGTGTATGCCGGCGGCTACATGGCCGGCACGCCCCGGCGCGGGCGGCTGTTCGCGCTGCTCGGCGTGTTCTTCGTGGCCATGCTGGGCTGCGTGACCAGCGACGACCTGGTGCTGCTGTTCCTGTTCTGGGAACTGACGAGCCTGGCGTCGTTCCTGCTGGTCGGGTTCCAGCACGAGTCCGACGCGGCGCGGCGCTCGGCCCACCAGGCGCTGATGGTGACCGCCGCCGGCGGCCTGGCGCTGCTGGCCGGCGTGCTGCTGCTGGGACAGGCGGCCGGCACGTACTCGATCTCCGGCTTGCTGGCCACCGCGCCGCAGTGGCGCGAGCATCCGCTGGTGCCGGCGGCCCTGCTGTGCCTGTTCGCCGGCGCGTTCACCAAATCGGCGCAGGTGCCGTTCCACTTCTGGCTGCCCAACGCGATGGCCGCGCCCACGCCGGTCAGCGCGTACCTGCACTCGGCGACGATGGTCAAGCTGGGCGTGTACCTGCTGGCGCGCCTGAACCCGGCGTTCGATGGCCTGGCGCTCTGGCACGACGTGCTGGTCACCATGGGCGCGGTCACCGCCGCCTGGGCCATGGTGCTCACCCTGCTGGAGCGCGACCTCAAGCGGATCCTGGCGTGGTCGACGGTCTCGGCGCTGGGCACCCTTGTCATGCTCATCGGGCTGCCGGGGGCGGATGCGGCCGCGGCCACCGTCGCCCTGCTGATGGCCCACGCCCTCTACAAGGCGCCGCTGTTCTTCGTGGCGGGCAACATCGACCACGCCACCGGCACGCGCCGCATCGATGCGCTGGCCGGCCTGGCGTCGCGCATGCCGTGGACGGCCGCGGCGGCCGCGCTCGCCGCGCTGTCGATGGCCGGCATGCCGTTCTCGCTGGGCTACGTGGCCAAGGAACTGATCACCGCGTCCAAGGGCGAGGCCGGCGTGTACGCGTGGGTCAGCCACTTCAGCGTGTTCGTCAACGTGGTGACCATCGCGGTGGCGTCGGTAGCGGCGGTGCGGGTGTTCTGGCATCGCGGCGGCCGGCCGGTCCCCTCCCGGATCCACGAACCGGGCTGGGCGATGCGCCTGCCGCCGCTGGTGATCGCGCTGGCCGGCCTGGCGCTGGGTACCGTGCCCGGCGTGCTGGCGCCCCTGCTGGAGGCCAGCGCGCGGGCGATCGTCCCGGAGCTGCGCGCCCTGCCGCCCGGCCTGGGGTTCGACGACGTGGCCGCGCTGCGTGCGCTCGCCGTGGCGGCGGCGTTCGGCATGGGCGTGTACCTGGCCTGGGACCGCCTGCACCGCGTGCTGGACCGGGTACTGCGCCGGCTCGAACCGCTGTCGGCGCTCACCTGGTACGGCCGGGCGCTCGACGCGGTGCCGGCGCTGGGCGCCTACGCCACGCGGCGCCTGCAGGGCGGACGCCTGCGCGGCTACACGCTGACCAGCCTGGCGTTCATGGCCGCGGCGGTGGGCGCCGCGCTGGCGCTCGCGCCGCCGGCACCGCTGGCCTGGAGCGGCCCCGGCGACCCGGCCGTGGCCGCGGCCGCGGCGCTGGTGGTCGCCGCCTGCATCGCCGCGTGCCGGATCGGCGACGCCTTCGCCATGCTGCTGGCCAGCGGCGTGGCCGGCCTGGGGTCGGCGCTGCTGTTCGTGCTGCTGCAGGCGCCGGACGTCGCGCTGACCCAGCTGTTGGTCGAGGTGGCGTTCGTGGTGGTGATCGCCTCGATCCTGCTGCGCCTGCGGGCGCTGGCTCCCGGCCCGCGACGCGACGCACCGGTGGTGCCGCGGCTGGTGGTCGCGCTGGGCGTGGCCGGGGTGCTGTCGTGGCTGCTGCTGCGCACCGGGTCCGCGCCGCTGGACCCGGCGGTGGCCGACGCGATGTCCGCGCTGAGCGTGCCGGCCGCGCACGGCCACAACGTGGTGAACGTGGTGCTGGTGGACTTCCGCGCGGTCGACACCCTGGCCGAGGTGGCCGTCGTGGCACTGGCGCTGGTGGCGGCCCTGCCCCTGCTGCGGCTGGCGGGCGCGGGCCGGGCGGTCGCCGCCGCGCCGGCGCCGCTGATGCTCGAGCGCATGTCGCGCCTGCTCTACCCGCTGATGCTGGCTGCGGCCGTCGTGTTGCTGTGGCGCGGCCACAACGCCCCCGGCGGCGGCTTCATCGCCGGGATGGTGGCGGTGGCGGCCACGGCGCTGGCGTCGGTGGCGCGCGGCCCGGACGCCGCGCGCGCGGCCCTGCCCCTGCCGCCGCTGCCGCTGGCGGCCGGCGGCGTCCTGCTGTCGCTGGCCAGCGGGCTGCCCGCGCTGTGGACCGGCGAGCCCTACATGACGCACCTGTGGGCGACGCTGCCGCTCGGCGTCGCGGCGCCCAAGGTGTCCACGGTGCTGGCGTTCGACCTGGGAGTCGCCTGCGCGGTCTGGGGCGCGATGGGCGGGCTGGCCCTGCGCCTGCTGGCGCTCGACCCGGAGCCGGCGCGATGAGCGCGGTGGTGGTGGCCATGTTCGCGATGCTCGCGGCCGGGGCCTACCTGGCGCTGTCCCGGGACCTGCTGCGCTGCGTGGTCGGGCTGTCGCTGCTGGGGATGGGCGTGAACCTGCTGCTGCTGGCCTCCGGCCGGCTGGGCGCGACGGCGCCGCCGCTGGTGGAAGCCGGCGCGCTGCAGCTCCCCGCCCAGGCCGCCAACCCCCTGCCCCAGGCCCTCGTGCTGACGGCGATCGTGATCGGGTTCGCGCTGACGTGCTTCGCGCTGGTGCTGGTGCTCGCCGTGCGCCTGCGCGTGGGCCTGCGCGACAGCGACGCGCTGCGCCTGTCCGAGCCCGGCGAGGGACCGGACGGCAAGCCACTGCCGCTGGACGCGCCCCCGTGAGCGCCCCGGGGACGGCCACCGCGCTGCTCGCCATCGCCCCGGTGCTGGTGCCGCTGGCCACCGCGCTCGTGGCGGCGCTGTGCGCGCGGCGCCCGGGTCTGGCCCGGGCGGTCAGCCTGGCCGGCGCGCTGGCCCATGTCGGCGTCGCCCTGGCGGTGCTCGCGGCGGTCGCGCGCCATGGCTCGGTGCGCGTGGTGCCGGGCGCCTGGCCGGCGGCGGTGGGCATCGAGTTCGTGGTCGACCCGCTCGGCGCCGTGATGATCGCCACCACCGCCCTGGTCGGCCTGGCCTGCCTGGTGTTCATGGCCTCCGACGCCGATCCGCCGCCCGCGTCGGGCCTGCTGCACGCGCTGGTGCACGGCCTGCTGGCCGGCGCCAGCGGGGCGTTCGCCACCGCCGACCTGTTCAACCTGTACGTGTGGTTCGAGGTCATGCTGCTGGCGGCGCTGGGGCTGCTCGCCCTGGGCGGATCGCGCCGGCAGCTGGACGCCACGTTCAAGTACTTCGTGCTCAACGTGCTGGGCACGCTGCTGCTGCTGGCGGCGATCGCCGCGCTCTACGGGCTGACCGGGCACCTGAACTTCGCCGCGCTGCGCGAGGCCGGCGCCGGCGTGGGCGGCGATGTGCTGGCGCCGGCGCTCGTGCTGGCCGGGGTGGCGCTGCTGGTCAAGTCCGGCGGGTTCCCGGTGTTCGCCTGGCTGCCGGCGTCGTACCACACGCTGCCGGCGCCGGTGCTGGCCCTGTTCGCCGCGGTGCTGACCAAGGCCGGCGCGTTCGCGCTGCTGCGCCTGTACGGCGACGTCTTCGTCCCGCCTGCGGCCCTGCTCGAGGCGCTGGGGTGGGTCGCCGTGGCCACCATGGTCGCCGGGGTGCTGGGCGCGGCCTACCACTGGGACATGCGGCGCATCCTCGCGGTGCACATCGTCAGCCAGATCGGCTACATGCTGCTGGCCATCGCGCTGCAGGGCCCGGATGCGACGGTGGGCGCGGTGTTCTTCCTGGTGCACAACATGGTGGTGAAGGCCAACCTGTTCCTGATCGCGGCGATCGCCTTCCGCCTGGCGGGCAGCTACGACCTGCGCCGCATCGGCGGGCTGTGGCGCGCGCACCCGGTGCTGGCGCTGCTGTTCCTGCTGCAGGCGCTGTCGCTGGTGGGCCTGCCGCCGCTGTCGGGGTTCTGGGCCAAGTTCATCGTGCTGCGCGAGACGCTCGCCCAGGGCCACGTCGCCTGGGCGGTGGCCGGCTTCGCCGTCAGCCTGCTGACGCTCTATTCGATGGCCAAGATCTGGCTGGCCGCGTTCTGGAAACCCCATCCGGTGAAGGGGTGGACGACGCCGGGGCCGACGCGGCTGGGACCGGCGTGGGCGGTCGCCTGGGGGCTGGCCGGACTGTCACTGGCGATGGGGCTGTTCCCGCAGGTGCTGGTCGACGCGCTGGCGCCGACCGCCGCCTCGCTGGCCGGGGGACGCTGAGATGGCACGCTGGATGACCGCGCTCGGGCTGGCGTTGGTGTTCCTGGCCGAGGTGGTGCGCGGGGGGCTGGGCACGGCCTGGCGCATCGTGTCGCCGCACCGCCGGCCGCAGCCGCGGGTGCTGCGCATGCGCTGTCCCGGACTCGACGACCACGGGCTGGTGGCGATGGCCAGCCTGGTGTGCCTGACCCCCGGCTCGACGGTGGTCGACATCGAGACCGCCGGCCGCGCGCTGGTGCTCCACGCACTGGATGCCGCCGATCCCGACGCGCTCGTGGCCGAGCTGCGGGCGCGCTTCGAGGCCCCGCTGCTGCGCCTGTTCCCGGCCGGGGAACGGCCATGACCGTCTGGCTGGCGGGCGTGGTGGCCGCTGGTGCGCTGCTGGCGATCGCCCTGGCGTTGGCGCGCCTGCTGCGCGGGCCGACCGCCGCCGACCGGGTGGTCGCGCTTGACGTCATGCTGGCCGCGAGCATCGCGCTGGTGGCCGCGGTGGCGCTGCGCGGCGGGAGGGTGCTGTTCCTGGACATCGCCGTGGGCGTGGCGGCGACGGGATTCGTCGCCACGCTGGCCTGGGCGCGGGTGGTCGCGCGCGCGTCGGGGGAGCGGCCGCCATGAGCGCGCTCGGCGCCGCACTCGCGATGGCCGGGACCCTGCTGCTGGTCGTGTCCGCGCTGGGCCTGTTCCTGCTGCCGGACGCGCTGTCGCGGCAGCATGCGGCCACCAAGTCGGCGACGCTGGCCCTGGGCCTGCTGCTGGCCGGCTGCGCCCTGGCATCGGGCCAGCCGGGCTGGTGGCCGCGCGTGCTGCTCATCGTGGGGTTGCTGCTGCTGACCTTGCCGGTGGCGTCGCACATGCTCGGCCGCGCCGCGTACCACGGCGGCACGGACCCCGGCCCGCCGCCCGCGGACCGTTGATCGGCCCGCTCAGGCGAGCTTGGCGATCTCGAAGGCCACCCACGCGAGGAACGCGACGAGAAGCACCGCGCCTTCGCCGCGCCCCACGCGCAGGTCGCCGCGCAGCATCGGCACCAGCATCAGCGCGAGCACGAACGCCGCCGGCCACTCCAGGCGCACGAATGAGGCCGGCACCGCCAGCCCGTGCACCAGCGCGATCGCGCCGAGCATCAGCAGGTTGAACAGGCTCGAGCCGATGACGAAACCGACCACCATGTCGCCCTGCCCGCGCCGCGCGGCGACCACCGCGGCGGTGGCTTCCGGCACCGCGGTGGCGATGGCCACCGGAAGCAGGCCGGCGAGCAGCGGCGCCAGGCCCATCGAGGCCCCGACGTCGATGCCGTGCGTGGCGACCAGGCGGCCGCCGAACCACAGCAATGCCGCCGCGATGGCCAGCCGGATGAGGTTGAGTGCCACGCCCGGACGTGCGTCGACGTAGGCGGCGACGTCCGCCGGCGCGACGGACCCGGTCCGGCGCCCGCCGACCAATGCCAGCGCCACGCCCACCGCGTACGCCGCGACGAGCACCGCGCCATCGATGTCAGACAGCGTGCCGTCCAGCGACAGCCCGGCCGCGAGGGCGGTGCCGGCCAGCAGTGCCAGCAGCAGCGGGTTCAGCGCGCGCCAGGTGGCGACCACCGGCACCGCCAGCGCGGCCACGCCGAGGGTGAGGCCGATGTTGGCGATGTTGCTGCCGACCAGGTTGCCCAGCGCAAGCGCGGAGTCGCCGTTGGCCAACGCATGCGCGTTGACCGCCAGTTCCGGCAGCGATGCGGCGAAGGCCACCACCAGCAGGCCCGCGGCCAGCGTCGAGGCCGAGCGCTCGCGCGCAAGCCCGGACGCACCCTTGACCACCGAATCGCCGCCCAGCGCCAGCAGCAGCACGCCCAGTGCGAACAGTCCCCAGCTCTCGATCACGGCCCTCTCCCCTCACCCGCGCCGTGCGCGCGGTTCATGAACATCCTTCCACGTAATCCACCTGCGGCGTGACACCGCTCCGCCAGGTGGTCACCCGCCCCGCGGCATCGGTCTCGAACAGCAGCACGTGGCCGCTGTCGGGATCGCGCACGCGCAGCGCCTGCGCGCCTTCGACGTACTTGTGCGGCTGTCGTTCGATGCGGCCGGCATGCAGGCGTTCGACCTCCGCGCCGGTCATGCCGACGCGTCCGCCACCGGGCGCGGCCAGCGCGGGGTCGTGGACGTCGACCCGCACGAACCTGCCGGCCTCGACCATGAAGGCCAGCGGCGGCGGCGTGCCCGGCGCGCGCGCGCCCTGCGGGACGAGGTAGTAGCAGCCTTCCGGTTCGCCGGGCGCTGCCGCGGGCGCGTCACCGTCCAGCGGCCGGCCCCAGGCCTGGCGGACGGCCTCGGCCGGGCTGCCTAACGCGGCCGGGCCGAAGCCTGCGTAACCGGGCGCGACCATCGCGGTGGTCGTTCCTGCCGCAGGCGCGCGGGCGCGGTCCGGCGCATCGCCAGCGGGGGCAGGCGCAGGTGCCGGCGCAGGTGCCGTGGGCGGCGGGGCGCCGGTGGGCGGCGGCGGTTGCGTGCCACCGCACGCCGCCAGTGCGATCGCGACGGTGCAGCCGGCAAGGATCGGGAGCAGGCGCATGGACGCTCGGGCGGCGAAAGGCCGCCGCAGTCTCGGTCCGCGTCGTGAATGCGGCGCGAAGCACGCGCCCGCGCCCGCGGAGGTGCCTGCTGGCGCCGATGGAGGGTGCAATGGCGATGCCGCGCCGGCCCGCGTCGCCACCGGCCGCATCAGATGGGCGCGACGAAATGCCTGCGCAACCCGGCCCAGCACGCCTGGTAGTCGCGCTGGCGATGCGCGGCGTCCAGCGCCTGCCGCGTGGGCCGCAGCACCGCGCGCGTCTCGAACATGAAGGCCATGGTGTCGCGCACCACGTCGGGCTTGGCGAGGTCCGCGTTCGACGCCTTCTCGAAGGTCGCCGCATCCGGCCCATGGCCGGTCATGCAGTTGTGCAGCGACGCGCCACCGGGCGAGAAACCTTCCGCCTTGGCGTCGTACGCACCGTGCACCAGCCCCATGAACTCGCTGGCGATGTTGCGGTGGAACCACGGCGGCCGGAACGTGTGCTGCGCCACCAGCCAGCGCGGCGGGAAGATCACGAAATCCATGTTGCCCACGCCGGGCGTGTCGCTGGGGCTGGTCAGCACCAGGAAGATCGACGGGTCGGGATGGTCGAAGCTGATCGAGCCGATGGTGTTGAAGCGGCGCAGGTCGTAGCGGCACGGCGCGTGGTTGCCGTGCCAGGCGACGACGTCCAGCGGCGAGTGGCCGATGTCGGCGCGCCACAGGTGGCCCTGGAACTTGGCGACGAGTTCGAACTCGCCTTCGACATCCTCGTAGGCCGCATGCGGCGTCTCGAAGTCGCGCGGGTTGGCCAGGCCGTTGCTGCCGATCGGCCCCAGGTCCGGCAGGCGCAGCGACGCGCCGAAGTTCTCGCACACGTAGCCGCGCGCGACGCCGTCGGGCAGCGACACGCGGAAGCGGATGCCACGCGGGATCAGCGCGACCTGCTGCGGCTCGAGCTCGATCACGCCGCACTCGGTGTCGATCACCAGCCGGCCCTGCTGCGGGACGATCAGCAGCTCGCCATCGGCGCTGTAGAAGAAGCGCCCGTGCATCGAACGGTTCGCGGCGTACATGTGGATGGCCACGCCGGCCTGCGACGCCGGCGAGCCGTTGCCGGCCATGGTGAACAGGCCGTCGATGAAGTCGACCGGCGTGTCCGGCATTGGCATCGGGTTCCAGCGCAGCTGGTCCGGCGTGACCGGGCCGTCGCCGAAGTCGTTGTGCATGCGCGCATGGGCGGCATCGCCCTGCAGCAGCGAGAACGGCCCGTGCATGGCCGCCGGGCGGATGCGATAGAACCAGCTGCGCCGGTTGGCGTGGCGGGGCGCGGTGAACGCGGTTCCGCTGATCTGCTCGGCGTACAGCCCGTGCGCCACCTGCTGCGGCGAGTTCTGCCCGACCGGCAGCGCGCCTTCGACGGCCTCGGTGGCGAACTCGTTGGCGAAGCCGGTCATGTAGCCGCGCGCGGCGAGCCCGGCGTTGATCGAGTCGGGCAGCGCGATGACGTTGGTGGTGGGCGAGGCGTCGTTGGCGGCGAGGACGGTGTCGGTGGGCGTGTTCATTGGCAGTCAGCTCACGAAGAGGTGTGGCGATGCACGCGATGCGCTCGAAGCACCGCGCTCAAAGCCCCTCTCCCGCCGGGAGAGGGGTTGGGGAGAGGGGCGGCACGGCGATCATGTTCCAGATCGCCTCGAGCACCGCATCCCGATGGTCCAGCACATCGAAGTTGCTGAAGCGAACGACCTTGAGTCCTTTCGCTTCAAGAAACCGCGTGCGCGCACGGTCCACGTCTTCGCCATGTTGCGATCCATCGATCTCGATCACCAAGCGATGCGCGTGGCAGTAGAAGTCGACGAAGTACGGTGGAATCGAATGCTGCCGGCGGAACTTCGCGCCGGCCATGCGACCGGCGCGCAGGTGTTGCCAGAGCAGATGTTCGACGTCGGTGGGCGTTGATCGCAGCGTGCGTGCCTGATCGAGCGCGAGTGTGGACATCGGTGGGCGGTAACGCGTCGTCATTGACTGCTCACCGTTCTCGTTGTCCACCGCTGCGGCTTCGTCCACCCCTCTCCCCAGCCCTCTCCCGTCGGGAGAGGGGGCAAGAAGCGGGACGCCGCACGATCCGACTACAACACCCCACGCTTCATCTGGTCGCGCTCGATGCTCTCGAACAGGGCCTGGAAGTTGCCCTCGCCGAACCCCTCGTTACCCTTGCGCTGGATGATCTCGAAGAAGATCGGGCCGATGGCGTTGGTGGTGAAGATCTGCAGCAGCTTGCGCTGCTTGGTCTCGGGGTCGGCGTCGATGAGGATCTTGTTCCTGGCCAGCCGCGCGACGTCCTCGCCGTGGCCGGGCACACGCGCATCGATCACCTCGAAGTAGGTCTCGGGCGTGTCGAGGAAGCCGATGCCCTGCGCGCGCATCGCCTCGACTGTCGCGTAGATGTCGTCGGTGAAGCAGGCGATGTGCTGGATGCCCTCGCCCTTGTAGGCGTCCAGGTACTCGTTGATCTGGCTCTTGGGGTCGCTCGACTCGTTGAGCGGGATGCGCACGATGCCGTCCGGCGCGGTCATCGCCTTGGACACCAGGCCCGTCTTGGCGCCCTTGATGTCGAAGTAGCGGATCTCGCGGAAGTTGAACAGGCGCTCGTAGTAGTCGCTCCACTTCTGCATGTTGCCGAAGTAGAGGTTGTGCGTGAGGTGGTCGATGAAGGTCAGCCCGAAACCCTTGGGGTCCGTCTCGGCGCCTTCGATCGCGACGTAGTCGGCGTCGTAGATGCTGCCCTTGGCGCCGTAGGTGTCGATGAGGTACAGCATGCAGTCGCCGATGCCCTTGACCACCGGCGCGTCGACGGCCTTGGTCTGCGGCTTGTGGTCGATGGCCTCGCCGCCGTTGCCGAGCACGGTGCGGCAGACCTCGTCGGCGGGCTTGCCGAAGCGGATCGCGAATCCGCACGCGGACGGGCCGTGCGCGGCGGCGAAGTCGGCGGCGAACGAGTCGGGATCCTCGTTGACGAGGAAGTTGACGCCGCCCTGGCGGTACACGGTGATCGGGCGCGTGCGATGGCGCAGCACGGCGGTGAAGCCCATGCGGCGGAAGTAGTCGTGCAGCAGCGCGCCCTGCCCCGCCGGCGCGGCGAACTCGACGAACTCGAAGCCGTCGATGCCCATCGGGTTCTCGAACGTGGTGACCTGCATGCCGAGGTTGGGCTGGGCGTTCATGGGCGTTCCTGCGTCGCGGGGATTCGGGATTCGGGATTCTGGGATTCGGGTGAGCGCTTCCACGACGCCCCAATCCCCATTCCCGGCTTTATAGTTTCACCTGAAACCAATCGCAAGGCGCGCCGCAGCATGGCCATCGACCCGACCACCGCCCCCGCGCCGCTGGACCTGGAGCATTTCCTGCCCTACCGGCTGTCGGTGCTGTCCAACCGGGTGAGCCGCGCCATCGCGCAGGTGTACTCCGAGCGGTTCGACCTGTCGGTGACGGAGTGGCGCGTGCTGGCGGTGCTGGCGCGGTTCCCGGGGCTGTCGGCGGTGGAGGTGGCGCAGCGCACCGCGATGGACAAGGTCGCGGTCAGCCGCGCGGTGGCGCGCCTGCTCGAAGCCGGGCGGCTGGAGCGCGACACCCACGGCGACGACCGTCGGCGCTCGGTGCTGCACGTGTCGGATGCGGGACGGAGGATCGTCGACGCGGTGGCGCCGCTCGCGCTGGGATTCGAGGCGCGCCTGCTCGACGGCATGGACGCGGCCGAACGCGCGTTGCTGTTCCGCCTGCTGGACCGCCTGGACGAACTGGAACTCAAGGCCGAGGCCGGGACCGCGACCGTCGCGATGCCGTAGCGACGCGCCGCGCGCAGGCGCCGGCGTTGCCGACATTGCCGGTGCCGGATCCGGCGCGGTTGTGTGGAAGCGGTGCTACGCGGACGCAGCCGATCGCATCCGCAACGCGAACGCGCAGGCGATCGCCAGCGCCGCGACCAGTGCTTCGACTGGCACCGCAAGCCGTCCCGCCCCGTGCACCACGCCCTGCGCAGGCAGCACGGCCAGCCCCAACCCCGCGATCCACGTGCCGAACACGCGTCCGCGCAAGGCGGCCGACGTCTGCGCGCCGAGCAGAGCCTGCGCGACGGGCAGCCACAGTGCTTCGGCGATCGCGATCCCGGCAAGCACCAGCCATGCCGTCGCCGGCAGGGCATCGACGCGCGCCGCCGTGCACGCGCCTGCCAGTGCAACCCCGCCGACGATCCATGCGCGTGGTGCGTCGAGTGCTCGCGTGCGCGCGGCCCACGCGGCCAGCGCGAGCAGCGGGAGAAGCACGAGCAACGCACTGGCGCGCAGCGCGGTCGCAGGCAGCACCGCGTCGACCATGACCTGCGTCGCTTCGCCCGCGGCCAGCACCAGGCTCCAGCCGAGCACGCCCGCCAGCAGCGGCCCGGTCGCCCGGCGACCGGCACGCGATGCCAGCCACGACAGCGCGACGGCCCACAACGCCAGGCCGCCCCACGTCGCCCATTCCAGCCGCGCGAGCAGCACGAACGCGGCGACCGTCCATGCGCAAACCACGAGCACGACGGGCACGACCAGCACGCCGGGCGCGTCGGCACCCGGCGCGCGCGGGATGGCCGCCACGCGCGGTGCCACGCCGGCCGCAGCCACCGCGAGCACGGCGGCCAGCAGCAGGCCGGCACGGGCGTCGATCGCCGCCAGCCAGCCGCAACCAAGTGAGCCGAGCAGCGCGGCCACCACCGCCACCGCGCCTGCCAGCGCGTAGCGGGCAACGCCGTGCGGCCCCGCCAGCCCGACGAGGGTCGCCGGCCGCATCAACGCCGTGCCCGCCAGCAGCAGCGCGATGCCCGCGCGCCACGCCCACGGCGAGGGCGCCATCGCCAGCAGCAATCCCGCGGCCGCGCATGTCGCGCCGATGCGCTGCACGCGCGACGCACCCACCGCATCGACCAGCCAGCCGCCGACCATCGCGCCGACGGCCGCCAGCACCGCCACCGCGGCGATGGCCTGCGCCACGCCCGCGGTCGTGGTGCCCAGCGCCGCGACCGCCTGCACGCCCAGCACCGCGCGCGCGCCATACCACGCCGCGCGTTCGGCGCCATGCGCGGCGAGCCAGCGCGCGGTGGACGCAGGGGCCGTGAACGACGAAGGCGGCCCGTGGGCCGCCTTCGCATTCACGTGGTGCGCGTGGCCCATCAGGGACGACGCGGCGCCTGCTCGCGCTCGGGGTGCATGCCCGGCGCCTCGTTCTCGGCCAGCTGCGCGCGGCCGGCGAGGTCGTCATCGTCGCGCAGCGTGTCAAGGTGCATCAGCCGACGGATCAGCGGCGACACCAGCACGAAGCCGACACCCACCGCGACTGCGATCCAGCCGATGCGCGTGTACACGTCCAGCACCACCTGCTGCGCCGCGCCCGCACCCGAAGCCGCCTCCGAACCCGTGGCCGCGGCGATCAGGCCCGCCACGAAGTTGCCGGTGGCCGAGGCGAAGAACCACGAGCCCATGATCAGGCTGGCCATGTGCGCCGGCGCCAGCCGGTTCATCGCCGACAGGCCCACGGGCGACAGGCACAGCTCGCCGGTGGTGTGCAGCAGGTAAATGAGGAAGATGAAGAGCACCGGGGTAAGGTTGCCGGTCGCCACCGCGGCGGCGCCGGCCACCAGCACCAGGAAGCCCGCGCCCAGCTGCACCATCGCCAGGCCGAACTTCGCCGGCGCCGACGGCTCCATGCCGCGCCGGCCCAGCCACGTCCACAGCGCGGCGAACACCGGGGCCAGGAGGATGATGTAGAACGCGTTGATCGACTGGAACATCGACGCAGGCACGTCCCAGCCCAGCATGTTCCGGTCCACGTAGCGGTCGGTGTAGAGGTTCAGCGACGAACCGGCCTGTTCGAACAGCGCCCAGAACAGCACCGAGCCGATCATCAGGATCATCGCGGCGAACACGCGGTCGCGCGCGTGGCGGTCGAGCTTGGTCACCGCCGTCCAGATCACATACGACAGCAGGATCGCGCCGGCAATGCCCAGCGCCCAGCCCACGATGGCTTGGTTCTGCACCATCCACCAGCACACCAGCACGATGCCGATGCCGATGAGGTACAGCACCCACTCGAACGGGATACCAAAGGTGCGCTCGCGCAGGCGCGCCGGGTTGCTCGATTCGCCCCTGCCCTGCAGCGTCGGCTTGCCGATCACGAACACGACCAGGCCCAGCAGCATGCCCACGCCGGCCGCGCCGAAGCCGTACTTCCAGCCGTAGGTCTCGCCGAGGTAGCCGCACAGCAGCGAGCCGAGGAAGGCACCCAGGTTGATGCCCATGTAGAAGATCGTGTACGCGCCGTCGCGCCGCACGTCAGTGCGCGGGTAGAGCTGGCCGACCATCACCGAGATGTTGGCCTTCAGGAAGCCGGACCCGACGATGATGAAGGCCAGCGCCAGCCAGAACGCATTGAGCGCCGGGCTGCCGCTGCCGCCCTCGCCCTCGAAGCCCATCAGGAAGTGGCCGATGGTCAGCAGCACCGCGCCGTACAGCACCGCCTTGCGCTGTCCCAAGTACTTGTCGGCCAGGTAGCCGCCGATCACCGGGGTGATGTAGACCAGCGCGGTGTACGCGCCGTAGATCAGCGAGGCGTCGCCGTCGGAGAACAGCCAGTGCTTGGTGAGGTACAGCACCAGCAGCGCGCGCATGCCGTAGTAGGAGAAGCGCTCCCACATCTCGGCGAAGAACAGCATGTACAGGCCACGGGGATGGCCGAGGAAGGTGCGCCCTTCACCGCCCGGGACGGCCGGAATGGAACTCATGCGTGGTGACTCCCGCTGTCAGGCCTGCGGCCTGGGTGACGAACAACGCGGCGGACGCTCCCACTCGACCGCCCCGCGCGAAGGGGCGCAGGTGTAACCGCAGCGACACGCGCGCGTCAAACCCGGGTGGGCGCACCTCGCGTTCAGGTAGCCATGCATGCGTCGCCGGATGGCGCGCGACGGGGCGCGGGGCGTTTCCCCGTCGATGGACGCGACCGCGCGGGATATCGGCGCGCGCCATCCGGGCTACGGCGGCGAGGGCGGCGCCCCGTAGCCGTCCCCGGCGCCGATGCGCGTGCGGACTTCGAACAGTTCAGGAAAGAACGTCAACTCCAGCGCCTGCCGCAGGAATCCCACCCCGCTCGAGCCGCCGGTGCCGCGCTTGAAGCCGATGATCCGCATCACCGTGCGCATGTGGCGGAAGCGCCAGAGTTGGAACTGGGTTTCCACGTCGACCAGGTCCTCGCACAGGTGGTACGCGCTCCAGTGCGACGCGGTGTCCTCGTAGATGCGCTCGAACACCGGCAGCAGCGCGGGGTCCGACACGTGCGGCACCGACCAGTCGCGCGCGAGCAGGTGCGCCGGGATGGCGTGGCCCGCGCGCGCCAGGTGCAGCAGCGCTTCGTCGTAGAGGCTGGGCGCCTCGAGGTCGGCCTTGAGCTGCGCATGCGCGCCGGCGTCGTGGGCGAACACCGCCAGCATCCCGGCGTTCTTGTTGCCCAGCAGGAACTCGATGGTGCGGTACTGCAGCGACTGGAAGCCCGAGGACGGCCCGAGGATCTCGCGGAACTCCATGTATTCGCTGGGGGTGAGCGTCTCCAGCACCGACCACTGCTCGATGAGCTGCCGCAGCACCACCTTGCAGCGCGCGAAGATCTTCTGGCAGGCGCCCAGCCCGTCGCCGCGCAGGTGCTCCATCGCGCTGCGCAGCTCGTGGATCAGCAGCTTCATCCACAGCTCGGCCACCTGGTGCTGGACGATGAACAGCATCTCGTCGTGGTGCGCCGGCGTGGAGAGCGGCTGCTGGGCCGACAGCAGCACGTCGAGCTTCAGGTAGCCGCCGTAGCTCATCCGCCCGGCCAGGTCGGTGTGGATGCCGGCCTCGAGCGCACGCTGGTTGGAATCGACGGTCATGGGCGGGCGGTTCGTGCGGGACCGCAGGGTAGCGCGGGCGCGCGGCAAGCCGGCCGTGCGACGGCGTGCCCCGCCGGCTGAAGCGTTCGGCATCCGCGAACCGCCGTGCGCCGCAGCGTGAGCCCCAAGTCACATTTCTGCCATCCTTCGCTCCGAGGATGGCCGGCCGGGGAGGCCGCCTTCCCGCCGGGCCCGCGACGACACCACCGCCGGCCGCCTTCCGCCTTCTCAGCAGCTTCTTGGGGATACCAATGCAGTCCACCACCTTCCGCGCCGCGGCATTGCCGCTGGCGCTCGCGCTGGCCTTGGCCGCGCCGGCCGCGCATGCCCAGGCCATCGGCCTTAACACCATCGGCGCGCCCTACACGCAGAACTTCGACACGCTGTCGAATGTCGCCGGCAGCACCACCAACACGGCACTGCCCACCGGCTGGCTCATCAACGAGACCGGCGGCGGCGCGCGCGACAACGAGCAGTATGGAGTCGACACCGGCGGCTCCAACACGGGCGACACCTACAGCTACGGCGCCGCGGGGGCCAGCGAACGCGCGCTGGGCAGCCTGCGCAGCGCCAGCTTGGCCGCCACCTTCGGCGCCTGCTTCACCAACCAGACCGGGGGCACGATCACCGCGGTCGATGTCGCCTACACCGGCGAGCAGTGGCGTTTGGGCACCGCGACTCGCACCGACGTGCTGAACGTGGAATACAGCACCGACGCCAGTTCGCTCACCAACGGCACCTGGAGCGCGGTTGCCGCGCTGCAGTTCACGACTCCCAACACCGCGACCACCGGCGCCAAGGACGGCAACGCCGCCGGCAACCGAACCGCGGTCGCGGGCAGCATCGCCAGCCTCGCGCTGCCCAATGGCGGGACGCTGTGCCTGCGTTGGATCGACGCCGATGCAACCAACGCCGACGACGGGCTGGCGATCGACGACGTGTCGTTGACCCCGCGGGGCACCGGCGGCGGCCAGGTGGTCGCGTCCGTCACCGACCGCGCGATCGACGAAGGCAACGGCGGCACCACGCAGGCCTCCTTCGCCGTCGGCCTGAACGCGCCCGCGCCGGCGGGCGGCGTGACCGTGCAGTACGCCACCCGCGATGGCAGCGCGGTCGCCGGCAGCGACTACACCGCCACCTCCGGCACGCTGGTCATCGCCGAGGGGCAAACGTCGGCCACCTTCTCGGTGGCGGTCAACGGCGACACCACGCCGGAACCCGACGAAACCTTCTTCGTCGACATCGTGGTCACCGGTGCGACAGTTTCCGACAGCGAGGGACTGGGGACCATCCGCAACGACGATGTCGCCGTCACCCCCATCCACGACGTACAGGGCCCCGGTGGCAGCTCGCCCATCGTGGGCGCGCAGGTCACCGTCGAAGGCATCGTCACCGGCCGCAAGTCGAACGGCTTCTTCATCCAGACCCCCGACGCCGAGGCCGACGCCGACCCGGCGACCTCTCAAGGCCTGTTCGTGTTCACCGGCACCGGCAGCACCTTCCTGTCGGCGGCGGTGGCAGGCAACCGCGTGCGCGTGGCCGGCACCGTCACCGAGTTCGTCCCCTCGCAGGATCCGGGGCAGTTCCCGCTCAGCCAGCTGGCGAGCGTCAGCGCGGTGACGTCCCTCAGCGTCGGCAACGCGATGCCGACCGCAGTGCCGCTAACCGCCACCTTCCCGTCGCCGACCGGCCCGGTCGACCAGCTCGAGCGCGTGGAAGGCATGCGCGTGGCGGTCGCCGACGCGACGGTGGTCGGCCCCACGCAGGGCAACACCAACGAGCCCAACGCCACCGGCACCAGCAACGGCATCCTCCACGCCGTGGTGACGGGCGTGCCGCGCCCGTTCCGCGAACCCGGCATCCAGGCGCCGGACGGCGTGCCGGCCGGGTCGTCGATCCCGCCGATCCCGCGCTGGGACTTCAACCCCGAACTGTTCACCGTGGATACCGACGGCATCGGCGCGACCGCGCTCGACCTGGCCGCCGGCGCTCGCCTGACCAACCTCGCCGGCCCGCTGGACTACGGCTTCCGCCGCTACACGGTGATGCGCGAGCCCAACGCCGCCACCGCGATCGTGCCCGGCCCCACCATCAGCGCCGCGCGGGTGCCGACCGCCGACGAATTCACCGTCGCCAGCTACAACCTCGAGCGCTTCTTCGACACGGTCAACGACCCGGCGATCAACGAGCCGGTGCTGACCCCCGTTGCGTTCCAGAAGCGCCTTGGCAAGGCGTCGGCCGCCATCCGTGACTACCTCAACCTGCCCGACATCCTCGGCGTGGTGGAGGTCGAGAACCTCTCGACGCTGCAGGCGCTGGCTGCCCGCGTGAATGCCGATGCCATCGCCGCCGAGCGGCCGGATCCCGGCTACGTGGCGCACCTGGTCGAAGGCAACGACGTCGGCGGCATCGACGTGGGTTTCCTCGTCAAGACCGGCCCGGTGGGCGAGTCGACCCCGCGCGTCGAGGTGTTCGGCGTGCAGCAGCTGGGCAAGGACACCACGTGGATCGATCCGAGCACCGGCGCGGCCGCCACGCTCAACGACCGCCCGCCGCTGCTGATCGACGCCATCGTGCACTACGCCGACGGACGTACCTTCCCGATCACCACGGTCGTGGTGCACCAGCGCTCCTTCAACGGCGTCGACAGCACCGACCCGACCGGCGCGACGACCGAAGGCAACCGCGTGCGCCGCAAGCGGCAGGCGCAGGCCGAGTTCCTGGCCAACGAGCTGCAGGTCCGGCAGGCAGAGTCCCCTGACCGCCGCATCGTCGTGGTCGGCGACTTCAACGCCTTCGAGTTCAACGACGGCTACGCCGACGCGATGGGCACCGCCACGGGCCGCCCGTCGCCGGATGACCAGACGGTCGTGCCCGGCGACGGCGCGGACCTGGTGAACCCGGACTTCAGCAACCTCGCCAACCTCGAGTCCCCCGACCAGCGCTATTCGTTCGTGTTCGGAGGCAATGCGCAGTCGCTGGACCATGTCATCGCCAACCAGGCGCTGCTGTCGGCCTCCACCGGCACGTCGCTGGACCACGCGCGCATCAACGCCGACTTCCCCGAGGTGTCGCGCAACACCGACGGCCCGGCCCGCCTGTCCGACCACGATCCGGCAATCGCGTACTTCACCGCGCAGCCGCTGCTGGCCGACCTGTCAATGGATGCCGTCGCGACCACCCCGAGCGTGGCCTTCGGCAACGTGGCGCGGTGGGACGTGCGCGTGACGCACGATGGCAAGGATCCGGTCGCGGGTACCGGTGGCGACGACGCCGCCTTCCCGGGCGTGGGCTTCGCGCTGGACTTCGCCGCACCCGATGCGCAGGTCACCGCCCCGGGCGGCTGGACCTGCGACGCGTTCACGGTGACCGGCGACACCACGTCGGCGGCGTGCACCAGCACCACGGCGATGACCGCGGGCGACACCGCCGACTTCGCGGTGAGCGCGGCCGCCCCCGCCTCGCGCGCAGGCGGCACGCTGCGCCTGGCCACGTCGGCGACGTCCGAGACGCGTGACCCGCAGACCGCGGACAACAGCGACTCGGCCACGGTGTCGGTGGGTGCCGGCGCGGACCTGTCGATCGCACTGTCGGGCCCGCGCGCGCTGAGCCGCAACACGCCGATCGCCACCTACCGGGCGACGCTCGAGAACCTCGGCCCGGTGGCATCGTCGAACGCGGTGGTCCGGATCGCGATCGACACGCCGCAGCCGAGCACGCTGACCATCGCACCGAGCGGCTGGTCGTGCCGTCGCCTGGTGTCGGCGACGTTCCTGGCCGAATGCACGCGCGCATCGCTGCCGGTGGGCAACGCCGGCTTCATCGACGTGCGGATGCCGTTCCTGTCGTGGATTCGAAAGTCGAGCCTGACGATCGAAGCCACGGTGGCGGCGGCCAACGATCCAGGCCTGGCGAACAACGGCGTGAGCGTGACGGTGCCCGCCAGCCTCTGAGGCCGCTCGGCGCTGGATGCACGAAGGCGCGACCTCACGGTCGCGCCTTTTTTCTTGCCCGGGCCGGAACCGATCGGGGCCGCCCGGCACGCACGCGCGTGCACCCGCGCATGCCGCAGCGCGCAACGCCGCGTTTGGCCGCAGCCGTTAAGATCGGCCGCCTCGATCGCGCATCGCCCGCCGCGCGGCGCGCCACCCACACCCACGCGAGGACGCCGCCGCATGACGGTCGCCGCCACGTTCGAGATCGAACACCTGCAGTACCTGGATGCCGAGGGACGCGCCGTCGGCGCGTTGCCGCCGGCATTCGCCGATGCCGCCGCGCTGGTGCCGCTGTTCCGGCAGATGCTGTTCGTGCGCGTGTTCGACACCAAGGCCATCGCGCTGCAGCGCACCGGCAAGCTCGGCACCTACGCCAGTTGCCTGGGCCACGAGGCCACGCACGTGGGAATCGGCGCGTCGATGCTCCCTGCGGACGTGTTCGCGCCCAGCTACCGCGAGTACGGCGCGCAGTTCATGCGCGGCGTGCAGCCGCGCGAGGTGCTGCTGTACTGGGGCGGCGACGAGCGCGGCAATGACTTCGCCGGGCCCAGGCACGACTACCCGTGGTGCGTGCCGATCTCCACCCAGTGCCTGATGGCCGCGGGAGCGGCATTGAGTTTCAAGCTGCGCGGGCAGGACCGCATCGCGGTGGCCTGCTGCGGTGACGGTGGTTCGTCGAAGACCGACTTCTACGCCGCGCTCAATTCCGCCGGCGCGTACACCGCGCCGCTGGTGCTGTGCGTGATCAACAACGGCTGGGCGATCAGCGTGCCGCGCAGCGCGCAGACGGGCGCCGCGACGCTGGCGCAGAAGGGCCTGGCCGGCGGGCTGCACTGCCTGCAGGTGGACGGCAACGACCTGATCGCCGTGCTCGAGGGCATGCGCCGCGCCACCGAGCGTGCACGCGCGGGCCAAGGCGGCACGGTGATCGAGTTTTTGACCTACCGCCTGCACGACCACACCACCGCCGACGACGCACGCCGCTACCGCGACGACGCCGAGGTCAAGGCGGCCTGGACGCGCGACCCGATCCCGCGGCTGCGTGCATGGCTCACCGCGCAGGGCGCGTGGAACGAGACGCTGGAGACGCAATGGGCCGAGGAGTGCGCGGCGAAGGTCGACGTCGAGATCAACGCATACCTGGAGACGCCAGTGCAGCCGGTGGAGGCGATGTTCGACCACCTGTACGCCGACATGCCACCGGACGTGCGCGCGCACCGCGATGCGGCGCTGGCGCAGGAGGGGCGGGCATGAGCAGCGCAAGCTCGATGCACCTCGCACCGTCGCCCCCGCGCACGCAGGGGGCCAGCGCCTCCGCGTTCCCTTGCGTGACGTTGGCCCCTCCGCCATCGACCCTGCGCACGCTGGGGCCCAGCGCCTCCGCGTTCCCTCGCGTGACGTCGGCCCATCCGGTGTCGCCCCTGCGCACGCTGGGGCCCAGCGCCTTTCGCGCTTCGTCGTGGGCCGGTCAAAGTCACTGGGCCCCTGCGTTCGCAGGGGCGACGAGCTCGGTGAATCGCGCATCCGTGTCCGGTTGCGCGTTCACGCGCGCGCGGACGCACGCGGAGGCATCCGCATGAGCACCGCACCCGCCACCCCCGCCCCGATCACGCTCATCGAAGCGATCACCCAGGCGCTCGCCCACGAGATGCGCGTCGATGACTCCGTCGTGGTGCTCGGCGAGGATGTGGGCGTCAACGGCGGCGTGTTCCGCGCCACCGCCGGGCTGCAGCAGACGTTCGGCGCGCAGCGCGTGCTCGACACGCCGCTGGACGAGACCACGATTGCCGGGTTGACCGTCGGCATGGCGAGCCAGGGCATGAAGCCCGTCGCCGAAGCGCAGTTCGATGGCTTCATGTACCCGATGGTCGACTTCATCGTCTGCCACGCCGCGCGCATGCGTTACCGCACGCGCGGGCGGCTGACCTGCCCGATGGTGCTGCGCGTGCCCTGGGGCGGGGGCATCCGCGCGCCTGAACACCACAGCGAGGCCAACGAGGCGATCTTCACCAACGTGCCCGGCCTGCGCGTGGTGCTGCCCTCGTCCCCGGCCCGTGCCTACGGCCTGCTGCTGGCGGCGATCCGCGACCCCGACCCGGTCATCTTCTTCGAGCCCAAGCGCATCTACCGGCAATACAAGGAACTTGTGCCCGACGACGGCGAGGCATTGCCGCTGGACGTCTGCTACACGCTGCGCGACGGCACCGACATCACGCTGGTGACCTGGGGCGCGCAGGTCAAGGAAACCCTCGAGGCCGCCGAGGCATTGGCGAAGGACGGCATCAGCGCGGAAGTCATCGACGTCGCAACCTTGCGCCCGCTCGACTTCGCCACCATCGCCGAATCGGTCGCGCGCACGCACCGCTGCGTGATCGTGCACGAGGCGCCGAAGACCGCCGGCTTCGGCGGCGAGATCGCCGCGCGCCTGGCCGAGGAATGCATGTACGACCTGCATGCGCCGGTCGAGCGCGTCACCGGGTACGACACCCACATCCCGCTGTTCCGGCTGGAAATGAAGTACCTGCCGAGCGTGGAGCGCATCGTCGCCGCGGCCAGGCGCGTGGTCGCCGCCGGCTGACATGCGCGCGCGGCTGCTCCGCGACTACCGCAGCCAGTACGCGAACCCGATCGCGTTCGCGGCCGGCGAACGCGTGCACGTGGGCGCGGCGGACAGCGAGTGGCCCGCGTTCGCGTGGATGCGCACCGGCGACGGCAACGAGGGCTGGGGTCCGCTGGCCTACGTCGCCGCGGGCGATGCCGGGCATGCGCACGCGCTGCGCGACTACACCGCGCGCGAACTCGACGCCGATGCCGGCGACGAGGTCGAGCTGGTCGAGGAGCACGGCGGCTGGTGGTGGGCGCGCCACGCCGATGGCGCCACCGGCTGGCTGCCGGCCTCGCACCTGCAGCTCGACGCGACGCATCGGCGCGACGGTGGCGCGATCAACCTCGCCGACAAGCTTGCGGGCATCGACGGCACCTTTTCGCCACGCGTCGTCGCCGAGATGAACGACGTGCAGTTCAAGCTGGTCAAGGTGCGGGGCGATTTCACCTGGCACCGCCATGACCACACCGACGAAGCGTTCCTCGTGCTGCACGGCACGCTGCGCATCGCCTATCGCGACCGCGACGCGGTGGTGTTGAATGCCGGCGAGATGACCATCGTGCCGCGCGGCGTGGAGCACTGCCCCAGCGCGCAGGACGAATGCCACGTGCTGCTGGTCGAGCCGCGCGGCGTCATCAACACCGGTGATGCCGGCGGCGCTCTGACCGCACCCAACGACATCTGGATCTGATCGATGTTCCGACGAGGCTTTCCATGAGCGACACCAAAAAATTCCTGCTGCCCGACCTCGGCGAAGGCCTGCCGGACGCGACCATCGTCGAGTGGTACGTGAAGGAAGGCGACGTGATCCGCCTCGACGACAACCTCGTGTCGATGGAGACGGCCAAGGCGGTGGTGGACGTGCCGTCGCCGGTGTCCGGCACGGTGGTCAAGCTCGCCGGTGCGGCGGGCGATGTAATCGTCACCGGCACGATGCTCGCCGAGTTCCGCATCGATGCATCGATGCCGCAGCGCGCGGAAGGCCAGGACACCGGCCACCATCACGGCGGCGGGCACGCGTCGCACGGGCCGGGCACGCAGGACCCGGCGCCCGACGACCGCGTGGTCGCGTCCAGCGAAGGCGGCGCCATCGAGGCCACCGACGCGCCGCAGCCCGCGCAGGACGCCCATGCCGGCGCGCGCTCCGACAGCGGCACCGTGGTCGGCGCGATGCAGAGCTCCGACGCCGTGCGCAGCGAGCAGGCGAGCGCGATCGGCGGCGTCAAGGCGATGCCCGCGGTGCGCGCGATGGCGCGCAAGCTCGGCATCGACATCGCCCGCGTGCGTGCGACCGGCGCGGACGGCGTGGTGACGATGAATGACGTCAAGAACGCGGGCGCGAATCCCGCTGCCCTGCTCCCCTCTCCCAGCGGGAGAGGGGTCGGGGGTGAAGGGCGATCGCACGATGCACTCCATCGAACGTCCAACCCCTCACCCCAACCCCTCTCCCGCGGGGAGAGGGGCTCGGACACGCGCCCCCCGATGTCCCAATCCGGCAAACCCATGCGCACGCAGCCCCCCGGCGTCGCGGCCAGTGGCCAGCCCGAGCAGCTCAAGGGCGTGCGCCGCAACATGGCGCGCGTCATGAGCGACGCGCACAGCAAGGTCGTGCCGACCACGCTGGTCGACGACGCCGACCTGCACGCCTGGATCGGCAAGCAGGACATCACCGCGCGCCTGGTGCGCGCCATCGTCGCCGCCTGCCGCGAGGTCCCCGCGCTCAACGCCTGGTTCGACGGCGACGCACTGACCCGCACGCTGCACCCGCATGTCGACATCGGCATCGCGGTGGACACCGACGACGGCCTGTTCGTCCCCGCGCTGCGCAACGCCGACATGCTCGATGCCGCCGGCATCCGCGGCGCCATCCAGCGCCTGCGCGCGCAGGTCGGCGACCGCTCGATCCCGGCCGCCGAACTGGCCGGCTACACCATCTCGCTGAGCAACTTCGGCATGTTCGCCGGCCGCTACGCCACCCCGGTCGTCGTGCCGCCGTGCGTGGCGATCGTCGGCGCCGGCAAGCTCTCGCATGACGTGGTGGCGGTGATGGGCGCCATCGAGGTGCACCGCCGCATGCCGATCTCGCTGACCTTCGACCACCGCGCCTGCACGGGCGGCGAGGCCGCGCGGTTCCTCAGGGCGCTGCTCGACGACCTCGCCCTGCCGAATTGACCCTGCGTAGGCCGGGTGGCTCCATCAACCCGGCACCGCGTCACGTCGGCGGTGGCGCTCGTCACGCTGACGTCCATCGGGGAAACGAGTCTGCTGGGTCGATGGAGCCGACCCAGCCGACGCATTCAAGATCCTCTGGGAAGCGAGCGTGTGGGTCGATGGAGCCGACCCAGGCTACGTATCTGCGGTGCGGAGCTGATCGGCAAGCGATGCGATCGCATCGCGCACATGCGGCGACGACGCCGACGCGCCGCTCGGAAGGCTGCGACGCGCAGAATGCGCCGCTCAGAACCGCAGGGTGTCGTCGGCCACCAGCCGGTCGCGGCCGGCGGCCTTGGCGCGGTACAGCGCCTGGTCGGCGCGCTCGAACACGGCCTCGGGAACGTCGATGCCCGGCTCGCCACTCGCGGCGCCCACCGACACGGTCAGCGGGAATGGCAGCGGCGCGCGCGCCACGGCCTGGCGGATGCGTTCGCCGACCTCCATCGCGCCGTCCAGCCGCGTGCCCGGCAGCACCACGAGGATCTCCTCGCCGCCGTAGCGCACCGCCACGTCGCCATCGCGCAGCACCCCGCGCACGGCATCGGCCACCGTGCGCAGCGCGCGGTCGCCGAGCAGGTGGCCATGGCGGTCGTTGACCTGCTTGAAGTGGTCCACGTCCACCAGCAGCAGCGCGTACGGCGCGGCGTCGAGCCGCGACATCGCGCGCGGGCTGGCGCGCAGGTGGTCGAGCGCGGCGCGGTTGAGCAGGCCGGTGAGCGGGTCGTGCCGCGCGTGGTATTCGAGCTGCTCGTTGCGGCGCGACAGGTCGGCCACTTCCGCCTCGCTGCGCCGCGCCACCGCGTCGCGCTCGGCGAGCTGCCCGCGCTGTTCGATCACGTGCTTGCGCAGTTCCAGCAGGTGCTGGGTCTGCCGGCCCAGCAGTTCCAGCGCCTCGCGTTGCACCGCCGAGAGCCCGCGCGAGCGGGTGTCGAGCACGCACAGCGTGCCCAGCACGTGCCCTTCGGACGACAGCAGCGGCACGCCGGCGTAGTAGCGCACGGGCACGCCGTGCAGGCGCAGGTCCGGCTGCACGGTGAGCTCGCTGAAGTCGTCGATCTCCAGCACGCCGCGCTGGTTGATGGTGAGCTCGCACGGCGACTCGCCGCGCGGCAGCTCGGTGACGTCCAGCCCCACCTGCGCCTTGAACCACTGGCGCGTGCGGTCGATCACGCTCACCGCGGCGCCCGGCATGTCGCAGGCGATCACCGCCAGCCGCACGATGTCGTCGAAGGCGGGGTCGGCGGCGCGGTCGTCCAGGCCGTAGTCGCCCAGCACCTGCTGGCGCCGCCGCTCGGCGGCGGGGTGCGCGACGACTGGCGGCGATTGACGGGGCGCGCTCATGGCAGGGGGGCTTGGCACGCAAGGATGGTGCCACGCACCCCGATCAGCGCCTGTCGCGCGCGTCCGGAGTGCGCAGGATGTGACGGCGCGCGAGGAACGCGCCGCCCAGCGTGCAGAGGAACACCCCGTAGCCGACCGCGGTGGCGAGCACCTGCGGCCACATGCCGCCGAACCGCGGATCGGCCACGCCGTGTGCTACCCGCACGCTGGCGACGAACGCCAGCACGCCGAACGCCAGCGCCACGGCGTCGAAGCGGCGCCGGGTCACCGTGCGCGGCTCGCGCGGCAGCAGGCAGAACAACGTGGCCAGGATCGCGAACCACGGCAGGAACAGCACCACCGCCAGGTACGGGGCGAACGCCGCGTTCACGTGCGCGCGGCCTTGCCGGCCTCGAAGCGCGCCAGTTCCGCGAGCGCGGCGTCGACCGCCGCGGCGTCCTCGACGGCCAGCCCGGCACGCCCGTCGCGGCGCAGCGCGGCAATGCGCAGGCCCGCCTCGCGCGGCGAGTCGAAGCCCGCGCTCTGCAGCAGCACGCGGTCGCCGTGGACGAGCTTGAAGTAGAAGCGCCCGTCCGCCTCGCGGTACTGCTTGAACGCGGGCGCCGTCGCGCGCGGGCGCGCGGGATCGTCCTTCGACGCCGGTGCACGCGAGAGGTCGCGCAGCCCCACCGCCTCGCGCAGCGCGCGCAGCATCGGCGTGGCGTGTGCCGCGCGCAGCCGCGCCGCGCCGTCGCGCAGCACTGTTTCGATGGCGGCCGGATCGGCGATCAACGCCTCGTAGCGCTCGCGCAGCGGCGCGACCTCGGCATCGATGCGTTCGAACAACGCCTGCTTGGCCTCGCCCCAGCCGATCCCTGCGGCGAAGCGTTCGCGCATCGCCTGCGTTTCGGCGCCCGTCGCGAACGCCTGGTACAGCTGGAACACGTGCGAGCCGTCGGCGTCCTTCGGCTCGCCCGGCGCGGAGGAATCGGTGACGATGCCGGCGATGAGCTTCCTCAACTGCTCGCGCGGGGCGAACAGCGGGATGGTGTTGTCGTAGCTCTTGCTCATCTTGCGGCCGTCCAGGCCGGGCAAGGTGGCGACGTGCGCTTCGATCGCGGCTTCGGGCAACACGAAATGCTCGCCGTACAGGTGGTTGAAGCGCTGGGCGAAATCGCGCGCCATCTCGATGTGCTGCACCTGGTCGCGGCCCACCGGCACGCGGCGCGCGTTGAACAGCAGGATGTCGGCGGCCATCAGCACCGGGTACATGAAGAGCCCGGCGGTCACGCCGGCGTCGTCGTCCTCGCCCGCCTCGCGGTTCCTGTCGACCGACGCCTTGTAGGCATGCGCGCGGTTGAGCAGGCCCTTGCCGGCCACGCAGGTCAGCAGCCAGGTGAGCTCGGTGGTCTCGGGCACGTCGCTCTGGCGATAGAACCAGACCTTCGAGGGATCCAGCCCGCACGCCAGCCACGTGGCCGCGATCTCGAGCGTCGAGCGCTGCACGCGCGCGGGGTCGGTGACCTTGATCAGCGCATGGTAGTCGGCGAGGAAATAGAAGCTCTCCACGCCCGCGTCGAGGCTGGCGGCGACGGCCGGGCGGATCGCACCGACGTAGTTGCCCAGGTGCGGCGTGCCGGACGTGGTGATGCCGGTGAGGACGCGGGTGCGGGACATGCGGGGCGGCCGGATCGATCGGCCCGCGATTGTAGAGGCGGGGCTGCGCGCCTGCCTCGTGCGCCGTCGCATGCCTTGCGCCGAACCGCCCTTCGCACGGATGCGTCGCGCGCGCATGCCTTCCGCACGATCTGCATGCACTTTGGGACCCTGCAGGCGCGCAGGCGCGCCTCTACGCCAACCCCGTCGGCCATGCCCGCGCGTTGGAGACCGGCACACCCCACCGGAGCCATGCCGATGCCCGCCCCCCTCGCCACCCGCCTGCGCAGCCAGGCAATCGCCGTGGCCACCTGCGCCTGCCTGCTCGCGACGGCCTGCGTGCCGGCGTGGTCGCGCCCGCGCGTGACGCTGGAGGTGCTCGACCGCGACCACGGGCAGTGGCTCGAACCCGTCGCCCATCGCGGCGAGCGCTGGATCGCCGGCATTCCCGGCCATCGCTACGCGGTGCGGCTGACCAACACCAGCGGGCGCCGCGTGCTGGTGGTGCTGTCGGTCGACGGCGTGAACGCGGTGACCGGCCAGACCGCCGCGCCCTCGCAGGCCGGTTACGTCCTCGAACCCTGGCAGAGCACCGAGGTCGCCGGCTGGCGCAAGTCGATGGACGACGTGGCGCAGTTCGTGTTCACCGACCTGCCCGACAGCTACGCCGCGCGCACCGGGCGCCCCTTCGACGTGGGCGTGATCGGCATCGCGGTGTTCGACGAGCGCACCTACGCGCCGCCACCGCCGCCGGTGGCGATCAGCGGCGAGGCCCGCGGCGCAGCGAATGACACCGCGCGCGAGGAATCGGCGGCGGCGGCGCCAGCGTCGCGTGCCGCCGACGCGGCGATGCCGCAGGCCCGCCAGCGCATGGGCACCGGCCACGGCGCGCGTGAGTGGGCACCGACAACGCGCACCACGTTCGAGCGCGCCAGCAGCCGCCCCGTGCAGCTCACGCAGCTGCGCTACGACGACGAGGACACGCTGGTCGCGCGCGGCGTGCTGCCGCGCTGGGAGCGGCCCTGGGACCGCGAGCAGCGGCCGCGCGCGTTCCCCGACGGGTTCGTGGCCGATCCGCCGGGATGGTGAGCCACGCGTGGCCCATGGGCCGGCATCGAGTCCATGCATCCCAAGTCCAATGCATGCACTTGGGAGCGCGCGTGCAGCGGGTCGGACGGACACGCCGCTGATGCCGCACGCGCGGCGGGTGCGGCCCATCATCCGGCGCGACACAGTTCGGGAAACACGGTTCGGGAAGAGGGGCGGCCCCGCCATGTAGCCAGCCTGCATGCGGGTCCCGCCGCGCCATGGGACGAGGCATGGCGTGCACGTCGCAATGCGGCGTGCCCTCTTCCTTTTTTTCCTGCCCCGAACCAGCGTCGCGCAGGCGGCCCGTCGTGCATTGATGTGCGGACGAGCACTCCACGAACCCGTCGACGCACCAACGAAAAAGGCCGGATCGCTCCGGCCTTCCTCGTCACCTCGGTGCGGCAGGGATCAGCACTTGCCGTCCTTGCAGTCCTCGGCCTTGTCTTCGATCTTGTCACCGGCCTTCTCGATGTCGCGGCCGGCGCCGGCCATGGTGTTGCAGGCGGTGAGGAACGACATGGAGAACAGGGCCAGCAGCAGCAGCGAGGTCAGACGCTTCATGGGGACTCTCCTGGAGATTGGTGCGGGTGAAGATCGGTGCGGGATGCACGCGACGGTTCGCGTGGGCCGGATGACACGCGAAAAGGCGTGAATCCCGCGTCGATTCCGCGCGGGCGCGTTCAGCCCCGCGTCAAGCCAGCGCGGTGCGCGCGCGCAAGCGCACCAGCACCAGCAAGGCCGCCGCGATCCCGACCAGCACCGCGCACGCAGGCAGCATCTCGGCGATGCCGAAGCCGCGCCACGTCGCGCCCTCGACCGCCACGATGAACCAGCGCACCGGGCTGGCCAGCGCCACCTGCTGCATCCATCCGGGCATGACGAACAGCGGGATCATCGCGCCGCCCACCATCGCCAGCGGCATCAGCACCGCCCACGCCACGCCGTTGGCGGCCGCCACGCTGCGGCCCATCAGCGCCAGCAGCATCATCAGCGCGGTGAAGCACGCGGTGCCCGCCAGGAACGCCAGCTGCAGCAGCAGCCAGTCGACCCGCAGCCCGAAGCCCAGCGCGCCGACCACCGCCAGCAGGTTGAGCGCCACCAGCATCGCCAGCGCGCAGGCCAGGCCCTTGCCCGCCAGCAGCCGCCACGGCGCGACGGGCGCGGCGCGCAGGCGCAGCCAGGTGCCGGCGCTGCGTTCGGTCGCAAGCGAGGTGGCGAAGGTCATCAGGCAGCCCAGCAGCGCCCAGAACATCCCCTGCGGAAAGGTCACCGCGTGGCTGTTCGTGGGCCCCTGCCGCGCCGCCTGCACGGGCGTGGTGGCGAGCTTGAGCGGGGCGATCGCGCTGTCGCCCTGCCCGGTGCCAGTGCCTGCGTCGGTGTCTGGCAACTGCTCGAGCGCATCGAAGAACGCGACGTAGGCATCGCGCGATGCCGGTGGCAGCGACGCGACCTCCTTGCGCGCCTGCGCCAGCGTCGCCGACTGCGACTCGCCGCCACCGCTCATCAGCGACTGCATCGCCGCGCCGGTGAGCAGGCCCTCCAGCATGGCGATCTCGGCCTTGCGGCTGGGGTCCACGCGCAACTCCACGGCCATCGCGTCGGGCGAGAACCCGCCGCCACCGCTTGCGCCCCATCCGGGCGGCAGCACGATCGCCGCGACGCGGCGGCCACGCCGCACCGCGTCGGTCGCCACGTCCAGCGACGCGGCGCGTTCGACGTCCAGCGCGTCGATCCCCTCGACGTTCTTCGCGAACGCCCGTGACTGCGCGCTGCCGTCCTGGTCGACCAGCAGCACGCGCGGCGCGGTCACCTGCCCGCCGCCGCCGAACAGCAGGCCGAACGCGATCGCGACGATCAGTGGCCAGCCGATCGCGAAGAACAGCGCGGCCGGGTCGCGGCGCAGCTGCAGCAGGTCCTTGCGGACGACGGCGAGGGTGGCGGCCAGTGGCTTGTCCCGAGTGCTCATGTCAGTCCCTCAGCTGGCGGCCGGTCAGGTGCAGGAACACCTGTTCCAGGCGCGGGCGTTCGACGCGGAACGCGCTGACCTCGGCCTCGCGCGCGAGCGCGTTGAGGCGCGCGAGCGGCTCGTGCACCTCCTCGCGCACTTCGCGCCCGTCGCCCAGCTGCACGACGAGCTCGGACGCGCCGCCGTGCGCGGCGACCAGCGCATCGACCGTATCGACGGCGAGCACGCGGCCGCGGTCGATGATCGCCACCCGGTCGCACAACCGCTCGACCTCCTCCATGTAATGCGTGGTGTAGACCACCGTGGTGCCGCGCGCCTTCAGGGCAAGCACGTTGTCGAACAGCGCGTTGCGCGACTGCGGGTCCACGCCGGCGGTGGGTTCGTCGAGCAGCACCAGCGCGGGGTCGTGCACCAGCGCGCAGGCGAGGTTGAGGCGGCGCTGCATGCCGCCGGAATAGCCGCCGGCGCGATCGTGCTGGCGGTCGGCCAGCGCGACGAACGCCAGCGCGGCGTCCACGCGCTCGCGCAGTCGCGCCGCGTCGAGCCCGTGCAGGCGCCCGGAGAACTCGAGGTTCTCGCGCCCGCTCAGCGTCTCGTACAGCGCCAGCGCCTGCGGGGCCAGGCCGATGCGCGCGCGCGTGGCCGGCTGCACCGGGTCGGCGCCGTCCACGCGCACGGTGCCGGCGTCCGGCGCCAGCAGGCCGGCGATGAGTGCCATCGCGGTGGACTTGCCGGCGCCGTTGGGGCCCAGCAGCCCGTAGACCTCGCCGGGACGCACGTCCAGGTCGATGCCGTCCAGCGCCACCGTGGCGCCATAGCGCTTGCGCGCCTGTTCGATGCGGATCATCCGGGTCTCCGCGCCGCACGCCGCGGCTGGCCACAGCATCGCGCGGCGCGCGCGACATGGGCCAGGTGCCGGAGGTCATGCGGCGTTGCATGGGTGGATATGGTCCAGGGACGATGGGCGGCGCACCGCGATGCGGTGAGGATGTGCTGCGCGCAGCCCGGGCCCGCCATGTGGTGGACGCTCGCCGCGCGTCAGTCGCGCATCAGCGTGGACTTGCCGAACAGGCTCTCGACCAGGTCCACGGCCAGCACCGCGGTGGCGTTCTTGTTGTCGAGCACGGGGTTGAGTTCGACGATGTCCAGCGAGCCCATGCGCCCGGTGTCGGCGATCATCTCCATCACCAGCTGCGCCTCGCGGTAGTTCGGCCCGCCCGGCACCGTGGTGCCCACTCCCGGCGCGATCGACGGATCGAGGAAGTCGACGTCGAAGCTCACGTGCACGTGGGTGTCCGCATCGACGCCCTCGAGCGCCTCCTCCATCGCGCGCTTCATGCCGACCTCGTCGATGTAGCGCATGTCGTAGACGTCCAGGCCGAATTCCTTGACCAGGCGCTTCTCGCCCTCGTCGACGCTGCGGATGCCGATCTGGCGGATGACGTCGGGCGTGATCGCCGGCGACTCGCCGGTGATGTGGGTGAGCGCGCGCGGACCCAGCCCGCACAGGCAGGCGACCGGCATGCCGTGCACGTTGCCGCTGGGGGTGACGTCGCTGGTGTTGAAGTCGGCGTGCGCGTCCAGCCACAGCACGCGCAGCTGCTTGCCGACGCGCCTGCAGTGGCGCGCGACGGCGGCGATCGAGCCCAGCCCCAGGCAATGGTCGCCGCCGAGCAGGATCGGCATGCGCCCTGCCGCGAGTTCGGCGCCGACGGCATCCATCACCGCGCGATTCCAGGCCACGACCTGGTCGAGGTGGCGGTGGCCGTCCACCGGCGGTTGCCACGGGTTCTCGGGCCCGGCGAGGTTGCCGCGGTCGATCACGTCGACGCCGCGCGCGACCAGCGCCTCGCGCAGGCCGGCGATGCGGATCGCATCCGGGCCCAGGCGCGCGCCGAGGTCGCCGGCGCCGATGTCGGTGGGCGCGCCGATCAGCGACACGCGGGGCTTGGACGCGATGGCTTCCACGCGGACGACGCTCCTTTGGAGGTGGTGCCGACAGTCCGAATCGAACGGACGACCTACCGCTTACAAGGCGGTTGCTCTACCTGCTGAGCTATGCCGGCGGCGCGGATGCGCGAGGTGCAAGTCTAGCCCGCGGCGAGCGCGGCGCAGTCCAGCGGCTGCCGCGACGCCGCGCCGGTCGCCGTGCGCAGCGGCGCGAGCGCCGCGGGGTCGGCCACGCCGACATCGAGCCACCACTGCGCCGGCCCGATCGGCTCGGCGATCGCGGCGATGCCCGCGGCCACGATCGCCTGTGCATGCCGGCGCGCGGCAGCCTCGTTGCCGAACCGGCCCAGCGCGACCGCGTTGGCGTCCGCGCCCGTGCGCATGACGAAGTTGTCGGCGAACCCGGCCGCGGTCAGGCGCGCGGCCATCGCGCTGGCCTGCGCGCCATCCGGCAGCGGCGGCACGATGACCCGCCAGCCGCGGCCGCGCGCAGGGGTCGCGGCGGCGCGGGCGCGCACCTCGCCGCCGAGGCGTCCGCGCGCGACCATCGCCTCGGCCTCGTTCGCGAACGGGCCCAGGCGCGCGCATGCGACCGGCGCGGGTCCCGCGGGCGGCGGCGATGGCGGCACCGCTGCCGACGCCTGCGGCGCGACCGGTGCGCCGACCATCTCCAGCACCGGCACGCCGGGCATCGCGGCCGGCACCGTCGGGGCCACTGGCGCCGGGCGCACGAGCCACCACGCCCCCACCCCGAGGTTGAGCACCACCAGCAGGACGAACACCACGCGCGTCAGCATGGCGCCGAGTGTAGAAGGCCGGCAGCGCGAGGAAGCCCCGCGCGGCGGTCACGCATCGCGCGATGCATCGGTGTCGTCGATCGCATGCGGGCGGGGCCCGTCGACGATGCCGACGTCGCGCGCGGCCCAGCGCGCCAGCCCCGCCAGCACCAGGTCGTGCCGCAGCTGCGCACCTGCGACACGCCCGGCAAGCGCGGCCGCGCCCCCGCCATGCAGCACCACGTGCACGCTGCGGCCCAGCCGCGCACGCGCGGCCGTGCGCGCGCGCTCGACGAGTCCCAGCGCCGCGCCCTCGCAACCGCTCGCAAGCGCATCGAGGGTGTCGCCGGCGAACCCGACATCGCGTCCGCCACCGGCCGGCAGCTGCGGCATGCGTGCCTGCAGCATCTGCCGCATCAACGTCGGCGACGGCGCGATCGCGCCGCCGGCATGCGTGCCGTCGGCTTCGAGCAGGTCCACCGTCAGCGCCGTGCCGACGCCGCACACCAGCACGTCCCCCAGCCCGCGCGCGGCGACCAGCGCGAGGAAGCGATCCACGCCCAACCGCGCCGGCTCGGCATAGGCGATGCGCAATCCGTCGAACGCCGCCGCGGTGCGCACGCGCACGATCTGCCGGGTGCGCGCGGTGAGCGCGTCGAGCAGCGTCGCGGTCGCCGCGTCGCCGGCCACGCTGGCCACGTACGCGCGCGGCAGTCGCGCCGGCAGCAGCGCGGCGAGCGCATCGGCGCCCGGGGCATCGTCGTACGCCAGCGCCTGCACGCGGCCGGCGGCGTCTCCGACCAGCGGCGCGCACTTCAGGCGCGTGTTGCCGAGGTCGAACAGCCAGGGTGCCGCCGTGCTCATGCCGCGCGCACGCTTACTTCGCCGGAATGCACGGTGCGCAGCGCGCCGCCGGCGTCGCGGACCTGCAGGGCGCCGTCGTCGCCGAGCCCGCACGCGGTCGCCTCGAACACGCCCTCGCCCGCCTGCACACGCACCGCGCGCCCGGCCAGTGCATCGATGCGTGCGTAGCGCGCCAGCACCGGCGCGAGACCGTCGCGTTCGAAGGCGTCAAAGGCATGCAGCCACGCGTCGACCAGCGCCGCGGCCAGCGCGTCGCGGGCCGGCGGTACCGGCATGCAGTGCGCGAGGTCGGTCCATGGCTGGTCGATGCCCTCCATCGCCGTCGCCGGCATCCGCACGTTGAGCCCGAGCCCGACCACCGCGCGCGCGGGGCCGGCGTGTTCGCCTGCGCCCTCGACCAGCAGCCCGCCGAGCTTGCGCAGCACGGCGCCGTCGGCGACCACGAGATCGTTCGGCCACTTGAGCCGCACCGCGGTCGCGCCCAGCGCATGCAGCGCCTCGACGCTGGCCACGCCGGCCACCAGGCTCAGTCCGCCCAGCCGCGCCAGCCCGCCGGCGAACCCCCGCGCCGCCGACAGCGCGACCTGTGCGGCCAGCGGCGTGGTCCACGCGCGACCGCGGCGGCCGCGCCCCGCGCTCTGCCGTTCGGCCAGCAGCACCTCGGCGCGGTCGTCGCACCGAGCGGGGCGGCGCAGCAGTTCGCTGTTGCTCGAATCGATCGACCACGCCACCTCGAGCGACGCCAGGCGCGCACGGGTGCCCGGGGCGAGTCGCGCGGTGATCGCATCGGCATCGAGCAGGTCCACCGGCTGCGCGAGTGCGTAACCACGCCCGGGCACCGCGTCGATGGCCACGCCCGCCGCGCGCAGGGCCTGCACGCGTTTCCAGACCGAGGCACGCGTCTGCCCCGGTCCCGCCAGCGCATCGCCGGTGGCCGGGCCCGACCGCAGCCGCTCGAGCAGGATGCGTTCGGCGTTCACCGGCGGCGCAGCCAGGCGAGCAGGCGCAGGCGCTGGAAGCGCGGCTCGTCGCCGCGGGCGATGCGCGCCAGCGCGGGCAGCAGGCGCAGCACGACCAGCGCGCATGCGGCCAGCGCGAAGGTGGTCCGCGCCACCGTGGCGTCGGTCCACCACGCAAGCAGCGGCAATGCGGCGACGCCGGCGACCAGCGCCATTGCCAGCGAGCCGCTCGCCAGCAACGCGACCAGCCCGGCCCCCAGCACCCACGGGAATGCCCACGGCCACAGCACCGCCAGCGCCCCCGCCAGCACCGGCGCCGCGCTGCCGCCACGCCGCGGATGCCAGGGCGGCACCACGTGCCCGACCGCCGCGGCCAGGCCGGCCAGGTAGCCATGCCAGGTCACCGGCACCGCGGTGGCGACCGGGGCCAGCCGCAGCGCCGCCCACGCGACCGCGGCGCCGACCAGCACGTCCGCCGCGATGCGCCACGCGCGATCGCGGCCAAGCCCAGCGCCGTGGGCCGTCGCCGGCCACGCACTCCCGCCCGGAGCGTCCAACGGATCCGGCACGGGCGGCGCGGGCGGTGTCGCCCGCGCCGAGAACGCCAGCGCGCCGGCCAGGTACGACGCGGCGAGGATCAGCCAGGTGGCGGTCGAGGGCGGCGTCATCGGCCCGATTATGCGGACGCCGCGCGCACCACGGCGACGGACGGTCACTGCGATGGCGCTAAGATCGCCGTCCCTGGCCCGTCGGCCGGCGCCCACCGGACCGCCCATGCGCGCGATCGCCGCCTGCCTGCTGCTCGCCCTCGTCCTGCTGCCGCATGCGCAGGCGCGCGACGTGCGCCATGCCACGCCCGGTGACTGCCCGGAGAAGACGGCCAAGGCGCCCGCGCGGGCCAAGGCCACGGTCGCGCCGATGCCCGCGCCGGTGCGCGAGGCCCGCACGCGCGACGCCGACGACGACGACACGCCCGGCCGCCTCAACGTGTCGCCGCGCTGGCACAGCTTCCTGCCGGGCATGATCCGCTAGCGCCTTGTTCGGCCTGCTGCGCCGCTGGCGGCGCATCCCTGCGATCGCCGCCTCCGACTGGCTCGCCGTCCGCGCCCGCGTGCCGTGGGTGGCGCGGCTGGACGCGACGCGCGACGCGCGCCTGCAGTCGCTTGCCGCGCGGTTCCTCCACGAGAAGACCATCACCCCGCTCGCCGGGCTGGAACTGGACGACGCCGACCGCTGCGTCCTGGCCGCGCTGTGCAGCCTGCCGCTGCTCGAGTACGGATCCAACGGCCTGCGCGGCTGGTCGCAGCTGCTGGTCTACCCCGACGCGTTCCGCGTGCAGCGCAGCCACACCGATGCGGCGGGCGTGCTGCACGAATGGGAGGACGAGCTGATCGGCGAAGCGTGGGATTCCGGCCCGCTGGTGCTGTCGTGGGCCGACGTGCGGGGCGACCTGCGCGATCCGCGCGCGGGCTTCTGCGTGGCCGTGCACGAGATGGCGCACAAGCTCGATGCCCTGGACGGCGTGCTCGACGGCACCCCGCTGCTGCCGCGCGACTGGCAACGCGCCTGGGCTCGCGACTTCCAGCACGCGTTCGATGCCTTCGCCGCGCGCGTGGAGGCCGGCGACGACCTGCCGATCGACCCCTACGCAGCCGAGTCGCCCGAGGAGTTCTTCGCGGTGCTCAGCGAGTACCACATGAGCGACCCGGCGCTGCTCGCCCACGAGATACCGACCGTCGCCGCGCACCTCGCGCGGTTCTATGGCCACTCGCCGATGGCGTGAAGCCGACACGCGAGCGGCAGGCGTCGCCTGGCGCTGCGTGCGCCCCTACAACCCCGGCGGGATCCGCACCTCGAATCGCGCCCCGCCTAGCTCGCCTGACGCGCCGACGTCCAGCGTCGCGCGATACGCGCGCACGATGTCCTGCACGATCGCCAGGCCGATGCCGTGCCCCTGCACGCGCTCGTCGCCGCGCACGCCGCGCTGCAGCACCAGCGCGACCTTCTCCGGCGGGATGCCCGGTCCGTCGTCGTCCACCGCCATCAGCAGCCCCGGCCGACGGTTGGGCGCGCTTTCGCCTTCGGCCACGGTCAGCAGCACGCGCGAGCGCGCCCACTTGAACGCGTTCTCCAGCAGGTTGCCGAGCAGCTCCTGCAGGTCGCCCGGCGTGCCGTGGAACTCGATGCCGGGCGCGATCTCGAACTCGCACAGCACCCCCTTGGCCGCGTACACCTTCTCCAGCCCGCGCACGATCTCCTCGGCGATCGGCTCGATCGCGATCGGCTTGGAGAACAGCGTGTGCCCGCCGGACGCCGCGCGCGCGAGCTGGTAGCCGACCAGGTCGTTCATGCGCTGGGTCTGGGTGGCCACCTCCTCGCGCAGTTCGGCGTGCGAGGCGTTGGCATCCAGCCGCGACCGCAGCACCGCCAGCGGGGTCTTGAGGCTATGCGCGAGATCGGCCAGCGTGTTGCGCTGCTGGTCGAGGTTGGCGCGCTCGCTCTCGATGAAGGCGTTGATGCTGTCGGTCAGCGGCGCCAGCTCGCGCGGATGCTGCTCGCTCATGCGCGAGGCCGCGCCGCGCTGCACGCGCTTGAGCTCGTCGATGACCCGCCGCAACGGCAGCAGGCTCCAGCGCAGCACCACCGTCTGCAGCAGCAGCAGGATCACCCCGGCGCCGCCGAGGTTGCGCCACAGCGCGGCGCGGAACACCGCCACCTGGTCGCGCAGTGCGTCGGTGTTCTCGAGGATCGTGATGGTGTACGGAAATTCGCCCAGCGGGCGCCCGTCCACGCTCCAGATCAGCCCGAGGCTGTAGCGGTACGCCTCGCCGGGCCGGCCGTCGATCTCGGTCACCGCCAGCGGGCCCTCGAAGCGCGACGTGCCGGCCTCGAGCATCGCCGGCGCCGGCAGCTTCGGGCCTTCGGCCGACGGCGAGTTCCACTGCCCGCTCGGCAGCGCCACCACCGCGTACAGGCCGCTGCCGGGTCTCTCGAAGCGCGGGTCGGGCAACGTCGCCGGCTCGTAGTAGATCGTCCCGTCGCGCAGGAAGTCGATGTCGTCGGCGTAGCTCAGCGCGTAGCTGCGCAGGCGCTCCTGCAGGTTGGTCTCGGCAGTCTTGAGGAACGCGCGGTCGAGCGCGTAGCCGGCCAGCGCGAGGAACGCGATGAGCCCCAGCGAGGCAGCGAGCAACTGGCGCGCCTGCAGCGAGCGCGGCTGCGTCCAGCTCACCGGCGGTCACCGCGCGGGAGGATGGAGGACCGCAGGGGACTGAGGGACGCGTCGCTCGACATGCGCGCACAGGTTAATGCCCCGGGCGCATCGCTGGACAGGCCGCATGCGACGCACGCGCCGCCGCGCGCGCGGTGGCGCGCGTCACTCGCCCGAGCGCGGGATCGCGAACCGGTAACCGCGGCCGCGCACCGTCTCGATCGGCTTGAGCGTGCCGTCGGGGTCGAGCTTCTTGCGCAGCCGGCCGATGAACACCTCCAGCACGTTCGAGTCGCGGTCGAAGTCCTGCTGGTAGATGTGCTCGGTGAGGTCGGCCTTCGACACCAGTTCGCCGGCATGCATCATCAGGTACTCGAGCACCTTGTACTCGTAGCTGGTCAGGTCGACGTTGTTTCCGTGCACCGCCACGGTCTGCGCGGCGAGGTCAAGCGTGACCGGGCCGCATTCGAGCGTCGGCTTGCTCCAGCCCGCGGCCCGGCGCACAAGCGCGTTGAGCCGCGCCAGCAGCTCCTCGACGTGGAAGGGCTTGACCAGGTAGTCGTCGGCGCCCTGCTTGAGCCCCTCCACCTTGTCCTGCCAGCTCGAGCGCGCGGTCAGGATCAGCACGGGGAATTTCTTGCCCTCGTCGCGCAGGGCCTTGATCAGCTCCATGCCGCTCATCTTCGGCAGGCCGAGGTCGATGATGCCGACGTCGAAGGGCACCTCGCGGCCCATGTAGAGGCCTTCCTCGCCGTCCTGCGCCGCATCGACGGCGAAGCCCTCGCGCTTGAGGCGGGCGGCGAGGGTTTCGCGAAGGGGGGCTTCGTCTTCAACCAGGAGGATGCGCATGGGGGTCCTTGGGTTCGGGGCCCGCCGGTGGCCCGGCGTTCAGCGATGCGCGAGCGTCGTGGTTCAGTCGTCGTCGTCGCGTGTACGCGGATCGCGCCGCGGGCGCGGATCCTCCATGTGCACGCGGACCCGGCCGCTGGCCTCCAGCACCTTCACCCGATGCACGTCGCGGCCGTCGAACTGCACCTGCTCGGCGCTGAGCACCTCGCCGCGCGTGCGCCGCTCGACCCTCCGCACGCTGTCGGAGAGGTCGCTGGCGCGTGCGCGCGGGGCATTGTCGTCGTCGCGCGCCTGCTGCGCCCACGCCGCGCCCGGCAGCACGAGGCTGGCGATGAGGGGCAGCAGGAGGAAACGGACGGACATGGGCAGGACGCTTGCAAGGCGCGCGCCAACCGGCGGCGGGTGCGGAATTGTTCGAAGCAGGCAGTGAATCCGGTCTGAAGTCGGCCGCGCACGGCCGGGCCGGGCCTAGAAGATCTCGCCCACGCAGCAGCGCAGCGATCCTCCCGCCGCCTCGATGGCGTCCAGGGGCACCGTCGCCACTTCCAACCCCGCCCGGTCGAGCGCCTGCCGCGTCGCGTCCGACAGCGCCGCGCCCGCGCCCGCGCTCATCCACGCGCGCGCAGGCCCCAGCGCGATCGCGTTGGCGGCGAATGCGGCATGCTCGGCGCCATCGAGCCGCTGGACGTGGGGCGCATAGACCGCCTCGAGCGCATCCAGCACGCGCGCGTCTGCGAAGCCCGCCGGGCTCGCCAGCGCCATGCGCCCCGCCAGCACGGCGAGCACGACGTTGGTGTGGTACTCGCCGGGCGCCAGGTCGAACATCAAGGTCGCGCGCAGGCCGAAGGCCTCGTGCATGAGGCGTGCGCCGGCTTCGTCGCAACGCTCCGACAGGCCGCACCAGCCGATCCCGCGCGCGCGGTCGACGACCAGCGATCCCGTCAGTTCGCAAGGGTGCGGTTGCGTCGAGAGGTCGGTTTCGCGGTAGCCCAGCACGTCGCGGAAGAAGCTGCGGATGTCCGTCCGCGCCGCCTCGCGCTGGCGCACCGGGTGGCGCATGCGACCGATCACCAGCTGCCCGGGCGCGGTGGCGAAGACGTTGTTGGGGAACAGCGCATCCGGCGTGACGGCGTTCCCGGCGAAGCACACCACCGGCACCTCGCCCGACAGCGCCTGGTGCAGCGCGCGGTGCTCGGCCAGGGCGCGGCCCGCGTCGAACGCAGCCGCATCGGCCATGTACGCGTTGTCGCGGGCCGATTCATCGGCACGCGAGAACCCGTCCGGGCTGACCAGGAACGCCGCACGCGCGGTTGCGGGGCCAGCGTCGGGCGCGATGCGCGTGGCATGCGCGATGAAGGCGTCGATGTCGCGGGTCAGCATCCGGGATCCCATCGAAGGTGCTGGCGGTCAGCGCGCGCGGTGCGTGGCCATTGTCCCGCCTCGGACGTCGCCGTGGTGACGCAGCCGATCGCCGCAGGCCACGGCGCGGGATGCGTCGGCACATGGAAGGCGGCGGAATGCGTTGATGGATGTCCATAGGGTGGACCCCTGGCCCACCGCGTCGGACACCCGGTGTGCCAAGGCCCACCGCTATGAAGCGGACGGATCAGGCATGGCGGGCGGTCGGTCGATCAGCGACGCCGCATCGGCCCGGACCACCTGGCAGGCGACTCAGGGAGTGACCATGAGCGTGCCGCTGTACGCACGTCTCGGATCGCCATCGGCCATCTCGCGACCCATGTACGCCGCGAGCCGGCCCGTGGGATCGACGGTCGCCGACAGCTCGAATGCCGGACGCCCATTCCTGACGGGGATCGAGTGGGACGCCCATTCACCCGGGCGCACGAACAGTCCCGTGGCCGCGGAGGTTTCCCCGTTCGCGGAATCCGCGATTTCCGCAAGCACCTGGTAGACGCCGGGTTGTTCCGCGCGATGCACGCTGATCTTCAGTCCGTCGTGCGAAGCCGCATGGGGACTGGGCGAAGCCGCGGTTTCGGCGGCGACCGGCATGGTCGGCGCAAGGGCGAGAACGGACAGGACGGCGACCAGTAGCGGCTTCTTCATGACGACTCCGTGTTGTTGATGAAGTGGGCTAATGCGCGCCCTGGGTCGCGCGCTCGGGGCGTTGCGTCGCGGCGATCGCGGACTCGACGAGCGTCCAGCTGGCGCCCGGCCTGTGCGCGCCTTCGCTGAGTACCTGCCGGAAGGCGCGCCCGCCCGGCTGCCCGACATACAGGCCCAGCACGTGACGGGTGATGTGCTTGAGCGGCACGCCGTCCGCGAGCTGGCGCTCGACATACGGGCGCATCGCGCGCAGCAGCGCCTCGCGCGGCTGCAGCGGCGTTCCGCCCATGTGCGCGTGCAGGCGATGCAGCAGGTATGGATCGTGGTATGCGGCTCGGCCCAGCATCACGCCATCGACGTGTCGCAGGTGCCTCATGCAGTCATCCACCGTCGCGATGCCGCCGTTGAGGTGCACGTCGAGCCCGGGCCGCAGCTGCTTGAGCCGGTACGCCCACTCGTAGCGCAGCGGCGGCACCTCGCGGTTCTCCTTCGGCGACAATCCTTTCAGCCACGCATTGCGCGCATGCACGACGACGGTGCGGCAACCCGCAGCCGCGATCGTGTCGACGAATGCGAGGAACTGGACGAAGACGTCGTCGTCATCGACACCGAGGCGGCATTTGACCGTGACGGGAATGCAGGGAGTGACGCTGGGACGGGCATCCGGCGTCGCCGTTTCACCTTTGATCCGGCCGTTGATTGGCGCGTGGAGCGAAGGCTCTGCATCGGACGTGGCGTCGAGTAGCGACGCGTGGCGCGGCAGCCGGTCGATTCGGGCATCGACGCGCGCCATTGCTGCCGAGCCCTCCGATCCGACCGCCGCATTCGGTTGCGCTCGATACCCGTCCTGCCCCGCATCGACCCCCGAACCCGCCGCAGCCACGCCTTCGATCATCGCCGCCACGCACTCGGCCACCAGCACCGGCTCGCGCATCAGGCACGCCCCGAACCGCCCCGCCTGCACCCGGTCCGACGGACACCCGCAGTTGAGGTTCACCTCGTCGAACCCGAACCCCGCCGCCACCCGCGCCGCCTCGTGCAGCGCCTCCGGCTCCGATCCCCCGAGCTGCAGCGCCACCGGATGCTCGCTCGCGTCCATCGCCAGCAACCGCCCGCGATCCCCATGGATCACCGCGTTGGCGTGGACCATCTCCGTGTAAAGCCGCACTCCGGGCGCGAGCAGCCGGTGGAAGACACGGCAGTGCGTGTCGGTCCAGTCCATCATGGGCGCAACAGAAATACTCATCGAAAGAGCAGTACGGGAAAATCGACCGGCATATTACCTATGCATCCGCTCGTTCGATGAATCACCCGTCAGGAAGGCTCCGCCTGCGTCAAGGGCCCTGAGTCGGCTTACGGGCTGCCCATGGTGCGTTTGGGAAGATGAGCCCTGGAGCATCGATGGTCCGATCGAGCAACACTGTGGGCGAAGATCGGAGCACTCCGTTTCGCCTGCGGGAAGGCGACCGTATTATCGCCACTGCTCGCTCAACGGGCCTAATCAATACCACGGAGTGCAGCCGGCATAAACAATCTCACACCTGTCCCCACCGCATTCTCTTATCGCGGAGGCTTCGTTCGTTGATTGATTCAACCCAGTAAATCCCTCAAGAATCCCTCGTACCCAAGCTTTGGGAGTGCCAGCGCTGCGCAGGTGCCATAGAACGTAAATGGCTCGCCGCAAGAGGAACCTGGAATGGCTCGACAGGCCATTAATGCGTCGTTCTCGGCCTGCTCTTTCGAGAGGCGTCCCTCCGCATAGGCAACCCTCCGCGACTTCTTATCAGGAATTAGCGCCGTCCAAGATGGTTGATGCTGTCGTTGCACGCTACTTGGCGCGTCCTCAGCGGTAAGTGGCTCCCGAATACACCGAGCATCATTCCACGGCACTCCAACCGGGCAAGTGTAGTAATAGTCACCCACCGCGTACTGCGCATAGACGGGTCCGACGGACACCAAAAAGAATGCAATGAGGATGCAGCGCAACCTATTCATTCGATTGGCCCTTTATATGCCTTGACCGTGTCATTAGACATTGGAGCGGGACTCATGAGCATCGACGATCGTGCGGGAGTGGCGCTCGGCGGATCCAGGAGTGGTGGGGTGGACGGAGGCAGATACCCGCCCTGCCCGGGCACGCGACCCGCCACGTCCCGCTGCATGGCGGCCTGTCCGAATACCGATCCTGGGGTGAAATGGCCCAGGGTGCCCTGAAAGAAGGCGGCCGCCATCGGTGGCGCCGAGATGATCAAGGTTGTAAGGATCAAGCCCATTCCCCCTGCTGCATCGCCTGGCTGCTCATGCCTTCAGTGAAGTTGGTCCCGAGCAACGCGCGGGTAAGGGCCGTAGCCCAAAACGCCGAAGCAACTCGCCACATCGCGCGCGACTTCTTGTCGTCCATGACTCGTCGCTCGCGACGTCAAGCACTTCAATCGAGCTCAGCGCAACCGCATCCATTTGATCAAATCAGTGCACTTGCTTGTCGCAGATGCTTGACGACGTGGGCGGTTGGGCCGGAACGCGGGGGCTCCCGTCTATTCGTACCGTTTGGTAACTGGATGTGCACATCCCGAATAGATTACCTTGCATGCACCGCCCTTCACGCGACATTCTGCCAGTGCTAGCTTCTCCGCCTGTTCGGTCGTCAGACCTACGTTTGCCTTCGGCGGAGCGGGCCGAGTGCCTTCAGGCCAAGCAAGAGCCGCGCATTGATTCCCGAAGGTCAGTAGCAACTTACACGCATGCTTCTTGCGACCGTTGATACAAAGTGCCATTGCTTTTTTTGCCGCTTCCTCCTCAAAGCTCTTGTTCTCCGAGATCGCGTTGTCACCACTTATGTGATCAACAGCGATGCCACCAAAGCGCGGGAACGTGATGGTTACTGGCGAACGGGGAGGAGCTTCCGCAGGCAGATTCGAGGGCGCGGAACCTACCGGAACACAGAGCGGGTGGCCCATTGGCACGCTTGCCGGACAATGCATTTGTTGGGCAGCACTGCTTCCGCAGCACAGCAACCCGAGGAGAGCAACGGTAGTTTTCATATCAACCTCGTCGTTGATCGCTGGAGGCCCGAATTGCGTCTAGAATGGGGTCCTGGCTTGCATTGACCCGGGGCAACGAGCTCATAAGTGGTGCTGAAGTGTCGTGGTTCGCAGCTTGTGGTGGTATGTAGCGTGGTGCTCCACTGGAACCCGCTGGAACCATACCCGAAGCCTGTCCGCCGCCACCGAATGAGTTATAAGTCGAGAAATGGCCGAGCGTGCCTTGAAAAAAGGCTGCAGCCATCGGCGGAGCCGAGACAATCAGGATTGATAGAATCAAACCCATGCCACCCTGCTGCATAGCTTGACTGGTCATGCCTTCGGTGAAATTTGTCCCCAATAACGCGCCCGTAAGTGCTGTGGCCCAGAAGGCGGAAGCAACTCGCGCCACCATTTCCAAGGCAATCGATACCATCATCGCCAAGACCGCCATCGAGAACATCGTGCCGATCCCGTAGTAGAGCCAGCGCCCAAAGAGCGCCTTGGTCTGCTCGAACAGAAGACACAGGATGAAGAGTGGTCCGAGGCCGATGAACAGGGCCAGAGCGATTTCGTAGAGCAGCAACATGGTGCCGCCGACGATGGCGGGGCCGCCGGTGCCGAAGCCGACCATCCACATCGCGCGCGACTTCTTGTCGTCCATGACTTCGTCGCCCGCGACGTCGAGCACGTCGATCGAGCTCAACGCAACTTGCATCCAGGCGAGATTTTTGTCGATCAGGTGTTCCGGGCCGTCCTCTTCGCCCGTGACGATGAAGTTGATCTCGTTCTTGACGTCCTTGTTGAGGAAGTCGTGCAGGTCGCTGCCGAACATGGCCATCGACGTGGCCACGATCAGGATCAACGTGCCCTTCAGCGCGTTGACCACGAGCGCGGCCATCGAGTCACGGGATTGACCGGTCACGATGCGGAACCCTTGGACCAGTATCCAAAGGGTGAGCAGCGTCAGCGCGATGAGGCCGACCCACGTCATCATCCGCCCGAGCATGTCGATCCCGAACGTCTGGATCTCGTGTCGCAGGTAGCCCAGGATCGACTTGAAGAAGATCAAGTCTCCGAGCGACTGAACCTGCGGGACCAACCACTGCATAGCTTTCATTGATGCGCAATCCATTGTCGACCCACGACCGGCGTTGCGCCGGATCGAGCGCTTACTTCCCGATCTTCAATGCGCCCTGGAGCGCAGCAGTCTTCACCAACGTGCCCAAGGGACCGCGTTCTCCACGCAGGGCGCTTTCGGCCAGCGTCGTCTGCGCCGACTTGAGCGCGGAGAGTTGCGATTCATAGGCCTTGAGGTTGGCTTCGTAGTTCTTGTGAACCGCTTCCAACTGCGTGCTGAGCGTCAACAGGTCGTTATCGCTGGCACTGACGGTACCGTTCTTGTCGTTCATGTCGCGCCTCGCAGCGGCCTTGAGGATCGCCTCTTCGGTCTGCTGCCTCACCTTGCTGATCATGTCGATCGTGAGGTTGTAACGGTCATTTTCAGTGACTTGGATCCATGCGCAGATGTCCTGTTGCTGCTGGTAAATGTCGCCCTTGGAGTCGGTCAACACGTTGCGCAGCGTGCTGGTGAGCGAGAACCCCCGCCCGCCACACCGCTCGATGTTCCACTGTCGATCTCGTTTCGCGGGCGTACGTTCGCCCAGCATCGACAATCCGGTCACCATGCGCTGGAGCTTGATCAGCTCCTGCTGGTACTTGTCGTATACCGCCTTGTAGTGCAGCGCATCCTTAGCCATCCCCTGGATCTGCTTGGCATAATGCATGACGCTTTCGAACTGGCTCTTCAGTTGCGTCTTGTTGAGCAACGCGTCCACGACTGGCCAGCCACTGGCTTGCATCTGTCCCATCGGCGCAAGGGCGAGGATGGCGACGAGCACGAGCGAGCGAGAGGGGAACGCAGCTTTTGGTGTCCGGGTCTTCATGGCGGTTCTCCAGTCATGATGCTTTCTTGATGGACGCTGCGGGGCGCCCCGCAGGGCGCGTAAGCCCTGATCCCTTACGGTGTTCGTAGAAGGTTTGCAGCCACTGCTCAGGCGAGAGGTCATCAGGGTGCGTGCCGTGACGCTCAGCTTGCACGCGCAATACCTCATGCATGACTTCGATGTTGTCGGTAGACGCCGAGATCACTGACAGCGCATCGTCGAGCCCGCGCAGGTTGAGCTGGCAGACGCTCGAGGCGTGGCCCTGCTTGACCAGAAAGCAGCGCGAGCGTTCGTCCAGGCTGACGACCACCTCGTACTCGGCCTGGGTCAGTTTCAGGCCATCCATGTAGTCGTCCTTGCTGGCGTTGGGATTCGGCAGCAGGATCATGGTCGCGGTCTGTTCGACGAGCGCGGCGGCGATGTCGCTGGCCAGCGCGTCCTCCGGGCTCTGGGTGGCGAAGATGCCCAGGCCATTCTGCTTTCGGATGGTCTTCTGCTTGTTCTTGGCGAATTCCTTCAGGCCGCCCTTGCCGTCGAGGATCTTCCAGAACTCGTCCATCACGTAGATCAGCGGCCGCCCGTCGATCAGCGCCTCGAGCCGGTGCAGCAGGTAGTTGATCACCGGCACGCGGACTTCGGGGTTGTCGATGATGTCGGTGTAGTCGAAACCGATGATGTTGGCCTTCTCGAGGTCGATGGTGTCCTCGGGGTTGTCGAACACCCAGCCCAGTGCGTTGCCTGCCGTCCACTTGCGCATGCGCGCGAACAGCCCGTCGTCGCCCATGTTGGGCAGGCTCTTCTGGAAGTTGGCCATCGTGCGCAGGCGTGGCGGCGTGTCGAGGATGTTCTCGACCGCGCGGAAGATGTCCTCCTCCTCGCGCGAGGTGTACAGCGTCTTGCCGGCCAGCACCTTGACCAGGTCGGCGAGGAACTGGACGTTGCCCTCGTTGCGCTCGCACTGGAACGGGTTGAATCCGGTCGGCTTGCCGTTCTCCAGCGCCAGGTAATTTCCGCCGCAGGCGCGCACGAAGATCTCCGCGCCGCGGTCCTTGTCGAAGAAGAAGATCGTGGGCGACGGCTTGAGCTTCTGCACCTGGCTGAGCAGGAAATTGATCAGCGCGGTCTTGCCGGTGCCCGACTTGCCGATGACCATGGTGTTGCCGATGGCCTTCTCGCCCAGCGAGTTCTCGCCCGGGTGCGTCGCGTGGAAGTTGAAGTAGTACGGCTGCCCGTTGGTGGTCTGCAGGGTGGTGACGCACTCTCCCCACGGGTTGCTGTCCTTCTTGCCCGAGGCGAAGTTGTGCAGCGGCGCCAGCCCGAGGAAATTGAGCGAGCTCACGTTGGCCAGCCGCGTGCGGTATTTCCAGTTGCCCGGCAGCTGCGAATAGAACGACGGCACGATCGCCAGGTCCTCCTTGGCCGACACGAAGCCTGCGTTCGACAGTTCCGCGCGCGCGACCGCGATCTGCTGCGACAGCTTGTCCTGGCCGTCGGCGTACAGCGCGAGGGTGAAGTGATACTCGCCGAGGACGAAGTTGCCCGAAGCGAGCTGGTCCATCGCCTGGTCGAGCTCGATGATCTGGCTGACGGCCTTGTCGCCCGAGGAAATCATCATTCCCTTGGTGCGATCGAGCACCTTGAGCGCGTCCTGCCGGCCCATCGGGCTGAAGGAATGGGTGATGACGTACTCGAAGTCGAGGTACTTGAGGCGGTTGAGGATGCCCGGGTAGGTGCTCTCGGTGTACTCCTTGACGTTGAGCATCGCGCCGAAGTGGTTGACCCCGTGTGGGGTGTTGATGACGAAGTCGCCGGTCTTCGCGGAGAACATGTGGCGGCTGACCGGCAGGTAGCCGTGCACCGGCGCGGACAGCACCGGGACCGGCTCGTCGATGCGGTTGACCAGGTAGCCGAAGAACTCCAGCGACTCGGAGAACACCAGGCCGTTGTCGCCTTCGTACATCCCGAGGCGGTAGGGGGCATAGTCCTTGAGCACGGCTTCGACGTTGCCGGCGAGCTCCAGCACCTTGGCGACCGCTTGGTCCTGCTCGGCCTGCAGCTGGCGCACGTTCGACGACTTCTCCACCAGTTTCCTGCCGGTGACCACGGGCCGGTAGATCAGCGTCAGGTACAGCTCGTTGGCCATGATCTTCTGCGCTGAAAGCGCGGCGAAGTAGGCGTCGGACAGCTGCTGGTTGAAGGCGTGGTCGAACTTGGACGTCTGCTGGATGCGCCGGCGCCGGCGGACGTCGTGCACCCAGAACGCGACGTTGGTAAAGTCCGGCGCGCGCAGGGTCTGCAACAGCCGGTTGAAGGTGTTGTGGCGATGCTCCAGCTCCCACTCCTCGCGGCCCACGAACGGCAGGCCGCCCAGGCGCCACGTGAGCAGGAAGTCGCCGCCGGTGGTCTTGACCACCGTCGGGGAGACGTGCGTGGACAGCGGAATGAATTCGCTGATCGAGGTGTCGGGCGTGAACTTCATGGTGTTCCTGCGGGCACCGGCCGGCATCGAAGCCGGCCGGCGTCGTCAACGTCCCCTGCGGGCCCCTTCTTGCCCGGCCGTCCCGCGGTAGGTGTTGGGCGTGAACACCCACATGCCATCGTGGTGGTCGAGGTTGCGCACGCGCATGCGCGCCTGCAGGCGAAGCCCCATCAGCCGGAACACCATCTCGTCGCGCCGGGCCATCTGGCGCATCACGAAGATGGCGACCGGCAGCAGCAGCAATAGGAACATGTTCTGCACCCAGAAGGACAGCAGGGTGATCGTGGCGGACACCACGAAGAAGGGCATGTACGGCACGCCCAGGAACATGGCCGGTCGCGTGCAGCCGCGGAAGAGCACGTTGCGGTGCATGGGGCGTCAGGTCGCTCCGCCGGATCCGATCAGCATCTTCGCGATCTGCGCCGCGGCGCCGATCAGGAAGCCGCCGATGAGGATCGGCGCCACGTCCGCAATGCGCTTGTGCGCGAAGGCGATCTGGTAGCCGGCAAAGATCACCGCGATCGTGACGACCGCGATCGAGGCCAGGTTGAGCAGGCCGTTGACGTTGGTGAAGAACTTGGTGACGGTCGAACCCGTCTCGGTGAAGTCCCCGCCGCCCTGGGCCAGCGCGACGCCGGGCAACAGGACGAGGGCGGTGAAGGCCAACTGGCCCAGGCGCGAGCGACGGGTGGCGGTCGTGGACTGCATGGTGGAGCTCCTTGCGGGTGGATGCGGCGGAGCCGCGGTGGATTCAGAAGACGAAGGCGGCATCAACGGTGGTCGACGCGGGCGCATTGGGTGTGGGCGCTTCGGGCGGTGCTGCCTGGGGGGACGTTGCCGACGCGATCGCGTCGGCGGGCGTGGGCGCGGGGTTGCCGGCTGCCATGACGCCCGTGGCCGTCGCGCTCGATCGCTGCATCACGAGGGGATCGCCCTGGGGAGCGTGACGCGCGGGCACGCTGGCGCGGCGCGTGATCGACGGCGACGCGGGGCTCGCGAGCGCGATGGCTGGCGCGGCCGGCGCGCTGCCCGCGCGCATCGATGCGTACACCTTCTGCACGTAGCCGTGCCGGAAACCGGTGGTGAAGTTGCCGGAGTAGTAGCAACTGAAGGCCTTGCCCCAGTCGTTCGCGCGGCGCTGGCACTCGGCGAGGATCCGCGAACCCGCCTGGAGGTTGGCGCAGCGGTCGAACGCGCGCTCGTAGGAGGTCAGGCCCTGTCGGTCGAGGTTGTGGCGGTTGACCTGGGCCAGACCGACCGAGAAGTTGTAGCCGCGGCGCTCGAGCATGCGCACGGTCGCCAGCGCCTCGGCCAGGCTGCGGGGCTGGCGTTGCAGGCGGCCGCCCACCACGCCGATGGCATAGGGGTTGTAGGAGGATTCGACGGTCACGACGTGGTGCATCACGTCGGCAGGCACGGCAAGGTCCGCGCAGCCCATCAGCTCCATGCCAGGTAACACGATCCCTCTCCCCTGTGACGTCACATCCTTCGCACGGATGCCGGCGTCGCGGGCTGCCATCCGTTGCGTCCTACCACTCCAGCCATGCGCCGGGTCGGTGGCATGGACGATCGCATTCAGTCATGCATCGCGGTTGCTGTCAACGCCAATGGCGAGCCTTCCGTCGGAGCGCAGCGGTTGCAGGTGACGGATTCATGCGGCGAGCATCCGCCGCGGGTCGAAATCGATCCCGGTGATCCAGCGGCGACCGGCGTGCGCCTTGATGTGCACGACGATGTCGATCGTCAGCATCAGCAGGCGCTTGATCACGTCGAACTCCAGGCCGGCGCCCTCGTTCGACGCCTTGACCATGAGGGCCAGCTGGTCCCACGTCTGCGCGGTGGACCCGGCATGGCAGCTGGTGATCGAGCCGGGGTGGCCGGACGCGCAGTTGCGGATGAAGTAAAACGATTCGTCGCCGCGGAGCTCGGCCAGGATGATCCGGTCGGGCTTCATGCGCAGGCACGCCTCCATGCAGCTCTTGGCGGTCACGTTACTGGTGCTCTGCCCGCCCTTCGAATACAGCAGGTGCACCACGTTGGGCTGCTCGATGAACAGCTCGCGTGCGTCCTCGATGGTCACCAGCCGCTCGTCGTGCGGGATGTGGTGGACCAGCGACTTCATGAAGGTGGTCTTGCCGCTGCCGGTGGCGCCGGCCACGACGATGTTCTTCTTGTAGTGCACCGCCTGGCGGAAGAACGAAGCGTAGTCGCGGGCCGCGCGCAGGGCGAGCAGGTCGCGGTCGTGCTCGCCGATGCCGGCGTCCGCCTCGAGGATGGCGTCGAAGAAGCCGTCGTCCTGGTACTGCGCGAGCGTGCGGGTCTGACGTGACGGCAGGCGGATGGTGATCGAGACCTTGCCGGCATCGCATGCCGGAGGGATCACGAACTGCGCGCGCTGGCCGGTGGGGAAGGTCAGCGAGACCACAGGGTCGGTGTCGGTGATGCGCTGGCCGGTGTTGCTCTCGTTGACGACCGCGGTGCAGAACTGGCGCGCGCGCTCGAAGGTCAGCGAGGGGACCTCGACGCGCCGCCAGCCGTCGCGCGATTCCACCCACAGCTCGCCCGGGCGGTTGATGCAGATCTCCGTGACCTCGCCCTCGCGCATGAAGCCGAGGATGCCGAGCACCTCGTACTGGTAGGCGAGGAACTCGTTGGAGACCTGCGCGAGCGGGGCATCGTCGGAGGACATCAGCGGCGCGCGACGACGCCCGAGAAATCGACGTCGCGGGCGACGTAGACCGCGACCACGCTGCCCTGGTTGATCGTGACCGTCGCCGGGCGGCGCAGGTTGCGGCTGATCACCTCGTTGGCCATGCGCTCCATGGTGCGCGCGGTGTTGCTCTCGAACGGCGTGTCGATGATCGTCCCGCCGTCGGTGATCACCGTGTTGCGCGGGCCCTTGTCGGCGGCGGCATACTTGAAGGCATCGCTGATCATGCTGATGAGCAGCGCCGAGGCGACCTTGGAGGGCCAGTGGTTGGTGTAGTGGCCGGGATGGCCGGCCCCCCCGAGGCCATCGATGCCGGGGCTGGACATGCTGACGTCAAGGCCCGTCGGAGTGGTCACCCGGTCCCAGACCACCGCGATGCGCGGCCCCGTGGCCTCGCCGCCGTAGCTGCCGAGGATCTTCGAGCCCCTGGGCAGCAGCATCGTGCGGCCGTTGGCCGAGTACACGGGCTCGGTCAGCACGCAGGAGGTGAACCCGTTGTTGTCGGTAACGATGCGGGTTTCGAGCACGCAACGCAGGTACGTGCCGCGCGTGAGCAGCGCATCGCGGTTGCCGAGCACGCGTGCCGAGGTGGCTCGCGTCGCCTGGGCCTGCGCCGGCTGCTGCGCGGGATTGGCCGCCGCGCCGGCCTGTGCGAGCGCCGCATTGGCATAAGCATCGGCATCAGGCGCGCCGCCGAGCGTGGCTGACTCGGACCCGGGATCGGCGGCCATGGCGCCCATCCGGCGCTCCATGAGGGTGGGTTCGCGCGGCGGCGGCGGCGGTGCGGGACCCGCGTCGAATCCGGGACCCGGCTCCATCGCCATGGGCGGTGGCGGCGGCGACAGTGGCACCGGGTTTTCGGGCGCCATCGCGATCGGATCGACCACCACGCCCGAATCGACGGGCGACGGCGGCGGCAGCCGTTCGGCATCGGCGAGCGTCGGCACGTCCACCGACGCGGTTTCCGGCGCGGGGGCCTCGTCGTTGTCGTTGCCGCGCAGCACCAGCGCCGCCAGCATCATCAACAGCAGCACGATGCCGCCCAGGAACAGCAGCGCCTTGCGGTTGAGGCGCTGCTGCTCCTCGGTGCGCAGGCTGGGCGCGGCGGCGTCGAGGTCGGGAGCGGGCGCTGCGCGCTGCGCGTCGAGGTAGGGGTTCGGCGCGGCGGGGGCAGGCTGTGCATTGCCCTGCTCGTACGGGTTGCCGGGAGGGGTGTTCACTTGGCGACGTTCCTTCGCAGGCCCACGGTGTTCTTGCCATGGCGCAGCACCAGGTAGCGATAGGTGCCGTGCACGATGATGGTGTCGTTCTCGACGGTGGTGTTGACCACGAAGTCCTCGCCGTCCTCGCGCTCGCGCCCGAACACCGCGGGGAAGGAACCGGACGGGAACGGCGTGGCGGCGTCGAGCTTGATGTAGGTGAACTGGCCGTCGTCGTGCACGCTTGCAGGCACCAGCGCCTTCAGGCGCGTGCGCGTCGCGAAGTCGTAGTCGAAGTTGTACGCGCGGCCCGGCTCGATGGCGGTCGACAGCGCGGGCGCGGCATCCGCGTCGGCCTTGAACTTGGTGTCGTTCGGGTAGCGGAAGCGGATCTTGTACTGCACGCCGGCCTGCTTGGCCTGGGCGAGGGCGCGCCAGTCGGTGGCGACCACGCGCAGTTCGAAGATGTATGAATGGGTCTCCGTGCGCACCAGCAGGTTGGTGTCGACGTCGACGTTCTTGGGCTTGAGGTAGAACACGTTGTCGCGCCGGGTCAGGTCCCAGCCGCTGGAGAAGCCGGTGCTGTAGTCGACGACGCGCTCGCTGGGGTCGAGCTCGATCTGGGTGGTGATGCCCAGGCCCGTGCGCACCGGATAGATGCGGTCCGGGGCGTATTCGTACTCGGCGATCGCCTGGGCGTGCGCGGGAGCGGTCACGAGCGTGGCAAGGCCGAGGGCGGCGCCCAGGCACAGGGCGCGCAGGGGGGTGGCGGTCATCGGGCGGGCGTTCCGGTGGGCGGTGCGGCGGGACGGGGAGCGGGCGGCGTGGCAGTAGGCGCGGTGCCGGCAGGAACTGCAGGAGTCGCGGCATCGGGATTGGCGGGAAGCACGCCGGCGGCAGGCGGCGCTCCCTCGACGGGCGCGGCGCCGGGATCGGCCACGGTGGCGGTGGCCGGCGCGACCTCGGGCATCGCCGGGATCGTGTTCGCCGGGATTTCCGATTCCAGCGGCGGTGCCTCGGCGTAATCCACGTCGGTGCGGTAGCTGGTCACGCGGAAGCCCAGCGGGTTCTCGATGCGGTGCTGCTCGTCCATCTCGAGGTTGCCCTTGTAGGTGAACTCGAGGGTGGCGATCTTGGTGTCCAGCGGTTGGGTGCGCCCGCTCTGCTTGTCGTAGAGCGTGCGCTGGAAACGCACCGTGGCCCCGCGCGGCGTGGTCCCGTCGCCGCCGCCGATCAACGTGATGCTGAGGATGCGCACGCGGATGGCGGTCTTCTCGCCGTGCGTGTTGTAGGGCCGCTGCGGGTTGTCCTTGCCGTGCAGCGCGGTGTACGCGGCCGCCACGGAGGGCTCGGACATGGTGTAGACGGTGGCCCAGTCGCGCAGGCGCATCAGCGCGATGTCGTAGGACTCGCGCGCCATCACGAAACGCGCGACGTTGCTCTTGTTGATCGCCTCGCTGGCGGTGATCTGGTTGTTGTTCCAGTCGCCGGTCAGCCGGGCGACGGTGGCGGTGCCGGTGTAGGCGTCGGCCATCACCAGGTACGGCACCTTTTCCTTCAGCGGCAGGAAGTAGAAGTAGCCGCCGGCCAGGATCAGCGACATCACCAGCGAGCTGCCGGCGACCCACCACGCGCGGCGCTCGCTCTTGCGCGCCAGGTCGGCGACGGTGACCTCGTAGTCCACCGCCTTGCCGACGGCGTGCTCGATCTGCGCGCTGGACTTCACCTTGGCCATCGCGGTCAACCCGCCGCCGCGCGGCGCACGACGATGCGGTTGCCTTCGACCACCACGTGCACCTGCTGCGGCGCATAGATGCGGGTGAGCTCGGCGGCGGCCTGCTCGAGGCTTCCGGCACGCACCTCGGCGACCGGGGCGTGCAGCGTGTAGTCGGTGGGCAGCTCCCACGCCAGCGGCATCTTCGCGTCGCGCGCCCAGCGCTCGAGCATGGCCTTGAGCGTGCGGTCCAGTGGCGCGGCCTGGTAGACGTACGCGGGGCGCAGCGGGATTTCGACGGTCTGCTCGGCGAACCGGTTGACCGCCTTCCAGCGGCCGCCGATGTCCGGCGCGGGGCGCGCGCCGCATGCGGCGAGGGTGAGCAGCAGGATGGGAGGCAGGACGCGGGCGAGGGAACGATTCACGGACGGCACCGGGACGACTGAGGCGAAGGGACACGCCGGCGCGGGCACCGTGACGGGCGCGGCGGGCGGCAGCGGATGGACGTGCGGGATGGGCCCGGCCGGGGCGGGCGGATGCTGTCGTGTGGGATCAGCCGCGGCGTGCGCGCTGCGGTCACCGGGCCCTGGCGGCCTGCGGCGGTACTGACGTGTCCTTCTCCTGCGTCCCTGTTTCGTCCCTTCACCGGAACCGCGCGGCTGGGCCGTGCGGCAACGCGTCCTGTGTTTCCTTTCCGTGACCCGTGTACTCGACGCGTGGACGCGGAGCTGCATGGGACGCGGCCACCGTAGCCTGCGCCTGGCGGCGCGGTCAAGCCCCCGTCTGCAGCACCGGGACGTCCACGCGCGGCTTCAGGCGCGCGGTGAAGTGGCGGTCCTTGTAGTAGCGGATCTTGCTGCACTTCACCGGATGGGCGATCCCCTCGTAGAGGAATACCTCGGTGTCGGCGCCCATCGCCTTGAGTTCCTGCGGCAGCATCAGCGCGCGGCGCTCCTCGACTTCGTTGAAGGAAACGCTGCCCTGCCCGCCGTACGAGCGCGTGCGCTGGCGGCGGCGCACGGTGGTGTAGCCGAGCATCTCCGAATAGTCGTTGGCGTCCTGCTGCTCGCGCGGCGCGTAGAGGATCTGCAGCGCGTGGTTGGTGATCAGCGTGCGGCTGGTCTCCTTGCCGTAGGTGGCGTCGAGCTGCGCGACCGACTGGATGATCGGCAGCAGGCGCAGGTTGTAGCCGGCCATGTACGCCACCGCCGAGGCGAGGATCTCCACGCGGCCGATCGAGGTGAACTCGTCCATCAGCAGCAGGCACTGGTGTTTCAGCGCGGGGTTGGCGCTCGGTAGTTCGCGCGTGTTCTGGTTGATCAGCTGGCTGAAGAACAGGTTCACGATCAGCCGTGCCTCGGCCAGCTTGTTGGGCTGGATGCCGATGTAGATCGTCATGCGCTTCCTGCGCACGTCGGTGAGCAGGAAGTCGTCGGCGCTGGTGGCGGCATCGAGCACCGGGTTGAGCCAGGGGTTCAGCGGTTCCTTGAAGGTGCCCATGATCGAGGCGAAGGTCTCGTCGGCCTGGCTGAGCAGGTTGGCGAACGCGGTGCGCGCGTTGGATGAGAGGCATGGCGCGCTGGCCAGCCCTTTGAGGTAGGCCTTGAGATCGCTGCCGTCGCCGGACGACAGCCGGTAGAGCTGGCCGAGGGTGGGCGCACGTGCGTTCGGGAAACCGGTGGCCACTTCGTCGTCAAAGTTCTCGAACAGGTACAGCGCGAAGGCCATGAACGCGTTGCGCGCCTGGCTGACCCAGAACTTGTGCTCGTCGGACACGTCCGGGTAGAGCATCGCGGCGATGCTCATCAGGTCGGAGATGCGGAAGGCGGGATCGCGCGCGACGTAGGTCAGCGGGTTCCAGCGGTGCGTGCGGCGATCCTCGGCGAACGGGTTGAACAGGAATACCGCGTGGCCCTGCCCGGCGCGCCAGCCGCTGGTGAGGTCGAAGTTCTCCTGCTTGATGTCGAGCACCACCACCGACTCGCGGTACTCGAGCAGGTTGGGGATCACGATGCCCACGCCCTTGCCCGAGCGCGTGGGCGCGGCGAGGATCGCGAACTGCTGGCCGGCCAGCTTGATGAGCCGGCCACCCATGCGCCCGACCACGATGCCGTCCGGCGTGTCCTTGAGTAGGCCCTTGGCCGCGAGATCACCGGCGCTGGCGAAGCGCGCGTCGCCATGGGTGGAACGCTGCCCCGGGCGCAGCGCGATGACCAGGAACGGCAAGCCCACCAGCAGCGGCAGGCCGAAGCCGATCGCGCCGGCGGCCTTGATCCGCGCGGCGTGCGGGCGCCAGCGGGCGTCGCGCTGCAGGCTGGTGACGTAGCGCGCGTACGTGTTCCAGCCGGTAGTCGCGCCCCGCGCCGGCACCAGCATCTGCACCACGATGCCCGAGAGCACAACGCCGGCCACGAGCATGGCCAGCAGCAGCGATGTGGCGAGGAGTCCTTTCTTCCAACTCACGGCAGGTCCTTCTAGCGGCGGGTGCGGCGCGTGCGCGGGGGATCCGGCCCCGCGGCAGGTTCGGGTGGATGCATGGGTGTGCCGTCGGCTGCGCGCGCGATGGCGTCGAACAGCACCAGCGCGCGGTCATGCGACAGGTCGCGGTGCAGGACCGCACCGTCAGGCGTGGTGATGGCGTAGCGCGGCGGAGCGTCATCGTCGCCGGGCTGGCGTTCGAGGCATGCGCGCGGCGATGTCCGTTCGATGTGACGCGGGCGCGGCACGCACGACCTCCGTTTCGTGGGCGGCGCCGGGCGCCGCGTGCGCACTCTAGCGCGGCGCGGTGGCGTCCGGGAGGGGCCTCCCCCAACGCGCGTACGAGCCCGCGATGTCGCGCCGCAGGGTGGCGGGGTCGACGCCGAAGTGCGCGGCGACCTCGTCCCAGCCGGCGTCGGGATGCTCGCGCCACCACTGCACGACGCCGCGGCAGGCGCGCCCGACGATCCTTCCGATCGCGCACGCGGCATAGCGGCGGCCGTGTGGCCAGTCCGACCCGCGCAGTTCCTCCACCAGCGACCGCGGCGCGGCCTGGTAGCGCACGAGCTCGTCCTCGAACGCGGCGCCGTAGCGCTGGCCGTAGCGGTCGATGTCGGCAAGCTGCGCGGCGACCACCGGATCGCCTCCCGGCGACGCGTCGGCCGCCTGCGCGGATGCGCGCGGCGCGCACGCCAGTGCCGCAAGCAGCGCCGCGCATGCCGCCGCGTGCGATGCCCATGCCCAGCTCCGGGCGGGGCACGAAAGAGTCGACGCGGCGCGGTCGGGGCGATGCACGGCGGAACTCCTGTGCGTGGGCGCGGCGAGGCTAGCACCGCCGCGGATCGGCGCGCCTCACGCGACGACGGCGCCCTGGAGGCGCCGTCGTGCGGGACTGCATGGGTCGCGGGACGCGGCCGCTTCGCTCAGTCGTCGTCGCGGTCGCGCCAGCGACGGTCGTGGTAGCTGTAGCGGTTGTCGTAGCGGTGGTCGTAGTAGCGGTTGTCGTAGTACCCACGGCGATCGTGGCGCGGGTCGTAGAACGTGGTGGTGCAGCGGCCGCGGCTGTCGCATCGCGTGCGGCCCTGCTGCGCGTAGCCGCGGTTGCGGTGGTAGCCATAGGCATTGCCGTACGGCGGGCCGCCGCGATAGGCGTCGTGGTAGCCGTTGCGGTAGTACACCGGGCGCCCGTAGCGGTCCCGGCCGACGACCAGGCGGTCATCACGGCCATAGTCACCGTGGCGGTAGTACGGCGTGCCGCCGCGGAAGATCACGTCGCTGGCATCGACGATCACGCGGAGCAGGTCGCTGGTCGACTGTGCATGCGCGGGCGCGGGCGCGAAGCCCGCGGCGGCGGCCAGCACCAGCGGCGCGAGGATGGTGGGGATGCGGGACATGGCCACTCCTGTCAGACGCCTGCACGTTGCGGCAGGCACGCGGCGAAGGTGCGGCCCACCGGGTGAATGCGTTTTTAACCGGGCGGCCTTCACGCCGGCGCCGCTCAGCAGGCGTTCGCGTCGGTGATGGCGGCCAGCGCCGCCGGCAACATCGCCGGCGCCTCGACGGTGCGCAGCCGCGGGTGCGCCAGCGGCGCCGCGACGGCCTCGTGCGCCCAGGTCGTGTGGTAGGGCATGTGCACCGCCCAGCCGCCGAGTTCGAGCACCGGCGCGATGTCCGATCGCAGCGAGTTGCCGACCATCGCGAAACGCGTGGCCGGCACCCCGCATTCGCCCAGCACGCGCGCGTAGGTCGCGGCGTCCTTCTCGCTGACGACCTCGATGCGCCCGAACACGTCCCCCAGGCCGCTGGCGGCGACCTTGCGCTCCTGGTGGAACAGGTCGCCCTTGGTGATGAGCACGACCGGATGGCGCGCGGCGATCGCGTGCACCGCGTCGGCGACGCCGGGCAGCAGTTCGACCGGATGCACGAGCAGCGCCTTGGCGAGCTCGACGATGCGGTGGATGTCGCGCGCGGCGATGCGCGCGTCGGTGATCGCGATGGCTGCCTCGACCATCGACAGCGCCATGCCCTTCACCCCGTAGCCGAACACAGCAATGTTGCGCGACTCGACCCCATACAGCCGCGCCTGGGTGTCGCTGCGTTCGATGTCGATGTACGGCGCCAGCAGCGCCTCGAAATCGCGCTGGGCCTGGTCGAAGTAGTCCTGGCTGCGCCAGAGGGTGTCGTCGGCGTCGAAGCCGACCAGGTCGATCACCGGCATGCCGGGCTGCCGCGCAGGGCGGCGCAGTATCGCGCAGGGCGCCGGTGGTGCGACGGGCGGCGCGCGGCCGCCCGTCGTCGAACGAACGTTGCGCGGGTCAGCGGTTGGCGGCCGGCGCCTTGTCGCCGTCCTTGCCGGCGGCGTGCGCCTTGTATTCCTCGGCGGTGAGCTTGCCGTCGGCATCGGTGTCGGCGGCATCGAACGCCTCGGCGAGAGCGGGGATGGTGGCCGCTTCGTCGCGGCTGAGGGCGCCGTCCTTGTCGGTGTCGACGTCGGCCCAGCTCTTCTTCTCCGACGTCTGGGCCGGCGCAGGCGACGCAGGCGGTGGCGCCGTCTCGGGGACCTGCGCCTGGCTGGCCTGCGCCTGCCCGGCGGTGGCGTCCTGGGCGAACGCGAGCGGCGCGGCGAGGACGAGGGCGGCGAACAGGGCGGTGCGGAGGGAATGCGTCATGCGGTGGAACCTCATCGTGTCGGGGGATGCGTGCCGAGGCACGCGGCGCACCGTCGCGCCGCATGCATGAACCCGGACGAGCACGCGCGGATGCGTGGCTACGGTTCCTTAACCCCACCCTGCGCGATGCGCGCTAGGCGCCGTCGCGCGCGCGGCGTTCAGCGGCCGTCGTGCAAGGAATTGCCGTGCGTGTCGCATGGCTCGTTCGCGGTGGGGCGGGCTGAACACAACACAACATTTACGGAACATGGCTGCGATCGCTCGACATCGGAACGCGTGCATGTGCGCGGCTCTCACGCGCCAGGGGCGACGGTGCAGGCTCGCCCACACCGGATTACCACCATGCGCCACGACCCGCAGACCCCGGCCATCGACAACAAGCAGCGCCAGGAAGGCAGCCGCACCGACGTGGAACGCGAGAAGGCCAAGGGCGAGTTGGCCAACGATGCGCGCGAGAACGCGCGCAAGCTCGGCGAGACCCCGAAGGGCTCCAACGACGGGGACGGCGGCCGCGACGGCGGCGCGCGCTGAAGGGGCTGCACGGCGGGGCCGCCTAGGCGTCGTCCTCGCCCGCCACGTGGACGTGGACGTCGCCGGCCGCGTCCACGTCCACGCGCACCTCCATCGGGCGGCAGCAGACCTGGCAGTCCTCGACGTAGTCCTGCGCGCCGGCGCTGGCATCGACCACCAGCTCGATCGCCTCACCGCAACCGGGACAGCGTGCATGCACGGTTTCGAGCATCGGGAGCCACCGGTCGCGGGACGATGCCGGAGGGTGGGCGCGCGCCGGTCGCGGCGTCGTCACGGTTGCTGAACCGCCACGGCGCAAGGCTGGCGGCTTCCGCATACGCCCAGGAGGCGCCATGAAACTCCGCCACGTGTTCAGCACGCCCGACCTGCCCACCGCGCACGCCGCGCTCGTCGCCGCGCGCGGGGCCGGGGTGGGCAACGAATGCCTCTCGCTGGTGGCCCGCTCGGACATCGAGCTGCATTCCATCCCCGACGACCGCAAGGAAGCCGACACCGACATGCTCCCCGCGGCGATGCGCGGGGCCGGCATCGGCGGCGCGGCGGGGCTGGCCGCGGGCCTGCTGGCGGTGGTCGCCACGCCGATCGGCCTGACCCTGGCCGGCGCGGCGGCCGCGACGGTGGCGGGGGCGGCGATCGGCACCTGGGCATCGGCGCTGATGGGCTCTGCCCTGCCCGACCCGGTGCGCGCGCAGTTCGACGACGAGATCAAGGCGGGGCGCATCCTGGTGGTGGTCGACGCCGAACAACCGGTGCTGGATGCCGCGATCCCCGCCATCGAGGCGGCGGGCGCCACCCACCTGAAGTTCGAGATGCCCACCCAGGCCACCTGACGCGCCCCCGGCGCAGGACACCGCGATGACCCGACTGACCCTGCTTGCCTGCTGCGCGGCGCTGGCCGCCTGCGGGCCCGTACCCGACGCCACCACGCGTGACGCCGCCGCCCCTGCCGCGCTCGCCAGCGCCGCGGCCGATCCGCCGCCGCCGATGTCCGATCCGCTGCCGCCGCAGGAAGTCTCCAACGAACCGGCGCCGTTCAACGTGCAGGCGCTGGGCAGCTTCGACGAACCGTGGGCGATGGCGTTCCTGCCCGATGGCCGGCTGCTGGTGACCGAGAAGGCCGGCCGCCTGAAGCTTGTGACCCCGGGCGGGGCCAGCATCACCGTGCAGGGCGTGCCGACGGTGGCGCATGGCGGCCAGGGCGGGCTGGGCGACGTGCTGCCGCACCCGGACTTCGCGAACAACCGCGACGTCTATTTCAGCCATGCGGAGGCCGGCGGCAACGGCACCTATGGCGCGGTGGTGGTGCGCTACACGCTGCAGGCCACGGCGACCACCGCGACGCTCACCGACCGCAGGCTGGTGTGGACGCAGGTGCCCAAGGTCGGCGGCCAGGGCCATTACGGCCACCGGCTCGCGTTCGGCCCGGACGGCATGCTCTGGATCACCTCCGGCGAGCGGCAGAAGTTCAACCCGTCCCAGGACATGGCCTCGAACATGGGCAAGGTGGTGCGGCTGCACGACGACGGGCGCGTGCCGGCCGACAACCCGTTCGCCGCGCAAGGCGGGGTGGCCGCGCAGGCGTGGACGCTGGGCCACCGCAACCCGCTGGGCATCGCGTTCGACGCGGGCGGGCAGTTGTGGGTGCACGAGATGGGGCCCAAGGGCGGCGACGAACTCAACCTGATCGAGCGCGGCGCGAACTACGGCTATCCGATCGTCTCCAACGGCGACCATTACGACGGCCGCACGATCCCGGACCACGTGACCCGTCCCGAGTTCAATCCGCCGGAAATCACCTGGACGCCGGTGATCTCGCCTGCGGGCTTCGTCATCTACTCGGGCGATGCGTTCCCTGCGTGGAAGGGCGACGGGCTGATCGGCGGGCTGTCCGCGCAGGCGCTGGTGCGCGTCGAGTTCAACAGGGACACCGCGCGCGAGGCGGCGCGCTACCCGATGGGCCGGCGCATCCGCGAGGTGGAACAGGGGCCGGACGGGTTCGTCTACGTGCTGGAGGATGGCGCGAACGGGCGGCTGTTGAGGCTCACGCCCAAGTCCTGAGCGTAGGGGCGCGCCTGCGCGCCTGTCGCTCGTCCGTGGGTCGACAGGCGCGCGGGCGCGCCTCTACCGGCGGGTGGTGCGGAGTCGACGGGCGCGCGGGCGTGGGTGCGCGCGGCGACACACGGCGCAACAGGGCAGGCGCGCAGGCGCGCCTTTACGTGGCGGGCTTCAGGCGCGGTGGCGCGGTGCCAAGGGCACGCTGGTAGAGCGCGTGCAGCGCGCGCACCTTCTCGATGTACGCGCGCGTCTCACGGTACGGCGGCACGCCGCGGTAGCGGGCCACGGTGCCGATGCCGGCGTTGTACGCGGCCGCCACCAAGGTGAGGTCACCGCGGTAGCGGCGCTTGAGGTCGCGCAGGTAGCGCGCGCCGGCATCGATGGACTCGGCGGCCGAATGCGGATCACGCACGCCGTACTCGCGCGCGGTCGCCGGCATCAGCTGCATCACGCCCTGCGCGCCCTTCGGTGACACGGCGGCCGGGTCGAAGTCGCTCTCGGCATGCGCGATCGCGCGCAGCCACGCGTCCTCGACGCCGGTGCGGCGCGCGGCCGCCTTGAACGCGTCGGCATGCACGCGCGTGCGCGGCGCGCCGACCCGGCCCAGGCCCTCGTGCGCCGGCTCGCCCGGCGGCGTCTCCACCGTGAAGCCGAGCACCCGCCGCGAGCCCGGCAGGTTGCGCGTGCTGTACACCGTGCGCCCGTCCTGCTCGCGCTCGTAGAGCGTGCCGCTGAACACCCCGAACTGCCCCCACAGGTTGGGCACCTTGGCGACGTGGTCGTCAATGGTGCGGGCCTCGCAGCGGCTGCCCGGCTCCGGCGCGGTCGCCAGGCTCACGGTGCCCTTGGCCACGCAGCGGTAGATCGTGCGCGCGTGCGCGGGCCATGCGATGGCGAACGCAAGCGCGCAGGCGATCGTGGCGGTGGCGGGGGCGGCGCGGGCACGCATGCGCCCATGGTAGGCACGCCGCCGGTGGTGGCCCTGTCCATGAGGTCGGGGTGACGTGCGGCCGGGTCCGGGCCCGCGTGACGTGACGGGGATGGCACGGGGGCTGCATGCGTCCTATCGTGCCCCGCGCCCCGCCCGGACCCTCCCGATGATCGACTGGCTGCTCGAACACCGCTACTTCATGCCGCACGGCCACTGCTACCTGTGGCGCCCGGACATCCTGTGGATGCACGTGCTGTCCAACGCGTTGATCGCGCTGGCGTACTTCTCCATCCCGGCCACGCTGATGTACTTCATCCGCAAGCGCGGCGACGTGCCCTTCAAGGGCGTGATCGCGATGTTCGCCGCGTTCATCGTGCTGTGCGGCCTGACCCACGTGATGGGGGTGGTCACGATCTGGAACCCGCTGTACACCGCCGACGGCGTGCTCAAGTCGATCACCGCGGTGGTCTCGGTGGCCACCGCGGTCATGCTGGTGCCGTTCATCCCGGTCGCGTTGTCGATGCGCTCGCCCACCGAGCTGGCCGCACTCAACGCGCGGCTCGAGGAGGAACTGGAGGCGCGCCAGCTCAGCGAGGCGCGGCTCAAGAAGAGCGTCGACGCGCTGTCGATGGCCAACGCGGCGCTGGCGGCGGCGCGCGCGGACGTCGACCGCCTCAACGCCGAGCTCGAAGCGCGCGTGCGCACGCGCACCGCGCAGCTGGAGGCATCCAACAAGGACCTCGAGGGGTTCGCCTACTCGGTCAGCCACGACCTGCGCGCGCCGCTGCGCGCGATCGACAACTTCTCGGCGTTCCTGGCCGAGGACCACGCCGCGCAGCTGGACGAGGGCGGCCTGCGCCTGCTGGGCAAGGTGCGCGGCAACGCGGCGCGCATGGGCCAGCTGATCGACGCCATCCTCGCCTTCGCGCGCGCCGGCAAGCAGGACCTCGCGCCGGACCGCGTGGACATGGCCGCGCTGGCGCGCACGGTGTTCGAGGAGGTGCGCGAGGATGCCGGGGTGGACGCCGAGCTGCGGATGGGCGAGATCCCGGCCGCGCACGGCGACCGCACGATGCTCCGGCAGGTGTGGGTCAACCTGCTGTCGAACGCGGTCAAGTTCGGCGCGGCCAACGCGCCGGTGGTGGTCTAGGTCGAGGCCAGCGAGGGCGCCGCGGAGACCGTGTACACCGTGCGCGACTTCGGCGTCGGCTTCGACCCTGCGTACGCGCACAAGCTGTTCGGCGTGTTCCAGCGCCTGCACGCGATGGACGAGTTCGAGGGCACCGGCGTGGGCCTGGCGATCGTCAAACGCATCATCGACAAGCACGGCGGCAGGATCTGGGCCGAAGGCGCGCCCGGCGCCGGCGCCGCGTTCCACTTCTCGATCCCCCACGAGGTGCGCTGATGGACGACGCGATGCCGGAGATCCTGCTGGTCGAGGACAACCCCGACGATGCCGAGGCGGCGATCCGCGCGCTGCGCCGCCGCAACCTCGCCAACGGCCTGCTGTGGGTCAAGGACGGCGCCGAGGCGCTGGACTTCATGTTCGGCCGCGGCCAGTGGGCCGGGCGCGGCGCGCACGCCAGCCCGAAGGTGGTGCTGCTGGACATGAAGCTGCCCAAGGTCGACGGCGTGGAGGTGCTGGCCGCGCTCAAGGCCGATCCGCGCACGCATGCGGTGCCGGTGGTGATGCTGACCTCCAGCACGCAGGACGAGGACATGCTGCGCAGCTACGACCTGGGCGTGAACAGCTACGTGTCCAAGCCGGTGGAGTTCGAGCGCTTCAGCCAGGTAATCGCCGAGCTGGGCATGTACTGGGCGTTCGTGAACCGCCGCCCCGGATGAGCCCGCCGCCCCTGTCGGTGGTGCTGGTGGAGGACGACGCGGATGACGCCGCGTTCGTCGAGCGGGCGCTGGCCGCCGGCGGGGTGGCCGCGCGCTGCACGCGCGTGCAGACGCGCGAGGCGCTGGAGGACGCGCTGCGCGCCGGCGCGGACCTGGTCGTCACCGACTACCGCCTGCCCCACTTCGACGGCCGCGCGGCGCTGGCCTGCGTGCAGGCGGTGGACCCGACGCTGCCGGTGATCGTGGTCAGCGGCCGCCTGCCCGACGACGAGGCGGTGGCGCTGATGCGCGCGGGCGCCGCGGACTTCGTGCTCAAGGACAAGCTGGGCTTCCTCGCCCCGGCGGTCACCCGCGCACTGGCCGCGCGCGCCGACGCCGCCGCGCGTCGCGAAGCCGAGCGCGCGCAGGCGGCGCTGATCGGCAACCTGCCCGGCATGGTGTTCCGCGCGGTGATGCACGCGGGCGCCTGGCAGCTCACCTTCGTCAGCGATGGCGCGCTGGCGCTGACCGGCTACACCGCCGCGCAGCTGGCGCACCCGGCGCAGGTCGACTACGTCGCGCTCATCCACCCCGACGATGCGCCCGGCGTGCTGGCCGACGCCGCGGAGGCGATCCGCAACGGCCGCACTACCCAGCTGGAGTACCGCCTGCGCCACCGCGACGGCGAGTGGCGCTGGGCGCGGGGCTGGATGACGGCGGTGTACGGCCCCGACGGCGCGATGCAGGCGATGGAAGGCTTCGTGCTGGACGTCACCGACCGCACCCGCGCCGAACTGGCCCTGCGCGAGAGCCACCAGCGCTTCGAACTGGTCGGTCGCGCCACCACCGACATCATCTGGGACTGGGACCTGGTCACCGGCACCGTGCGCCGCAGCGAGCCGGTCGACGGCGGCCCGGACTTCGGGATGGACGCCGCCAGCGCGGTGCAGGAGGACGCCTGGTCGGGCCTGCTGCATCCCGACGACGAGCAGCGCGTGGTGCGCTCGGTGCGCGAGGCGATCGAGCGCGGGCGCACGCGCTGGTCGCAGCAGTTCCGGCTGCGGCGCGGCGACGGCAGCTACGCGCACGTGCACGACCGCGGCCACGTGGTGCGCGACGCGGTCGGGCGCGCGGTGCGCATGATCGGCGCCACCCAGGACATCAGCGAGCGCGTGCGCGCCGAGCAGGCGCTCTCGCGGCACGCGCGCGCGCAGTCGATGCTGGCCGACTTCGGCCGCGAGGCGCTGGGCCTGCGCGACACCGGCGCGCTCCTGGCGCGCGCGGTCGAGGTGCTGGCCGACGCGCTGCGCGCCGATGCCGCCGCCGTCATCGAACTCGACGCCGACGACGGGACGGTCGCGCTGCGCGCCGGCACCACCGGCGGCGCGCTGCCGCTGGCCGACGCGGCGGCCTCGCGCCCGGCGCCCGCGTCGTCGCGCCCGTGGCTGGGCGCGGCGGCCGGCAGCGCGCTCGAGGTGCCGTTGCGCAAGGGCGAACTGCCGCACGGGCTGCTGGGCGTGTACGCCGCGCGCGAGGACGCGTTCGATCCCGAATCGCTCGACGTGCTGCGCAGCATCGGCACCACGCTGGAGGCCGCGCTCGAACGCAAGGCCGCCGAGGACGCGATGCTGCGGCTGGCGCAGTACGACACCCTGACCGGCCTGCCCAACCGCATGCTGCTGATGGACCGCCTGGGCATGCTGCTGGCGCGCGCGGGCCGCCACGAGCGGCCCGTCGCCGTGCTGTTCATGGACGTGGACCGCTTCAAGAACATCAACGACACCTGGGGCCACGGCGCCGGCGACCACCTCCTGCGCGAGGTGGCCGGGCGCCTGGTCGACTGCCTGCGCCCGGGCGACACCGTGAGCCGCTTCGGCGGCGACGAATTCGTCATCGTGCTCGACGACCTCGCGCGGGTCACCGATGTCGAACCGGTGGTGCGCCGCGTGATCGACGCGCTCGCCGCGCCGTTCGAGGTCGCGGGCGGGAAGATGCGGGTGACCGCCAGCGTGGGCATCGCCTGCGCGCCCGGCGACGGCGTCGACGCCGAGACCCTGGTCAAGAACGCCGACACCGCGATGTACCGCGCCAAGGAGACCGGCCGCGACACCTTCCAGTTCTTCACCGGAGAGCTCAACCGCCGCGTGATCGAGCGCCTGGAGGTCGAGCGCGAGCTGGGCGACGCGCTCGAGCGCGGCGAGTTCGAGCTGCACTACCAGCCGCGCATCGACCTGGCCAGCGGCCGCACCATCGGCGCCGAGGCGCTGGTGCGCTGGCGCCACCCGGTGCGCGGGCTGCTGGCCCCGGGGCATTTCATCGGCGTGGCCGAGGAGTCCGGCCTGGTGCTGCCGCTCGGGCGCTGGGTGATGCATGCCGCGTGCGCGCAGCTGCGCCGCTGGCATGCCGGCGGGCACCCGGGCCTGCGCATGGCGGTCAACGTCTCGCCGGCCGAACTGCGGCGCGCCGACGTGCCCGCGCAGGTGCACGCGGCGATGAGCGAATCGGGCATCGCCCCGGCGCTGCTGGAGATCGAGCTGACCGAGAGCCTGCTGATGGACGGCGCGGATGCCTTCATCGACGCGCTGCAGGCGCTGCGCGCGACCGGCGTGTCGATCGCGATCGACGACTTCGGCACCGGGTATTCGTCGCTGGCCTACCTCAAGCGGTTCCCGATCGACACGCTCAAGATCGACCGCGCCTTCGTCACCGACGTGGCCACCGACGCCGACGACGCGGCGATCGTGCGCGCGGTGATCGCGCTGGCGCGGCAACTCCGGCTGGGCGTGGTGGCCGAGGGCGTGGAGACGCAGGCGCAGGCCGATTTCCTGCGCGCGCACGGTTGCGGTGCGGCGCAGGGCTACCTGTTCGGCAGGCCGATGCCGGCAGCCGCGTTCGACGCCTGGCTGGCGCGCGCGCAGGCGCTCGACATGGCCGGATGACACCCACGCGCAGCGCCACCGCGCTGCGCGCCCGGTCGTGCAGCGCCGCCTGAACGTCGGGCCGTTGGCATCATCGGCTGTTCATTGCGCGCGGCCGACCCTCGCCGCCCCTGTCCGCACCCGGGAGTCCGCATGCGCAACCTGACCCGCACCACCCTGCTGGCCGCCGCCCTGTTCGCCGGCGCGGCCGCGCTGCCCGCCGCCGCGCAGACGGTCGGCTACAACATCCGCACCGGCGACGTCTGGGTCGACACGCGGCTTGGCGAGATCGACCGCTACGGCCGCGACTACCGCGACCCGTTCATCGACGAGATCAGCGGCTACTACGGCACGCCGCGTGGCGTCGTGGTGGACCTGCTGGGCCGCCCCGGCTGGTCGGCCGACGACGTCTACTACGCCTGCGCCATCGCCCGCGCGCTGGGACGTTCGTGCCTGGACATCGCGCGCGAGTACGACCGCGACGCCGGCAAGGGCTGGGGCGTGACCGCGATGCGGCTGGGCATCAAGCCCGGCTCGCCCGCCTTCCACGCGCTCAAGCGCGGCACGCTGGCCACCTACGACCGCTGGGGCCGCCCGATCACGCTGACGACCACCGGCCCGGTGCGTTTCGACGCCCCGAAGGGCAAGGCGCGCAAGGCCGACAAGGCGTATCGCGGCAAGGCCTCCGACCACGCGATGCACGGCCGCGACCACGCCTCGATGGACCACGGCCAGAAGGCCAAGGGCAAGCCGGCCCACGCCGGCAATGGCAAGGGCAACGCCGGCGACAAGGGCGCTGCCAAGGGCAAGGGCGGCAACGGCAAGGGCAAGGACTGACCCCGCCACCACGCGCGCGTGCCGCGCATTGAATGCGCGGTACGCGACGACGCAGCACGCGTCGTTCGGTTCGCTCGCCGTCATCACCCCCAAGCCGTCGCCCCTGCGCACGCAGGGTCCCAGTGCCTTCGGTTCGCGCCGCGCGTCTCAATCCCCATCCGCGCGCGCAATTGACTGACCGTCGCGCATCAACATCCCAATCCGTCGCCCCCTGCGAAAGCAGGAGCCCAGCGCCTTCCGCTTGCTCCACCGAGCACTTCGCCGATGCAACAGGTGGTTGTGCGCGAACCGCAGACGGTTTGACGGTATCCGCCAATCCGGATCCTGTAGCGGCGTCACCGTTCGATGGTCCGGCATCCCTGCGCCGGCCGGCGTTGAAGTCACTGGACCCCTGCGTACGCAGGGGCGACGTGCGGGTGAATTCGCACGGGTCGAACGCGCGTAGCTCACGCACGTCCATCGACTTCAATTCCATGCGACGCGCCCACCCGCCCAAAAAAACGGGCGCCTCGCGGCGCCCGTCCTCGTCACCGCACCCGCAGACCTCAGGCCTGCAACGTCACCGGCATGTCGCGCTTGACTACCTTGCGCAGCGCCTCGGCGCTCCAGTTGGTCATGCGGATGCAGCCGTTCGACTCGGTCTTGCCCACCTTCGACGGATTGGGCGTGCCGTGGATGCCGTAGTGCTCCTTGGTCAGCCCGATCCACGTGGTGCCCACCGGGTTGTTGGGCCCGGCCGGGATGGTCGCCTTGGTGTCGGTCTTCTTGCTGCCCGCGATGAGCTTCGGGTCATAGTTCCACACCGGGTTGGCGGCCACGTCGGTCACCTTCCACTCGCCGATCGGCAGCGGGAACTGCGCGCTGCCGGTGGTGACCGGGAACTGCGCGAGCACCGTGCCGCCGGCGTCGACCAGGCGCAGCGCCGAATCGCTCTTGTCGACCACGATGCGCGCCGCCGCCGGCAGCGCGCGCGCCGGTGCGACGTGCGGCACGGTGAGCACGGTGCCGGCGACGAGTTGCTTGCCCGGGTTGAGCCTGGCGATCAGTGCAGGGCTGGCGTGGAACTGCTCGGCGACCTTCTCCTCGACGGAGGCGAACGGGATCTTCTCGAGCTTGGCCATCTCCATCGGCTCCTTCGGCGTCTCGCCGAACGGGCCGGCGACGTCCTCGGCGGTGAGCGTGTGCTCGACGAGGATCGGCGCGGTGTCGGCGTTGAGCGCCGCCCAGGTCGCTTCGTCGAGGTTGCCCGAGACCGTCAGGCCCTTCGCGGCCTGGAATGCCCGCACGGCCTTGCGCTGGTTGCCGCCGGCCGCGCCGTCGATCTCGCCCGGCGAAAAGAACGCGCGCTCCAGCAGCACCTGCGCGCGCAGCGGCGAGTCCTTGGGCAGCTCGGCATCGGCCGCGGCGGCCTTGACCGGTGCCGGCGCGGGTTCGGCGGCATCGGCGGTGGTCACCGTCCCGGGCGTGGTGCCAGGCGGCAGCGGCGCGGTGGCGTTCGGATCGCCCGGCACGCCGGACTGGGTGCCGGGCGTGCCCACCGCCGATGCCGGCGCCATGGTGCCCGGCGCGGTGCCGGTGGCGGCAGGCGCCGCCGGTGCGTCCGCGGCTGGCGTGGCGGCGGTGGCGTTCGGCGAGGGCGTGGTCTGGACGCAGGCCGCCAGCGCCAGTGGCAGTGCGGCAACGAGGAGGGTGCGGGAGAGATGGGACACGGGGCGCGCCTCGGCTGTAGGTGCTGCCGATGCTTGCCAGCAGCGCTTCGGCGCGGCGTGAACCGCGGCGGCGTGCGCAGCGAACCGTTCAGGCACGCCACGAATGCGCCGCGGCTTGCGGATGTCTCCGCAGGTCCGTACCGTCCGCGCCGAGCCTTGGCACTGCGATCGACTTGCGGGCGATCGCAGCTCCATCAGCGTCGCAGCGCCAAGACTCGCATCCCCCGATTCGGTGAACCATTTACGGGCAATTGCAGCCCCATGAGTCGTACCGAGTCGGGTTTTTCGTATCTGCGACAAGGCGCAGTCGGCCGTCATCCGCCCGGCTGCGCCGCTCCGCTAACGACGCGGCGGGATCGCGCCGACCAGGTCGCGCACGTCCACCTTGCCGTCGCGGTTGCGGTCGAGCACCGCGCCGAGCAGGCCGCCGATGCCGGCATCGCGCTGCACCACTTCCGCCTCCTCGCGGCCGAGTTCCTCGCGCAGCACCTCGGGGGTGGGATCGCGGTCGAACACGCCACCGTCGCCACGATCGGCCGCCGGCGCGGGCATCGACTGCGCCGCGGCATCGCGGCGGCGGTCGAACATGCGCTTGGCCAGGTACGCCAGCACCAGCGGCGCGAGGATCTTCAGCAGCATGTTGGCCTTGTCCTGGCCCAGCCCGGTCGCCTGGCCCAGGCCCGCATCGGCCACCGGCTGGCGGTTGCCGAAGACGTGGCCGAGGATCGATCCACCCTTGCCGCCGCCGCCCAGCACGCTGCCGAGCACGCCGCCGAGGTCGAGCCCCTGGTGGTCCTTCTGAAGCGCGCCGAACAGCGACTGCGCGCCCTGCGGCTGCTGCGCGTTGCGGCCCAGCGCGCCCATCAGCAGCGGCAGCGCCGTCGACACCGCCTGCTGCGCCTGCTGCGGCGACAGCCCCAACTGCTGGCCGATCTGCGCCATCGGCGCGCCCTGCAGCTGCGACATCAGGCCATCGGTCATCGTGTTCATCGTGTTCGTCCTGCGCGGGGGGGAGGCGCGCAGTCAGCCCCCGGGCGCGTTGGCCTGCGGTGAAGCCCCGGCAACGCGTTCATGCAACGCGGCCAACTCGGCACGCAGCGCGCGCAGCTCGCCCAGCACCGCCGCGTCGCGGCCGGCGTCGGCATCGGCCATCGCCGTGATCGCGGCGCGCTCGTCCTCCACCTGCGACTGCATCGCGTTGACGATCACCGCGATGAACAGGTTGAGCACGGTGAACGTCGCCGCCACGAGGTACACCACGAAGAACACCCACGCCCACGCGTGCACGGCCATGACCTCGCGCGCGATGTCCGGCCAGCCCTCCACGGTCATCACCTGGAACAGCGTGAACAGGCTCGCGCCGAGGTCGCCGAAGTACTGCGGGTGCGAGGCGCCGAACAGCTTGGTCGCCATCACCGCCGCCACGTACATCACCAGCGCCAGCAGCGCCACGATCGAGCCCATCCCCGGCAGCGCGCCGAGCAGCGCGGCGACCACCTTGCGCATGCTCGGCACCATCGACACCAGCCGCAGCACGCGCAGCACCCGCAGCGCGCGCAGCACGCCCAGCCCCTGCCCGGCGGGGATCAGCGCGATCGCCACGATGGTGAGATCGAACACGTTCCACGCGCTGCGGAAGAACGCCGGGCCGAAGGCCACCAGCTTGAGCGTGAGCTCGACGACGAACACCGCCAGCAGCGCGTGGTCGATCGCGTGCAGCACGCGCAGCGTCCCGGGCGCGATCCCGGGGATCGTCTCGAGCCCGAGCACGATCGCGTTGGCCACGATCAGCGCGATCACCACCGCCGCCACCCGCGGCGATTCCACCCACGCCCCCAGCCGCACCCGCCACGCCGCCCGCGCGTCCGTCGCCATGTGCCCTGCCCCTCGTGCGATGCGCAAGGCTACGCCGGCGCGTGCGCGGCGTGCGCATCCGGCGCGTTGCAGCGTGCGACGTCGTGCGGGGACGTCGGGCGGCCATGCACCGAATCAGGCGCGGCTGGCGTGCTGGACCTCCCCGCCCGTGATCCGCGGCCCCGATGCGCCGGCCAACGCCGCGTGCACGCCGTCCTTGCATCCGCCCTGCGACGCTCGCCGCATCCCCGCACGGATCCGTCCCATGGCCCGCCCCCTCGCCATCGTCGCCGCCGTGGCCGCCGGCGCCGCGCTGATGTACTACCTCGACCCGCGCCAGGGCCCGCGCCGCCGCGCCCGCGTCCTGCAGGCCGGCCGCACGCTGTCGACCGACGCGCGCGGCTACGTCGCCACCACCCGCGCCGGCCTGCAGGATTTCGCCACCAGCACCGGGCTGCGCGCCACCGAGCCCCTGGTCGACGACCTCCAGTTGCGCGCCGAGGTGCTGGCCAAGGCCGGCACCGTGCTCAGCAACCCGATGGCCATCGACGTGCAGGTCACCGACGGCGTGGTGTGCCTGCGCGGCACCGTGCCCGCCGACGAGGCCGAGCGCCTGGTCACCCGCGTGGCCGCCATGCGCGGCGTGGTGGACATCGACAGCCGCCTGGACCTCGACACCGCGGGCGACGCCGATCCCGATCCGTTCGGTTACGCGCGGCAGACGGCCTGACGCAACGCTGCGACACCCGTGCGCGTGCGATGCGCGGCGGTCAGTCGCCCGTGGCGCGGCAACCCCAGCCCAGGCACGCGCCGCTGCCCTGGTCGAGCACCAGCGAATGCCCGCGCGGCCCGCGCGGCAACGGCACGCCGGGCGGGACGATGAAGACGGCGGCATGCGCGCCGCTCAGGCCAGGCGGCAGGTCCATGTGCATCGCACGCGTGGCGTTCCGCCCAACGCGGCGCCGCGCCTGCGGGGCCTGCATCAATCGCGCCGGAGCTGCCGCGCCGCCGTCGCCGCCGCGCGCAGCACGCCGGTGTACGCGAAGCGCCCCGGCGGCGCCTGCCGGATCGCGGCGTCCAGCCCGTCCAGGTATGCCGCAACCAGCGATCCGGCGTTGAACTGGTCCCCCAGCTCGCGCATCGTGCGCCCCACCGCATCGCGCACGTGCCAGTCCACGTTGACGCCGGTCTCCGCCTGCTGCGCCAGGTCCACCACGCGCAACAGGTGCGGCGACACCAGGCCGACCACGGTGGCTCTCATCGGATGCGTCCTCCAGCGACGGGCGCCAAGGCTAGCAAGCCTGCGTCCGGCGCTTGCGACGGAGGTCGCGCGACGTGCGCGGGTCGTCATCGGCGCGGCATGAATTGGGTTCGTCAAGCGAAGCCGACACCCTCCGCGCCGACGGGATGCCGGGCAAAAGCCTCTTCGCGCGTCGCATCCAAGCCAGTCCACATAGGGTGGGCCTCGGCCCACCGGCAAATGGACGCGGACGACCGAGCCATCCCATCCGATGACGTTAGCGCGCGACGGCTGCTCTGGCACCGTTTGCGCCGTGTGCAACTGTCGAAACCGGAACGCCGGCGCGAAGGCCGGCGTTCCGTCATGCACGAACACGCGGCCACGAGGCCGCAGTCGATCGCTCACTCGCTCAATCGCACTTGCCCGCCGCGCGCAGCAACTGGTTGCAGGCGGCCTGGTTGGTCTTGCCCTTGTCCTTCGAGCCCTTGGTGAAGTCCGTGCACATCGCACCCGAACCGCCCGAGCCCATGCCCCAGCTCATCACCTTGGCGAACTTGGACGACTCCATGATTTCGCACTTGTACTTGCGCCCGTCATTGGTGTGCACCGTGTACTCGGTCGTGTAGAACGCGCCGGTTTCGACTTCCTGCTGGCCGGTGACCTTGAACTCGCTGGCCTCGAGGCCCAGGCCCATCGAGATCTTCCGCAGCGTCTTGGCGTCGGCCGTCACTGCCGTGGACGAGGACTTCGCTTCGGGCGCGGGGCCGGTTTCACGCGCACCCGATGCCTTCTTCGACGCGCCTGCGCCGGATGCGGCCGGGCGCGACGCGGCGCCCTTCGACGAAAACGCCGTGCACATCGCGCCCGAACCGCCCGAGCCCATGCCCCAACTCATGACCTTGGCGAACTTGGACGACTCCATGATCTCGCACTTGTACTTGCGGCCGTCGTTCGTGAGCAGCGTGTACTCCGTCGTGTAGTACGCGCCGGTCTCGACTTCCTGCTGGCCGATGACGGTGAAGTCACCGACCTCCTCGCCAATCCCCATCGACAGCTTGCGCAGCGTCTTGGCATCCACCTCCGCGGGGGCGGCGGCGGCCTCGGCGGGCGGCGCTTCGGCCGGCGCGGCCTTCTTGCCGGCGGCCATCGCCGCACCGGTGGCCCCGGCGATCGTCAGCAACACCATGGCGGCGGCCTTCGTTTTCGGATTGATTGCATGTTCCATTGCGTATTCCCTGAGGTTGAGCGTCCCGGACGATCCCGGCGCCGAGCTGCGCGGGATGCCTTCATGAGTGACGGAACGGAGCAAACCGTCCCGTTGCCGGTGGCATGGACGGGCGAGGAGGCCACCGGCGGCGCCATTCTGGCCGGCGGGTGGGCGCGGTGCCACCGCTGCCGCGGGTGGCCGGCGACCATTGGGCAACGGTATCGGGCCTGGACGGCGTGGGCCGTCGGGACGCCCCGCCGGTCAGCCGGGCGCAGGCACCCGCCCGCGCGCCTGCGCCGGCATCAGCAGCACGGCGAGCACGCCCGCCACCAGCAGCGATGCGAGCGCGAAGGTCCACAGCGGGTCGGTTGAGGCCACCAGCCGCGTGACGGCATCGGTCCAGTCCATGCCGGCCAGCAGCGCCTTGCCCAGTTCGGCCACCAGCATCGCGGAGGCCGCCAGCAGGTAAGGCCAGTGGTTGCGCATGACCCTGAAGAACATCACCGCGACGATGAGCAGGAGGATCGCCTGTCCGGTCATCCCGGCGGTCTGGAACCGGTGGAACGTCTCCGGCCCCTCGATGCGGAAGGCAGGCACGAACCCGATCAGCGCGAAGAACAGCGCGGGCCCGAGGAACAGGATCATCGTGCTGCACAACAGCGCGCCATGCACCTTGCGGCGCTTGCGGAGCACGAACGCCAGCACGACGACCAGCGCCAGCCAGAGCGTCCCGACCACGTTGGCCACCATCAGCGCATCCGGCTCCGCCGCCACGATCGCGCGATGCGCGCTGTGCACGGTGAGCAGCGCCGCGGACCCCACCATCAACGGACCGGCCACCAGCACCGCCATGCCCAAGCGGCGGTGCTGCCGGAAATCCCCGCGCGCAAGCAGCAGCAACTGCGCGAGCAGCAGCCCCATCCACAGGTAACTGGTCACGACATGCAGGTGGTGGTGCGGCTGCGCAGCCGCACGCGCCCCGACGTAGATGCCCCAGAAACCGAGCAGGCCGACGAGCATCGTCCCGCCGACGAGCGCGACTTCCGCCCTATATGGCCTGTGCTTCAGCATCACCTGCCCCTCCCCACGCCCCGGCGGACGCCATCAGACGATGAGTACGCGATACGGCGGGAAACGGGCCAATTCCGACGCTCGCGCACGGGTGGAGGATGCGTCGCGCGACGCAGGGCCATCAATCGCCGAAGGTCAGATCGACATGCGTCCGACTCTCGACGCTCAAGGCGACCCGGCGCGATGCCGTGCGCGCTGCGCTGCGTCCAGGCGCAGGAAGCGCGCGGCGTTGTCGTAGAGGATCGCGCGCTTCTGCGCGGCGGTGAGGTACGTGGCCTGCTCGATCCGCGCCACCGCCGACTCGATCACGCCCGGCCAGATCATCTGGTCGGACCCGAACAGGATCCGGTCACCGTAGCCGGCATCGACCAACCCGCGCAGGAATGCATCGAAGGCCGGCCGCGGTTCGCTGTAGACGATGCCGCCGATCTCCGCATACACCTGCGGATGACTGAACATGAGTGCGCGCATGCGCTCGCCGAACGGGTAGCCCGCGTGCATCACCGAGACACGCAGCCGCGGGTGCCGCAGCAGCACGGGTTCGAGCTGCAGCGGGTCGCCCAGCGCGACGCGATACCCGCCGCCGCCGTAAGGCTGCCCTGGTTCGCCCGGTCCCATGTGCACGGCGACCGGGACATCCAGTTCCTCGGCCAGCGCCCACAGCGGGGCGAGCCGGGCGTCGTCCAGCTGCACGCCCTGGTACTGCGCCATGACCTCGCCGATCACCGCCAGGCGCCCCTGCCCGTGCAACGCGCGCAACTCCTCGATGGAGCGAACCCCGACATGGCGCGACCCCGGCGCATCGGCCACGCGGTAGTCGACCGCCTGCAGCACCCGCCCCGGCGCCTGCGACGCCCACCGCGCCACCCGCTCCGGTTCGCCGCTCACCACGCCCACGATGTTGAGCCGCTGCATGGCGGCGAGCGTGTCGCGCATCACCGCGTCGTCGGTCGCCGCCGCCTGGACCGGGTGGCTGCAAGGCGCGCGTGCGAACGCAAGGCCTGCCTGTACGCCCTCGCGTGGATACGAATAGGGCATCACCTCGAACGGCGTGCACATGGGCGGTGCGTCGACGCCCGCGTAGTCCGCGGCGCGCGCATGCAGGTGCATGTCCAGGATTGGCGGAGGGGCGGCGCAGGCGGCGGCCGGGATCAGCACGGCCAATGCGAAGACGACAGGACGCATGTGATTCACCGAGGCAGGGTGGCGGCGGCTACGGTAAAGCGTGCATCCCTGGGCGCGCGAGTGCGTGGACGTTTGTGCGCCGCATGGCCTTTCGCATCGCGCGGGACTGTGGGGCGAGGCGAGCCTCGCAATCGTCGTGGTCGGATTACGTGCCGTGCGCCCGACCCTGCTGCCCAGCCAATGCCCGCCTGACGGCGATCAGGCGCCCAGCAGTTCCACGTCGAATTTCAGCGTCGCGTTCGGCGGGATGACGCCGCCGGCGCCACGCGCGCCGTAGCCCAGGTTCGCGGGGATGATCAGCGTGCGCGCACCGCCTTCCTTCATCCCCTGCACGCCCTCGTCCCAGCCCTTGATCACCATTCCCGCACCGAGCGAGAACATGAAGGGCTCGCCGCGATCCTTGCTGGAATCGAACTTCTCGCCCTGCACCCCACCCTCGAACAGCCAGCCGGTGTAATGCACGGTGACGGTGCGACCGGGTGCGGCTTCCTTGCCCGTGCCGACGACGGTGTCTTCGTATTGCAGGCCGGAGGCGGTGGTCGTGAAGGGCATGGAGGTTCCTGATCGGCAGTGGATGCGGGGTGCGGAGTCTAGCGACCGTCCAGGGCGCGCACCGTGTGCAGCGGAGCACGGTGCCGATCGCATGCGAACAATGGGGTGAGGACGCATCCATGCACGTCGAAAGGGACCGGGCTCATCTCGAACTCGAACTTGAACCCGTCGACCCCATCATGGCGCGCGTCACGGCACCACCGCCCCAATCGGCCTGCAGCGTCCCGGCATGCACGTCGCGGTGGAACGTGGACCAGGGCCAATCCGCCACACGCCCGACCAGGCCATGCTTCAAGGGATTGATGTGCACGTAGTCGACGTGCGCCGGCAGGTCTGCCTCGTCGCGGATGCAATGTTCCCAGTAGCGCCGCTGCCAGATGCCCCGCTCGCCGGCACGCAGCCGACTCGCGGAGCGGCGTTCGCCCGGCGCCAAGGCACGCGAGAACCGCGACTTGATCAAGCGCCACCGGGTGGCGAAGTCATCATCGCCCGGCGGCAGGCGCCACACGCAGTGCAGGTGGTCGGGCAGCACCACGCAGGCCAATGTCATGAAGGGCCGCTCGTGGCGCGTGCGACGGAATGCCTGGCGCAACGCATCTATCCGATCGACAAGCAGCGTGTTGCCACCGCGCTGGGCGAGGTTGACGGTGAAAAAGTAGGTGCCACCCGCCTGTCGGTGGCGTCGGTACGTCCGCACGCCATCACGATGCACAGGCATCCGTCGCATGCGCGATCAGGCATTGCCATACGAGCGCGTCAGACGACGCCCGATTCGCCGATCGTAGGCTGGGTTGGCCCCATCAACCCAGCATGTCCAGCGACCTCGATGCTGGGTTGATAAAGCCAACCCAGCCTACGGTCCTGCTTGGTTCGCGGGCGACTTGTGTGAGTCGGAGGAAATTGCACTCTGACCCGTGTTGTGCCGGAAAAAACGCATGGGGGCGGACCCCCATGCGTCGTACTTCAGATTACGCGGCCCACTTCTCGATGGAAGCGTCGTAGATGGCAGCAGTAGCTGCACCACGGCGGATCACATTGATCGTGTTAACCGCATCCTGCTTGTTGTGGTAGCCCTCTGAAGATGCGATCCGTTCATGGTTCGCAGCGCGGATGTTGAAGTACCACTGGTTGTTGGCATTGCTCTTGAACAGGTAGAAATACATCGGCGTAGACCTCTTGGGTGTAGTTCGATGGCTCGACCTGTCCGGCCCGTGGGCTGTCTCCCGTTCACTACGCTGAGGTACTGGACCCGACCGTAATGATCTATAATGTTTGACGCGCCTGAACGGATCGGCCAAGCCGTCCACTTCGGGTTGCAACATAGGTAGAGCAATTTGCAGTCCACGCGCCCCTTGGTCTAGTCCACCTTGGGGCGCTTCTGTTTCTGACCTACGCACGCGGAATGCCCGAACGCTCAACACGGTTGGCGGCGTGCGTAGGTTTGCTATCTCCTCACGACTCGTCCTCCGGGTAGATGAAGTCGATGGTGGACTGGAACGCGGTCAAGAACCGCTGTTTCTTCGCGCTGGGCCACGGCGTGCCCGGAGCCGGAAGCTCCCGAAGCAATCCAACGATCGCGGAATGTACGCCGCTCGTGTGGTCAACGCTTACGTGGCCTCCGGACTTCGGCCTCTCTTGAGGAGTTGTTGGAGAACCTGCCGGCTTTAGCTCGACGGCTTCCGCAGGCTTACTTGCTGCATTGCTCGGCATGATGAGCCGGGAGCGGTCACCGGTAGCCGCGAAAAATCCCGCCTGTTCCGCGGAATTGATCAATACGCGAATTGCCTGATCTACGCGGTCGGGCAGGATCGCGTACTCCGCTGTGCGGAATAGGTTCTTTAGGCCGGCTTCTGGGGGCAGGGATGTGCCGCGGAATTTCTGGAACACCTTGGAGAAGAGCTCGATATCCAAGAATGCTTCGACCTTAGCCTGCACCGCGTCGTTCGGCATGACGGGCGCGATGATCTGCATTCCGCGATCCGTAACCGAGTGTCGATCCCCATTCGTTTGGATCAAGCCGAATTGGCGCGCGGCGGCTATGCGAGTGAGGTAGGTGCCGCTTCGCGTCGACTTGTAGTTGAGCCATGCAGCGAGTTGGTCGGACGTGCAACTCCCGCCACCAATGCCATGAATGGTTTCTGCAACCTTGATCGACGTGTCCAGGTCGAAATACGGCGATGCCGTGCCCGATCGCGTGCGCTTCGGCGCCTCGCCATTGGTCGCTTCGCTGTTGCTGTCGTTGGCCATGCCGAACCTCATTCAGGTCGAACTCGAGACGATAGTAAGACCGTGTTCTATCAATAGCAAGCGGTTTCGGTAAAAGTTTTCGGGATCGGCTCGTCTATCCAGCTTCAGCTGTCAATGATACCCGCTTGTTCTACGTCGTGGCTTAAAAAAAACGATTAAAAACAGCATGATGCAGATCATGTGTGACGCGGTGGACGGGCGTAGTTGGCTTTGTCTGATTTTCTGCGACAGTCAGCCTAGGTAGACAATTCCGCAGCGCAGCAAATGGGCGGGCGCAAAAAAGAGGCCCCGGACGGGCCGGGGCTGCTGTGTCAACGCGAAGGGTCCAAGGGCGTCGCATCCCCCATCAGGCTCTCGGACTTACCTTGCAGACATAGGCGGCAACCGCGTCATCGACTGAGCCAAGGGTCGCGACGTCACCGTAGGCGCCGAGCGGTCGCCATTCGCCACCACATTCACCCCGCCCGAAGGGCTCGAAGGTAAAGGTGGTCTGCTGCGGTGTGATCTGTCAGTAGAACGGTGTCAGATTCACTCCCGAACCTGACCCCGCCTAAGTGACTCACCTGCGCGCGACCCTCATCCGCACTTGCTGTACCCACAATTCAAACAAGTCGCACACCCATCCATGATCACCACGGCCTTGGTCGAGCACTTGTGGCACATGGTGGCCGAGGGCGGGAAGGACACGCCCTCGCCTGTGACGGCGATTTCCTCGGCCGACGACTGGGCGGTCGCGCTGGGCGCTGCGGTCAGGTCAGAGTTTTTTTTTGAGCGATCGTCGTACGCGCGGCGCTTCTCGGCGATCAGGGCGCGCTGGTGTTCGCTCATCTCGGGGTCGTGCAGCAGGCCGATGGACTTCAGGTGGTCCTCGACGATGGAGCCGAGTTCGGCGACCAGGCTGGGCATGTACACGCCGCCGGCCTTGAAGTAGCCGCCCTTGGGGTCGAACACGGCCTTCATCTCGTCGACCAGGAAGGTGACGTCGCCGCCCTTGCGGAACACCGCGCTCATGATGCGGGTCAGGGCCACGATCCACTGGAAGTGGTCCATGTTCTTGGAGTTGATGAAGATCTCGAACGGGCGGCGGTGTTCGTGTTCTGAGCCGGCGTTGAGCACGATGTCGTTGATGGTCACGTACAGCGCGTGCTCGAACAGCGGGCTCTTGATCTTGTAGGTGCTGCCCACCAGCACTTCCGGGCGCTCGATGCGCTCGTGCATCTGGATGACGTCGGCGACGTGGCTGCGCACTTCGGCCTCGACGACGGCCTGCGGGACGGGGTCGGCCTTCACCGCCTCGCGCGCGCGGTCCTCGGGGGTCACCACGGCATAGCCCTTGATTTTCTTGTCGATCTTGACGGCCATGGGCGCGTGGTCTCCTGCGTGCGTGCGGTGCGGTGGTGGGGTCAAAAAGGCCGGCCCGTTGCGGGGCCGGCCAGGGTGCTGCGGGATCTATCGGGGCGTGTCGATCGCGCCGTGGGTCTTGCGCCCGCGTCGCGGGGTGCATCAACGGCGGCGTGCGGCCTTCTTGGCGGCGCCCTTGCGCGCGCCGACCGACTTGCGGGCCTTGGAGACGGCCTTGCGGGCCGACTTCGCGGCCTTCTTCACCGTCTTCTTGGCCGCGCCCACGCTCCGGCCGGCGGCCTTGCGCGCGCTGCCGGCCCGCTTGCTGGCGGCCTTGCGGGCGCTGCCGGCGGTCTTGCGCGTGGCCTTCTTCGCCGCGCCCTTGCGCGCGGCCGTCTTGCGCGTGGCCTTCTTCGCCGTGCCCTTGCGGGCGGCCGTCTTGCGCGTGGCCTTCTTGGCCGTGCCCTTGCGCGCGGTAGCCTTGCGGGCGCCCTTCTTGGCGGTGGCCTTCTTCGCCGCGCCCTTGCGGGCGGTTCGCTTGCCGGCGGCCTTGCGCGCGCTGCCGGCTTCCTTGCGCGCGTTCTTGCTGGCCGTGGCCAGGCGCTTCTTGGCGTTGCTCACCGCCTTGGTGGCGGCCTTGCGCGCGCGGGTGGCGGCCTTGGTCACCGTGGTCGCGGCGCTGGAGGCGGTATCGGCGATGGTGCTGCCGATGTTGGACGCCGTTTCCTTCACCGTATCCACCGCGTTCGACAGCGTCGCGGTCACTCCATTCCCGTTGCTCATATGCCCTCCTCGTGGGCGTGTTGAACGATTGGAATTGCAGGTGTTGCAGGGTGTTGCGTCGCCGATGCTATACCCGTGAAGCGCGCGTGGTGCGTGAACCATCCGCGCGTGCCGCGGGCGCGCGGCCCGCGGCGGCGCGGCGTCAGAACTTGCCGTAATAGCCTTCCTTGAGCGCATCGAACAGGTTGGCGGCGGTGTGCAGCTCGCCGTCGTATTCGATCTCGTCGTTGCCCTTGACCTCCAGGTACGTGCCGTCCTCGAGCTCGAAGCGGTAGGTGGTGTTCTCCAGGTCCGCCTCCTTGACCAGCACGCCCTGGAAGGCGGCCGGGTTGAAGCGGAACGTGGTGCAGCCCTTCAGGCCCTGCGCGTGGGCGTAGGTGTAGATGTCCTTGAAGTCCTCATACGGGTAGTCCGTTGGCACGTTCGCGGTCTTGGAGATGGACGAGTCCACCCACTTCTGCGCCGCGGCCTGCACGTCGACGTGCTCCTTGGGGCTGATGTCGTCGGCGCTGATGAAGTAGTCGGGCAGCTTCGCGCCGGGTTCCTCGGCGAACGGCATGGCCTTCGCGTTGACCAGCTCGCGGTAGGCCAGCAGCTCGAAGGACCAGACGTCGACCTTCTCCTTGGTCTTCTTGCCCTCGCGGATCACGTTGCGGCTGTAGTGGTGCGCGAAGGACGGCTCGATGCCGTTCGACGCGTTGTTGGCCAGCGACAGCGAGATGGTGCCGGTGGGTGCGATGGAGCTGTGGTGGGTGAAGCGCGCGCCGACCTCGGCGAGCTCGTCGACCAGTTCCGGCGCGACCTCGGCCACGCGCTGCATGTAGCGGCTGTAGCGCGCGTGCAGCACCTTGCCCTCGATCTCCTGGCCGATCTTCCAGCCGTCGTTCGCCATCTCCGGGCGCTTGCGCAGCATCTCGGCGGTGACGGTGAAGCGCTCTTCCATGATCGGCGCGGCGCCCTTCTCGCGCGCCAGCTCCAGGCCCATCTCCCAGCCGGCCACTGCCATCTCGCGGGCGATGCGCTCGGTGAACTCGCAGGATTCCTTGCTGCCGTACTTCATGCGCAGCATGGTCATGGTGCTGCCCAGGCCCAGGAAGCCCATGCCGTGGCGGCGCTTGCGCAGGATCTCGTCGCGCTGCTTCTGCAGGGGCAGCCCGTTGACCTCGACCACGTTGTCGAGCATGCGGGTGAACACGCGCACGACTTCCTTGTACTCGGCCCAGTCGAACTCGGCGGCATCGGTGAACGCGCCGCGCACGAACTTGGTGAGGTTGACCGAGCCCAGCAGGCACGCGCCGTACGGCGGCAGCGGCTGCTCGCCGCAGTTGTGCGCGTGCAGGCCATTGGCATCGAAGGTGTTGATGCCGGGCACCTGCACGTCGTAGACGTCCTCGCACCCGTCGGCGACCACCGCCTCGACGGTCGCCACGAAGCGCTCACGGTTGAGCGTGCGCCGGTAGCTCGACAGCGCGGCCTTGAGCCGGTTGGCTTTTGCCGTATCGGCAAAGCCGACGCGCGCGGCGAACTCGGCAAGGTTGTCGCCGCTGATGACGAGTTCGTGCTGCGCGAGCGTGGGATACGGGCGCATGCCGCCCCGACCATCGGGCAGCATGCTTTCACCCGCCGGGCGGCGGTCACGGTAGATCGTCGAGGCGATGCCCAGGCGCAGCAGCATGCGCTGCGCGGCCTCGAGCCGCGGCAGGTCCGACTGCGCCAGTCGCACGCTGACGCCCTTGGACTGCTGGCCCTGCACCGAGCCATCGGCGTCGAACAGGCCGCGCAGGAACCCGCGCTGGAAGTCGCTTGAAGTTTTTTCCAGCGCGGGCGCGATCACCTTGTCGCCCGGCGCCATGCCGAGCTCGAACGCCAGTTCGCGCAGCGCGGCGGACTTGAGACGGAACTCGCCGCGGTCCTCGACCTGCGACCACCCGGCGAAATCGGCGCGGTGGCTGAGCGTGCGCGCGCAGCGCAAGGCTTCGTCCATCAGAGCGACCGGCGCCAGCGGCGCGGCATTGACCGCGGCGGCCTGCGTCCAGACGGACAGCACCGCGCCGTCGCGCTTGAGCGTGCCGTCGCCGACCAGCAGGCCGAGCAGGAAGCCTTCCTCGTACGTGCGCTCACCGCGCCAGTCCGCGCCGGCCCGATGGTTGTTGAGCAGCACGCGATCGCCCGCCTGCAGCTTGCCGGCCTCGCACCACTCGGTGTCGGTGGACCAGCGGGTCTGCCGCACGACGCGGCGCACGCGGTGGTCGTGGGTCAGGCGCAATGCGTGGCCTTCGGCGGTCTGCAGGCGCACCACGTCCTTGGTGGCGGTGCGGAAGAAGCCCTCGGCGCCGGTGGCGTGGTCCACGCCGTCGACGCGTGCCATGAAGCCGCGGCCGAGCAGGTCGGACACCTGTCGCGGGCCCGCGGCGGTCTGCACCCAGGTGTCGGCGGTGACGCAGGGGTTGGTGGCGCGGATCGACTCGCACCACCAGTTGTTGTTCATCTCGTTGACGCGGTCGATGAGGATGAAGCCCGGCTCGGCGTAGTCGTACGTCGAGACCATGATCATGTCCCACAGGTGCCGCGCGCGGATGTGGCCGTAGATCCTGCACGCGACCAGTCCGTCGTCGCGGGTGATGTAGTTGCGGTGCGTGGGCCACTCGCGCCAGACGACCTGCGAGGCATCGGCGAGGTCAACGTCGCCGGCTTCCTTCTCGTTGAGCGGGAACACCAGCGGCCAGTCACCATCGGACTTGACCGCATCCATGAAGCCGTCGGTGATCAGCAAGCTGAGGTTGAACTGGCGCAGGCGCCCGTCCTCGCGCTTGGCGCGGATGAAGTCCTTCACGTCGGGGTGCGACACGTCGAACGTGCCCATCTGCGCGCCGCGGCGGCCACCGGCCGAGCTCACGGTGAAGCACATCTTGTCGTAGATATCCATGAAGGACATCGGGCCGGACGTGTACGCACCGGCGCCGGCGACGAAGGCGCCGCGCGGGCGCAGCGTGCTGAATTCGTAACCGATGCCGCAGCCGGCCTTCAGCGTCAGGCCCGCTTCGTGGACCTTCTCGAGGATGCCGTCCATCGAGTCCTCGATGGTGCCGCTCACGGTGCAGTTGATCGTCGAGGTGGCGGGCTTGTGTTCGAGCGCGCCGGCGTTGGAGGTGATGCGCCCCGCGGGGATCGCGCCGCGGCGCAGCGCCCAGGCGAAGCGCTCGTACCAGTGCTGCTGCTTGTCCGGCGAGGTTTCCGCGTCCGCCAGCGCGCGCGCCACGCGCAGATAGGTGGCGTCGATGTCGGCATCCACCGCATCGCCGGCCTTGGTCTTGAGGCGGTACTTCTTGTCCCAGATGTCGGTCGACGCCGGCTGCATCGGGATCTCGCGATCGGGGGCCACTGTCTTCACCGCCTCGAGGCGCGCCGTGCTCATGTGTGGATCAACTCCTGGAATCGTGCGCGCAACGCGCGGTGGTGGTGCGGCGTGGGTGGACCCGATGGCAGGCGGTCATGGCGGAGCGCGGCCGCGGGGCGCGGTGCAAGCAGCGGCCGCGAGGGCCGAAGACGCCGTGTGGGCGGGTGCGTGCGCATCTGCGACAAGCCAGGTCCCCTTGCGATGCCACGGCCCGAGAACCCCATCATCGGGCCTTCGTCCGGCGGCGGACCACAAGATGTAGTGCCAGCGGGACGACGCAAACTACGAGGGGCGTCGGCTGGCGTCAACAATTCGCGACGACTTTTTCGACATGGCGCGCGCGGGCCCAATGGTGGCAAGGGTTCGCACGCGGGCGGGCGACGAACGGTGCCGCTGGGCGTGTTGCGGTGCGGCGGGGAGAGCCACCGTGGGGCGCTGGCGAGCCGCGCGGCGCCCCATCCGCCGGACATCGGGCCGGCCCAGCCGTCGCCCCTGCGGACGCAGGGGCCCAGTGCCTCAGCGGGCCGCGGGTGTGTTGAGCAGTGCGTTGATGCGGAAAGGCGCTGGGCCCCTGCGTGCGCAAGGGCGACGAAGGATCGGACGCGTGCAGGCGCACTCGTGATCCGCCGGCATCGTTTCATCGCCGATTTATCGCCGCGCGATGAGACTGCGAAGATCGCGCGCACCGTCGCGCCACTCGCCTCCACGCCATGGCCCTGTCAACGCCCGCCAAGACCCTGATCGCCCTCTCCGCGGCCGCCGCGTTCGGCGGGTTCGCCGCCACCGCCATGCACCACGCGCTGGCGCCCGACGTGCAGGCCGCGCCCGCCGCGATGGCGGTGCCTGCCACCGCCGCGCTGCCGGCCGCGGTGGGCACCACGCCGCTGCCCTCGCTCGCCCCGATGCTGGCGCGGGTGACGCCGGCGGTGGTGTCGGTGCACACCAAGCAGCGCATCCGGGTCAGCCCGTTCGGCAACGACCCGATGTTCCGCCGCATGTTCCCCGAGCTCACCCAGGAACGGATCAACGAGTCGCTGGGCTCGGGCGTGATCGTCGATGCGCAGCGCGGGCTGGTGCTGACCAACCACCACGTCATCGAGGGCGCCGACGCGGTGTCGGTGACGCTCAGCGACGGGCGCACGCTCAACGCCGAATTCATCGGCTCCGATCCCGACACCGACGTGGCGGTGATGCGCCTGCGCGACGCCGGGACGCTGACCGCGCTGCCGCTGGCCGATTCGTCGGGATTGCGCGTCGGCGATTTCGTGGTGGCGGTGGGCAACCCGTTCGGCATCGGGCAGACGGTGACCAGCGGAATCGTGTCCGCGGTCGGCCGCACCGGCTTGCGCGGGCTGGGCTACCAGAACTTCATCCAGACCGACGCGTCGATCAACCCGGGCAACTCCGGTGGCGCGCTGGTCAACTTGTCCGGCCAGCTGGTCGGCATCAACACCGCGAGCTTCAACCCGCGCGGATCGGCCGCCGGCAACATCGGGTTGTCGTTCGCGATCCCGGCCAACCTGGTGCGCCAGGTGGTCGACCAGCTGGTGACCACCGGGGAAGTGCGGCGCGGCTCGCTCGGGCTGGAAGGCCGCGACCTCGATGCGCGCGTGGCCGCCGACGTGGGCCTGCCCGCGGAGGCGCGCGGCACGCTGGTCACGCGGGTGTGGCCGGGCAGCCCCGCCGCGGCCGCGGGACTGCGCGCCGGCGACGTGGTGGTGGCGGCCAACGGCGAACGCATCGATTCGTACGCGGCGCTGCGCAATTTCGAGGGACTGCAGCCGGTCGGCGGGCGGGTGGTGCTGGACGTACGGCGCGACGGCCGCCCGCTGCAGGTCACCGCGACCCTGCGCGAGGCACCCAAGTCGCTGGCCGGCGCCGACCTCGACCCGCGGCTGGCCGGCGCGGTGTTCGCCGAGCTGCCCGAGCGGCTGCGCCAGCAGGGGCTTGCCGGCGTGCTGGTCGAATCGGTGGCGCGTGGCAGCCGCGCGGCGGCCAACGGCCTGCGCGCCGGCGACGTGGTGCTGGCCTCGACCGCCGGCGCCACGCGCGACCTGCCGTCCTTGCGCGCGAGCTTCACGCAGGCGCCCCCACAGTTGGCCCTGCGCATCCTGCGCGGCACCACGCAGGGCGAGCTGCTCCTGCGCTGAGCGCAGACCCCATCATTCACGGAGATCCACCATGGCCACGACCACCACCGAAGCGGTCAAGACCAACCTGGCCGACGCCGGGTCCTCGCTCAAGCAGGCCGCCGTCGACGCGGGCGGTTCGATCAAGGAAGCCGCCGTCGCCGCCGGCGAACAGCTGCGCGTGGGCAAGGCGCAGGTCAAGGGCGACCTCGCCGACGGCGCGCTGGCCGGCATCAACGCGCTGGAGAACATCGGCGGCGCCGCCAGCGAGCAGATGGACGTGCTGATGGACAAGGGCCGCGACCTGATCGAATCGGCCGCCGAGCTCGTGCGCGAGCGCCCGCTGACCTCGTTCGGCGTGGCCTTCGCCGCCGGCTGGATCATCGCCAAGCTCGCGCGCGGCGGCGGCAAGTAAGCCTTCGCCGTGGCCGCGCCCCACGGGCAGGCGGCGGACGCCGCCGACCCGGGTCCCGCACCGGACCTGGCCGAGTCGCTGCGCCAGCTCGGCAGCACCGCGGGCGCGGGCTACGAGGCCTTCAAGGACGCCGGCAAGGCGTTCCGCACGCTGCTGGCGGCCGACATCGCGCTGGCGCGCAGCGCGTTCGGGCGCACGCTGGCGTTCCTGGGGGTTGCGATCGCGCTGGGCGCGTCGGCCTGGCTGATGCTGATGGGCGCGCTGGTGTCGTGGCTGGCGCTGGACATGGGCTGGGCCTGGCCGCTGGCGTTCCTGGCGCCGGCGGCGGCGAGCATCGCGCTGACCGCGTACGGCGCCTGGCGCGCGGTGGTGTACTTCGAACACATGCGCATGCGCGCCACCCGCCGCCAGCTGGCACGCCTGGGCATCGGCGAGCTGGCCGCGTACACGCCCGACGCGGGTTCGCCGCGCTCCACGCGCGATGCCACCGAGCAGCTGGCCGAGGCGCCCGACAAGCTCGGCAAGGACAAGCGCGGGATCGACCTGACGCCGCCATGACCCGATTCGCACCCACCCGAGGCAGGCGGCCATGAGCGCGCCGCAGAGCGAACGCAAGGCGGTCGCCGAGGCCGCGTCGCCGGATCCGACCCCCGGCGTGTTCCGCAGCAACAAGCCGCCGCAGCACAACGTGCATGCGGTGATGAACTTCGAGCAGCTGATCGCCAAGGTCAAGCAGGCCGAGGACGCGCTGGAGGCCCAGGAGCGCCGGTTCGTCGCCGACGTGCGCCAGTTCAAGCGCTCGTGGCGGGCGTCGTGGACGCCGCCGCGGATCGTCATCGCCGGGCTGGTGTCGGGCTTCCTGGCCGGCCGCGCCGAGCCGTTGAAGCTCGCCGGCAAGGGCGGTTCGCTGATGCAGCTGATCACGATGGTGTCCGGCCTGTTCGCCACCGAGAAGGCGGGCACCGCCGCGAAGGAAGCCGAGAAGGCCGCCGAGACCACCGAGACGATCGCCGAGGATGTCGCCAGCCCGGCGACGGCCTCGCAGGTGCGCGCGATCAACGCCGCGCCCACCGCGCGCGCGGCCACGCCCGAACCGGACGTGCGTGCGCCGGAGCCGGCCCGCTTCGTCGCGCCGCTGGACTGACCGGTGGCGACCCGCGGCCCCGACGCCCTGCCACACGACGGCCTGCTCGCGCCGGCGCCGCAGGACACGCCGATGGTGCCGGATGCCCCGCCGCCGCCGGAGCCGCGCCCGCGCTCGAGCCTCGCCGCGCTGGTGCTGGCGACGCTGGCGGTGGGGTTCACGCTGTGGGCCGCGCAGGACATCGTGCTGCCGGTGCTGCTGGCGCTGTTCTACGCGCTGGTGGGCAACCCCATCATCCGCACCCTGCAGAAGCTGTGGGTGCCGCGCTTCGTCGGCGCGCTCGTCGTGCTGGTCGGTGGCATCGCCGGCACCGTCGCGCTGGGCAACCAGCTGATCGATCCGGCCGCCGAATGGGTGCGGCAGGTGCCCACGGAGATGCGCGAGATCGCGCCGAAGCTGCGCGAGCTCACCGAGCCCGTGCAGGCGGCCAACCAGGCCGCGCAGAACATCGCCGAGGCCGCCGAGGTGGGCACCGGCGAGAAGGTCGAGGTGGTGCGCACCGAGGTCAACGACCCGTACAAGGTGCTGACCGCCACGCCGAAGATGATCGCCTCGGTGCTGGCGGTCGTGCTGCTCACCTTCTTCTTCATGGTCTACGGGCAGGGCCTGCAGCGGCACGCGCTGGCGCTCTTGCCCTCGCGCCAGCAGAAGCGCGTGACGCTGGACATCCTCGATTCGATCGAACGCGAGATCAGCCGCTACGTGCTGACCATCAGCGTGATCAACTTCGCCGTCGGCATGGCGCTGGCGGGCCTGCTCATGTGGCTGGGCGTGCCGATGGCCGAGGCGCTGCTGTGGGGCACGATGGCCGCGCTGCTCAACTTCGCGCCGTACGTGGGGCCGCTGATCGGCATCGGCATCATGCTGCTGATGGGCTTCGTGGCCTTCGACGAGACCTGGAAGTCGCTGGCGCCGGCGGGCATCTACCTGGTGCTGCACACCATCGAGGGACAGATCATCACCCCGATCGTGCTGGGAAAGCGCATGGCGCTCTCGCCGCTGATGCTGATCCTGGCGCTGATGCTGTTCGGCTGGCTGTGGGGGATCATCGGGCTGCTGCTGGCGGTGCCGCTCTTGGTGTGCGTCAAGCTGGTGCTGGCGCGCATCGAGGGCCTGGAAGGCTGGGCCCTGCTGTTCGAATGACGCCGCGCTACCCTGTGCGCATGCAGCCGTCCCCGCAGCCCCGCGTCCGCGCGATCACCCTTGACCTGGACGACACGCTGTGGCCGATCGTGCCGGCGATCGTGCGCGCCGAGCGCACCCTGGACGCGTTCCTGGCGCGGCACGCGCCGTCCACCGCCGCGCGCTGGGGGCAGAAGAAGCGCACCGCGCTGCGCATGCGCGTGGCCGACGAGCACCCGCACCTGGCGCACGACTTCACCGCGCAGCGGCGCATCACCCTGGCGCGCATGTTCGAAAGCGCCGGCGAGGCGCCCGCGCGCATCGACGCGCTGGTCGACGACGCCTTCGAGGCGTACTTCGCCGCGCGCTGCGACGTGGTGCATTACGACGACACCCTCGACGCACTCGCGCGCCTGTCCGCGCGCGTGCCGCTGGCGGCGGTGAGCAACGGCAATGCGTGCCTGCGGCGCACCGGCGTCGAAGGCTACTTCGCCTTCGGCCTGTCGGCGCGCGAGTTCGGTGCGGCCAAGCCCGAGGCCGGGATCTTCCATGCCGCGTGCGCGCGCCTGGGCCTGCCGCCGAACGCGGTGCTGCACGTGGGCGACGACATTGACGCCGACGTGCTCGGCGCCCGCGCCGCCGGGCTGCGCGCCTGTTGGCTGCGCCGCCACGACCATGCCGTGCGCCGCTGGCCGCACGCGCACGCCACCCCCGACCTCACCGTCCCCACCCTCGCCGCGCTGGCCGACTGGCTGGACGCGCACCAACCCGCGACCGCCGCCGCATGACCGACACCGCCACGCCCGTCCCGCTGCACGTCGTCGATGCCACCCGCGCGCCCGCCTGGCGCGAGGCCCAGCCCGCGCACGTGCAGGCGTGGTGCGCCGCGCACGGCTTCACCGGTGCGCCCGGCACCGCGATCGCGTGGGCGGGCCCGGACGGCCGCGTCGCCGGCGCCGCGCTGGGCGTGGGCGACCCGCTCGATCCGTACGCGTATTCTCACGGCACCGCCGCGCTGCCGCCCGGCACGTATGCGCCGGTCGAGGGATCCGACGCGCCCGACGCGCGCGCGCGCGCGGCGCTGCAGCTGGGCTGGGGTCTGGGGCGCTACCGCTTCACGCGCTATCGCAGCGCGCCGCGCCAGACCCCCGCACTGGCCGGCGAGCCCGACGCGGCGACGCGCGATGCGCTGGCCGCGTGCGCGCGCGTGCGCGACCTGGTCAACACGCCGACCGAGCACATGGGGCCCGACCAGCTCGAGTCGGTCGCGTGCGAGATCGCGCAGCGCTTCGGCGCGACGATCGAGGTCGTCAGCGGCGAGGACCTGATCACCCGGAACTTCCCTGCCATCCATGCGGTCGGCCGTGCCTCGCATCGCGCGCCGCGCGTCATCACCGTGCGCTGGGGCGACGCGTCGCACCGGCATGTCGCGCTGGTCGGCAAGGGCGTGTGCTTCGACACCGGCGGCCTCGACATCAAGCCCGCCGACGGCATGCGCAACATGAAGAAGGACATGGGCGGCGCCGCGCACGCGCTCGCGCTGGCCGAATGGATCATGGCGCGCGCGCTGCCGGTGCGCCTGACCCTGGTGGTCGCCGCGGTGGAGAACGCGATCGGCCCCGACGCGTTCCGCCCCGGCGAGGTCATCGCCACGCGCAGCGGGGTGAGCGTGGAGATCGACAACACCGACGCCGAAGGCCGGGTGATCCTCGGCGACGCGCTGGCGTACGCCGGCGAAGCCAGGCCCGACCTGCTGCTGGATTTCGCGACCCTCACCGGCGCCGCGCGCATCGCGCTGGGCCCGGACCTGCCCGCGCTGTACGCCAACGACGACGCGCTGGCCGCGGCCTGGCTGCAGGCCGGCGCCGACCAGCGCGACCCGCTGTGGCGGATGCCGCTGCACCGCCCGTACTGGCGCTACCTCGCCAGCACCATCGCCGACTTCGCCAACAGCGGCCCGTCGAAGATGGGCGGCAGCATCACCGCCGCGCTGTACCTCGAGCGCTTCGTGCCCGCCGGCGTGCCGTGGGCGCACCTGGACGTGTATTCGTGGAACGACACCGACCGCCCGGGCCGCCCCGCCGGCGGCGAGGCGCAGGGCCTGCGCGCGGCGTTCGCGATGCTGCAGGACTGGGCTTCGCGCGCCTGAGCGCGCATGCGTGCCCTGCCCGCCACGGCCGCCCGGACCGCTGCGACGATGGGTGCGGAGATCGCGACGTGATCGAAGGCTTGCGCGCTCGCTTGCCTCCCGCTTAGACCTCGAACGTCGCGCCTTCGGCGGCGAAGCCCAACGCCAGCGCGCCCTTGCCGACGTTGACCATGCCGGTGAGGCTCATCAGGCTCTCGTGCACCTCGACGTTCGCCTCGGCGGCGGCGTCGCGCAGGCGCTGGTAGGCAGGCAACGCGCGCATCTCGGCGAGCGCGCCGCCGTAGCTCAGGCACAGCGTCGGGGTGAGCAGGCGCCGCGCGCGGATCTGGCGGATCGCGTGGTCGAACATCTTGGCCGTGGCAGCCTCGAAGCCCTTGACCTTGGCCACCGGGCCGGTCTCGCCGCGGTTGCAGTGCAGCACCGGCTTGATGTCCAGCGCGCTGCCCAGCGTAGCCGACAGCAGGCTGACGCTGCGGTCGCCGCGGTGGCGGGTGCGCGCGCGCAGGTAGTGCAGGTCGCGCGGGACCATGTACGCGTGCGTGTGCAGAGCGAGGTTCTCGATGCGCGCGCGGATCTTCGGCGCGCCCTCGCCGGCGTCGCGCAGGCGCACCGCCTCCACCGCGGTGACGCCCTGGCCCGCGAACAGGCTCTGGGTATCGATCACCCGCAGCGCGAACGGGGTGGTGATGCCGGCCGCCGCGCGCGGCTCCTTGTAATCGTTGAGGATCGCGAAGCTCGCCTGCTGGGTGTTGTCGAAGATCGGGCTGCGCGTGCGGGTGATCGTCATGCAGAACACGTAGTCGTAGTCGATCACCAGGCGCTTGAGGAACAGGTCCTGCACCTGCTGCACGGTGAACGGCTGCGTCTCGGCCTCGGCCCCGCGCGTGGCGACGTGTTCGTCGAGGAACTGCAGCGTGGCGTCCTCGTTGCGGTGGTCGGCGAGCACCGCGTCGCCGATCTTGACGGTGATCGGCAGCAGGATGATCCCGTGCTGCCGGAGGTAGTCCAGCGGCAGATCGCAGGCCGAGTCGACGACGATTCCGATGCGCATGCGTGGACTTCTCCTGTGTGCGGCGATGGATGCGGCGCCGTGCGGCCCGCGGGTACGACGCGGCGGGCCTGGGCGCGGTCGTGGCCGCGCACGCAACCGGCTGCGCGTGCCCACCCGGGCAAGCACGGACCATGCCAGCGCAGGTGTTAGCCGCGGGTCAGTGCCGCGGCCTGCCGCGCGGTGGGGGCATGCCGCGCTGGGCGCGCGCGGTCGACGCCATGCCCGATGCGGACGCACGCGGCCGCGTTGCGGCACGTGCGCCTCGGCGCATCCGAACGCGCAAGGCCGGGCGTCCGCACCGCCGACCTCCCGCGAACGTCGCCCCTGCGCACGCAGGGGCCCAGTGCCTTTCGCCACGGCAGTAATTCGTCGCGTGGAGTCGCTACCGGCTGGCGCACCCTGCGTCGACGATGCAAGTCGCTGGGCCCCTGCGTGCGCAGGAGCGACGAATCGTGGGTCGGCGCGGATGCACGCTGACGAATCGCGGGACTCATCTAGACGCACGTCGGCGAATCTCGAGTCGCGTGCCGACGCACGTCGGCGATTTGCGGATCGCGTGCGGACGCAGCTCGACGGATCGCTGCACCCTGGCGGACGCTGCGGCGTGGAATCGCGGCGTACTTGTGGACGCAGTGGCTTGGAACCGCGGGGTGCGCGCGGACGCGGTGGCCGTGGACGGCCGCCCCTGCATGCGCAGGGGCGACGATCCGGCATGTGCAGGTTCGTGCCGCGGGCCGCCGCCCGGAGCGCGCTCAGCGCACCGCGTCGCCCGGCTGCCTGCGCAGGTAGCGTTCGAGCAGGTCGGTCTGGCGGCTGCGCATCGGGATCGCGCGGCCGCCCAGCCAGACCTGCGCGGCGACGTGGGCGACATCGAGCGGATCGCCCGTCCACAGCACCAGGTCGGCGCGCTGGCCCGGGGCGATGCCGCCCAGCCCCTCGGCCACCCCGAACGCGCGCGCCGGCACGCGGGTGAGCCCCGCCAGCGCGGCGTCCCACGGCAGCCCCGCGGCCACCGCGTTGCCGGCCAGCTGGCGCACCTTGCGCGCGTTGTGCGAGACATCGTCGGACTGGGTGAAACCCACCGCTACGCCGGCGGCATGCAGGCGCGCGGCGTTGGCCAGCGTGGCGCCGATCGCATCGAAGCTGCCGGGCAGGTTGAGCAGCGGGTCGACGAACACCGGCACCTCGGCCGCGGCCAGGTCGCCTGCGAGCATCCACGCCTCGGCGCCGCTGGCGATCGCCACCCGCACGCCATGCCGGCGCGACCAGCGCAGGAGCTGGCGGATGTCGGCGGCGCGGTCGATCTCGACCACCACGCGCCCGCCGCCGTCGAGGAAACGCGCCAGCGTGGCGCGCCCCGCCGGCGTGAGCATTGCCGCGTGCGAATCCGGCGGGATGCGCCCACGCACCTCGTCGATGAACTGGTCCAGCAGCATCCACTGCGCGGCGCGCGAACGCCCGGTGAGGCCGACCGCGTCCCCGCCGAGGTTGACGAACAGCACGCGCGGACCGGCCGGATCGGGGCTGCCGTCCAGCCGCATCACCGCGCCCTGCCCGGCGATGATCGAACCGCCCTCGGCGGTACCCGGCGCCAGCAGCGTCCAGCCGATGCCCTCCACGCGCGCCACCGGCAGCAGCGTGGAGGCGGGGTTGTACGCGAGGGTGACGTCGAACTCGGGACGCACCGTCATCTCGCGCGTCGGCGCGCCGAGCGCGAGCGTCTGGTCGACGGTGGCGCTTTCGCCGGACACCTCGTCCACCCCGATCTGGGTGATGCCGCCGAACAGCGTCGGCGTGAGAGGGCGCCCCTGCGCATCGACCACCTGCGCGCCGGCCGGCGCCGCCAGCCCCTGGCCCAGCGCGCGCACCACGCCGCCGGACACCAGCACGTCGGTGGACTGCAGGGTGCCGCGCGCGGTCGCTGTGTGCACGGTGGCGTTGCGGATCAGCACGTCCTGCGCATGCGCGGCGAGCGCGCACGCCGACAGCGCGATCGCCAGCAGGGTGCGCGACAGCGTCGCGCCCGTCGTCGCGCGCGTCGTCGCGCGGCTCATCACGCGGCTCATCGCACGCCTCCGTCCGCCGCGGCCGGCTGGCCGAGCATGAAATCCGAGCGCGGCACGCGCGCCGGGTTGGCGCGGTCGAACGCCAGCACGCCGTCGACGAACACCTGTTCGGCCAGTGCGTAGCTCGAGAACGGCGTGCCGTTCCACACCACCACGTCGGCCATCTTCCCGGCCTCCAGGGTGCCGGTCTGCGAGAGGATCCCCATCGAGCGCGCGGGGTTGGCGGTGATCCACGCGATCGCGCGCTCCGGCGCGATCGCCATCCCGGCGCGCGCGGCGGACGCCATGACCTTCGCGGCCTCCTGGTTGAGCCGCTGGATGCCTTCGGCGGAATCGGAATGCACGATCGCGCAGCCGCCGGCGGGGCGGTCGACCAGCGCGATGTTCTCCTGGATGCCGTCGAACGATTCCATCTTGAAGCCCCACCAGTCGGCCCACAGCGCGCCGCACACGCCCTCGGCGGCGAGGCGGTCGGCGAGCTTGTAGGCCTCGGTGGCGTGGTGGAACGCGGCGACCTTGAAGCCGAACTCGCGCGCGAGGTCGAGCATGATCGCCATCTCGTCGGCGCGGTAGCAGTGGATGTGCACCAGGATGTCGCCGTTGATCGCGCCGGCGAGCGTGTCGAGCTTGAGGTCGCGCTTTCCGCCGGCGTCCTGCCCGCTGTCGACTGCGTCGCTGGCCGGCTGCCACCAGCGGCGCTTGCGCGGCGAGTCCTTGGGCGCGGTCTTGCGCAGGTATTCGCTGGCGTCGATGAACGCGGCGCGGTAGCCGGCCACGTTGGCCATGCGCGTCGCGGGCCCGGACTTCTGCCCGTACACGCGCTTGGGGTTCTCGCCGCAGGCCATCTTCAGGCCCCACGGCGCGCCGGGGAACTTCATCGCCTGCACGTCGGTGGCCGGCACGTTCTTGAGCGTGACGCTGCGCCCGCCCACCAGGTTGGCGCTGCCCGGCAGGATCTGCAGCGAGGTCACGCCGCCGGCCAGCGCGGTCTCGAAGCCCGGGTCCTGCGGCCACACCGAATGCTCGGCCCACACGTTGGCGGTGACCGGGCTGGTGGCCTCGTTGCCGTCGCTATGCGCATTGACGCCGGGGCTGGCGTACACGCCCAGGTGCGAATGCACGTCGACGATGCCGGGGGTCACCCACTTGCCGCGCGCGTCGATGCGGCGCGCGTCGGCCGGCGCCTGCAGGCCGGTGCCGACCGCGCGGATGCGGCCATCGACCAGCAGCACGTCGGCCCCGTCCAGGCGCTGCCCGGTGCCGGTCAGCACGGTGGCGCCGCTGATCAGCACCGGTGCCGACGGCGCGGCGCGGTAGGTGCTTGGGTACGGATCGACGGCGAAGCGCGAGGGCTTGCGCGGGGCGTCGGCGGCGAGCGCGGGCACGCTGCACAGCGCGGCGGCCAGCAGCGCCAGGCGCAGGGAAGGGCGGGGGGTGGGCATGGGCGCGGATCGCGGCGACGGACGCGTGCACCGTAGAGGCGCGGGCGCATGGCTGCCAAGCATGACCTTTGGGCTATGCGTGCACCGGGCATCGGAGTCGCAGGCGCGCGGGCGCGCCCCTACAGTGTCCGGATGACACCACGCGACCGCACCCCATGAAGGACAAGGACCAGATCGTCGGCAACTGGCTGCCGCGCTACACCGGCGTGCCGCTGGACGGCTTCGGCGAGCACATCCTGCTGACCAATTTCGGCGGCTACCTCGGCCATTTCTCGCGCCTGACCGGCGCGCAGGTGGTCGGCCTCGACCGCCCGATGCCCAGCGCCACCAGCGACGGCATCACCATGATCAACTTCGGCATGGGCAGCCCCAACGCCGCCACGGTGATGGACCTGCTGAGCGCGATCGCGCCGAAGTCGGTGCTGTTCCTCGGCAAGTGCGGCGGGCTCAAGCGCAAGAACCAGCTCGGCGACCTGGTGCTGCCGATCGCCGCGATCCGCGGCGAGGGCACCTCCAACGACTACCTGCTGCCGGAAGTGCCGGCGCTGCCTGCGTTCGCGCTGCAGCGCGCGATCTCCACGATGGTGCGCGACCTCGGCCACGACTACTGGACCGGCACGGTCTACACGACCAACCGCCGCGTGTGGGAGCACGACGCGTCCTTCAAGGAGCGCCTGCGTGCGATGCGCTGCATGGCCATCGACATGGAGACCGCGACGGTGTTCGCCGCCGGCTTCGCCAACCGCATCCCGTGCGGCGCGCTGCTGCTGGTGAGCGATCAGCCGATGATCCCGGAAGGGGTCAAGACCGAGGCCTCGGACACGCGGGTGTCGGCGGAATTCGTCGAGAACCACATCCAGGTCGGCATCGAGGCGCTGCGCCTGATCCGCCGGCACGGCAAGTCGGTGCGCCACCTGCGCTTCGACGAGTAGGCGCTGCGGTGCATCACGGCCGATGCGCGGCGCGTCGTACAGTCGCCGTCCCGCCGCCGCCGTCGAGCCTGCCCATGCGTTCCGTTCCGCGCGTCCTGCTGCCCCTCGTACTCTGCCTGGCGTGCCTGCCGGCCGCCGCGCAGGCCCCCGTCGAGCGCGTGCGCGAGGGCAACCGCATCAGCGAGGGCGTGCCGGAGATCCCGCCCGAACTGCGCGCGAAGCTCGAGCGCTACCAGAACACCCGCGGCGCGGAAGTCGCCGGCTGGACGCGCGAGGGCTGCCTGCTGGTCGGCACGCGCTTCGCCGAGACGGTGCAGACGCACCGCGTCTGCCAGCCGATGGGCATGCGCGAGCAGCTCACGTTCTACCGCGAGCCGGTCACCGGCGTGGCCGCCGCGCCCGCGGCATCGGGGCGCGACGGCTTCGTGTACGCCAAGGACGTCGGCGGCAACGAGTTCTCGCAGCTGCACTGGTTCGACCTCGCCTCGCGCCAGACCACCCTGCTGACCGACGGCCGGCGCACCCAGAACACCGGCGCGCGCTTCTCGCGCGACGGCCGCTGGCTGGCGTACGCGAGCACCTCGCGCAACGGCACCGACACCGACGTGTGGGTGCGCGACATGCAGGCCGGCACCGCGCGCGCGGTCGTCGCCCCCGGCGGCAGCTGGCGCGCGCTCGACTTCGCGCCGGACGGCAAGTCACTGCTGGTGATGCGCAACGTGTCGGTCAACGACACCCGCCCCGGCACCGTGGACCTGGCCACCGGCACGCTGACGCTGTTCCCGGTCGACGGCGGCACCGCCGCGATCACCCACATGCGCCACGCGCCCGGCGGCGGCGTGCTGTACGTCTCCGACGAGCCGGTGGGCGGGGTCGCGCAGGAGTTCCGCACGCTGCGCCACCACGTGCCGGGCCGCCCGGTGCGGGTCATCACCGGCGACGTGGACTGGGACGTCGAGGCGCTGGAGGTCAGCGACGACGGCCGCCACATCGCCTTCGTGGTCAACGAGGACGGCATCGCGCGGCTGGACGTGCGCCGCTGGCCGTCGCTGGAGCGCGTGGCGCTGCCGGCGCTGCCGATCGGGCAGGTCGGCGGGCTGGCGTTCTCGCCCGACGGCGGCAGGCTCGCGGTCACCGTCAACGGCGCGACCTCGCCGGCGGACGCGTACGTGGTCGACCTCGGCGCGCGCACGCTTGACCGCTGGACGCGCAGCGAGGTGGGCGGGCTGGATGCCTCGCGCTTCATCGCGCCGACGCTGGTGCGCTTCCCGACCTTCGACAAGGTCGACGGCGTGCCGCGCACGATCCCCGCGTTCTACTACCGCCCGGCCAACGCGCGCGCCGGCGCCCGCGTGCCGGTGGTGATCAGCATCCACGGCGGGCCGGAGGCGCAGGCGTTCCCGATCTTCAACCCGACGTTCCAGTTCCTCGCCAACGAGCTGGGCATCGCGGTGCTGGTGCCCAACGTGCGCGGCTCGACCGGCTACGGGCGCACGTTCGTCAACCTCGACAACGCCAAGCTGCGCGAGGACGCGGTGCGCGACATCGGCGCGCTGCTGGACTGGATCGGCACCCGCGAGGAACTGGACGCCGCGCGCGTGGGCGTGGTCGGCGGCAGCTACGGCGGCTACATGGTGCTGGCCTCGCTGGTGCACTACTCCGAGCGCATCCGCGCCGGCATCAACGTGGTCGGCATCTCGCACTTCGGCACCTTCCTGCGCAACACCGAGGGCTACCGCCGCGACCTGCGCCGGGTCGAATACGGCGACGAGCGCGACCCGGCGATCGCCGCGCTGTTCGAACGCATCTCCCCGCTCAACAACGCCGCGCGCATCCGCTCGCCGTTGTTCGTCGCCCACGGCGTCAACGACCCGCGCGTGCCCTACACCGAAGCCGAGCAGATCGTGCGCGCGGTGCGCGGCAACGGCACCCCGGTGTGGCTGCTGATGTTCGACGACGAGGGCCACGGCTTCCGCAAGAAGGCCAACGCCGACCACTTCGGCGCGGCCAGCGTGCTGTTCTGGCAGCAGCACCTGCTGGGCGCGGCGCCTTGACGCGGCCTTGAACTCTCCGAACGCAGGCTGCCGCGCAGCGCGCGCCCTGCATCCGGACCGCGCCTGACACCCCTACCCGACCGGGCACCGCCGCATCGCGGCGGCCTTCCCCCCCTGGAGACCTCCGCAATGAAGACCACCCTGCTGTCCGCCGCGATGATCGCGGTGCTCGCCACCGCCTGCACCCGCACCGAGCCGGCCGACACCGCGGCCGACACCACTCCGGCCGCCGACGCCCCGGCCGTCGACCCGATGGCATCCACCCCGCCGGCCACCGACCCGGCCACCACCGCACCGGCGACCCCCGCGCCGGCGGCAGACGTCACCGCGATCGCGGTGGGCTCGGCCGACCACAGCACGCTGGTGTCGGCGCTGCAGGCCGCGGGCCTGGTCGAGACGCTCCAGGGCGCCGGCCCGTTCACCGTGTTCGCGCCCACCAACGCCGCATTCACCGCGCTGCCCGCGGGCACCGTCGACGGCCTGCTCAAGCCCGAGGCCAAGGCGGACCTGACCAAGGTGCTGACCTACCACGTGGTGCCGGGCAACCTCGACGCGGCCGAGCTGACCCGCCAGATCCAGGCCGGCAACGGCCAGGCGACGCTCACCACGGTGCAGGGCGCCACCCTGACCGCCAAGGCCGGTGGCCCGGGCGGCGTGACCATCACCGACGCCAAGGGCAACGTCGCCAACGTCACCACGGCCGACCTCAAGGCCGGCAACGGCGTGGTGCACGTGATCGACAAGGTCGTGATGGCCAACTGACCCGATCCATCACGGCAATGGAAAAGGCCGGCAGATGCCGGCCTTTTTCATGCGCGCGAGCCCGTCTGGCGACGGTGCGTGCGCACCGGCGCGCGTGCTCCACGCACGCGCGCCGCCCGCGGTTACTGCGAGACGATGCGGATGTCCGCCGGCTGCACCAGCACGAATGCCTTCTGCCCGCCGATCACCTGCCGCGCCTCGTCGGTGAGGCTCACGCCGCTGCGGCCGATCGACGTGTTGTCGTGCACCGTGCCCGACAGCGCGAGCGTCTGGCCGACGTTGATGTCGAGGGCCTGCTCCATCGACTGCGGCTCGTTGACCATCACGAACATGCGCTGGCCGTCCTGCTCGATCCAGAAGCCGCGGTCGGACGGCACCTCCACCACGCGCGCGTTGCCGCTGATGCGGCGGTCCACGTAGGTCGACGGGCCGCCGAAGATCGCCGCGATCGGGAACCAGTCGTTGGTCGCGGCCGGATCGCCGGGCGGCACGTCGCGCATGCCCTCGCGCGCCGGCGTGGTCACCGCGGGCGTCGCGGCGGTGTCGCCGACCACCGGGGTCGCATCGCCGCGCGAGCGGTTCATGTAGTTCATCAGCGCCCACGCAAGCGCGGCGAGCACCAGCAGGCCGATGATGAGCGGCAGCACCGAGCGCGTGCGCGTTTCGACCGGCGCGGCCGCCACGCGATCGTCGCGCTGCGGGGCGACGGGATCGACCGGACGCCTGGTGACTGGATCCACGGGCCTGCCGGTGGCGGGGTCGATCGGCCGGCCGGTGACCGGGTCGGTGCGGGACGGATCCATCGGAGCGTTCATGACGTACTCCATGCCTGTCGGGTGGCCGGACCGTAGGCACGTCGAAGTGGTCATGCCGTGAGGCTCGAACCTGACGCGTTCATCGACGCGGGTGCCTGCGCGAGACGCGCGGCGCATGGACACGCGCGCGCTTCGCGACTGCATGCCGTGCACGCCTGCACCCACGCAGCACGCATCGATCGTCGCGTCAGCGGCTTCGCAGGCCGCGATGCGCGGCAGCAACGCGCCGCACCCCGCGGCGAGCGCGCGGCGCACGCGGGCGCACAGGCGCCGGCGTCATCCGGCCGCCGGCCTCAGCAGCGCCCACGGCGCGGGCTGCAGCCACGGCAGCAGCCAGTGGTCCACCAGCAGGAACGCGAACAGCGCCATCAGGTACACGATCGAATAGTTGAAGACCCGCATCGCGTACAGCTCGTCGGGCGGGTCCATCAACCGCCACGCGTGCCACAGGAACACCGCGCCCAGCACCAGCGCGCCGCCGAGGTAGAACACGCCGCTCATGCCCGAGGCCCACGGCAGCACGGTGACCGCCACCAGCAGCACCGTGTACAGCAGGATCTGCCAGCGCGTGTACGCCACGCCGTGCGTGACCGGCAGCATCGGCACCAGCGCGCGCGCGTAGTCCTCGCGGCGGAAGATCGCCAGCGCCCAGAAGTGCGGCGGCGTCCACACGAAGATGATCAGTACCAGCAGCAGCGCGTGCGCCCAGTCCCACTCGCGCGCCATGCCGGTCATCGCCGCCCAGCCAAGCAGCGGCGGTGCGGCGCCGGCGATGCCGCCGATGACGATGTTCTGCGGCGTGGCGCGCTTGAGCAGCACGGTGTAGACCACCGCGTAGCCGATCAGCGAGGCGAAGGTGAGCGCGGCGGTGATCGCGTTGACGAACACCACCAGCAGCACCATCGACAGCGCCGCCAGCGCCAGCGCGAACACCAGCGCCTGCGTGGTGCTTACCTGCCCGGCGACGATCGGCCGCCACGAGGTGCGCGCCATCTTGGCGTCGATGCGCGCGTCGAGCAGCTGGTTGATCGCCGCCGCCGAGGACGCCGCAAGCCAGATGCCGACGAACGCGATCGCCCCGCGCACGGCTTCCTCGGCCGTCGGCATGCCGTCGATGGCCAGCAGCATGCCGACCAGCGCGGTGAACACGATCAGCGCCACCACGCGCGGCTTGGTCAGGCTCCAGTACTGGCGCGGCGACGGCATCAGCACGCGGTCCGTGGCGTGCACGCGACAGCGCCCACGCCCTGCGCACGCACGCCGCAGACACGCACCCGCGCGCCGTGTCCGCCGTAGAGGCGCGCCTGCGCGCCTTGCGTGAACCCGGATCGTGCCGGCAGGCGCGCAGGCGCGCCTCTACGGGCAGGCATCCGCGTTCGCTTGGCGGTGCCCGTCATCGCGGCATCCGCACGCGCGCCACCAGCGTCACCAGCGCGAACACCAGCAGCGCCGCGCCGGCGTTGTGCAGGGTCGCCAGTGACAGCGGCAGCGACAGCTTGACGTTGGCGATGCCCAGGCCCACCTGCGCCGCGGTGAGCAGCGCCACCAGCACGCCCCAGCCGCGGATGCCCGGCGTACGCGCGAGCCGCACCGCCAGCAGCGCCAGCGCGGCGGTGGCGACCAGCGCCATCAGCCGATGCGCCATCTGCACGGCCACCAGCGCCGCGCCGGGCAGCACGCCGCCCTCGTAATCGGTGCCCAGCCCGCGCCACAGCACGAACGCCTCGCGGAAATCCGCATCGGGCCACCACTGCCGGTTGCAGGTCGGGAAATCGGTCCCGCACGCGAGCGCGGCGTAGTTCGCGCTCGTCCAGCCACCGAGCGCGATCTGCACGGCCAGGATCGCCAGCACGCCCCACAGCAGCCGGCGCAGGCGCCGCGCCTCGGCCAGCAGGATCGGCCGGTCGGTGGCCTGCCACGCCATCCACACCAGCAGCGACAGCGTCAGCAGCCCGCCCATCAGGTGGCCCATCACCACCAGCGGCTTGAGCAGCAGGGTCACCGTCCATTTGCCCAGCAGCGCCTGGAACACGATGACCATCAGCGTCAGCGCCGCCGCACGCGAGAGGTCGACGTTGCTCCAGCGCAGCGCCGCGACCAGCAGCACCGCCTGGCCGGCGCCGGCCACCGCCAGCGCGACCAGCGGATGGCCCTGCATGTACAGCGGGATCGACAGCGCCACCAGCGACGCACCGGCGATCACCTGCGCGATGCCGTGGCGCCGGTGGCGCGCGGTGAGCAGCGCCATGGCCAGCACCAGCAGGCCGAGGATCGCCGCTGCATGGCGATGCACCTGTTCGCGCCACGCCTTGTGCGGCTCCACCGGGCGGATCGCGGTCGCCGCGTGCCCCGCGGCGTCCTGCGCCTGCGCCGGCCACGCCGCGCGGCCGTAGCAGGTCGGCCAGTCCGGGCACGACAGCCCGGCGTTTGACAGCCGCACGAACGCGCCGAACACGATCACGCACAGCGCCAGAGCGACCGCCAGCCAGGCGATGCGGTGCAGGTGCCGGTGGCGGCGCGCGACCGGCGCGGTCGAAGGGGTGTGGGGCATAGCGGGAGCCATCAGCGCGTCTTGAGCAGCCGCGCCAGGTCGGTGCGCAGGTGCGCGGGATCGAAGCCGGCAGCGTAGCGCAGCACCACGAAGCCGTTCGGGTCGATGACCAGCACCGGCACGCCAGCCGCCGGCGTGCCCGTCGGCGCCAGCGCGCGCAGCGCGGGCGTGTCGCGCAGCGTGCGAAGGGTTGTGATGCGCGCGGTCGCCGGCGGCGGCGTGCACGTCGTCGACGCGCACATCCACAGCACGTCCACGCGGCGGGCGTCCTTGCCGAACAGCTCCCACGCGACGTCCAGCCCCTGCGCCGCGCGCGCGCACGGCGCCCCGCAGTCGGCCGGCGCCAGCGCGACGATGCGCCACGTGCGCTGCGCCGGGTTCCACCGGTATGCACGGCCGTCGGCAAGCGTGGGCACCAGCGTGCGCAGGTCCGCGGGCGGCTGCAGCAGCTCGCCGCGCGCACGGTCGGGCGCCGGTCGCACGCCGGCGGCGTTGAGCAGCATCGCCAGCGCGATCGGCACGAAGAACAGCGCGAACAGGCCCAGCAGCATCAGCCGGTTGCGCCGCTGGCGCGGATCGATCTCGGTCATGGGGTCTTCCTGCGGAGGGTGAGCACGCATGCGGTCACGAACACCGCGAGCGCCAGCGCGAACCACTGCAGCGCGTAGCCGCGGTGCTTGTCGGGGGTGAGGGTGTTGGCCAGCAGTTCGAGGTCGCGGTCGTAGCCGAGCGGCAGCGCCGGATCGAGCCGCAGCACGCGCGGGGCGAGCACGAGGCCGGTGCGGGCGGCGATCGCCGGCATGTCCATGCGCGCGAGCAGCCATGCATCCCCGGCATCGCGTGTGGCGGCTGGATCGCGTGAGTTGCTTGCATCGCCTGCGTCGGCTGCGTCCTGGATGGCCGCGCCGAGCGCCAGGCCCGTCGAGGGCGGCGGCGCCAGCAACCCGCGCAGCTCGAACACGCCGTCGATGCGCGGCGTGGCCGGCAGTTCGCGCGTGCCCGGCAGCGCGCGCCAGCCGAGGTCGACCAGCAGCGGCGCGCCGTCCTCGGGCACGAACACGCGGTAGGTGCGCACGCCCACGCGCCCGGCGCGCTGCTGGTGGTCCAGCAGCAGCGCCGGCCGCGCGTCGAAACGCCCGCGCCCCTGCGCCCAGTCGAAGCTGCGGGCCCGCGCGGGATCGGCGGCCTGCGCCAGCGGCACCGCGCGGCGCGCCTGCAGCACCTGCGCTGCGGCCTCGAGCATCGCGGCCTTTTCCTGCGCACGCGCCGACTGCCACATGCCCAGCCGGGTGAACAGCACGATCGCGAGCAGCGCCAGCGCCCAGCCAATCCACGCGGTCGCACGTGGACGGCTCATGCGGCGCAGCGGCGCGGTTGCGATACTGCGTGCCCGCCTCCATCCACCGCGCCCGCCGCGTACGCACGCGACACGCCACGGAGTCCCCCGATGAAGACCCTGCTGATCGTCGCCGTCCTGATCCTCATTCTGTGGAACCTCGGGGCGGGCCTGTACTACATGCTCGTCGACAAGGGCGAGAGCAAGCGCACCGTCAACGCGCTCACCCGCCGCATCGCGCTCTCGGTCGCGCTGATCCTGGGCGTCGTGCTCGCCGCGTGGATGGGCTGGATCGACTTCCACGGCGTGCAGCGGTGAAGCGGTGAGTCGCTCGCGTTGCTCGCTGTGAGTCGGCGGCTACGCCGCCTGTGAGTCGTCAGCAAGAGTAACCACTGCCTCTCTGACAGGCCGCGTAGCGGCCGACTGCCTTTCTGACAGCGCCGCAGGCGCGACTGACGGCCTTACCCAGCGCCGAAGGCGCGACTCACAGGCCGCGCAGCGGCCGACTTACAGCACTTACAGCACGTAGACGAACAGGAACAGCCCCAGCCATACCACGTCCACGAAGTGCCAGTACCACGCCACCGCCTCGAAGCCGAAGTGGTTGTCGCGCGTGAAGTGGCCCTTGGCGCAGCGCAGCCAGATCACCGCGAGCATGATCGTGCCCAGGGTCACGTGCAGGCCGTGGAAGCCGGTCAGCATGAAGAACGTCGAGCCGTAGATGCCCGAGCCCAGCGTGAGGTTGAGGTCGCGGTACGCGTGCACGTACTCGTAGGCCTGCCAGTACAGGAAGAAGGCGCCCAGCAGCACGGTCGCACCCAGCCACACCAGCAGCTTGGTGCGCTGGCCGGCCTTGAGCGCGTGGTGCGCGATGGTGATGGTCACGCCCGAGGCCAGCAGGATCAGGGTGTTGAACAGCGGCAGGCCCCACGCCGGGATGGTCTCGAACGTGCCGCCGACCTGCGCCGGGCCGCTGCTGGGCCAGCCGGCCGAGAAGCCCGGCCACAGGATCGCGTTGGTCGACACGCCGTCGCCCTCGCCCGACAGCCACGGCAGCGCGAAGTAGCGCGTGTAGAACAGCGCGCCGAAGAACGCGGCGAAGAACATCACTTCCGAGAAGATGAACCACACCATCCCCATCCGGAACGACACGTCCACCTGGCGGTTGTAGCGCCCGGCCACCGACTCGCGGATCACGTCGCCGAACCAGCCGAACAGCACGCCGCAGGTCATCGCCACGCCGACCAGGAAGGCCGGCATGCCCCAGCTGGCCTCGTTGAGCCAGCTCGCGAAGCCGATCATGGTGACGAACAGCGCGATCGAGCCCAGGAACGGCCAGCGGCTGCTGGCGGGCACGAAGTACACGTTCGGGTCGGGGGCGGCGTGGGCGTTGGCCATGTCGGAACTCGTGGCTCGTGGAGCGAAAGGGGTCAGGGCGCGCCGGTGCCGGCGGCGCCGGCAGCCACCAGGGGCGTGCTGGCCAGCCGTGCGGTCAGCACGTCGTTCTTGAAGAACATGTACGACAGGGTGAGCGTCTTGACGTCGGCCGGCAGCGCCGGGTCGACGATGAAGCGCACCGGCATCTCGCGCGTCTCGCCGGCGGCGAGCGTCTGCGCGGTGAAGCAGAAGCATTCGGTCTTACTGAAGTAGCCCGAGGCGCGCGCCGGCGCCACCGACGGCGTGGCGCTGCCGACGATCGGCCGCGCGGCGGTGTTCGCCGCGAAGTAGGTGGTCGTGTACTCGACGCCGGGGCGCACGCGCATCGACACCTGCGCGGGGCGGAACGTCCACGGCAGCTTCGACTGCACGCCACCGTCGAACTGCACGGTCACCCAGCGCTCGGCCGCGGGCACTGCCACCTGCGCCTGCGACGCGCCGCGGTCCAGGCGGATGCCGAACACCTTCTCGCACGCGATCCGGTACAGCGGCACCAGGCTGAAGGTGAACGCGAACGCGGCGAGCGCGGCGAGCACCAGCTTGCCGACGCCGGCGCCACGTGCGCGGGCGGGGATCGACGGATCGCTCATCGCGACACCACGTTCAAGGCGATGAAGCCGGCGAACACCAGCGCCGCCACCGCGCCGAGCCACAGCGCCAGGCGCCGCGCGCGGGCGCGGCGGGCGTGGAGCTCATCGGCGGGCAGCGTGGCCGGCATCGGGCGTCAGTGGGTGATGTCGCCGTGCGCCAGGTCGCCGTCGCGGATCACCGGCGGCACCGTGAAGGTGTGGTGCGGCGCCGGGCTCGGCACCGTCCACTCCAGGCCCTTGGCGCCTTCCCACGGCCGCGCCGGCGCGATCGCGCCGTGCTTCTTCGAATGCCAGAGGATCGCGAACATCAGGAAGGGCGTGGCGAACATGCCGAACGCGCCGATCGAGCTGACCAGGTTCCAGTCCGCGAACACCACGTTGTAGTCCGGGATGCGGCGCGGCATGCCGGCCAGCCCCAGGAAGTGCTGCGGGAAGAACAGCAGGTTGACGAACACCATCGTCCACCAGAAGTGGAACTTCGCCCACGTCTCGTTGTACATCCGCCCGGTCCACTTGGGCCACCAGTAGTAAACCGCGGCGATGATCGCGAACAGGGCGCCGGTGACCAGCACGTAATGGAAGTGCGCGACCACGAAGTAGGTGTCGTGGTACTGGAAGTCCGCCGGGACGATCGCCAGCATCAGGCCCGAGAAGCCGCCGATCGTGAACAGGATGATGAAGGCGATCGACCACAGCATCGGCGACTCGAAGGTCAGCGAGCCGCGCCACATCGTGGTCACCCAGTTGAACACCTTCACGCCCGTCGGCACCGCGATCAGCATGGTCGCGAACATGAAGTAGATCTCGCCACCGAGCGGCATGCCGACGGTGAACATGTGGTGCGCCCACACGATGAACGACAGGAACGCGATCGAGGCGATCGCGTAAACCATCGCCTGGTAGCCGAACAGCGGCTTGCGGCTGAAGGTGGGGATGATCTCCGACACGATCCCGAACGCCGGCAGGATCATGATGTAGACCTCGGGGTGCCCGAAGAACCAGAAGATGTGCTGGAACATCACCGGGTCGCCGCCGCCGGCCGCGTTGAAGAACGACGTACCGAAGTACTTGTCGGTCAGCAGCATCGTCACCGCGCCGGCGAGCACCGGCATCACCGCGATCAGCAGGAACGCGGTGATCAGCCACGACCACGCGAAGATCGGCATCTTCAGCAGGTCCACGCCGGGCGCGCGCATGTTGAGGATGGTCGCGATGATGTTGATCGCGCCCATGATCGAGCTGATTCCCATCAGGTGGATGGCGAAAATGGCGAAGGCCACGCTCGCGCCGCCCTGCAGCGACAGCGGCGGGTAGAGCGTCCAGCCGCCGGCCGGCGCGCCGCCCGGCAGGAACAGCGTCATCAAGAGCAGCGTGAACGCGAACGGCATGATCCAGAAGGACCAGTTGTTCATGCGCGGCAGCGCCATGTCCGGCGCGCCGATCTGCAGCGGCACCATCCAGTTGGCCAGGCCCACGAACGCCGGCATCACCCCGCCGAAGATCATGACCAGCGCGTGCATGGTGGTCATGGAGTTGAAGAACTGCGGGTCGACGTACTGCAGGCCCGGGGTCATCAACTCGGCGCGGATCACCACGCTCATCGCCGCGCCGATGATGAACATCACGAACGAGAACACCAGGTACAGCGTGCCGATGTCCTTGTGGTTGGTCGAGTTGAACCAACGCTCGAAGAAGGACTGGTGGTGGCCGTGCTCGTCGGTGGCGTGGGCGCCGTGGTGACCGACGTCGGGATGGGTGGCAGCCATGGTGGACCTCAGGGGATTCGGGAACGACGCGCGGGAAGCGCGATCAGCCGGCGACCGCGACCGCGGCCGGGGCGTCGGACGCAACCGGCGCAGGCTCGGCCGGCGTCGCGGGGGCGGCGGGCGTCGCCGGGGCGGCGGCGGGCGCGGGCGCGCGCTTGGCCTTCTCGGCCGCGAGCCACGCGTCGTACTCGGCGCGCGGCACCGCGCGCACGACGATCGGCATGAAGCCGTGGTCCTTGCCGCAGAGCTCAGCGCACTGGCCGCGGTAGACGCCGGGCTTGCTGATCTCGGTCCAGGCCTCGTTGACGATGCCGGGGATGGCGTCCTGCTTCCAGCCCAGCGCCGGCACCCACCATGCGTGGATCACGTCGTCGGCGGTGATGACGAAGCGGATCTTGGTGTCGGTCGGCAGCACCAGCGCGTTGTCGACGTCGAGCAGGTAGTTGGCGTGCTGGGCCGCGGTGGGCACCACGCCGCTCTGGCGCAGCTGCTCGCTCCTGCGGTCCAGGCGGCTGGTCAGCTCCACGCCCTCGCCGAGGTACTCGTAGGTCCACATCCACTGGTAGCCGGTGACCTTCACGGTCATCTCGGAGTTGCGGGTGTCGTAGGCGTGGATCAGCTTGCTGGTGGCCGGGAACGCCATCAGCACCAGCAGCACGACCGGGACGATCGTCCAGACCACCTCGAGCTTGGTGGAATGAGTGAAGTCCTTGTCGGGCACGGCGCCGCGCGACTTGCGGAACTTGAACATGGCCACGGCCATCGCGCCGAACACCAGGATGCCGATGCCCACGCAGATCCACAGCGCCAGCATGTGCGCGTCGTAGGCGTTCTGCGACTGGACGGTCACGCCCTCGCGCATGTTGAGCTGCCAGCGGGCGACCTCGTCGTTGGCCCACGCCGCCCACGGCATGGCGGCGGCGGCGAGGGCGAGCGCCCCCTGGAAACGACCGGCTTTCATCGATTGAGGCCCCGACGACTGGATGAATGAGGATGGCGGGCTGCGCGTCCGGGCGGCCCTGCGGTGCGGTGGCGGGGCGGTGGCTGGTGGCTTCCCGGGCCGCAGCACGCCACGCCAGCACGGCGCTTTAGCCGTGAAATGGTAGCCGCGCGGGACCCACACCGGCAACCGCGACACGCTGGGCTTGGCACTGGCCACCGCATGCCCGCATCTACGTGCGGATGCGTGGGCTGGAGGCAGCGCGGGATCGGGCGCCGATGGCGAGGACGTAAACTCGCCGCCCCCTTGCCGCGCGCGTCCGCATGCGTCCCACCGACCCCGCTGGCCCGGCATCCACCGCGCGCCTGCTGCTCGATCCGCCCCCCGCCACCCCCGCGCCGCCGCGCGCGGCGATCACCGCCGGCTGGGTGCGCGACGAGGCCACCCACGTCCGCGCGCTGCTCGACGCCGCGCGCCTGCCGCCCGCCGACGCGGCCGCCGTGCAGGCATGCGCGGCCGACCTGGTCACCCGCGTGCGCCGGCGCGCGGCCGACCAGGGCGCGATCGAGGCCTTCATGCGCCAGTACGACCTCGGCAGCGAGGAAGGCGTGCTGCTGATGTGCGTGGCCGAGGCGCTGCTGCGCATCCCCGATGCCGAGACCGCCGACAGGCTGATCCGCGACAAGCTGGGCGATGCCGACTGGAAGCGGCACATGGGCCAGTCCGAATCGGTGCTGGTCAACGCCTCGACCTGGGGCCTGATGCTCACCGGCCACCTCGTGGACCTCGCCGACACCACCAAGCGCGACGTGCACGGCGCCTTCAGGCGGCTGGTGGGTCGCGTCGGCGAGCCGGTGATCCGCCTGGCCGTGCGCCAGGCGATGCGGATCATGGGCCACCAGTTCGTCATGGGCCGCACCATCGGCGAAGCGCTTGGCCGTTCGCGCAAGGGCGCCAATGCCGCGTACCGCTATTCGTTCGACATGCTCGGCGAAGGCGCGCTGACCACGAATGATGCGCTGCGTTACCTGCAGGCGTATCGCGATGCGATCCATGCGATCGGGCGCAGCGGGTCGTTCGTCGGCACGGATGTCTTCGCCGCGCCGTCGATCTCGGTGAAGCTCTCCGCGCTGCATCCGCGCTACGAGCACGCCAAGCGCGCGCGCGTGCTGGCCGAGCTCGTGCCGCGCGTGCTGGAACTCGCGCAGCTGGCGAAGTCCTACGGCATCGGCTTCACCATCGATGCCGAGGAGGCCGATCGCCTGGAACTCTCGCTCGACGTCATCGCCGCGGCCTACGCCAACGCCTCGCTCGACGGCTGGGAAGGCTATGGCCTGGCCGTGCAGGCCTACCAGAAGCGCGCGCCGGAGGTGATCGATTTCATCGCCGACCTCGCGCGCTGCACGGGCCGCCGCATCCCGGTGCGCCTGGTCAAGGGCGCGTACTGGGACAGCGAGGTCAAGCGCGCGCAGGTCGACGGGCAACCGGGCTACCCGGTGTTCACCCGCAAGCCGAACACCGACGTGTCCTACCTCGCCAACGCGCGCCGCATGCTCGAGGCAAGCGATGCGATCTACCCGATGTTCGCCACCCACAACGCGCACACCATCGCCGCGATCCACCGCCGCGCGACGCTGCTGGGACGCGCCGGGCAGTTCGAGTTCCAGAAGCTGCACGGCATGGGCGACGACCTGTACGCCGAGGTGATCCCGGCCGACCGCCTCGACGTGCCGTGTCGCGTGTACGCGCCGGTGGGCTCGCATGAGGACCTCTTGCCGTACCTCGTGCGCCGCCTGCTGGAGAACGGCGCCAACTCCAGCTTCGTCAACCGCATCACCGACGAGGCCGTCGCCATCGACGACCTCATCCGCGATCCGGTCGAGCAGGTGTCGGGCTTCGATCCCATCGCACATCCCCGCATTCCGCTGCCGGTCGACCTGTACCGCAGCCATGGCCACACACGGAGCAACTCCATGGGCGTGAACCTCGCCAACGACGACCAGCTGCGCACGCTGGCCGATGCGGTCAACGCCGCCGCGCGCAGCGACTGGCGCGCGGCGCCGCTGGTGCCGGGCGCGAACGTGTCGACGCCAGCGCTGCCGGTGACCAACCCGGCCGACCGCCGCGAGGTCGTCGGCCACTGGCAGCCCGCGGACGCCGCGTGCGTCGAGCTGGCGCTGCGCAACGCGGTGGCCGCGCACGATGCGTGGAACGCGACGCCGGCGGCATCGCGCGCGGCAATCCTCGAACACGCTGCCGAGCTGCTGGAAGCGCGCATGCCGGCGTACATCGCGCTGTGCACGAAAGAGGCCGGCAAGACCATCCCCGACGGCGTGGCCGAGGTGCGCGAGGCGGTCGACTTCCTGCGCTACTACGCGGCGCAGGCGCGCGAGCTGTTCAAGCCCGAGGCGCTGCCCGGCCCCACCGGCGAGTCCAACACGCTGCAGCTGTCCGGGCGCGGCGTGTTCGTGTGCATCAGCCCGTGGAACTTCCCGCTGGCGATCTTCCTGGGCCAGGTGTCCGCGGCGCTGGCGGCCGGCAACAGCGTGATCGCCAAGCCCGCCGAGCAGACCAACCTCGTCGGCCATGCCGCCGTGCAACTGCTGCACGAGGCCGGCGTGCCCGCAGCCGCGCTGCAGTTCCTGCCCGGCGACGGCGCCACCGTCGGTGCGGCTCTCACGTCGGATCCGCGCGTCGCCGGCGTCGCCTTCACCGGCTCCACCGGCACCGCGCGCGCGATCAACCGCGCGCTGGCCGCGCGCGATGCCGCGATCGGCGTGCTGATCGCCGAGACCGGCGGGCAGAACGCGCTGATCGCCGACTCGTCGTCGCTGCCGGAACAGGTCGTCAAGGATGCGATCAGCTCGGCGTTCACCAGCGCCGGCCAGCGCTGCTCGGCCGCGCGCGTGCTGTTCGTGCAGGACGACATCGCCGACAAGGTCACCCACATGCTCGCCGGCGCGATGGCCGAGCTGAGCGTCGGCGACCCGGGCCTGCTGTCGACCGACGTCGGCCCGGTGATCGACGACGACGCGCTGGCGATGCTGCGCGAGCACGCCGGACGCATGGATCGCGAGGCGACCAGGATCGCCGAAGTCGAGCTGCCCGCGGACTGCGCACACGGCAGCTACTTCGCCCCGCGCGCGTATGCGATCGCCTCGCTCGACGTGCTGCACAAGGAGATCTTCGGCCCGGTGCTGCACCTGGTGCGCTGGAAGGCCGACCAGCTCGATGCAGTGATCGACGCAGTCAACGCGACCGGCTACGGCCTGACCCTCGGCATCCATTCGCGCATCGACGAGACCGTCGAGAAGATCGCCAGCCGCATCAAGGTCGGCAACTGCTACGTCAACCGCAACCAGATCGGCGCGGTGGTCGGCGTGCAGCCGTTCGGCGGGCAGAACCTGTCGGGGACCGGGCCCAAGGCGGGCGGGCCGCACTACCTGCCGCGCTTCACCACCGAAAAGACGATCACCATCAACACGACTGCGGCCGGTGGCAATGCGTCGCTGCTGACGCTGGCGGACTGACGCGGGTTCGACTGACGCGGGTTGACTGACGCAGGGACCGCGCGCCATCGCGCCTGGCGGCCGTTTCCAAGTGGAGCGCCGCAATACCGATGCACGTTGCGCGCGTCCCGGCGTCGCATCACGACGCGGCGCGCCGATCCCCACCGCCGTCGCCCCTGCGCACGCAGGGGCCCACTGACTTCCGCGCGGGTCCGGCCAGTGTGCGAAAGGCGCTGGGCCCCTGCGTGCGCAGGGGCGACGGGTGCGTTGCAGTTCCCGGATGCATAACGGTCGCTGCGCTGTTTCTCTCTAGCGTCCTTCGCGTCCTTGGCGGATCACGCTCCTGCTCCAGGAAAAAACCCCGCCGAAGCGGGGTTTCCTGCATCAAGCAACCGCGATCAGAACCTGTACTGCCCCGACACGCCGAACAGGTTGACCGCGCTGTCGTACGAGCCGAACAGGCGCTGCCCGCCGGCGGCGGCCGGGGTGATGATGCCGACCTGCGGGCGGTCCGGGACGATCCGGGTGTACGCGAGGTTGAACTCGAGCTGCTCGCTGAAGTTCCAGGTCGCGCCGATCGAGTACCAGCGGCGGTCCTCGTCCGGCAGGCGCGGGGTGCGGGTGCGGAACGTGGTCGGGGTCTCGTCGTAGGCGTAGCCGGCGCGGAACGTCCAGGCATCGCTGAAGGCCCACTCCCCGCCGATAGACATGAAGCGCGTGGTGTCCCAGTCAAATTCTTCGACCGAGTCGGCGTCCGGGTTGACGAAGTCGATGCGCACTTCCTGCACCGACTCCCAGCCGGTCTCGGCGTAGGTCAGCGCGAGGTTGAACGCGTCGCTGAAGCGGTACTTCGCGGTGGCCATCGTGGTCGAGGGCGTGGTGAGCTTGGCGGTGACGTTGCCGTCGTTGAACAGCACGCGCGTGGCGGGGCTGGCGTCGAACACCGCGCGCACGTTGCCCGGCACGGTCCAGTCGGCGCCGCCTTCCAGGTCGTAGTCGATCTCCGACTGGTACGACAGGCCCAGGCTCAGCCGGTCGGTCGGGGTGAGCGTCACGCCGAGCACGTAGCCCATGCCGTTGTCGTCGCCGGACACCTCGGCGAAGCCGTCGGAGGCCTGCGGGCGGGCGAAGGGCAGCGGGCGCGTGGCCGGGTTGCCGAACAGCGCGGCGCCGAAGTCCACCGCGCGCGAGAGGGTCACGTCGGCGCGCGAGAGCACGATGCCGCCGCCGACCGACAGCCGGTCGGGGATGACGTCCAGGCCGGCGGACAGGGTGAGGTTGATGACCTTCACGTCGGACTCGACGCCCGAATAGCGGCCGACCCAGTCGCGGTCGTACTCGGTCTTGAGGCCGAACGGCGCGGACACCATCGCGCCCACCGCCAGTCCGTTGTCGAACTTGTGCACCAGCGAGAGCGCCGGCACCGCGGCCAGATCACCCGCGGCACCGCCGTCGCCGCCGCGCAGCGGCTGGCCCAGGAGGTCCTGCCCGCCGCCGTTGAACTCGAAGTTGAGGTCGATCAGCGACAGGTCGGACTGCACCAGCGTGCCGTCGACGCGGCTGAGCGTGCCGGGGTTGTTGACCACGTTGGAGCCGTCGGTGGCGTCCAGGCCGATGCCGGCGAACGCCTGGCCCATGCCCTTGACGCTGTTCTCCTTGAGCTGGAAGCCCGAGGCGTGGACGGACCCGAAGGCCAGGGCGCCGGCGATGCCGAGCGCGAGGGCGGTGGTGCGGGGTGCATGCTGCATGCGTAGAGTCTCCGTGGAATAGGTGGCCGGGGCCCGCATCGCGGCCGCGGCCGTGCGCGGCCGGTGATCCGGCATACGACGCCGTGTGGATGATAACGCCCGCCCTGATGCCGCCGCCCCCTGCCATGCCGGCCTGCGACGCACGCGAGCGCTGACGTGTTCGTCGCCGTGCCGTCGCGCCATCGTCCCGGGCCGTCGTGGGCCACGCCCACGCTGTTCGCGCTGCTGTGGATCGCGTTCACCGCGCTGGCGGTGCTCTCCGATCCCGACCAGCGGCGCTTCCTGCTCGAGTGGGGCGCGCTGTCGGGCGGATTCGACACGCCCGGGGCGTGGAGCGGTGCCCTGCGCGACGGCAGCGCGCTGCGGCTGGTCAGCGCGCTGTTCCTGCACGCCGACTGGGCGCACCTGCTGGGCAACCTGGTGTTCCTGCTGATCTTCGGCCTGCCGGCCGAGAAGACGATGGGCTCCGGGCGGCTGCTGCTGGTGTTCCTGGCCGGCGGCGCGGTGGCCAACCTCGCCACGGCGATCGCGATCGGCGCGCCGGACCGCCTGATCCTCGGCGCCAGCGGCGCGGTGTCGGCGCTGATCGGCGCCTACCTGGCGCTGTTCCCGGCGGCGAAGCTGGGCGTGGTGGTGCCGCTGGGCCTGTACCTGCAGTTCGTGCGGGTGCCGGCGCCGCTGCTGATCGGCGTATGGGCCGGCCTGCAGGTGCTCTTCAGCGTCATCGGCCCCGCGTTCGGCGCGGTGGCGTGGACGGCGCACCTGGCCGGCTTCGCCTTCGGCGGCGCCTTCGCGCTGGCCTCCCGCGCAGGCATCGCGCGGCGGATGCGCAAGCGGCGGGGGTATTGAGGTGGGGTGAAGCGGGAACGGGGAACGGGGAACAGGGAAGCGCGGACGGTTTACGTCTGACGGTGCAGCATCCCGGATCCTTGTGTGGAGCCGGGAGCGCCCTGACCTTGTCCCTGGATCGGCTCCTGCTTCCCCGTTCCCCGTTCCCCGTTCCCGCTCTTCCAACACCCCATGTCCAAACCCCTCTACAAGATCACCTTCCTCAACGCCGGCAAGGTCTACGAGCTGTACGCGCGCAGCGTGCAGTCGGGGGCGTTGTGGGGGTTCACCGAGGTGCGCGAGCTGGTGTTCGACGTGCACGACGGGGTGGTGGTGGACCCCACCGAGGAGCGCTTGCGCGACGAGTTCGGCGCCACGCGCGCGCTGCACCTGCCGATGCAGTCGATCGTGCGCATCGAGGAAGTGGAGAGGAAAGGCGCCTCGGCGATCCGCGATGCCGCCACCGGCGAGAAGGTGGTGACGCCGTTCCCGTTGCCGGCCAGGCCGCGTTGATGCGGACTGCTTGCGGACGGTGACGCACAGAAAAAGGCTCCCAATGGCGGAGCCTTCCTGATTGCGACGCGGCCGACCGCTCAGAGCTCGTAGGCGGGGTCGGCGTCATCAACCCGGCAGTCGCGCCCACAGCCCGGGTGGATGAAGTCAACCCCGCCTGCGCGTCATGCCTCGTCGTGCAGGAACCGGTGGATCGCCTGCACCACCACCGAGCCTTCGCCCACGCCGGAGGCCACGCGCTTGACCGAGCCGGCGCGCACGTCGCCGATGGCCCAGATGCCGGGGCGCGAGGTGGCGTAGGGCGACTCCAGCGGGGTGCCGTCGTCGGCATGCCCGGTGCGCACGAAGCCGGCCGTATCCAGCGCCAAGCAGCCGCCCAGCCACTCAGTGTTGGGCGCCGCGCCGATCATCACGAACAGGTTGCCGATGGCGTGCGTCTGCGCCTGGCCGGTGTCGCGGTGCGCCCACGACACGCGTTGGAGCGTGGGGTCGCCGTCGAGCGCGGTGACCTCGCTGCGCGCATGCACGGTGATGCGCTCCGAAGACGCGATGCGCTGCACGAGGTAGTCGCTCATCGTCGCCGCCAGCCCGTCGCCGCGCACCAGCATGTGCACGTGGTTGACGGTGCGCGAGAGGAACACGGCGGCCTGGCCCGCGGAGTTGCCGCCGCCGACCACCACCACGTCCTCGCCCTAGCACAAGGTGGCCTCCATCGCGGTGGCGGCGTAGTGGATGCCTTGGCCCTCGTACCTGTCGTAGCCGGGCACGTCGAGCGTGCGGTAGCGCGCGCCGGTGGCGATCACCACCGCACGCGCGCGCACGCGCTGGCCGCCCTCGAGCGTGAGCGCGTACGGCGAGGCGGTGCAGTTGATGGCCTTGACACGGCGGGCGATGGCCAGGCGCGCGCCGAACTTCTGCGCCTGCACCTGCGCGCGCCCCGCCAGCGCCTGCCCAGAGATGCCGGTCGGAAAGCCCAGGTAGTTCTCGATTTTCGACGAGGTGCCCGCCTGCCCGCCGGGCGCCATGCCCTCGATCACCAGCGTGTCGAGGCCTTCGGATGCGGCGTACACGGCGGCCGCCAGCCCGGCGGGCCCGGCGCCGATGACGGCGACGTCGTGCACGCGCGTGGCGTCGAACGGTTCGGTCAGGCCCAGCGCATCGGCCAGGCGCGCGATGGAGGGATTGCGCAGCACGCATTCGCCATCGGCGATGACGACCGGCAGCGCATCGGCATCGAGCTCGAAGCAGTCGAGGAAGCCGCCGGCGTCGCCGTCGGTATCGCTGTCGATCAGCCGGTGCGGATAGCCGTTGCGGGTGAGGAAGCGCTGGATGCGCAGGGTGTCGCCGCCATGGCCGGGGCCGATCAGCACCACGCCGCCCTGCGCATGGCGGATCAGCCCGACGCGGCGCAGGATGAAGGCGCGCATGATGATCTCGCCGATGTCCGGCTCGGCGGTGACCAGCTTGCGGAACTCCGCGCGCGCCACCCGCACCACGCGGGTGTCGGTGCCCGCGGCCGCGCGCCCGGACACCAGGATCTCGCGGTCGTTGAACAGGTCCAGCTCGCCGGTGAACTGGCGCTGCCCGTGCACGGCGAACACGTGCGGCGCGCCCGCGTCGTCGAGGTCGAAGATCTCGATGCCCCCATCGAGCACGAAGAAGAACTCCACGCTGCGCTCGCCGCGTTCGAACACCACCGTGCCCGGCGCGAGCGCCTCGGCGCGGCCATAGCGGGCGATGCGCGCGGCCATCTCCTCGGACAGCTGCGGGAACGTCTGCGCCTGGCGCGCGTACGGGTCGGCGGCATCGAGCGCGTCGGGGATGTCGGGCGCGGCGGTGTCGGAGTCGGTGGCCATGGCGTGCGCGGGGCGTCGGCGGGCCGCCAGCGTGGCGTGGGCCGGCGTTGCGCGCGCGTGACGTGCACGCGACGAACGGCGCGCCCGCCGTGGCGCGCGGGCCTGGCCTGCCGGCCTGCCTTCGATTCCCGGCCCCGCAGCGGGTCGCCATGGGCGAGGTGCGTGATGCGCAGGATGCGGGTGGTGGCGGCGGCCGCGCTGGCCGTCGTGGCAAGCGTGGCATCGCGGCCGGCGGCGGCGGCCGATCCGGTGGAGGTGCGCCTGCGCGGGTTCGAGGAGGTGCCCGCGGTGTCCTCGTCCGCCAGCGGACGCTTCCGCGCGGTCGTCGACGCGGCCGCCGGTCGCATCGGTTACCAGCTCGAGTCCGCGGGCCTGCAGGGCGCGGTGCGCCAGGCGCATGTCCACGTGGGCCAGCGCAGCGTCAACGGCGGCATCAGCGTGTACCTGTGCCAGACCGCGACCAATCCCGATCCCACCGGGCTGGCGCCCACCTGCCCGGCCTCCGGCGCCGTGCGCGGCACGCTGACGGCGGCCAACGTGATCGGCCCCGGTGGGCAGGGCGTGGCGGCCGGCGAGTTCGCCGAACGGGTGGCGGCCATGCGCGGCGGCGTGGCCTACATCAACGTGCACTCGTCCACGTTCCCCGCAGGCGAGGTGCGCGGGCAACTCACCGGCGGACGCGATTCGCGCGACTGAGCGCGCGTGCGTTCAACGCGCCGGCGGCGTCGCCGTGGCCGGTGCCGGCGGGGCTGTCGGCGATGGCGGCGATGGCGGCGATGTCGGCGATGGCGGGGATGGCGGGGATGGCGGGGATGGCGGCACTGCCAGCGCCATGGGCGCGGACGGCGCCTTGAGCTCGCGCAACGCACGGGCGATGTAGGCATCGCCCTCGAGCACGTCGCCAGCCAGCGTGCCGGGCGCGGGCTCGTCGTCGCCGGCCAGGTGCCCGCGCAGCGCGGCTTCGGTCACGTTGCGCAGCACGCTGGGCGAGGCCGCGCGCGCGGCGTCATCGCCGTCGCCCTCGCGCGCGAACACGACGTCGGGGACGATGCCGAGCGCCTGGATCGAACGCCCGCTGGGCGTGTAGTAGCGCGCGGTGGTGAGCTTGACCGAATCGCCGTTGTCCAGCGGCAGCAGCGTCTGCACCGAGCCCTTGCCGAAGGTGCGGCTGCCGACCACGCGCGCGCGGTTGTTGTCGCGCAAGGCGCCGGCCAGCACTTCCGAGGCGCTGGCCGAGCCTGCATCGACGAGCACCACCACCGGCGCGCCGGCGAGGCGGTCGCCCGGGGTCGCGCCGAACTGCGCGTCGCTGATCGCCATGCGCCCGCGCGTGGAGACGATGGCGCCGCGTTCGAGCAGCGCGTCGGCGATCTGCACCGCGCTGGTGAGCAGGCCGCCGGGGTTGCTGCGCAGGTCGATCACGAGGCCGCGCAGGCGCCCGCCGGACTGCGCCTTGAGCGCCTCGAGCTGCTTCTCGAAATCGGCGGCGGTGTCGGCCTGGAAGGCGGCCACGCGCAGGTAGCCGTAGCCCGGCTCGAGCATGCGCGAGCGCACGCTGGCGATGCGGATGGTGTCGCGCACGACGGTGACGTCGAACGGCGAGTCGCGGCCTTCGCGCACGACGGTGAGCACCACGCGGGTGCCCGGCTCGCCGCGCAGCGGGCTGGAGGGATCGTTCTCGCCCGCGCTGAGCGGGCGGCCGTCGATGGCGACCACCAGGTCGCCCGAACGGATGCCCGCGCGGGCGGCGGGGGTGTCGTCGATGGCGGCGATGATCCGCAGCGTGCCGTCGGGGTTGCGCAGCACCTCCACGCCGATGCCGCCGTAGGCGCCGCGCGACTGTTCGTCGAAGTCGCTGGCGGCGTCCTTCTCGAAGTAGGTGCTGTGCGGGTCGAGGTCGAGCAGCAGGCCGCGGATGGCCGAGCGCATCAGGCGTGCGTCGTCGACCGGTTCGACGTAGGCCTGCTTGACCGCGTTGTAGACGGTGACGTAGCGGCGGATTTCGTCGAGCGGGACCTTCGCGGTGCCGGCGTCGTCGCGGGCGCGTGGCGCGGGCGCGGGCGGCGCGGGCGGCTGCACGGGCTGCGACGGCGGAGTCGGGGCCGGTTGCGGCTGCGCGGGTTGTGCAGGTTGCGGTTGCGACGGCGGCACGGGGGGCTGCGGTTGCGCCGGTTGCGGTTTCGCAGGTTGCGGTTGCGATGGCGGCGCGGGCGCCTGCGGCGCCGCGTCCTGCCGCGCGGGCGGGACCGGCGGCGCGGTGGGCTGCTGCGCCTGCGCGGTGGCGGCCATGAGAGCCAGGGCGGTCAACACGGCGGCGCGCAGGGACATGCAGGACTCCGGCGGGATGCGGGGACGACGACGGTACGCCAGCGCGCGCCAACCGGCGCTCAACGCCTGAGGATCGAGCCCGGGTTGACCGGCGCGCCGTTGCGGCGCAGCTCGAAGTACAGCGCGGGCCGGCCGTGCCCGCCGGAGCTGCCGACGGTCGCCAGCGCGTCGCCGCGCTGGACCGTGGCGCCGGCGTCCTTGAGCAGCGCGTCGTTGTGCGCGTACAGGCTGAGCAGGTTGCCGCCGTGGTCGACGATCAGCAGCAGGCCGTAGCCGGTCATCCATTCGGCGTAGACCACGGTGCCGTCGGCGACCGCCTTGACCGGCGTGCCGGCCGCGGCCGCGATCAGCAGGCCGTCGCTGCGGCGGCCGTCGGGCATCGCCGCGCCGTAGCCGGCGAGCAGCGCGCCGGACACCGGCCAGCCGAGGCCGCCCACCTGCACCGGCGCGGCGCTGGCGACCGGCCTGCGCGCGCCGGTGCGCGCATCGCTTCGCGGCGTCGACGTGCCTGCCGCGGCACGGGTGCCGGTGCCCGCCTTCGACCGCCGTTCCGCCGCGGCCGCGGCGCGCGCGGCGCGCCTGCGATCGGCCTCGGCGCGCGCCGCCGCGGCGCGCAGCTTGCGCAGGACCTGCTCGAGGCCCTTCGCGTCCTTGCCGAGGGTGCGCTCGCGCGCGGCGCGCTCGCGCACGTCGCCATCAATGCGCGCGACCACCTGCGCGCGCGCGGCGCGGTCGCGCTCAAGCTGGCCCAGTTGCGCCTGCTGCCGGCCGCGCGCGGCATCGAGCGTGCGCTGGCGCTCGAGGATCGCCGCCTCCAGCGCATCGACCTCGCGCAACCGCGCGGTGAGCGTGGCGATGCGCTCGCTGCGCTGGTGCTGCAGCGCCTTCTGGTAGGCGAGCAGGCGCTGCGCGTCGGCGACGCGGTCCTGCGCGAGCAGCGCCTGCAGGGCGGTGTGGCGCGGCTGCCGGTGCGCGGCGCGCAGCAGCGCGGCCAGTTCGACGCGTTGCGCGTCGGCGTCACGGCCGAGCTGCGCGCGGCGCGCGCGCAGGTCTTCGAGTTCCCGTGCGGTGCCGGTGATGCGCGCCTGCGTCTGCCGCAGCGCGCGCCCGGTGCTGCCCACCTGTTCGTCGGCGGCGCGCAGCGCGCGGGTGGCCTCGCCGCGCGCGCCCTCCAGCCTGCGGCGCTCGGCGGCGACGCCGGCCAGCTCGCGCTTGATCGCGGCGAGTTTCGATTCGGTGTCGCGTGCCTGCGTCCACGCCGGCGTGCTGGCGAGCAGTGCGGCCAGCAGCACGCAGGCGCGGGCGACGCGCGCGCTCATGCGGCGCCGGGGTCCTCGAGCAGGCTGCGCCCGGTCATCGCCGCCGGCACCGGCAGGCCAAGCAGGTCGAGCACGGTGGGCGCGACGTCGCGCAACGCGCCGCCCGCGCGCAGGCGCGCGCGGCGCGGGCCGACGTACACGAACGGCACCGGCCCCACGGTGTGCGCGGTGTGCGGCTGGCCGGTGCGTGCATCGCGCATCTGCTCGAGGTTGCCGTGGTCGGCGGTGACCAGCAGCGCGCCGCCGCGTTCGGCCACCGCGGCATCGATCTCGCCCAGCGCCTGGTCGACCGCCTCGGCCGCGAGCACCGCGGCGGCGAGGTTGCCGGTGTGCCCGACCATGTCCGGGTTGGCCACGTTGCACACGACGAGGTCCACCTCGCCCGCGCGCAGCGCCTGCACGAGCTTCGCGGTGAGCTCCGGCAGGCTCATCTCCGGCTGCAGGTCGTAGGTGGCCACCTGCGGGCTGGGCACCAGCACGCGCGTCTCGCCCTCGAACGGCTCCTCGCGCCCGCCGCTGAAGAAGAAGGTCACATGCGCGTACTTCTCGGTCTCGGCGATGCGCAGCTGCCGCAGCCCCGCGCGGCTGGCGACCTCGCCGAGCGTGTCGCGCAGGTCGTCGGGCGCGTAGGCCACGCGCGCGGGGAGTCTTGCGTCGTATTCGGTCAGGCCCACGAAGCGCGACAGCGCCGGGCGGCGCGCGTCGAAGCCGTCGAACGCCGGCGCGACGAACGCCGCGGTGAGCTGGCGCGCGCGGTCGGCGCGGAAGTTCATGAACACCACCGCGTCCCCGTCGCGCATCGGCTGCGCGTCGCCCACCACCGTCGGCGCGACGAATTCGTCGGTCTCGCCGCGTGCGTACGCCGCATGCAGCGCGGCGGTCGCGCCGGGCGCGGCATGCGCGGCGCGTGCCTCGACGATGGCATCCCACGCGCGCCGCACGCGGTCCCAGCGCTGGTCGCGGTCCATCGCGAAGTAGCGCCCGGCCACCGTGGCGATGCGCGCGTTGCCCCAGCGCGTGCACGCGTCCTCCAGCAGCCGCAGGCTCGGCTCGGCGGACCGGGGCGGCATGTCGCGCCCGTCGAGGAACGCATGCACCGCCACCTTCGCCACGCCGGCGCGGTGCGCGAGCTCGAGCATCGCCAGCAGGTGCGACTCGTGGCTGTGCACGCCGCCGGGCGAGGCCAGGCCCATCACGTGCAGGGTGCCGCCATCGCTCACCGCCTCGCACGCCGCGCGCAGTTCGGCGTTGTCGAAGAAGCTGCCGTCCTCGATGGCCGCGTCAACGCGCGTGAGGTCCTGGTAGACGATGCGCCCGGCGCCCAGGTTCATGTGCCCGACCTCGCTGTTGCCCATCTGCCCGTCGGGCAGGCCCACGTGGCGGCCCTCGGTGTGGACCAGCGTGGACGGCGCGCGCGCCAGCAGCGCGCGCCAGTGCGGCAGGTGCGCCTGCGCGAGCGCGTTGTCGGCCGGGTCCTCGCGGTGGCCCCAGCCATCGAGGATCAGCAGCACCACCGGGCGCAGCGCCCGCGTGGACGGCGCCGGTGTCGTGGATGCGTCGGAAGTGGGCATGACGTCAGGCAGGGGCGCACGGCGCGCAGGAGCGGATGATTCTACGCAGCGCCCGCGGCGCGGCCGGCCTTAAACCCGGCGCGCGCGGCGCGCATCCCACCGTCACTTCCCACCGGTGCACGCCATGACCCGCCTGCCGCTCGCCCTCGTGCTGCTGATCGCCCCGCCCGCCTTCGCGCAGGCGGACATCGAGAAGGTCAACGGTTCGATCACCGTCGAGGCCCGCCAGTCGGCCGGCCTGCTGGAAACCGTCAACGGCAGCATCCGCATCGGCGACGCGGCGACCGTGCGCCATGCCGAGACCGTCAACGGCAGCATCCACGTCGGCGACGGTGCGCGCACCGGCCGGCTGGAAACCGTCAACGGCAGCGTGCGGCTGGGCGAGGCGGTGCAGGTCGGCGGGGCCATCGAGACCGTCAACGGCAGCGTGTACGTCGGCCGCGGCGGGCGCGTGGATGGCGGCGTGGAGACCGTCAACGGCGCGATCGGGCTGGTCGACGCGGACCTGACCGGCGGCATCGAGACCGTCAACGGCGACACCACGGTGGGCGCCGGCTCGCACGTTGCCGGTGGCATCCGCTACACCAAGCCGAAGGTGAACTGGCGCGGCTGGACCGGCGAGCGTCGCGAGCCTCGGGTGATCATCGGCCCGAACGCGCGCGTCGACGGCCCGCTGGTGTTCGAGCACGCGGTGGACCTGTACGTGCATTCGACCGCGCGCACCGGCGCGATCACCGGTGCGACCGCCGTGCGCTTCAGCACCGACCGCGCGCCGGTCAAGTAGCACCGCCGACGCCTGCGCCCGCGTGGTCGAACGCGGGCGCGCGTTTCCATGCCGCCATCGCGCGCGGGGGCGCGCCTGCACGCGGCGCGAGCGCACGCCGCCGCGCTGCGGGACACCGCGATGCACGCGGCGCGTGGCTGCCTTTAGAGTCGGCGTTCCCCCGCCCCCGCGAGCCGCGTCCATGACCCCACTCGTCGTCGCCTATGCGTGCGTGCTCGTCGCCGCGCTGCTGCCGTATGCCTGGATCGCGATCGCCAAGTCCGGCGCCCCGCGCTATGACAACCGCGATCCGCGCGGCTGGCTCGCCAGCCAGCAGTCCCCGCGCGTGCGCCATGCGCATGCCGCGCACCTCAACGCGTTCGAGGCCTTCGCGCCGTTCGCCGCCGGCGTGCTGATGGCGCAGCTCGCCGGCGTGGCACCGCGCACGATCGCCTGGCTCGCCGTCGCGTTCGTCATCGCGCGCGTGCTGCACGGGATGCTCTACGTGGCCGACCGTGCGACGGCCCGCAGCGCGGCATGGCTGGTCGGCATCGCCTGCGTCGTCGCGCTGCACGCGTGGGCCATCGCCGCGTTGCTGCACTGACGGCGGACCCGGCGCGCAGGCGCATCGCTCAGGCGATCAGGGCGATGCAAGCGCGTCGCGCTCGCGGCGGGCGCGGATGGCGAGATCGATGTAGTGCGCCGGATCGCGCCGCGCCGACGCGATGGTCGCGTCGAACCATGCGCGGGCTTCCGCACGTCGTCCGCTGGCGCCGAGAGCGCGTGCATGCACCAGCTGCACGCGCGGGTCGTCCGGCCACAGCGCCAGTGCGCGCGTCGATTCGACCAGGGCCGCGGCCGGCTGCTCCTCGCGCAGGTACCACGCACTGCGCGTGGCGTGGGTGAGCGCCGAGGCGCCCGGCAGTTCGAAGCGGCCCTCGAACACGTACAAGCTTCCGCCGAGCACGGCCTGCGGCGTGTGCTGCAGCAGCGGTGAGTACTCGGGACCACCGCGCGGCGGCAGCACGGTCGTGCTGGCGAACAGCGTGCCTTCGATCACTGCAGGCATCGGCTGTGGGGGTGCATCGAACCGGAACCAGGCTCCCGATCCCGGGATCACGCGACAGCGGTGGTAATGCCCGTTGACCTGTCCGCCACCGAACAGCGCGACCCAGCACGGCGCGCGGCGGTGCGCGGCCTCGGGCGCGATGAGCCGGTGGTTCTGGCCCCACTCCACGTTGCTGTCGGTGAAGATGCGCCGCATGCCGTCGCGCCCGCCCGCGAGCGCGTTGCCGAAGGCGATGTGGTGCGGCGCGCCGGCCACGGTGCCGGCCAGGTTCAGCGCCAGGCCCAGCGCGACGCCCCACCGGCCGTACGGGACCCGACGCCCGATCCACGCCGCCCCGCCCGCGCCCAGCAGCACCAGGAACGCAAACACCGGCAGCACGTGGCGCACGCCGATGTTCATGCCCGAGCCCGTGCTCTGCACGAGGTACAACACGCCCGGCACGCCGAACCACGCCAGGTGCGCGCGGCCCTCGCGCGTGCGCGACAGCACCACCGCGCCCAGCACTGCCAGCGCGAGCAGCGGGAGGCTGGCCTTGGTGGCCAGCGCGAGCGGGAAGTAGAACCACACGCCGCTCTCGTGGCTGGTGCCGAGCACCGACACCGTGCGCCGGCCCGACGCGACGATGTCCGCCAGGCCCAGCAGGTACGCCTCGGGCAGCAGCCCGGTCGGCTCGATCGATGTGAGCACCCGCGCCGGCAGCGAGGTCGCCTGCTCGGGCCGTCCGTTCTCGGCGAGATAGCGCGCCGCCGTCATCGCGTGCGGCTGCGCGCCCGGCGGCAACGCCGATGCGCGCCAGCCGTACGCGGTCCACAGCACCGCCAGCGCCATCGCCAGCGCGAGGCCCAGCGAGGCCAGCTGGCGATGGATCGGCATTGCCGGCGCCTCGGGCACCGTCACCGGCCGCGCGGCCCACAGCAACAGCAACGCCGGCAGGAACAGCACTGCCGAATGCTTGCTGGCCAGCAGTGCGCCCGCGCTGGCCGCGAGCACGATCAGCCGTCGAAGGTCGGGCACGCGCATCCACGCGCGCAACGCCAGCACCGTGCACACCCCGGTGACGGTCAGCGCCATGTCGGTGGTCACCAGCGAGCCGTGCGCGAGCAGCGTGGGCTCGGCGGCCACCAGTGCGAGCGCCGCGAGCCCGCCAGCCGCGCCGAACGCGCGCCATGCCGCCACCGCCAGCACGATCGCCAGCAGCACCGTCAACGCCGTCATCGCCAGCCGGGCCGGCAGCAGCATCGGCGTCACGCCGTTGGCGGCGATCATGTCGTTCGCGTTCAATCCATGCACGCGCTTGTCGCCCAACGCGTCGCCGCAGCGCGCGTCGGCCGGCTCGATCCAGCCGCGTCCCTGCAGTGGTGCGGCCGCCAGCCACTTCGCCAGCGGCGGGTGCTCGGGGTTGACCGCGAAGTCGCCGCACTGCCAGTAGCGCACGCCCGCGTAGAGGTGCACCGGTTCGTCGATCGTCACCGAGGTGCGCCGCGCGTGGTCGGCCAGCAGCGCCGCCAGCACGGCCAGCAGCGCCGCCGCCAGCGCCCATGTCCACGCGCGCAAGCTACGTTCGCCCGTCGCCATGTCCCCTCCCGTCCGACTTCGTGACCCCTGCCCGGAAGCACGGGGCGCGCACGACGTGCCGGACAATCCGCCACGGCCTCCCCCCCCCCCCCCCCCCCCCCCCGGAACCACCGGGGCCGCCGGAGGTGCCGGAACAACCCCCCCGGCCCCCCCCCCCCCCCCCCCGCGCCGGTCGCGCTTTGAGCGCCACGCCCCCGCGGCCCGCCGGTCGGCCGCGATCCCGATCGTACGGACGCATCTCGCGCCCGATGCCGAGTTCCGATGGACGGCCACCACCCAGCGCGCAGGATGCGGCTCGGAGGCAGCCCATCGCCGCGCCGCCGCGTCGCAACCAATCCGACTCGAAGCGGATGCTGCCGATGCGCACGTGCGTGGCAACGCACGGCGCAGGTGCGATCCGGACGCTGCGATCGACGACATGCGACGCGTCCCGCGCACCACGTGCGAGCGGGCCCGCACAATGCCCGCTGCCCCGCGCCGCCTTCGCCCATGACCGACACCCCACGCGCGCCGTCCGCCGGCGCCATCGCCTTCGCGCTCGCCTCGCTCTACGTGCTGTGGGGATCGACGTACCTGGCGATCCGCTTCGGCCTCGAGGGCTTCCCGCCGTTCCTGATGGGCGCGATCCGCATGTCGGTGGCCGGGGCGCTGATGTACGTGGTGCTGCGCGCACGCGGCACGCCGGCGCCCACGCGCAGGCAGTGGCGCACGCTGTGGATCCTCGCGGTCTTCATGGTGCTGCTGTCGAACGGCCTGGTGACGCTGGCCGAGACCGAGGTCGAATCGGGCTTGGCGGCGATCGGGGTGGCGTCGATGCCGCTGTTCGCGGGCGTGTTCGCGATGCTGCGCGGGCGCCATCCCTCGCGCGTGGAGTGGATCGGGTTGATCGTCGGCTTCTGCGGCGTGCTCTGGCTCAACGCCGGCGGCGAGCTGCGCGCATCCACGCTGGGCCTGGTCTGCCTTCTGATCGCGCCGGTCGCGTGGGCGTGGGGCTCGATCTGGAGCCGCGACCAGGACCTGCCCGAGCCCTTCATGTCCGCCGCCGGCCAGATGCTCTGCGGCAGCGCGTGGATGCTGGGCGCCGCGCTCGTGCGCGGCGAGACCATCACCGAGATGCCCGGCACCGGCGCGATCCTCGCCGTGCTCTGGCTGATCGTCGCCGGCTCGATCTTCGGCTTCACCGCCTACGTCTGGCTGCTGCACCACGTGCGCCCGGCGCTGGCCACCAGCTACGCCTACGTCAACCCGCCGATCGCGGTGCTGTTCGGGGTGTGGCTGGCGGGCGAGACCATCGGCGCCACCGACCTGGGCGCGATGGCGGTGATCCTGGTGGGCGTGGTGATCATCACGCTGTCGAATGCGCGGCGTGCACCGTCGCCCGCGCAGGACACGCGCGCGGGCTGAGCGTCAGTTGGCCCGCAGCGCCTCGGTCACCGGGATGCGCGCGGCGCGGATGCCGGGGGCCAGGCCGCCGACGAAGCCGATGCCGAGCGCCAGCCCGACGCCCAGCAGCACCAGCGGGGGCGTCACCGCGAACTGGAACGCGACCTGGGTGAAGCCGCCGCCGAGCGTGGACACGGCGTACCCGTTGAACACCACGTACGCAATCACTGCGCCGAGCACGCCGCCGGCCAGGGAGAGCAGCAGCGCCTCGGCCATCACCGAGGCCACCACCGGCGCGGCGCCGAAGCCCAGCGCGCGCAGGGTGCCGATCTCGCGCGTGCGCGCGCTCACGGCCGAGTACATCGTGTTGAGCGCGCCGAACGTCGCGCCGATGGCCATGATCACCGCGACGATGCCGGCCAGCACGCCGATGGTGGCATTGAGCCCGCTCGACTGGCCGGAGAAGAAATCGCGCTGGCTGCGCACGTCGACGTCGAGCTGCGGGTCGGCCGTGAGCCGCGCCTTCATCGCATCGATCTGCGCTGGCGAACCGACCTGCGCGAGCACCGACGACACGCCGGAGCGGTCCCACGCGCCCTGCAGCGTGCCGACGTCGGTCCACAGTTCCGAGTCATACGCATCGCCGCTGGAGAAGTGGCCGACGATCGTCCACGTGCTGCCGCGGAAGCTCAGCGTGTTGCCGACCTCCAGGCCCTCGAACTCCTGCGCCGCACCCGCGCCGACCATCAGCTCCTGCACGCCGGGACGGAAGCGCCGGCCCTGCATTACGCGGAAATCCGGCCGCAGCGCGAAGCCCACCGGCCCCAGCCCGCGCAGGGTGACGTTGGCACCGGTGCTCTGGCCCGGGCGCGGCACTTCGGTGATGACGATCAGCTCGCCGCTGGCGAGTGGCTGCCCGCTCGGCCCGCGCGCGATCGCGCGGTCCTGGCGGATGAGGGTGGCCGAACCGATCGCCAGGAAACTCGACAGCTCGCCGTTGGAACCGCCGCGCGTGACCACCACCTGGTCGTCGCGCCCGGTCGCGCCCAGCGTCGCCGACAGCCCCGCCGACATCGACAGCAGCGCCACCATCACCGCGACCACGCCGGCGATGCCGACCACGATGACCAGCGACGGCGCCAGGCGGTCGGGGATCGAGCGCAGGTTCATCGCCACGATCTCGCGCATCTGCGTCAGCGTGCTCATGCGTGCGCCTCCTGCTCGCCGCGCAGGCCGATGCGCGCGAGCGCGCGGCGCAGCAGCCGCTCGAACGGCGACTCGCCGGTGCGCCCGGCCAGCGCATCGACGATCTTCAGCCGCTGCGCGGTCAGCGCCGGCGGCAGCCCGACCAGCAGCGTGAGCACCACCACGCTGATGCCCGCGATCACCCACACCTGCAGGTCGGTGCGCACCGGGAAATCGGGTGGCAGCACCAGCGTCACCAGCGAGGCCATCACCATCCCCGCCAGCGCGCCGAGCAGGCACAGCGCGAAGGCCTCGGCCAGCACCAGCCACATCACCTTGCGGTCGGTGAAGCCCAGGCACTTGAGCACCGCCAGTTCGGGAATGCGTTCGCGCACCGCCTGGCCCATCGACACGCCGGTCAGGAACAGGATCGAGAAGAACACCGCGCCGGTGATCAGGTTGACGATCAGCCCGATGTCGCCGAGCTGGCGGATGAAGCCGAGCTGGAACTCCGCCTCGCTCTGGGTCTTGGTCTCGTCGCTGGAGTTGTCGAAGCGCTCGTCGATGGCCGCGGCGATGCGCGCGGCGTCGTTGGGGTCGTCGATGCGCACGATGAACACGCCAGCCAGCCCGCGCGCGCCCGGGCTGCGGCCTTCGTCGAACTGCCCGTAGTTGAGGTACATCAGGCTCGCCCGCTCGCTCCATTCGGCGTCCTTGCCGTCGAAGATGCCGACGATGCGCCACTCCCACGTGCGCGAGCCGTCCGCCTTGGTCCAGATGAAGGAGTTGAGCGGCACCACGTCGCCGACGTCCCAGCCGTACTGGTCGGCCAGCACGCGGCCGACGATCGCGCCGTCCTGGGTGGAGACGAAGTCGCGCCAGGCGTCCTCCTCCATCACCCATTCGGGATAGGTGTCGCGCAGCCGCTGCGGGTTGACCGCGAACTGCGGGAAGAACCCGCGCCCTTCCTGGAACTGCCCGCCGAAGAACTGCGAATGCGACACCGCGGTGATGCCGGGCACCCCTTCGATCTGCGGGAGCAGGCGCATCGGCAGCGGCTGGGTGAACGAGGTGGACGCTTGGGTGATCAGCCGGCTCGCGCCCAGGAAGTCAGCGGCGCCGCCGAACAGCGAGTTGACCGCCTGCAGCAGGCCCAGCAGCGTGAACGCGGCGACCAGCGACAACAGCGTGAGCGCGGTGCGCAGCTTGCGGCGCAGCAGGCCGGAGAGGACGAGGCCGAGGTATTTCATCGTGCCTGCCCCGAGCAGGCGCGCAACTCTCCGCTTCGGTAGCGCCGAGCCTGCTCGGCGCTGGGGGCGGCGCTGTTGCTGTTGCTGTTGCTGTTGCTGTTGCTGTTGCTGTTGCTGTTGCTGTTG